>DHCMJ07802__coassemble_66_pt1 | contig 110031 bp, 116 predicted proteins | sample DHCMJ07802__metabat2_high_PE_028 | metagenome-assembled genome bin DHCMJ07802
GACGTCGGCCGCCTTGGTGAAGATGCCGCCGCCCACGCGCATGAACATGGCGACCATCGCGGCCCCGAAGCCGAAGCCCTCGAGCACGAGGGCGGCGTTGTCGCGGAAGAGCAGCACCACGGCCCCGGCGCCGAGCAGGCCGAAGCCGATCGTGGCCATGCCCACACAGGCGCCGGTGCGCACCGCGAGGAGCATCGCCGGGTCGCGGCCCGTCTCGTGCGCGGCGGCGGCGACGCGCACGTTGGCCCGCACGGCCAGCCACATGCCGAGGTAGCCGATGAGACCGGAGAACGCGGCGCCGACGAGGAACGCGACCGAGCGGGCCGCTCGCAGCAGCATCCCCTCAGCGCCGGCGGCGCCGTGCGTGGGCAGCAGCAGGAGCAGCACGAAGGCGATCACGGCGAAGACGGCGAGGGTGCGCAGCTGCCGGCGCAGATACGCCGCGGCCCCCTCCTGGACGGCGCCCGCGACGGCGTTCATCGCCTCGGTGCCGGTGCCGGCGCGCAGCACCTCGGTGCGGAACCTCAGCGCCATCGCGATCGCGATCAGGGCGATCACCACGATCACCGCGACCGTGGTGAGACTGGCTGCCGAGAGGGAGAGCTGATCCGGGGTCATGAAAGCCTCCGCACGTCATCGTGGGGTGGGGCGCTCCTCATCGCGCTGTGCGCTGTGAGGCAGCGCACACACCTGATCTGAGCACCCTAATCATGATCGGGCCCGAGGAATACCCTTTCGGCCGATCGCCGGATCGACGACGCCGCCCTCACAGTCAGCGCACCCGTGCGCGGCGGGCCCTCCGGCTCCCCCGGCGGGGCGCGCGCCCGCCCGTCTCAGCGGGCGGCGGTGACGCGCAGGGTCGCCGCGTGCTCGCTGATCACGCGGGCCAGATCGATGTCCCGGCTGGTGATCCCGCCGACGTCGTGGCTGGACAGCGTCACGCCCACCTCGGGGTACGTGAGGGTGAGGTCCGGGTGATGGTTCGCCGCCTCTGCGGCGGCGCCGATGCGGTTGACGAGATCGAGCCCGGTCGCGAAGTCGCCGGTGGCGAAGCGGGCGGTGAGCGTCTCGCCGTCCTGCTGCCAGTCGGCGAGCGCGGCGTCGGCGATCTCGGTGGGGGTGAGGGTCTTCTTCGGATCAGCCATGGCCCCATCGTGCCCCCGTCGGCCCCGGACGGCCACCCCCCCGTGACCCGCTGGTCGGGATGGCCCGGCCGGTCCGAGCGGCGAGGCGCGCCATCGGCCACACTGGCAGGATGGACGATCTGCTGGTGACCCCGGGACCGGGAGCGCCCCGTGGGCTGCGGGTTCCCGCCGCGGAGCTGGTCGAGCAGTTCTCGCACGCCTCCGGCCCCGGCGGGCAGGGCGTGAACACCACCGATTCCCGGGTCCAGCTGAGCCTGGACCTGGCCACCACGACGGCCCTCGACGAGGAGCAGCGCGCCCGGATCCTCTCCCGCCTGGGAGCGAAGCTGGCGGGCACCACGCTCACGGTCACGGCGGCCGAGCATCGTGCGCAGCGGCAGAACCGGCGGGCGGCCCGCGAGCGGCTGGCCGAGCTGCTGCGGGAGGCCGTCGCCCCGGAGGTGGTGCGGCGGCCGACCCGCCCGACCAGGGGGTCGAAGCGTCGACGGCTGGACGCGAAACGCCGACGGGCCGAGCTCAAGCGGACCCGGCGGCGCCCTGGCCGGGAGTGATCCCGCCACCCGCCGTGCCCGGCGCCGCATCCCAGCGCAGCGCACTGGACGGGGCTGGACTCGACCGCACCGCACCGCACCGCACCGCAACTGCAACTGCAACTGCCACTGCCACTGGACGGCATCGCACGGCGTCGGCTCCTGGATTCCCCGCCCCCGCCCAGCCCGCCTGGCCTAGGTTGAGCCCATGCTCCGTCGCCTCATCGCCGGCGTCTTCTGGGCGATCAGCCCCTGGAAGCTCGCCCCCTCCCACGCCCCGGACCGTCCCACGCTGATCGTGGGCGCCCCGCACACCTCGAACTGGGATTTCGTGCTGATGCTGGCGATCGCCTGGCGGCTCCGCATCCGCCTGCGCTGGCTGGGCAAGCATTCCCTGTTCACCTCGTGGAAGGGCCCGCTCATGCGCGCGCTCGGCGGGATCCCGGTGGACCGCACCGCGCCCAGCAAAGTCGTCGAGGACGTGGTGGCGCAGGTGCATGACGGGAAGGTGTTCGGACTGGTCATCACCCCGGACGGCACCCGCGGCGACCACACGCATTGGAAGTCCGGCTTCTACCGCATCTCCCGGGCGACGGGCCTGCCGGTGACCCTGGGCTACGTGGACCGCACCACCATGACCTGCGGGCTCGGCCCGCGGATCGATCTCAGCGGGGACGTGCACGCGGACATGGAGCGCATCCGCGGCTTCTACGCGGACAAGGCCGGGTACTCCCCCGCGCAGCGGGTCGAGCCGCGGCTGCGTGAGGAGGGCGGCGCCCCGGACGCTCCCGTCGCCGGCTGATCCGCGGGGCTCAGCCCGCCGCGTCGGTGCGCAGCGGGAAGGTGCCCTCGCGAGGCAGCCAGATCCATCCCTCCTGCCGGGCGAGCGCACGCTGCTCCGCCGGCGGAGGAACGGCCCGGCCGTGGTCGACCTCGCGGGCGATGAGCGCGGCGAGCACCGCGTCCAGGGCGTCATCCTCCGCGGCGCACTGCTCCCGGTGGCCGTTCCAGTCCAGCGCGGGCAGCTGTGCGTCGAGCGCGTCGACGAGCGCTGCGCGCGGCGCGGCCTTCTCCGCCCCCTTGTAGCCGCGGTGGGCCAGGCCCCAGATCCGCAGCGCCGCCGCGGGGTACACCTCGCAGATCTGGCCCTCACCGTCGCGCTGGGTCTCCAGACCCTCGGCGCGCAGCCGGGCCTCGATCCCGGCCCAGCGCAGCGCGGGGTGGGCGATCCTGTCGGTCGCGACGCTCAGCGGGGTCAGGCCGGTGCGGCGGTGGACCTCGAGGTCCGTGGCGCGCAGGGCCAGGCCGCGCCGCCAGTCGCCGCCGGTGGAGGCGGGCGCGGTCATCGTGCCGGCGGCGTGGGCGGTGAGCAGGTCGACGAACGGCTTCGGCCAGCCCAGGGGGACGTCCACCCCTATCTTCGCGGCGCCCTGGAGGTGGTCGAGCAGGGCGTCATCGTCGGCGCCGACCCCCACGTGCTCGAGCAGCACCCCCTCCCCCGTCTCACGCAGCACCGCGACCCCGGTGCGTCGCGGCTGGGCCGCAAGATCGATGCCGACGTAGCTCCCGTTCATCGAATCAGACTAGCGAGCACGGCGGCGGCATGATCCCCGGAGGATCCCCGCGCCCTGCCGACGAGTGACGTCCCGGCTCGAGCCGGGGATACTGGAGCGGTCGCCGATCCGAGGAGGGTTACCGTCATGACCGGCCCGTCATCCCGCGCCGAGAGCCTCACCGCACGGCGGGAGGAGATCCTCGCCCAGCTCGCGGAGATCGAGCAGGAGCTCGCCGCGCTGCGCACGGACCGCGAAGGGGTCGACGACGACGATGAGCACGATCCCGACGGCGTGCCGCTGTCCGCGCAGTGGTCCGGGCTCGAGGGCCGACGGGAATCGAAGCTCGCCGCTCTGGCCGCCCTCGACGAGGCGTCCTCCCGGCTCGCCCGCGGTGAGGACGGGCTGTGCCGCCGCTGCGGCCGGCCGATCGCACCCGCGCGGCTCGCGGTGCGCCCGGAGGCGACCACCTGCATCGACTGCGCCGACTGACCGCGGTGGGCAGCCGCTCCCCCGCAGCGGTCAGGAGGAGGGCGAGGAGAGCATGGTCGTCAGCTCGGCCTCGTCCGCCCGTCGGTGCAGGCGGGCATCGCCGTCGATGATCAGGCGCAGGAACAGCCCGCCGGCGAGCACTCCGCCGACGAGGTCGGTGAGCCAGTGCCAGCCGATGAGGAACGACGTGGCCACGGAGATGGTCGCGGCCACCGCGACGCTCCACTGCAGCACGCGCACCACACGCTGGGAGGCACCGCTGTAGCGGGCGATGAGGTAGACCGCGGTGCCGTAGATGAGCACCGACTCGGAGGCGTGGCCCGAGGGGAAGCTGATCCCGGTGGTGCCGTGCTCGAACAGGCCGGCCTCGAAGAAGCCCGGGTCGCGGCGATAGGTGACGCCGCGGGCGAAGAAGACCTTCATCGCGCCGACTCCGAGCGCGAAGGAGAGCTCCGCGATCCCCGCGATGACCAGCGGCCGCCACGAGCGGCGGCGGCGCGCGAGCACCACCGCGACCGCTGCGAGGATCGGCACGCAGACGATCTGGCTGGCCAGACGGTCCAGCACGTTCTGCGCGAAGGGCAGCAGCGAGGGCTCCCAGCGGTACAGCCAGCGCCGTGCCAGGAACAGGTCCAGCTCCTGGAGCGGGCCGATGGCCAGCAGGATCACGGCCAGCAGCATCGCGGCGAGCGCCGGGGCGGAGGTCAGCCTCGCGCCCAGGCCGCGTCCCGGTGCAGCGACGTCGCGCCCTGCGAGGCGGGCCTCGAGCAGGGCGGAGTGCGGAGTCCGGGGTTCTGCGACCATCGGTAAAACCCTAGAAAAGAAACGACCATCAAGGGAAATCCGCGAGGTCGATGTCACGGCGTCGTCACCCGCCGTGCACGGACCGTTTCACTTCGTCTCCGGCTCCAGGGTGGGAACCATCGTGGTGCCGGTGACGGGCGCGGTGGAGCCTCCCGTGCGGGAGGACAGCCGGCCGGCGAGCCAGGTCGCCACCCGCGTGAGCAGGTAGTTGATGACGATGAAGATCAGCGCCGCCATCACCAGCGACTGCAGGATGTTCGAGTAGCCGGAGCCGAGCTGGCGGGAGTACTGCAGCAGCTCGTAGAAGCCGATCAGGAACCCGAGCGCGGAATCCTTGAGGATCACCACGAACTGGCTGAGCAGCGAGGGCAGCATCGCGGTGAGCGCCTGCGGGACCTCGACGATCCGCAGCGACTGGTTGTTCGTCATGCCGATCGCGGCCGCGGCCTCCCGCTGCCCCTTGGGCAGCGACCTCACGCCGGAGCGGATGAGCTCCGCGATGACAGCGCCGTTGTAGACCGTCAGCCCGATGATCACCGCGAAGTACGCGGAATCCTCCGAGGCGAACAGTCCCGTGGGGGCCACGCGCCGCGAGAGGAAGAAATACAGGAAGAACATCATCACCAGCACCGGCACGGCGCGGAAGAACTCCACCACGATGCCGGAGGCGCCGCGGATGATCGCGAACGGCGCGAGGCGCAGGAAACCGAAGATCAGGCCGAAGATCATCGCCGTCACCACGGCGATGCCGGAGGACTGCAGGGTGAACTGCAGCCCGGGCAGGTAGTAGTTCGTCCACGCGTTGCCGTTCACGGCGTTGAGCCACAGATCCGCGCGCAGCTGTCCCTGACGATCCAGCTGCAGCAGCACCAGCGCGGCGAGCACGAGCACGCCCGCCAGGGCGATGAGGTTGGCGAGCAGCACGTTGCGCTTGGCCTTCGGGCCGGGGGCGTCGAAGAGGACGTTCACGGTCGAGCTCATCGCGCCACCGCCAGCTTGTCCGAGAGCCAGGTGGTCAGGAAGCCCATCGGGATGACCAGCAGGCAGAAGCCGATCGCGATGGTGAGGAAGATGTAGGTCATCAGATTCGGGTTGAACTCGATCATCGTGCTCATCAGTCCGGAGGCCTCCGCCACCGAGGCCGCGGCGGCGACAGTGGTGTTCTTGGTCAGCGCGATCAGGGTGTTGCCCAGCGGGGTGACCGCTCCCCGCAGCGCCTGCGGCAGGACGATGATGCGGGCGGCCGGCAGGAACGAGAGGCCGATGGCGCGGGCGGCCTCGGCCTGGCCGAGCGGCACCGTGTTCACGCCCGAGCGGATCGCCTCGCACACGAAGGAGGCGTGGTAGAGCGACAGCGCGATGATCGCGTAGGTGAAGAAGTTCAGGGAGAAGTCGGAGAAGAACTCGATCTTCAGCTGCCCCCAGACGGCGAGGACGCCGAGCACCATGATGATCGTCAGCGGGGTGTTGCGCACGATGTTGACGTACGCGGTGCCGATGGTGCGGAACGAGGCGACCGGCGAGATCCGGAACAGGGCCAGGATCGTTCCCAGGATGAACGCGCCCACGGCGGAGATCGCCGTGAGCTTGATGTTCATCCAGAAGGCGCCGAGCACGTCGTAATCGGCGAAGAGTTCGATGAAACCGTTCATGCGCTTCCTGTCTCGGTGGCCCGTCCCCGCGGCCGCCCCTCGAGCGGCCCGGGGCCGGGCGGGCCCGGCCGGGTCCGGGCCGGGAGGGCGGCGGCGGAGCGGGCCCAGCTGCCCGTTCCGCCGCCGCCCCGGTGGTCGACGAGGTCAGTCGTGGCTGGTCGGTCCCGGCTGGTCAGCCGTGGCTGCTCAGCCGATGCCGCTCAGCGGCCGGCCGTCAGCCGTCGCAGGACTCGAGCTCGGCCTCGGGCCCGTTGTTCAGCTCCTCGCTGGGCGTGTAGCCGGTGCCCTCGGTGGCGGCGTCCAGGACCTCCTGCCAGGTGCCCTCCTCCTTCATCTTCGTGATCGCGTCGTTGATGTCGCCGCAGGTCTCGGCGCCGGACGGGATGCCCACGCCGTAGCGCTCCACGGAGAAGGGGTTGCCCACCACCTTGAACTTGCCGGAGTTCTCCGGCGTCGCGGCGAGGCCGGCGAGGATGATGTCATCGGTGGTGACCGCGTCCACCTGGCCGGATTCGAGGTAGGTCACGCACTCGGCGTAGCCGCCCTGCTCGACCAGCTGCACGCCCTCGGCGTACTCGTCCTTGATCTTCTGCGCCGAGGTGGAGCCGGTGACGGAGCAGAGGTTCTTGCCGTCGAGCGCCTCGGGGCCGGTGATCTCCGAATCGTCGGCGCGGACCAGCAGGTCCTGGCCGGCCACGAAGTAGGGCCCGGCGAAGTCGACCCGCTCCTTGCGCTCATCGGTGATCGAGTAGGTGGCGATGATCATGTCGACCTCGCCGCCCTCAAGGGCGTTCTCGCGGTTGGCGGAGGGGGTCTGGACCCATTCGATCTGGTCCTCGGAGTAGCCGAGCTCGTCCGCGACGTACTTGGCGACCTCGACGTCGAAGCCGGTCGGATCGCCGCCGCCCTCGCGGAAGCCGAGGCCCGGCTGGTCGTACTTGATGCCGATGCGGACGCCGTCGCCGCCGCCGTCGCCGCCGCCGTCGCCGCCGTCGCCGTTGCCGGACTGGGACGAGGGGGCGCAGGCGGTCATCGCGAGAGCGGCCGCGGCGGCCAGCGCGGCGACGGATGCGAGTTTGGTGCGCATGGGATTCCTCCAGGTGAGTGGATGGTGCGTGGGTGATGCATGGATCGGACGGGGAGCAGGTGATGCGGGATCGGTGGTGTCTCGTGGGCGGGTTTGTGTGTGAGGGCCGGCGGGCTCGGGCGGTCAGTGCGCGAGGATCTTCCCCAGGAAGTTCTTGGCGCGCTCGTGCTGCGGTGCGGTGAAGAACGTGTCGGGGTCGGCGTCCTCGAGGATCCGGCCCTCGTCCATGAAGACCACGCGGTCCCCGACCTGCCGGGCGAAGCCCATCTCGTGGGTGACCACGACCATGGTCATGCCCTCCTTGGCCAGCTGGACCATCACGTCGAGGACCTCCTGGACCATCTCCGGATCCAGGGCGGAGGTGGGCTCGTCGAACAGCATCACCTTGGGCTTCATCGCCAGGGCCCGGGCGATGGCGACGCGCTGCTGCTGGCCGCCGGAGAGCTCGGCCGGCATCTTCTTGGCCTGCTGGGCGACGCCCACGCGTTCGAGCAGCGTCATCGCCTCTTTGGTGGCCTGCGCCTTCTTCACGCCCCGGACCTTGATCGGGCCGACGGTCACGTTCTCGAGGATCGACTTGTGGGCGAAGAGGTTGAAGGACTGGAAGACCATGCCCACGTCGGCGCGCAGCTTCGCGAGCGCCTTGCCCTCCCGGGGCAGCACCTCGCCGTCGATGCTGATCAGCCCGCCGTCGTCGTCGATCGTCTCGAGCCGGTTGATGGTGCGGCACAGCGTGGACTTGCCCGAGCCGGACGGGCCGATCACGATCGCGACCTGGCCTTCGGGGATCGTCAGGTCGATGTCGGCCAGGGCCTGGAAGGTGCCGAAATGCTTGTTGACCCCGCGCAGCTCGACCAGCGGGCGCGTCGAGGTCGCGGCGGCAGCGGGACCGCCGGACTCCGGTGTCGTCTGTGTCATAGCGCAGAGGCTATATGGTCCGCGTCACCATTCCTCGTGGTCGCGGCCCCCTTGATCAAATCGTTGCCTGCTCGGACACCCCTCGGCGCCCTCCCGCCGCACGTGGGAGCCCTGGCCGGGGCAAGGCCCTGATCCAGGCCCCTGCCTCAGGCATCGCGCCCGGAGCGCCGCGTACAGTCGCAGACGGAGCTGACACCGGTTCCCCGACGATGGGAGGCCGGATGACCGGCACCGCTGGACCGTCCACTGCCCCGGCCTCGGGCCTCATCGCGGAGCCGGGACGGCGCGATGACCTGCTCTCCCTCGGCGTGCTCGCCGAGTCCTCGATGGAGAACGAGCGCCGCCTGCCGATCCATCCGCTCCACCTCGACCGCATCGACCCGGACCTCCGCGCCCGGATGATCGTCGAGCGTGGTTACGCGTCCCGGTTCCCGCTCGAGCCCGGATACGTCGAGGCGCGCGTGGGCCGCGTCGCCGAGCGGGACGAGGTGATCGCATCGGCCGACGTGCTGCTCCTGCCCAAGCCGCAGCTCGCCGATGTCGAGGAGATCCCCGCGGGCGGTGTGCTGTGGGGCTGGCCCCACTGCGTGCAGGACACGGCGATGACGCAGGCGGCGATCGACCGCGGCCTCACCCTGATCGCTTTCGAGGCGATGAACCACTGGACGTGGCGCGGACACTACGGCCTGCACGTCTTCCACAAGAACAACGAGCTCGCCGGCTACTGCTCGGTCCTGCATGCGATGAGCCTCACCGGGGTCTCCGGTCATTTCGGTCCGCGGCGCAGCGCCGTCGTCATCGGTTTCGGCGCCACCGCACGCGGTGCCGTCACGGCGCTGAACGCCCAGGGGATCCATGACATCGAGATCCTCACCCAGCGGGGCGTGGCGGCGGTGGCCTCACCGATCCACGGCGCGCAGATCGTCCAGCTCGACACCGAAGACACCGAGCTCCATGAGAGCGAGGTGCTGTCGTCGCAGGGGGTCGTCCCGCTCCCGGAGTTCCTCGCCGCGCACGACATCATCGTCCACTGCACCCTCCAGGACGTCGCCGCTCCCTTGACGTATCTGCGGACTGTCGACCTCGAGATCCTCCGACCCGGGTCGCTCATCATCGACGTCTCCTGCGACGCGGGGATGGGCTTCGAGTGGGCTCGGCCCACCGGCTTCGAGGACCCCATGTTCACCGTCGGCCGCGGGGTGGACTACTACGCCGTCGACCACAGCCCGTCCTACCTGTGGAACGCGGCGACCTGGGAGATCAGCGAGGCGCTGCTGCCCATCCTGCGCACCGTCATGGAGGGGCCGTCGGCGTGGGCGGAGAGCCAGACGATCTCCCGGGCGACAGAGATCCGGAGCGGCCAGATCCTCAACAGCAGCATCCTCGGGTTCCAGGACCGCGAGGAGGCGTCTCCGCACCCGCCTCGCGGCGGATCTGCGCCCGTGATCCGGTGACGCGGCGGGCGGACATGTGCGCGTGCTCCGCGACCGGGCCGGTCGCTGCACGCCCCGCTCACCGGCCGGCGAGCACCCGCTCGATCACGTCGGCCGCCCGCGGTGCGCCGCCTGCGGCGACGCATTCCCCGCGCATCCGCGCCAGCTCTCCACGCACCTCCGGATCCTCGGCCACGGCGTCCACCGCCTCCCAGAGGGAGGGGGCGTCGAGGTGCTCGGGGTCGAGGACCCGGCCGAGGCCGAGCTGTGCGAGCCGATCCGCGTTCGCGCGCTGCTCGACCATCTGCGGCACCGCCACCATCGGCACCTGATGATCGATGGCCTCCATCGTGCTGCCCATCCCGGCGTGGGTGACGAAGGCGCGGGCGTGGCGCAGCACGGCGAGCTGCGGCGCCTGCCGATGGATCTCGACGTTCGCGGGGACCGGGCCGAGGCTGCCCGGGTCGACCTGGTCACCGATCGCGAGCACCACGTGCCATGGCTGCTCCGCGGCCGAGGCGAGCACCATCCGGAAGAACTCGGGCCGGGCGTTGTAGGCGGTGCCCAGGGAGACGAGCAGGACGGGCAGGTCCCCGCTCGGCGGCGCCCACTCGGCCTGGAAGGAGCGTTCGGTGAGCGCCGGGCCCACGAACTCCCAGTCGGTGAAGGTGTCGCCGGCGAACTGGAAGGCGCGCGGGATGGTGACCAGCCGCGCCGCGGCGAGCCGGCCCTGCAGGAATCCGCCGACGTCCCGGATGCCCTGGCTGCGCAGGTAGCGGCCGATGCGCAGCACCTGCCACAGGAAGCGCGGGCTGAGCGGGGTGATCTTCGTGTATGTGTTCATCGACCAGTGCTCGTTGCCCACGAAGTTCGGCCACGTCTCGACCGCCGGCACGCCCCAGCGGTGCGCCAGGATCCTCCCCCACCAGGCGAGCGTGCCGTCGTGCAGGACGAGGTCCGGCCGGGGCGCCTGGTCGAGCTGCGGGACCATCGCCGTCGTCTCGTCCAGCAGCAGGCCCATGGCCCGGGTGAACTCCCGGCCGTGCATCTGCGGCGGCCCTCCCCCGTGCTGCTCCCAGGTGGAGGTGACCGGCTCGAACCGGGCGCCGGTCTCGAGGATCCGGGCGGAGAACATCCGCGGGGCCCAGTAGGTCACGGTGTGCCCGCGCCGCACCAGCTCCGCCACGATGCCGAGGGTCGGGTTGACGTGGCCGGCTCCCAGCGGCCCGTACACGTGGATCGTCGCCATGCAGCGAGGGTACGCGGGCCGGCTCCCGCGGCAGCTGCTTCCCCTCCGCGCAGGCGGGGAGCACGGTCGCGCACGGCCCGACGCCGCTCAGCCGCGGCGCGTCACAGTCCTGCCCGCAGCAGCTGCTCCCATCGCCGGGGCGTGGGCGCCGTGACCGTGAGGGTCGTGCCGTCGGGCCTCGGGATGACCAGCTCAGCGGCATGGAGGTGGAGTCCGGTGCCGCCGAGGCTCGCCGCGCGGCGGTTGAACGCGTCGTCCCCGTACCGGTCGTCGCCGGCGATGGGGTGGCCGGCGTGCTGCAGGTGCACCCGGATCTGGTGCTTCCGCCCGGTCAGCAGCCGGACCTCCAGGAGGGTGGCCCGGTTCCCGAAGCGCTGCGCCACCGCGACGTGCGTCTCGGCGCGCTGCCCGTCGGGGTCGACGACCACGCGGTTCTCCTCCCGCCGCAGCGGGGCATCCAGGATCGTCGTCTCCGCGGGCCAGTGCCCGGCCACGAGGGCCAGGTAGCGGCGCTCGATCTCGTCCTCCCGGTCGCGCAGCAGGTCGTGGAGGTAGCGCAGCATCGAGGGGCTCTTCGCGAGGGCGAGCACCCCCGAGGTGCTGCGGTCCAGGCGGTGGATGAGCTCCAGATCAGGCAGCTCGGGTCGAAGCTGCCGCAGCGCGTCGATCACTCCGGCCGGGACATCGGTGCCCCTGTGGACGGCGACGCCGGCCGGTTTGTCGATGATCAGGAGATCCTCGTCCTCGTGGAGGGCGGTGCCGCGCAGCTGCTGGATCAGCGCCGGCGGGACGGCCGGGGGCGGTGCCGCGTCAGCGTCGATCCTCAGCGCGGGGACGGTGATCTCGTCGCCCGCCTGCAGGCGATAGTTCTGCTGCGCCTTGCGACCGTTGACGCGCAGCTTCCCCTGGCGCAGGAGGCGGAACAGCAGTCCTGCCGGCACGCCTTTGACGCGGGAGCGCAGGAACTTGTCGAGTCGTCGGCCGGCGTGTTCGACGTCGACGATGAGCGTGCGCGCCGGTTCGCTCCGCCCGGGGCCGGCCTCCGTCACGGGGCGCACCTCATTCCTGCTCTGCCTCGACGGGGCGGGCCCGCCTCGACCTGCACTCACCTCACCTGCGCGGACCGGGCCCGGTCAGCCCTCGAACGCGGTCGTCATGCAGCGCATGGCGGCGAGGGTCTTCGGCACTCCGATGTACGGCATCAGGTGCACGAAGCATTCGGCGACGTCCTCCCGGCTCATGCCGGCGACCTCGACCGCGGTCTTGATGTGGCCGGTGAGCTGCGGCTCGGTGCCGCCCATGGCCGCCAGAGCCGCCATGTTGAGCATCTGGCGGTCGCGCAGCTCGAGTCCCTCGCGCTGGTAGGTGCCGCCGAACACCGCATCGACCACCCAGTCGGAGGCGCCGGGGGCGTACGCGTCCAGCTGCTGCTTCCAGGCTGCGGCACTCTCGGGGGACTGCGTCTCCTCGACGAACTTCTCGCCCTTGGCTCTGCTCAGCTCCACGACATCCTCCTCAGAACGACGAAAACACCCGGTTCAGGCTAGCCCAGCAGCGTGTCGCGGCGGCGAGGGGCTCTCAGAGAGCCTTCTTGACCACGCTGGACTTGAGCTTCATGGCGCCGAAGCCCGGCACGGTCGCATCGATGTCGTGGCCGTCGATCGGGTCGATGAGGCGGATCCCGCGCACCTTGGTGCCGACCTTGACGACGCCGCCGCCCCCACCCTTGATCTTGAGGTCCTTGGAGACGGTGACCGTGTCGCCGTCGGCGAGAACGTTGCCGACGGAGTCCCGGATCTCCGGGGGCGCGTCCTCACCCTCGCCGCCGTCAGCGACGCCTGCGGTCTCGGGAGACCACTCATGGCCGCACATCGGGCATGCCAGCAGCAGACCTGATTCGTAGGTGTACGACTCGTCGCACCGGGGGCACTCGGGCAGGACCTCGGACATCGGACGTGGACTCCCCTCGGTGACAGCGCTCCAGGCTCGTGCCACGGCGGCACTCGCTCCAGCAGACATCATCCCCCATCGCGAGACGGGCGCGCAGAGGGCGGGCTGCACACGCCCCGCGCTCGCGGAGCGCGCGCCTTCTTCGTGGTCATCGCCGGCGAGCGCCCGCCCGCTCTCGGCTGCCGCACCGTGCGGCCTCGTTGTATGAGGTCATGACGTTGTCGACACGTTCGACCAGGCGGAGTCTTCCGGCAGGCGTCAGCGGAGAATTACGGTGGGTCATGGAACGGGTTCCTCCCGGGCGACTGATGTCCAGACACCACCCATCGTGCCGGTCAGGGACCCGTTCCTCCATCCTCGCTCCGTGACGACAACGTCATGACCCGCAACACCTAGTCCACCCTGGTGGCCGGCAGCTCCTGCCAGGTGAGCCGGACCTCGCCGGGCGTCGCGCGAAGCGCTGCCGTGAGGTCGTCCGCGGCGGTCCTCAGCGAGTCGAAGCCGTCCTCGCCGGCCGAAGCGAGGAGGAGCTGCCAGGCGCCGCCGTCCACCGGCGGCGTGGATTCGACGAGGAATCCACCCTGGTAGTAGAGGCTCACCCCCTCGGGGACGTCTGCCTCCGGATTGTGCGTGAGGGGCTCCAGGAAACTCTGCACCACGCGATCTGCCGCCGGGCCGGTGACCGAGGCTCGGACCTGCACCAGCGTGGACACCTCGTACGGCCAGTCCTCGTACCACCCGTCGCTCGGCACGAATGCGGGGACGGCAGAGGCGTCGCACATGTGAAGACCTCCCTGGGCACCGACGGGGATGGGGACGCAGTGCCCATGCACCCTATCTGCACGCGCGGGCGTCAGGAGGGCGCAGCCGCTCCGGCCGTCCGGTCGCGGCATTCGGCCTCGATGACGGCGTCGAGCAGGCCGGGGAACCGCGTATCCATGTCGTCGCAGCGCAGCGTGTTCAGGATCGCGGTGCCTGCGTAGCGCTGGTTGATCAGTCCCGCCTCGCGCAGGACCCGGAAGTGATGAGTGGACGTGGACTTCGAGACCGGGAGCTCGAACGCGATGCAGGCCTGGTCGTCGTGCCCGCGGGAGAGCTGGGTGACGATCTCGCGACGGATCGGGTCGGACAGCGCCGCGAGGACCGTGTCGAGGGAGACGGTCGCGATGTCGGGGTGCTCGAGCGCTCGTGCCACGTGATCCCTCCGCTGGTCGGGCGATGTCGTCGCACGCCGCGACGTTCCACCCCATCGTACCCTGTAGTACGATCACCATCGTTGTACGAGCCCCGTCGTACAAGCGACGAAGTGGAGATCTGACTGTGACGACCCTGTTCGACCCGATCCGGATCCGTGGGCTGGAGATTCCCAACCGGGTGTGGATGTCGCCGATGTGCACGTACACGGCAGACCCGCAGCCCGGCGAGGCCGGCATGCCGACCGACTTCCATTACGCCCACTACGCCTCGCGTGCGGCCGGCGGCCTCGGCCTCGTGATGGTGGAGGCGTCCGGCGTGGTCCCCGAAGGCCGGATCTCCCCGTACGACCTCGGCATCTGGGAGGACGGCCAGGTCAGCGACTTCGCGCGGATCGTGCGCGGCATCCGCGACGGGGGCGCGGTTGCGGGGATCCAGCTCGCGCACGCGGGCCGCAAGGCCTCCAGCCCGCGCCCGTGGGCCGGTGCCGACCCCGCGGGCAGAGAGGGCTCGGCGGGCGCCGAGGACCTCGAATGGCTGCCGGTGTCCCCGTCGGCGATCGCGTTCCCCGGATCGCCGGTCCCGCATGAGCTCACCCGCACCGAGATCGCCGAGACCGTCCAGGCGTTCGCGGAGGCGGCCAGGCGCGCGGAGGCCGCCGGCTTCGACGTCGTCGAGATCCATGCTGCCCACGGCTACCTGCTGCACTCGTTCCTCTCGCCGATCGCGAACGAGCGGACCGACGAATACGGCGGGTCCCTGGAGAACCGCGCCCGCATCGTGCTCGAGGTGATCGACGCGGTCCGCGCGGCGTGGCCCGCTGACAAGCCGGTCTTCCTGCGCGTCTCGACCACCGACTGGGTCGAGGAGAACGCCGACGACCCCCGGCAGGCGTGGACCCTCCCCCAGACCGTGGAGCTCGCCAGGTGGGCGGCCGAGGGGGGCGTCGATCTCATCGACTGCTCCTCGGGCGGCATCGACGTGGTGCCGATCCCCCACGACGAGGAGTACCAGACCCGCAATGCGGCCGCTGTCCGGGCCGAGAGCCGCACCCTCACCGCGGCCGTGGGCCGCATCAGCTCCCCGGAGCAGGCCAATGCGCTCATCGCCCACGAGAAGGCCGACGCGGTCTTCCTCGGGCGCCCGCTGCTGCGCAACCCCTCCTGGGCGAACGACGCCGCTCTCGCACTCGGCGTCAGCCCCCGCTTCCTCGAGCAGTACGCGTACACGCTCTGACCGTGCACGGCCTCGCTCCAGCACTGCATTCCTCACTCCAGCACTGCATCCCTCATCTCTGAAGAAGGGTGGACCCATGTCCACGATCATCATCCTCGGCGGCCACGGCAAGGTCGCCCTGCACGCCCACCGGAAGCTCGTCGAGGCGGGGCACTCGGTGACCGCCACGATCCGCTCCGCGCACCAGGCCGCCGCGATCGAGGAGGCCGGCGCGTCGCCGCTGGTGCTGGACCTGCAGGAGGCGTCGACGGACCAGCTGGCCGAGGCCATCAGCGGGCATGACGCGGTGGTGTGGTCCGCCGGCGCGGGCGGGGCCGGACGCGAGTTCACCTTCGCCGTCGATCGCGACGCCGCGATCCGTTCGATGGATGCGGCCGAGCGCGCGGGCGTTCAGCGGTACGTCATGGTCTCGTACCAGGGGTCGTCGCTCGACCACGGGGTGGCCGAGGACCACGGTTTCTTCCCCTATGTGCAGGCGAAGGCCGAGGCCGACGTCCACCTGCGGGAGTCGAGCCTCGACTGGACCATCCTCGGCCCCGGGTTCCTCACCGACGACGATCCCGCAGGCACCGTCGGGCCGGGGCCGATCGAAGAGTTCGGAGGCGACCGACAGGGGCCGGGGCCGCAGGGCGAGCGCACCATCTCCCGCAGCGACGTCGCCCAGACCATCGTCGACGCCCTGGACATCGCATCGACCGTGGGCAGGACCATCGAGTACGGCCGCGGCAGCACACCGATCCGCGAGGCGTTGGCCCGCTAGTCCCCAGAGTCACCGACGCGCGGCGGCGCCAGCATCGCTCGGCTCCTCGACGGCGCCCCGGCGCCACCGCTTATGCATTCCCTGTGCGTTCACTGATATTGTCCTGGGTGCTGAAAGGAGTCTCCTTCACGGGAGAGGCCCCTTTCCGCTGTCCATGATCCACATTCAGAAAGCAATCGAACGTGACCACCGACCCGATCCGCGGCGGCGACGCGCCTCGCGCTGACGCTCCGACACCTCCGTCGACGCAGGCGCCCCACGCACCTCAGGCTCCACATTTTGGCCACGCACAGCCCAGTCATCCGCAGTCGCAGCCCGGCTACGCACCGGGACAGCAGCAACAGCCGGGACACGGCCAGCCGCAAGCATGGAACGGCCCTGCATCCGCCGCACAGGCGAACACCGCCTCCACGCTGAAGAACGAGCACTTCGATTTCACGGGCTACCGTTTCCGGACTCCCACGGCCTGGCCGACATCCTTCGGCTCTGCAAAACCGTCGTTCCGTGGAGGGATCGGCAGCATTTTCCAGACCGCGCACATGCCCATGGAGGCGCGCATCGGGTACTGGGTCTGGCTCATCGGATGCGTCCTGGCGATCATCGGGTGGATCTTCTCGATGGGTGTCATCGTGTTCGGCATCCTCTTCAACCCGTACCTCCTGGTCGCAACGGGAATGGTCAGCTTCTTCGGCGGGTTCCGCTGGGGCGTGATCCTGCTCTTCGCGGCGACGATGCTCGTCTCCCTCGTGATGCTGGTCGTCCAGCTCTACCTCACGCTCAAGATCCGTGAAGGTGCGGAATGGGCGCGGTTCAGCCTCACCGTCCTCACCTTCTTGACCATCATCTACTCGATCATCCTCACGGCGGCAGGCCTGGAATCGGGCGGCGCGGCAACCGTCACCGTGAACATCCTGTCGCTGCTCTTGCTCGCGTTCTTCTGGCTGCCGAAGGCCAACGCCTGGTTCCTCCGCACCACGGACGAGGGCACCACTCCCGTGGATTCGCGCAGCTCCGCCCAGCACTGATCAGTAGCTGCTGGCGAACATCCACGGTCCGCACTCGGCCCGGAAGCGGCCCGCACATTCGTCATCACGAGCGTGCGGGCCGCTTCCGTCGTCGCTGGTCCCCCGCCGAGATGACGTAGTCCCGCTTGATGCCGGCAGTGGCTCGACCCCACTCGCCTGTCGCGACGCGCGCCTGGTGCCTGCCGAACGCGGCCTGGCTCTCGAACTTCTCAGAAACGATCCATACGAGCCCGTCATCTGACTGCTCGACCTCGAAGCGAAGACACCCTGGCTCCGCACGCGTGAGTTCGATGTGTCGCGGCAGATGCCGCAGAACGACCCCCATCTCCTCAACGCTCTCGCAGATCAGGCGCCCCTCCAGTTCAACGGTGCTCATGCCACCCCGGCGTCGTCATCGTGGCCATCTGCTCCCCCGCAGCGTCCGCTGCACGGTCCCGAAGCTCTCGATGAAGTCTGCCATCAGAATCTCACCTGGAGGGGTGGGTACGAGCAGGACCTCGAGACTCAGGACATGCACGGAGAATCTCCGAGAAGACGGCGCTCGCCGGTACCGCCGACGCTCACGAGGAACTGGACGATGCTGCCTCAGAGGCATCGGGCGCACTCCACCCGACGTCCGCGAGAACCCGCTCCAGCGCCTCACGGGCACTGACTGCCTCGTCGAAGACAACCTCCTCGGGTCCGCGCCGCTCATGCCGGCTGAAGAGTCTCGATCGCTGCGATCTGCTCGCCCGCGAGGTCCTCGGCGCGGTTCAGCTCGTAGTGGCTCTGCAGGTTGATCCAGAACTCCGCCGAGGTCCCGAAGCACTTCGCGAGACGCAGCGCGGTGTCGGCTGTGATCCCCCGCTTACCGTGCACGATCTCGTTGATCCGCCGGGGCGGCACACCGACACAGGGAGCTTGTTCTGCGTGATGCCGAAGCCGTCGATGAAATCCTCCATGAGGACGTCTCCCGTGTGGATCGGGGGATCTTGTCAGTGGTTGTCAACGATCTCCTCCTCCCCCGGTCCGGCGTCGGTCCACACGAAACAGACGCGCCGCTGGTCGCTGATCCTGATGCTGTGCTGACCAGCCCGATCACCCTTGAGCGCTTCGAGACGGTTACCAGGCGGGACGCGGAGGACGTCAAGGCTTTCCACGGACCCGACCTGACGTAGCTTGCGCAGCGCGACCCGATGGATCCTCGGATCCATCGACCGCACGCGATCACGACGCCACCGCCGTTCGGTGTCCTTGGTGCCGAACGATCTGATCCCGAGACGAGGATTTAACGGGACCCATCATCAACGCTAGACGTTAAACCGGAACTCCACCACGTTCTGTAGCCGAGCAACGTCAGGATCACTCAACCACGTAGATCGTCGGAGTAGATCCTCCCCGACTGCCCACTTACCCCGACGAGTCGCATCCCCTTAATTTTTCGGGGATCATCGTCCGCCGGATCCACTAACGGGAATACGTCGCCGTTGGGGCCGTAGCCGGAGCGCACATCGACGTCCCAGTCACCCAAAATGACACCGTGCGATCCAGCGAGGATCGCGATGAGGCGTTCGACCTTGTGCTGCTTGGCAGGTGCGATCTTCCACCACTTCTGCGCGCGCTGCGAGAACACTGCTCCCCCAGCGCCACCGTAGGGCCCTCGTCGGTCATCCATGTGGCCGGCTGAGATCGTGACGATCGCCGTCCCGGACAAACTGTCGAAGCTGACAGTCCCTTTTTTGCGCTTGACAGCGGGCCCAAGTACCGATGTGGATCCGACGCCGGCCCGGTTGGCCACCCGCACTTGCCCGTCGCTGACTGAGACTCCGCCCTCGGCGTGGTACACCGCCACTCCCGACAGCATCGCGACGTGAATCGCGACCGCCTCTGCCTTGAGCGCGTCGTCTCGAGATGAGAAAGGTTCCACCGTTTGAAGGATCTGAGATCCGGGCGCGTCGCGGACCGTTTCGGCGTCTGCGTTGTGCGGCCCCCACACGCGATCCAGGCGATCTGCGATCCCTACGTATAGACGCTTCTCGCTGCGGTCCTCATAGAGGTATAGCCAGGTTTCTCCGGTCATGCAGTACTCCTCTACCAGTTCTCCGACGAAGCGTAGACCGTGCCTACGGAAAGGGCGCTCGCCGCCATCTGGCTGTGCCTGCTCGCAGACCGCCCAAACGTGCACAGATGTTAGAGCGCGAAGCGGAACTCCACCGCATTCCGGCACATACCAACCTCTTGTCACGACTGTCCACGGGCAGCGCACCACTGGAGTCCGCCCGGGCTGATCCAGCGTGGTGTTGTTCTTGCGTAGGTATCGAAGTCACTGCCGAACCGATCCCGGAGCAGCGCTTCCTCCACGGGGATCTGCAGTCGGTCGATGGCTGCGACGAACAGCATTGCGGCGAGCAATGCCATGGGCGACCGGCGCAGCAACGCATGAGAGATCAGAATGCCGGCCATCCCCACATACATCGGATTGCGAGTGACCCGGTTTGGCCCGGACGTGACGAGGGAAGCAGCGCCGACTTCGACTGGATTGACCGTCGTCCGCTGCCTGCGGAACTCAGCAATCGCCCCCGTGATGCTCCACACCGACCCTGCCAGGAAGATCCCCGCCAGCACGCTTGACGCTTTCGTCACTGGACGCCCTCTTCCCGACAGGCGTTGGATCGCGAGCACGGCGGCGGCCAAAGGGACCGGCGGCAAGGGCAAGCGCGACGCAAGCCTGTTCGGTGATGCATCGATCATCACCATCCCCCTTGTCTGTTCTCGTTGGCGCTCTCCTGCGTCGTCATGAGGCGACCTTCCGTGTGCGCGAGGCACGGAGGCCATTGAGGATGACAATGACCTCGGCGATCTCGTGGACGAGGACGACCGCCGCGAGTCCGAGAACACCGAAGAGCGCCAGCGGCAGCAATACCGCGATGATGAGCAACGACAGGAGGATGTTCTGGTTGATGATTCGTCGTCCCCGTAGTGCGTGATCGAACGCGCGGGGAATGAGGCGAAGATCATGGCCTGTGAAGGCAACATCGGCAGACTCGATCGCGGCATCCGATCCGGTCGCGCCCATCGCGATACCGATGTCGGAGGCGGCCAGCGCCGGGGCGTCGTTGATGCCGTCGCCGATCATCGCGACCGAGCCGTTCCTGGTCAGCTCGGCGATCGCGGCAGCCTTGTCCTCGGGGCGCAGCTCGGCGCGCACATCCTCGATACCGGCCTGTTTTGCCAGCGCCCTTGCGGTGCGGGCGTTGTCTCCGGTGAGCATGGTCACCTCGAAGCCTTGGGCAGCGAGGGTGCTCACGACTTCGGGGACCTCGGGGCGCAGCTCGTCACGCACGCCGATCGCGGCGACCGCCTTCCCCTCGCGGTGCACGACCACGACGGTCATGCCCTGCTCCTCTAGGCTCGCGACCTGGTCGCCGAACTGACCGGCGTCGAGCCAGCGGGGGTTGCCGACAGTGATCCGCGCCCCGTCCAGAGTCCCTTCGATGCCGTGCCCGGCCTGCTCGGTCACGCCGCCGGCTGCGGGGGCACCGGGGGCGGCGGCGGTGATCGCGGCAGCCAGGGGGTGGGTGCTGTGCTGCTCCAGCGCAGCTGCCCAGGCAAGTGCCTGGGCCTCCGCGACGCCGTCGACGGTGAGGACCGCGGTAACGGCGGGCTCGTTGCGGGTGAGGGTGCCGGTCTTGTCGACGGCGACGTGGCGGATCGTACCGAACCGCTCGAACACCGCGCCGGACTTGATGATCACGCCGAACTTGCTCGCCGAACCGATCGCCGCGACCACGGTGAGCGGCACCGATATCGCCAGCGCGCACGGAGAGGCCGCCACAAGCACGACGAGGGCTCGCGTGATCCACAGCTCCGGGTCGCCGAGCAGCGATCCGACCAGGGCGACCAGAGCTGCGAGGACCAGCACGCCGGGGACGAGCGGGCGGGCGATGCGGTCCGCGAGGCGGGCGCGTTCGCCCTTCTCCGCCTGCGCCTGCTCGACGAGCTCGACGATCGTCGTCAGCGAGTTGTCCGTACCTGCCGCGGTCGTCTCGACCTCCAGGACCCCGGCGGTGTTGATCGCCCCGGCCGACACTGCGTCTCCGGGCTCGACCTCGACCGGGATCGACTCACCGGTGATCGCGGAGGTGTCGAGGCTTGAGCGCCCGGACCGGACGATCCCGTCTGTCGCGATCCGCTCGCCGGGGCGCACGAGCATGATCTGGCCGATAGCGAGATCCTTCGCCGCGATCTCGACAGAGGCACCATCGCGTCGGACAGTCGCGGTGTCGGGAACGAGCTTGAGCAGCGCCCGCAGCCCGCCGCGGGCGCGGTCCATGGCCTTGTCCTCCAGCGCCTCGGCGATCGAGTAGAGGAAGGCCAGCGCGGCGGCCTCCTCGACGTAGCCGAGGATGATCGCGCCGACGGCGCTGATCGTCATCAGCAAGCCGATGCCGAGTTTGCGCTTGGTGACAAGGTTCCGGATCGCGCCGGGCACGAACGTCGACGCGCCCAGCAGCAGGCCGACCCAGAACAGCACCAGCGCCGAGATCTCGAGGCCGGACCAATCGAAGATCAGACCGGCCAGGAACGCGACACCGGAGAAGACCGGCACCATGATCCCGCGGTCCCCCCACCAGGGCCGACCCGCTTCATCGATCTCCTCGCCCGCCGTGCTGGCCGGCTCGTGCTCGCAGGCACACGCCGCGCTCACGCGTCAGCCCCCGCACCGCAGCAGCCAGGGACCATGCATGTCGAGTCCACGCAAGGCGCGCGCTCATCGACAGCCAACGTCACATCAACCAGTGCGACGAGCGCAGCGGCGAGGTGAGGATCAGCGATCTCATAGCGGGTCTGGCGGCCCTCAGGTTCAGCGACCACAATGCCGCAGTCACGGAGGCAGGTCAGGTGGTTCGACACATTCGAGCGCGTCAGCTCCAGCTCACGCGAGAGCACGGCCGGGTAGCTTGGGCCGCTGAGGAGAGTCATCAGGATCCGGGACCGCGTCGGGTCCGCCATCGCCCGACCGAGCCGGTTCATGACGTCAAGACGTGAAGCAATAGTCAGCATGCACTGAACTATACAGTAAGTACTGACCAGTCTTCGACGTGGCGGCCCTCCGCATCAGACCGTAACAACAGCACACCCGACTCGCTACGTGGGCATGCAGAGGTTAAAGCGCAAAACGAAATTCCACCACATCGCCGTCCTGCATCACGTACTCCTTGCCCTCCATGCGCACCCAGCCCTTGGCCTTGGCCTCGGCCATGGAACCAGCTTCCATGAGCTGGTCGAAGGAGACGATCTCGGCCTTGATGAAGCCGCGCTCGAAGTCGGTGTGGATGACGCCGGCGGCCTGCGGTGCGGTGGCTCCCTTGGGGATGGTCCACGCGCGGGACTCCTTCGGGCCGGCCGTGAGGTAGGACTGCAGGCCCAGGGTCTCGTAGCCGACGCGAGCGAGCTGGTCCAGGCCGGACTCCTCCTGGCCGGTGCTCTCGAGCATCTCGGCGGCCTCCTCCTCGTCGAGCTCGATGAGCTCGGACTCGAACTTGGCATCGAGGAAGATCGCCTCGGCAGGGGCGACCAGGGCGCGCATGCGCTCCTGCATCGCGGTGTCGGCGAGACCCTCCTCATCGGTGTTGAACACGTAGATGAAGGGCTTGGCCGTCATCAGCTGCAGATCGCGCAGGGCGGCGGTGTCGATGCCGGCATCCTTCGCGCCCTGGTAGAGGGTCTTGCCGGTCTCCAGCAGTGCCTTGGCCTTGTGCACGTTCTCGAGCACGGCGGCATCGAGCAGTCCGCGCTTGGTCTCCTTCTCCAGGCGCTGCATCGAGTTCTCGATGGTCTGGAGGTCGGCGAGGATCAGCTCGGTGGTGATGGTCTCCATGTCGCCGGCCGCATCCACGGACCCTTCGACGCGGGTCACGTCGGGGTCGGCGAAGGCACGGGTGACCTGGCAGATCGCTTCGGCCTCGCGGATGTTGGCGAGGAACTTGTTGCCCAGGCCCTCCCCCTCGCTCGCGCCCTTGACGATGCCGGCGATGTCCACGAAGGACACGGTCGCCGGCAGCAGCTTCTGGCTGCCGAACACCTTCGCGAGCTCGGCCAGCCGGGGGTCCGGCAGCGGGACCACGCCGACGTTGGGGTCGATGGTCGCGAACGGGTAGTTCGCCGCGAGGACCTCCGCGCGGGTCAGGGCGTTGAACAGGGTGGACTTGCCGACATTGGGCAGCCCGACGATTCCGATAGTAAGAGCCACGGGAGGTGATTCTACGGGGCGACGTCGCAGCAGCGGGAGCGCAGAGGGTGAGCCTCTGGTCTCACCCCTTCAGAGCGTCGGGGAGCTGGGGCTCGTCGGCCGTCGGCTCGCAGAAGACGGGCAGGGGCAGGCATCCCAGCGAGGAGCTCGAGATCCTCGCGTGGCGCACCACGACCAGCAGGCGGGCACCGTCCGGCGGGGCCGGCGCGTCCCGTAACCGGGTCCCGGCTCGGTCGGCGGCCTCCGGCGCGTCCTGGGGCACGGCCCGCACCTCGAGCCTGCGCAGCGTGCAGTCGTTGCGATGATCGGCGACGAACCCTCCGCGATCCGAGGGCTCCACGGCGCAGGTCACCGTGCGGACGGTGCCCAGCGGTGCCCCGACCTCCGCATCGAGCGCCTCGGCGTCCGCGCCGGAGAGCCGGGTGAACTCCTCGCTCATGAGCTCATAGCCCTGGCTCGCCTCGGCCTGGGCGATGCGGGGCAGCAGCACCAGCGCCCGCAGGAACATCGCGCCCCAGATCGGCAGGGCGACCAGCAGCAGGGCGAGGACGGCACGGGCGCGAGAGCGCCCACGGAGATCCGAGCGTCCCGCTCCCCGCCCTGCCGGGCGTGGCGGTGCTCGTCCGTCGCACCCCCGTGGTGTGCTGATCCCATGAGCGGAACACAGATGCTCCTGCTGGGTCTGATCCTCGGCGCCGCGCTCGGCGCCCTGGCGAGCTGGCTGGTGATGCGCGAGCGCGCGCGGGTCGCCGAGCTGCGTCACCACTCCTCGGCGGATTCCGCCGGACAGCTGCTGCGGCTGGCCGATGAGCGCCACGAGCGGGACGTGGCGCGCCGCGATGCCGCCGAGGAGGAGCGTGAGGCGGAGCTGCAGCGCACCCTCGCCCCGATCACAGCCACCCTCACCCAGCTCGAGCGCTCACTGGCCCGCTCCGAGGCCGCGCGGATCGATGCCGAGGGGGCGCTGCGCTCTCATCTCAGCCAGCTCGCGCAGCGCGCCCAGTCGCTCGAGACGGGCACCAGCGCGCTCACCGCCGCGCTGCGGGCGCCGACGGCGCGCGGCCGATGGGGCGAGGTGCAGCTGCGGCGGATCGTCGAGGCCGCCGGGATGCTCGAGCATGTGGACTTCACCGAGCAGCTGCCCGGCACCCGGGCCGACGGCGAGAAGGGCCAGCGCCCTGACCTCGTCGTGCACCTGGCCGGGGACCGCCACGTGGTGATCGATGCGAAGGCCCCGATGGACGCATACCTCGACGCGACGGAGGAGACGGACCCTGCCCGTGCCGCGGCGCGGCGGAAGGCGCATGCGAAGGCGCTGCGTCATCACGTGGGTGTGATCTCCTCCAAGGCATATTGGAAGGCGCTCGGGGACACTCCGGAGTTCACGGTGCTGTTCGTGCCGAGCGACGGGGTGCTCGCGGCTGCGCTGGAGACGGATCCCGAGCTCCTCGAGGACGCCTTCGCCAGGGACGTGGTGATCGCCTCGCCCGCCACGCTGGTGGCGCTGCTGCGCACCGTCGCCCACACCTGGCGCACGGACGCGCTGAACCGCGACGCGCGCGAGGTGCTGGACGCCGGGCGGGAGCTGCACCACCGCCTGGGCACCTTCACCGGTCACCTGGGCAAGGTGGGGCGTTCGCTGGATTCCTCGGTCGCCGCGTTCAACGAGGCCGTCGGCTCGCTGCAGTCCCGAGTCATGGTCACTGCGCGCAAGTTCGAGGAGCTGGGGCTCAGCGGCACCGGCTTGGACGAGGTCGAGCAGCTCACGCAGCGGGCACGCACCCTCGACGACGCCCAGATCGCGGACCTCGCGGGCGGGGCGCAGGCGTCACCCCCGCAGCGCCGGGGCGCACCGCGCGCCGGCTGAGCAGCGTTCCGGGGCGAGTGCGCGCGGTCCGCACCGACGATGCGCAGCGGTGGAGCGCGGCGCGACGGCGGGCGGCGCGGGCGGGTGGGGAGCTCCCCGGCTCAGGACTCCGCGGTGGCGCTCTCGCCGGTGGGCTTCTTCCGGCTGTCGGTCGCGCCGCGGTTCTTCATCTCCTGGCGCAGCTCGCGCGGGAGGGAGAACATGAGGTCCTCGGTCGCGGTGCGCACCGGCTTCACGTCGCCGTAGCCGCGCTCGGCCAGCACGTTCAGCAGCTGCTGGACCAGCACGTCCGGGACCGAGGCGCCGGAGGTCACGCCCACGGTCTCGACGCCCTCGAACCACTCCTCCTGCAGCTCATGGACCGAGTCGATGCGGTGGGACGCCTTCGCGCCGGCCTCCTTCGCGACCTCCATCAGACGCACGGAGTTCGAGGAGTTCGGGGAGCCGACCACCAGCACCAGATCCGCGTCCGGAGCGATCTTCTTGATCGCGACCTGCCGGTTCTGGGTGGCGTAGCAGATGTCATCGCTGGGCGGCGACTGCAGGGTGGGGAAGCGTTCGCGCAGCTTGTCGACGGTCTCCATGGTCTCGTCGACGCTGAGGGTGGTCTGCGAGAGCCAGACGACCCGCTCGGGGTCGCGCACGGTGACCTTGTGGACGTCGTCCGGCGAGTTCACGATCTGCACGTGCTCGGGGGCCTCCCCCGCCGTGCCCTCGACCTCTTCGTGCCCCTCGTGGCCCACCAGCAGGATGTCGTAGTCCTGGCGGGCGAAGCGCACCGCCTCCTTGTGGACCTTGGTGACCAGCGGGCAGGTGGCGTCGATGGTGCGCAGGTTCCGCTCCTCGGCCATCTCGCGGACCTTCGGGGAGATGCCGTGGGCGGAGAAGATCACCAGCGACCCCTCGGGGATCTCGTCGACCTCCTCGACGAACACGGCGCCCTTCTCCTTGAGCCGGTCGACCACGAACTTGTTGTGCACGATCTCGTGGCGGACGTAGATCGTCTCGTCGTAGTGCTCCAGGGCGCGTTCGACGGCGACCACGGCGCGATCGACTCCGGCGCAGTAGCCGCGCGGCTCGGCAAGAAGGACGGTTCCGGTGCTCACGCCTCCCATCGTAGGAGCGCGAGCGCGCTGGTGGGAGGCCGGTGGGGCAAGACTCACCATCCCTCCACAGGGTCTCCTCCTCCACACCCCCGCCCCGCCGTCCGCGGGCTGTCGGCCGGTCGTGCCAGAGTGGAGCCATGACGCAGACCTCCCCCGAGCCGGATGCGGGCGGCGCCGCGGTGCCGCGGCCGGCGCTGGCCCCCACCGCCGCGCAGACCACGGCGGAGAATCCGTGGCCGCTCCGCCAGCTGTCGGTGAAGGTCGGCGAGTACGTGGCGCGGATGTCGCCGCTGTGGGTCGAGGGCGAGATCGTCCAGCTCAATCGTCGCCCCGGGGCGGGGCTGAGCTTCATGACCCTGCGGGACGTGGATGTGGACATGTCCTTCTCGGTGCCGGTCCGCGAGCACGTGCTGCGTGCGCTCCCGGTCGAGCCGGTCGCGGGGGCGCGGGTGGTCGTGCACGCCAAGCCGACGTTCTGGACCAAGCGCGGCAGCCTCCAGCTCGAGGCCGACGACATCCGCCCGGTGGGGCTCGGCGAGCTGCTGGCGCGGCTCGAGCAGCTCAAGCGGGTGCTCGCGGCGGAGGGGCTGTTCGCCTCCTCGCGCAAGCAGGCGCTGCCGTTCCTGCCGCGAGTGGTGGGGCTGATCTGCGGTCGCGAATCCGCGGCGGAGCGGGACGTGGTGGTCAACGCCCGTCGCCGCTGGCCGGCGGTCCAGTTCGAGATCCGCGAGGTCGCGGTGCAGGGGGCGCGCGCGGTGCGGGAGGTCTCCGCGGCGCTGCGCGAGCTCGACGAGCTCGCGCAGGTCGACGTCATCATCATCTCCCGCGGCGGCGGGTCCCTCGAGGATCTGCTCCCCTTCTCCGACGAGCAGCTCACGCGCCTGGTCGCGGGGGCGCGCACCCCGATCGTCTCCGCGATCGGCCACGAGGTGGACACCCCGCTGATCGACCTGGCGGCCGACGTGCGCGCCTCGACCCCCACGGACGCCGCCAAGCGGGTGGTCCCGGACATCGTCGCCGAGGTCGAGCAGCTCGATCTGGGGCGCACCCGGCTGCGGGCCGCGATCCGGGCCCGGATCGAGCGCGAGCAGTCGGCGCTGGATGCGATGCGTTCGCGGCCGGTGCTCGAGAACCCCTCGACCATCCTCGCCGGCCGTGCCGACGAGATCCGGTCCCGGATCTCGCTGGCCCGCACCCTGATCGGTTCGCGCCTGGACCGGGCGGCCGACGAGGTCGACCATCTGGGGCGCCAGGTGCGCTCCCTCAGCCCGCTGGCGACCCTCGAGCGCGGCTACGCCGTGGTCCAGGACGCAGAGGGCACCATCGTGCGCGAGCCCGAGCAGTCGACCGTCGGCCAGCCGCTGTCGGTGCGGGTGGCCGGTGGCCGCTTCGGCGTGGAGCGCACCACCGCCGATCCGTACCAGCCACCTGCCCACCCCGCTGCGCCCAGCGCCCCCGTCGCGGCCGATGCGGCCGATGCGGACGGCCCCGCCGGCCCGTCCGGTGCCGCCGACCCGGCCCGCACGACAGACCCGACCACCCCTTCTGACCCCACCACCTCGTCCGAGGAGTCCTGATGAGCCCCAGCACCGACACGTCCCCCAGCCCCGCCGAGGGCGATCCCGCGGACGCCGCGACCGTCACCCCCGTGGAGGGCGAGCAGCCGCTGCCGTCCGACATCGCGGAGCTGTCCTACGAGGCGGCGCGCGATCAGCTGGTCGAGGTGGTGCGGCGCCTGGAGTCCGGACAGGGAGGCCTCGAGGACTCGATCGCGCTGTGGGAGCGCGGGGAGATGCTCGCCCGCCGCTGCCAGCAGTGGCTCGACGGCGCTCGCGAGCGACTCGACGACGCGGTGGCCGCCCGCCGCTCCGCGGACTCCGACGCCCAGTAGCCGGCGACGCCGCAGGCCTGTCGCTCAGCCCAGCGAGTCGACCGCGGCCGTCGCGACCTCGTCGAGCTCGCCGCGCTCGGCCGCGCCGTGGACCACGAACCCCCAGTCCTCGCCCTCGCACGCGATGCCCTGCTGCTGCGCCCCCTTCTCGCCGCCGCTCAGCGCGGTGCACTGCGCCCCGCCCAGCGCGAACTCGTCCTCGACGGTGCTCCCGGGCAGGCTGGAGGAGAGCATCGGAGCACCGAGCTCCGACTCCTGCCGCAGGGTGATCAGCTGCCCCTCCGGCGAGGAGTACTGCACGACCCACTGCGGGTTCTGCCCGTCCGCGAACCGTGCCGAGCGCTCGATCCACTCGTCCCCCAGCGCGGGCAGAGCGACGGGGAAGGGGGCGACGCCCTCGGCGCGCTCCGCGCTCGCAGCCACGTCGACCTCCGAGTTCTCCAGCCGCTCACGCTCGCCATCGCTGCCGACGCCGAAGAACGCGATCCCCACCACGACCACCACCGCCATCGTCAGCGCGAGCGCCCACACCATGTTGCGCAGCACGGTGTTCTTCCGCGACGGCAGCTCATAGGCGGACTTCGGCTGCGGTGCCGGCTCGGCGCGCGTCCCGGCCTCGTCGGCCGCTGCGGGCTCGCCCGATGCCGGCACCGTCGGTGCCGGCTCGACGGGCGCAGACTCGTCGGGGGGCATGGCCGAGGTCCGGTCCGTCGTCTCGGGAGTGTCCTGAGGGGCTTCGCGCATGCCCCCATTGTCGCCGCTCACGCCCCGGGACGCCTCCTTGCCGCGCAGCGCAGGAGCGTCGACCGCGCCACAGCGCTGCGGCATCGAGCGCGAGCCGTCCTGCCGCGCGTTCGCGCGCCTCCCCTCCCCCGTGGCCGTTCCCGGCACGTGACGAGTTCGTTCACTCCGCTCCCCTGTGTTCGCTCCGACCGTCGAAACCTGCGATGATCGAGCGGTGACTGCGAGATTCCTCATCGCCGGAGAAGCCCTCACCGACATCGTCATCGATGCCGCGAACACCCAGAGGGAGCATCCCGGCGGTTCCCCGATGAACGTGGCCGTTGCGCTCAGCCGCCTCGGCCACGAAGCCCACCTGCTCACCCGCATCGGCAACGATGCCCGTGGAGACGCGATCCGCGCGCACCTGGACGCCTCGGGCGTCCAGCTCACGCCGGGCAGCTCCGTGGAGGCGGCGACCTCCACCGCCCTGGCGCGCCTCGACGCGAACGGCGCGGCGACCTACGAGTTCGATCTGCTGTGGGACCCGCGCCCCGCGGGCCTGCCGGAGCACGTCGACGCCGTGCACACCTCCTCCATCGCGGCCGTGCTCGAGCCCGGCGCCGAGACGGTGCTCGACGTGCTGCGCCGCCGCCGCGACGGCTCGACCATCAGCTACGACCCCAACGCCCGGCCCACCCTGATGGGCGAGGCGGAGACCGTCCGCGCACAGATCGAGCACACGATCGCGCTGTGCGACGTCGTCAAGGCCTCCGACGAGGACGTGGCCTGGCTGTACGGCACCGACGATGTCGAGGACGTCGTCGCCTCCTGGCGCGAGCTCGGGCCGGCGCTGACCGTCCTGACCCGAGGCGACGAGGGTGCCGTCGGCTTCGCCGCGACGGGGCGCGTGCAGGTCTCCCCCGTCGTCGTCGACGCGGTCGACACCGTCGGCGCCGGCGACACCTTCTCCGCCGGCATCCTCGACGCGCTCGCGGCCAAGGACCTGCTGGGGGCGGAGAAGCGACCCGCGCTGGCCGCGATGCCCAGCGATGACGTCGCCTCCGTGCTGCGTCATGCCGCGGCCCTCGCCGCGATCACCGTCTCCCGCGCGGGCGCCAACCCGCCGTGGAGCCACGAGCTCGCCTGACCCTTCCCCGGCGCGGCCGAGGGGCACCCGCATCGGAGCGGGATCCCGCCGCCGGCCCGCCCCGACCATTCGCATCACGACCTGAGGAGGCCACGTCATGAACCAGTCCACGCCCGCACAGGGGTACCGGATCGAGCACGACACCATGGGTGAGGTGCGCGTCCCCGCCTCCGCGCTGTACCGGGCACAGACCCAGCGCGCGGTGGAGAACTTCCCCATCTCCGGCCAGGGCCTGGAGCCCGCGCACATCCACGCCCTCGCCCAGGTGAAGAAGGCCGCCGCCCGCGCCAACAAGGATCTCGGCGTGCTGGACGGCGCCATCGCCGACGCGATCGTCGCCGCCGCGGATGCCGTGATCGCCGGGGAGCACGACGACCAGTTCCCGGTGGACACCTACCAGACCGGCTCCGGCACCAGCTCGAACATGAACATGAACGAGGTGCTCGCGACCCTCGCCACCAACTCGGGCGTCGAGACCCACCCCAACGACCACGTGAACTGCTCGCAGTCCTCGAACGACGTGTTCCCCACCTCGGTGCACGTCGCGGTGACGCAGGGCGTCGTCTCCACCCTGCTGCCCGCGCTCGCCCACCTCGCCGAGTCCCTCGAGACCAAGGCCGAGGCGTGGAAGTCCGTGGTGAAGTCCGGCCGCACCCACCTCATGGACGCCACCCCCGTCACGCTCGGCCAGGAGTTCGGCGGCTACGCGGCCTCGATCCGCTACGGCATCGAGCGGGTGGAGGCGGCGCTGCCCCGCACCGCCGAGGTCCCCCAGGGCGGCACCGCCGTGGGCACCGGCATCAACACCCCGATCGGCTTCCCGCAGAAGGTCATCGCCAACCTCGTCGAGCAGACCTCCCTGCCGCTGACCGAGGCGCGCGACCACTTCGAGGCGCAGTCCAACCGGGACGGCCTGGTGGAGATGTCCGGCGCGCTGCGCACGATCGCCGTCTCGCTGACGAAGATCTGCAACGACGTGCGCTGGATGGGCTCGGGCCCGAACACCGGCCTCGGCGAGATCGCGATCCCGGACCTGCAGCCGGGCTCCTCGATCATGCCGGGCAAGGTCAACCCCGTGATCCCCGAGGCCGTGCTGATGGTGTGCGCGAAGGTGGTGGGCAACGACGCCGCGATCGCATGGGGCGGTGCACAGGGCTCCTTCGAGCTGAACGTGCAGATCCCGCTGATGGGCACCAGCCTGCTGGAGTCGATCCGCCTGCTCGCCAACGCCTCCACCGTGCTGGCCGACAAGACCGTCGACGGCCTGGTCGCCAACGAGGAGAAGGCCCGCTTCTACGCCGAGGCCTCCCCCTCGATCGTCACGCCGCTGAACAAGCTCATCGGCTACGAGAACGCCGCGAAGATCGCCAAGCACGCCGTCGCCGAGCGCATCTCCGTGCGCGAGGCCGTGATCGCGCTGGGCTTCCTCGAGCGCGGCGAGCTCACCGAGGCACAGCTGGACGAGGCCCTGGACGTGCTGTCCATGACCGCGCCGAAGGCCTGATCACCGCGCTCCACGCTCCACGGCCGTTCGGCCGCTCTGAGCGGGCCATCCGGCTCATCCGGCTCATCCGGCTCATCCGAGGGGCGCTCCACCACCAGGTGGGGCGCCCCTCGTGCACGCCGCGATTGCATCCACTGGCGCTCTGCCAGCATGCAGCGCCGTATATGAGGGCGTGTGCTGGCTGAGCGCCACTGGTTGCAACGGCTCTGGCCTCTCGGGCCTCCCCTCCGGGCCTCGTCAGCGGCTGGGCGGGTCACGGTGCTCCCCGCGCCGGAGGATCGCGAGCAGCATCGCCTGTGTCTCCTCCCACCGCAGGAAGACCTGCTCCCAGGACAGCCTGGTGACCCGATAGCCGCGCGAAGCCAGATAGAGATCCCGGGCCCGGTCCACGTCGTAGCTGAGCGGGTCGTCGTGGAACTCTCGGCTGTCGCATTCGATCACCCAGCTCTTGCCCACCAGCAGATCCATCCGCCGACGTCCCTCGGGGAACAGCACCTGGGGCCTGACCGGGAAGCGCCGCGATTCCATCCACCAGCGCACGATCGTCTCCGTCCCGGATTCGGCGTCCTCGCGGATCCTGCTGAGAGGTCGACGGATCCGCTGCGGCAGCGACGCCAGGATCCGTTCCGCCTCTCGCCGTGTGAGGAGCCCTCGCTGAAGCCCGGACTCGAAGAGCACGGCCGTCTTCTCCACCGGCAGGCAGTGCGCGGCATGGGTGAGGACGAGAGCGAGACCGGGCACCGGATCGTGATCCGGCCAGGAACGCAGGGCGGGACCGTGCAGGACGAGCTCCTCCTCGGCCAGCGTGATCACCGTCCCCGATCTGCGCCGCACGGGGTGCACGCGCGCGCCCCTCAGCTCCTCCCCCGCATGGAGCTGTCGCGGACGGAAGACGTGTGCGCCGGGGTGCGGCGGCGTCCACAACCCGTGGAGCGATGCACCGTCCAGACAGGTGGGACGCACGCCGAGGCGCAGCACCGGCACGATCCCCGGCGGAGCCGCCTCCGTGATGTACCAGGGCTGCTCGCTGCTCATCACCCCCTTCCTCAGCCAGCGCCGGACCGTTCCCTGAGGCACACCGTCCTCGCGAAGCCGCGCCCTGTGCCGCACTCCCTCGACCTCCATGACCGTGAGGAAACCACCAAGGCGGTGCCCGGGCCGCTGCACCGCCGATCCTGTGGATCACGGCGTGCTGTGGAGGACCGATGTGCGGTGACGGGTCAGCGAGCCGTGGAGAGGACCGACGCTCCGTGACGGGCCAGCGAGCCGTGAAGAGGACCGGCGGGCGGTGACGGGCCAGCGAGCCGTGGGGAGGACCGGCGGGCGGTGGCGAGGAAGTGACGCGCTGTGGACGGGCACGAGCCCAGAGAACACCCCGGGCATGCACCGCGTTGGCCGCCAGGGCGAGACAAGCCGGTGCGGGGTGGCACCCAGGCGAGCGGCGATTGCATCCACTGGCGCTGTGCCAGCAGACGTCCCCATATACGGCTTCGTATGCTGGCTGAGCGCCAGTGGATGCAGGTGCAGCGGACTGCGGCAGACCCAGCACCCCCGCGCACCGCCATGTACCGCCGCGGGCCGGGACGACCCGGCACCCCTGCGCGCCGCCACGCGCCGAGACGACCCGGCGCCTCCGCGCACCGCCGCGTACCGGGTCAGGCCAGCGCCCCTGCACACCGCCACGCGCCGGCCCGGGCCGGCGCCCCTGTGCCCCGCGGCCGCGCTTCAGGGGAGGGGCTCGTCCAGCACGTGGGTGACGAGCTCGGCGACCTTGGACCGTTCGGAGCGCTGCAGCGTGACGTGGGCGAAGAGGTCCTTCTCCTTGAGCGCCTCGACCACGGAGGCGATGCCGTCGTAGCGGCCGATGCGGAGGTTGTCGCGCTGGGCGACGTCGTGGGTGAGCACCACGCGGGAGTTCTGCCCGATGCGGGAGAGCATGGTCAGCAGCACGTTGCGCTCGAGCGACTGCGCCTCGTCGACGATCACGAAGGCGTCGTGGAGGGAGCGGCCGCGGATGTGCGTCAGCGGCAGCACCTCGAGCATGCCGCGGGAGAGCACCTCGTCGATCACGTTCTGGGAGACCATCGAGCCGAGGGTGTCGAACACGGCCTGGCCCCACGGCCCCATCTTCTCGCCCTGGTCACCGGGCAGGTAGCCCAGCTCCTGGCCGCCGACGGCGAACAGCGGCCGGAACACCATGATGCGGCGCTGGGTGCGCCGCTCGAGGACCGCTTCGAGGCCGGCGCAGAGGGCCAGGGCGCTCTTGCCGGTGCCGGCGCGGCCGCCGAGGGAGACGATGCCGATGGACTCGTCCTGCAGCAGGTCGATCGCGACCCGCTGTTCGGCGGAGCGGCCGGAGACCCCGAAGACGGTCTGGTCGCCCGGCACGAGCGTCACCTGCTTCTCGCGGGTGATGCGGCCCAGCGCCGAGCCGCGCGGGCTGGTGATCGTCAGCCCCGTGTGGACGGGCAGGTGGGCGATCTCGGGCAGCGAGAGCGTCTCCCCGTCGTAGAGGTCGGTCATCTCCTGCTCGCCGACGGTGGTGGCGACCATGCCGGTGTAGCCCCGGTCCCGGGCGAGCTCGGCGCGGTATTCCTCGGCGTGGATCCCCGAAGCGCTCGCCTTGATCCGCATCGGCAGGTCCTTCGAGACGAGCACCACGTTCTTGCCCTCGAGCTGCAGGTTCTTCGCGACGGCGAGGATGCGGGTGTCGTTGTCGCCGAGGCGGAAGCCGTCCGGCAGCGAGGCGGTGCTCATGTGGTTGAGCTCGACGTGCACGTGGCCGCCGTCCTTGCCGATCGGGAGCGGGCGGGAGAGGTTGCCGTGCTGCTCGCGCAGGTCGTCGAGGATGCGCAGCGCCTGGCGTGCGAAGTAGCCGAGGTCGGGGTGGTGGCGCTTGGCCTCGAGCTCGGTGACCACCACGATCGGCAGCACGATGTCGTGCTCGGCGAAGCGATGCAGGGACTGCGGGTCCGAGAGCAGCACCGAGGTGTCCAGCACGTAGGTGATCACGCCGGTCTCGATCTCGGCGAGCATCTGCTGCGCGGTGCCGGGCTGCAGGGAGGGCACCACGGGGACGCCGTCGGGATTCGCGGCGCCGAGCACCTCTGGGCGGGACCCGGGCGCGGGAGCCGCGGCATGGCCGTCCGCGAGCGCGGGAGCCGTGGCATCGCGGTCCGCGGGCGCGGGAGCCGTGGCATCGCCCTCCGCGGCCACCGGCACCGCGGCCTCGCCGGCCCCCGGCGCCGACGCGGCGGTGACGCCGTCCGTGGGCCCCGCGCCGCGGGTGAGGGTCGTCTCTCGGGCACTGGTCGTCTCGTCCATAGGAGCCTCCCGGCATCGTGCGGTTGCCCGGACCATAGCCCCGTCGGCCGCCGCCGTCGGGCGTGCCCCACGGGGTGCGGGGCCGACGTTCACCCGATCGTCATCGGGGGTTCTCGCTGCCACCGCCCGACGACTCCAGTGTGCCACCGGTCACACGAGCGGCCGGGGAGGTGCGCGGGAGTGTCAGCGCAGCAGCCCCGCCCGTTTCCCGTCCCGGCGCCGCAGCCGGCGGCCCGCGAGCTCAGGCGCCGAAGCGACGCTCGCGTCGGCAGAAGTCGCGCAGCGCGCGCAGCAGGTCCACGCGGCGGAAGCCGGGCCAGTAGGTCTCGCAGAACCAGTACTCGGAGTGCACCGACTGCCACAGCAGGAAGCCGGAGAGCCGCTGCTCGCCGGAGGTGCGGATGATGAGGTCCGGGTCCGGCTGGCCACGGGTGTAGAGGTGCTCGGCGATCGAGCCGATGCTGATGCCCGCGGCGATCCCGTCGCCGTCCAGGCCCTGCGCGGCGAGGTCCCGCACCAGCTCCTGCACCGCGTCGACGATCTCCTCGCGCCCGCCGTAGCCGATGGCCACGTTGACGGTGAGCCGCGATTCGGGGGCGGTCTGCTCCTGCTCGCGGGTGATGTCGGCGCGCATCTCCTGCGGCAGCGCCTCGGCGTTGCCCGTCAGCCGCACGCAGTAGCCGGCGTCGATGATCCGGCCGATGGTGGCGCCGATGATCTCGTAGAGGGCGGTGAGCTCCTCGGGCGGGCGGCGCAGGTTGTCGGTGGACAGCATCCACACGGTGACCAGCGGGATGTCGAGGTCGTCGCACCAGGAGAGGAACTCGAGGATCTTCGCGGCGCCGACGCGATGGCCGTGCTCGGTGGTCTCCCCCGCCTCCTTCGCCCAGCGGCGGTTCCCGTCCACGATCACACCCAGGTGCTGCGGGAGGTCGAAGGCCTCGAGCTCCCGGGTGAGTCGGCGTTCGTAGACGCGGTACAGAAGGCCGTCGTCATCCATCGCAGCCTCCCTTCCTCGTGCCGTTCGTGGCGGGACGCACCCGGGGGCGCGTCCGGCGCGCGTGGCCGTGTGCATTCCTGCGCGGCCGACGACGTCGGAGCGCATGATCCATTATCGGCGACGCGGGCAGTGCTCCGGTCGATCCGCGCAAATCGACACCGGATCGGCACAGCCCCCACACCGCTAACCTACGGCGGCGTAAGTTACGGTTGCTCCCATGGACAACGGACACCACCGGGACGCCCGCGCGCAGGGCGCGTTCACCTCGGAGGAAGAGGTCGAGGCCGCCGAGGCGGTCGCGGAGAGCGGCGGCACCCGGCTGCCGTCCGACGAGGACCTGCCCACCGCCGAGACGTTCCCCTTCGCCCCCCGCACCCTCACCCGGGCGATGGCGCGGCGCGCCACGCAGCTGGGGCTGCAGCTGCCCAAGCCCCGGCTGCGCGGCATGCTGCACCTGATCGCCTTCCCCACCACGCTGGTGATCGGGCTGCTGCTGGTCGCGGTGGGCGAGACCCTCGCGACGCGACTGGCCTGCGCGGTGTTCGTGCTGACCGCGGGGATGCTCTTCGGCATCAGCGCCGTCTACCACCGCGGCACCTGGACCCCGCAGCGGGCGATCATGCTGCGCCGCTTCGACCACGCGAACATCTTCCTCATCATCGCCGGCACCTACACCCCGATCGCGGTGACCCTGCTGGCGCCCCGCCAGGCGCTCACGCTGCTGCTCATCGCCTGGGGCGGCGCGCTGGTGGGCGTGTGCTTCCGGCTGTTCTGGACCGCGGCCCCGCGCTGGATCTACGTGCCCGCGTACATCGCTCTGGGCTGGGTGGCGGTGTTCTACATGCCGGCGCTGCACGCCGGGGGCGGCTGGCCCGTGGTGTGGCTGCTGGTGATCGGCGGTCTCGCCTACACCGCCGGTGCGGTGATGTATGCGCTCAAGCGCCCCAATCCCTCACCGGCATGGTTCGGCTTCCACGAGATCTTCCATGCGGGCACGCTGATCGGCTTCGGCTGTCACTTCGCCGCCGTGGCCGTCGCGGTGCTCTGACCCGCGGCTCGTCAGCGCAGCCGGTCAGCGCGGGCCGTCGTCGTCCGCCTGCGCGTCCGCGTCAGCATCGGGGTCCACGTCCGCATCGCCGTCCGCGTCGTCCGCGTCGTCAGCGTCGGCGTCCTGCGTGTCCTCGTCGCCCTCTGCCGCCTCCTGCTCCTGCGCGGCGCGCTCCTCGTCCTCCTGCAGCGCCTCCATCCGCTCCTTGACGCGGGCCTGGGCCTGCACGCGGCGGGTGCGGCGCGTCATGTCGACGGCGAGCAGCACCACCACGACGGCGAGCGCGAACATGGCGAAGAAGCCGGGCAGCCCCGGGGAGACGGTGACCTGGTTGAACTCCCCGCCGTCGGAGGGGCTCGGCGCGGCGCCGAGCTCGCCGACGGCGAGGAGCAGCTCGGCGCCGCTCACGGGCGGGCCTCGACGCGCTCGCGGCGCAGGCCGGCGAAGAGATCGTCCTCGGGCAGCTTCACGGGGATGCGGGAGATGTGCAGCTCGTAGTCCTCGGTGCCCCAGGCCGCGGTCTCGGCCTCGTGCGAGATGCGGAAGAACGGCCCCTCGGGGTCGACCTGCGTGGCGTGGGCGCGCAGCGCGTCGTCGCGGATCGCGAGGTAGTCGCGCACGTCGATGCGGGTGGTGAGCAGCCGGTCGTGACTCTCGTCGTAATGCTGGAGCATCTGGTCGAGCATCTCGTTGGGCGTGCCCTCGGACCGCAGGTGCCGGCTCACCGCGGCGAAGCGCTGGCGGTGGAAGCCGTTGATGTAGTACAGCTTCGCGATCGCCCACGGCTCGCCGAGCTCGGGCGCGAACTGCGGATCCGCGGCGAGGTCGAAGGCGGCCAGGCTGATGCGGTTGGTCTGGATGTGGTCGGGGTGCGGGTACCCGCCGTTCTCGTCGTACGTGGTCATCACGTGGGGGCGCAGGCGGCGCACGGCCTCCACCAGGGGGCGTGCGGCCTCCTCGACGGGGAGCGTCGCGAAGCTGCCGGCCGGCAGGGGCGGCAGCGGGTCGCCCTCCGGCAGGCCGGAATCGATGAAGCCGAGCCACTCGTGGTCCACGCCGAGGATCTCCTGGGCGCGCGCCATCTCCTGGCGCCGGATCTCGGGCAGCGCCTCGACGGTCACCGACGGGTCGTCGCGCAGACGCGGGTTCAGCACGTCCCCGCGTTCGCCGCCGGTGCAGGTGATGACCGTGACCTGGGCACCCTCGCGCACGTACCTCGCGGTCGACCCGGCCCCCTTGGAGGATTCATCATCCGGGTGCGCGTGGACGGCCACCATCCGCAGGGGCTCATCAGGGGCGGGCAGCTGGACGGTCACGAGACTCCTCGGAGGCGACGGGACGGGGGACGGATCCCACGGGCTCGGTGCTCGCGCTGCGCACGGGTCGGCTCGCGGCGCACCGGCATCCGATCCTACGCCACCTCTCCGGAGCCGCACCTGGGAGGACGACGCCGTCCGGCGACGGCGGCCGACGTGTCGCGCCGCTCGCCGCACGGGCACCGGCTCGGAGCTGTCATGGAGGAGGGGTCTGGGAGACTGTGCCCATGAACGCTGCCACGGATCGACACGCGGACCGCTACGGGAAGCCGCTGGTGAGCCGCCGGACCGCGCGTGCGCTCATCGCCGTCGCAGCGGCGGTGTTCCTCGCGGCCATCGCGATCCTCGGCATCAGCACGGGCGGCACCTCCGTCAGCTCGGAGCTGATCTCCTACGACCACATCGCCGAGAACGTCGTCGCCGTGGACTTCCAGGTGACCATGGACCCGGGCACCGAGGCGAGCTGCCAGATCCAGGCGATGAACTCGGGCCGGGCGCAGGTGGGCTTCGTCGAGGTCGACATCCCCGCGCAGGAGTCGCGCCTGAGCGCGCACCACGTGGAGATCTCCACGCAGGGCGAGGCGGTCTCGGCCGAGATCATCGACTGCTCGCCGCGCTGACCCGCACCCCCGACCCCGCGGCCCCTCCTGCACCCGCGATCGAGGCTCCGGCGCCCGCCTGACCAGCCGCCGGGCACCTCCCCGATCGGTCCGCAGCGATTTCTCGCTCCGCGAAACGAGGTCCGAGATGCCCGGGAAAGCGTTGTGCGCCGTGTAAAGTGCTCCGGAACCGGCATCTCGCCGATTCATCATCACCCGCACACGGGGCGCATGAGGACATGTGCCCCGTGATTCGCGTATTGGGGGCCTTTCGCTCCTGTGCGCACTACCGAGGACGACAGGAGTGAACCCATGAGCAGCCAGCCGAATGGCGCCTGGCTCACCCAGGACGCGTACGACCGCCTGGCCAAGGAGCTCGAGGAGCTCGAGGGCCCGGGACGCACCGAGATCGCGGAGCGCATCGCCGCAGCTCGCGATGAGGGGGACCTCAAGGAGAACGGCGGCTACCACGCCGCCCGCGAGGAGCAGGGCAAGATGGAGGCGCGCATCGCGGACCTCCAGCGGCTGCTGAAGAACGCCGTGGTGGGCGAGGCGCCGAAGGACGACGGCGTCGTCGAGCCCGGCATGGTCGTGGCCATCTCGATGGCCGGCAAGGAGCGCACCTTCCTGCTGGGCAACCGCGAGATCGCCGACGGCGACGAAGACCTCGAGGTCTACTCCTCGGAGTCCCCGCTGGGCAGCGCGATCCACGGCTCCCGCGTGGGCGACACCGTCGACTACACCGCCCCGAACGGCAAGTCGTTCCCGATCGAGATCCGCAAGGCCACGCCCTACAAGGCCTGAGCGCTCAGAAGAAGGCCCCCGGGTCCGGCTGCTGCCGGCCCGGGGGCCTTCTCATGCGTCGGCGGGCGCCGACCGCTCGGGCTCAGTCGCCGTCGCGCGGGGTGTCCTAGGCCGGCGGGTCCTGCGGCGAGGGCGGCTGCGCCGGGGTCTCCTGGGACGGCGCAGCCTGCGGGGCCGACGAGCCCGTCCCCGCGGAGCTCTGCACGGCCGACTCCTGTGCGGCCGGCTCCTGTGGGGTCGGCTCCTGCGGAGCCCGCTCCTGCGACGCCGAGGCCTGCGCGGGTGCTGTCTTCGCGCCCGGCACCAGCGCCGAGAAGGCGGAGCGCCGCTCGGACCCCTCGGTCCCGCCCTGCGCCGGGGCGGGCTGCGCGCGGGTCAGCGCCGCGAAGTGCTCGGCGCTCGCCCGGTCCTCGCCGAGATCCGGGGCCGGGTCCCGGCCCACCAGATACAGCAGCGTCGCGTTGACGAAGGCGATCAGCGGGATGGCGAACAGCGCACCGGCGATGTTGGCGACCATGACACCGGCGGCCACACCGAGCAGCACGGCCAGCGGGTGCAGCTCGACGGCCTTTCCCATGAGGAACGGCTGGAGGATGTTGCTCTCGGCCTGCTGGACCACGAGCACGATCGCCAGCATGATGATCGCCCCGATCCAGCTGTTGAGCACGAGCACCAGCAGCACCGCGATGGCGCCGGAGACGATCGCACCGACCAGCGGGACGAAGGAGAACAGGAACACGAGCAGCCAGATCGGCACCGCGTAGGAGCCCAGCCCCAGGGCGACCATGCCGATGGAGATGCCGGTGGCGTCCACGCCGGCGACGAGGATCTGGGTGCGGATGTACGCCGAGAGCGCCTTCCAGCCGCGGCGGAACGCCTCATGGGTGGGCACCCGCGCGGCAGGCGGGAGCAGGCCGACCACCCAGCGCCAGATGCTCGAGCCGCCCGCCAGGAAGAAGAACAGGGCGAACAGGCAGATGACGATGCCGGTGGCGACGTTGCCGAGCACCGCGGCGGTGCCGAGCGCGCCGGAGACCAGCTGATCGGAGTTGTCCTGCAGCTGGGTGAGGCCCTCGTCGATCGCCGCATCGACCATCGGCGCGTCGATCTGGAAGGTGGAGGTCGCCCAGTCGGTGAGGGACTGGAAGCCGGTGACGGCCTTCTCCTGGATGTCCGCGAACTGGGCGAACAGCTGCCGCCCCGCGAGCGTGAACATCCCGGCGATCACCAGCAGCAGCCCGAGCAGCGCCACGCCGCTGGCCGCGGTGCGCCCGAGGAAGGTGTAACGGGTGAGCACCTTGACCACCGGGTTCAGCATGGCGGCCAGCAGGACCGCGATGAGCACCGGGATCACCAGGGTGGTGATCTGCAGCAGCCCCCACAGGATCAGCGCGGAGGCCGCGATCACGACGATCAGTCTCCAGGACCACGCCGCGGCACGACGGATGCCGAGCGGGATCTCCTCGACCTCGGGTGCCAGCCCGGGGGCGCGCGGGGTGGGGCGCAGCTTCGACATGGGGCTCCTTCCGTGTGAGCCGGGGCGGCTCACGGGGCATCCTAACCGCGTGCACCCCGCTCTCCGTCACCTCGCGCGTGCTCTTCTCGCCGAGGGTCGACGAAGGTCGGGCCCCTCCTCGCCGCGCGGCGGTGCTGTCCCGTTCACCGATCGCACTAGCGTGAACTCATGCACTCCGAGCACCCGTTCCCCTCCGAGGGCCACCCGGCTCCCGCCCCCTCCGCCGACCGCGCGGTCGCCCAGGGACCCGTCGCCGGCATCGCCGCCCCCGTCTCCGCGGATGCCGCGGTCCCGGAGAGCACGGCGCTGTCCCTGCGCGGTCTGCGCAAGTCCTTCGACGGCACCGAAGTGGTCCACGAGCTCTCCCTGGACGTCCCGCGCGGCTCCTTCTACGGGATCGTCGGGCCCAACGGCGCCGGCAAGACCACCACGCTGTCCATGGCGACAGGGCTGCTCCGGCCCGACGGCGGCACCGCACACGTGCTCGGTCATGACATGTGGGCCGTGCCCGAGCAGGCCAAGGCCCGCCTCGGCGTGCTCGCCGACGGTCTGCGCACCTTCGACCGGCTCACCGGCCGGGAGCTGCTCACCTATGTGGGGCTGGTGCGCGGCATGGAGCCGGCGGTGGTCGAGGAGCGGATGGAGTCGCTGCTGACCGCGCTGGACCTCGCCGGCGAGGACGGCAAGCTGGTGGTCGACTACTCCGCAGGCATGACCAAGAAGATCCTGCTCGCCTGCGCGCTCCTGCATGCTCCGCGCCTGCTGGTGCTCGATGAGCCTCTCGAAGCGGTCGATCCCGTCTCCGCGCAGGTGATCCGCAAGATCCTCACCGCGTACGTCGACGGCGGCGGCACCGTGGTGCTCTCCAGCCACGTGATGGAGCTGGTCGAGGGCCTGTGCAGCCACGTGGCGATCATCGCGCGCGGCGAGCTGCTGGCCGACGGCACGCTCGATCAGGTGCGGCAGGGCGGCTCCCTGGTGCAGACCTTCATCGACCTCGTCGGCGGCGGCGACGTCGCAGAGGGGAGCCTGGCATGGCTGGAGTCCTGAGCAGCGAGCATGTCCGCACCGCCTCGGCACAGGGCGTCCATCACGGGGAGATCTCCGCGAAGGCGCTGCTGCGCATGCAGCTGCGGCTCAAGTGGACGCTGTGGAAGCGGTCCTACCGCAAGAACGTCGGCAAGCTCATCGGCACGATCATCGGGGCGCTGTACGGCCTCGGCGGGCTCGTGTCGCTGGTGTTCCTCTTCCTGGGGACCACGCTGTGGGCCGGCGAGGGCGAGACCTTCCCGCTGGTCGTGCGGGGGCTGGGCGCGCTGACGGTGCTGGCGTGGTTCCTCATCCCGGTGCTCGCCTTCGGGCTCGACGACACCCTCGATCCGCGCGCCTTCGCGCTCTTCCCCCGCAGCGCGAAGGAGCTCCAGCCGGGGCTGTTCGCCGCGGCGGCGCTGAGCTTCCCGAGCCTGCTCACCCTGGCGGCGGTCGCGATCGCGACCGGGTTCGAGCTGCTGTGGCTGATCGTCTTCGGGCAGGGGGCGGTGTGGATCGTGCTCGGCGCGCTGGCGCTGATCCCCGCGAACCTCGCCGCCTACTGCCTGTGCCTGCTGCTGCCGCGCGCCTGGTTCGCGCACTCCGCGAGCCGCACCTCCTCGCGCAGCGGCCGAGAGCTCGGCGGGATCTTCGGCTTCGTGGTGATGTTCGCGGCGATCTACGCCTTCTCCCTGGGCGCGCAGCGCATCGGCGACATCGACGTCGAGCTGCTGGGCGAGTGGGCGCCCCGGATCGTCGGCGTCGTCGCCTGGACACCGGTGGGGGCGCTCTTCGCGGTGCCGATGGACCTCGCGGAGGGTCACGTGCTCACCGCCCTGGCGCGCGCCGTGATCGGTGCGGCGACGATCGTGCTGGTGTGGAGGTGGTGGCGGCGGTCCATCGACGCGGCGCTCACCTCGGCCCTGAGCGGGGACGCCTCCTCCGGCGACGCCAAGGTCTCCCCGCTGGTGCCCCGTTTCCTGCGGCCCGGGCCGTTCGGGGCGGTGATGGGCAAGTCGCTGCGCTACTGGCGGCGCGACACCCGCTACCTCGCGGCGCTCGGCATCTACCCGGTGGTCCTCGTGTTCTTCGCCGCGATGGGCTTCATGCTCCCCGAGTCCCGCCCGATGATGCTGGGCATGGCCGTGTTCATGTGCGGCATGAGCGGTATCTCCCTGGCCAACGAGATCGGCTTCGACGGCCCCTCGGGCTGGGTCAACATCGTCACCGCCCTCCCCGCGCGCGCCAACCTCCTGGGGCGCATCGCCGCGATGGCGGTGCTGATGGTCCCCGGCGCGGTGGTGATCACGACGGTGATCCCGCTGCTGTTCGGGATGGGTGAACTGGTGCCGCTGGCGGTCATGGGCTCCCTCGGCGCGATGATCTGCGGCTGGGGCATCTCCATGGTGGTGGGCGTGCTGCTGCCCTACCCGAGCTCCCCTCCGGGCACCAACCCCATGAAGGACAAGTCCGCCTCGAGCTCCAACGCCATGCTCGCGATGGCGGTGGCGATGCTGGGCATCTTCGTCCCGCTGCTGCCGGCGATCGGGGTGGGCATCTGGGGCGCCGTGGTGGGCAGCCTCCCGCTGATGATGCTGGCGGGTGCGCTCGCGCTGCTGGCCGGGGCGGTGATGTTCCTGGTGGGGCTGCGGATCGCGGAGGTGCGGCTCGAGGCCCGCTATCCGGATGTCTTCCAGAAGGTGCGCGACCACCTGTAGTCGGGCGGAGCGCGGCGGGTCGGGCGGAGCGCGGCTCACTCCTCGGCGGTGAGCTCCCGCGCCATCACGAGCGCATCGACCTGCCGGCCGCGGATCCGGTAGTAGCCGCGGCGGCGGTCGATCTCGCGATACCCGGCGGCGGTGTACACGGCGCGGGCGCGGGCGTTGTCCTCCCGCACCTCGAGCAGCATCCGCTGCGCCCCTCCGGCGAGCGCCTGCGTCTCGCACCAGGCCAGCAGGGCGCGGCCCACGCCCTCCCCCGGTCGACGGGTGCCGATGGTGTGCAGGTCCGCGAGGTCGCCGGCGAGCATGATCCCGGCGTAGCCGATCAGGGCGCCGCGCGCCCCCGCCCCGTCGGCGGCGATCACGTAGCGACGGGTGGGGTGGGCGATCTCCTCGGCGAGCTGGAAGACGTTCCACGCCTCGTCGGGGAACAGCTCGAGCTCGGCGAAGGCGATCTCCTCGACGTCCTCGAGGGTCGCCGGGCGCAGCGCCCAGTCGGCGGCGCCGTCCCCGGGCGCGCCGTTCTGGGGAGCGCCGTCCTGGGGCACGCCGCCCGTCGCACCGTCCCCGCCTGTTGCGCCACCGCCGGCTGCCGTGGCGTCGGCCCCCTGCCCCACCTCAGCCTGCCCCACCTCAGCGCCCCAGGGCGCTCTTGCGGGCGGTGGGCTTGGCGGCATCGGGCTCGCGCAGGTACAGCGGCTCGGTGCTCGTCAGGTCCTCGCCCCGGGCGGTGAGCGCGGCGGCGGCCAGGAGCAGATGACCGGCGTCCACGTGCACGAGGTCGGCGGTGGCGGGCAGCAGCTCGGGGTAGAGGCGGGTGCCGGAGCCGACGAGCAGGTCGCAGGCGGTGAGCTCCTCGGCCACCTCGGCCGGTGCGGCGACCGCCGGGTCCGCGACGCGGGAGATCTCGCCCCCCGCCTCGCGCCGGTAGCGGGCGTGGTACACCTCGCGGCGGCGGGCGTCGAGGGCGACGCCCACGGTGACCGGGCCTCTGCGCGCGGGGTCGAGGTCGGCGAGCGCCTGGTGCGCGAGGGCGTCGAGGGAGCTCAGCCCGTGCAGGGGGATGCCGAGCACCGCGGCGATGGAGCGGGCGGAGACCAGTCCCACGCGCAGGCCGGTGAACGGGCCGGGCCCGCGGCCGACGACGACGCCGGTGAGCGCGCCGCGCTCGACGCCCGCGGCGTGCAGCGTCTCGTCGATCAGGGCCAGCAGCACCTCGTCGTGGTGGCGGGAACGCTCGTCGGAGCGCACCTGCAGGATCTCGAGCGGGGCGCCGGGCGCCGTGGTGCCCGCCGCGGCAGGGCCGGGCAGCGCACCGCGGGCCACGGCTGTGCTCACCGCCCCGGAGGTGTCGATTCCCAGCAGCATCAGCGGTTCTCCTCGTCCAGCGGCTCGTCCAGCGGGGTGTGCGGATCCTGCGGGGCGTCCGGGCGGGGTGCGGGCCCCTCGTCGGGACCGGCGGTGCCGTCCGCGGCGGTGACGGCGGCGAGCGCGCCCTCGAGCCGGAGGATCGCGGCCTCGTCCCAGCGGGGTCCGCTCGGGACGAGGTGCAGGGTGCGGGGCTCGTCGGGGTCCTCGGGGTCCTCGACGCGGTCGGGGCGGTCCAGGACCACCAGCAGGGCGGAATCGGCGAGGTGCTCGACGCGGTCGCGGCCCCACTCCACGACGGTCACGGCGCGGTCGAGATCGGCTTCGAGGTCGAGGTCGTCGATCTCGCCCTCGCCGCCGAGCCGGTAGGCGTCCACGTGCACCAGATCGGGCCCGTCGCCGAGGCTGGGATGGACCCGTTCGATGACGAAGGTGGGCGAGGCGACCGGGCCCCGCACCCCCAGGCCGTCGCCGAGCCCCTGGGTGAAGGTGGTCTTGCCGGCGCCGAGCGGGCCGTCGAGCACGAGCAGGTCCCCGGCCCGCAGCGCACCGGCCAGGGCGCGGGCGACGGCCCGGGTGCCCTCGGCGTCGCGCGTGCGGATCTCGTGGGCGCTCATGACAGGACCTTCCGGGTGACGCGCCCGGAGACGGAGGTGAGCACCTCGTAGGGGATGGTGCCGGCGGCGGCCGCCCAGTCGTCGGCGGTCGAGGCGGAGGGCCCGCCCGGGTCACCCCCGGCGTCGCCGAAGAGGAACACCTCGTCGCCGGGGCGGGCCTCGGAGTCCGCTCCCAGGTCGATGACGATCTGGTCCATGCTGATGCGGCCCACCTGCGGGGCGCGGCGGTCGCCGGAGGCGGTGCGCACGAGCACGTCGCAGCGGTCGCTGCCGGCACGGTGCAGGCCGTCGGCATAGCCGATCGGCACCAGACCCAGCCGGGTGGGTCGCGTGGTGGTGCGCATCCGGCCGTAGCCGATGCTGTGCCCCTCGGGGACCTCCTTGACCAGCGCGATCCGGCTGGTGAGCGTCATCGCGGGCCGGAGCGGCACGTCGGTGGGGACGGGCGGGTAGCCGTACAGCGCGATCCCGGGACGCACCAGGTCGCGGTGCAGGTCCGGGCGGGTGAGGGTCGCGGCGGAGTTCGCGATGTGCTGCAGCGGGATCGGCCCCACCTCGTCGGCGAACGCCGCGCAGGCCGAGTCGAACAGCTCCACCTGCTGGTCGGTCGCCGGGTCGGAGGGGTCGTCGGCGCTGGTGAGATGGGTCCATGCGCCCGTGGCCTGGAGGAAGTCGTCCTCGCGCAGGGTGGCGCCCATCTCGCGGATCTGCCAGGGCAGCACGCCGTTGCGGCCCATGCCGGTGTCGATCTTCAGGTGGACGCGGGCGCGGCGGTCGGCCTGCCGGGCGGCCTCGGAGACCAGCGCGAGCATCTCCGGGGAGCCGACGGAGACGTCGACCCCGGAGGCGAGCACCTCCGGCAGCACGATCCGCGCCGTGTGCGGTTCGAACAGCCAGGTGAGGATCTGCGCGTCGAGATCGGCGCGGGCCAGCGCCAGGGCGCTCGCGGGGTGGGCGACGCCCAGCCAGGTGGCGCCGCCCTCGATCGCGGCGCGCGCGGCGGTGAGCATGCCGTGCCCGTATCCGTCGGCCTTCACCACGGCCATCAGCGCCGTCTGCTCCTCGAGCAGCGTGCCCATCGCACGGGTGTTCTCGGTGATCGCGGAGGGGTCGATCATGGCCAGGTTGGGCACATGCCGAGGGTCCTCGGCGGGGATCGGGATGGTCATCGAGCTCCTCGGTTCACGGCAGGGCGCCCGCCAGGATAGTCCCGATCACCTCGGGCAGGTGCGCGGCCACGTCGAGCGCGACCAGCGGCCGCAGACCGTCGTGGGAGGCGAGACGGCCCGCCCGGCCGTGGAGCAGGGCGGCCAGGGCGGCGGCGTCGGGGCCGGTCAGACCGGCGGCCAGGAGGGTGCCGAGCACGCCGGCGAGCACGTCCCCGGTGCCGGCGGTGGCCAGCTGCGGCGTCGCATCGTCCTGGGCGCGCAGCGGGCCGCCGTCGCCCGGGGCGATCACGGTGACCGCGCCCTTGAGCAGCACGGTCGCGCCGGTGGCCGCGGCGAGGGCGGTGGCGAGCGACGGCGCCGGCAGGCCCGGATCGATGTCGAGGCGATCGGCGAGCCGCTCCGCCTCGCCGCGGTGCGGGGTGAGGACCACGTCGGGCCCGAAGCGGTGCTGCGGGGTGAGGGTCGCGAGGCCCCCTGCGTCGATGACGCCGCGATCGAGCCGGCCGTGCGGGTCGCCGTCGTGCGAGCCGTGGTCTCGGCCGGTGCGGTCAGTGCCGTCGCGGTCGGTGCCGTCGTGCGGGTCGCGGCGCAGCCGGTCGACGCCGGCGCAGGCACGGGGATCCTCGGGAGGCAGGCCCGGACCGACGACCAGCGCATCGGTGCGGCCGACGGCGGCGAGGTCCACGGCGGCGGGCCCGCCGACGGCGCGCTCGACCCGGTGCCCGACGGTCTCGGGCCGCTCGCGCAGCACCTGGTCCAGCACCGCCTGCGGGGCGATGCAGCGCACCATGCCGGCCCCCGCCCGGGCGGCCCCGGAGACCGCGAGCACCGCCGCGCCGGGAAAGGGGTCGCTGCCGGCGGCGAGGGCCACCACGCCGCGGCTGTACTTGGTGGCGTCGCGGCCCGGCCCGGGCCAGAGCGCGCGGACGTCCGCGTCCTCGAGCCGCAGCACGGCCGCAGGCCCCTCCAGATGCGGAGCCAGGCCGAGGTCGACGAGGTGGAGCGCGCCGGCGCGTTCGGCGCCGCCGGGCAGCAGCAGCCCGGCCTTCACCGCTCCGAAGGTGACGGTCGCGCGCGCGGTGAGGGCCTCGGGTGCGGCCTGCCCGGTGGTGGCGTCGACGAAGCTCGGCAGGTCCACGGCCAGCACGGGGACGCGGGCGGCGGCCACGACGGCGAGCAGCGGGCCGAGGGTGGGCGGCACCTCGGGGCGGCCGCCGATGCCGAGGATCGCGTCGAGGACGAGGTCGGCCGCGGCGAGGGTCTCCTCGAGCATCCCCGGGGCGGTGTCGGCCAGCGGCAGGATCGCGCCGCCGGCGTCCCGCAGCGCGGCCGCGGCCTCCTCGTGGATCCGCTCGGCGGTGGCGACGGCATCGGCCGCGACGCCCTCGGCGCGCAGCATCGCCGCGGCGTGGAGGCCGTCGCCGCCGTTGGCCCCGGCGCCGGCCAGCACGAGCACCCGCGCGGCGCCGCCGTCCCGCCCTGCCGACGCGGGCAGCATCTCGTGGACGTGATCGGCGAGCGCGCGGGCGGCGCGCAGCATGAGCGGCTCACCGGCCGCGAGCAGGGGCGCCTCGGCCGCGCGGACCGCCTCGGCGCTGACACCGCGGAGCATCAGGGCCTCCCCCGCTCGGCGACGACGATCGCGGTGGCGATGTCGCCGTCGTGCGAGAGGGACAGGTGCAGGTGCGCCACGCCCTGCTGCTCGGCGGCACGCAGCGTGGCGCCGCGCAGGCGCAGGTAGGGGCGGCGCACGCCGGTGCGCTCCACGGTGACGTCCTGCCAGGAGAAGTCGCCGGGGGCGCCGAGCGCCTTGCCCACGGCCTCCTTCGCCGCGACCCGGGCGGCGCGGGAGGCGGCCGAGAGCGCGCGCTCCGAGGGGGTCAGCAGACGCTCGAGCAGGGCGGGGGTCCTCTCGAGCATCTCGGTCAGGCGCGCGATGCCGACCACGTCGATGCCGACGCCCACCACCGTGCCGTCGTCCCGGGGCGGGAACGCCCTGCCTCCGAAGTCATGATCGGGGCCGGGCGCCGGGGTCGCGGTCGGGAAGGTGCTCACCCGGGCAGTATCACATTCCCGCGCAGGCCCCGGCGGACCCGCTGGTCGGCCCCGTCGGCCGGGCGCGTCGGCCGGGCGGGTCGGCCGGGCGTCGACCGAACGGGTCACTCCACGGTGACGGACTTGGCCAGGTTGCGCGGCTGATCCACGTCCAGGCCTTTCGCGGTGGCCAGCTCGCAGGCGAAGATCTGCAGCGGGATCACCGTCAGCAGCGCGGCGAACAGGGTGCGGGTGGCGGGGACGCGGATCACCTCGTCGGCGTACGGGAGCACCGCGTCATCGCCGTCCTCGGCGATCACCAGGGTGCGCGCACCCCGGGCGCGGACCTCCTGGATGTTCGAGACCACCTTGGAGTGCAGCGAGTGGCGGCCGTTCGGGGAGGGGACGATGACGAACACCGGCTGTCCCTCCTCGACCAGCGCGATCGGGCCGTGCTTGAGCTCGCCCGCGGCGAATCCCTCGGCGTGGATGTACGCGATCTCCTTGAGCTTGAGCGCCCCCTCCATCGCGGTGGGGTAGCCGACGTGGCGGCCCAGGAACAGCACGCTGGTGGCGGCCTCCATGTCGCGGGCGAGCCTCTCGACCTGCGCGGAGGAGTCCAGGACCTGCTGGATCTGGTCCGGGATCTGTGCGAGGTCCTCCATCAGCGCGGCGATCTCATCCGGGTAGAGGTTGCCGCGCACCTGGGCGAGGAAGAGCCCCAGCAGGTAGCAGGCGGCGATCTGGCCCAGGTACGCCTTGGTGGAGGCGACCGCGATCTCCGGACCCACGTGCAGGTACAGCGCGGCATCCGCCTCGCGCGGGATGGTGGAGCCGCGGGTGTTGCACAGGGCGATCACCTTCGCGCCCTGCTCGCGGGCATGGCGCACCGCCATCAGGGTGTCCATGGTCTCGCCCGACTGGGAGATCGCGACCACCAGGGTCTTCTCGGTGACGACGGGATCGCGGTAGCGGAACTCGTGGGCGAGCTCGACCTCGGTGGGGATGCGGCACCAGTGCTCGATCGCGTACTTCGCGACCTCGCCGGCATTGGCGGCGGTGCCGCAGGCGACCACCACGATCTTGTCGATGCTGCGCAGCACCGCGGGATCGATGTCCATCTCATCGAGCCTCAGGTCGCTGTTCTCGAGCCGCCCGCGCAGGGTGTCGGCGACGGCGCTCGCCTGCTCGTGGATCTCCTTGGCCATGAACGAGTCGAAGCCGCCCTTCTGCGCGGCGGCGGCATCCCACTCGATGGTGTACCGCGTGGCATCGGTGATCTCGTGGCCGTCGAAGCCGATGATGCGCACATCGTCGGCGGTGACGGTGACGACCTGGTCCTGTCCGATCTCGAGCGCCTCCTGGGTGGAGTCCACGAAGGCGGCGACGTCCGAGCCGAGGAAGTTCTCGCCCTCGCCGAGACCGACCACGAGCGGGGAGTTGCGGCGTGCGGCGACCACGGTGCCCGGGGCGTCGCGGTGCACGGCGAGCAGGGTGAAGGCCCCGTCGAGGGAGGCGGCGGTGCGGCGCATCGCCTCGGTGAGGTCACCGCCGGCCTCCATCTCCCGTGCGAGGAGGTGGGCCGCCGCCTCGGAATCGGTCTCGGAGAGGAAGGGGAAGCCCTGTCCCTCGAGCTCGGCGCGCAGGGAGGCGAAGTTCTCGATGATGCCGTTGTGCACCACCGCGAGCTCGCCGTCGCGACCGCCGAGGTGGGGATGGGCGTTGAGGTCGGTGGGGGCGCCGTGGGTGGCCCAGCGGGTGTGCGCGATGGAGACCCGGCCGGTGGTCTGCGCCGCGCCGTCGAGCGCCTCGCGCAGGTTGGCGAGCTTGCCGGCGCGCTTGGTGAGGCGCACCGCACCCTCATCGATCACGGCCACGCCCGCGGAGTCGTATCCGCGGTACTCGAGGCGGGCCAGGCCCTGGAGGGCCACGTCCACCGGACGGGAGGAGGCTGCTGCGGCGCTGGGGCCTGCATATCCGACGATTCCACACATGCCGCTCACGCTAATGAGCAGCGCGGCGCGAGAGGGTCCCCGCGCCGATCTGCCACGAGTCCTTCCTCACGATCGCGGGGCTCGGCGCGCAGCCGTGGCCGTTGCGCCGCAGCACCGCTCAGAAACGCGCACGGCCCGGTTCCGGCGCCCGACACCCTCGAGGGGCGAAGTGCTGGGACAATCTCCTGCATGAAGTCCGCGTCGACGTCGAGCACCGTCACTCCGTTCGAGGAGATCTCGCGAGAGGACTGGGCACGGCTGTCACGACAGACCCCGCTGCCGCTGTCCGAGGAGGACGTCACGCGTCTGCGCGGCCTCGGCGACCGGGTGGACCTGCGCGAGGTCGACGCCGTCTACCGACCGATCTCCCGGCTGCTGAACATCCAGGTCGCCGCGGCGCAGGCGCTGCGCCGCTCCCGCGAGGACTTCCTGGACCAGCACCAGCACCGCACCCCGTACATCATCGGCGTGGCCGGTTCGGTGGCGGTCGGGAAGTCGACCACCGCCCGCCTGCTGCGGGAGCTGATGGCGCGCTGGCCGGAGACCCCGCGCGTGCAGCTGGTGACCACCGACGGGTTCCTGCACTCCAACGCGGTGCTCGAATCCCGCGGGATCATGCATCGCAAGGGCTTCCCGGAGAGCTACGACCGGCGGCGCCTGCTGCGCTTCGTCGCCGACGTGAAGGCCGGGCAGGAGCAGGTCGAGGCCCCCGTCTACTCGCATCTGACCTACGACATCCTCGAGGACGAGCGCGTGGTGGTCCAGCAGCCCGACGTGCTCATCGTCGAGGGCCTGAACGTGCTGCAGCCGGCCCGCCCCCGCCGCGACGGCCGCCTGGGCATGGCGGTCTCGGACTTCTTCGACTTCTCCGTCTACGTCGACGCCCGGGTCGAGGACGTCCAGCGCTGGTACGTGGAACGGTTCCTCAAGCTGCGTCGCACCGCGTTCTCCGATCCGCGCTCCTACTTCCGCCGGTACGCGGACCTCACCGATGAGGAGGCCGTCGAGACCGCGCAGGGGATCTGGCAGCGCATCAACGGCCCGAACCTCACGGAGAACGTGGTCCCCACCCGCGGCCGCGCCGACCTGGTGCTGCGCAAGGACGGTCAGCACCGCGTCCACTCGGTGCTGCTGCGGAAGGTGTGAGGGCGGGCCGCCCCTCCACCTCCGCCCCCGCAGCCTCTCCCCCGCGCCGCACCGCCGGTGCCGCACCGCCCGCGCCGCACCGCCAGTGACGCCCCGCCCGTACCGGGGCAGATGTGCGCTGTGCACCGATGCCAGGGCCCGGCACCGGTGCACAGCGCACACTTGTCATCGCCGCGACCGGGATGCGCGGGGCCGCCGAGACTCGGGGCCGCGGCCGGGGGGTGCGGGACGCGGCCGGAGTGCGCGGGACGCGGGCGAGGGGCCGGGCCGGAGCGCCGCATGGCGCGGCGGGGCGCGGTGGGCTCAGAGACCGACGCGCTCGCGCACCACCACGGCCAGGCGTTCGGCGATCTCGTGCGCCTGCTCGTCCGTCGGCGCCTCGACCATCACGCGCACCACGGGCTCGGTGCCGGAGGGGCGCAGCAGCACCCGGCCCGCTTCCCCGAGCTCCTTCTCCGCGGCCTCGATCGCGTCGGAGACCCCGCGGTCGATGGTGGCCTTGGCCTTGTCGACGTCCTTGACGTTGATCAGCGCCTGCGGCAGCCGGGTCATGACGTTCTTCAGCTCGCGGGCGGTGCGGCCCGTCTCGGCCATCCGCTGCAGCAGGTGCAGGGCGGTGAGCTCGCCGTCGCCGGTGGTCGCGTGCTCGGCGATGATCACGTGGCCGGACTGCTCGCCGCCGATGGAGTAGCCGCCGAGGTTCATCTCCTCGAGCACGTAGCGGTCCCCCACACCGGTCTGGCCCAGCACGATGCCGTGCTCCTTCATCGCCAGCTTGAGGCCGAGGTTGCTCATCACCGTGACCACGAGGGTGTCGTCGTGGAGCTTGCCGCGCTCCTTGAGGTCCAGCGCCAGGATCGCCATGATCTGGTCGCCGTCGATGATCTCCCCGTCCGCGTCGACCGCGAGGCAGCGGTCGGCATCGCCGTCGAAGGCGACGCCGATGTCCGCGCCGCGCTCCCGCACCGCGGCCTGCAGCGGGCCGAGATGGGTGGAGCCGACGCCGTCGTTGATGAGCCCGCCGTCGCTGAGGTCGCCGATGACGTGCACGGTCGCGCCGGCGCGACGCAGCGCCTCGGGACCGGTGATGCTCGCGGCGCCGTTGGCGCAGTCGGCGACCACCGTCAGACCCTCCAGGGAGCGGTCCAGGGTCGCGACGAGATGCTCGACGTAGGCGTCGATCGCACCCTCGTAGCGGGTGATGGTGCCGACGTCGGTGCCCTCGGGACGGTCCCACTCCTCGCCCAGCCGCGCCTCGATCGCGTTCTCGACCTCGTCGGGCAGCTTCGTGCCGCCGCGCGCGAAGAACTTGATCCCGTTGTCCGGGGCGGGGTTGTGGGAGGCGGAGATCATCACGCCGAGATCCGCGCCCGTGGACCGCACCAGGTGGGCGAGCCCGGGGGTGGGCAGCACCTCGGCATCGAGCACGTCGACCCCGGCGGAGGCCAGGCCCGCGCTCACCGCGGCCGAGAGGAAATCTCCCGAGGGGCGGGTGTCCCGCGCGACGATGGCGCGGGGGCGGGTGCCGCCGAAGGCGCCCAGCGTGCCCAGCACGTGGGCCGCGCCGACGGACAGCTCGACCGCGAGCTCCGCGGTGATGTCGCCGTTCGCGCGTCCGCGCACTCCGTCGGTGCCGAAGAGTCGTGCCACAGGGTTCTCCTCACGGGGATGGGTGTCCGGGGCGGACGCGGGCGCTGCCGCGCGAGGCCCGCGCGGGCGGGCAGGGCCGAGGTCCGCTGTGAGACTACCCGCTGGGGACCGCCCGCCCGGTCACGTTCCTCGTCAGGATCCGGGCGCGCCGGTTACTTTGGAGGGATGCCCGATCCCGTCCTGCTCCCTCGTCTGCTGCCCTCCGCGATCAGCCATCACGTGGGCGATCGCACCGCCGGGCGCGGACTCGCCGCGGCCCGTGCCGGCCGTGTCGAGGATCTCACCTGGGATCCCGACAGCTCGACCGTGTCGGCGCTCGTGCAGGACGAGGACGGCACCGCGCACCGCAGCGAGGTGGAGCTGGCGGAATACGAGGAGGACTCCGTCTCCCGCCGCTTCCACGCCCCCGGGCCGGGAGGGCTCTGGCGGCCGCGCCGCTCCGGCTGCGACTGCACCGCCGGGGAATCCTGCGCCCACGTCGCGGCGACTCTCTACCGGCTCAACGATCTGGGGACCCAGGCGGTGCAGCAGAGCCCGCCGGCCGAGTGGCGCAGCGTGCTGCGACCGCTGCTGAACTCCACCGTCTCCACCTCCTCCACGGGCTCCGCCGACGCCGCGGGCTCGGCCCTGCCGCGACCGCTCGCGCTGCGCTTCGACCTCGAGGCGGCGACCTCCGGCACCGGCACCTCCCGCCACCACCGCGAGACCGCGACCGCCGCGCACCTGGCCGCCGGCGCCGAGCTGTGGCTGGGGATGCGGCCGCTGACCCGGGGCCGCAAGGGCACCTGGATCAAGGGCGACCTCTCCTGGCGCACCTTCGAGTACCGCATGGCCGGGCGCGAGTACGACCCCACCCATGGGGAGGCGCTGACGCGCCTGTTCGCGGCCGCGTCGGTGGAGCGCTCCTACTCCAGCGGCGCGATCGAGCACCTCTGGCTGAACTCCATCACCTCTCCCCTGCTGTGGCAGTCGCTCGAGCATGCCCGTGCCGCCGGGGTGGAGCTCCTGCCGGGCGCCGGTCTGGACGGGATCGAGCTGCTGGACGACGCGGAGGTCGGTCTCGACCTGCGCACCCTCACCCCGTCCCAGGAGCTGCAGGTCAGGCCCCGGATCTGCCTCGGCGGGCAGCGCCAGGAGCGGGCGCGGCTGCTCGGCGCGGCCGGGGTGCTGGACGTCGAGGTGAGCGAGGACGAGCAACTCCTCGCCCGCCTCGCCCCGCTCGATGCCGCGGTGCCGCGCGCCCTGCGCACCCTGCTGCACCGGCGCGACCCGCTGGTGGTCCCCTCCGAGGACCGCGAGGCCTTCCTCGAGGTCGCCTACCCGCAGCTGCGCGCCCTGACCACGATGACGAGCCTGGACGGCAGCGTCGAGCTGCCCGCGGCCCGTCGGCCCACCCTGGTGCTCAGCGCCGCCTACGCCTCCGGCGACCGGCTCTCGCTGCGCTGGTCCTGGCGGTACCACGACCCGGATCGCCGCCTGCCGATGGACCAGCGCCACGGCGCGCACCGGGACGTCGCGCACGAGGAGGCGGTGATCGCCGAGGCGATGACGCTGTGGCCCCTGACGCCCACCGACGCGCCCGAGCTGCTCAGCGGCACCGACACGGCCCATTTCACCGAGCACGTGCTCGACGACCTCGCCGCGCTCGACCACGTCGAGGTCGAGGTCACCGGCACCCGCCACGCCTACCGGGAGCTCGACGGCGCACCGCAGGTGCGCATCACCCAGCAGGCCTCCCCGGGGAAGAACGACTGGTTCGACCTCGGCTTCGAGATCACCATCGAGGGCCGGCAGATCCCCTTCCCGAGCCTGTTCGTCGCGCTCGCGCAGGGCCGCGCGAAGCTGCTCATGCCGGATCGCACCTACTTCTCCCTCGACCATCCCGCCTTCGACGCGCTGCGAGAGCTGATCCGCGAGGGCGAGGCACTCGCGGAATGGGAGCCGGAGCGTCAGCGCATCTCCCGTTTCCAGGTGGACATGTGGGATGACCTGCAGGAGGTCGCCGACGAGACCATCGCGAGCCGGGAGTGGGAGCGCACTGCGCTGTCCCTGCGCACCCTCGAGGACGCCCCCGTCCCGCCGCTGCCGGAGGCGCTGCAGGCAGAGCTGCGCCCGTATCAGAGGGAGGGGTACGCCTGGCTGACGTTCCTGTTCTCCCACGGTCTGGGCGGGGTGCTGGCCGACGACATGGGCCTGGGCAAGACGCTCCAGACCCTCGCGCTCGTCGCCCACGCCCGGGAGCGCTCCGCGTCCGAGCCCCCGTTCCTGGTGGTCGCCCCCGCCTCGGTGCTGCCGGTGTGGCGCCGGGAGGCGGAGCGCTTCGCCCCGGGCCTGGAGGTGCGGGTGCTGGACCGCACCGTCGCCGCCCGCGGCACGGACCTGCCCACCGCGATGCTCGGCGCGGACCTCGTGGTCACCAGCTACTCGGTGCTGCGGATCGACGAGGAGGAGTTCGCGAGCACCCGCTTCCAGGGGTTCGTGCTGGACGAGGCGCAGTTCGTGAAGAACCGCCGCTCGCGCACGCACCGCGCGGCCAAGGGCGTGCGCGCCGGGTTCCGCCTCGCGATCACCGGCACGCCGATGGAGAACTCGCTGGATGATCTGTGGGCGATCCTCGACCTGGTGGCGCCGGGCCTGCTGGGCACCGCGATCGGGTTCCGCAAGCGGTATACCCTGCCGATCGAGACCGGGGATCATCCCGGTCGCATGGAGCTGCTGCGCCGCCGGGTGCGGCCGTTCCTGCTGCGCCGCACCAAGGAGCTGGTCGCCGCGGAGCTGCCGGAGAAGCATGAGGAGGTGCTCACGGTGACGCTGGGCGCGGAGCATCGCGCGGTCTACGACTCGGTGCTGCAGCGGGAGCGCAAGAAGGTGCTGGGCCTGATCGACACCGATCTGGACCGCAGCCGGTTCATCGTGTTCCGCTCGCTGACGCTGCTGCGGATGATGGCGCTGGACCCCTCGCTCGTGGATCCCGAGGCGTACGCGGATGTGCCCAGCTCGAAGCTCGAGGCGCTGTTCGACCGGCTCGAGGAGGTGATCGGCGACGGGCACCGGGTGCTGCTGTTCAGCCAGTTCACCTCCTACCTCGACCAGGTCGCGAGCGAGCTGGAGCGGCGCGAGGTGCGGTACGCCCATCTGGACGGCTCCACCCGCGACCGGGACGCGGCCGTGGCCGGGTTCCGCGAGGGCGATGCGCCGGTGTTCCTCATCTCCCTGAAGGCGGGCGGTTTCGGCCTCACCCTCACCGAGGCGGACTACGTGTTCCTGCTGGATCCGTGGTGGAACCCCGCGGCGGAGAACCAGGCGGTGGACCGCGCGCACCGCATCGGCCAGGACCGCACCGTGATGGTGTACCGGATGATCGCGGAGGACACGATCGAGGAGAAGGTGCTCGCCCTCCAGCGGCGCAAGGCCGAGCTGTTCGACGCCCTCACCGACGGCGGCGAGGCCTTCCGCTCCGCCGTCACCGCCGAGGATCTGCGCGAGCTGCTCAGCTGAACGGCGCGGTCACCGGCCTCGCGCGGCGCGCCGGCCGGGGCATCGCGCCCCCGACGCGCTTCGCTGCGTGGCTCCCGCAGCCCTCGCCGCGCGGCTCAGCGGTCGCGCCACCACAGGGCGAGACGCACGCCGACGGCGATGATCACGATCGCTCCGAGGAGGAGGGCGAGGAGTGAGACGATCTCCCATCCGCCGATCCCCATGACGTCGCTGCCTGCGGTGAACACCTGATGCATCTCGTCTTCCCTCGATCACGTGGCCGGAGGCGCCCTCCGGCCGGGCCTTCCGCGTCGTGCGGTGCCCTCAGGCTACCCCCGTGCAGTGCGCGCGGCACCCGAGGGAGCCGCTGCCTGCCCGGGAGAGCGGCCGCCGAGGAGGAGTGTCGGCGGCACGACCACGGCGAATGCTCGGGCCGCGGTGACCCGGTCCTCGATGCCACGTCGGCCCCATGAACGCGACGATGCCCCCGACCCGGAGGTCGAGGGCATCGTGCGCACGGCGTGAACAGGTGCGGAGCTCTGCTCCGCGCCGGATCAGCGCTTGGAGTACTGCGGCGCCTTGCGGGCCTTCTTGAGGCCGGCCTTCTTGCGCTCGATGATGCGGTCGTCACGACGGAGGAAGCCGGCCTTCTTGAGGGTCGGTCGGTTGTTCTCCTCGTCGATCTGGTTCAGCGCGCGGGCCACACCGAGGCGCACGGCCCCGGCCTGACCGGATGCACCGCCGCCGGTGAGGCGGACGACGACGTCGAAGCGGCCCTGGAGGTCGAGAGCCGTGAACGGATCGTTGACCTCCTGCTGGTGCAGCTTGTTCGGGAAGTAGTTCTCGAGCGAGCGGCCGTTGATCGTCCACTCGCCGGATCCGGGGATCAGGCGGACGCGGGCGATGGCGCGCTTGCGGCGGCCGGTGCCGTAGCCCGGGGCGGTCACGGACTGCCCGGTGCCGACGGCGGCCTCGCCGGTCGACTCGGTGGTGAAGCTCGAGGGGGCCGACTCGTCGGTCACGGCCTCGAGGGACTCGGGGGTGGTCTCAGTCACGGTTCTCCTTGGTTCTTCCGTGTGGCAGGGCGGAGTGGCGGGAGCCCCCGCTTACTGCGCCACCTGGTCGATGGTGAAGGGGACGGGCTGCTGAGCGGCGTGCGGGTGCTCGGAACCCGAGTAGATCTTGAGCTTCTTGATCTGCTGATCAGCGAGCTTGTTCTTGGGGAGCATGCCGCGGATGGCCTTCTCCACTGCGCGCTCGGGATTCTTCTCGAGCAGCTCGGAGTAGGGGGTGCCGCGGAGGCCGCCGGGGTAGCCGGAGTGGCGGTAGGCGAGCTTGGCCTCCCGCTTGTTGCCGGTCAGCGCGACCTTGTCAGCGTTGATGATGATCACGAAGTCGCCTGCATCCACATGGGGTGCGAAGACCGGCTTGTGCTTTCCCCGCAGGAGCTGGGCAGCCTGGGAAGCGAGCCGGCCGAGGACGACATCCGTTGCGTCGATGACGTACCAGGAACGCTCGACATCGCCGGGCTTCGGGGTGAACGTACGCACTCGTGCCTTCTTCTCTCGTCGTGGTGCCCGGGCGGCAGGACGCCGACCAGGCACGGTTCGATGGACCGTGGGCACGCTTCCTTCGGGTAAAAGCATGGCCCCTGTGGCTGCACCCGGCCCGCTCCGCTGACAACGCGACGGCGGCCCTGGATGTGTGTGAGATGCCCTTTCGCGCCGGGCGTGAGAGAACGGCAGCGGGTCGGGCACACATCGAGGCACAACGACCACTCATCGTACGTGGCCTGCGAGAGCAGCGTCAACGCGAAGCGGGTCCCGGCGGTGTGATCTGTGCCCGACTCCCGCCGCCCGGCGTCCTGTCGTCGCCCCGCGCCGTGGCGGGCAGCGGCTGGCGGAGGGTGCGGGTGCGGGCCGCCCAGGCGGCGAGCTCCTCGTCCGGCGGGTAGGCGACGTGGTCGAGCGTGAGGCCCTGGGGCGGGCACAGCGGCGCGGCGCCGACGCCGTCGCGCCGCGCCGCTTCCCGGGTGCGGGCGGCGAGCACCTCGGCCGGCCAGGACTCGTCCCGTCGGCCCTCCCCCACTCCGAGCAGCGCGCCGACGAGGGAGCGGACCATGTGGTGGCAGAAGGCGTCGGCGACGACGGTCGCGACGATCAGGCCCTCGTCGGCCCTGCCCTCCCCGGGGCGCTCCCACCGCAGCTCGCGCAGCTCCCGGATGGTGGTCGCGCCCTCGCGGGGGCGGCAGTAGGAGAGGAAGTCGTGCTCGCCGAGCAGCGGGGCGCTCGCCCGCGCCATCGCCTCGACGTCCAGCGGCCGACGGTGGCGCAGCACGTCACGGCGCAGCGGGTCATGGGCGGCGGGCCTGTCCGAGATCCGGTAGCGGTAGCGGCGCCACTGCGCCCCGAAGCGGGCGTCGAAGTCGTCCGGGACCTCGCGGGCGACGTGGACGACGACATCCTCGGGCAGCACACCGGCCAGGCGGCTGACGAGCGCCTCCGCGGGGGTGCGCGGGGAGCGGCCCGGGAGGGTGGCGAGCACGTCGTCCGGCAGGTCGAGGTGGCACACCTGGCCGCGGGCGTGGACGCCCGCGTCGGTGCGGCCGGCGACCGTGACCCGGGCGGGGACGCGGGCGATCCTGCGCAGCGCCTTCTCGAGCTCTCCCTGGACCGTGCGCTGGCCGGGCTGGGCGGCCCAGCCATGGAAGTCGGTGCCGTCGTAGGAGAGGTCCAGGCGCAGCCTGGTGGTGCGCGGGCTCTCGGCGCCGGGGCCGTCGGCGGGCTGCGCGGGGCCCGAGGTGTGCAGGAGTTCCGTGGCGTGCGCGGGGTCCGGGGAGTGCGGCATGCGCTCGATCGTAACGGGGAGCCCGGCGGTGTCAGGAGCCGACCACGAGCGTCCCGCTCGCGCCGCGCCCGGCGTCGACGAGGTCATGGGTGAGGAAGGGGTAGCGGCCGGGTTCGGTGAGCTCGAGCTCGACGAAGCCGCCCTGGCCGGGCTGCAGCGCCATCGCCTGGGCGCCGGTGGTCTCGGCGCGGTCCAGGAGGTAGCGGCCCTCGGTCCAGACGGTGTCGAACTGGCCGCCGATCACGTGAAAGCTGCTGGGGCGCTGCGGTCCCGCGTCCAGCACCCAGATCCGCACCCGCTCCCCCGCCGCGGCATGCAGCGGCGAGCGCGCGTACTGATCGGCGTATCCGTTGAAGACGACGCGCTCCGGTTCCCCGGAGGGCACCTCCTGCGGGCAGTGCTCGCCCTGGACCAGCACGTAGCTGCGGGGAGCATCCAGCCCAGGCGCCAGGAGACGCCCCGGCGTCTCACGAGGCCCGTGCCGAGAGGCGGAGGGTGCAGGTGCCGGGGCCGGTGAAGGGGATCAGCTCGACGTCCGCGCCGGCACCGACGGTCTCCAGCACCCCGTCGATCATGCCGCGGTGGACGGCGCAGACGACCTCCGGGTGCCGGGTCGCGGACTCCAGGAGCGGGCACTGCCGCAGCGTGATCTCGCCGTCGGCGGCCGGGGCGTCGGGAGCGTCGGGCGCGGCAGGCTCCTCGGGCGCGTCGGGCGCGAACCCCTGGCCCTCCATGACGGCGAGCACGGCGGCGCGCGCGGCGTCGGGACCGTGCGCCGCGGGCAGGTCGGCGGCGACGTCACGGCCCCAGGAGCTGCCGGCGCGGCGGGCCTCGGCCTGCGGGTCCGGGCTGGTGCGGGCGATGGTGCCGGCGAGGACACCGGCGAGCGCCGCATACGGGGAGGACTCCCCGGCGGCGAGAGGTCGCCACAGCCAGGCCGGGCGACCGCGGCCGGAGGTGCGCTCGCGGACCCGGGCGACGTAGCCGTCCTCGCGGAGCCGGTCGAGGTGGCCGCGCAGCGTGTTCTCGTGCAGCCCGGTCGCGCGGGCGAGCGCGGCGATGGACACCGGGGAGCTCTGCGCCTCGACGGTGCGCAGCACGAGCTCGCGGGAGGAGGAATGGCGCCGACCGGTCGATGCGGAGCGGGGCCTGCTCGGCGTATTTTCCACGGACAGCACTGTAATATCTCGGCGCATCGTCCACAGGAGGAGAAGCCATGGCAGACATCCAGATCAACCGCTCGCAGGAAGAGGCCGTCGACCAGCGTCCGGCCCAGCAGGGCTGCGCCTGCGGCGAGCACGACGAGGGCACTCCCGAGCTGGACGTGCAGACGATCCCGCACGCGGTCCGCCACGCGTCGATCTTCGGGGCGCTCGAATCCCTCTCCCCGGGCACTGCGCTGATCCTCTCCGCGACCCACGACCCGGTCCCGCTGCTGATGCAGCTCGAGGCCAAGCACGGCGATGCCTTCCACGTCGAGTACCGCGATCGCGGCCCGGAGCGCTGGCGCATCCTCGTGCGCCGCACCGCCTGACCTCCGCCTCCCAGGGCAGGTCCGCGCGGTCCGCGGGCCGCACTGCGGTCAGCTCGGCGTGCCCGAGCCGGTCTGGGTACGCTGACCCGCGTGAAGATCCTCGTCATCGGCTCCGGAGGTCGCGAACACGCGATCCTCCGCCGCCTCGCCGCAGACCAGCCCGCACCCGAGCTGCACGCCGCCCCCGGCAACCCCGGGATCGCGCAGCTCGCCACCTGCCACGATGCAGCCGTCACCGACCTGGACGCCCAGGTGCGCCTGGCCCAGGAGCTGCAGCCCGATCTGGTGGTGATCGGTCCCGAGGCGCCGCTCGTGGCCGGCTCCGCAGACCGCCTGCGGGAGGCCGGGTTCACGGTGTTCGGCCCGTCGGCCGCCGCCGCTCACCTCGAGGGCTCCAAGTCCTGGGCGAAGGAGATCATGGCCGCGGCCGGGGTCCCCACCGCCGCCTCCGTGACGATCACCGCCGCCGAGCAGCTCGCCGCCGGGCTCGACCGGGTCAACCCCCTGGGCGATGTGCCCTACGTGGTCAAGGCCGACGGGCTCGCCGCCGGCAAGGGGGTCGTGGTCACCACGGACCGCGATGCCGCCGTCACCCATGCCGAGGCGGTGCTGATCGCCGGCGGATCGGTGGTGCTCGAGGAGTACCTCGACGGCCCCGAGGTCTCCCTGTTCTGTGTGAGCGACGGGACCCGCGTGGTGCCGCTCGCCCCCGCCCAGGACTTCAAGCGCGCCCTGGACGACGACGAGGGGCCCAACACCGGCGGCATGGGCGCCTACTCCCCGCTCCCCTGGGCCCCCGAGGGCCTGACCGAGGAGGTCCTCGAGAAGGTCGCCCGCCCCACCATCGCCGAGCTCGCCGGCCGCGACATCCCCTTCGTCGGGATCCTCTACTGCGGCCTGGCCCTCACCTCGCGCGGGCTGCGCGTGGTCGAGTTCAACGCCCGCTTCGGCGATCCCGAGACCCAGGTGGTGCTCGAGCGGCTCACCTCCCCCTTCGCCCCGCTGCTGCTGTCCGCGGCCCGGGGAGAGCTCGCGGAGGACACGGAGCTGAGCTGGAGCGGGGACGCCGCGGTGACCGTCGTGGTCGCCTCCGCCGGCTACCCGGCCTCCGCCCGCTCCGGCGACCCGATCACCGGGATCGACGCCTGCGAGCAGCAGGGCGCGCACGTCATCCACGCCGGCACCGGCCTCGCGGACGGCGCCCTGGTCAGCGCCGGGGGCCGCGTGCTGTCCGTCGTCGCCACCGGGACGGACCTCGAGCAGGCCCGCGCGCGGGCCCTCGCCGCGACCGAGGAGATCGTCCTCGCCGGCAGCCACCACCGCACCGACATCGCCCGCCGCGCCGCGGCCGAGGCACGCGCCACCGCGCGCGGCGCGGAGGAGAGCGCATGAGCACCGCCACCGCCCCGCTGATCGAGGCCCCGCAGCTGCCGGGCTGGGACCACGTCGTCTCCGGCAAGGTCCGCGAGCTGTACGTGCCCGCGGGCGTCGCCCCGTCGCGGGCCGAGGAGGTGCTGGTGGTCGCGACCGACCGCATCAGCGCCTACGACCACTCGCTGCAGCCGGGCATCCCGGACAAGGGCCGCCTGCTCACCGGCATCAGCCGGTTCTGGTTCGCACAGCTGGAGGACCTCGTCCCCCATCACGTGCTCTCCGCCGAGGAGGTCCCCGAGGCGGTCTCCGGCCGCGCGCTGCGCTGCCGGGGCCTGGACATGGTGCCGCTCGAGTGCATCGCCCGCGGCCACCTGACCGGCTCGGGCCTGGCCGACTACCGTGCCGGCGGCTCGGTGGGCGGTCACGTCCTGCCGGCCGGGCTGGTCGAGGCCTCCCGGCTGGAGCCGGCGATCTTCACCCCCTCCACGAAGGCCGGCCCCGGCGAGCACGACGAGAACATCACCGTCGCGCAGGCCCGCGAGCTGCTGGGCGAGGAGCTGACCGGTGAGCTCGAGTCCCTCACCCTCGCCGTCTTCGAGCGGGCGCGCCGGATCGCCGACGAGCGCGGCATCATCCTCGCCGACACCAAGCTCGAGTTCGGCCGCTCCCGCCTCGACGGGACGCTGATGCTCGGCGACGAGGTGCTCACCCCCGACTCGAGCCGGTTCTGGTCCGCGGACGCCTACGTCCCCGGGCGCACCCCGCCGAGCCTGGACAAGCAGTTCGTGCGCGACTGGCTGACCTCGGCCGCCTCCGGCTGGCACCGCGGTTCGGACACTGCCCCGCCCACGCTCCCCGCCGAGGTGGTCGAGCAGACCCGCGCCCGCTACGTCGAGGCCTACGAACGGCTCACCGGCGAGAGCTTCTGAGCACCGGCCCGACCCGGCACAGCCTGACCCGGCACGGCCCGCCCCACCCCGCCCCGGAACGACCCGACCCGACTCGACTCGACCCAGCGCCGTCGCTCCGCACCGCTCAGGTGAGCAGGAGGACGGCCGTCACCGCGGCGGCGACGCCCAGGGCGAGGAGGGCGTCGGCGGCGCCGAGAGGGACCGGACGCCACACGGTGCGCTCCCCCTCCCCCAGGCCGCGTGATTCGAGGGCCACGGCGAGCCGATCGGCGCTGCGCACCGCGTCGACCAGCAGCGCGAACGCACAGCGCAGCAGGTGGCGGGGCCGCAGGCGCGCCACGGCTCCCTGGTCCGTCAGGGGCAGCCGCACCCGGTGGGCGCGGGTGATCGTCTGCCAGCGCCGGGGCAGGTCATCGAGCAGCCGCCGCCCCGCGAGCAGCGCGTAGGCGCAGCGGGCCGGCAGCCGGGCGTGCTGCAGCAGGCTCACCATGGTGCGCCTCGGATCGGTGGCCCGCGCGACGATGACGGCGCCGAGCCCGATCACGAGGGCGCGCAGCGCGAGGGCCGCGCCGAGCACGATGCCCTCCTGCGTGATCCGGATCGGCAGCTCGGGCCACGGCTCGTGCCCGGGACGGCTGAGCACGTTGACCATGAACACCCCGCCGGCGAACACCGCGAAGGGCAGCTGGGCCCGCAGCAGCGCCACCGGGCGCAGGCGGCAGCCGAGCATCGCGCCGGCGTGGAGCAGGAGGTAGAGGACCAGCAGCGGGAGCGGATCGGTGAGGGCGATGCCCACGATGCTCAGGGCCGTCAGCAGGGCCAGCAGCACGGTGGGGTTGCGCCGGGCGAGCGCTCCCCGCGTTTCCGTCTCCGCCGGAGCACCGACCGCACCGCCCAGCCGCTCCCCCGCGGGTCCGTCCCTGTCGGCCCGGGCCTCTCCCGCATCGTCGTCGGCCGGCGCCGCGGCGGCGGCGTGCTGAGCGGCCGCGTGGGCGCGCAGTCCGGCCCGCTCGAGCAGTGCGGACTCCTGCAGCAGCGCGGCCGGGGGCATCGGGCCCTCGAGCGTCCCGTCGGCGATCACGACCACGGCATCGGCGGCGGCCACCGCGCGCAGGTCATGGGTGGTCAGGATCACGCCGCGCCCGGCATCGGCCTCCTGGCGCAGCAGCGTGAGGACGGTGCGCTGGGCGGCGCGGTCGAGCCCGTAGCCGGGTTCGTCGGCGAGCAGCACCGGCCGCTGGGCCAGCAGCATCGCCCCGAGCGAGAGGCGGCGCTGCTGTCCGCCGGAGAGCGCGAAGGGGCTCGCGTCCCGCTGCGCGGTGAGGTCCAGGCGGCGCAGCATCGTCTCGATCTGCGCCGCGTCCGCGCCGGAGGCGGCGAGCTCGGCGTGCACGGTGTCCGCCACGAACTGCGTCTGCGGCCGCTGGAACACCAGCCCCGCCGCAGCGCCCTCGACGGTGCCGGCCTGCGGCGGATCCAGGCGGGACAGGGCCCCGAGCAGGGTGGACTTCCCGGCACCGTTGCGGCCGACGACGGCCAGCACCTGCCCGGCATGGACGGTGAGGTCGACGCCGGCGAGGACGGTGCGGTCCTCGTGCCCGAGGTCCGCCTCGCGCACGGTGAGCAGCGGGGCGCCGCCGGCCGTCAGCTCCCGGGCCGGTGCGGGGCCGCGGCCGCCGTCGAGCCGTTCCTCGACCTCGCGCGGCAGCCAGCACCCGGCCTCGCGCAGGGTGGCGCCGTGCCGGTCGAGCACCTCGGCGGTCGGCCCGTCGGCGAGCACGCGGCCGGAGGCGTCCAGCGCGATGGTGCGCGGCGGCAGACCGGCCGTGCCGCGCTGCCCCGCCCAGTCGTCGAGCCGGTGCTCGACCAGCAGCACGGCGACCTCGCCGGTGCGGGTGGCCGCGTCGACGGCGTCGCGCACCGCGCGCACCCCGTCGGCGTCGAGCATCGCCGTGGGCTCGTCCAGCAGCAGCAGGCGGGGGCGCGCCACGACCGCGACGGCGAGGCCTGCCCGCTGGAGCTGACCGCCGGAGAGCGTGGACGCGCCGCGGTCGGCGAGCGCGGCGATGCCGGCGGCGGCGAGGGCGCGGTGCACGCGGGCGCCGATCTGTGCCGGCGGCACCCTGCGGCTCTCGAGCGGCAGCGCGACGTCGTCGGCGACCTGCGGCAGGCACACCCCGTCGGCCGGATCCTGGCCCAGCTGCCCGATGAGCTGCGCGCTCGCGAGCACGCCGTCGGCGACGGGATCGCTCCCGCCCACGCGCAGCGTCCCCGTGATGCGGCCCCGCTGGTGGGAGGGGATCGCGCCGGCGAGGGTGCGCAGCAGCGTGGACTTGCCGCAGCCGCTGGGGCCGAGCACCAGCACCTGCTCCCCCGCGGCGATGCTCCCGGTCCAGGGGCCGACGCCGTCCCCGCCCGGCAGCACCACCTCGAGGTCCCGCGCCTCGACCACGGGCTCCGCCGCCGCAGGCAGGGCCGGGTCGGGGCCGTCCGAGGCCGCGGCACGGGGATCGCGGGCCTCGGCACGAGAGGCGCTCGCGGCGGCGAGCTCAGCGGACACGACGCTCCGGGACCGCGTCGCCCTGCGCGGCGGCGCCGATCGCGAAGTTCGCGAGCACCCCGGTGCGGTCGAGGGCGCGGACGATCACCTTCGCCAGCAGCCCGCCGAGAACGATCCCGGACAGCACCTGCACGCCGAGCCGCAGCGCGAGCAGGTCCTGGCCGTACCAGCCCATCCGGTACGCGGTCCAGAAGAACACCAGCCCCGCGCCGAACGCGCCCGAGGCGGCGAACACGCCCCAGCCGAAGCGGCGGTACCGGGTCAGGGCGAAGGGCAGCTCGCTGCCGATGCCCTGCAGCGCGGCGGAGAGCACCAGCAGCGGGCCGACGGGGTTGCCGAGGAACACCACCTCGATGATCGCGGCGAGCATCTCGGCGAGGATGCCCACGCCGGGACGTCGCAGGATCGCGAGCGCGATCGGCCCCACCAGCAGCCACGACCCGAACAGCACGTGCTGGGCGAGGTCCCCGGCCGGGCCCATCGCGATCGCGAGGCCGTTCCAGGCCTGCACGAACACCCAGTACAGGAACCCGAAGACCACTCCGAGCACGACCACCAGCACGATCTCGCGCAGGCTGAGGCGGGCGCGGGGACGGGCCGGGGCGGGAGCCGTGTGCAGGGCGCTCATCGGGCCTCCTCCTCGAGCTCGCGCGCCTCGTGCGAGGGGCTGTTGAGGGAGAGGGTGAGATGGCTGGTGACGTGCTGGACGCTGCGGCCCACCAGCAGCCAGCCGGCGACCGCGCTCGCGATGACCTCGCCGACGTCGCCCTCGAGGCGGGTGACGAAATGGGCGGAGTCGCGGAAGGTGCCCAGCTCGCGGGCGTGGTCGATCGCGGCGTAGATGTCGCGCATGTGGTCGGGGGCGGTGCCCTCGGCGGTGACCTGGTCGGCCAGCGGGTACAGCGCCCATTCCGCGGAGGCGTACCGGCCGGTGCGGCGCGGTGCGGGCACCTCGGTGCCGCGCGGCCCGGCGCCGTCGGGCAGCTCGCAGACCACCTCGCCGGGGCAGCCGCGGGAGAGGACCACGGTCAGCGAGGCGTGGTGCTCGGTGCGGGCGAGGCTCTCGGCGAGGTCGACGAGGTAGCGCTGCAGGTGCGCCTCGTGCCCGCCGAGGTAGGTGGACACGTCCCCGGTCTCGCGCACGAGTCCGGTCTCGTCGAGGCGGGAGAGGATGCCCACGAGCACGCGGGCGTAGTCGTCGGTCATGACGGCGGCGGTGACGCGCGCGCCGACGCCGAAGCCGAGCGGGGTCGCGGTGGGGTCCGGGCTGCCGTGGGCATCCGGGGTGCGGGTGGGGTGTGCGGTGGCGCCGACAGGCGAGGTGGTCACGATCCGTGCCTTTCCTGAACGGGCACGGACGCGAGACGACGGTCGCCTGGCGGAGCTTCCTGCGCCGGCATGATCCGGGTCAGGTTCTACGGTCGGAGTTGGAGAACTCCCTCTCAGCCCGGCTCACCGGACTCCCGTGCACGGCGCACACCCTACCCGGTCCGCCTCCCGGCAGGGTCAGTCCTCCTCGATGAGCGGGACGAACAGGTAGGCGCCGTGATCCGTCTCCTCGAGCTCCGCGCCGCGGCGACGGATCCGCAGCATCCGCTCCCGCACGGGCAGCACCAGCACCCCGCCGTCGGCGAGCTGGTCGAGCAGCGCGGGCGGGCGGCGCCGGGCGGCGGCGGAGACGAGGATCCGGTCGAAGGGGCCGTCCTCCGGCGCGCCGAGGACGCCGGGCCGGGCCTCGCGGATCTCCGCGCGGCCGCCGCCCGCTCCCGGAGCCGCCAGCGTCTCGGCGAGCGCGGCCCGCGCCGGACCCAGCAGGCTCCGCTGCCGCTCCACGCCGAGCACGCTCCCGGCGGGGCCGACGAGGTGGGCCAGCAGCGCGGTGGTCCAGCCGGAGCCGGCGCCGAGGTCGAGCACCCGCTGCCCCTCGCGCACGTCCAGCAGGCGGAGCATGTTCCGCACGGTCGTGGGCTGGGAGTTGGTCTGGCCGTCGCCGATCGGCAGCGGCGCATCCTCGACGGCCCGTTCCCTCAGCGGGGCAGGGAGGAAGCGCTCTCGCGGCACCTCCTGCATCGCGCGGTCGACGCGATCGGGTCGCATGGCGTCTCAGCCTCCCGGGATCTCGAGGACCCCGTCGGCCGGCCAGTCGCGCACCTCGGTGCCCTCGGGCGCGAGGTTCGTGGCCTGGCGCAGGTAGATGGGTCGGCCGACGTCGCTCGCGACCGCGTCGTGCACCGGCAGGGCGAGGCGGGGGCCCACCGCCCGCAGGAAGTCGATGGTCTCGGCCATCTTCGACCACGGCGCGACCACCGCGAAGGCGAGCGCATCGATGCCGTGGAACTCCTGCACCGGCTCGAGCGAATCGCCCGTCACGCCGAGCCGCGGCCCCTCGCCGGAGGAGATCACGAGGCCCGAGTTGCCCACCTGCGGGATGTCCGGGTGGATGATCGCGTGGCGCCCGCCGACGGCCTGGATCACCACCGGCGGCCGGCCGTCCCGGGCGGGCAGCTCGTGGCGCTGGCCCGCGGGCAGGGGCAGCACACGCTCGGAGGGCAGGGCGGCGGTGCCATCCCCCGCCTCGGTGAGCTGCGCGGCGGTCTCCGGTTCGGCGATCACCGCGGCGCCCTCGGCGCGGGCGAGGACGTCGTCGAGCAGCGCGCGGTCCAGGTGGTCGGGGTGCTGGTGGGTGACGAGCACGGCGTCGATCCCGGCGAGCGTCGCGGCGTCGAGACCGCGCACCGCCTCGCCGCTGAAGCCGCCGGGGTCGATCAGCAGGCGGCGTCCGGCGGTCTCGACCAGCAGGCACGAGTGGATGAGGTGTCGGATCTTCATCGGGTCCTCCTGGGGTCGGCGTCGGTGCTGCCTCGAACCTATCGCCGACGAGGCCCGCTGCCCAGGGGCTCACCCGGGACGCACGGGTCGAGCGGGTCGAGCGGGCTGGGCGGCACCGAGGCCGATCCCACGCTGGGCAGGCCGACGTCGAACGGCTGAGGCTCGGTACCATGGCCGGGTCGGGCTCGTCCCGTCGGCCGCACGGCGTGCCGGCCGCGGCCGCGCCCACAGCACTCACCCGTCAGGACCGCACCCCGCGGCCGTCGTCCCCCAGGAGAGCACCCATGCCACGAGTCGTGGTCCACGTCATGCCCAAGCCGGAGATCCTCGACCCGCAGGGCAAGGCCGTCGCCGCCGCGCTCCCGCGCCTCGGCTTCGAGGGCATCGCCTCGGTCCGCCAGGGCAAGCGGTTCGAGCTCGAGATCGAGGGCGAGGTCACCGACGAGGTGCTCGCCTCCCTCCGCGACGCCGCGACGACGCTGCTGTCCAACCCCGTGATCGAGGATGTCGTCTCGATCGACGTGGAGGGCTCGGCCGACGGGAAGGCGCAGGCCTGATGCGCATCGGTGTGGTGACCTTCCCGGGCACGCTCGACGACCGGGACGCGCTGCGTGCCGTGCGGCTGGGCGGTGCCGAGCCGGTCGCGCTGTGGCACGGCGACGACGATCTGCGGGACGTCGAGGCGATCGTGCTGCCCGGCGGCTTCTCCTACGGCGACTACCTGCGGGCCGGGGCGATCAGCCGCTTCGCGCCGGTGATGGACCGGGTCGTCGACGCCGCCCAGGGCGGGATGCCGGTGCTCGGCATCTGCAACGGCTTCCAGGTGCTGTGCGAGACGCATCTGCTGCCCGGCGCGATGATCAAGAACGCGCACCGCTCGTTCATCTGCCGCGATCAGCCGCTGCGGGTCGAGAACGTGCGCACCGCCTGGACCACCGACTACCAGCAGGACCAGGTCATCCGGGTGCCGCTGAAGAACCAGGACGGCCAGTACGTCGCCGATGAGCGCACCCTCGCCGAGCTCGAGGCCGAGGGCCGGGTGGTCTTCCGCTACACCGCGGGCGCCACGCACGGGCCCGCCGGCTTCGAGTCCAACCCCAACGGCTCGCGCAACGACATCGCGGGTATCACCAACGCCGAGGGCAACGTGGTGGGCCTGATGCCGCACCCCGAGCACGCGGTGGAGACCGGCTTCGGCCCGGACCAGCCGGGCGAGGGCACCCGCACCGGCACGGACGGCCTGGCCATGTTCACCTCCGTGCTGCGCAGCATGGTCAGCTGACCACCCGGGCCCCACGCCCCCATCGCGGCGACGCACCCGTCGCCGCGCCCGCCTCGCCGCGCCCCTCGCGGCACCCACGCCCCGGCAATTGTGCGCTGTGCACCGGTGAGGACATCTCACACCGGTGCACAGCGCACAGTTGTCTTCGTCATCTTCGCTCTGCAGTCTGCGCGGCGGCCGAGCCTCGCGCGGTGCCGGCCGGCAGCGCCGAGGCATGGGCAGCACCGGAGCCCGAGCAGCACCGAGGTCCGAGCTGCACTGCTCGAGGTCAGCGCACCGCGCTGAGCACGGTGAAGCGGCGGTCGCGGGCGCGCTGCTGCACCGCGCCGGCCCGCCGCTCCACCTCGGTGCGGTACCGCAGATGGGAGTTGTGCACGAACCAGAGCTGCCCGCCGGGGCGCAGCACGCGCGCGGCGGTGTCGAGCAGACCCTGCACGAGCGTCGCGTCGACCGAGGTGCCGTCATGGAAGGGAGGGTTCAGCAGCACCAGGTCCAGGCTCGAATCGGCGACCCTGGACAGCGCATCGTCCCAGCTCACCTCCACCTCCTCGCGCTCGAGGGCATTGGCGGCGAGAGTCGCGCGGGTGGAGCTGACGGCATCCGCATCCGCATCGCTTCCCAGCACGCTCGCCTCGGGCAGGGCCGCGGCGAGATGGGCGGTCATGAGCCCGTTGCCGCAGCCGAGGTCCGCGGCGGCGGTGACCGGGGCGTCGGCGGTGAGGTCCCCGGAGACCAGGGCACGGTCGAGAGCCTGCAGCAGCAGACGGCTGCCGGCGTCGGCCGATGCTCCGCCGAAGACGGCGCCCACTCCGCGCAGGGCGAGCTCCCTCTGCTGCCCACGCACGGCGACTCGTGCGGAGCCGTCGATCGCGACCGGGGCCGCGCTGGATGCCCGGAGCTCGGTCGCGATGAGGGCGCGGGACTTGCCGATCCCGCGGCTCGCCCGGACCTCCGAGAAGACCGTCGCGAGTGCGTCGTTCTGCGCCCGGGTCATGTGCTTCACACGCCCGCCCGCGATGATCCCGAGACCGTCCTGACCACCGGTCCGGACCGCCGCGGCGAGCCGTCGGGCCCGGTCCTCGAGAGCGTGGACGGCCTTGGGCAGGCGCATGAGCACGAGCAGGTGCCCCTCGACCTCGGCGGCGGCCTGCTCGAGCGGGAGGACGTCGGGACCTGCAGGGACATGCAGGCGACCGGCCTCGATCTGCCCGGCGAAGCGTTCGCGCAGCGAGGTCGCGAGCGGGAGCGAGGAGGTCCAGCTGAGCACCACCGCGTCAGGGTGCTCTGCCACGGAGGCGAGGGCGAAGGCGGTGAGCTCGCCGGTCGCGTCGTCGACCACGATCAGGCCGCAGGGACAGCCGGTGCCGATCTCCTCGGCCGCCGCGATGATCACGCGGTCCGTCTGGTCCGGGCCCTGAGGAGTCGGAGCGACGGGACCCGTGTCATAGGGAGCCCCGACGGCGGGGTCCTCGTCGACAGCATCTGCGGCGGGAGTGTGGGGCACGGGGATCAGTCCTTCGGGATGCCGACGCGGCCGCGTGAGCGCAGGTGGCCGTTCGGGAGCATGGGCGCGGGCAGGGCCGCGGGGGTGTGCGGGGCGAAGGGTCCGAACTGCTCGGCATCGGCCGACAGACCGCCCCGTGAGCGGGCCTCGGGGTGGATCGGGGCCTCGGCGAGCGTACCCTCCGCCTCGATCTCCGCCTGGTAGCGGGCGCGGAACGCCACGATCTCCTCATGGGTGCGACCCACGAAGTTCCACCACATGATGATGTCCTCGCCGAGCGGCTCCCCGCCCAGCAGCATCGCGCGGAAGTCCTCGCCGTCAGCGGCGCGGATCTCGAGGCGACGGGCGCCGTCGGGCAGCACCATCAGCTCCCGGCTCGCGACCGTGGTCTCACGGTCCCCGGCGGAGAGCTCTGCGGCGCCGCGGTCCACCAGCAGTCCGTACTCGTGCCCGGGATCCAGGTCGATGCGCAGCGCGCTCGCGGCTCGCAGGTCGAGCTGGGACATGCTCAGGGCGGTGTCGGTGGTCACGGGCGAGGTGCCCTCGAGCACCGCGCCGTCGCCGTCGACCGCACGGAACGCACCCAGTCCCACCCGGGCCCGGGCAGCGCCGGTGCCGATCTCGCGCGGGGTGGACACCTCGAAGCGCTGCTCGCGGAACCGGGCACGGTCCGGCAGGGCGTACCAGAGCTGGACGCCGTGCAGGATCGTGGTGTCGGCGACGGAGTACTCCGAGTGGGTGATCCCGGAGCCGGCGACCATGATGTCGACGTCGCCGGGGCGCACCAGGGCGTGGTTGCCGAGCGAGTCGCGGTGGGTGATCGCGCCCTCGAACAGCCAGGACACCGTCGCCAGGCCCGTGTGCGGGTGGCGGGCCACCTGCATCCCGCCGGAGGCGGAGACGTCGTCGGGCCCGAAGTGGTCCGCGAAGCACCAGGCGCCGATGAGAGAGGTGCGCCGCGCCGGCAGCGTGCGGTGGACGGTCATGCCGCGCGGGCCGCCGAGCGGCACCGCGCGGGGCTCCAGCAGCTCGAAATCCTCGAAGGTGCTCATGGGCCGAGTGTAGGGAGCGGGCGGGCGCGACGATGGGAGCGCCCGCCATGGTTGGATTGCCGTATGGACGCTCTGCCCTTCTTCATCATGCTCGCGGTCGCGCTCATCGACATCGTCTTCGCGGCGTGGTTCATCCGCCGCGGCGTGACGGAGGGAGCGGGCTCTGCGCGGGGGCGGTCCACGCTGATGGTCGGAGGGACCATGATCATCGGCGCGATCATGATCATCGCCCTCGCGTTCTTCCTCTTCGGTCCGTTCGGGTGAGACCCGGGTGGTTCAGGTGAGACGCGGACGCGCCGGCTGAGGCTCGGGCTGTCCGGCCGACGTCCCGCGGAACCGCCCGGCCCGCGCACGAGAGAGGCGCCGGTTCCACGGCACCTCTCTCGTCACGCCGGGCCAGGGGCCCCGACGGGTCAGGCCCCGCCGCAGGGCCCGCCTGCTCTGGGCCCACGGCAGGGCTCGCAGGGCGGCTCCTCGCAGCGGGGCCGGTGTCACTGCCAGGTGGCGGTCTCCGGGTCCACGCCGTGGGCTCGGGCGTTCTCCTCGATCGCATGGCGCAGCCAGGCGGCGAGGCCCTCGGCCCGCTGGTCGTAGTGCGCCGCGAACCGGGGGTCCTCGGTGTACATCCGAGCCAGCACCACCTGCATCGCGTGGGTGCAGTCGTAGTGCCTCGCGATCGTGGCGCGGTGGCGTTCAGCGAGCGCGTTCGCGTCTTCGCCGGCGGGGTCGACGCCCCGGTCGAGGGCGTCGGCGAGCGCGGCCTCGACCTCGTCGAGCTCGTCCTTGAACTCCTGCCACTGCGCGGCATCGCGGCCGGCGCTGCGGGCGGCGGACTGCTTCCAGGCGTCGGTGCTCCCCCAGCGCTCGCGGGCCTCCTCCTGGTACGCGGGGTCCCAGTCGGTGCCGAAGATGCGGGCCTGCTCCTCGGGGCTCAGCGGGGTGCTGTTCTGTGCGGCCATGTCGGTCCTCTCGATCATCTCGTCGACGGCGCGTGCCGTCCGCTCGAGCCGCCGGATCCGCTCGGCGAGCTGGTCCTTCTGGCGGCGGAGGTGCTCGCGGGGGTCGACGGAGGGATCATCGAGGATCCGCCCGATCTCCGCGAGCGCCAGACCGAGCTCGCGGTACACGAGCACCCGGTGGATCCGGGCCACGTCCGCGGCGTCGTACAGCCGGTAGCCGGCCCAGCTGCGCCCGCCGGGCCGGACCAGTCCGATCGCGTCCCAGTGGTGCAGTGTGCGGACGCTGACGCCCACCAGCTCGGCGACGCGGCCGACGGTGAGGTCCTCGTGCTGTGTCGTCTCGGTCATGGGACACACCGTCCTCCCTGACGTCGCGTGAGGGTCAAGCGGTCCCGCGGAGCACGCCGGCCGAGAGGGGCGGGACCGCTCGTCGAGCGCCGCGACGAGGGTCGTCGAGCGCTGTGACAAGGCGTTTCGGCGCCACGGTCCGGCGGGACTCCTCGAGCAGCTGCGCCATCCCCTCATCCTCCCGCTGCGCGCGCTCTCGGACCAGCCCTGCCGCCGGGCGTCTGCGCGGGTCCACGTCATCGCAGGGCAGCTGGCCGCGCCGGGCAGCCGGGCACGCCAGGGAGCCGACCGCCCCAGACAGCCGGCCACCCCAGACGATCGGCCGCGCCGCGCAGGCCCGTATCCTGGCCGGATGAGCATTCCGCTGCTGGTCGACTGCGACACCGGGATCGACGACGCGATCGCCCTGACGTATCTCGCCGCGCACCCTGGCGCCGAGATCGCCGGCATCGTCTCCACGGGCGGGAACGTCGAGGTGGGGGCGGTGCATCGCAACAACCTGGTGCTCAACGAGCTGCTGGGGGTCGACGCCCCGATCGCGCGGGGCGCGGAGCGCCCGCTGGTGCAGGAGCCGATGTACGCCGACGACACCCACGGCCCGGGCGGGCTCGGCCATGCGGTGCTGCCCGATCCCACCCGCACCGGTGATGCCCGCACGGGCGCCCAGCTGTGGGTGGACCTCGCCCGGCAGCGGCCCGGCGAGCTGGTGGGCCTGGTGCTCGGCCCGCACACGAATCTCGCGCTCGCGCTGGAGATCGAGCCGGAGCTGCCGCGTCTGCTCCGGCGCCTGCACGTCATGGGCGGGGCGATCCACCACCGCGGCAACACCGGGCCGACGAGCGAGTGGAACATCGCGGTGGATCCGGAAGCGGCTCAGCGCGTGCTCACCGCCTTCTCCACGGCCGCGCGGCGCCCGGTGCTGGGCTCGCTCGAGGCGACCGAGTCGGTCCGCTTCACGCAGGGCACCTTCGACCGCGTCTCCGCCCTCGAGGCCGGGACCGGCCATCCGGTGGCCGGGATCCTGGCCGACGCGCTGCGCTTCTACTTCGAGTTCCACGAGGCCGACGGCTTCGGCTGGACGGCGCACGTGCACGATCCGCTGGTGGCCGCGCACGCGGTGACCGGGGACTTCGCCGGCACCCGGCCGCTCGCGGTGGATGTGGAGCTGGCGGGGACGCTCACCCGCGGTCAGACGGTGGGCGACGAGCTGGGGCGCTGGGGCCGGGCGCCGAACGTCGAGGTGCTCACCGACGTGCGGCCGCAGGAGTTCATCGAGCATCTGCTCGCGACGCTCGAGAGCGGGCTGTCCCGCGATCCCGTGCGCTGAGACGTGTCTCCTGCGGCCGCAGCTGCTGATCGCGCGCTCGGCTCTCAGGTGCGGGGCGAGGCGGGCACACCGGGCGTGGGCGGCGGGTCGCCATCGAGCACGATCAGGTGGCGGCGGGCGTGGTAGTCGACGCGTGGATGAGGGTGGAGCCGGCACCTGCGGTCACGACTGCGGGGCCCGGCCGGATGGCGGTTGCGCACGAGAAGGGCGGGGTCGATCCGGTCGACGGCCCGCTGGAGCGAGACACCGATCCGCGCGGCGTGCTCGGCGCCGTCTCGAGGAGTCGGTCCCGGCGGCGCCTCGGCCCGGGAGATGGCCCGAGGTGTGGTCTCCTCCGGTGAGGCGTCTGGTGGACGGCGATGGCGCTGGCGAGCGGCGGTGCCGAGGGGGTCGTAGTTGATGCCGCCCCGTCGGGCCTTCTGCCCGTACCGGGTGGTCCATTCGACGGTGCGCCGGGTCCCCTGCTCGTCCGTGATGACTCGCGCGGTCCGGCCGGCGGCTTCCTTCTGGTTGTCGGCCACACAGGCCCCGTTGCCGTTGTCCCGTGAGGTCTTCCCTCCCCGGGACCAGGGCACGATGTGGTCGAGCTGCCGGATGCCGGCATCCCAGTACGGAGCCCGGCAGCTCTGGTGCGCGTAGCGGAGCAGCCGTGCCAGTCCGGGTGGGAAGCGGCGGGAACGGGATTCGACGGCGACCAGCTGCCCGTCCTCGGGGTCGAGGAAGAGCCTCCTCAGCGTGAGCGCGAGCTCGGGGTCCTCCCCGTCGGCGTCCAGGGCGTGCCGCATCGCATCGCGGATGTGCTCGAAGGGCACGCTGCCGTACCCCTCGATGGTCGCGGCATCGGCATGGGCCGGAGCGAGCAGGGACCGGTCGGTGATCAGCACCCCGATCTCCAGGGTCGACGGGTCGACACCGTCGCCTCGACCGATCAGCGCATCGGCGAACAGGTCGGCCATGATCTGCTGGTGCCCGCGCCGATCCCCGCCGGCTCGGGCCTGTTCCGCCCCGACCGCGAGACCTTGACGGATCCGCGCCCCGTCCAGCCCGGTCACGTGCGCGGTGATCGTGGCCATCCCGTGTCGGCCCCGCCGCACCGTCACGCTCCGGGAGCGTCGCGCCTCGCGATGCCGCTCCGCGGCGCCGCCCGGGTCCAGGGCGTGCAGCACCCGCTCGGCCTCATCTCCCCATTCCTGGGGACCGCAGCCCTCGAGAGAGCCGAGGTGGGCGGTGAGGACCTCATCGACCTGCGACCGCTGCCGGGGCGTGGCCGGCCCCAGCACGCGGCCCACCACATGGCCCGCCGCGGGCACCATCCGACCATCGGCGAGCGCCGTCAGCAGTCCCGGCATCGACTGCACCAGGCGGCGGCACGAGGCCATGGACTGCCCGGCGGCGGAGGGAGATGCCTTCAGCGCCGCGGACGCCTCGGCCCGCGCGATACGCACCGCCTGGCGCGGGGACTCCCCCCGCTGCACGCTGTCCAGCGTCACCGCCGCCTCGAGCTGGACGAGCGTTCGTGCCTGCACCGCCGCCACCGCCGCGGACAGCTTCTGCAGACCGCTCAGCACCGCGATCACCTCGCGCGGCGACATCGCGCTCAGCGACCCTGATCCCTGAGCACCGAGCTGTGCGAGCGCCGACCGCGCCTGCGCCACGTCCACGCCGCCCACCACGAACTCGTCCTCACCGGCGGTGACCGCGAGCCCGCGCCCGCCTGTGCGGCGCGTGGCCGAGGCGCGAGCATCGCGACGTGCGGCATCGTCCCCGTGGGATCCGTCCTCGGCTCCCCAGGGTTCTTCCCCCGCACTTCTCGAATCGAACGTCATGCCCTTATTTTCTCACGCGGCGCACGAGAAAGGAACAGGTGGCGCAAAACAGCCGGTCGACACTTGCGCACTGTGGACAACCTGCCACTGTGGAGGAACAGTCACGTGACCACCGACGATGGTGCATGATCGACGCGGGAGCGCTCAGCCGTGGCCGCTGCCCGAGCGCTCCGGCGGTGCGCTCGGGCACACCGCCGCAGCATCACGAGAACCGCTTGCGGGTTTTCGAACAGGCGCGCTCATCGATTCTCGAAAGAGCCGGAGGCCGACGCACTGCTCCTGCCTCACCCTCGGACCCTCGAGGCGCGACCTCGGGCGTGCGCTCACCTCTCGAGCGTCGTCACCTGCACCTCGAAGCAGCGCCGCGGCCCCTTGTCGCCGCGACCGGCCCGCCAGCCCACACAGTGCACGGAGCCGGAGGCCGGGTCGTCCTCGTAGGCGACCAGCACGGAGCCGGGCAGCGTCACGGGGGCATCGAAGGAGACGTCCCAGCGCAGCGGCCGGGAGAGGTCGACCCGCGATTCGGTGAAGGCCCGCGAGGCGGTGTACATGCCGTGCGCGATCGCGCGCGGGAACCCGAAGGCCTTCGCGCTCAGCGCCGACATGTGGATCGGGTTCACGTCTCCGGCGACCGCGGCGTACCGACGGCCGACGTCCGCGGCCAGCCTCCAGCGGCCCGTGGGGCGCGGTGGTGCGAAGTCCCGGCGCGCCCGGGAGCTCGGCTCCCCGCCGCCGCGCACCAGGTAGGTGGAGACGTCGGTGGCGATGATCTCGCCGTCCCCGCCGAGGATCGTCGAGACCGCCTCGAAGGTGCGGCCCTTGTGGTGCGGGCGCAGGTCCCGCACCCGGCACTCGACGTCCACGAGCTCCCCGACCCGCACCGGTCGGTGCTGGAGCACCTGGTTGCGCACGTGCACGAGCCCCAGCAGCGCGAAGGGGAAGTCGCGCCGGGCCATGAGGGCGAGGGAGATGGGGAAGGCGAGCACGTGGAGCACACCGGGGTGGACCAGATCGGTGGCCGGCCCTCCCATGAGGTGGTCGAAGTCGCGGGCCCGCTCGGCGTCGATCCGCACCTGGCGCACCCGGTACGCGACCGAGGGGAGCACGGCCTCGCCGCGCCCCCGGCGGGAGCGGGGATCGAGCGCCGCGGCGTACACGGCGGGGAAGGAGGGGACGTCGGAGAGATCCCTGATCTGCTCCTGCGTGCGCAGTTCTGTGGAGCCGGTCATCGCCGCGCTCACCTCCCGACCATGTTCTGGCCGCACACGCGCAGCGTCTCGCCCCGGATGCCGCCCGCTTCCGCGGAGGCCAGGAAGGAGATCGCCTCGGCGACGTCGACGGGGAGGCCGCCCTGCTGCAGCGAGTTCAGCCTGCGGGCGATCTCGCGGGTGAGCGCCGGCATCTTCGCGGTCATCTCGGTCTCGATGAAGCCGGGGGCGACGGCGTTGGCGGTCCCGTCGAGGGGCTCGAGCCGGGCGGCGAGCGCGTCGACGAAGGCGATCACCCCGGCCTTGGAGGCGGCGTAGTTCGTCTGCCCCCGGTTGCCGGCGATGCCGCTGGTGGAGGCGAGCGAGACCACGCGCGGCTGCTCGCCGAGCACGTCCCCGGCGTCGATGAGCGCGTCGGTGAGGGAGATCTGGCTGGTGATGTTCACGGCGAGCACCGGGTCCCAGCGGTCCGCGGTCATGTTGGCCAACAGCTTGTCGCGGGTGATGCCGGCGTTCAGCACCACGGCATCGAGGCTCAGCCCGCGCTCGCGCAGGGCGGCGACCAGCCGCCCCCCCGCGCCCTCCGCGGTGACGTCGAGCTGGATCGGCACGGCGCGCAGCTCATTGGCCAGGCGCGACAGCTCCGTCCCGGCTCCCGGCACGTCCAGCACCACCAGACGCGCCCCGTCGGCAGCGAGGGTCCGTGCGATCGCCGCACCGATGCCGCGGGCCGCCCCGGTGACCAGGGCGGTGCGCCCCGCCAGCGGCAGCGCGCGGTCCGCGGTCGCGCTGCCCGCGGCCGAGGAGACGGTGAGGAACTGGCCGGTGATGAAGGCGCTGCGCGCGGAGAGGAAGAACCGCAGCGCACCGATCACGGAGGGGGCCTCGAGCGCGACGTCGTCCTCGACGAGGAGACCGTTCGCGGTCGCGCCGCTGCGCATCTCGTGGGCGAGGGAGCGCAGGAAGCCCTCGACCCCGCCGCGGGCGGCGTCGCGCGCCGGGTCCTCGTCTCCGGCGGGGCGGGAGATCGTCACCACGCGGGCGCCGGGGGCGAGGCTGCGCATCGCCCCGGCCAGCGGGAGCACGAGTGGGCCGAGGTCCGCCGGAGAGGCGATCTCGTCGAGCACGAGGATCACGGAGCCGACGCTGCGCAGCTCCTCGAAGCGGCGGCGCACGTCATGGCCCTCGTGCAGCAGCAGCTGGGCGATCCCGTCGGCCCCGGCGGAGTCGCCGAGCACGACGACCGGGCCGAGCACCGGCGCGGGGCGGTCGTCTCGGCGCAGGAGCCTCGCGGGGCGGGGCAGCCCGAGCTGCTTGGCGAGCGCCCCGCCGGGGGCGGAGCGGATGAAGCGGGTGTAGGCATCGGTCATGGTGACCTCCTGGTCAGGGGTGCGGTCGCGCGGTGGCGGGGCGGGCGCCGCCGCTCAGTCGGTGACGGATTCGAGCAGCACGGCGGTGCCCTGCCCCGCGGCGGCGCACACCGAGATCAGGCCGCGCTGGATGCGTCCGGTCTCCTGTGCCCGCTCGTGCAGGAGCTTCGCCAGGGTCGCCACCAGGCGACCGCCGGTCGCGGCGAAGGGGTGGCCCGCGGCGAGCGAGGAGCCGGCGACGTTGAGCTTCGCGCGGTCGATGCTGCCGAGCGCTCCGCCGCGGCCGAGCCGCTCCCGGCAGAACTCCTCGGATTCCCAGGCCTTCAGGGTGGTCAGCACCGTCGAGGCGAAAGCCTCGTGGATCTCGTAGAAGTCGAGATCCTGCAGGGTGAGGCCGTGGGCGTCGAGCAGCTCGGGCACGGCGTAGACCGGTGCCATGAGCAGGCCCTCGTCCCCGTGCACGAAGTCCACCGCAGCGCTGCGGGCGTCGACCACCCGGGCGAGCGGGGTCAGGCCGCGCTCGGCGGCCCAGGCGGCGCTGCCCATCAGCACGGAGGACGCGCCGTCGGAGAGCGGGGTGGAGTTGCCGGCGGTCATGCTGGGCTCGGCCACCTGCGGCGACTTCACCCCGAAGACGGGCTTGAGGGTGCCGAGCTTCTCGAGGGTGGAGTCGGCGCGGAGGTTCTGGTCGCGGGCCAGGCCGCGGTAGCCGGTGACGAGGTCGTCGAAGAACCCGGCGTCGTAGGCGGCGGCGAGCTTCTGGTGGGAGGCGAGCGCGAGCTCGTCCTGCTCCTGCCGGCCGATGCCCCACTGGGCGGTGGTCTGTGCCTGGTGCTCGCCCATGGAGAGGCCGGTGCGGGGCTCGCCGTTGCGGGGCGGCACCGGGGCGAGATCGGCTGGGCGGATCGCGCTGAGCGCCTTGACGCGCTGCATCGCGGTCTTCGCGGCGAAGGCGCGGTGGAGGATGCGGCGCAGGCGCGGGGTGACCTCGATCGGGGAGTCCGAGGCGGAGTCCACGCCGCACGCGATGCCGGAGTCGATCTGGCCCAGCTGGATCCGGTTCGACACGTGGATCACGGTCTCGAGGCTGGTGGCGCAGGCCTTGGACATGTCGATCGCGGGGGTGCGCGGATCCAGCGGGGTGCCCAGAGCGCTCTCGCGGGTGAGGTTGAGATCCCCGGCGAGCTTGAGCACGGCACCGCCGGCGACCTCGCCGAGCTTCTCGCCCTGCAGGCCGTAGCGGGCCACGAGGCCCTCGAGCGCCGCGGTGAGCAGATCCTGGTTGGAGATGCCGGCGTAGGGGCCGCCGGAGCGGGCGAAGGGCAGGCGGTTGCCGCCGAGGATCAGGGCGTCCTGCGGGACATCGGGCTGGGTCACTGTGTGCACCTCTTCGTGGTCACTGCATCGGGTCGTCAGGGAGATCGGTCGTCACCGGGATCGTGCGGCGCCGGGGTCGCGCGACGGCAGGTCGTGCAGCGCCGGGGTCCGAGGCGCCGATCCGCACTGTCCCGGCTCACGACTTTACATAGGACTGACGGTACTTGATACCCTAGGTTCCGTGAATGCGACGACGCAAGCCCCCGTGGACGGCCGCTCTGCCCGCTGGGCCCGACACCGCGAGGAGAGACGTGCCGAGCTGCTGGACGTGGCGCGGCACCTCATCCATGAGCGCGGCCCGGACGTGACGATGGAGGACATCGCCGCGGCCTCCGGCACGTCCAAATCCATCGTCTACCGGTACTTCGACGACAAGTCCCATCTGCAGCGCGCACTGGGACGCAGCATCCTGTCCACGATGCACCGCAAGCTCCTCGAGGAGATGCACGCCCTCGAGGCCCGCGTGGGCCGGGAGCCCGACGCCGACGAGCGCATCCACGCGATGATCCGCGCCTACGTCGAGACGGCGCAGCGCTCCCCCGGCGTGTACCGCTTCGTCACCCGTCCCAGCGACGGGCTGAACCACTTCCTGGCCGCGGTCTCACGCCTGGTGGCGACCTTCCTGCCCGACGGCACCCCGGCCCCGCAGGTCTGGGCCCACGGCGCCGTGGGCTTCGTCGAACGCGCGGTGGACACCTGGATGACCGCGCACGAGACCGCCGCCGACGACGCCGCGGCCGACGAGACCGCAGCCGACGAGACCGTCGCGGACGACACCCCTGCAGCACCTCTCACCTCCGATCAGCTCGTGACCCACCTGGTCACCTGGCTCATGAAGGGACTTCACTCATGACCACCGATTCCCGCACCGCCGCGGCCTCCCGGACCACCGAGAGCGGCACCACCGCCGATCCCACCGGCCCGATCCCGCTCCCGCCGGGCGGCAGCCCCCGGCTCGACGTCGAGCAGGTCTCCGAGGCGCTGCTCGGTCAGTGGGCCGAGGCGCGCCGCACCGCCCGAGAGCGCGCGGCGCGTCCCGAGCTGCACCGCCCGCTGGACGCCACCGTCGCCGAGCACCGCGACCGGGTCTTCGGCCAGCTGCAGCTGCTCGCCGAGGAGGACGTCTCCCGCCCGATGCTCCCCGAGCACCTCGGCGGCCCCAACGACAACGGCGCCAACGTCGCCGCCTTCGAGGAGCTCGTGGTCGCCGACCCGTCGCTGCAGATCAAGGCCGGCGTGCAGTGGGGTCTGTACACCTCGGCGATCGTCCAGCTGGGCAACGAGGAGCAGCAGCAGGCCTGGGTGCCGGGCGCCATGGACCTCACCACCCCCGGCGCCTTCGCGATGACCGAGATCGGCCACGGCTCCGACGTGCAGTCGCTGGCCACCACGGCCACCTACGACCCCTCCGGCGGAGAGGACGGCGAGTGGGTGATCCACACGCCCTTCCGGGCCGCGTGGAAGGACTTCCTGGGCAACGCGGCGATCCACGCGAAAGCGGCGACCGTCTTCGCTCGCCTCATCACGAAGGGCGTGGACCACGGCGTGCACTGCTTCTACGTGCCGGTGCGCGACGCCGAGGGCGAGCTGCTGCCGGGCGTCTCGAGCGAGGACGACGGACCCAAGGGCGGGCTGAACGGCATCGACAACGGCCGCCTGGCCTTCGATCACGTGCGCATCCCGCGCACGAACCTGCTGGGCCGCTACGGCGACGTGGCCGCCGACGGCACCTACACGTCCCCCATCGAGTCGCCCGGGCGCCGGTTCTTCACGATGCTCGGCACGCTCGTGCAGGGGCGGGTCTCCCTGGACGGCTCCGCGATCCGCGCCAGCCAGCTCGCGCTGCACATCGCAATCACCTATGCGACGCAGCGCCGCCAGTTCACCGCCGCCGATCCCACGCAGGAGACGGTGCTCATGGACTACCAGGCGCACCTGCACCGACTGCTGCCGAAGCTGGCCGCCACCTACGCCGGCGCCTTCGCCCACGAGCAGCTGCTGCAGGCCTTCGACGACGTCTTCTCCGGCCGGGCGGAGGACCCCGAATCCCGCGAGGACCTCGAGACCCTCGCCGCGACGCTCAAGCCCACCTCGACGTGGCTCGCGCTGGACACGATCCAGGAGTGCCGCGAGGCCTGCGGCGGCTCCGGCTTCATGGCGGAGAACCAGCTGGTGGGTCTGCACCAGGACCTCGACGTGTACGCGACGTTCGAGGGGGACAACACCATCCTGCTGCAGCTGGTCGCCAAGCGCCTGCTCTCCGACTACACCTCCGAGCTCAAGAACGTCGACCGCGCCGGGATCGGCCGGTTCATCGCCCAGCGCGCCGAGGTGCTCGCCAAGCGCCACACGCCCTGGGCCCGGCTGGGCCAGAACGTCGCCGACCGCGGCAACGCCCGCCGCGCCTTCGACTCGATGCGGCAGGCCGAGTTCCAGGAGGAGATGCTCGCCGACCGTGCCCGGGTCAAGGTCGAGGAGGTCGCCCTCGCGCTGCGGGGCGCGGCGAAGATGAGCCCGGCCGACGCGGCCGCCGAGGTCAACAAGCACCAGGTGGAGATGCTCGACGCCGCCCGGGCCCACGCGGATCTGGTGCGCTGGCGCGCCTTCACCACCGGGATCGAGGCGCTCGAGGATGAGGGGTCGCGCGCCGTGCTCACGGACGTGCGGGACCTGTTCGGGCTCACCGCGATCAACGACGACCTGGCCTGGTTCCTGCTCAGCGGCATGATCTCCGCCCAGCGCGGCCGCCAGATCGAGGGCGACCTGCGCCGTCTGCTGTGGCGGCTGCGCCCGCACGTGCTGGACCTGGTCGCGGCGTTCGACGTGCGGCCCGGGCACGTGCGCGCCCCGATCGCCCTGGGCGGCGAGCAGGAGCGCCAGGACGAGGCCGCCGCGCACTTCCGCGCCCAGCGCGCCAGCAACGACGCACCGGTGAGCGAGAAGGCGCTGCGGGACCGCGCGAAGAAGGCCGCCCGGGCCCGCACCCGCTGAGCGGTCGGGGCGGGCGGGGCCGGGTGCGCGGCCGACGGGGCACTCCCCCGTCGGCCGCGTCCGTCGCACCGTGCTGCGCGGTGCCGCCTTGGTCTCAGCAGACGCCCGCAGCCGCCCCCTCGGCCACTGCGCTCGTAGACTGGGCCCAGTGCGTCGGGCCCCGTCGGCCCCGCCGTTCCCCCCAGCCCTCGTGATGAACGGACCCGAACCCGCGATGACCGCTGAGAACGTCTCCTCCTCCCCCCATGGCCGCTCGGCGGACGTCGACACCGTCGAGCATGCCGCCATCTCCCCCGAGCAGGCCCAGCCCTACGCCGAGCTCGGGCTGAAGGAGGACGAGTACGCGCACATCCGCGAGCTGCTGGGGCGCCGCCCCACCAACGCGGAGCTCGCCATGTACTCGGTGATGTGGTCCGAGCACTGCTCCTACAAGTCCTCCAAGAAGCACCTGCGCACCTTCGGGAAGCACACCACCGACGCGATGCGCGAGAAGCTCCTGGTGGGCATGGGCGAGGATGCCGGCGTCGTCGACATCGGCGACGGCTGGGCGGTGACCTTCAAGGTCGAGTCGCACAACCATCCCTCCTACGTCGAGCCGTACCAGGGCGCCGCGACCGGCGTCGGCGGCATCGTGCGCGACATCATCTCGATGGGCGCCCGGCCCGTCGCGGTCATGGACCAGCTGCGCTTCGGCGCGATCGACCACCCCGACACCGCCCGCGTGGTCCACGGCGTGGTCTCCGGCGTGGGCGGCTACGGCAACTCCCTCGGCCTGCCGAACATCGGCGGGGAGACCGTGTTCGACGCCTCGTACCAGAGGAACCCCCTGGTGAACGCGCTCGCCGTGGGCATGATGCGCCACGAGGACATCCGTCTCGGCGCCGCGACCGGCGCCGGCAACAAGGTGGTGCTCTTCGGCGCCCGCACCGGCGGCGACGGCATCGGCGGCGCCTCGATCCTCGCCTCGGAGACCTTCGAGGAGGACGGCCCCGTCAAGCGCCCCAGCGTCCAGGTGGGCGACCCCTTCATGGAGAAGGTGCTCATCGAGTGCTGCCTCGAGCTGTACGCGGCCGGCACCGTCGCGGCCATCCAGGACCTCGGCGCCGCGGGCATCTCCTGCGCGACCAGCGAGCTCGCCGCCAACGGCGGCTCCGGCATGCACATCCACCTCGAGGAGGTGCTGCTGCGCGACCCGAGCCTCAACGCCGGCGAGATCCTCATGAGCGAGTCCCAGGAGCGCATGATGGCGGTGGTGAGCCCGGAGAAGCTCGCCGAGTTCCAGGCCATCGCCGCGAAGTGGGACGTCGAGGCCGCCGTGATCGGCGAGGTCACCGGCGACGGCCGCCTCACCATCGACCACCACGGCCACCGCATCGTGGACGTCGACCCGGCCACCGTCGCCATCGACTCCCCCGTCTACGACCGCCCCTACGCCCGGCCCGACTGGCAGGACGCCCTGCAGGCGGACACCGCCGAGGTGCTGGCCCGCCACGAGAGCGCCGAGGAGCTCGCGGCCACGCTGCGCACCCTCATCGCCTCCCCCAACCTCGCCTCGAAGGGCTGGATCACCGACCAGTACGACCGGTACGTCGGCGGGAACACCGCCCTCGCGATGCCCGACGACGCCGGTGTGCTGCGGATCGACGAGACCACCGGGCGCGGCGTGGCCATCTCGACCGACGCGAACGGCCGCTACACGAAGCTCGATCCGCGCGCCGGCGCACAGCTGGCCCTGTCCGAGGCGTACCGCAACGTCGCCACCGCCGGTGCGGTGCCGCTGGCGATCACCGACTGCCTGAACTTCGGCTCGCCCGAGGATCCGGGCCCGATGTGGCAGCTGGTCGAGGCGATCGGCGGGCTGGCCGAGGCCTGCGAGACCCTCGAGGTGCCGGTCACCGGCGGCAACGTGTCGCTGTACAACTCCACCGGCGAGCCGGGCCTGATCGACTCCGCGATCCACCCCACCCCGGTGGTCGGTGTGCTCGGCGTGTTCGAGGACGTCGCCCGCCGCGTGCCCTCCGGCTGGCAGGGCGAGGACCAGTCCGTGCTGCTGCTGGGCACCACGCGCGAGGAGCTCTCGGGCTCGGCCTGGGCGGACGTGGTCCACCAGCACCTCGGCGGCATGCCCCCGCAGGTCGACCTCGAGGCGGAGCGGTCCCTCGCCCAGGTGCTCATCGGCTCCGCCGAGGCGGGCCTCGCGACCGCCGCGCACGATCTCTCCGAGGGCGGGCTCGCCCAGGCGCTGGTCGAGGCCGTGACCCGCTTCGGCACCGGTGCGCGCATCGAGCTCGCCGGCCTGCTCGAGCGGGACGGCGTGGACCTCACCACCGCGCTGTTCTCCGAGTCGCAGGCCCGCGCCGTGGTCGCTGTGCCGGCCGAGCGCGAGGAGCAGCTGACGGCGCTCGCCGCCGAGCACGGCGTGCCGGTGCTCCGTCTCGGCACCACGGGCGGCGACGCCCTCGCCCTCGAGGGCGTGGGCGACTTCTCCGTGGCCGAGCTGCGGGATCTGCGCGAGGGCACCCTGCCGCGCTACTTCGGCTGACGCCGTCCTGACGACGGGCCGGATGGCGGGCGCGAGCTCGCCCTCCGGCCCGTCGTCATGCCCGCTCCGGCTCCGTTCCCGCGCAACGCCGAGGGCGGGCCACCGGGATCTCTCCCGATGACCCGCCCTCGGCGTGCTGCTGCTCGTTCAGAGCAGGATGCTCACTTCTCGTCGGCCGCGCTCTCGTCGGCAGCGCCCTCGGAGCTCTCGGCGGCCGCGGCCGGCGCGGAGTCCTCGGCCTTGGCAGCGCCCTTCGCAGCGCCCTCGGCCTCCTTCACCACGGCCTGCTTCGGGGAGTACTCCTCGGTGACCAGCTCGATGACGGCCATCGGGGCGTTGTCGCCCTTGCGGGGACCGATCTTGGTGATCCGGGTGTAGCCGCCGGGACGCTCGGAGAAGGTCGGCGCGATCTCCTCGAAGAGCGAGTAGACGACGCCCTTGTCGCGGATGGTCTGCATCACGCGGCGACGCGAGGCGAGATCGCCGTTCTTCGCCTGGGTGATGAGACGCTCCGCGTGGGGGCGCAGGCGCTTGGCCTTGGTCTCGGTGGTGGTGATCGCCTTGTGGCGGAACAGCTCGGTGGCGAGGTTCGCGAGGATCATCCGCTCATGCGCGGGGGATCCGCCGAGGCGCGCGCCCTTGGTGGGTGCAGGCATGGTCGTTCTCCTTGGTGAAAGATGAAGGTCAGTACTGGTCGCCGAAGTCGTCGGAGTAGGAGTCCAGGGCCGACGGATCGAAGCCGGCCGGGGAGTCCTTCAGCGACAGTCCGAGGTCGGCGAGCTTCGCCTTGACCTCATCGATGGACTTCTGGCCGAAGTTGCGGATGTCGAGCAGATCCGCCTCGGAGCGAGCGGTGAGCTCGCCGACGGTGTGGACACCCTCGCGCATCAGGCAGTTGTACGACCGCACCGTGAGGTTGAGGTCGTTGATCGGCAGCGCCAGATCGGCGGCCAGCGCCTGATCCGTGGGCGAGGGGCCGATCTCGATGCCCTCCGCCTCCTGGTTCAGCTCGTGGGCCAGGCCGAACAGCTCGACCAGGGTCTTGCCGGCCGAGGCCACCGCGTCGCGCGGGGAGATGGCCGGCTTGGTCTCGACGTCGACGATCAGCTTGTCGAAGTCGGTGCGCTGCTCGACACGGGTCGCCTCGACCTTGTAGGTCACCTTCAGCACGGGCGAGTAGATCGAGTCGACCGGGACCCGGCCGATCTCGCCGTCGACGCCCTTGTTCTGCGCGGCGGAGACGTAGCCGCGACCGCGCTCGACGATCAGCTCGATCTCCAGGCGGCCCTTCTCGTTGAGGGTCGCGATGTGCAGGTCGGGGTTGTGGATCTCCACGCCGGCGGGCGGGGTGATGTCGGCGGCGGTGACGCGACCGGCCTCCTCGCGGCGCAGGTACATCACGACCGGCTCGTCGTTCTCCGAGGAGACGACGAGGTTCTTGATGTTGAGGATGACCTCGGTGATGTCCTCCTTGACGCCGGGGACGGTGCTGAACTCGTGCAGCACGCCGTCGATGCGGATCGAGGTGACCGCGGCGCCGGGGATGGAGGACAGCAGCGTGCGACGCAGGGAGTTGCCGAGGGTGTAGCCGAAGCCCGGCTCGAGCGGCTCGATGACGAACCGGGAGCGGTTGTCCGACACGACCTCTTCGGTCAGCGTGGGGCGCTGTGCAATGAGCACTGTGGATCCTTTCCGCGAGCGTCCGCCATATGACGCTCAGAAGGGGGCGGTGGGCCTAGAAGGTGAGTGGTGTCCAGGGTGCGGGGCGCGACGGGGCCGCGCACGGCACGGGACGGCCGGGGCGGAGCGCAGAAGGCTCCACCCCGGCCGACGAGCTCAGACGCGGCGGCGCTTGGCCGGGCGGGTGCCGTTGTGCGGCTGCGGGGTGACGTCCTGGATCGAGCCGACCTCGAGGCCGGTCGCGGTGAGCGAGCGGATCGCGGTCTCGCGGCCGGAGCCCGGCCCCTTGACGAAGACGTCGACCTTCTTCAGGCCGTGCTCCTGCGCCTGGCGCGCGGCGGCCTCGGCGGCCATCTGCGCGGCGTACGGGGTCGACTTGCGCGAGCCCTTGAAGCCGACCTGGCCGGCGGAGGCCCAGGAGATGACGGCGCCGGTCGGGTCCGTGATGGACACGATGGTGTTGTTGAACGTGCTCTTGATGTGGGCCTGGCCGTTGACGATGTTCTTCTTGTCCTTGCGGCGCGGCTTGCGCGCTGCGGCCTGACGGGTCTTGGTTGCCATGCGGCAGAACTCCTCTGGTGGGTGTGGGGTGCGCCGGATCCCTCAGCGGCGCGAAGTGACTGCGGGTCCGAAGACGCCCGCGGTCCGACGGCGGATGCCGTGGATCAGCGGGTCTTCTTCTTGCCGGCGACCGTGCGCTTGGGGCCCTTGCGGGTGCGCGCGTTGGTCTTCGTGCGCTGGCCGTGGACGGGCAGGCCGCGGCGGTGGCGCAGCCCCTGGTAGCTGCCGATCTCGACCTTGCGGCGGATATCGGCGGCGACCTCACGGCGCAGGTCACCCTCGACCATGTAGTTCGCCTCGAGATGATCGCGGAGCTTGACGAAGTCCTCGTCGCTCACCTCGCGCACTCGCAGATCGCCGGAGACCCCGGTCGCGGCCAGGGTCTCGAGGGCGCGGGATCGACCCACGCCGAAGATGTACGTCAGGGCGACTTCGATGCGCTTCTCGCGCGGAAGGTCCACTCCCACCAGACGTGCCATGTGCAGATTCTCCTACTGTCTCGGAGGCCTGAGCCGATCCCTCGCCCGGGTCTGTTCCCGGGGCGCCGCAGCCTCCGCGCTGCGGGTGGCCGGCTCGCGCCGGTGGGATCGTCTCTTCTCTTGTGGTGCCCGCAGGGCGGGCGGTGCCCCGAGGGGCGGTGCCGCCCGAGGGCGGCGGTCACGGCAGGGCCGGGACGGGCGGAATGCTCCGCTCAGCCCTGGCGCTGCTTGTGACGGGGGTTCGAGCAGATCACCATGACTCGGGCGTGGCGACGAATCACCTTGCAGTTGTCACAGATCGGCTTGACGCTCGGCTTGACCTTCATAGCTTTCCTTCTCCCGGGACGATCACTTGTAGCGGTACACGATGCGGCCCCGGTCGAGGTCGTAGGGGCTCAGCTCGACGACCACACGGTCCTCGGGAAGGATGCGGATGTAGTGCTGGCGCATCTTCCCGGAGATGTGCGCGAGCACGATGTGCCCGTTGTCGAGCTCGACCCGGAAACGCGCGTTCGCGAGCGCCTCCGCGACTCGGCCCTCGACCTCGATCACGCCGTCCTTCTTCGCCATGCCTCCCCAATCTCTCGCCTCCGGCACTGCCGGGGCCGAGTTCCGCGTTCCTGACTTCTCAGGCTGTGCTCACCGACCGTCGGACGACGGTACGGTGGTCGACACGGGTTTGCCTCGGCGAATCGTCGGCCTCACGGTTCGACACGGCAGAGCCGGTCGAGACGTCGGCGCGACGGGACTGCACGACCTGCGATGCGGACGACGCGCGCGGAGCACACCCGATGGATCAGCCTACACGCGCCGCACCGATGAGGCGAGGCCCGGAGGCGATGACGCCGGTCACGTCACAGCGACCGCGGGGCGGCGGGATCGCGCCGGCGCCACCCGCGTCACGCGGCGTCGCCGGTGAGGGGATCCGGGGCGGCGGTGATGCCGCGCAGCGCCAGCTCGGCCGCTCCCCCGTCCCCCGCGGTGAGCACCAGCAGCCCTTGCGGCGTGACCGCGACGGAGTGCTCGACGTGCGCGGCCCTCCCGCCGGCCGTGGCGCGGACGGTCCAGTCGTCGTCCTCGAGCTCCCAGCTCCCGGGGCCCTGGATGAGCATCGGCTCGATCGCGAGGCACAGTCCCGGTCGCACCTTCGGCCCGCGGGATCGGGTGCGGTAGTTCATGACGTCCGGCGCCTGGTGCATCGCGGTGCCGATGCCGTGGCCGCCGAAGCCCTCGAGGTGGGAGAGGGACTCCCCCGCCTCCTCGGCGACGTAGTCCTCGATCGCGGCGCCGATCTCCCCCACCCGCTGCGCGGAGGCGAGTGCGGCGATGCCGGCCCAGAGCGCGCCCTCGGTGACGCGCACGAGCTCCTCGTCGGCCGCCGAGCGCGCGGCGCCGACGATGTGGGTGCGCGCGGCGTCCGAGTGCCAGCCGTCGATGATCAGCCCGCCGTCGATCGAGACGATGTCCCCCTCCGCCAGCGGGCGGTCATCGGGGATGCCGTGCACCACGACGTCGTTCACGCTGATGCAGAGCGTGGCCGGGTAGCCCTGGTAGCCCAGGAAGTTCGGGGTCGCGCCCTCGTCGCGGATCATGTCGTGCGCGAGGGTGTCCAGCTCATCGGTGGTGATGCCGGGCCGGATGTGCTCCGCGAGCATGTCGTGCACGCGGTGCAGCAGCTCGCCGCTGCGCCGCATCACGACGATCTGCTCGGGAGTCTTGAGCTCCACGCGCTCCGGCAGGATGCTCATCGGCCGGCGAGGGCCTCGCGCAGCGCGGCGGTGACCTCGTCGATCGAGGCCATCCCGTCCACGCGGCGCACCAGGCCGCGCTTCTCGTAGACGTCGATCAGCGGCGCGGTCTGGTCCGCGTAGACCTCGAGGCGGTGACGGATCGTCTCCTCGGTGTCGTCGCTGCGGCCCTGCTCGGCGCCGCGGGCGACGAGGCGGCCGATGACCTCCTCGGTCTCGACCACGAGCAGCAGGACCATGTCGAGGGAGGTGTCGGCCTCGGCGAGCATGCCGTCCAGCGCCTCGACCTGGTCGAGGGTGCGGGGGTAGCCGTCGAGGAGGAAGCCCTCCTGCGCGTCCGCCTCCGCGAGGCGCGAGCGGATCATGTCGTTGGTGACGGAGTCGGGGACGTATTCGCCCTTGTCCATGTAGGACTTCGCGAGCACGCCCAGCTCGGTCTCGCCGGAGACGTTCGCGCGGAAGATGTCGCCGGTGGAGATCGCGGGGATGCCCAGCTCCTCGGCGACGCGCACGGCCTGGGTGCCCTTGCCGGCGCCGGGCGGGCCGACGATCAGCAGGCGGCGGGCTGTGGCGGATGCGGCGTCGGTGGTCGGGTTGTTCACCGGAGGATCCCTTCGTAGTGGTGCTGCTGGAGCTTCGCATCGATCTGCTTCACCGTGTCGAGGCCGACGCCGATGATGATCAGGAGGGACACGCCGCCGAGCGGGAAGTCCTGCGAGGTTCCGAGGTAGACGAGTGCGATCAGCGGGATCAGGCAGATCACCGCCAGGTAGACGGCGCCCGCGGACTGCACACGGTTGATGACGTAGCGCAGGTAGCGCTCGGTGGGGCGGCCCGCGCGGACGTTCGGGATGAAGCCGCCGTACTTCTTCATGTTGTCCGCGATCTCCTCGGCGTTGAAGGTGATCGAGGTGTAGAAGAAGGCGAAGAAGACGATCAGCGTCACGTAGACGACCGCGTAGATCCAGGAGAACGAGAAGCTGAGCACGAGGTTCGCGTTGACCCACTGCACCCAGCCGGCCTCCGGGTCGCCGAAGGACGAGAGCATCTGCGGCAGCGCGAGGATCGAGGAGGCGAAGATGACCGGGATGACGCCGGCCTGGTTGACCTTCACCGGGATGTAGGTGGAGGTGCCTCCGTACATGCGCCGGCCCACCATGCGCTTGGCGTACTGCACGGGGATGCGCCGCTGCGACTGCTCGACGAAGACCATGCCGACCATGATCACGAGCGCGACGAGGATGACGAGGCTGAAGGTGAGCCAGCCCTGCAGGGACCAGACCTGCCCGAAGGAGGCCGGGAAGGAGGAGGCGATCGAGGTGAAGATCAGCAGGGACATGCCGTTGCCGATGCCCCGCTCGGTGATCATCTCGCCCATGAACATGATCAGCACCGTGCCCACGGTCATCGTCAGCACCATGGTCAGCAGGGTGGGGATCGACTGATCGGGCACCAGCTCGAGCTCGCAGCCGACGAAGAAGTTGCCCGAGCGCACCAGGGTGATGATCGTGGTGGACTGCAGCACGCCGAGCCCGATCGTCAGGTAGCGCGTGTACTGGGTGAGCTTCGCGGTGCCGGAGGCGCCCTCCTTGTGGAGGGCCTCGAAGCGCGGGATGACCACGCGCAGCAGCTGCACGATGATCGAGGCGGTGATGTAGGGCATCACGCCGAGGGCGAAGACGGACAGCTGCAGCAGGGCGCCGCCCGAGAACATGTTCACCATGCCCAGGACGTTGGACCCACCGGCCGAGGCGGCCTGATCCGCGCACATCATCACGTTGGTGGCGTCGAATCCCGGGGTGGGGACGAAGACGCCGAGGCGATAGACGGCGATCAGACCGAGTGTGAAGAAGATCTTCGCCCTCAGCTCGGGAGTGCGCAGCGCGCGCACGAACGAGTTCACGTGTTTCCCTCCTGGAGGTCCGGGGACGGGACCGGCGGTGTCGCGGTCCGTCCCGGTGCCGCGCCGCGCGCGGCCCTCGGACCGGCCCCGATACGAGGACAGGGCACCGCGGTGCAGAGTATTCTGCGCCGCGGTGCCCCGTCAAAAGCGACTCACGCGGTGGTGACGGACCCGCCAGCCGCCGCGATCTTCTGCTCCGCCGAGGCGGAGAACTTCTGCGCGGTGACGTCGAGCTTGACGCTCACCTCGCCGGAACCGAGCACCTTGACGGGCTGGTTCTTGCGCACCGCACCCTTGGCGACGAGCTCCTCGACCGTGACGGTGCCGCCCTCGGGGAACAGCTCCTGCAGGGTCTCCAGGTTCACGACCTGGTACTCGACGCGGAACGGGTTGGTGAAGCCGCGCAGCTTCGGCAGCCGCATGTGCAGCGGGATCTGCCCGCCCTCGAAGCCGAGGGGCACCTGGTAGCGGGCCTTGGTGCCCTTGGTGCCGCGACCGGCGGTCTTGCCCTTGGACGCCTCACCACGGCCGACGCGGGTGCGCGCGGTCTTGGAACCGGGCGCGGGGCGCAGGTCGTGGAGCTTCAGCAGGCTCTCGTGGGAATCAGTCATGTTCAGTCCACCTCTTCGAACGTCACCAGGTGGGTGACGGTGCGGATCATGCCGCGGATCTCCGGGCGGTCTTCCTTCACCACGGTGTCACCGATGCGCTTGAGGCCGAGGCCGCGCAGGGTGGCTCGCTGGCTCTGGGTGCCGCCGATCTCGGAACGGGTCTGGGTGACCTTGATCTGCATCACGCACCCACCTTCTGAGCACGGGCCGCGGCGCGGCCCTCGGCCTGGGCCCGCAGGAGCGCCGCCGGGGCGACGTCCTCGACCGCGAGACCGCGACGAGCTGCCACGGCCTCCGGCTCCTCGAGCTGCTTGAGCGCATCGACGGTGGCCCGCACGATGTTGATCTGGTTGGTCGAGCCGAGCGACTTGGAGAGCACGTCGTGCACTCCGGCGCACTCGAGGACGGCGCGCACCGGACCGCCGGCGATCACACCGGTGCCGGGGGCGGCGGGGCGCAGCAGGACGACGCCTGCCGCATCCTCACCCTGGACCGGGTGCACCACGGTGCCCTGGATGCGGGGGACGCGGAAGAAGTTCTTCTTCGCCTCCTCGACACCCTTGGAGATCGCCGCAGGGACCTCCTTGGCCTTGCCGTAGCCGACGCCGACGGTGCCGTCGCCGTCACCCACCACCACGAGGGCGGTGAAGGAGAACCGACGGCCGCCCTTGACGACCTTCGAGACGCGGTTGATGCTCACGACGCGCTCGAGGAACGCCGACTTCTCGGCGTCCTGACCGCGGCCGCGACCGCCCTGACGACCACCGCGGTCGCCGCCCTGGCGGCCCCGGTCGTTGCTGTTGTTGGAGTTGGCGTCCCGCCGGCCGGAGGCCGCGGGACCGTTGTTCCGCTGCTGTGCAGCCATATTCAGATCCTCTTCTCGTCCTGTGTCCGGGCGGCGATCACAGCGCCAGGCCGGCCTCGCGAGCGCCGTCTGCGACGGCAGCCACGCGACCGTGGTACTTGTTGCCGCCGCGGTCGAACACGACGGAGTCGATCCCGGCGGCCTTGGCACGCTCGCCGACGAGGGTGCCGACGGTGCGGGCCTTGTCCGACTTCGTGCTCTCGGCAGCGCGGAGGTCCGCCTCCATCGTCGAGGCCGACACGAGGGTCTTGCCCAGGGAGTCGTCGACGACCTGGACGAAGACGTGGCGCGCCGAGCGGGTGACCACCAGGCGGGGACGCTGTGCGGTGCCGATGACTCGGCGGCGGACCCGCAGGTGACGACGGCCGCGCGCGCGCAGCTTGCTGCCGCGGTTGCCCTTGGTGTGCTTGAGTGCGTAACCCATGATCACTTACCAGCCTTTCCGGCCTTGCGGACCACGGTCTCGTCGGCGTACCGCACACCCTTGCCCTTGTAGGGCTCGGGCTTGCGGAGCTTGCGGATGTTCGCCGCGACCTCGCCCACCTGCTGCTTCCTGATGCCGCTGACCGAGAACTTGGTCGGCGACTCGACGGCGAAGGTGATGCCCTCGGGCGCCTTCACCACGACGGGGTGGGAGAAGCCGAGGGCGAACTCGAGGTCCGTGCCCTTCGCGGTGACACGGTAGCCCGTTCCCACGATCTCCAGCTTCTTGGTGAAGCCCTCGGTCACACCGAGGACGATGTTGTTGACGAGCGTGCGGGTCAGGCCGTGCAGGGCCTTCGTCTCGCGCTCTTCGTCGGGGCGGCGGACGACGATGGTGCCGTCCTCGCCGCGCTCGACGGTCAGGGGTGCGGGCACCTCGTGGGTGAGCTCGCCCTTGGGGCCGCTCACCGAGACGGTGCCACCCTCGATGGTGACGTTGGTCACCGCGGCCGGCACTGCGACCGGTCGGAGTCCGATGCGGGACATAAGTGTTCTCCTCTCCCGCTCACCAGATGTAGGCGAGGACTTCCCCACCCACACCCTTCTTGGCTGCCTGCCGGTCGGTCAGGAGGCCGGAGGACGTGGACAGGATCGCCACGCCCAGGCCGCCGAGGACCTTGGGCAGGTTGGTGGACTTCGCGTACACACGCAGGCCCGGCTTCGAGATGCGACGGATCCCGGAGATGGCGCGCTCACGGCTGTCGGAGTACTTCAGCTCGAGGACGAGCTTGGAGCCCACCTCGGCCTCCTCCTCGGTCCAGCCGAGGATGTAGCCCTCTGCCTTCAGGATGTCCGCGATGCGGGCCTTCAACTTCGAGTACGGCATGGACGCGGTCTCGTGGTACGCCCCAGAGGCGTTCCGGATCCGCGTGAGCATGTCCGCGATCGGGTCGGTCATGGTCATGTCTGTTGCTTCTTCCTCACCTGGTTTCCCGCCGGCGCGATGAATGCGCCCGGGGACCTCTGGCGGTAGTCCTTACCAGCTGCTCTTGGTGACGCCGGGGAGCTCTCCGCGATGAGCCATCTCGCGGAGGCAGACACGGCAGAGACCGAACTTGCGGTACACCGAATGGGGGCGACCGCAGCGCTGGCACCGGGTGTAGGCGCGCACCGCGAACTTGGGCTTGCGCTCCGACTTCTTGATCAGGGCTGTCTTTGCCATATCAGTTCTCCTTGAAGGGGAAGCCGAGCAGCTTGAGCAGCGCGCGTCCCTCGTCGTCGGTCTTCGCGGTGGTCACGACCGTGATGTCCATACCGCGGACGCGGTCGATCTTGTCCTGGTCGATCTCGTGGAACATGACCTGCTCCGTGAGACCGAAGGTGTAGTTGCCGTTGCCGTCGAAGTGCTTCGGGGACAGGCCCCGGAAGTCACGGATGCGCGGCAGCGCGGTGGACAGCAGACGGTCCAGGAACTCCCACATGCGGGCGTTGCGCAGCGTGACGTGCGCACCGATCGGCATGCCCTCACGCAGCTTGAACTGCGCGATGGACTTGCGGGCCTTGGTGACCTGAGGCTTCTGGCCGGTGATGTCCGCGAGATCGCGGATCGCGCCGTCGATGACCTTCGAGTCGCGTGCGGCGTCGCCGACGCCCATGTTCACGACGATCTTGGTCAGGCCGGGCACCAGCATGACGTTCTCGTAGCCGAACTGCTCGGTCAGCTGCGCCTTGATGGTCTCGTTGTACTTGGTCTTCAGGCGCGGGGTGGGCGCCTGGGTGGCGGTCTCGCTCATCTCAGATGTCCTTCCCGGAGCGCTTGGCGAAGCGGACGCGCACCTGCTTGGTGCGGCCGTTCTCGAGCTCGACGGTCTCGACGCGGTAGCCGACCTTGGTCGGCTTGTTGTCCTCCGGGTCGACCAGGGCCACGTTCGAGACGTGGATGGGGGCCTCGCGCTGCTCGATGCCGCCCGCGCCGCCGGCCTGGTTGGGCTTGACGTGGTGGGTGCGGCGGTTGATGCCCTCGACCAGCACGCGCTGGGTATCGGGGAACACCTGCAGGACGCGGCCCTGCTTGCCCTTGTCGCCGGCCTCGAGGCCGCGCTTGGCGGCCTTGTCGCTGTCGCTGGTGCGACCGGTGATCACCTGGACGAGGTCGCCCTTCTTGATCTTCATCTTTGCCATGTCACACCACCTCCGGTGCCAGCGAGACGATCTTCATGAAGCGCTTGTCGCGCAGCTCGCGGCCGACGGGGCCGAAGATGCGGGTACCGCGCGGCTCGCCGTCGGTCTTGAGGATGACCGCCGCGTTCTCGTCGAAGCGGATGTAGGAGCCGTCGACACGACGGACCTCCTTGGACGAACGGACGACGACCGCCTTGACGATGTCGCCCTTCTTGACGTTTCCACCGGGGATGGCGTCCTTGACGGTCGCCACGATGGTGTCGCCGATGCTGGCGTAACGGCGACCGGAGCCACCGAGAACACGGATGCAGAGAATCTCCTTGGCACCCGTGTTGTCGGCGACCTTCAGTCGCGACTCCTGCTGAATCACTCGTTCTCCTATCGTCTCACCGGTTCTCTTCCCGCTCGCGCGGGCGAGCGGGCCGAGCCTGGCGGAACGGAATCTGGACACTGCGTGCTGCACTGCGCCGCCCCTGGCCGGGGATGCGACCGTGGGCGCTGCCGTCAACCGTCCCCGGGCACCAAAAAATCCTCTGCCGGACTCAGGCACTGGCGTGGTGAACGCGGGGCGTTCGCCTCACGTGCGAGGTCTCCGGCGAGGACGGATCTGGTGGCCCGGATCCTGTCACGGAGTCCTGGACGCCGACACCCCGACCGGGACGGGACGCGCAGTTCTCCGGCAACCGTTCAAGACTACGCTCCCGCCCCCGCCCTGTCACCCCTTCGGAGGCGCCTGCTGCGTGTGTGCTTGCTCTCGCCCTCGCAGCGTCGGGGTCTAGGGTCGTGGGCATGATCGACATCGACATCGCCCGCCGCCTCCGAGACGCCGGACTGGACTGGGCGCCCGCCGACGGCGACCTGTTCGTCATCGACAACGAGCAGCTGCGGGAGGAGCCGTTCATGCTCTCCACCATGGTCATCGAGACCGGCCGGGGCCGGGCCGGCGAGGCGGTGTTCCGCTTCAACGGCACCACCGAGTGGGCGCTGGACTCGGTCGAGCAGCACGAGGCCGTGTGGATCCCGCGCGAGGATCAGCTCCGAGCGGCGCTCGGCGAGGCCTTCGGCGCCCTGCGGCGCGAGGACGACGGCGGTTTCGTGGTGGAGCTGCGCGATGCGGCGCGCTCCCGTGCGACAGAGGAGGCGGAGGCCGCCGCCGAGGCGGGCGATGCCGCAAGCGTCGGCGAGGCTCCCGTGCGGGAGGTGCCGGCCCCGGAGGCGGAGGACGCCCTCGCCGGGGCGCTGCTCATCCACCTCACGCGCTGAGGGTCTCCCCCGCCCCGGGGCACCGGTCCGGTGCCCGCCGACGGGCCCAGCGCCGGCGCCCCCCCGCGGCGACGACGAGAAGGGCCGGCTCCCCCGTGGGGGAACCGGCCCTTCTCAGGAGCCGTCGGCGGTCACGCGGACCGCCCGCGGATCACTTGGCGCGCTCGAGGATCTCCACCAGACGCCACCGCTTGGTCGCGGAGGTCGGGCGGGTCTCCATGACGAGGACACGGTCGCCGATGCCGGCGGTGTTCTCCTCGTCGTGAGCCTTGAACTTGCTCGTCTTCGTCGTGACCTTGCCGTAGCGGGCGTGCTTCACACGCTCTTCGACGGCGACCACGATGGTCTTGTCCATCTTGTCGGAGACCACGAAGCCGCGCAGGGTCTTGCGGTACGGGCGCTCGCTGGAGGACGCCTGGGCGCCCTCCTTCGCGAGCTCCTCGACGGCCGGGGTCTCGGCCTGGGTGTTGTCAGTCATCTCTGTTCCTCGCTCCGTGGTCACTCGGCCGCGCCGGGCGCCTGACGGATGCCCAGCTCGCGCTCGCGCAGGATCGTGTAGATCCGTGCGATGTCCTTCTTGACGGACCGCAGACGGCCGGAGCTCTCGAGCTGACCGGTCGCGGACTGGAAACGGAGCTTGAACAGCTCGTCCTTCGCCTTCGCCAGCTCCTCGGCCAGCTTCGCGTCGTCCAGCTTGTCGAGTTCATCGGCGGTGAGCTTGGTCGCTGCCATCAGATGTCACCACTCTCTCGGCTCAGGATGCGGCTCTTCATGGGGAGCTTGTGCTGCGCCAGGCGGAGTGCCTCGCGAGCCACCTCCTCCTCGACGCCGGCGATCTCGAACATGACGCGTCCCGGCTTGATGTTGGCGATCCACCACTCGACCGAACCCTTGCCGGAGCCCATGCGGACCTCGGCAGGCTTCTTGGTGAGCGGACGATCGGGGTAGATGTTGATGAACACCTTGCCGCCACGCTTCATGTAGCGCGTCATGGCGATACGAGCCGCCTCGATCTGACGGTTCGTGACGTAGGCCGGCTCGAGAGCCTGGATGCCGTAGTCGCCGAACGCCAGGTCGGTGCCGCCCTTGGCCATGCCGCTGCGCGTCGGGTGGTGCTGCTTGCGGTGCTTGGTCCTGCGAGGGATCAGCATGTCGCTCAGGCCTCCGTTCCGGGCTGCTGTGCGGGAGCTGCGGCCTGCTCGGCGGGAGCCGCGGCCGGAGCAGCGGACTGCTCGGCGTTGTCCCCACGACGCGCGGTGGCGTTGCGCTCGTTACGACGGCCGCGCGGGCGCTCGGCACGCGGGCCGCGTCCGCCGGAGCGGGGACCCTGCGCGGCGGCCTGCTGGGCCGCGAGCTCCTTGGCGGTGACGTCGCCCTTGTAGATCCACACCTTCACGCCGATGCGGCCGAAGGCGGTGCGGGCCTCGTAGAAGCCGTAGTCGATGTTCGCGCGGAGGGTGTGCAGCGGCACGCGCCCCTCGCGGTAGAACTCGTTGCGGCTCATCTCGGCGCCGCCGAGGCGGCCGGAGACGGCCACTCGGATGCCCTTCGCGCCGGCGCGCTGCGCGGACTGCATGCCCTTGCGCATCGCACGACGGAAGGAGACGCGGGCGGCGAGCTGCTCGGCGATGCCCTGTGCGACCAGCTGCGCATCGGCCTCGGGGTTCTTGACCTCGAGGATGTTCAGCTGGATCTGCTTGCCGGTGAGCTTCTCGAGCTCACCGCGCAGACGCTCGGCCTCCGCGCCGCGACGCCCGATGACGATGCCCGGGCGGGCGGTGTGGAGATCGACGCGGACGCGATCGCGGGTGCGCTCGATCTCGACCTTGGAGATGCCGGCGCGCTCCATGCCCTTGGACATGAGGTTGCGGATCGCGACGTCTTCCTTCACGTAGTCGCGGTAACGCTGACCCTCCTTGGAGGAGTCGGCGAACCACCGGCTGCTGTGCTCCGTGGTGATCCCGAGGCGGAACCCGTTCGGATTGACCTTCTGGCCCATTCGGGACTCCTTACTTGTTCACGGGAGCGACCACCACGGTGACGTGGCTGGTGCGCTTCTTGATCTGGAAGGCTCGACCCTGTGCACGCGGCTGGAACCGCTTCATGGTCGGACCCTCGTCGACGAATGCGGCGGAGACGACGAGCTCGCGCTCATCGAAGCGCTCCCCCGCCTGATCTGCCTTCACCCGCGCGTTGGCGATCGCGGACTCGACGAGCTTGAGGACGGGCTCGCTGGCGCCCTGCGGTGCGAACCGCAGGGTGTCCAGGGCCTCGGCCGTGCTCTTGCCACGAATCAGGTCCACAACGCGGCGAGCCTTCATGGGCGACATGCGGAGGTACCGCACCTGCGCCTTGGCTTCCATTGCTGTCCTGCTTTCTTCTGGGTGTCGGGACGTGCTGTCGTGCTGAGCGAGCTCAGCGACGACGGCCCTTTCTGTCGTCCTTCTCGTGGCCCTTGAAAGTCCGCGTGGGAGCGAACTCGCCGAGCTTGTGGCCGACCATCGACTCGGTGACGAACACCGAGACGTGCTTGCGGCCGTCGTGCACTGCGAAGGTGTGGCCGAGGAAGTCCGGGGTGATGACCGAACGACGCGACCAGGTCTTGATGAGGTTCTTGGTGCCCTTTTCGTTCTGGACATCCACCTTCTTCTGAAGATGGTCGTCGACGAACGGGCCCTTGGCGATACTGCGAGGCATAGTCTCTGATTCTCCCTATCAGCGCTTCTTGCCGGTCCGGCGACGGCGCACGATGAGCTTGTCGCTCTCCTTGCCGGGGCGACGGGTGCGGCCCTCGAGCTGCCCCCAGGGCGAGACCGGGTGACGACCACCGGAGGTCTTGCCCTCGCCACCACCGTGGGGGTGGTCGACCGGGTTCATGACCACACCGCGCACGTGGGGGCGCTTGCCCTTCCACCGCATGCGGCCGGCCTTGCCCCAGCTGATGTTCGACTGCTCCGCGTTGCCGACCTCACCGATGGTGGCGCGGCAGCGGGCGTCGACGTTGCGGATCTCGCCGGAGGGCATGCGCAGCTGCGCATAGGGGCCTTCCTTGGCGACCAGCTGCACGGAGGCGCCGGCGCTGCGGGCGATCTTCGCGCCGCCGCCGGGGCGGAGCTCGATCGCGTGCACGACGGTGCCCAGCGGGATGTTGCGCAGCGGCAGGTTGTTGCCGGGCTTGATGTCCGCGCCGGCACCGTTCTCGATCCAGTCGCCCTGACGCAGCTTGGCCGGCGCGAGGATGTAGCGCTTCTCGCCGTCCAGGTAGTGCAGCAGCGCGATGCGCGCGGTGCGGTTGGGGTCGTACTCGATGTGAGCGACCTTGGCGTTGACGCCGTCCTTGTCGTGACGGCGGAAGTCGATCACGCGGTAGGCCCGCTTGTGGCCGCCGCCCCGGTGACGGGAGGTGATACGACCGTTGCTGTTGCGGCCGCCGGACTTGGACAGCGGGCGGACCAGCGACTTCTCCGGCGTGGACCGGGTGACCTCGACGAAGTCGGCGCCACTCGAGCCGCGACGACCGGGCGTGGTCGGCTTGCTCTTACGAATTGCCATGTGGGTTTCCCTCAGACTCTCTTCGGCTCCTCGGATATCGGCCGCCTCAGGCGACCGACCCTCCGAAGATGTCGATGGCTCCGTCAGTCAGGGTGACGATGGCGCGCTTGGTGTCCTTGCGCTTGCCGGTCCCGAAGCGCGTGCGGCGCGACTTGCCCTGACGGTTGATCGTGTTCACCGAGGAGACCTTGACGTCGAAGACCTTCTCGACGGCGATCTTGATCTCGGTCTTGTTGGCGTCGGCAGCCACCAGGAAGGTGTACTTGCCCTCGTCCATCAGCCCGTAGCTCTTCTCGGAGACGACCGGGGCCAGCAGGACGTCGCGGGGATCCTTGTTCAGCGCGCTCACTTGGCGGCCTCCTCATCCGACGAGGCGGACTCCTTGACGGCGTTCACGAAGCCGGCGGCCTTGGCGGCCTCCTCCGTCGCGAACCAGACCTCGGCCTTGGTGCGGCCATACCACGGGGAGTCCGGGGTGTGGAACTTCTTCGAGCCCTGGTTGCCCTTGATGGCGTAGCCCTCGGGGGCGGAGCCGTCGGCCGTGGCGGCCGCGGATCCCTCGCCGTAGGGGCCCTCCTCGGCAGCGGCGGGAGCGGCGGCCGGAGCAGCAGCACCCTTCGCCGCGGCGAAGGACGAGGTGGGCAGGGTCAGGGTGGCCTGGGCCACGAAGTCCTCGAGCGCACCGGCGGTGAAGACCACGTCGTCGGAGAGCATGACGTCGTAGGTGTTCACCTGGTCCGCGTACAGGACGTGGGTGGTCGGCAGGTTGCGCGAGCTCAGAGCGCCCAGGTCGTCGTCGCGACGCACGACCACCAGCAGGTGGCGGCGGTCGGAGACGTTCGACAGGGTCTGGCGCACGGCCTTGGTCGAGGCGACATCGCCCTCCAGGAGGGAGGAGACGACGTGCACGCGACCGTTGCGGGCCCGATCCGAGAGGGCCCCGCGCAGGGCGGCGGCCTTCATCTTCTTCGGGGTGCGCTGGCTGTAGTCACGCGGGACGGGGCCGTGGACGGTGCCGCCGCCGGTGAACTGCGGGGCGCGCAGGGAGCCCTGACGGGCACGCCCGGTGCCCTTCTGCTTCCAGGGCTTCTTGCCGCCGCCGCGCACCTCGGCGCGGGTCTTGGCCTTGTGGGTGCCCTGGCGGCCTGCCGCCTGCTGGGCGACGACCACCTGGTGGATCAGGGGCACGTTGGTCTGCACGTCGAAGATCGACGCAGGCAGCTCGACGGAGCCGGACTTCTTGCCGGCCGGATCGAGCACGTCGACGGTCAGATTCGCTGCCATCGGGCTCAGGCCTCCTTCGCGGGGCTCTTGACAGCCGAGCGGACGAGCACGAGGCCGCCCTTGGGGCCGGGGACGGCACCCTTGACGAGCACGAGGCCCTTCTCGACGTCGACCGCGTGAACGGTCAGGTTCTGGACACTGGTGCGGTCGCCGCCCATGCGGCCAGCCATGCGCTGACCCTTGAACACGCGACCGGGGGTGGAGGCGCCACCGATGGAGCCGGGCTTGCGGTGGTTGCGGTGCTGGCCGTGCGAGGCGCCCACACCGGCGAACCCGTGGCGCTTCATGACGCCCGCGGTGCCCTTGCCCTTGGAGGTGCCGACGACATCGACCTTCTGGCCGGCCTCGAACACCGAGGCGTCGATCTCCTGGCCGAGCGTGTACTCGGCGGCGTTGACGGTGCGCAGCTCGACGAGGTGGCGGCGCGGGGTCACGCCGGCCTTCTCGAAGTGGCCGCGCAGCGGCTGGGACACCTTGCGCGGATCGATCTGCCCGAAGGCGATCTGCACGGCGTCGTATCCGTCGGTCTCGACGGAGCGGATCTGGGTGACGACGTTCGCACCGGTCTGCACGACGGTCACGGGAACGAGCTTGCCGTTCTCATCCCAGACCTGGGTCATGCCGAGCTTGGTGCCGAGCACGCCGGACACCGGACGGGCCTTCTGGCCGGTCAGTTCGTTGCTCATCTCCACCACCCTCAGAGCTTGATCTCGATGTTGACGTCCGCCGGCAGGTCGAGGCGCATGAGCGAGTCCACGGCCTTGGGCGTGGGATCGACGATGTCGATCAGTCGCTTGTGCGTGCGCATCTCGAAATGCTCACGGGAGTCCTTGTACTTGTGCGGAGAACGGATCACGCAGAACACGTTCTTCTCGGTCGGCAGCGGCACCGGGCCCACCACAGTCGCGCCGGCACTGGTGACCGTGTCGACGATCTTGCGCGCCGAGCTGTCGATCACCTCGTGGTCGTACGACTTGAGCCGGATGCGGATCTTCTGTCCCGCCATGGCGTCCTGTCTCTCTTCTCGTCTGGCATGGATGCAGCCGATCCCCGACACCCGAGGACGGGCGTGTCGGCCTCCGCGGAGCGCATGAGCCCAGCAGAGGACCGCCGTGTTTCGGCTGCTTCTGCGACTGATCCCTGCGACGATGCGCGCTCCGCGCCATGGGGCACGGTTCGCATCCTCGGGACGGGCCTCATCCGGTGATCATTCGCCGAGGAGATCCTCGGAGAACGGAACCGGGCATGTCGGCCCGCGCAGACAACTCGAACAGTCTGCCAGAGAGCGGAGGTCCCCCACAAGGGAGAGGCAGGTGCGGCCCGTCACAAGGAGCGTCCGTGCGACGCCCGACGGTCCGCGGGGAGGCCGTCGTCCGCGGACCTGTCGTCCGGGGGCCGGCGGGGACGTGCACGGCCCGGCGACGTCCACGGCCCGGCGGGGCGCCCAGGGAGCGGCGGGGCGTCGAGGACGCGGCGGTCGCGCTCGCGCCCGGCAGCCCACAGGGGTGATGCAGCGCCCGTGAGGGCGGCGCAGGGCCCGGACCACCCGGTCCGGGCCCTGCATCCTACCGGTCCCCCCGGCCCGGGCTCACTTGTTCGTGCTCGGCCCGATCCCTCCCTGCAGCTGGCGCTGGAAGATCATGTAGACGATCAGCACCGGCAGGATCGTGATCGTCACCGAGGCGAACATCGCGCCCCAGTCCGAGTCGTACCCCTGTTGGGCCTGCATGTTGGCGAGCCCCTGCGCGAGCACGTACTTGTCCCTGTCCGTGTTGAGCACGATCGGGATCAGGAACTGGTTCCACAGCCCCAGGAAGTTGAAGATCGTGACGCTGGCCATGCCCGGCCCCGCCATCGGGAGCATCACCTGGAAGAACGTGCGGAAGTCCCCCGCGCCGTCGATCGCGGCCGCCTCTCCGATCTCCCCCGGCAGCTGCCGGAAGAAGGCGTAGAGGAAGAAGACGGTGAACGGCAGCGCGAACCCGACGTACGCGAGGATCAGCCCGATGTATGTGCCGCGGATGTGGAGCGTCTCCATGATGAAGAACAGCGGCACCACGGCCAGGAACAGCGGGAACGTGAGCCCGGCGATGAGCGAGTAGTAGATGATGCGGCGCCCGGGGAACTGGTATCGGGCGAGCACGTAGGCGCACATCGCCCCGAGCAGCATCACCAGGAACAGGGCGCAGCCCACCACCAGGATGGTGTTGCCGAAGAAGCGGCCGATGCCCGCTTTCGTCCAGGCCGTGACGAAGTTGTCGAAGTTCCACTCCGCCGGCAGGTCGAAGGGTGAGGAGAGGATCTCCCCGGAGGTCTTGAACGAGCTGAACCCCGTCCAGAGCAGCGGGAGGATGACCACCAGGGTCCAGATCCCGAGGATGACCTGGGCTGCGATGGTGAAGATCCGGTCCCCGGTGCTCGGCCGGTGACGACGCAGCTCCCGCACGGACCCCGCGGAGGCGGCGGGCGCCCCCTGGGCGGTCTCGGTCCCGGTGCTCATCGGACCTCCTTCTTCTGCCGGGTGCCGAAGAGCACGAGGACCGCCATCAGCATGGTGATCAGCGCCATCACGACGCCCATCGCCGAGGCGAGACCGAACTGCGAGTCGCTGAACGCCGTCTGGTACAGGTATCGCGAGACCACTTCGGTGCTCTTCCCGATACCGCCGGTCGGCGTCATCACGTTGATGTAGACGAACATGTCCAGCGCCATGATCCCCATGTACACCGCGGCAGTGGAGACGTTCTCCCGCACCATCGGCAGGATCACCGACGTGGAGAGCCGGAACCGGCCGGCGCCGTCGATCCGGGCCGCCTCGACCACCTCGGAGGGGATCGATTTGATCGCCGCGACGAAGAGGACCATGTAGAAGCCGACCAGGCTCCACACCACGGCTGCCATGATCGCGGCGAGCGCGAACCTCCGGTCGCCGAGCCAGGCGATGTCGAGATCGAAGCCGACGAGATGCAGCAGCCCGTTGAGCAGCCCGCCGTTGGGCGAGTAGATGAACGCGAACAGGATGCCGATGACGACGGCGGGGATCACGTACGGGAAGAAGCTGACGACCCGGAAGATCGACGCCCCGCGGATGCCCCGGATCGCCCCCCTGCTGTTGCCGCCCACCGTGACCAGGATCGCGAGCGCGAAAGCCAGGGTGATCGTCACGGTCGGCAGGACGATCAGGAGGATGATGTTGTTGCGCAGCGCCTTGCGGAAGATGGCGTCCTGGAACAACGTCACATAGTTGTCCAGGCCGATGAACTGCGGTGCGCGCGCCAGCCCGCGCCAGTCGGTCAGGGAGTAGTAGAACGCCTGGAGGAACGGCGAGACCACGAACACGACGTAGACCAGCATCGGGACGCCCAGGAAGAGGGCGAAGAACAGGACCCGGGACGGGGTGATGCGCGTCCGCATCCCCCGGGAGCGCGGGGCGGCGCTCGCCGGGGGTGCGACGGTGGGGACAGCTGCCATCATTCGACGTCGAACTTCTCGGCGCTGTCATCCTCCCGGATCTTGTCGATCGCGCTCTGGGACCTCTCGCGAGCCTCCTCGGCGGTGATGTCGCCGTTGAGGAACTCTGCCCACAGCGGCTTGAACGTGTCGCCCATGCCGTACCAGTCGGTGAAGTTGAACGTGAAGACGTCCTCCCCCGCCTCGGAGATCATGGAGCTCACCGAGGACAGCGCGGTCGAGCCGAAGCCGTCCTCCGGGATGGTGTCCTTGACGATCGTCATCGAGGAGGTGAGCTTCGAGAAGTTCTCGCACTGCTCCTTGGACAGCATGACGCGGAGGAACTCGAGCCCGCCGGCACCGTTGGCCGCCTTGCTGGGCACCATGAACGGCTCGCCGGCGGCGCCGTGGATGGCCGCCGGACCCATCGCCGCACCGTCGGAGAGCATCGGGGTCGGGGCCCCGGTCATGTCGTAGTCATCGGGCGTGGTGCTGCGCTGCTCGTTCTCGATCCAGGACCCGGAGGGGTACATGACGGCCTTGCCCATCACCCATTCGGTCTGGGCCTCCGTGTGCTTGATGCCCGCACCGCCCGAGAGGAAGTAGCCCTCCTTGACGGCGTCCTCGATCGCAGCGAAGGCGTCCACCACGGTGGGCTGCTCGTAGGCACCCTCCTCGAGCCGGTCCAGGACCTTGGCGACCTCGGGGCCGCCCTCCTTGATCGCCATCGACAGGGCGAGCTCGTGGAAGTAGTCCGCGGCGTTCTGGCCGCCCCAGGCGAACAGCGCGAGATCATCGCTCTTGGCCTCTTCGCCGATGGCCATCACGTCGTCCCAGGTGGCGGGGACCTCCCAGCCCTTCTCCTCGAACTGCGTCGCCGAATACCACAGCGCGAAGACCGTGTACATGTAGTTCAGCGCGTACAGCTTCCCGGAGTAGGTGCCCGGGGTCAGCACCCCGGGCAGCAGCGAGTCGCCGATGGTCCCGCCGTCGAGGGACGGAGCGTCGACCAGCGGCTGGAGCTCCGAAAGGCTGCCCTCGGAGATGAGGGCGCTCGCGTTCATCGACTGCGCACCGGAGTTGTCGAACAGGTCCGGCGGATCGCCGCCGATGAAGCGCGGCTGCAGGTCGGGCTGGATGTTCACCGTGGAGCTGACGTCGACCGTGACGGAGGGGAAGAGCTCCTCGAACTTCTCCCCCGCGTCGATGGCGTACTGGTCGCCGTAGCCGCCGTTGAAGATGACGACATCGACCGACGAGTCCTCCGCGACACCGAAGGGGTTGTCATCGCTGACGTCGCCCCCGCCCTCGGCGACCGCACCGCCGCCGTCGGCGTCCGCATCATCGCCGCCGCTCCCGGTCGCGCAGGCGCTCAGCGCGACGGCACCGGTGCCGAGCGACGCCAGGGACAGGAAGCGGCGGCGGGAGGCGCCGAGCCGATCGAGCGGAGTCATATCCTCAGGGGACGTGCTCATGGGGACCTCTTTCGTCGTTGAAAGGTCGGCGTGCGGCGCGCAGGCGCGCAGAGCCGACAAGTGGTGGAGCACACACTACGTGGTGGAGCGACGATTTCCTTGACACGTGAACGACCCCGAGGTCACGGTTTCATATACCCTGCGCGACCCCGCTCCTCGGGGCTGATGCACGGGCGTCGCCCAGCGGATTTCCGGATCGCTGGATTACGGTGGGAACCATGAGCCAGCCCCCGCAGTCGCCACGTTCCGCGTCCCCGCTGACCGCGCGTCTCTACGACCTCGAGTACCCGCGCTCCCTCGGCGTCTACAGCACGTACCAGGAGGTCCAGTCCGTCGTCGACACCCTCGCCGACAGGCAGTTCCCCGTGCAGAGCACGCTGATCGTGGGCACGGACCTCAAGCTGATGGAGCGGGTCACCGGCCGGAAGACCTGGCCCCGGGTGATCTCCCAGGGCGTGCTCTCGGGACTGTGGATGGGCCTGTTCATGGGGTTGCTGCTGTGGTTCCTGAATCCCTCCAACCTCATGATCATCATCCCCAGCATCGTGCTGGGGATCGTGTTCTTCACGGTGTGGTCGGTGATCGGCTACGCGATGACGGGAGGGCGGCGCGACTTCACCTCGATGACCGCGACGATCCCCATGCAGTACGAGCTGCTCGTCGAGCACAAGCACGCCGAGCAGGCGCGGCAGATCCTCGCCGAGTCCGGGGCCGCCCCCGCGCCCGTCCGCAGCCCGGCCGTCGGCGGCGCCCCGCGCCCGGGCCAGCACGGTGCGCCGGGTCAGCAGGCCATGCCCGGCCAGCAGGCCGCGCCGGGACAGCAGACCATGCCCGGCCAGCAGGTTTCGCCGGGACAGCAGGCCGCGCCGGGGTACGGCGTGCAGCAGCCCGGTGCTCCGGGGGCCCGGCCCGGTGGCTCCACCCTGTCGGCCCCCTCCCCGGCGGGCTCCTCCGCGGCGCCGTCGCGCCCGAACTACGGTCAGCCCGCCCCGAGCACCCCGACGCCCACCGCTCCCGGTCGGGCCGGGCGGCCCAGCTTCGGCAAGCCGGCGGGTGCACCGCTGCACGAGGAGACCTCCGGCGCGCCTCGACCGCAGGGCTCGCGGTCCTTCGGCGAGGCAGGTTCGATGGAGCCGTCGGATCCCGCGGAAGGCCAGTCCCCGCAGGCGCCCTCTTCGGGGAACCCCTCGGAGGAGCAGCGGCCGCAGGATCCGCAGTCCGGGAGCAGCTCCGAGCGCTGAGCTCTCCCCCCGGCCCCCGCCCGCGGCCTCTTCCCCACCCGCAGCCAGCCTCCCACGGCCCAGCTGCGCTGCACTTCTGCGCTCAGCACCGGTGTCGAGCCGCCACACCGGAGCACAGCGCACAACTGCCACCACACAGCACCGCACACGGCCCCGCCCGCCCC
>DHCMJ07802__coassemble_44_pt1 | contig 102833 bp, 94 predicted proteins | sample DHCMJ07802__metabat2_high_PE_028 | metagenome-assembled genome bin DHCMJ07802
GACGTGGTCATCATCGACACCGCCGGCCGCCTGCAGAACAAGAAGGGCCTCATGGACGAGCTCGGCAAGGTGCGCCGAGTGGCCGAGAAGGGCCTGCACGGCGACCAGGTGGCCGAGGTGCTCCTGGTCATCGACGCGACCACCGGCCAGAACGGCATGCAGCAGGCGCGGGTCTTCTCCGAGGCGGTGAACATCTCCGGCATCGTGCTGACCAAGCTCGACGGCACCGCCAAGGGCGGCATCGTCGTCAACGTGCAGCGTGAGCTCGGGGTGCCGGTGAAGATGGTGGGCCTGGGCGAGGGCATGGACGATCTCACCCCCTTCGACCCCTACGGCTTCGTGGACGCGCTGCTGGACGGCTGATCCACCACCCGGGACGGACCGGGACATCTGCTGCGGAGGCGGCGCACCCTCACGGGAGCGCCGCCTCCGCTGCTGTGCGAGCTCCGGAAGCGGCCCGGCGGCCCGGGCGGCCTTCCCTTCGTGCGCCCGGTCGGAGGGATCGGCGTGGGGGTTCTCTCCTGTGCGGTGGGGCGCTCCTCCTGGGGCGAGCCCGCCGGGCGCACTACACTGATGCGGTCCATACGACCAAGGGGAAGCGCTTCGTGTTCAACAACCTCTCCGATCGCATCACAGCGTCGCTGAAGGGCCTGCGCGGCCACGGCCGCCTCACCGAGGCGGACGTCGACAAGACGATCCGCGAGATCCGCCGTGCCCTGCTCGACGCCGACGTCGCCGTCGCCGTGGTGCGGGAGTTCACCGGGCGGGTCCGCGAGCGCGCCCTGGGCGAGGAGGTTTCCAAGGCCCTCAACCCCGCCCAGCAGGTCGTCAAGATCGTCAACGACGAGCTGGTCGAGGTGCTCGGCGGCGCCACCGGCGAGCTGCACTTCGCGAAGAACCCGCCCACCGTCATCATGCTGGCCGGCCTCCAGGGCGCGGGCAAGACCACCCTGGCCGGCAAGCTCGCGAAGTGGATGAAGGCCGAGGGGCACACCCCGCTCCTGGTCGCCGCGGACCTGCAGCGCCCCAACGCCGTGACCCAGCTGCAGGTGGTCGGCGAGCGTGCCGGCGTGCCGGTGTTCGCGCCGGAGCCGGGCAACGGCGTGGGCGACCCGGTGCTGGTGGCGATGAACGGCGTCTCGACCGCCCAGTTCCAGCAGCATGACGTGGTCATCGTCGACACCGCGGGCCGTCTCGGCATCGACGAGGAGATGATGGAGCAGGCGCGGAACATCCGCGACGCCGTCACCCCGCACGAGACCCTGTTCGTCGTCGACGCGATGATCGGCCAGGACGCCGCCCGCGTCGCCGAGGCCTTCCGCGACGGCGTGGGCTTCACCGGCGTGGTGCTCTCGAAGCTCGACGGCGACGCCCGCGGCGGTGCCGCGCTGTCGATCACCGGCGTCACCCAGCGCCCGATCCTCTTCGCCTCCACCGGTGAGAGCCTCGACGAGTTCGAGCGCTTCCACCCGGACCGCATGGCCAACCGCATCCTCGACATGGGTGACGTGCTCACCCTGATCGAGCAGGCGGAGAAGGCCTTCGACCAGGAGGAGGCCGAGAAGGCCGCCGCGAAGCTGGCCTCCGGCGAGGACTTCACCCTCGACGACTTCCTCAACCAGATGCAGCAGCTCAAGAACATGGGCAGCATCAAGAAGATGCTCGGCATGCTGCCGAACATGGGCCAGTACCGCGAAGCGCTGGACAACTTCGACGAGGGCGAGATCGGCAGGATCGAGGCGATCATCCGCTCGATGACGCCCGAGGAGCGCAACAACCCCAAGATCATCAACGGCTCGCGCCGCAACCGCATCGCCCGCGGCTCCGGCACCACCGTGCAGCAGATCAACCAGCTGCTCGAGCGGTTCAAGCAGGCCCAGCAGATGATGAAGACGATGGGGCGCGGCATGGCCGGCGGCGGCATGCCGGGCATGCCCGGCGGCCCCGGCATGGGGATGGGCAAGAAGTCCCGCGGCAGGCAGGCCCCGCAGAAGAAGGTCAAGAAGTCCAAGTCGAAGAACCCCGCGAAGGCCGCACGCGAGCAGGCCGAGGCCGCTCGCCGCGCCGCCGAGGGCGGTGCCGGCACGGGCGGTTCCGCGTTCGGCGCGGGCGCCTCGCAGGGCGGCCAGCCGGACGTGTCCGACTTCGATCCCAGCCAGCTCCCGCCGGAGATGCAGAAGCTCCTCGGCGGCAAGTGACGCGACCGGGAAGGCGGGGCCGCGAGTAGGCTCGGCCCATGCCTGAGAAGTCGCGTCGGGAGCCCGTGCCTGAGACGCCGTCCGGGGAGGGCGAGTCCGCCCTCCGCGCGCCCGACCCCGTCCTGCACCTGCGCGGCCCGATCCTGCTCGGCCCCGAGCAGGAGCTCGCCGAGGCCTGGGTGGTCGACGGGCGGATCCGGCACCGGCGCCCCGACCTGCCCGGTGGGCGCGAAATCCACAGGATCGACGGCGTCGTGGTGCCGGGGCTCGCGGACCTGCACTGCCACCTCGGCATCGGCGACGGAGGCGGCGGCACCACGCTGGAGACGGCCCGGCAGCAGGCGCTGACCGACCGCGACACCGGGGTGCTGCTGATCCGGGACGCCGGCTCGATCATCGACACCTCGCCGCTCCAGCACCAGCAGGACCTGCCAAGGCTGATCCGCTGCGGCCGGCACCTCGCCCGCACCCGCCGCTACCTGCGCGGATACGCCGACGAGAGGGAGCCGGCGGAGCTGCCCGCCGCGATCGCCCGCGAGGCGCGCCGCGGGGACGGCTGGGTGAAGCTCGTGGGGGACTGGATCGACCGGGACGTCGGCGACCTCACCCCGTGCTGGGGCGCGGAGGACTTCGCCGCCGCGGCCGAGGCCGCCCACGACGCCGGGGCCCGCATCACCGTCCACACCTTCGACGAGGCCACGCTCCCGCTCGCCCTGGACGCCGGGTTCGACTGCCTCGAGCACGCCACGGGACTGACCGACCAGACGATCGCCCGAGCCGCCGCGGCCGGCGTCCCCGTGGTCACCACGCTGGTCAACGTCGACGAGTTCGAGAGGTACGCCCGCCAGGGGGAGAGGAAGTTCCCCGACTACGCCGCGCACATGCGCCGGCTGCGCGCGGGCCGCTTCACCCGCACACGGGACGCCCACGACGCCGGGGTGCAGCTGCTGGTGGGCACCGACGCCGGGGGAGTGCTCGGCCACGGCATCCTCCACGACGAGCTCGACGAGCTGGCCCGCGCCGGGCTGGAGCCCACCGCCATCCTGGACGCCGCCGCCTGGGCACCGCGCCGGTTCCTCGGCGCCCCCGGGCTGGAGGACGGGGCTCCGGCGGATCTCCTCGTGGTGCCGCGGGATCCGCGCACCGATCACCGGGCCCTGCGCGAGCGCAGCCACGTCGTCCTCGGCGGCCGGATCGTCGCCTGAGCGGGATCCTCGCCCGCGCGAGGCCGTCCCGTCGGCCGCATGTGCGTCGGCGCACACGGCTGTAGGTGGAACGAGAGCACCGTTCCCTGGCATACTCACTCCCTGTATGTGCCCGGACCGGCCCTCTACCCGTTCGTGCACGGCACCCCGAGAACCGTCAGCGCCCGCATGACCCCACAGGCTGCGGCGGGACTCACCCGAACATCCCTGAAGGAGAGTCCACCCACGTGGCTGTCAAGATCCGTCTGAAGCGCATGGGCAAGATCCGTGCACCGCACTACCGCATCGTCGTCGCCGATTCGCGCAAGAAGCGTGACGGCGCCGTGATCGAGGAGATCGGCAAGTACCACCCCACCGAGAACCCCTCCCTCATCGAGGTCCAGTCCGAGCGGGCCCAGTACTGGCTCAGCGTCGGCGCGCAGCCGACCGAGCAGGTCGCCGCGCTCCTCAAGGTCACCGGCGACTGGGCGACCTACAAGGGCGAGGGCGACGCCGCCGGCTCCCTGAAGTCCGCCGAGGAGAAGAAGTCCGCCGAGGAGCTCATCGCCGCTGCCGACAAGGCCGCCGCGGAGTCCCGCGAGGGCGCGAAGAAGTCCAAGGAGTCCGAGGAGACCGAGGCGGCGGACGTCGCCCCGGGGTCCGAGGAGGCACCGGCCGAGGGCGAGACCACCGAGGACGCCGCCGCCGCGGCGACCGACGAGGCCTGACATGAGCTCGCGCGCCGAAGCCCTCGATCACCTCGTCCGCGGCATCGTCGACGAGCCCGACGCCGTGCGCGTGACCGAGAAGTCCACGCGTCGCGGCCCGCTGCTCGAGGTCCGGGTCGGTGCCGCCGATCTGGGCCGGGTGATCGGCCGCTCCGGCCGCACCGCCCGTGCCCTGCGCACGGTCACCGCAGCGCTGTCGGAGGACGACGTGCGGGTCGATATCGTCGATGTCGACCGGCGCTGAGGTGCGTCGAACCACTCTCAGGAGCGGTGCTGCCGATCGGGCCGAGAGGCTCGGGCAGCACCGCTCCTGGCGTTCGGCCGCGGCGCTGCTGGGCGCGGCCCTGCTGCTCGGCGGCTGCAGCGCGACCGGCCAGGAGCCGGGGGACGCCCCGGCGGCCGCCCCCGAGACGGCGGACAGCCCGACACCGGAGGCCGCAGACCAGGCGGCGCTCGAGGCGGCCTGCACCACGTTCTGGGGCGACCCCGACTACGTCGACCCGCTCTCCCGGACCGTGCTGGACCGCGCCGGCACCGCCGCCGAGGCGGGCCCCTCCGACCCGTTCTTCTACGCCATGACCGGGGACGACGTCGAGGCCGCCTTCGAGGACGGGCCCGAGCCGGCGCAACAGGCCGCGGAAGCGCTCGCCGAATGGTTCCGCACCGAACCCGAGCGCGGCGCCGAGGCGGACGCCGACGCGCTCCGCAGCGCCTTCGAGGGCGTGGCCTCCCAGTGCCAGGACGTCTCCCCGGCAGCGCTCTGGACCGTCGCACCGGGGGAGGAGGGCACCAAGCCCGCGGCACTCGTGTGCGCCGACGTGTTCGACACCCCCGGCACGCTCACGCACTTCGCGAACGCCAACGTCCTCACCTCCAACATGTTCAAGCTGGTGGGGCTGTCCCCGCGGACCGTCCCCGCCGACCGTGAGCAGGATGTGGCCGCGACCGCCGAGCTGCTCGCCGCGGAGATCACCGCGGTCGACGACGACGCCGTGCGCTCCGCGCTGGAGCAGGTGCGCGCCCCGTTCCAGGAGGCGCTCGAGGGCGATTCCTGGTCCGAGGGGCTCCAGGATCCGCTCACCGAGCTCGGCACCGCGTGCGAGAGCGCCGGGTACTCCTCGCCGGGTCTCGGAGACATGGACAACAGCGCCGTCATCGGCGCCGGCGCCGCCCCGGAGGGCGGCCACACCCAGGAGGGACGCTCATGAGCACGCTCGACGTCATCGTCGCGACCATCGGCCGCGCCCACGGCCTGCGCGGCGAGGTCGCGCTGACGCTGCGCACCGACCAGCCCGAGGAGCGCCTGCAGCCCGGCACCGCATTCGAGGTCGAGGTCGCCGGGCAGGTGCGGGCCCTCACCGTCCAGAGCACCCGCATGCAGCAGGACCGCTGGTACGTGCGCTTCGAGGAGGTCGCCGACCGCACCGGCGCCGAGTCCCTGCGCGGCATCGACCTGGTGCTCTCCCTGGACGCCGAGCAGGAGGCCGAGGAGGACCCCGACGCCTGGTACCCCGCGCAGCTGAAGGGCCTGAGCGTGCGCCACGTGGACGGCCGCGAGCTCGGCACCGTGGCGGGCGTCGACCACTACCCGGCGCAGGACCTGCTCGTGGTGCGCACCCCGGACCGCCGACGGGTGCAGCTGCCGCTGGTCGAAGAGCTCGTGCCCGAGGTGGACCTCGAGCAGGGCGTGGTGATCGCCGATCCACCCGGCGGCCTCTTCGACGCACTCCCCGAGGACGAGCAGGGCCCCGAGCCCGAGACGTCCGCGCCCCCGCGCGGGACCCGGTGACGACGATGCGCATCGACGTCATCACGATCTTCCCCGAGTACCTGGCACCGCTCGATCTCTCCCTCATCGGCAAAGCCCGGCGCGAGGGTCTGCTCGACCTCCACGTGCACGATCTGCGGGACTGGACCCACGACCGGCACCGCACGGTCGACGACACCCCGCTGGGCGGCGGCGCCGGCATGGTGATGAAGCCCGAGCCGTGGGCGGAGGCGTTCGCCGCCGTGCGCGCGGACGGCCAGCTGGCGCTGGGGGCCGATGTCGAACCGCTGATCATCTTCCCCAATCCCGCCGGGGAGCCGTTCGCCCAGGAGACCGCCCAGGAATGGTCGCAGTGCGAGTGGCTGGTGCTGGCCTGCGGCCGGTACGAGGGCATCGACGAGCGCGTCTACGAGCATCTGGCCGACATCGGCTGCGAGGTCGCCCTCGCCTCCCTCGGCGACTACGTCCTCAACGGCGGCGAGGTCGCGGTGCTCGCGATCACCGAGGCCGTGGTGCGGCTGATCCCCGGCGTGGTCGGCAACGCCGCCTCGCTCGTGGAGGAATCCCACTCCGACGGGCTGCTCGAGTACCCGCTGTACACCCGCCCCGCCCGGTGGGAGGACCCGGCCGGGGTGGTGCGCGAGGCTCCGCCGATCCTGCTCTCCGGCGACCACGGGCGCATCGCCGCCTGGCGCAGCGAGCAGTCCCTCGAGCGCACCCGGCAGCGTCGACCCGATCTGCTGGGGCCGGCCGGCGACGCCGGGGGCTGAGCACAGGCGCAGCAGGCGGAGCCGGCCGCGGAGCGCGCGCGGCTCCGGTGCGAGGCACAGGCCGTGACGCATCCGACACCCGCCCGCGGTGATGACCGGCACGGTCGTGCCCGCTGCGGCTTGCCGCTGCCGGGTCGACGCTGGCAGAATGACCCCTCGTGCGCACCGCGCGACCCTCTGCCTCAGGGGAGGTCGCTCGAAGCGGTCGGGCAGATCCGTGGCGATGGGAGTCGCCGCCAGAGGCCCAGCACACCGGCACGGGGGAGACCCCACGCCGGATCGACGGTTCTTGGAGGGCGCCCCACCGCGGGGAGTCCCACGAACGACGCCGTCCGACCTGAGGCGGAGGGCAGGAGAGAGAACATGCAGAAGCTCGACGAGCTCGACAAGGCATCGCTGCGCGAGGACGTCCCCGCCTTCCGCGCCGGCGACAACGTCAAGGTGCACGTGAAGGTCATCGAGGGCAACCGCTCCCGCATCCAGATCTTCCAGGGGTACGTCATCGGCCGTCAGGGCCACGGCGTGGGAGAGACCTTCCGCGTCCGGAAGATCTCCTTCGGCGTCGGCGTGGAGCGCGTGTTCCCGGTGCACGCCCCGACGGTCGACAAGATCGAGGTCGTCACCCGTGGCGACGTGCGCCGCGCGAAGCTGTACTACCTGCGCAACCTCACGGGCAAGAAGGCCCGCATCCGGGAGAAGCGCGAGCACTCCTGAGCGAGCGCTCCCCAGCCCGCGGATGACCCGCGAGAGCACGGCTCGACGGCGGCGGCCCCACCCGGTGGTGGCCGCCGCCGTCTGCGTCGTGCTGGCGCTCCTCGTCGCCATCGCGGTGAGGCACTGCGTCGTCCAGCCCTTCCGCGTCCCCTCGGCGTCGATGGCGCCCGCGCTCCGGGCCGGTGACGTGATCCTGGCCGATCGCTCCACCCGCGGCACCGCGCAGCGCGGCGACATCGTGGTCTTCGACGGGCGCGGCTACTTCGCGCCCTCCGCGGCCGACGGCGACCGCTACTGGGTCAAACGGGTGATCGCCGTGGGCGGCGACCGGGTGCGGTGCTGCACCGACGAGGGCGCGATCACGGTCGACGACGCCCCGCTGGACGAGCCCTATCTGCCCCCGGGCACCACGCCCAGCGGGATCGAGTTCGACCTCCTCGTCCCCGAGGGGCGCATGTTCGTGCTCGGCGACAACCGGGGGGACTCCACCGACTCCCGTCACCTGCTCGGCGCGCCCGGCGGCGGGATGATCCCGGTGGACCGCGTGGTGGGGGAGGTGGACCGCATCGTGTGGCCACTCACTCGCGGCGGCTCCCTCTGATCCTCAGGATCTGCCGATAGGATCACGGCGATGAACGAGCCCGATGACTCCCGCCTTGCAGTGTCCGATGACGAGGACACCGCAGGTGGTGAGGACCCCTCGATGCAGGGCGGGCGCCGCGGCACGGAACGCGGGCAGCGTGGTGCGGACCGCGGCCGCCGCCGCCCGCGGATGCCGCTGTGGCTCGACACGCTGGTGACGATGATCGTCGCCCTCGTGATCGCCGTGCTGGTCAAGACCTTCCTCATCCAGCCGTTCTACATCCCCTCCGCATCGATGAACCCCACGCTGCTCGAGGACGACAAGATCCTCGTCTCCAAGCTCAGCCCCGGGGTGTTCGACCTGCAGCGCGGCGACGTCATCGTCTTCGAGGACCCGGACGACTGGATCCCGGGCGACGCCACCGAGAACCCCACCCCGCGGGTGCGGGTCATGATGCTGCTGAGCATGGTCGGCCTGGCGCCGGACCCCTCGCAGGACCACCTGGTCAAACGGCTGATCGGGGTGGCCGGCGATCACATCGTGTGCGAGGACAAGGGGGAGGCGCTCGAGGTCAACGGGGTGACCCTCGAGGAGCCGTACATCAACCCGGGCACCGCCGCGTGCCAGAACGCCTTCGACGTGACCGTGCCCGACGGCAAGGTCTGGGTGATGGGCGACAACCGCTACGCCTCCGCGGACTCCGCCTGGCACGACTACCGCGGGGAGAGCGGGTTCGTCGACGAATCGGACATCACCGGCCGCGCCGAGGTGATCTTCTGGCCGGCCAGCAGCTGGCACCGCCTCGACGACGGCCGCGAGAGCTTCGCCGACGTCCCCGAGACGCCATGACCGCCGCCGTCCCCACGCTCCAGGTGGAGCAGTCCCTCGCGGTGGGCCGCGGCCCCGGCCGGCGCATCATCGTCGGCGTCGACGAGGTGGGCCGCGGCGCCCTCGCCGGCCCCGTCGCCGTCGGCGCCTGCGCGGTCGAGGTGGTCGGCGGCCTCGCCGCCCCGCTGCCCGAAGGGGTGCGCGACTCGAAGAAGCTCACCGCCCGCCGCCGCGAGGCTCTCGTGGAGCCGATCCTGGGCTCGGTGCTCGCCGGCGCGGTGGGCTGGGCGAGCCCCGCGGAGATCGACGAGATCGGGATCATGCCCGCACTGACCACGGCCGCCCTGCGCGCCCTGGACCTCCTCGGCGTCGCCGCCGACGCGATCGTGCTGGACGGCGACGTGGACGTCCTCACCCCCGCGCTCACCGCCCCCGGACGGCCCACGCCGCTGGTCCACCTGCAGGTCTCCGCGGATCGGGACTGCGCGAGCGTGGCAGCCGCGAGCATCCTGGCCAAGGTCGCGCGGGACGCGCGGATGGTCGAGCTCGATGCCGAGGCGCCGGAGTACTGCTGGGCCTCGAACAAGGGCTACGGCTCCAAGCCGCATCGCGAGGCGATCGACCGTTTCGGCGTGCACGCGCACCACCGCCGCAGCTGGCGGCTGGGCTCGGTGCCCGTCGCTCGCACCGCAGCGCCCGAGCCTGTTCCAGCCTCCGCCACGACGGCCCCGCAGAGGTCCGTGCTGCACGCCGCGGCGCCCGTCCCGGCCGCCGCGGAGGCTGGCGTACTGTGGGGCGACGACTGGTACCCGCAGGATGGGAAGGAGCGTCGGTGAGCGCACAGGAACTCGAGAACTACGAGTCCGACCTCGAACTCCAGCTGTTCCGCGAGTATCGCGACGTGGTCAGCCTCTTCACCTACGTCGTCGAGACGGAGCGCCGCTTCTACCTCGCCAACCAGGTGGACCTGCAGGTCCGCTCCGGCGGGGGCGAGGTGTTCTACGAGCTGCGGCTGGCGGACGTCTGGGTGTGGGACATCTACCGCTCCAACCGCTTCGTGCGCTCGGTGCGCGTGGTGACCTTCAAGGACGTGAACATCGAGGAGCTCAACAAGCAGGACATCTCCCTGCCATGACCTCCCCGTCGCAGCGCTGAGCGCGCCGCGACCTCTCCTCCACAGAGGCCCTCCGTCCCCAGGATCGCCCGCCCGGTTCCCCGGCGGCTGAGCGCTGACCAGGCTGGCGGGCATGAACACTCTCGCCGCCGCCCCCGGTCCCCATCGCGTCCCCGGCGCCGCCGCCGTGCGTCCGGCGGAGGGCCCGCCCGCACCGCCGCCACCGGGGCGCGTGCGCGACATGACCACCGCGCAGCTCGGGCGCGCAGGGGAGGAGCTCGCCGCCTCGCACCTCAGCGCGCAGGGCTGGCAGATCGTGGAGCGCAACCTGCGGCTGCGGCAGGGGGAGCTGGACATCGTGGCGCTGGACCACGCCACACTCGTCTTCGTCGAGGTCAAGACCCGGCGTTCCTTCGTCACCGGCGTGCCCCAGGCCGCGGTCACCCCGGACAAGCTGCGTCGCCTGCGCCGGCTGGCCGGCGAGTACCTCATGGAGCGCTCGACCCCGCACCGCGACGTGCGGATCGACGTGGTGGCCGTGCACGCCCAGCTCGACGGCACCTTCTCGATCGAGCACCTCGAAGCGGTGTCCTGATGGGACAGGCGCGCACGCTCTCGATCAGCCTGGCCGGCCTCGAGGGGACGCTGGTCGAGGTCGAGGCGGACGTCTCCCCGGGCCTGCCCGCCTTCTCCCTCGTCGGGCTGCCCGACTCCTCCACCCTCCAGGCCCGCGAGCGCGTGCGGGCGGCCGCGGCACGCAGCGGTGCCGGGCTCGCCCCGCGGCGCATCACGGTGAACCTCACGCCCGCATGGCGGCGCAAGCACGGCTCCGGCTTCGATCTCGCGATCGCGATGGCCGTGCTCGACGCCCAGGGGGAGCTGCTCGTCCACGTCCCCTCCGACCTCGTGCTGCTGGGGGAGCTCGGGCTCGACGGCAGGGTGCGCCCGATCCCCGGGGTGCTGCCCGCCCTGCTCGCCGCGCGAGACCACGGCGTCACCCGCGCGGTGGTCCCGGCCGAGAACCTGCACGAGGCGCGACTGGTCGACGGGCTGGAGAGCGACGGCATCGAGGACCTCACCGCACTGCTGCACCGCTTCGGCGCCGATGTCCCACCCTCACCGTCCCGGAACCCGTCGCTGACGGAGGCGCCGAGCTCTGCCGTGTGCGTCCCCGGTGGGGGCCCGCGCCCGGACTTCGCCGACGTGATGGGACAGGCGCAGGCCCGCCGCGCCGCTGAGGTCGCCGCCGCCGGAGGCCACCATCTGCTGCTGACCGGGCCGCCCGGAGCAGGCAAGACGATGATCGCCTCGCGCATCCCGGGCATCCTCCCGCCCCTGGAGGTCGAGGACTCCCTGACCGTCTCCGCCATCCACTCCCTCGCCGAACGCTTCGACGCCGACGCGGGTCTGCTGCGCACCCCGCCCTTCGAGAACCCGCACCACACCGCCTCCACCGCGGCGATGGTCGGCGGCGGCGCGGGCCTCGCCCGGCCCGGCGCGATCTCCCGCGCCCATGCCGGAGTGCTCTTCCTCGACGAGGCCCCGGAGTTCCCCTCCCGCGTGCTCGAGGCGCTGCGCGAACCTCTCGAGACCGGCGACATCACGCTGCACCGCACCCGCGGCGTCACCCGCTATCCGGCCCGCTTCCAGCTGGTCCTCGCCGCCAACCCCTGCCCGTGCGGACAGGCCTACGGCAAGGGCGACCGCTGCACGTGCACGCCCCTGCAGCGCCGCCGGTACCTGGCGCGGCTGTCCGGGCCGGTGCTGGACCGGGTGGACATGCGCGTCGGTGTGGGACCGGTGGACATCCACCGCAGCGGAGGCGCCGACGCCGAGCCCTCCGCCGTGATCGCCGAGCGCGTGCAGCGGGCGCGCGACCGACAGCGCGAGCGGTTCGCCGGACGGGCCTGGAGCGCCAACGCCCAGCTGCCCGGCCCCCTGCTGCGGCGCGAGTTCGCCCCGGCGCGCTCCGAGCGCCGCCTGCTCGATCACGCCGTCGCCCAGGGACGGCTCACCCTGCGCGGGCACGACCGTGTGCTCCGCCTCGCCTGGACCCTCGCCGATCTCGAGGGCACCGACCTCCCGGCCGCCGCACACATCGGTGAGGCCCTCACCCTGCGCGAAGGAGAACCGCGATGACCACCCACCCCACGGCCCACGAGGACCCCGCCGATCCGGCTCACGGGGAGCCCTCCGACCCGTCCCGCGCGGAGCCCGCGGGCAAGGAGCGCTCCGCGCGGGACGCCGACCGCACCGCTCGCATCACCTGGTCCCTCCTCGCCGAGCCCTCGGACCCGGTCGCTCTCCTGCTCCGCGCCGCGCTCGGCCCCGCCGCGGCGCTCGAGCTCGTGGACGCCGGCACGGAGGAGACGCTGCTCCAGGCGCTGGACGGGCACGTCCCCCGCGACACAGCGGAGCCCGCGGGGTCATCGAGCAGAGCACGGGCCGCACGTGCGCTGGAGCGGTGGCGGTCCCGCCGGGCGCGGATCGACGTCGACCGGGTGCGCGCGGACGCCGCACGGCGCGGGATCCGCATCCTCATCCCGCAGGACCCGCAATGGCCCGCTCTGCTGAACGATCTGCAGCACACGGCCCCGCACTGCCTCTGGGTGCACGGGCCGGGGGACCTCGCCTCTCTCACCGGGGCCCGCACGGTCGCGCTCGTCGGCTCCCGCGCCTCGACCCCCTACGGCGAGGACACCGCCGCCAGCCTCGCCGCGGCCTTCGCCGCCGGCGGCGGGACGGTGGTCTCCGGCGGCGCCTACGGCATCGACGCCGCCGCCCACCGCGGTGCGCTCGCCGCCGAGGACGGGGCGACCCTCGCCGTGCTGGCCGGTGGGCTCGACAGCCTCTACCCGCGCGGGAACTCCCAGCTGCTCGAACGGATCCGTGCACGGCATCTGCTGGTCAGCGAGGCCCCGCCAGGGACCGCACCCACCCGGTGGCGCTTCCTGGCCCGTAACCGGCTGATCGCGGCGCTGTCGCAGGCGACCGTCGTGGTCGAGGCCTCGTGGCGTTCCGGGGCGCTGTCCACCGCACGGCTGGCGGATCAGCTCTCCCGTCCTGTCGGCGCCGTCCCGGGGCCGGTCACCTCCGCTGCGAGCGCCGGCAGCCACCGCCTGCTCCGGGAACGGGGAGCTGTCCTCATCACCGAGCCGGCGGACGTGCTGGACCTGCTGCCGGGCGGCCCTGCCGCCGGGGAGGGTTCCCACGCCGTCCAGGACGAGCTGGACCTGCTGAGCCCCTCGGACCGGCGCGTGCTGGATGCGGTGCCGCCCCGCTCGAGCATCGCCGAGCACCGCGTCGCCGAGGAGATCGGCTTCAGCGTCGCGGAGGTGGAGGCGGGACTGGCCCGCCTCGCCCTGCTGGGGCTGGTGACCCGCTCCTCGCAGCGGGTGCGACGCGCCCGGACCACCTCATGACCGCGCGGGCCGTGCGCCGCGATGCGGGAGGATGGGGCCATGAGCACCGAGCGGGAGCACGCCGATGACGCGGTCCTCGACGCCTTCGCCGACCATCTGCACCTCGAACGGGGCAGATCCGAGCACACCGTGCGCGCCTATCGGCGCGAGGCGGCCGGGCTGCTCGCGCATCTGCGCACCGTCGAGCGGATCACGCTGCCCGAGCTCGATGTGACCGCGCTGCGCTCCTGGCTCTCCGCCCGCGCCGAGACCGGAGCGAGCGCGAGCACGCTGGCACGCTCCGCAGCCTCGGTGCGCACCTTCACCACCTGGCTCGCCTCCACCGGACGGATCCCGCACGACGTCGGCGGTCGCCTGAGAGCACCGCGCCGCGGACGCCACCTGCCGACGGTGCTCACCGGCGACCAGGCAGGCGAGCTGCTCGACGGGCTCGACGGCTCCGCGCGGGACGACTCCGCCGCACCGCCCCGCGAGATCGCCGCCGCGCCCCGCGCCGAGCAGGACCCGCGAGACCGGGCGGTGCTGCTGCGCGACGCCGCCGTCCTCGAGCTGCTCTACTCCTCGGGCCTGCGCGTCTCCGAGCTGGTCGCCCTCGACCGCTCGAGGATCGACCGGCAGCACGGCACCGTGCGGGTGCGCGGCAAGGGGGACAGGGAGCGGATCGTCCCGGTGGGCCTCCCGGCGCTGGAGGCTCTCCAGCGCTGGGAGAGCGAGGGCCGGCCCGTGCTGCTCGCGGCCGCGACCCCCGGGACACCCCCCGGCGACGCCCTGTTCCTCGGCGTGCGCGGGGGCCGCCTCGGCGACCGGGCCGTGCGCACCCTGGTGGACCGTCACGTGGCGGAGGCCGGGATCAGCCGCCACGTCACCCCGCACACCCTGCGCCACAGCGCCGCCACCCACCTCGTGGAGGGCGGCGCCGACCTGCGCAGCGTGCAGGACTTCCTGGGCCACTCCTCCCTCGCCACCACGCAGATCTACACGCACGTGAGCGCGGAACGGCTGCGCCGCACCGTCGACCAGGCCCACCCCCGCGCCTGAACCCACGCGCACCCCCGAGCCCGCTCGCGTGCCCGAGGCACTCCGCGCACCCGAGATCCCCTCACCCGGGGGGGGGAGCCGCCTGCGACGCACGCTCACCCGACGAGAGCGATCAGGGCTCCGCGGCCGGGTCGCATCGGGTGCGACCGGGGGAGCGCGGACGCCTCCGGCGCAGCAGATCCCGCGGCCGCTCCCGGTGCCGGGGCCCGCACCGCCTCCCCGGGGGCAGACGGCCCCGGACGGGCCGCTCCCGTGCGGGGCGCCCTCTCGCCCGGCCCGTCCCAGGGCAGCAGGACGCTCGGCCCCCGCAGCCCCAGCAGCAGCTGCGGATCCAGATAGTCCTCGCCCCGGCGGGCGCCCAGATGCAGACATGTCTCCTCCGCGCAGTGTGCGAGCTCGGGGCGCTGCTCGAGCGTGCCCAGCACCTCGCCGGCCAGCACTGCGGTGCCCACCTCCACGGTCCCGCTGACTGGCTCATAGGTGGAGAGCAGCCCGTCCGCGTGCGTCACCGAGACCACGCCCCGGCCGGCCACCGTCCCGCTGAACCGCACCGTGCCCGCCTCCACCGCCCGGACCTGCGCCCCCTCGCCCGTCGCGCCGATGTCGATCCCGCGATGGCCCGGGCCGTACGGGTGCTCCGGCTCCTCGAACGCGCGCAGCACGGGATGCGGGGCCGGCACCGGCCACTGCCAGCGCGCCTCACCGGCGTGCGCGCTCGCCGGCAGCGCGAGCAGCGCCGCCAGCGCCATGCAGCACATGAGCAGGGCCGGCAGCGAGCGCACCGACGGGCACGGGACGGAGGGAGCGGACATGCCAGGCATCCTGCGCCGCGCGGAGCCGACCCGGAGGCGCCCCGGCCTGCGCTGTGGACGGACCGGGGCTGGGGAGGAATGGTCCGGCCCGCGCCGTGATGCACGACGCGCTCGGAGCGGCGGCGGCGTCGGATAGACTGCTCGACAGCATCCGGTCCGTCCGGATGACTTCGCGTGCCCACCAGGGCTCGTCGGCCACCGGTCCTCGGCCGTTCCCGCACCTCGCGTGCAGGGCACCGGGGCGGTCGACCACCCGGGCACCAGGCCCCGCACCACCCGGTGGCGGGGGAACAACCGAGAAAGCAGGTCCTGCGCGATGACCGCGGACGCCCACGGGCGCGCCGTGCGAGCCCAGGGCCGGAGAACAGAGGACACCATCATGGCAGTCGTCACCATGCGCCAGCTCCTGGAGAGCGGCGTCCACTTCGGTCACCAGACCCGTCGCTGGAACCCGAAGGTCCGTCGCTTCATCTTCACCGAGCGCAACGGCATCTACATCGTCGACCTCATGCAGACCCTGTCGTACATCGACAAGGCCTACGACTTCGTCAAGCAGACCGTCGCCCACGGCGGCACCATCCTGTTCGTCGGCACCAAGAAGCAGGCGCAGGAGTCCGTGCAGGAGCAGGCCACCCGCGTGGGCATGCCCTACGTGAACCAGCGCTGGCTGGGCGGCATGCTCACCAACCTGCAGACCGTCTCCGCGCGCGTGAACCGCCTCAAGGAGCTCGAGCAGATCGACTTCGAGGATGTGGCCTCCTCCGGCCGCACCAAGAAGGAGCTGCTGATGATGCGCCGCGAGAAGGACAAGCTCGAGAAGACCCTCGGCGGCATCCGCGACATGGGCAAGGCGCCCTCGGCCCTGTGGGTCGTGGACACCAACAAGGAGCACCTGGCCGTCGACGAGGCGCAGAAGCTCAACATCCCCGTCGTCGCGATCCTGGACACCAACTGCGATCCCGACGAGATCACCTACCCGATCCCGGGCAACGACGACGCGATCCGCTCCGTCACCCTGCTGACCCGCGTGATCGCCGATGCCGTGGCGGCCGGTCTGCAGGAGCGCCACGCCAAGAGCACCGGCGGGGAGAAGAACGTCTCCGCCGTCGACGCCGAGCCGCTGGCCGAGTGGGAGCAGGAGCTGCTCAAGCAGTCCGAGGTCCAGCAGCAGGACGCCCCGGCCGAGCAGTCCGTGGCCGCGGAGACCGCTGAGGCGGCCGAGGAGACCCCCGGCGTCGCCGCCGAGGCCCCGGCCCAGGGCGCGGAGAACGCCCCCGCGGCCGATGCCGCCGCCGAGGCAGTCGCCGAGGAGAAGTCCGCGACCGACGGCGAGTGATCATCGGGGCCGGGGGAGGCGCACGTCGCCTCCCCCGGCCCTGTCCGCTCACCTTCCACTCATCCCCCCTCACGACCCACAAGGGAGACCCATATGGCGAAGTACACGGCAGCAGACATCAAGGAGATCCGCGAGACCACCGGCGCCGGCATGCTCGACGTCAAGAAGGCGCTCGACGACGCCGACGGTGACAAGGCCAAGGCCGTGGAGCTCATCCGCGTCAAGGGCCTCAAGGGCATCGCCAAGCGCGAGGGCCGCACCGCCTCCGAGGGCCTCATCGCCGTCGACATCCGCGACAGCGAGGGCGGCCAGACCGGCACCCTCGTCGAGCTCAACTCCGAGACCGACTTCGTGGCCAAGAACGACAAGTTCGTCGCCCTCGGCGACGAGGCCGTCGCGGCCGCCGTCGAGTCCGGCGCGAACGAGCCCGAGGACCTCGCCGACACCCCGTTCGGCGAGGCGCTGACCAACGCCGGCGCCACCATGGGCGAGAAGATCCTGGTGCGCCGCATCGGCCGCGTCTCCGGCGAGGTCGTCTCCGAGTACATGCACCGCACCAACAAGGACCTGCCCCCGCAGGTCGGCGTGCTGGTCGCCACCGACAAGGCCGGCGCCGAGGTCGCGCGCGACGTCGCGATGCACATCGCCGCGTTCACCCCGACCTACCTCTCGCGCGAGGACGTCCCCGAGGAGACCGTCGCCGAGGAGCGTCGGATCGCCGAGGAGACCGCGAAGAACGAGGGCAAGCCCGAGAAGGCTCTGCCGAAGATCGTCGAGGGCCGCCTGAACGGCTTCTTCAAGGAGAACTGCCTCCTGGATCAGGCGTTCGCCAAGGACGCCAAGAAGTCCGTCGGCCAGGTCGTCGAGGAGGCCGGCGGCACCGTCACCGGTTACCTCCGCTTCCGCGTCGGCAGCTGACACCCTCGGGGAACGGCCCGCCGGGCCTCTCCCCGCCGGCCGCGCGTGAGCGTGGCCACCGCCCTGCGGCCCCGCACCATCGGTGCGGGGCCGCACCGGTATCATCGCCGAGGACCCAGCGCGGAAGGACCGACATGACCCAGACGTTCACCTCACCGATCCCTGTTCTGCCGAGACCCGAGGACGGGCGTCGAGTCCTGCTGAAGCTCTCGGGCGAGTCCTTCGGCGGAGGAGCCGTCGGCGTCGACCCCGATGTCGTCTCCCGCATCGCCGGCGAGATCGCCGAGGGCGTGGCCCAGGGCGTCGAGTGCGCGATCGTCGTCGGCGGAGGCAACTTCTTCCGCGGCGCGGAGCTCTCCCAGCGCGGCATGGACCGCCGCCGCGCCGACTACATGGGCATGCTCGGCACGGTCATGAACTGCCTCGCCCTGCAGGACTTCCTCGAGCAGCGCGGCGTCTCCACCCGCGTGCAGACCGCCATCGAGATGGGTCAGGTCGCCGAGCCGTACATCCCCCTGCGCGCCGTGCGGCACCTCGAGAAGGGCCGCGTCGTCATCTTCGGCGCGGGCGCGGGCATGCCCTACTTCTCCACCGACACCGTCGCCGTGCAGCGCGCCCTGGAGATCGGCTGCCAGGAGGTGCTGATGGCCAAGAACGGCGTCGACGGGGTCTACGACGCCGATCCGCGCACCAACCCCGACGCGCGCAAGCTCGAGCACGTCACCTACGACGACGCCCTCAAGCGCGGCCTGAAGGTCGTGGACTCCACCGCCTTCAGCCTCTGCATGGACAACGCCCAGCCGATGATGGTGTTCGGCCTGGACCGCCCCGGCAACATCACCCGCGCCATGCGCGGCGACCGCATCGGCACGGTCGTCACCCGCTGACCAGCGGAGGACGGCGCCGGCCCGGCCCCGTCCTCCACCCCCGCGCCGCCGCCGGGCACCGCAGCCCTCACGCAGGACCTTGACGGTGCGGGACAATGGACCACGAACACCCACCCAGAACCGAGGAGCATCCTGTGAGTGACGACATCCCGAGCATCCTGAAGGACGCCGAGGCCAAGATGAAGAAGTCCGTGGAGGTCACCAAGGACGAGTTCACCGCGATCCGCACCGGCCGCGCGAACGCCGCGATGCTCCAGGGCATCACCGTCGAGTACTACGGTGCCCCCACGCCGCTGAACCAGCTGTCCTCCCTCCAGTTCCCCGAGGCGCGCACCATCATCGTCACCCCCTACGACAAGTCCGCGATGTCCGGCATCGAGACCGCGCTGCGCGACTCGGACCTGGGCGTGAACCCCACCAACAACGGCGACAACCTGCGCGTGGTGCTGCCCGCCCTCACCGAGGAGCGCCGCAAGGACTACGTGAAGCTCGCGCGCACCAAGGCCGAGGACGGCCGCGTCGCCGTGCGCGGCTCTCGCGGCAACGCGAAGAAGGCGATCGAGAAGCTGGTCAAGGACAAGGAGATCGGCGAGGACGAGGGCACCCGGGCGGAGAAGGAGCTCGAGGCGCTCACCAAGAAGTACAACGATCAGATCGACGAGGCGCTCGGCCTCAAGGAGACCGAGCTCGAGACGGTCTGAGCCGGATCCGGGAGCGCAGAACCCTGCATCGCAGACGCCGAACCGGCGAGGCGGCCGGATGAGCACCGACCCCGCCGAGTCCGACACGACGACCGCCTCGAGCACGCTCGAGGCGGTCGTCGCCGCGCCTGAACCCCCGGAGGAGCACGCCAAGAGACGCGGCGCGGGGCGCAACCTCCCCGCCGCGATCGCCGTCGGCGCCGCCCTGCTGATCCTCCTGGTCGGGGCCGTGTTCGTCGTGCCGCAGGCCTTCCCGGTGGTGGCCGCGATCGCGATGTCCCTGGCCGTCCTCGAGCTGACCCGCGCCCTCGCCCACGGGGGTCTGCAGCTGCCGGCGGTGCCGCTGCTGGTGGGCGTGATCGGGATGGTCGTCTCCACCGTCGTGTTCGGGGCGGAGGGGCTGCTGGTCGCCACCGCCGCGGCCGTGTGCGTGCTCATCCTGTGGCGGGTCAGCGAATCGATGGGCCTCAGCGCGCTGCGCGACGTCGCCGGGGGAGTGTTCGCCCTGGCCTGGGTGCCGTTCCTCGGCTGCTTCCTGCTGCTGCTTTTCGCCCGCGAGGACGGCGCGATGCTCGTGCTGCTGGCCGTGCTCGGGCCGGTCGGCAACGACATCGGCGGGTACGTGGCCGGGGTGCTGTTCGGCACGCACCCGATGGCGCCGCGGATCAGTCCGAAGAAGAGCTGGGAGGGGTTCGCCGGATCCCTGCTGCTGGGCACCGCCGCCGTCACCGCGGTGGGCACCCTCGCGCTCGACCTGCCCTGGCCGGTCGCCGTCGCGATCGGCGGGGTGCTCGTGCTCGTCTCCACCGGCGGCGACCTCTCCCAGTCGCTGCTCAAACGCGACCTGGGCATCAAGGACATGGGGCATCTGCTGCCCGGCCACGGGGGAGTGCTGGACCGGATCGACTCGATCCTGCTGGCCGCCCCCACCACCTACATCATGCTGGAGGTACTGCTGCCATGAACGCCCCCGAGGATCCGAAGGGACGCCCCGCCCCGACCCCGGTCGCGCTGTCGACCACGCCCGACCTCTCCCGCGAGGCGGTGCCCGGGCAGAAGGTCGCCCTGGCCCCCGGCCAGCTGCAGATGCGGCCCTCCCGCCGCGGGAAGCCGCCCGTGCACCTCGCGGACCTCTCGCTCACCGAGCGGGTCGCCGCCGTCGAGGAGATGGGCCTGCCGGGCTTCCGCGCCAAGCAGCTGTCGGTCCACTACTTCGAGCACTTCACCACCGCTGCGGAGGACCTCACGGACCTTCCCCGCGACCGTCGCGACGAGCTCGTCGAACGCTTCTTCCCGCCGCTGCTGACCCAGGTGTCCCGCCAGTCCGCCGATCACGGCGCCACCCAGAAGTTCCTCTGGCAGCTGTTCGACGGCCCGATGGTCGAGTCGGTGCTCATGCGCTACAGCGACCGCAACACGCTGTGCATCTCCTCCGAGGCGGGCTGCGGCATGAACTGCCCCTTCTGCGCCACGGGCCAGATGGGCCTGACCCGCAACCTCTCCGCCGCGGAGATCCTCGAACAGGTGCGCATCGCCAACCGGATGCTCGCCCGCGAGGAGCTGCCCGGCGGGCCCGGCCGCGTGAACAACATCGTGTTCATGGGGATGGGGGAGCCGCTGGCGAACTACCGCCCCGTGGCCACCGTCTGCAAGCGCCTGAACGCTCCCGCGCCGGAGGGCTTCGGGATGGGCGCCCGCCACATCACCGTCTCCACCGTGGGCCTGGCCCCGGCGGTGCGCAAGCTCACCGCCGAGAAGATCCCGGTCACCCTCGCAGTCTCGCTGCACGCGCCCGACGACGCCCTGCGCGACGAGCTGGTCCCCATCAACACGCGCTTCGACGTGGACGAGATCCTCGACGCGGCCTGGGAGTACTTCGAGGCCACCGGTCGCCGGGTGAGCATCGAGTACGCGCTGATCCGCGACATCAACGACCAGCAGCACCGGGCGCAGCTGCTCGCCGAGCGCCTGATCGCCAAGGGCGGCGCCCACTGGGTGCACGTCAACCCGATCCCCCTCAACCCGGTCAAGGGCTCGAAGTGGACCGCCTCGGACCCGCAGGTGGAGAAGACCTTCGTGGAGACCCTGCGGGACAACGGCATCTCCGCGACGATCCGCGACACCCGCGGCTCCGACATCGACGGCGCCTGCGGCCAGCTCGCCGCCGAGGTCATCGAGACCGACACCCACCGCGAGGACCGCGAAGCGAGGGTCGCGCGCGTCGAGGCGATCGCCGCCGCGACGGACTGACCGGGGAGCGCATCGATGGACGTCCGCTTCACCGCCGCCCGGTTCCGCCCGGGATGCGACATGACCGAGGTCGACGACTTCCTCGACTCGGTCCTCGCACCGCGCCACGAGCGCCCGCACGCCTCCCCGTCCCGCCCCGCCCACGCCGCTACAGTGGGACCCCGACAGCACCGAGGAAGGATCCACTGGTGAGCACATCGTTCGAGCGTGTCTCGCGCTTCAGCGTCGGATATGACATGCGCGAGGTCGACGCGTTCCTCTCCCGCGCCCGCACCGCCTACGAGGGGCGCGACCCCTCCTTCACCGGGAGCGACATCACCGCCGCCAGCTTCGGCACGGAGCGCGGCGGCTACGACATGCGCGTGGTCGACGAGGCGCTGGACCGGCTCTCGGACGCCTTCGCCCTCCAGGCCCGGGACGACGCGATCGCCGAGCACGGCGAGGAGTCGTGGATCGCGCAGCTCACCGAGCGCGCCGAGGTGCTCAAGGAACGGCTCGAACGCCCCGCCGGCGACCGCTTCGCGCCCGCCGCCCAGGGAGAGCCCGCCTACGACCGGGCCGATGTCGACGCGCTCTGCGACCAGCTCGTCGCCTACTTCACCGACGGCCACCCGATGAGCGTGGACGATGTGCGCCGCGCCGCCTTCGGCCGTCGCCGCGGCTCGGACGGGTACCGCGAGGCCGTGGTCGACGTGTACCTCGATCATGTCGCGGACGTGATGGCCTCCGTGCCGTGACCGGGACCGTCGACCGTCGGCTCGTCCTGCTGGGCGCGACCGGCTCCATCGGCGCCCAGGCGCTGGACGTCCTCACCCGCTACCCGCAGCTCGCCCGCCTGCACGGGCTCGCCGTCGGCGGCTCCCGGCCCGAGCTCGTCGCCGCGCAGGTCCTCGCCCACCGCCCCGAGCACCTGGTCGTCTCCGACCCGGAGCGTGCCGAGGCCGTCGAGGCCGCCGTGCACGCCGCCTGCCGGGACGCCGCCCAGGCCCCGCCCCGCCTCGAGACGGGCCAGGACGCCGTCATCGCCCTGGCCGGCGCGCTCGGCGAGGGCGACGTGGTCCTCAACGCGATCACCGGCTCCGTCGGCCTGCTGCCCACCCTCGCCGCCCTCGCCTCCGGGGCGCGCCTCGCGCTGGCGAACAAGGAGTCCCTCGTCGTCGGCGGGCACCTGGTCACCGACGCCGCCGCGCCGGGGCAGATCCTCCCCGTGGACTCCGAGCACACCGCGATCGCACAGGCCCTGGCCGGGGTGCGCCACGAGCACATCGAGCACCTGGTCGTCACCGCCTCCGGCGGCCCGTTCCGCGGCCGCAGCCGGGAGCAGCTGGCCGCCGTCACGCCCGAGCAGGCGCTCGCCCACCCCACCTGGTCGATGGGCCGGGTGATCACCACGAACTCCGCGACCCTGGTCAACAAGGCGCTCGAGGTGATCGAGGCCTGCTTCCAGTTCGACCTGCCCGAGGAGCGGGTGGAAGTGGTGGTCCACCCCCAGTCGATCGTGCACTCGATGGTCACGCTGGTGGACGGCTCCACCATCGCGCAGGCCAGCCCGCCGGACATGCGCCACGCCATCGGCTGGGCGCTGGCCCATCCGGAGAAGCTGCCCGGGCTGGCCGCGGCGCTGGACTTCCGCACCGCCCAGTCCTGGACCTTCGAACCGGTGGACGAGGAGACCTTCGACGCGATCGCCCTCGCCCGCGCCGCCCATCGCGAGGGCGAGGGAGCGATGGCCGTGTACAACGCCGTGAACGAGGAGGCCGTGGACGCGTTCTTCGCCGGCGACCTCGACTTCCTCGGCATCACCGGGCTGATCCGGGCCGTGCTCGAGCACCCCGGGCGACCGCGCGCCGAGCGCGCCGGCGGGGTCGAGGCCCTGCTGGCCGTCGAGGCGTGGGCGCGCAGCGCGGCGCAGGCGCTGCTCACCGCGCCGGAGCGCTGACCGTGCTGCTGTTCGGGCTCGGCATCGCGGTGGTCGGCCTGGGACTGGCCCTGTCGATCGCTCTGCACGAGCTGGGCCACCTGGTGCCCGCGAAGCTGTTCGGGGTGCGGGTCACCCAGTACATGATCGGCTTCGGCCCCACGCTGCTGTCCCGCACGCGGGGGGAGACCGAGTACGGCCTCAAGGCCATCCCGCTGGGCGGCTACATCCGCATGATCGGGATGTACCCGCCGCACAAGGGGGAGCCCGAGGGCACCATCCGGGAGGACTCCACCGGGCTGCTCCAGCAGATCACCGAGCTCTCCGACGAGGCGAAGGCCTACGAATCCGCGCAGTACGGGCCGGAGGACGCCCACCGCACCTTCGTCGCGCTGTCCGTGCCGAAGAAGCTCGTGGTGATGCTCGGCGGGCCCGCCATGAACCTGCTCATCTCCGTGGTGCTCATGCTCGTGCTGGTCAGCGGGATCGGCCTGCCGGCGATCACTCCGACGGTGCAGTCGGTCTCCGAGTGCGTGGTCCCCGCCGATGCCCCGGCCGACGTGAGCTGCGAGGGGCGCCCACCGGCTCCGGCGCTCGCGGCCGGGATCCGCCCCGGCGACACGCTGCGGGAGATCGACGGCCACCGGATCCAGCGCTGGCAGGACGTCACCACGGCCGTGCGCGAGGCCGGGGACCGCACCGTCGACGTGGTCGTCGAGAGGGACGGCGAGGAGCTGGAGCTGCAGGCGACGATGGTGGTCGATGACCGGCCGGTCCTCGACGAGGACGGCGCCGCCGTCCACGACGCCGCAGGGGACCTGGTCACCGAGCAGGTCGGCTTCCTCGGCGTCGCCGGGACGCCGGATCTCGAGCCGCAGTCCCCGGCGGCGGTGCCGGAGATGGCGTGGACGGCCTTCACCGGGACGGGCCGGCTCGTGCTCACCCTGCCGGTGCGGCTGTGGGAGGTGGGGCAGGCCGCCTTCGGCAGCGCCGAGCGCGATCCCGACGGCCCGCTCGGCGTGGTCGGCGTCTCCCGCCTGGCGGGGGAGGTGGCCTCCGCCGAGCAGCCGGGCTTCGAGCTGCGGGAGAAGACCGGCACGATGGTCTCGATGCTCGCCTCGCTGAACATGGCGCTGTTCGTGTTCAACCTGGTGCCGCTGCTGCCGCTGGACGGCGGGCACGTCGCCGGGGCGCTGCTCGAGGGGGCCCGTCGCTCCCTGGCCCGCCTGCGCGGCCGTCCCGATCCGGGACCGGTGGACATGTCGCGGATGCTGCCGGTGACCAACGCGGTCGCCCTCGTGCTCCTGGTGATGACGGTGCTGCTGCTGTATGCCGACATCGTCAAACCCATCACGCTGTTCCCCTGACGGGACGCCCCGAGCACGCGCTCCGCCGCCGGGGCCGACCGGCCCCGGCGCGCGTGCACCCGGCCGGGTCCCTGTGGGGAGTGCCACCACCGACGTGCAGGTGCGGTGGAGGTGACGCACCTTCCCTCGCACGCGGGCGGCGGTGAGTCCATAATGATCATGTGACTTCTGTGAGCCTCGGTATCCCCTCCGTCAAGCAGCCACCGCCGGTGCTCGCCCCCCGGCGGAAGACCCGCAAGGTCAAGCTCGGCGACCTCTACGTGGGCGGCGACGCACCGATCACGGTGCAGTCGATGACCACCACCCCCACGCACGACATCAACGCGACCCTGCAGCAGATCGCGGAGCTGACCACGGCGGGCTGCGACATCGTGCGCGTGGCCTGCCCCCGGCAGGAGGACGCCGACGCGCTGGTCGCGATCGCCGCGAAGTCCCCGATTCCGGTGATCGCCGACATCCACTTCCAGCCCAAGTACGTCTTCGCCGCGATCGAGGCCGGCTGCGCGGGGGTCCGCGTGAACCCCGGCAACATCCGCCGCTTCGACGACCAGGTCAAGGACATCGCCAAGGCCGCGAACGACCACGGCACCGCTCTGCGCATCGGCGTGAACGCCGGCAGCATCGACAAGCGCATGATGACCGGCGACCGCGTCACCCCGGAGGCCCTGGTCGCCTCCGCGAAGTGGGAGGCCTCCCTCTTCGAGGAGCACGGCTTCCACGACTTCGGCATCTCCGTGAAGCACAACGACCCGATCATCATGGTCGAGGCGTACCGCCAGCTCTCCGAGGCGGGGGACTGGCCGCTGCACCTGGGCGTCACCGAGGCAGGGCCCGCCTTCCAGGGCACCATCAAGTCCTCCATCGCCTTCGGCATCCTGCTGGGCGAGGGCATCGGCGACACGATCCGCGTCTCGCTCTCGGCCCCGCCGGTCGAGGAGGTCAAGGTCGGCAACCAGATCCTGCAGTCGCTGAACCTCAAGCCGCGCAAGCTGGACATCGTCTCGTGCCCCTCCTGCGGCCGTGCCCAGGTGGACGTCTACACCCTCGCCGACAAGGTCACCGAGGGGCTCAAGCACCTCGAGGTGCCGCTGCGCGTGGCCGTGATGGGCTGCGTCGTCAACGGTCCGGGCGAGGCCCGCGAAGCGGATCTCGGCGTGGCCTCCGGCAACGGCAAGGGCCAGATCTTCGTCAAGGGCGAGGTCATCAAGACCGTCCCGGAGGAGGACATCGTCGAGACCCTGCTGGCCGAGGCCAACCGGATCGCGGCCGAGATGGGCGAGGACGCGTCCGCCGGCAGCGCCCCGTCGGTCTCCGTGGGCTGATCCGGCGTGTTCCGGCGCGGCGGGCGGGTCCGAGCGATCCGCTCCGGCGGGTACGACGCCGCGCTCGCGCTCGCCCTCACCGATCCCGTCGTCAACGCCCTGGCCGGGGCGCGTCTGCGGGAGGTCGCCCGCACCGGCGCGCTGCCGCAGGAGTTCTCGCTCGCCGGGGAGGAGCAGCATCCGGAGGGGCTGCTGTGGCACGGGGTGAACCTCGCGCCGCTCTCCGCGACCCCGCGCGCCCTCGAGGACTTCGGGCGGCACCAGGCCTCCCGCGCCCGCCGTTCCAGCTCCGTGGTCGGTGACCGCCGCGCGGTCGAGACGCTCTGGCACGATCTGGCTGAGCCCTGGGGCGCCGGCGTGCGCGAATACCGCTGGAGCCAGCCGCTGCTGCTGGCCGAGGAACCGCCCGCACCGCAGCGGATCGCCCCGGGCGGCGCGACGGTGGGCGGCGAGGCGGGCCTGCGCCCCGCGGTCCCGGGGGAGGAGGAGGCGGTGTTCCCCGCCGCGGTCGCGATGTTCCGCGAAGAGGTGGGGATCGACCCGCTCGCCGGGGACGGCGGCCGCTCCTACCGCGCCCGCGTGGCCGATCTGATCCGTCGGCGGCGCACCTATGTGGTGATCGAGGAGGGCGAGGTGCGGTTCAAGGCCGACGTCGGCGCGCTCTTCGGACCGGTCGCCCAGATCCACGGGGTATGGGTGCGTCCCGCGCACCGCGGCCGCGGCCTGGGCCGCGCCGGGATGGCGGAGCTGGTGCGCCAGGTGCGGCGGGACCATGCCCCGCAGGTCTCGCTCTACGTCAACGACTACAACGAGCCCGCGCGCCGCGCCTACGCCGCCGCCGGCTTCCGGCAGGTCGGCGAGCTCACCACCATCCTGTTCTGACAGCCCGGGCGTGCAGCGCTCAGCCGGGTCGGTGGGCGGTGAGCACGAACTGCAGGGCGAGCCGGTCGGGATCCTCCCGCAGACGGAACCTCTCACCCTCGCGCACCATCAGCTCCGGCCACGGGCACCAGGCCGAGAACGGCGTCTCCTCGAAGGAGTCCAGCACCAGCCCGGCCTCGAGCACCGCGGTGAGGATCTCCCCGATCGAATGGTTCCACTGGTGGTTGACCCCGTGGGCGAACTCGGGCGCATCGGCCGGAGCCTCGACATAGCTGCCCGGCTCGTCCCAGGTCATCGGGTCGCGGCGCTGGAAGTACGGCTGCTCGATCCGCAGAGCCTCGCTCACGTCCTCGCCGACGGTCATGAACATCGGGTGGTCGTCGCGGATCATGAAGCGGCCGCCCGGTCGCAGCAGCGAGGCGATCACCCGCGCCCAGGCCGTCACGTCCGGCAGCCAGCACAGCACCCCGAGCGAGGTGTAGACCAGGTCGAACGAGCCCTCGACCGCCTCCCGGGCGTCATAGACGTTGGCCTCGACGAACTCGATCGCGGCGCCCGCGCGCTCGGCGATCGTGCGGGCGCGCCGGAGCGAACCGGGGGAGAGGTCCACCCCCACCACCCGCCGCGCCCCGAGGCGGGACAGGCTCACGGTGTCCGTCCCGAGGTGGCACTGCAGATGCGCGACGTCGAGCCCGGCCAGATCGCCGAGCCGCTCGCGCTCCTGGGCGACCTCGGGCGTGATCCGGGCAGGATCCTCCACCAGCTCCTCGATCCCGTATCCCGCCGCCTCGTGCAGCGCCGCGCGGTCGTCCCAGTTGGCGCGGTTGTCCTCGAACCAGCTCTGCGCAGTGCTCATGGCCACACCGTACGCAGCAGCGGAGACTCAGTCGACGTATTTCCCGGGCCCTCGGACGGGCCCCGCGCTACCGTGCCCGGATGAACAGATCGACGGTATCCGCCGCCGCGGAGGGCGGAGAGCAGAGCGGGGCGCGCCTGTACCTCCTGCAGGGAGCGCCCGCGGTGGGCAAGCTGACCCTCGCCCGCGAGCTCGAGGCCCGCACCGGCGCGATAGTCGTGGACAACCATCTGGTGAACAACGCCGTGTTCGTCCCGCTGGGGATGGGACGGGACGCCGAGGTGACCCTCGAGCAGACCGATGCGCTGCGCGCCCGCGTGCTCGACGTCGTCCTCGAGGCGACTCTCGCCGCGCCGGCCGCGCTGAGCCACGTGTTCACGAACTGGCTGCCCGATGATCCTGCGAACGCGGCGCACGTGGAGCGCCTGCGCGAACTGGCCCGCCGCCGCGGCGCCCGGTTCGTGCCGGTGTGGATGAGCGCCTCCGCCGAGGCGCTGACCGCGCGGGTCGCCTCCCCGGGCCGTGCCGAGCGCTCCAAGCTCGTCGACCCGGCGGTGCTGCGCGAGCTGCTGACGCGCCCCGAGCTCCCGCCCCCGGCGGACGCGCTGACCCTCGAGCTGAGCGAGACGACTCCCGCCCAGGCCGCGCAGCAGCTCCTCGCCGCGCTCGCCTGAGCCCGCCCCGGTCAGCCCCGGGCGAGCACGTCCAGCGACAGCAGCACGTTCGCCGCCGTCCAGGCGAGCGGCGCCACCTCCGCCGGCCGGCCGTCGAACAGCACCTTCTCGGGCAGGGACCCGGCCTCGGTGCGGTGCTCGGCGAGCCAGGTGAGGATCTCGAGCGCCGCGGTGCGCTCGCCGGACCGCGCCAGCGCGAGACCGAGCAGGCTCGTCGACGGGGTCCAGCTCACGCCGTCCTCCCGCCACGACGCGCCGGGCGCGATGCCGCCGCCGGGCCGGGCGAGCTCCTCGCGCAGGGAGAGCAGCTGCGCGGGGGCGGCCACGTCGTGGACCCCGGTGGCGTCCAGCAGCGCGAGCGCGGAATCGGCGCCGCCGCCGCTCCGGTAGCGCTGGAACCCGGTGGTGCCGAACGTCCCCTCGCACAGCGCGGTGAAGGAGCGCGCCGCCTGCTGCGCCGTGCGGCGTGCTGCGGAGGTCGGCGCGACCCGCGCCCCGGCCTGCAGCCCGGTGAGGGTCGCGGCCATGGTGCCGAGCGTCACCGACTCCTCATGCACCTCCCAGTAGTCGGGGGAGACCGGCGGTAGGCCGGTGCCGCCCGAGGTGCACCGGTGCAGGGTGCCCAGCGATCTCGTGATCAGCGGTGCGAGCCGCTCCAGGGCGCGGTCGCGGCCCTCCTCGCCCTCGGGCGGGACCGCCTCCGAGGCGGCCCACAGCAGCAGCCCGGCGCCGTCGAACTGCCGGGGCCGACGGTCCGGGGCCCGCCCGGTCGCCGGATCGTATCGGGCCTCGAACCAGCCGTCCCGGGCCTGCAGCGATCCCAGGTGCTCGAGCACGGACAGGGCCGTGTCACGATGCCCGATCCGCGCCAGCGCCGCGGCGCAGAACGCGGCGTCGCGCGGCCACATGTAGCGCCAGGAGCTGCTCCACCCCGCCACCGGGGCGGGGAGCTCGTCGGTGAGCACCCACAGGTCCCACAGCGCGGAGCCGGCCAGGTCGAGCAGCGCCGGGAGATCGCCGAGGCTCTCGCGGAGCATCCCCTGCCACTCCGCGGTGCCCTGCAGGAACTCCTCGGCACGCGCGCGTGCGGGGGAGGAGGGTGCCAGCTCGCTGCCGAAGCGGGTGCCCGGATCGAGCGGGAGCTGCGGGGAGCGGCCCCCGACCAGGGCACGCTGCTCGGCGCTGTCGTAGGCGACGGTCGCGGACCACAGCGGGATCACGGAGCGGGGATCCGTGGCGCGGCGGCCCGGACGGGTGCCGGTCCCGGTGCCGGCGCCCACCGCGCCGAGGGCTCCCAGGCCGACGACGGCACCCAGCGCGCCCGCCCCGCCCAGCAGCCGGCGGCGCGTGGTGGGGGCCGGGGCCCGCTGCTCGCCCCCCGGCCCCGCCTGCCCGCTGCCGGTGCCCGGCACGCGCTGTCTCCGCCTGTCCATCGCTCCACGGTACCGACGCCCGGAGCCGGACCGCTGTGAGGTCCGTGACCAGTACGATGGGTCGGCGTGCGCCGACGGCGGCGCACCCTGTCCTGCCCTGTGTGAAAGGCCGCCCCATGATCCGTCTGTCCTCGTCGTTCATCCGCACGCTGCGGGAGGACCCGGCCGACGCCGAGGTCGCCAGCCATAAGCTGCTGGTGCGCGCCGGGTACATCCGCCGCAGCGCCGCCGGGGTGTACACCTGGCTGCCGCTGGGCCTGAAGGTGCTGCGCAAGGTGGAGCAGATCGTGCGCGAGGAGCAGGACGCGATCGGCGGCCAGGAGGTGCTCTTCTCCGCGCTGCAGCCGCGCGAGCCCTATGAGGCGACCGGCCGCTGGGAGGACTACGGCCCGAACCTGTTCCGCCTGCAGGACCGCAAGCAGGACGACTACCTGCTCGCCCCCACCCACGAGGAGATGTTCACCCTGACGGTGAAGGATCTGTTCTCCTCGTACAAGGATCTGCCCACGATGCTGTACCAGATCCAGGCCAAGTACCGCGACGAGGCGCGGCCCCGCGCCGGGCTGCTGCGCACCCGCGAGTTCCTCATGAAGGACGCCTACTCCTTCGACGTGGACGACGAGGGCCTGGACGCCTCCTACGAGAAGCAGCGCCTCGCCTACCAGCGCACCTTCGAGCGGCTCGGGCTGCCCACGGTGATCTGTCGGGCCGATGCCGGGGCGATGGGCGGCTCGCGCTCGGAGGAGTTCCTGCACCCCACGCCGGTGGGTGAGGACACCTTCGTGGTCTCCGACGGCGGGTACGCGGCCAACGTCGAAGCGGTCACCACGCCCGCCCCGCCCGCACTGGACGAGGCTGCGATCGCCGCCCTGCCCGCGATGCACGTCGAGGACACCCCTGGGGCGTCCACGATCGCGAAGCTCACCGACTTCTCCAACCAGGCGTTCCCCGGGAAGGGCCCGACCACCGACAGCGGCGAATGGACCCGCTACGAGATGCTCAAGCACCTCGTGTACCTGCTCACCCACCCTGACGGCTCCACCGAGCCGCTGGTGATCGCGCTGCCCGGCGACCGCGAGGTCGACGCGAAGCGGCTCGAGGCGGCCGTCGCCCCGGCGGTCGCCTCGCCGTTCACGGACGAGGACTTCTCCGCGCATCCCGTGCTGAAGAAGGGCTACATCGGCCCGGAGGGCCTCGGGCTCGAGGCCGAGGCCGGGATCCGCTATCTCGTGGACCCGCGCGTGGTGCCCGGCTCCTCCTGGGTGGCCGGTGCCGGCGAGAAGGACAAGCACGTCTACGACCTCGTCTACGGTCGCGACTTCACGGCCGACGGCACGATCGAGGCCGCGGAGGTGCGCGACGGCGACCCGGCCCCCGACGGCTCGGGCCCGATGCGCCTGACCCGCGGCATGGAGATGGGGCACATCTTCCAGCTGGGCCGCACCTACGCCGAGGCGCTGGGGCTGAAGGTGCTCGACGAGAACGGCAAGTCCGTGGTCGTGACGATGGGCTCCTACGGCATCGGCGTCACCCGCGCGATCGCTGCGGTCGCCGAGCTCTGCCACGACGAGAAGGGGCTGTGCTGGCCGCGGCAGCTCGCCCCCGCCGACGTGCACATCGTCGCCACCGGCAAGGACCCGGCGATCTTCGCCGAGGCGGAGCGGATCGCCGGCGAGCTCGAGGCGCGCGGCCTCGAGGTGCTCTACGACGACCGTCCCAAGGTCTCCCCGGGCGTGAAGTTCAAGGACTCGGAGCTGCTGGGCGTTCCCACCTCGGTCGTGGTCGGCAGGGGCCTGGCCACCGGTGTGGTGGAGGTGCGGGACCGGGCCGGCGGCGAGATCCGCGAGGTCTCCCCGGAGGAGGTCGTCGACGCGGTGACCGCGGAGGTCCGCGGCGCCTGACTGCGGCGGGGGCTCAGCCGGCGGTCGGCGCCTGCTCGACCTCGAGGCCGGGCAGCGGCTCCATGCGGTCGGCGAGGGCGGCCAGCTGCTCGGCCTCCTGCAGCGCGGCCGCGATCGGCAGGGATCGGCGCTCGAAGGGCGCCGCACCGACCAGGGCGATGTGGTCCAGCAGCAGGCCCTGCGCGAGCAGCCGCGGCAGCGTCTCCACCAGCTCGGCATCGTGCATATCGCCGGGCAGCGCGTACACGGCCTGGCGCGCCACGACCGGGGCACCGTCCTCCTCGGCGATCCGGCCCAGCTCCTCGGCCCGCTCGCGGTGGCGCTCGGTGAGGTCGAGATGCCGCTCGCGCGCGTCTCCCTCGGTGCGGGAGGCCAGCACCTCGCCGAGGTAGCCCGCGTACCACTCCTCCAGCTGCGCCCGCTCGAGCGTGGAGTGGTAATCGGACTCGGCCCCGATCGAGGGCGGATCGCTGGCGGGCACCTCGCGCTGCGGGACGATCTCCTCCGCGGTCGGCGAGGCCGGGACCCCCTCGGAGACCGCCTCGCCCGCGGCGCGGTGCAGGCGCAGCGCGCTCCATGCGGTGTGGGCGGCGATGCCGCTCAATGGCCGCGCCAGCGAGCCGGAGACCTGGCGGGCCGCCGCGGCGGCGAGATCGCGCAGCTCCACCAGGCACTCGAGGAGCGCCGGGAGATCCTCTGGTGCCTCCGGCGGCGGGGGAGAGGTCTGCTCCGCGGCCGGCTCCTCCGCGGCCTCGAGCTCCTTCTCGTACTCGGCGCCGGTCAGCAGGGCGGTGCGCTGCACGGGCAGCGCGCCCGCGAGCTCGGAGAGCGCTCCGGAGAGCGCGGGGTCCTCGTCCGGGCCGGCCAGTGCGACCAGGGCCTGCGTGCCGGCCGCTGCACGGTCGAGCACCGCGAGCAGGTCGACGCGGTAGAGATCGTCGATCCCGGGCGGCGGAGGGGTGTACTGCTCCGGGCGGCCCAGCGCGATCGGTCCACAGCTCGCGAGCGGCAGCACTGCCAGGGCGCCGGCGGCGCCCAGCAGGGCACGGCGGGTGACCGGCACGGCGGTGCGGGAGGGACGAGCGGGAGGGATCACAGGAGGATTCTCGCATCGGGGGCCCTGGTGGAGGCACGGGCCCGGCGCGCCCACTATCCTGGGGGGACCGCTCCGAGGATCGCCCCGGAGCATCACAGACACCCATAGCGGCAGGAGGCGAGCGGGCCATGAGCGCACTCGAGGACCAGACCATCCTGCGGGAGACCGCCACGGAGGTGCTGGCCTCCCACGGGCTCGTGCTCGAGGAGGTCGAGATCCGGCGCGGCGGCGGCACGCCGCAGGTGCGGCTCATCGTCGACCTGCCCGAGGATCAGCTGGGCAGCGCCGATCTCGACACCGTCGCCGAGGCCTCCCGGGCACTGTCCGAGGCGGTCGACGCCGATGACGCGGTGCTGGGCAGCGCACCCGTCCTGCTCGAGGTCACCACCCCCGGCGTCGACCGCGAGCTCACCGCCCCGCGGCACTTCCGCCGCGCGCGCGGCCGGCTGCTGAGCCTCACCACCGAGGAGGGCACCACGCTGCGTGCCCGGCTCCTCGCCGTCGACGGGGAGGAGCTGGCGCTGCGCCAGGAGCCCGGCCGGGACGACCGGGGGCGGCCGCTGAAGCTGCCCGCCGGCACCACCGAGCGCCTGCGGCTGCCGCTCGCGGAGGTCGCCCGGGCCCGGGTCGAGGTCGAGTTCGACCCGCCCGCGGATCTCGAGGAGCTCCTCGCCGAGATCACCGGCGCGGACGCCGCCCCGGCGTCCCGCGCCGCCACCGACCCGGGCCCCGGCGACTCGCCAGGCCCCACCGCGGCCACGGATCATCCCGCCGCAACGAAGGAGAGCTGAGATGGACATCGACATGGGTGCCCTCCGGGCCCTCGAGCGGGAGCGCGACATCCGCCTGCCCGTCCTGCTGGACGCGATCCGCTCGGCGCTGCATGCCGCGTACCTGCACACCGATCACCCGGTCCGCGACTCGGAGGTGCTCATCGACGAGAGCACCGGCGAGGTGGCGGTCATCGCGCGAGAGCGGGACGCCGACGGCGTCGTGGTCGAGGAGTGGGACGACACCCCGGAGAACTTCGGCCGCGTCGCCGCCTCCACCGCCCGCCAGGTGATCTTCCAGCGCATCCGCGACCTGGAGGACGAGGCGGTGCTCGGCGAGTACGCCGACCGGGCGGACGACATCGTCTCCGGCATCATCCAGCAGGGCCGCGATCCGCGGATGGTGCTGGTCGACCTCGGTGAGGTCGAGGCCGTGCTGCCCCCGCACGAGCGGGTGCCCGGGGAGGACTACTCCCACGGGCGCCGGCTGCGGGCCTACGTCACCGAGGCGCGCCGCGGGCCGAAGGGCCCCCAGATCACGCTCTCCCGCTCGCATCCGAACCTCGTGCGCCGGCTGTTCGATCTCGAGGTGCCCGAGGTCGCCGACGGCACCGTCGAGATCACGGGGCTGGCCCGCGAGGCCGGCCACCGCACGAAGATGTCCGTGCGAGCCACCGTCCCCGGCGTCAACGCCAAGGGCTCGTGCATCGGCCCGATGGGCGCCCGCGTGCGCTCGGTGATGAACGAGCTGGGCGGCGAGAAGATCGACATCGTCGACTTCGACGAGGATCCGGCGACCTACGTCGCCAACGCGCTCTCGCCCTCCAAGGTCAGCAGCGTGACGGTGATCGACGAGGTCGGCCGCGCGGTGCGGGCCGTGGTCCCCGAGACCCAGCTCTCCCTGGCGATCGGCAAGGACGGCCAGAACGCCCGCCTCGCCGCCAAGCTCACCGGCTGGAAGATCGACATCCGGCCCGACAGCGCCCCGGATCCCGCCCCCGCCGACTGAGGTGTGTCCCACGCCTCCCCGCTGAGGTCGACCCCGAGCCGGTCCGCTACACTGGGGAGGCTGTTCGCCGAGTGGTGGCACGCGTCGTCCGTCGACCGTGCCCCCGCCCGTGCGGAGAAGCTCGGATCGGAGGTGGAGGAATGGTCACCCGCTCCTCCGCTCACCGACCTGAGCGCACGTGCGTCGGCTGCCGTCAGGTGGCCCCGCGCGACCAGCTGGTGCGTCTGGTCCGGGAGTCCGCTCCCGGAGGATCCGCCCCCCGCGTCCGCGTCGATCCCTCGGGATCGGCTCCCGGCCGCGGAGCGTGGCTCCATCCGGACACGTCATGTCTCGAGCTCGCCCTCCGGCGAGGCGGTTTCCCCCGGTCCTTCCGCGGACCGGTCGACACCGGGCCGTTGGCCCAGACCCTCGAGGATCCCGATTTCACCCGAACGTGGAACAGGTAGAAGAACCATGGACATCCGATGAGTACTCACCCATGAGCACCTTCAGGAATTAGTGGTCCGAGCCCTCTTGTCGGCCGGACCGAGACAGGAGAAATGTGGCTAAGGTCCGCGTCCACGAGCTCGCCAAGGAGCTCGGACACCCGAGCAAGGTCGTTCTGCAGAAGCTGCAGGACATGGGCGAATTCGTTCGCTCCGCCTCCTCGACCATCGAGGCTCCGGTAGCCCGCCGTCTGCGTCAGGAGCTCCCCACCGTCAGCGGTGACGAGGCTCCCGCGAAGAAGAGCGGCTCCGGCTCGTCCTCCATCGGCGCTCCCAAGCCCGGTGGCACCCCCAAGCCCGGTGCGAAGCCCGCTGCGAAGCAGCCCGAGGCTCCCGCCCCGTCGGCCCCCGCCGCCCCGAAGCCGGGCGCCGAGACGCCGGATGCCGAAAAGCCGGATGCCGAAAAGCCGGCTCCCGCGCCGAAGCCGGGTGCCGAGAAGCCGGCCCCCGCACCGAAGCCCGGCGCCGAGAAGCCCGCGCCGGCTCCGAAGCCGGGAGCTCCGGCGCCCACCCCGAAGCCGGGTGCCGAGAAGCCGATCCCCACCCCGAAGCCCGGCGGAGAGCGTCCCGCGCCGCGTCCGGGGGGTGCCCGTCCGGGCAACAACCCCTTCGCCAGCTCGCAGGGCATGCCCCGTCCCGGCCGCAAGCCGGGCCAGGGCGGTCCCCGCCCGGGCGGTCCCCGTCCCGGGAACAACCCCTTCGCCAGCTCGCAGGGCATGCCCCGCCCCGGTCAGCGCCCGTCGCGTCCCGGCGGCACCGAGCAGGCCGCCGGCCGTCCCGCCCGCGAGGGCGGCGCGCCCCGTCCCGGTGGTGCACCGCGTCCGGGCGGTCGCCCGGGCATGCCCACCCCGGGCATCATGCGTCAGCACTCCAGCGGCGGCCTCGCCGACGCCAACAAGGGCGGCGGCGGCCGCGGTCGTGGCGGACGCCCCGGCCCGGGCGGTCGTCCCGGCGGTCCGATCGGCGGCGGCGGTCCCCGCGGCCGCGGTGGTCGCGGCAGCACCCAGGGCGCCTTCGGGCGCGGCGGCAAGCCCGCCCGCTCGCGCAAGTCGAAGCGTGCGAAGCGCCAGGAGTTCGAACAGCAGCAGGCTCCCGCGCCGGGCGGCGTCTCGATCCCGCGCGGCAACGGCCAGACGATCCGTCTGCGCCGCGGCGCCTCGCTGTCCGATTTCGCCGATCGCATCGACGTCAACCCCGCATCGCTGATCACGGTCCTCTTCGCCATGGGCGAGATGGCCACCGCGACCCAGTCGCTGGACGAGGTCACCTTCGGCCTGCTCGGCGAGGAGCTCGGCTACAAGATCGAGATCGTCTCCCCGGAGGACGAGGAGCGCGAGCTGCTCGAGCAGTTCGACATCGACCTCGATGCCGAGCTCGCCGACGAGGACGACGAGGACCGTCGCCCGCGCCCGCCGGTCGTCACCGTCATGGGCCACGTCGACCACGGCAAGACCCGCCTGCTGGACACGATCCGCAAGGCGAAGGTCGGTGCGGGCGAGGCCGGTGGCATCACCCAGCACATCGGTGCGTACCAGGTCGAGGTCGAGCACGAGGGCGCCGAGCGTCAGCTCACCTTCATCGACACCCCGGGCCACGAGGCGTTCACCGCCATGCGTGCCCGTGGTGCGGACGTCACCGACATCGCGATCCTCGTGGTCGCCGCGGACGACGGCGTGATGCCCCAGACCATCGAGGCGCTCAACCACGCCCAGGCGGCCGAGGTCCCGATCGTGGTCGCGGTCAACAAGATCGACAAGCCGGAGGCCAATCCGGAGAAGATCCGCCAGCAGCTGACCGAGTACAACCTGATCGCCGAGGAGTACGGCGGCGAGACGATGTTCGTCGACGTCTCCGCGCGGGAGAACCTCAACATCGATGCGCTGCTGGAGGCGGTCCTGCTGACCGCGGACGCCGCGCTCGAGCTGGCGGCGAACCCGGACAAGGACGCGCGCGGCGTGTCGATCGAGGCGAACCTCGACAAGGGCCGCGGCCCGGTCGCCACGGTGCTGGTCCAGCAGGGCACCCTGCGGGTCGGCGACGCGATCGTCTGCGGCAGCGGCCACGGCCGAGTGCGCGCCATGCTCGACGAGAACGGCGAGAACGTCACCGAGGCGGGTCCGTCCCGTCCGGTCCAGGTGCTGGGCCTGACCTCGGTGCCCGGAGCCGGTGACTCCTTCCTGGTCGCCCAGGACGAGCGCACCGCGCGCCAGATCGCCGAGAAGCGGGAGGCCGCCAAGCGCGCCGCCTCGCTGTCGAAGGTCCGCAAGCGCATCAGCCTCGAGGACATCAACAAGCACATGGCCGATGGCAAGGTCGAGACCCTCAACCTCATCCTCAAGGGCGACGCGGCCGGTGCCGTGGAGGCCCTGGAGGAGTCGCTGCTGGGCATCGACGTCGGCGAGGGCGTGGATCTGCGCATCATCGACCGCGGCGTCGGCGCGATCACGATGAACAACATCAACCTCGCGGTGGCGTCCAACGCCGTCATCATCGGCTACAACGTGCGGGCCGAGGGCCTGAACGCGGACTACGCCGACCGCGAGGGCGTGGAGATCAAGTACTACTCGGTCATCTACAACGCCATCGACGAGGTCGAGCAGGCCCTCAAGGGCATGCTCAAGCCGGAGTACGAGGAGGTCGAGCTCGGCTCGGCGGAGATCCGCGAGATCTTCCGCTCCTCCAAGTTCGGCAACATCGCCGGCTCCATCGTGCGCAGCGGCATCATCAAGCGCGGCACGAAGGCACGCATCACCCGCCGGGGAGCGGTCATCGCGGAGAACATCGAGATCTCCGGGCTGCGCCGCTACAAGGACGATGTCACCGAGGTCCGCGAGGGCTACGAGTGCGGCATCAACCTGGGCTCGCACAACGACCTGCAGCTCGAGGACCTCATCACCACCTACGAGATGCAGGAGAAGCCCCGCAGCTGATCCTGGAGCGGCCGGGCATCCCACGGGATGCCCGGCCGCACCGCGGGGGAGGGCCGCCGGCCCTGCAGTCGGCGCCGCGCCGACACCGCTCCTGCGGCCCCATCCGCTGCCGGACGTGCAGCGCCGCGGCGCAGAGCGGGAGACGATCCCGCGCCGCCCGGGAACGACCAGCGAGCAGCTGACCGCGCTGCTCGTCACCCCGCCGCCGATCAGGAGAACGACACCCCATGAACGACAACCCCCGCGCCCTCCGGCTGGCCGACCGCATCAAGGTCATCGTCGCCACCATGCTCGACACCCGGGTCAAGGACCCGCGTCTCGGCTTCGTGACGATCACCGACGTGCGCGTCACCGGCGACCTCCAGCACGCCACCGTCTTCTACACCGTCTTCGGCACCGACGAGGAGCGCGAGGGCACCGCCGCCGCGCTCGAGAGCGCCACCGGGATGCTCCGCCGCGAGGTGGGCCGCCAGACCGGTGTCCGCCTGACCCCCACCCTCGAGTTCATCGCCGACGCGGTCCCCGAGAACGCCCGCGTCATCGAGGACCTCCTCAGCGAGGCCCGCGGCCGCGACGCCGAGCTCGAGAAGGCGAAGGCCGGGGCCACCTACGCGGGGGAGGCGGATCCGTATCGCAAGCCCCGCGAGGAGGAGCTGGAGGACGAGGACAGCACGGGCGCGACCGAGCCCGGCGACGACACCTCGGGCGAGGACGAGACCGGCCGCGAGCAGCCGTGACCCCCGCCCCGCACGGCGCGGCGCCCTCCGCACCCGGCTCCGCCCCGCACGGGGTGCTGCTGGTCGACAAGGCCGCGGGACGCACCAGCCATGACGTGGTCGCCCGGGTCCGATGGCTGCTGGGCACCAAGAAGGTGGGTCACGCGGGCACCCTCGACCCGATGGCGACCGGACTGCTGGTGCTCGGCGTCGGCCAGGGCACCCGCCTGCTCACCTACCTGGTGGGACTGGACAAGACCTACGAGGCGACGATCCGACTGGGGCGCTCCACCACCACCGACGACAGGGAGGGCGAACCGCTCGGCGAGATCGTGGATGCGAGCGGTCTCACCGCGGCGGAGATCTCCCCGCACCTCGCCTCGCTCCGCGGGGACATCGCCCAGGTGCCCTCCACCGTCAGCGCCATCAAGATCGACGGGAAGCGCGCCTACGCCCGGGCCCGCGCGGGGGAGGACGTGCAGCTCGCCGCCCGGCCCGTGACCGTCTCCCGCTTCGAGGCGGGGGAAGCGCGCACCGAGGGGGAGTTCCTCGACCTCGACGCGGTGATCGACTGCTCCTCGGGCACCTATGTGCGTGCGCTGGCCCGAGATCTCGGCGCCGCGCTCGGCATGGGCGGCCACCTCACGGCGCTGCGCCGCACCGCCGTGGGCCCCTTCTCGGTGCAGGACGCCCTGCGCGTCCCGGCCCGGGGCGAGGGCGATGACGTCGACCTGCCGCTGCAGGGCCTCGGCGCGGTCGCCGCACGGGTGCTTCCCGTGCTCGAGGTGGACGCGGCGCAAGCCGCAGCGCTCGGCACCGGCCAGCGGCTCCGCTCCGACGCGGCCGGGGACTGCGACGAGGCGGACGGGCCCGTGGCCGCGCTGGATGCCGCGGGCCGGCTGATCGCGATCCTCGAGCGCGAGGGCGCCGGCTGGCGCCCGGTGCTGGTGGTGCCGGTCGACGCACGCTGCTGAACGGCGCCGCCGCGCTGACGCACCGGCCGAGCCGGTGCACGGAGCCTCACGGACTGCAGGGCCCCTCCCGCTCGGGAGGGGCCCTGCAGTCCGTGCTGGGGTGCCGTCACGAGGCGGCCGCGGCCGCACGGACCTCAGTTGTGGACGACGGTCTTGGTGCCGATGCTCGCCCAGTCGTACAGCCACTTCGCGTCCGAGACCGGCAGGTTGATGCAGCCGTGCGAGCCGGAGTACCCGAAGGAGGAGCGCCACGGCGCGCCGTGGAATGCGTACCCGCGGTGGAAGTACTGCACCCAGGGGACGTCGGGCGTGTAGTAGTACTCCGGATCGTCCTCCTCGTAGTAGCCGGCGTTGGTCATGTCCTGGCGGTCGTAGCGCAGGTAGATCTCGTAGGTGCCGGTGACGGTCTCGTTGCCCGCCTTGCCGTCGACCATCGTGCGCGGGCCCCACACCGGGGTGTCGCCCACGTACGCCGTGACCGTCTTCGCGGAGAGGTCCACGTCGATCCACTTCTCGCCCGTGGGGTTCGCCGGGGTGTCGGAGGAGTCGTCCTCGCCGTCCTCGTCCTCGTCCTTCGGGGCGTCGACCTTCTCGACCTCGGCGGTGACCTTCTCGGACTCGAAGGCGGCCTCGAGCGGCGTGGTGCCGCTCAGCGCGGCGATCAGCTCGTCGGCCACCGCATCGGTGTTCGTGATCTTCAGGCCGTCCTTCTTCTCGGTGACGACCTTGACGACCTCGCCGTCCTCGTCGACCTGCTCGATGCCGTCCTCGGCCTCGACCGCGTCCTTGTCGGCACGGGCGGAGACCCACTCGCGCACCGCATCCTCGTCGACCGAGATGCCGAGCGACTGGCCGTCCTCCTCGGCCTCCACGGAGATCCAGCCGTTGCGCCGCTCGGCGGAGACCTCGTGGGTCTCCCCATCTGCGCCGGTGATCGACATCGGCTGCTCGAGCAGGGTGGAGATCGTGCCGACGACCTCCTCCGCCTCCTCGGTGGTGATCTGCGGGGCGATCTCCTCGAGCGGCTGCTCGACGCTGAAGTCCTCGAGAGCGGGAGCGTTCTGGGTCACCGCGTCCACGAGCGGCTGCGGGTCCACGCCCTGGCCGTTGCGGCCGGGCTCCGCGGTCCAGGCCTGCTCCTCCTCGTCGAAGCTGACCTGCGCATCGACCGGGTCGGTGCGGTCCTCGGGGACCAGGCCCTTCGCGAACTCGGCGGCCTTCTCCTCGTCGACGGAGACGACGGGGGCGACTTCGTGCTCGCCGGCCCAGGTCGAGGACAGCACGCCGGTGAACGAGTCGTCGCGATCGACGGCGGCCTGCGCGGTGGCGGCGGCGTCGACGGTCACGCCCAGATCCTCCAGACCGGCCTCGAGCGTCTGGTCACCGGCGGTGACGGTGACCGTCACCTCGCTGCCCCGCTCGACGACGAGGGAGGAGATCTCCTCGGGAGTCTGGCCGGCGATGTCCTGGCCGAGCAGGGTCGTGCCGGGCAGGGCGCGACCCTCGAACTGCTTCGCGTAGGCGAGCGCGCCGCCGGTGAGGAGGACGGCGAGCACCGCGAAGACGGCCACCAGCACGAGTGCGACCCGGCGACGGCCGTGTCGGCCGGTGGGTCGCAGCGGGCCGCCCGGCGCGGCCGTATCGGTCACGTTCGTCATGGATTCAGATCCGTTCTCGGCGGCCGTCGTGACTGCCCCCGCTGCACTGCGCGGGAGGGCGCAGGGGTCCCTCCCCCGAGCCGCCTCACCTTCAGGGTAACGGAGCGGACATACCGCACAACATGGGGAGGCGCCAGACCTTCGTCACAGCGTGGCATCGTCGTCGACGGGGAGCCGGCCCGGGGCGCGGCGCCGCACCACGGGGCCGACGGCGACCCGCCAGTCGCTGACCCGGCCCCGACGGGCGCTACAGTGTGCACCGGCGACCCCCGCCGCCGCGTCGAGCAGCGACGCCCCTGACCTCGGCGCGAGAGCGCATCCGGCCCCGGAAGGACATGACCGCGTCGTGACCCGCGTCCCCATCTGGCACTCCGTCGACGAGGTGCCCGCCGAGCTCGGCCCCACCGCGGTCTCGATCGGCAACTACGACGGGGTCCACCGAGGGCACCGCTTCGTGCTCGATCAGCTCCGCCGCCATGCCCAGGCCCGCTCCCTGGCGCCCGTGGCCCTCACCTTCTGGCCGCATCCGCGGCACGTGATGGGCGATCCTGCTCGCACCCCTCTGCTGACCGGCCACGAGGACCGCGACCGGCTGCTGCTGCTCGCCGGGATGCACGGCGTGCTGGATCTCGAGTTCACCCACGACTTCGCCCAGTACTCGCCCGAGGACTTCGTGCGCGTCTTCCTCGTCGAGGGCCTGGGGGTGAAGTGCGTCGTGCTCGGGGAGGACGCGCTGTTCGGGCGCGGCAACTCGGGAGACATCGGCACGATGAGGGAGCTGGGCAGGGCCTTCGGCTTCGACGTCGTCACGGTCGACGAGCTCGGTCCCGAGGGGACGGGCACCGGGCGCATCTCCTCCTCCGGGATCCGCAGCGCCCTGCTGGAGGGCGAGGTGGAGACCGCCAACGAGGCGCTGGGCCGCCTCCACACCGTCACCGACGTGGTGCACCACGGCTTCCGCCGCGGCCACGAGCTCGGCTTCCCCACCGCCAACCTGGGCCCGTCGCCGGCGGGGCTGATCCCGGCCGACGGCGTCTACGCCGGCTATCTCACCGTCACCGAGCAGGCGCCCTCGCACCTCGGCGTCGAGCCGCTCGCCGGGGCCCCGGCCACCATCTCGATCGGCACCAACCCCACCTTCGAGGCGGACGGCGCGCCCCGACGCACCGTCGAGGCCTACGTGCACGGGGACCACGATCTCGACCTCTACGGCGACGTGGTGCGGCTCGAGTTCGTCGCGTTCCAGCGGCCCACGCTGAAGTTCGACTCGGTCGACTCGCTGATCGAGCAGATGGACCGGGACGTCGAGGTGACCCGCCGCACTCTCGCCGCGGAGCGCTCCCGCCCGGGCATCGCCGGCTGATATCCTGCCAGGGCCGTCAGAACGGCCGCGGAGAGCGGATCCTCCCCACCAGACCACCAGCCCTCGGGCTCGTGCGCCTCGGGGCCCGCTCGCCCCAGAGCCCGGGCATCAGGTCCGGAGCGCCGCGCAACGACCCAGGAGAGCCATGGCCTTCGACACCGCTACGAAGCAGCAGATCATCAAGGAGTACGGGACCACCGAGGGCGACACCGGTTCGCCCGAGGTCCAGATCGCGCTCCTCAGCCACCGCATCACCTACCTGACCGAGCACCTCAAGACCCACAAGCACGACCACCACACCCGTCGTGGTCTGATGCTGCTGGTCGGTCAGCGCAAGCGCCTCCTGCAGTACCTGCAGAGCGCCGACATCGAGCGTTACCGCTCGCTGATCAAGCGTCTCGGCATCCGCCGGTGACCACCGCCGCCGCTCGCCCTCGGGGCGGGCGGCGGTTTCGTGTGCCCCCTGTGCGCCGCACGGAGGGCGCCCCGTCCACCGCCCCGACCAGGTTCGGTCCTCGGCAGTGGCCCGCGGAACAGGGACCCGGCGCTCCGGATCCCCGCACCGAGGGCGACTGACGAAGGCCGCACCGGCTGGGCACCCCTTCCTCAGAGGAGAGACCCATGGCCATGGAAGGCCCTGAAATCACCGCTACCACCGCGGTCATCGACAACGGCTCCTACGGGCGCCGCGAGATCCGCTTCGAGACCGGCCGGCTCGCGCAGCAGGCCGCCGGCGCCGTCGCCGTCTACCTCGACGACGACACGATGGTGTTCTCCGCGACCGCCGTCTCGAACAAGCCGAAGGAGCACTTCGACTTCTTCCCGCTGACCATCGACGTCGAGGAGCGGATGTACGCCGCGGGCCGCATCCCCGGCTCCTTCTTCCGCCGCGAGGGCCGTCCCGGCACCGACGCGATCCTCGCCGCACGCCTCACCGACCGCCCGCTGCGCCCCGCCTTCGTCAAGGGCCTGCGCAACGAGGTCCAGGTCGTCCTGACCGTCATGGCCAACGGCCCCGACGACGCCTACGACGTCGTCGGCATCAACGGCGCCTCCGCCTCCACCCAGATCTCCGGCCTGCCCTTCTCCGGCCCGATCGGCGCGGTGCGCATCGCGCTCATGCCCAACTCCCAGGGCGGCGGCCAGTGGGTCGCCTTCCCGACCTTCTCGCAGCTCGACGAGGCCGTGTTCTCCATGGTCGTCGCGGGACGCATCGTGGAAGACGATGTGGCGATCATGATGGTCGAGGCCGAGGCCACCGACAACTCCTGGAACCTCATCAAGGAGCAGGGAGCGATCGCCCCGACCGAGTCCGTCGTGGCCGAGGGCATCGAGGCCGCGAAGGTCTTCATCCGCAGCCTGTGCGTGGCCCAGCAGGAGCTGGCCGCCACCGCCGCCAAGCCGGTGCGCGAGTTCCCGCTGTTCCTGGACTACCAGGACGACGCCTACGAGATCGTCGAGGCCGCCGCGACCGAGCGTCTGGCCGAGGTCATGTCGATCGCGGCCAAGACCGAGCGCGAGGAGCGCACCGAGCAGCTGCTCGCCGAGATCACCGAGGAGCTCTCCGGCGAGGGGAAGCAGCTCGAGGACCGCGAGAAGGAGGTCACCGGGGCGTTCCGCGCGCTGACCAAGCAGGTCGTGCGCAAGAAGGTCCTCACCGAGGGCGTCCGCATCGACGGCCGCGGCCTGCGCGACATCCGTGCGCTCTCCGCCGAGGTCGAGGTGCTCCCGCGGGTCCACGGCTCGGCCCTGTTCCAGCGCGGTGAGACCCAGATCATGGGCGTGTCCACGCTGAACATGCTGAAGATGGAGCAGCAGATCGACTCGCTCGGCCCGGTCGAGCGCAAGCGCTACATCCACCACTACAACTTCCCGCCCTACTCCACCGGTGAGACCGGCCGCGTCGGCTCCCCGAAGCGCCGCGAGGTCGGCCACGGCATGCTCGCCGAGCGCGCCATCGTGCCGGTGCTGCCCAGCCGCGAGGAGTTCCCCTACGCGATCCGTCAGGTCTCCGAGGCGCTGGGCTCCAACGGCTCCACCTCGATGGGCTCCGTCTGCGCCTCGACCCTGTCGCTGCTGAACGCCGGTGTGCCGCTGCGCGCCCCGGTCGCCGGCATCGCCATGGGCCTGATCTCCGACACGGTGGAGGGGGAGACCCGCTACGCGGCGCTCACCGACATCCTCGGTGCCGAGGACGCCTTCGGCGACATGGACTTCAAGGTCGCCGGCACCTCGGAGTTCATCACCGCCATCCAGCTGGACACCAAGCTCGACGGCCTCCCGGCCTCCGTGCTCACCGGTGCGCTGTCGCAGGCGCACGAGGCGCGCCTGGCGATCCTCGGCGTGCTGGGCGAGGCGATCGACGCGCCCGACGAGATGAGCCCGCACGCCCCGCGCGTCCTCGCGGTCACCGTCCCGGTCGACAAGATCGGTGCGGTCATCGGCCCGAAGGGCCAGATGATCAACCAGATCCAGGACGACACCGGCGCGGACATCACCATCGAGGACGACGGCACCGTGTACATCGGTGCGACCGACGGCCCCTCGGCGGAGGCCGCGCGCTCCGCGGTCAACGCGATCGCGAACCCGATGGTCCCCGAGGTCGGCGAGCGCTACCTCGGCACCGTCGTGCGCGTGGTCGACTTCGGCGCCTTCATCTCGCTCACCCCGGGCAAGGACGGCCTGCTGCACGTCACCCAGCTGCGCAAGCTCAACGGCGGCAAGCGGGTCGACAACGTCGAGGACGTCGCCACGGTGGGGCAGAAGATCGAGGTGGAGATCCGCGAGATCGACGCCCGCGGCAAGATCTCCCTCGCCGTGATCGAGGAGGACGAGGCGGAGTCCGCCGAGTCCGCCGCCTCGGAGGCGACCACCGCCGAGTGATCCCGGCGTCGGCCCCGGTCGACGACATCCCAGGACGGGGAGGCCTCCGCACGGAGGCCTCCCCGTCCTGCTGCGCCGGGGCTCCCCGCCGATCGTCGGCTGACCGCGCCACGGTGAGCAACGGCTCGCCTGCGCACCGCCGTCGGCGTGGAACAATCGAGCGATGCCTCTCGACCTCTCCTACGACGATCCTGCCTCCGACGTTCTGCTCGACGCCGCCACCGGCGTGCGCCGCAGCATCCTGCCCGGGGGCGTGCGGCTGCTGACCCAGACGGACCGCAGCGTGCGCAGCGCGACCATCGGACTGTGGCTGCCCGTCGGCTCGCGCGACGAGACCCCCGCCCACGCCGGGAGCACCCACGTGCTCGAACACCTGCTGTTCAAGGGCACCCCGCGACGCAGCGCGATGGACATCGCGACCGCCTTCGACGAGGTGGGCGGCGACTCCAACGCCCTCACCGCCAAGGAGCACACCCTCTACTACGGCCGGGTCCGCTCCTCGGACATCCCGATGGCCGTGGACGTGCTCACCGACATGATCACCGCGAGCCTCCTCGAGCAGGACGCCCTGGCCACGGAGCGGGAGGTCATCCTCGAGGAGCTCGCGATGGCCGAGGACGACCCCGGCGACATCGGCTACGAGACCTTCCTCGCCGACGTGCTCGGCCCGGACACCGCGATCGGCCGTCCCGTGGGCGGCACCGCCGCGAGCGTCGAGGCGCTGACGATCGAGGACGTGCGCGCCCACTTCACCGAGCACTACCGGCCCGACAACCTCGTCGTCACCGCCGTGGGCGACCTCGACCACGACGAGCTCGCGGGCCTGCTCCAGGACGGGCTGCGCCGCGGCGGCTGGGAGCTCGAGCCCGGGCACCTGCCCTCCCGACGGCAGCGGCCCGCGCACCCCGACGCCTCGGGCGCAGCCGCCGGTTCCGCGGCGGACGTCGCCGCGCTCGCCCCGCACCGCCTGGGTAGGCCCACCGAGCAGAACCACATCTACCTCGGCGGCCGCGGGCTCACCGCGCTCAGCGAGGACCGGCACGCGCTGTCGGTGCTGATGTCGGCGCTCGGCGGAGGGATGTCCTCCCGTCTGTTCCAGAACATCCGCGAGCAGCGCGGGCTGGCGTACTCGGTGTATTCCTTCAGCGCCGGCTACCGCGACGCCGGCCTGTTCGGGATGTACGCCGCGTGCCGGCCCGGCCGCACCACCCAGGTGGTCGAGCTGCTGGCCGAGGAGCTGGCCCGCATGGGGGAGCGGGGCATCGACGAGCTCGAGCTGGCGCGTGCGAAGGGCCAGATCACCGGCTCCTTCGCGCTCGGCCTGGAGGACACCAGCTCCCGCATGGGGCGGCTCGGTACCATCGAGCTGGTCCACGGCCGCTACACGAGCGTCGACGAGACCCTCGAGCGGATCGCGGCGGTGGGGGCGGGCGATGTCCGCGCCCTCGCCGCCCGGCTCGCCGACTCCTTCAGCACCCGGGTCGAGGTGGGCCCCGAGAGCTGACGGAGCACGGCTCCGCCGCCGCAGCACCTGACCTCCATCCGGTCCGCCCCGGCGCTTCTGCGCCGACCGCCCGGCCGTCGAGCGGCCCCGCCCGCACATCGTCCACCGCACCCCGCATCGCCCACCCTCGAGGAGAACCATGACCCCGAACGCTCCGTCCCGCCCCACCCGCGTCGCCGTGCTCGGCGCCTCCGGACGGATGGGCGCCGCCGCCTGCCGCGCCGTCGAGGAGGCACCGGACCTCGAGCTGGTCGCGCGCATCGGCCGCGGGGACGAGCTCTCCGCGATCACCGAAGCGGGTGCGGAGGTCGCGATCGACCTCACCATCCCGTCGGTCACCGCCGAGAACGTGCGCTGGCTGGTCGAACACGGCATCCACGCCGTGGTCGGCACCACCGGGTGGACCGAGGAGTCGCTCGAGGCGCTGCGCACGCAGCTCGAGGGCGCCGAGGGCGTGGGCGTGCTGATCGCCCCGAACTTCGCCATCGGCGCCGTGCTCGCCATGCGCTTCGCCGAGATCGCGGCGCGCTACTACGACAGCGCCGAGATCATCGAGATGCACCACGAGAACAAGCTCGACGCCCCCTCCGGCACCGCCCGCCACACCGCGGCCGCGATCGCCCGCGGCCGCGCCGAGGCGGGGCTCGGCCCGGTCCCGGACGCGACGGAGAAGGATCCCGACGGCGCCCGCGGCGCGGTGGTGGACGGCATCCACGTCCACGCCGTGCGCCAGCGCGGCCTGGTCGCCCATGAGGTCGTCCAGTTCGGCGGGGTGGGGGAGCAGTTCGTGCTGCGCCACGACTCCTTCGACCGCATCAGCTTCATGCCCGGGGTGCTGCTGGGCGTGCGCGAGGTCGCCGCGCATCCGGGCCTCACGGTCGGCCTGGACGGCTACATGGACCTCGGCTGAGCCGGCAGGGGAGAGGAGGGACATCCGCGCATGAAGCAGAAGCTCTTCGTGGCCGTGCTGGTGCTGATCACCGCGGCCTACGCCTGGGGGCTCGGCTGGATCGCCTGGGGCTTCGTCCGTGCCGGCAGCGCGCTCGGCTACGGCATGGCCCTCGGCATTGTGATCCTGCTGGCGCTCACGATCTGGGTGACCTGGCGCGAGATGCTCTTCGGCCTCGCCTCTGCCCGCCTCGCCGCGCAGTACGAGCCCCCGGTCGAGGCCGACGGCGAGGACCAGCGGGCCGAGTTCGAGGCGTCCCGGGCGGCGCTCCAGGAGGGCGCCGAGCACGACTGGCGCGCCTGGTTCCGGCTCGCCCTGGCCTACGACGCGCTGCGCGACCGCAAGGGCGCCCGGATGGCGACGCGCCGCGCCATCGCCGAGCACCGCGGCTGAGCCGCAGCGCACCCCGGAGGGCGGGCCGCCTCAGGACCAGCCGAGGGCCCGCAGCCCGGCCGCGACGACCGCGGCGCCGATGACGACCACCAGGAACGGGGCGCGCGCCCACAGCAGTCCCGCGGCGGCCGCGAGCGCGGCCAGACGCGCGTCGAGCACGATCTCCGAGCCGCTGGTCGCCGCCTGGGTGGCGACCAGCGCTCCGAGCAGCGCGATCGGCAGCAGCGTCGTGACCCGGGAGACCCGAGGCCGTTCGAGCACGTCCGGCGGGGCCTGGTAGCCGATCCACTTCTGGGCGAAGGACAGCACCGACGCGGCGATCACCGCGACCCACAGCAGACTCATCGGGTCCCCTCCTCACGCGTCTCGGCGCCCTCGCGGTGCACGGGCCGGCGCCGGGAGGGCAGCAGCCCGGCGACCACCGCCACCAGCGCAGCGGCCAGCACCGGCAGCCCGGCGGGCAGCACCGGCGTGGTCAGCAGGGCGACGAACGCCGCGGCCACCGCGATCGTGACCGCATCAGCCCGCCGCAGCCGCGGCCACAGCAGGGCCAGGAACGCCGCCGCGGCGGCGGCATCGAGCCCCCAGGCGCCGGGATCCGCGACACGCTGCCCAGCCAGCGCCCCCACCAGGGAGAACAGGTTCCAGAAGACATACACCCACACCCCGGCCGCCCAGAAGCCGGTGCGCTTCTCCTCGTCGGTGGCGGCCGTGGCGGCCAGCGCCGCGGATTCATCGATCGTCAGATGCGCGCGGGCGAAGCCCCGGAACCCGCCGCGGGGCAGGGAGGGGGCGAGGATCAGGCCGTACAGGGTGTTGCGCACCCCGAGCAGCACGGAGGCGAGCGCCGCCCCGAGCGCCGAGCCGCCCCCGCCGACCACGCCGATGAAGGCGAACTGGCTGCCGCCGGTGAACATCACCGCGGAGAGCACCATCGCCTGCCACACATCGAGCCCCGAGGTGGTCGCGAGCGCGCCGAAGGAGATCCCGTACAGCCCCGTCGCGAGGCCGATCGACACCCCGGTGCGCCGCAGGGAGCGCAGCCGTGCAGGGTCGGTGCCGGCGAGCGAGGGGCCGGGAGCCGCCGGGCCCGGTGAAGCATGCGTCATGATGCGCGACACTCTACGATCACCTGCGCAGACGTCGTCCAGCCGTCCGTCGGCCGGTGTGAGAATCTAGGACCATGACCCTCCCTACGGACCCCGCCCCTCATCCCGACAGCGGGGACTGCCTGCCGCTGCGCGCACAGGTGCTGCTGCTGGACATGGATGGCACCCTCATCGACTCGGGCCCCGCGGTCGAGCGGTCCTGGAACCAGCTGTTCGCGGAGCTCGGCGTCGACCTCGACTTCGGCCCGGAGCAGCACGGCAAGCCAGCTCGCCAGGTGCTCGGCGAGGTGCTCCCGGAACTGGGCGAGGAGCAGCTCGCGGCGGCCCACCGCCGGGTCGAGCAGCTCGAGATCGACGACGTCGAGGAGATCGTGGTGCTGCCGGGCACGGAGCGGCTGCTGGCCGAGCTCGACGCCGCCGCCACCGAGCTGGGCCGCGCCACCTGGACGATCGTCACCTCCTGCACGCGGGACCTGTTCGAGGCGCGCTGGGCCCGCACCGGTCTGCCCGTCCCCGCCGGGCTCGTCACGGCGGACCAGGTCGCTCGCGGCAAGCCGGCACCGGAGCCCTACCTGCTCGGTGCCGAGCGTCTCGGTGCGGAGCCCGCCGCGAGCGTGGTGATCGAGGACTCCCTCGGCGGCCTGCGCTCCGGTGCGGCGGCCGGATCGCCCACCATCGCGGTGACCAGCACCACGCCCGCCGGCGACCTCGCGCCTCTCGCAGACGCGCTGGTCACCTCGCTGGACGACCTCGAAGTGCGTGTCGAGGGGGACCAGCTGGTCCTCCAGCGCCGCGGGCTCTGAATCACACGCCGCGCCTGTCTCGGCGCACCCTGACCCGTTGATAGGCTCGGGCGGCCGAACCTGATCCGCTCGCGCGCGCGACGCCGACGGGAGCCCCCGCTCCCCGCACCCCTGCGTGGAGCGCCCGGACCATGGACGGCAGCCGTCCCCCTCGAAAGGACTCGTCGCATGTGCGGAATCGCCGGCACCTACGGATTCGGTGCTGACACCGAGGACATCGCCCGCAGGATGAGCGGCGCTCTGGCGCACCGCGGACCCGACGGCGAGGGCCTCTTCGTCGACGACCGGACGGGGCTGGCCCACCGCCGCCTCGCGATCATCGACCGTGAGCACGGTGCGCAGCCGATGACCACGGCCGACGGCCGCTACACGATCATCTACAACGGCGAGACCTACAACTACCTCGACCTGCGCGCCGAGCTCGAGGAGCTCGGCCGCACCTTCCGCACCGACTCCGACACCGAGGTGCTGCTCCAGGCGCACGCGGAGTGGGGCACCGCCGCGTACGACCGCTTCAACGGCATGTTCGCCTTCGCGATCCATGACGCGCACACCGGCACGGTGACCGTCGCCCGCGACCACTTCGGCATCAAGCCGCTCTACTACTGGATCGACCCCGCCACGACCGAGGCCCCGGGGGAGGGGCCGCGCGTCCTGTTCGGCTCCGAGATCCGCTCGCTGCTGGCCGCGAACGCCTTCGAGGCCGCGCCGGACGACCGCGCCGTCTACCGCTACCTGAAGTTCCGCGTCCAGGACGACGACTCGCAGACCTTCTTCGCCGGGGTGCGGCGACTGATGGCCGGCGAGGTGCTCGAGATCCGCGCCGACGGCACGGAGATCTCCTCCTTCACCCGGCTGAAGGACGAGCTGCGCGAGATCGCCGCCCGCCCCGGCCGCCCCTACGACCAGTCCGTGGTCGACGAGTACCGCGAGCGCTTCCAGGAGTCCGTGCGGCTGCGCCTGCAGTCCGAGGTCCCCGTGGGCACCTCGCTCTCCGGCGGTCTGGACTCCTCCGCGGTCGCCGCCGTGATCGCGCGGCAGCTGCGCGAGCAGCCCGAGGACGAGCGGTACAGCGCCGTCGGCACCCGGCAGAACACCTTCTCGGCCGTCTTCCCGAACTCCTCGAACGACGAGGAGCGCTACGTCGACGCGCTGCTGGACGACTACCGCGGGCAGATCACCTCCCACAAGATCCAGCCTCAGCCGGACGCCTTCCTCGAGGACGTGCACGACTTCGTGCGCACCCAGGAGGAGCCGATCATCTCCACCGGTCCGTACGCCCAGTACGCGGTGATGCGCGAGGCCAGCCAGCACGTCACCGTGCTGCTGGACGGCCAGGGCGCGGACGAGATGATGGCCGGGTACAACCCGTACTTCTACGTCTACCTGCGCCAGCTGCGCCGGCAGAAGCGGTTCAAGGAGCTCGCGAGCGAGATCGTCGGCTCCCGCGACATCCTGCGCAAGCTGGCGCGCACCAAGTTCTCCGGCCGCACCTCGGTGCCGATCGAGGCGCTGCTGAACTCCGGCTTCGTCGCCGAGCACAGCGGCGAGAAGGTCACCTCCGTCCAGGACGACCTCAAGGAGCGCCTGCTCGAGGACACCTTCCGCTCCTCCCTGCCCTCGCTGCTGCGCTACGAGGACAAGAACACGATGCGCTTCAGCATCGAGGGCCGGGTGCCCTTCGTCGACAAGGAGCTGCTGAAGTTCCTGTTCTCCCTCGACGAGTCCGCGATCATCCACGACGGCTGGAACAAGCGGATCCTGCGCGAGTCGATGGACGGGATCCTTCCCGACATGATCTCCAAGCGGCGCAACAAGATCGGCTTCACCACCCCGGAGGGGGAGTGGTTCCGCTCGATCGCCCCGCAGCTGCGGGAGGTCTTCGCCTCCGCCTCCTTCGCCTCGCGCCCCTACTTCGACGCCCCGAGCGTGCTGGCGCTGTTCGACGACTACATCGCCCACCCCGAGAACCACGGCACCCTGATGTTCTGGCGGCTGCTGAACGTCGAGCTGTGGATGCGCACGTTCTTCGATGACGCCGACGGCGCCGCCCGCGCGCTCGGCGGCTCCGCCGACACCGACGCTGCCGCGGCGCCCGAGACGGTGCCGAGGGACTCCGCGACCGCCCCGTCGGGAGAGAGCGCCGGCCACACCGCCGCAGCGGCCGCCGGGGCCGCGGCGGCGACGCAGGAGGAGCCGCCCAAGAGCGACTACGTCGCCAACCCCGACAAGCAGCTCGACCTGGTCTCCGAGGCCGACGGCCACAGCTGGCGCCGCCTGCCGCTGCAGACCTCCCTGGTGGCCCGCGGAGACGACATCGAGGCGCTGGTGCGAGGCCATGTCGAGCGCTTCGCCGCGGGTCTCCCGGCCGATGCGGTCCCCGAGCAGGCCCCCTGGTACTTCGTGATCAGCGAGAAGATCGTCGCGATCGCGCAGGGCCGCTCCTGGTTCACCTGGGAGGTCAAGCCCCGCCGCGCCGCGAAGGTGCTCAGCCGCTTCGTCAGCCGCACCCCGGCGGGCATCGGGCTGGGCGACCCCACCACCATGGAGCTCGCCATCCGCGAGGTCGGGCTGCCGCGCGTGCTCGCGGCCTCCGCCGCGGGCGCCGCCGGCAAGGCGGTGGGTCGCAAGGGACTGTTCTACGAGGTCGTCGGTGCCGATGTGCGCGCGATCGACGGCCCCACCCCGTACTCGGCCTTCCCCTCGAACGTCTCCGCCAAGCTGCCGCCGAAGGATCCGGACGCCGTCTCCGCCCTGATCTCCGCCGCGATCCGCGCGGCCGACATCCCGGCCTGGCTGCGCGACAGCTTCGTGGGCACCGTGGTGATGGACGCCAACGACATCGGGCGCAACGTCCTGGGCTCCGATGTCGCGACCCCGCACCCGCACCTCGAGGCGACCTTCGCGGACAACCCCCTCGGCCAGGGCCGCCAGCGCACCCCGCTGGCGATCCTCGTCGACCTCGGCACCGCGTCACAGCGCTGAGAGCGCACAGCCCTGGATTAGGCTCCGGGGCACCAGAACATTTTCGGGAGGAGACCATGACCAGCACCGCCCCGCGCCCCGCGCGGCCGTTCGGCGCGGTGGGGACCGCGATGGTCACCCCGCTCACCGAGGACGGCCACGGAGTGGACCTCGATGCCGCCCAGAGGCTGGCCGACCACGTGGTCCGGCACGGCAACGACATGATCGTCGTCTCCGGCACCACCGGTGAGGCACCCACCCTCACCGACGTGGAGAAGCTCGAGCTCGCACGCGCCGTCAAGAGCGCCGTCGACCCCGAGATCACCGTCGTCGCGGGTGTGGGCACCTACGACACCGCCCATTCGATCGACCTCGCGCGCGAGCACGCGAAGCTCGGCGTCGACGGGCTGCTGGTCGTCACGCCGTACTACTCCAAGCCGAGCCAGGCCGGGATCATCGCGCACACCACCGCGATCGCCGACTCCACCGATCTGCCGGTCATGCTCTACGACATCCCCGGCCGCACCGGCACGCCGCTGAGCACCGCGACCCTGCTGCGCCTGGGGGAGAACCCGCGGATCCGTGCGGTGAAGGATGCCAAAGCAGATCTGCACCAGGCCAGCATGGTGATGGCCCAGACCGACCTCGTGTACTACTCGGGCGAGGACGGCCTGAACCTCCCGTGGCTGTCCATCGGCGCTTCCGGGCTCGTCTCCGTGGTGGGACAGGTGGCTGGCGACCTCGAGCGGGAGCTGGTCGAGGCGGTCGACCGCTCCGATCTCGCCGCCGCCCGCGACGCCCATCAGCGCCTGGTCCCGGTGACCGAGGCGATCATGAACCACATGCCCGGCGCTGTGGCGGCGAAGGCCGCGCTGCACCTGCAGGGGGTGCTGCCCCACGCCGTGATGCGCGGTCCCCACGTCCCCGCCGACACCGACCAGCTGCGCATGCTCCAGGCCGCGCTGGACGCCGCCGGCCTCGCCTGACCCCTCGGAGGTGCCGATGTCGACCGTCTTCACCCAGCGTCTCGCGCCGCCCCCGGCCCTCGAGGAGGGCACGCTGCGCATCGTCCCGCTCGGCGGGCTCGGCGACGTCGGCCGCAACATGACGGTGCTCGAGTACGGCGGGCGGCTGCTGGTCGTCGACTGCGGCGTGCTCTTCCCCGAGGAGTCCCAGCCGGGGGTCGACCTCATCCTGCCGGACTTCGACCTCATCGCCGACCGGCTCGAGGACGTCGAGGCCATCGTGCTCACCCACGGGCACGAGGACCACATCGGCGCGGTGCCCTACCTGCTGCGGCAGAAGCCCGACATCCCGCTGGTGGGCAGCGAGCTCACCCTCGCCTTCGTCACGGCGAAGCTGCGCGAGCACCGCATCCGGCCCGTCACCCGCACGGTGGCGGAGGGGCGGCAGGAGGGCCTCGGACCCTTCGACTGCGAGTTCGTGGCCGTCAACCACTCCATCCCCGACGCCCTCGCGGTGCACGTGACCACTCCGGCGGGCACGGTGCTGCACACCGGCGACTTCAAGATGGACCAGCTGCCGCTGGACGGCCGGATCACGGACCTGCGCGCCTTCGCCCGCCTCGGGGAGGCCGGGGTGGACCTGTTCATGACCGACTCCACCAACGCCGAGGTGCCCGGCTTCACCGTCGGCGAGCAGCAGATCGGTCCCACCCTGCAGAGCATCTTCGCCCGCGCGCAGCAGAAGATCGTCGTCGCCTCGTTCTCCAGCCACGTCCACCGCGTCCAGCAGGTGCTGGACGCCGCTGCGGCGCACGGCCGGAAGGTCGCCTTCGTCGGCCGGTCGATGGTGCGCAACATGCGCATCGCCGCGGAGCTGGGCTTCCTCGAGGTCCCTGAGGACACCCTCATCGACGTCAGACGGATCGACGACCTGTCCGAGGAGCAGGTGGTGCTGATGTGCACCGGCAGCCAGGGCGAGCCGATGGCGGCGCTGGGGCGGATCGCGAACCGCGACCACCGCGTCAGCGTGGGCCCCGGCGATGTCGTCATCCTCGCCTCCTCCCTGATCCCCGGGAACGAGAACGCCGTGTTCCGGGTGGTCAACGGGCTGATGGAACTCGGCGCCGAGGTGATCCACAAGGGCAACGCGACGGTCCACACCTCCGGTCACGCGAGCGAGGGCGAGCTGCTGTACTGCTACAACATCGTGCGCCCGAAGAACGTGATGCCGATCCACGGCGAGGTGCGCCACCTCATCGCCAACGGCAGGATCGCGGAGGCGACCGGGGTGCCGCGCGAACGCGTCGTGCTGGCCAGGGACGGCCACGTCGTCGACCTCAGGGACGGGATCGCCGAAACCGTCGGCGAGGTGCCCAACGGGTATGTGTACGTGGACGGCTCGAGCGTGGGGGAGATCTCCGAGACCGACCTCAAGGACCGCCGCATCCTCGGTGACGAGGGCTTCATCTCCCTGTTCGCCGTGGTCGACTCCCGGACCGGCGCGCTGATCGCCGGCCCGGAGATCCACGCGCGCGGCGTGGCGGAGGACGCCCAGGTGTTCGAGACGATCCGGCCCGAGATCATCGCCGCCCTCGAACAGGCCGTCACCGAGCAGCCCGAGCGCCGGGACACCTATCAGCTGCAGCAGGTCATGCGCCGGGTCGTGGGCCGCTACGTGGGCCGGCGGCTGCGGCGCCGCCCGATGATCATCCCCGTCGTCGTCGAATCCTGAACCCCCGCGGGCGCATCCCGCAGGCCTGCCGCCGGTGATCGCGGCCTGGGCGTCGCGGCACGGAAGGGCGTGATCTGCGCCCGCTGCGACAGCGCCGAGCCGGTCGCCTCCCGGGAGCGCGGCGGCACGGGCGGTACGATCGGGGCCATGGCGACACGTACGTCTTCCCCCGCACGTGCGTCGAAAGGCTCCTCCCGGACCGCTGCTGCCGGCACTTCGCGCACCCGCGGCTCCGGGGCGAACGACCCCTCGACGCTCCCTCTGCCGGTGCGCGCAGTGCGCTCCGGTTATCTGGCGATCGCTCGGATGGTCGGCGGCCTGATCCGCCAGATCGGCGTGCAGCGCTGGGAGGTCGCGCCCGAACAGCGGCGCGACGGCTATGCGCTGTTCCTCCTGCTCATCGGCACCCTCGTCGCGGTGGTCGAGTGGTGGCAGTCCGCCGGTCCGGTCTTCGGAGCCGTGCACACCGTGGTGGCCGGCACCTTCGGGATCTCCTCGATGGTGATCCCGCTGCTGGCCGCCGGCTGGGCGATGCGCATGTTCCGCCGCCCCGACCAGGTGCGCGCCAACACCCGCATCGCCATCGGCATCGCCCTGCTGCTCACCGCGATCTCCGCCATCGCCTCGGTCTCCGCGCGCCTGCCCGCCCCGGCCGACGGCATCGACGCGCTGGCCCGCGGCGGCGGCGTGCTCGGCTATCTCGCGGCGGCGCCGCTCGAGGCTCTGGTGCCCCCGGTCGCCGTGATCATCATCCACTCGCTCGTGATCGCCCTCGGCGTGCTGGTGCTCACCGCCACGCCCGTCGAATCGATCCCCTCGCGCCTGCACGGCGTGTACGAGGTGATGGTGGGCCGCAGCGAGGAGGAGGACGAGGAGCGCATCGCCTTCGGCCTGCGCCCGCGCCGGGTCGACCCGGCGGTCCACGACCAGGCCACCGAGGCGCAGCCGGCCGGACGGCCGCGGCGCCGCAGCAAGAAGGAGAAGGCCGAGGCCGACGCCGAGCGCGATCACGAGAGCTTCGGCTACGCCGGGGACGAAGCCTTCGAGCAGGGCGTCGCCGAGGAGGGCGGCGCCGGCGCGAAGCGGAAGAGCCGCCGCTCCCGTCGCACGACCCCGGCCGAGGCCGGCGAGGTCTTCGACGTGGTCGAGGACGAGAACCAGCGCACCAAGAGCTTCCCCTCCAAGGGCGCCGCTCCCGCCCCGCAGGCCACCACCCCGCTGCCTGCGGGCGCTCGTGGTGCGGCGGCCGCAGCGGCCGTCCCCGCCAAGCCGGTGCCCAAGAAGCCGGCCGAGCAGGAGAAGCCCGATCTGGTGCCGCCGCCGATGGGGGACCTGCCCCGCGCCGGCGAGCAGCTCGAGCTGGCCGGGGACGTCGTCTACACGCTGCCGGAGTCGTCCTTCCTGCTCGAGGGTCCCCCGCACAAGACCCGCTCCGAGGCCAACGACCGGGTGGTCGAGGCGCTCGGCGAGGTGTTCGAGCAGTTCAACGTCAACGCCGAGGTGATCGGCTTCTCGCGCGGACCGACGGTCACCCGGTACGAGATCGAGCTCGCCCCCGGCACCAAGGTCGAGAAGGTCACCGCCCTCGACAAGAACATCTCCTACGCCGTGGCCAGCGCCGACGTGCGGATCCTCTCGCCGATCCCCGGCAAGAAGGCGATCGGCATCGAGATCCCCAACACCGACCGCGAGACCGTGGTGCTCGGCGACGTGCTGCGCAGCCCGGTCGCCCGCCGCAACGAGCACCCGCTGGTGATGGGCGTGGGCAAGGACGTCGAGGGCGGCTACGTCGTCGCGAACCTCGCCAAGATGCCGCACCTGCTGGTCGCGGGCGCCACCGGCGCCGGCAAGTCCAGCTTCGTGAACTCGATGATCACCTCGATCCTCATGCGCGCCACCCCGGAGGAGGTGCGGATGGTGCTGGTGGACCCCAAGCGCGTCGAGCTCACCATCTACGAGGGCATCCCGCACCTGATCACCCCGATCATCACCAACCCGAAGAAGGCCGCCGAGGCCCTCGAATGGGTCGTGAAGGAGATGGACGCCCGCTACGACGACCTCGCCACCTTCGGGTTCAAGCACATCGACGACTTCAACAAGGCCGTCCGCGCGGGCGAGGTGCAGGTGCCCCCGGGCAGCGAGCGCCGCCTGGCCCCGTACCCGTACCTGCTGGTCGTCGTCGACGAGCTCGCGGACCTCATGATGGTCGCCCCGCGCGACGTCGAGGCCTCGATCCAGCGCATCACCCAGCTGGCGCGCGCCGCGGGCATCCACCTGATCCTCGCCACCCAGCGCCCCTCGGTGGACGTGGTCACCGGCATCATCAAGGCCAACGTGCCCAGCCGCCTGGCCTTCTCCACCTCCTCCCTGCAGGACTCGCGCGTCATCCTCGACTCGGTCGGCGCGGAGAAGCTCATCGGGCAGGGCGACGCCCTGTTCCACCCGATGGGCAAGGCCAAGCCGATGCGCGTCCAGGGCGCCTGGGTCAACGAGTCGGAGATCCACAAGGTCGTCGACCACGTCAAGACCCAGATGAAGCCGAACTACCGCGAGGACGTCACCGTCGTCGCGGCGAAGAAGCAGATCGACGACGACATCGGCGATGACCTGGACGTGCTGCTGCAGGCGGCCGAGCTGGTGGTCACCACGCAGTTCGGCTCCACCTCGATGCTGCAGCGCAAGCTGCGCGTGGGCTTCGCGAAGGCCGGCCGGCTGATGGACCTGCTCGAGTCCCGCGAGATCGTGGGCCCCTCGGAGGGATCCAAGGCCCGCGACGTGCTCGTCCACCCCGATGAGCTCGGCACCGCCATCGCCCGCATCCGCGGCGAGGACGCCCCGGCCGAGGACGGCGGCGACGAGCCCTACGGCGCGGACCAGGCCGTCGACCTCGAGGAGGGCACGCCCGCTCCCGCCCAGCCGGGCGAGGCGGGGCACGACCGCTACGGCGACGACCCCCTCGCCGAGGACGACTCCGCACCGGCCGTCGACTACTACGACGACGACACCGGTGAGGACAGCGAGGACGCCTGGAGCCTCACCGGGCGCTGAGCGCTCCCGGTGACCCCGCCCCTCGCGGCCCCGTCCCTCGCCCCACCGCACCGCCCCACCGACCTCAGGAGCCCCTGATGACCGCACCGCGCACCGCTGAGGTACCGCTCTGGAACATCGCCAACATCCTCACCATGGTGCGGTGCGTGATGGTCCCGCTGCTGGTGGTGCTCGCCGCGCTGTACCCGGAGTCCGTGCCGGGACGGCTGCTCGTGGCCGGGGTGTTCGTGCTGGCGATGTTCACCGATCTGCTCGACGGCCACCTCGCACGCAGCCGCCACCTCATCACCGACTTCGGCAAGATCATGGATCCGATCGCCGACAAGGCCATGACCGGCGCCGCGCTGATCATGCTCTCGGTGTGGGACTACGTCCCGTGGTGGATGACGGTCCTCATCCTCGTGCGCGAGTTCGGCATCACCCTCATGCGGTTCACCATCCTGAAGTACGGGGCGCTGCCGGCGAACATGGCGGGCAAGGCCAAGACCATGGTCCAGACCATCGCCATCACCTTCTGCCTGATCCCCGTCGAGCTCTGGTGGGCCCCGGCGCGCTGGATCGGCCTCGCCCTCGTGCTGCTGGCCGTCGTGCTGACCGTCTGGTCCGGTCTGGTGAACCTCAAGGACGGCCTGCGACTGCGGCGCGAGGCCCTCGCCGGCGGCGCCGAGTGAGCCGCGGGCGCCGATGACGGGGAAGAGAGCGATGACGGGGGAGGGGATCCGCGCCGCAGAGCCCGGCCCCGGGCAGAGGACCGACCCGGCCGACGTCATCGCCCGCGCCGCGGCCCGAGGCTGGATGCTCGCCACCGCGGAGTCCCTGACCGCTGGTGCCGTCGTGGCCCGCCTCGTGGACGTGCCCGGGGCGAGCGCGGTGATCGCCGGGGGAGCGGCCTGCTACTCCCTGTCGGCGAAGACCCGCGTGCTGGGCGTCGACGCGGACGAGCTGGCCGAGACGGGCGCCGTGACCTCACACGTCGCCGCCGCCATGGCCACCGGGGCGCTGTCCCTCTACGACGCGGACCTCGCGGTCTCCACCACCGGCGTGGCCGGCCCGGGACCGGACGCGCGCGGCGTCCCCGAGGGCACCGTCCACCTCGGGATCGCCCGCCGGGGCGGGGCCGTCAGCACCCGTGAACTCCGTCTCAGCGGCGGAAGAGGCGAGATCCGCGCGCAGAGCGTCGACGCCGCGATCACGATGCTGGCGCAGGCCCTCGCGGAGTAGACACCGCCCCAGCTCGGACGGCAGGACGACAGATCTCCTCCCCACCGTCCCGCCATGCACACCATCCAGAGATTCTCCGAGGGTGGGCCACTACACTCTGGGGAACACTTTCATGGGGCGCCGCGTTGGGCTGTATGTCATGACGATGACCTACCGCAACCCCGCACCGCACCACGAGTTCCTACCGAGTCAGAGGAAAGGAGGCAGGTCCATGATCCTGTTCCGCCAGGAGTTGGGCGATGTGCTGCGCGACGCACGGCGCTCGCAGGGCCGCACGCTGCGTCAGGTGTCCTCTGACGCCCGAGTGTCGCTGGGCTACCTCAGCGAGATCGAGCGCGGCCAGAAGGAGGCCTCCAGCGAGCTGCTGGTCTCGGTGACCGACGCCCTCGGCCTCCCGCTGTCGTTCGTGCTCCGAGAGGTGTCCGACCGGATCGCGATCGCCGAGAAGGTGACCATCCCGGACACGGTCCCCGAGGGCCTCGCCGACGGCACCACGCCGCTCGTCGGCGCCCGCTGAGGTGCGCCGCAGCGAATTCGCGGCCCTGGCCGACCACGTGTTCGGCCCGGCCCTCGCCCGCACCTACACGCACGACCTCGTGCTCGAGGAGGTCGGCGGCCTCACCGCCGCCGACGCCCTCGAGCACGGGGTCGCTGTGCGTGAGGTGTGGAACGCCCTGTGCGATGCGATGGACATCCCGGAATCCGCGCGCTGGGAGATCCCGGCCGAGCAGCGCCGACGCTGAACGATCCCGCCCGCGCCCGCGGGCGGACTTCCCACGCCGGACCCCGACACGCCGGAATCTGCCGCATGTTCGAACGTCTGTTCGGTATCGTGGTCCCCGACGGTCCCTCCGGCACCCTCCGCGCACCGACTGCTCCTCCCCACGGCCCCTTCCTCCACAGCGGCCACGGGGAACAGCGAATGTCGGGGTCGGCGCCTACTGTGGCCGCAATGGTCACCGCGTCGGGACGCCCGGCCCTCAGGAAGGAACAAGCACATGGCTGCACCCAAGTCAGCATCCAAGTCCGCAGCGAAGGATCGAGGCTCCTCGCTCGACAACGCCCTCGCCCAGATCGACCGCCAGTTCGGCAAGGGGTCGATCATGCGGCTGGGCGATGACACCCGCCCGCCGGTCGAGGTCATCCCCACCGGCTCGGTCGCCCTGGACGCAGCACTGGGCGTCGGCGGGCTGCCGCGCGGCCGGATCGTGGAGATCTACGGTCCGGAGTCCTCCGGCAAGACCACGCTCGCGCTGCACGCGGTCGCCAACGCCCAGCGCAACGGCGGCATCGCGGCCTTCATCGACGCCGAGCACGCGATGGACCCGGAGTACGCCAAGAAGCTCGGGGTGGACACCGACGCCCTGCTGGTCTCCCAGCCGGACACCGGCGAGCAGGCGCTCGAGATCACGGACATGCTGATCCGCTCCGGCGCGCTGGACATCGTCGTGATCGACTCCGTCGCCGCGCTGGTCCCCAAGGCCGAGATCGAGGGCGAGATGGGCGACTCCCACGTCGGCCTCCAGGCCCGCCTCATGTCGCAGGCGCTGCGCAAGCTCACCGGCGCGCTGTCCTCCTCGGGCACCACCGCGATCTTCATCAACCAGCTGCGCGAGAAGATCGGCGTGTTCTTCGGCAGCCCCGAGACCACCACCGGCGGCAAGGCGCTGAAGTTCTACGCCTCGGTGCGCATGGACATCCGCCGCATCGAGACGCTGAAGGCCGGCACCGACTCCGTCGGCAACCGCACCCGCGTCAAGGTCGTCAAGAACAAGATGGCCCCGCCGTTCAAGCAGGCCGAGTTCGACATCCTCTACGGCGAGGGCATCTCGCGCGAGGGCGGCCTGCTGGACCTCGGCGTCGAGCACGGCGTGGTCCGCAAGTCCGGGGCCTGGTTCACCTACGAGGGCGACCAGCTCGGACAGGGCAAGGAGAACTCGCGTCAGTTCCTCAAGGACAACCCGGACCTGGCCGCCGAGATCGAGGAGAAGATCCTGCGCACCCTCGGCGTGGGCAAGTACGCGGCCGAGCAGGCCGCCCCGGAGGCCGAGGCACCCCTCGCCGAGGATGAGTTCCTCGATGAGGACGTCCCGGTCACCATCTGATCCGAGCGATGCCCCTGTCCGATCCCGAGGGTGGTGCCGGCGGTCCTCCGGCCACCGGCACCACCGCGCCGGCGTCTCCACGGAGCCACGCTCCGGACGCACCTCGTGCGGGGGTGCGCGACCATCTCCAGGAGCGGACCCGGCAGATCCTGGAGAGCCCTCGCCCCGAGCCGGATCCGGAACAGGCCGAGCGGGAGAAGGCCGTGGTGCACGAGTGCCGGTACCTGATGCGGCTACTCGCCTCCCGTCGCCGCTCGGCCGGGGAGATGCGCGAGCGGCTCGAGACGCGCGAGGTCCCCGCCGCCGTCGCCCATGAGGTGATCGCCCGCATCGACCGTGCCGGCCTGATCGATGATGCGGCCTTCGCCCGCGACTGGGTGGAGCAGCGCCGTGCGCTGCGGGCCCTCGGCGACGAGGCGCTGCGCCGCGAGCTCGAGAAGAAGCGCGTCGCCTCCCGGTGGATCGAGGCCGCGCTCGAAGCCGGGCAGAGCGACGAGGAGCAGCGCTGCCGCGCACTGGTCCGCTCCCGGATCGGGCATCGCGACCGGGAGCAGCTCCGGGCCGAGAGGGACGGCGCACACCGGCGCCGCCTCTCCCGCCGCCTCGACGCCCTGCTGACCCGCAAGGGGTATCCGGGATCCCTCGCCGTCCACGTGATCTCCGGCGAGCTGCGCTCTGCCGCGGAGCCCGAGGGTCGGTAGCTTCCGCCGCGGAGCCACGCTCGGCCTTGGGCTCCGCCCAGGTGATGCTCACCATGGCCGCGTCGCGGGGAAGGGACCGGTCGTGGGGCGGGCTGCGCCGTACCCTGGTGGCACTATGTCGCTCAGCTCCCTCGCCCCGCACACGGCGCCGGATCCCCGCGCGGACGGCACACTGCCCCAGCCCCGCGGCACCTACCAGGTGCGCACCTTCGGCTGCCAGATGAACGTCCACGATTCCGAGCGCCTCACCGGCATGCTCGAGGACTCCGGCTACGTCGCCGCACCGGCAGACGCCGACGCCCGCAAGGGCGAGGTCGACGTCCTCGTGTTCAACACCTGCGCGGTGCGGGAGAACGCGGCGAACAAGCTCTACGGCACCCTCGGCGGTCTGCGCCCCGGCAAGGACGCGAACCCGGGCATGCAGATCGCCGTCGGCGGCTGCCTCGCCCAGAAGGACAGGGCGGCGATCGTCGAGCGCGCCCCCTGGGTCGACGTCGTCTTCGGCACTCACAACATCGGCTCCCTGCCGGTGCTGCTGGACCGCGCCCGGCACAACGCCGAAGCGCAGGTGGAGATCCTCGAATCCCTCGAGGTGTTCCCCTCCACGCTGCCCACGCGGCGCGAGTCCGCGTACGCGGCCTGGGTCTCCATCTCTGTCGGCTGCAACAACACCTGCACCTTCTGCATCGTGCCCTCGCTCCGCGGCAAGGAGAAGGATCGCCGCCCCGGGGACGTCCTCGCCGAGGTGCGCGACGTGGTGGACTCCGGCGCCATCGAGGTCACGCTCCTGGGCCAGAACGTGAACTCCTACGGCGTCGAGTTCGGGGACCGCGGCGCCTTCGCGAAGCTGCTGCGCGCCTGCGGCGAGATCGACGGCCTGGAGCGCGTGCGCTTCACCTCACCGCACCCGGCGATGTTCACCGACGACGTCATCGATGCGATGGCCGAGACCCCGAACGTGATGCCGCAGCTGCACATGCCCCTGCAGTCCGGCAGCGACAAGGTGCTGCGCCGGATGAGGCGCTCCTACCGCTCCAGGAAGTTCCTGGGCATCCTCGAGCGGGTGCGCGAGCGGATCCCGGAGGCGGCGATCACCACCGACATCATCGTCGGCTTCCCCGGCGAGACCGAGGACGACTTCCAGCGCACCCTCGAGGTGGTCGAGGCCTCCCGCTTCTCGAGCGCCTTCACCTTCCAGTACTCGATCCGGCCGGGCACCCCGGCGGCGACCATGGACGGCCAGCTGCCCAAGGAGGTCGTGCAGGAGCGCTTCGAACGCCTGATCGAGCTCCAGGACCGCATCACCTTCGAGGAGAACCGCGCGCTCGAGGGCCGTGCCGTCGAGATCCTGGTCGCCGAGGGGGAGGGGGCCCGGGACGCGCAGACGCACCGCCTCTCGGGCCGTGCCCGCGACCACCGACTGGTCCACTTCGCCCTGCCCGAGGGTTTTCCCGAGGCGGAGCGTCCCCGGCCCGGGGACCTGGTCACCGCGACCGTCACCCGTGCCGCCCCGTACTACCTCATCGCCGACAGCGCCCTCGGCGCACCCCGGCGGGAGCTCGGGCCCGAGCGCTTCTCGGTGCGGCGCACCCGCTCGGGCGATGCCTGGCAAGCCGGGGAGCTGGGCCTGGACACGGGCGGCTCGTGCGGCACCGGCGGCGGCGCGGCCCTCAGCGGCCCCGTCACCCTCGGCATGCCCACCCTCCGCCCCCGCTGACCGCGGGCGCTGCGGACCACGGCCCGTGCCGGGTCCGCCGCCGAACGCCATGAACGGCACCTCTCCCGCAGGGGAGGGGTGCCGTTCGTCGCCGCGGGCGGCCGCAGCGGGCCGGGGTCAGCTGTCGAGCTCGTCGATCTCGGCGCCGAGCCGCTCCTCGAGGCTGTGGAAGAAGGCGATGACGGTGCTCAGCCCGCACGTGATCGCGCTGTCGATCTGGGAGTCCAGCGCTCCGGCGCGGAAATCTGCGGCGAGCTCGCCGTAGACGCCCAGCAGGCCCTCGGACTCGCGGCGCACGTAGACCTTCGGCCAGATGCGGTTCATGTTCCACTCGTTGCAGAGCTTGACCATCTGGACCTTGCGGGAGACGTCCACGGAGTGGCTCCAGCGGCCGCGGGTCTGGAGCACGCCGTGCTCGTCCCCGGAGACCATGAACTGGAATCGGTAGTCGTCGAAGCGCGCGCGCAGGATCTCCGGGTGCTCCTCGTCCTCGACGAAGGCGTATCCGTGCCGGGTCAGGCTCTCCTCGACCCTGGTCAGGGACAGAGGGGCCAGGTCGTCGGCCGAGTCCTTGCCCATGTGAACAGGGGACTCGTTCGGTGCAGTCACTTCCCACCTCGGGGGTTCGGTAGAGGGGTCCACGAAGATCCGGGGTCCCGGATCGCGGATCACCCTACCCCTTCCGCGGGAGAGCGGCCCTGTGCGGCGTCGTGATCCCGCTGACCATCGCGCCTCGGCGCCCCTCGACGGCCCAGTCCGCGCCGGTCACTCGACGGCCCTGTCCGCGCCGGTAAGGTGCCGGACATGAACGCCCCCGCCGCGCCGGCGGCCCCCGCCGAGGCAGAGCCGGGCCTCCCCCTGCTCGCCGTCGTCGGCGCGACCGCCACCGGGAAGTCCGATCTCGCGATCGACCTGGCCGAACGCCTGGACGGCGAGGTCGTCAACGCCGATGCGCTGCAGCTGTACCGGGGGATGGACATCGGCACCGCGAAGGTGACGGCGCAGGAGCGCCGCGGGATCCCGCACCATCTGCTGGACGTGTTGGACGTGACCGAGGAGGCGAGCGTCTCCGCCTATCAGCGGGCGGCGCGCGAGGCGATCGCCGGGATCCGCTCCCGGGGCCGGGTCCCGATCCTGGTGGGAGGCTCCGGGCTCTACGTGCGCGCCGCGCTCGACGACATCGAGTTCCCGCCGACGGATCCCGACCTCCGCGCCCGCCTCGAGGAACGTGCCCGGCGGGAGGGCACCGAGGCCCTCCACCGGGAGCTCTCCGCGAGCGACCCCGAGGCCGCTCGCACGATCGGTCTCCACGACGCCCGCCGCATCGTGCGCGCCCTCGAGGTCGGGGAGCTCACCGGCAAGCCGTTCGCCGCCTTCCTGCCCCGTCCCCACCACCACGACCCCTCGACCGTGCAGCTGGGGCTGCGGCGAGATCGGGCGGTCCTGCACGAGCGGATCGCCCTGCGGGTGGAGCGGATGGTCCAGCAGGGCCTGCTGGCGGAGATCCGCGCCCTGCGCGAACAGGGCCTGGACCGCGGCCGCACGGCGCGCCGCGCGATCGGTTACGAGCAGGGACTCGCCGTGCTCGACGGCGCGATGAGCTGCGCCGAAGCGGTCGAGGCGACTGTCGCCGGCACCCGGCGCCTGGTGCGCAAACAGGACACCTGGTTCCGCCGCGACCACCGGGTGCACTGGCTCGAGGCCGATGCCGACGGGGACCTCGTGGGCCAGGCCCTGCACCGCATCGAGGCGGCCCGGACCGCGCGTGGCACGCAGCAGTCCTAGGCTCGCTCCATGACCGACAGCATCGACTTCACCAAGGGGCACGGCACCGAGAACGACTTCGTGGTGCTGGATGACCCCGAGGGTGCCCTGGAGCTGGAGGCCGTCGCGGTGGCCGCGCTCGCCGATCGGCGCGCCGGCATCGGCGGCGACGGCGTGATCCGGTGCGTCCGCAGCCGCTGCGCCGGGATCGACGCCCCGCCGGATGCCCCGGAATGGTTCATGGACTACCGCAACGCCGACGGCTCGCTCGCCGAGATGTGCGGCAACGGCGTGCGGGTGTTCGCCGCGCACCTGCGCCGCACGGGCCACATCACCACCGGCCGGTTCGAGATCCTCACGCGCGCCGGGGTGCGCACCGTGGACATCCTCGAGGAGCCCGCGAGCCCCGGCGGCGACTGGAGCGTGCGCGTGGGGATGGGCGCCTCCCGCAGCACGCAGCGGGCCCGCACCGTCGAGATCGCGGGCGTGCGCCTGACGGCGACCGACGTGGACATGGGCAACCCGCACACCGTCGTGTTCCTCCCGCCGGAGCTCGCGCTCGAGGGGCTCGACCTCACCCGCCGCCCCGCGCTCGAGCCCGAACCGGCCCGCGGCGCCAACGTCGAACTGGTCCGCGAGCGCGGTCCGCGGCACGTGGCGATGCGGGTGCATGAGCGCGGAGTGGGCGAGACCCGCTCGTGCGGGACCGGGGTCGCCGCCGTCGCGGTCGCCGCCGCGCTGCGCGCCGGGGACGAGTCCCGCGCACCGTGGACGGTGGACGTCCCCGGCGGTCGCCTGCAGGTGGGCTGGACCGAGGAGGGCGAGGTCACCCTCACCGGGCCCGCACGTCTGGTCGCCGACGGCCGCACCCTCGTCTGACGGCCCTTTCTGACGGCTCCCGCCTGACGGCCCCGTCTGATGGCTCTCGTCTGATGCTCCTGCCCGACGGGTCCGTCCGATGGCGGGCGCCTGCGCACGGCAGGAGGCTCGGTCAGGCCTCGGGGCCGATCTCGAGCACGCGGAACCCCTTCGCGCTCGCGACCTTCCCCACCTCCCGTTCGGGCAGCTGCTCACCGAGCCAGCGCGCCAGCGGGTCCGCGCCCAGATTCTTGCCGACCACCAGGTCGGCCGTGCCGTGCGGGGCGAGCCGCGCGGTCCACTCGCGCAGCAGGGCGTGCAGCGCCTGCTTCCCGATGCGGATCGGCGGGTTCGACCACAGCGCGTCGACCACGAGATCCTCCGGCACCTCCTCGGGGGCGAGGACGCGCACGTTCTCCAGCCCCGCACGCTGCGCGTTCTCGGCGGTGAGCTCTCGCGCGCGGGAGCTGACATCGACCGCCCACACCTGCGCATCGGGGTGCAGTAAGGCGGCGGTCAGGGCGATCGGGCCCCAGCCGCAGCCGAGATCCACGATGGTCGCGCCCGCCGGCGGGGCGGTGATCTCGTCCAGGCGGTCCAGCAGCACCGCAGTGGCCTTGTCGAGGCCGCGCCCGCTGAACACAGAGCTGCTCGAGACGAGGTCGAGATCGCGGCCCGCCAGGCGCACTCGCAGCGGGAAGCGGCGATCCTCGGTCTGGGGGGAGGGGGAGAAATAGTGCTCGTCCACCCGAGCAGGATACGGAGGCCCGCGACGGTGCGGCGACGGGGGAGCGGGGCCGGTGGCGGGCCCCGCTCCGCCCTGCGCAAAATCCCTCGACCGCCGGGCACGGACGTGGGACTCTGGATATCTCGACGTTCACCGACCCAAGGAGTGCCCTGATCGTGCCCATTGCTTTCCATCCCGAACCCGCTTCCGACGCCGACGTCGACGGGACCACGCCGGGAGGAGCCGGGGCCGCGGAGCACTCGAACAGCGCGGACCGTGCCACGTCCCCAGCGCCGGCCCCCAACCGCGACCCGCTGACCCAGCGGATCCTCGATCGCGGCGATGCGTCGCTCTCTGCGGCCACCTACGACTCCGAGACGGACGGCGAGCAGTTCGATCTCGCCGACCGCCAGGCGCTGCGCCGCGTCGGCGGGCTCTCCACCGAGCTCGACGACGTCACCGAGGTCGAGTACCGCCAGCTGCGGCTGGAGCGCGTGGTGCTCGCCGGGCTCTACACCTCCGGCAACGCCGAGGCGGCGGAGACCAGCCTGCGCGAGCTCGCCGCGCTCGCCGAGACCGCCGGCTCGGAGGTGCTCGACGGCGTGCTGCAGCGCCGCGCCCACCCCGACCCGGCCACGTTCCTGGGCAAGGGCAAGGCCGCCGAGCTGGCCGATCTGGTCGCTGCGAGCGGAGCCGACACGGTCGTCGCCGACGGCGAGCTGGCACCGGGCCAGCGGCGCGCGCTCGAGGACGTCGTCAAGGTGAAGGTCATCGACCGCACCGCGCTGATCCTGGACATCTTCGCCCAGCACGCGAAGTCCCGTGAGGGCAAGGCCCAGGTCGAGCTGGCGCAGCTCGAGTACCTCCTGCCGCGGCTGCGCGGCTGGGGCGAGTCGATGTCCCGCCAGGCCGGTGGTCAGGTGGGCGGTGCCGGCGCCGGCATGGGCTCGCGCGGCCCCGGCGAGACGAAGATCGAGCTGGACCGGCGCCGCATCCGCGACCGCATGTCCAAGCTGCGCCGCGAGATCAAGGCCATGGCGCCCGGCCGCGCTGAGCAGCGCGCCCACCGCACACGCCACCAGGTACCGGCCGTCGCGATCGCCGGCTACACCAACGCCGGGAAGTCCTCGCTGCTGAACCGGCTCACCGGTGCCGGGGTGCTGGTCGAGAACGCCCTGTTCGCGACTCTGGACCCGACGGTGCGGAGGTCGACCACGCCCGACGGGCGGGAGTTCACCTACGCGGACACCGTCGGCTTCGTGCGGCATCTGCCCACCCAGCTGGTGGAGGCCTTCCGCTCCACCCTCGAGGAGGTGGGCGGCGCGGATCTGCTGCTGCACGTGGTCGATGCCTCGCACCCTGATCCGGAGGGCCAGATCACGGCGGTCCGCGCCGTGCTCGGGGAGCTCGAGGGCTTCGACGTCCCCGAGATCGTGGTGCTGAACAAGGCGGACATCGCCGAGCCCGAGACCATCGCCCGGCTGCGCAGCCAGGTCGGCGACAGCGCCGTGGTCTCGGCACGCACCGGCATGGGGATCCAGGAGCTGCGCGAGCTGATCGCCGAGCGGCTTCCCCGTCCCGCCGTCGAGGTCGATGTGGTCGTGCCGTACTCGCGCGGGGACCTGGTCTCCCGGGTGCACAGCACCGGCGAGGTCCTCGCGGAGGAGCACCTGGTGGAGGGCACGCGCGTGCACGCCCGGGTGGATGCGGCCCTCGCCGCGGAGCTGCACGGCACCGCCTGACCGCTCCGCGGCAGGAGGCCGGCCTGTCGGATCTCGCCGGGTCGACGTGCTGCGAAGGATGAGCGGCAGGAGACCGGCCTGTCGGACACAGCCTGGGAGGCTGACGGTCGATGCCCGGATACCCTGAGCGGATGACCGCCGCCACCGATCAGCCCACCGCTCCCGCTGCCGGTGACATCCCTCTGTCCACCCTCATGGACGCCGCTGTGGCGGCGATCGGCGGCTCTGCCCGCCCGGGCCAGCAGGCGATGGCCGGCGCGGTGGATGTGGCGATGTCCGGTGGGCGCCATCTGCTGGTGCAGGCCGGCACCGGTACGGGCAAGTCGCTGGCATATCTGGTGCCCGCGCTGCGCCACGCCCTCGTCAGCGGGAGGCCGGTCGTCGTCTCCACTGCGACGATCGCGCTGCAGACCCAGATCGTGCGCAAGGACCTGCCGCGCCTCGTGGAGGCCGTCGCACCCCACCTGCCCCGCACGCCCACCTTCGCGCTGCTCAAGGGCCGCGCGAACTATCTGTGCAAGCACAAGATCGCCGGCGGCTATCCGGTGGACATCGACCCGGGCGCGCTGTTCGCCGAGTCGTCCGCCGATCCGGCGCGCGGCGGGGGAGAACGGCTCGGGGACCAGGTGCGCCGGTTGCGCGAATGGGCGGAGGAGACCGACAGCGGAGACCGCGATTCCCTCGAGGACGCCGTCTCCGATCGCGCCTGGCGGCAGGTCTCGGTCACCGGCACGCAGTGCATCGGCAACAGCTGCCCGATGTTCGAGGACTGCTTCGCCGAGCGCAGCCGGGAGATCGCCCGAGAGGTGGACATCGTGGTCACCAACCACGCCCTGCTCGCGATCGACGCCTTCGACAACCACGGCATCATCCCGGAGCATGATGTCGTCGTCTTCGACGAGGCGCACGATCTCACCACGCGGGTCACCAGCGCCGTCACCGACATCCTCACTCCCGGCATGCTGCGCGGCACGGTGCGGGACCTGCGCGGCCTGGGTGTGGGCGCCACCGCCCTGGACGATGCCTCCGAGGAGCTGCGGGAGGCGCTCGAGCTCTCGCCGGACGGCCGCGTGATCGGCGATCTGCCGCAGCGGCTCGGCGATGCGCTGGTCCAGCTGCGCGTCGAGGCGCGCACTGCGCACTCCGAGGCCAAGGATGCCGGTGGCGAGAGCTCCGCCGGTGCCCGCAAGACGGTGCGCGCGAACCTGCAGGAGATCTTCGACGTCTGCGAGCGGCTCACCGCCCCGGGCGAGGATGACGTGGTCTCGATCTCCCATTCGCAGGCCACCGGCCGCTCGAGCATCCAGGTGGCGCCGCTGAGCGTCGCCGGGGCGATGCGCGGGGCGATCCTCGAGGAGCGCACGGCGGTGCTCACCTCCGCGACGCTCGCGCTCGGCGGGCGCTTCGAACCGGCCGCGGGCGAGGTGGGACTGGGCCGCCAGGGCCGAGTCGACGTGGAGGAGCTGCCGCGCGGGGAGGATTCGGGCGCCTGGGCGGGGCTCGATGTGGGAAGCCCCTTCGAGTACCGCCGGCAGGGGATCCTCTACACGGCGAGCCACCTGCCGCAGCCGGGGCGTGACGGCCCCTCCTCGGCGATGCTGGACCACCTCACCGAGCTCGTGGAGGCCGCCCGCGGGGGAGCGCTGTGCCTGTTCTCCTCACGTCGCGGCGCCGAGCTGGCGGCCGAGCACGTGCGGGCGCGGCTCGACCTCACGGTCGCGGTGCAGGGGGAGGACTCGATGGCGAACCTGGTGCGCACTTTCCGCGAGGAGGAGGACGCGAGCCTCTTCGGCACCCTCACCCTGTGGCAGGGCGTGGATGTCTCGGGCCGTTCTCTGCGCCTGGTCACGATCGACCGGATACCGTTCCCCCGCCCCGATGACCCGCTGACCGCCGCCCGGCAGGAGCGGATCGGCAGACGCGGCGGCAACGGGTTCATGTCCGTCTCCGCACAGCACGCCGCGCTGCTGCTCGCCCAGGGTGCGGGCCGGCTGATCCGTGCGCAGGACGACCGCGGCATGGTCGCGGTGCTGGACCCGCGGTTGTCGACCGCGCGGTACGGCGGGTTCCTGCGGGAGTCGATGCCCCCGCTGTGGCCGACGACCGACCCGGAAATCGCCCTCGCGGCGCTGCGACGCCTCGCCGGCGCCTGAGCGGCATCGCGAGGCTGAGGGCGGGGTTGGCGTCCTGCCGCGCGCTGAGCGGCATCCCGGGGTCGACGACCAGCCGCCCCGTCGCCGCGAGCTGAGCGCGCCGCCGCCGGGCTGACCTCGCCCGGCGGCAGCCGCGCGGCACGCTCAGACGGCGCGCAGCACCGCCACGACCTTGCCGAGCACGTCGGCGTGATCGCCCAGGATCGGCGCGAAGGCCGGGTTGTGCGGCATCAGCCAGACGTGGTCGTCACGCTGCACGAAGGTCTTCACCGTGGCCTCGCCATCGATCATCGCGGCGACGATCTCGCCCCGCTCCGCCGTGCTCTGGGACCGCACCACCACCCAGTCGCCGTCACAGATGGCCGCGTCGATCATCGAATCGCCCACCACCTGGAGGAGGAAGAGGTCCCCGTCGCCCACCAGGCGCTGCGGCAGGGTGAAGACGTCCTCGACCTGCTCCTCGGCCGTGATGGGGACACCGGCGGCGATCCGGCCGACCAGCGGGACGGTGACCGAGCTGGGGCTGATCTCCGGCTCCGCCGCCACGGCCGGCGGCGTCGGGGCGTCATCCGCCTCCGGCATCACGACCTCCATCGCCCGGGGGCGCTTGGGGTCGCGGCGCAAGAACCCCTTGCGCTCGAGCGACTGCAGCTGGTGCGCCACGGAGGACGAGGAGGTCAGCCCCACCGCGTCCCCGATCTCGCGCATCGTCGGCGGGTAGCCGCGGGTGGCCACGGCCTCGTTGATGGTCTCCAGGATCAGCCGCTGCCGCCGGGTGAGGCCGGCGGTGCGCTCGTCGGCCGGGGCGTCGCCCCGGGCCCTCGTCGGCTTGGGGGTGCTCGGCGTCATCGTGCGGCCTCCTGGGTTCGTCTGTCGGACCCTCGCGGTTCCGTTGTCCTGTGCCCCAGCGTAGGGCGGCGCACGGCAGAAGCCAAACAGGTGTTCGATGTTTCTGTTGCGTGTCGCGAGCGCATCGGGTTACAGTCGCACAGACATTCGATCGAACAGGAGTTCGGATATGCGTACGGAAACCGCCACGGTCCTTCCCTTCCCGTCGCAGGGCACCCCGCGCGACGAGGCCGCTCCTCGAGCGCGCGTTCGACTCGAGCCCACCCGTCGCGGGCGGCTGATGGTCACCGGGATCGCCTTCCTGCTCGGGCTGGTGGTCGCCGCCCTCGCGCTGCTGGCCCTGGATCTGCCGTCGGCGCTCGCCGGCACCGAGGGGGAGGAGCCCGTCACCGTCACCGTCGAGAGCGGCGACACCCTCTGGGCCTACGCCGAGCAGTACGCACCGGAGGAGATGAGCGCCCAGGAGTTCATCGCCGAGGTGCGCAGCCACAACCACCTGCCGACCGGCCGCATCACCGCGGGCCAGCAGATCGAGCTGCCGGGCACGGAGGATGCCGCGCGCTGAGCCGGCCCGCTGCCGGTACCCTGAGCGGATGCACTGTCCGTTCTGCCGCCATTCCGATTCGCGCGTCGTGGACTCGCGCACGTCCGATGATGGCGCGACGATCCGCCGACGCCGCCAGTGCCCGAACTGCTCGAGGCGGTTCTCCACCTCCGAGACGGCCTCCCTGTCCGTGCTCAAGCGGTCCGGGGTCAGCGAGCCCTTCAGCCGCGCCAAGGTGATCTCCGGAGTGCGCAAGGCCTGCCAGGGGCGGCCGGTCAGCGACGACCAGCTGGCGATGCTCGCACAGCGGGTGGAGGAGACGATCCGCACCAGCGGGCTCGCGGAGATCGACGCGCACGAGGTGGGGCTGACGATCCTCCAGCCGCTCCAGGAGCTGGACGTCGTCGCGTACCTGCGCTTCGCGAGCGTCTACCAGAGCTTCGACTCGCTCGAGGACTTCGAGGCCGCCATCGAACGACTGCGGGCCGAGGGCCCCCGGGGCGCGGCCGTGGCCGCGGAACCGACCTCCTGAGAGCCTCAGGGCACCCGCTCTGCGGGGCGCCCCCGCTGACCGCCCGTAGCGCGGAGCGTGTGCAGGGCTCCGCGCCCTGCCGTGGTGATCCTCCGGTCAGCCGTCCACGGTCCGTGCCCATTTCGTGGATGTGGTGCAGACGCACCGGATCCTGTGCATAAGATGTCCCTCGTGCGCTCATGCAGCGCACACCTGATCGGCGGTCGTGGAGGGGAAGCCACGGCCGCCGATCCTCGTCTCAGGAGCGGTGCGGCACCCTCATCCCGCCACGCCGGCGGGGAGGTCCCGCGCGTGGACCACGCCGAGGTGCTGCGTCGAGCGGCTCATGGCCACGTACAGGTCGCCGGCGCCGTGGGCGTCGATGAGCTCGGCCGGCTCCACGATCACGACCGCGTCGAACTCGAGCCCCTTCGCGTCCTGCGCGGTCATCACCGCGATCTCATCGTCCACGCCCGCTGAGCCGGCGCCGATCGCAGGAAGCGCGTCCTGCGAGCGCAGCACCGCCACGAGATCCCCGACGCGCTCCTCGGCGGCGATCACGGCGATCCGTCCCAGCCGCTCCGCATGCACGCGGGCCACCGCCTCGGCCGTGCGCGAGGAGAGCGCGGCCGGCTCGGCCCGTTCGATCAGCGGGTCACGGTCCCCCTCACGCACAGAGCTCACCGGCGTGACCGGCAGCTCATGCGCCTGCGCCATCGCCACGGCTCGGTCCATGATCCGGCTCGGCGTGCGGTAGTTGACGGTCAGGTGCTCGACCTGGAGGCGGTCCTGGATGTACGGGGCCAGCGCTGCGGACCAGGAATCGGTCCCGCCGGCGGAGGAGGTCTGGGCGACATCTCCCACCACGGTGAAGGACTTCGTGGGCGCACGGCGCATGAGGGCGCGCCAGCTCATCGGGGAGTGCTCCTGCGCCTCATCGACCACCACGTGACCGTAGGTCCAGCTGCGCTCGGCGGAGGCGCGCTCGGCGAGCGTGCGACCGTCGCGGACCTGGCTGACCTGATCGGCCAGGTCCTCGGCCCGGATCATGCCGGAGGTGTCGATATTCTCGATCACCTTGCGCGCGTACTCGACATCCGCCTCGCGACGCTCAGCGCCCTCCCGAGCACGGGCCTCGGCCGGCGCGGAGTCCTCCCCGAGCAGCTCGGCGACCTCGTCCAGCAGCGGGACGTCCTCGACCGTCCAGGGGGAGTCCTTGGGGCGCACCAGCAGGTCCACCCGGTGCGCGAGGGAGCGCGGTGCGGCGGCCCGCAGCCGGTCCTGCCGCGAGAGCAGGATCCGCAGGAAGCCCTGCGGGGTGTAGGGGAGCCAGGCGAGGTTCAGCTGCCGCTTCACCTCCGGATCGTGGCGGAGGTCGGAGAGCAGGTCGGGCCGGTCCTCCGGCACGATCGTGCTTCCCTGGGCCCGCAGGGATCGTTCATAGCTCTCCACCAGGCGGTCGAGCGCGGCACGCACGAAGACGTTCCGTGCCGCGTTGTGCGGCTTGTGCGAGGCGCGCGCCTCGCGGCGCGCGGCGCGCACCGCCTCGCGGGTCAGCGTGACGGGCGTGCCGTCGATGCGGAGGTGCACGTCCTTCTCGGGGAGGATCTGACGCTGCTTGACCGCGCGGCTGATCAGCTCGGCCATGGCGACGTCGCCCTTGAGGCGGGCCACCTCGTCGTCGTCGTGTAGGAACGTCTCGATCCCCGGGTACAGCTCGCCCGGGGTGAGCATCACGACGCCCGATTCGCCGAGGCTCGGCAGCACCCGTTCGATGTAGCGCAGGAAGCCGGGGGTGGGCGCCATGATCAGCACGCCCGTGTGCTCGAGCCGTCGGCGGTGCGTGTACAGCAGGTAGGCGGCGCGGTGCAGCGCGACCGCGGTCTTGCCGGTGCCGGGACCGCCCTGGACCACCATCACGCCGCGGTTCTCGGAGCGGATGATGCGATCCTGCTCCGCCTGGATGGTCGCGACGATGTCGCCCATGCGGCCGGTGCGCTTGCCCGAGACGGCGGCGAGCAGCGCGCCCTCGCCCTGGAGGACCACGTCGTGGTCCGGGTCCTCGAGCACCGACTGGTCGAGCACGTCGTCCTCGAGACCCACCACGGTGCGGCCGCGGTTGATCAGGTGGCGACGCAGCTTCACCGAGAGGCGGTCGGTGCTGGTGGCTCGGTAGAACGCGGCGGCGGCCGGGGCGCGCCAGTCCACGAGCAGCTGCTCGCGCTCCGGCGTGAACAGCCCGATGCGCCCGATGTAGTGCCGCGCCGCGTCGTCCATGTCCAGGCGACCGAACACCACGCTGCGCGCGACCGAGCGGAGCAGGGCGAGGCGGTCCTCGTACAGCGCCATGAACGAATCGCGTTCGGAGCGGTTCTGGTGCGTCGAGGCCTGCTGCGAGCCCTGGATCTCATCGAGCTTGCCCTCGACCTGGGCGATGAGCTCGTCCAGCCGGCGGTAGAGCCGGTCGGCGTAGTCCTGTTCCCGCGCGATCTCCCGGGCGATCTGTTCCTCAGCGTCGTCCACTGCCCTGCCTCTCACCCTGTGCGTCGACGTGCCGCGCCGTCGCCCGGCGGACTGCGGGTCGGCGGAGCACAGTGGTCCATTATGGTGGATGGCCCCGGTCCCGGGCGCCTTCAGGTGACCCGATCCCACTCCGCGCTGAGGGAGGAGCCACGATGCGAGACCCTCGTGATCTGTACAGGTTCGAGTCCACCGAGGTGCTGGAGGCCGTGCCGCGCACCGGGCTCACGCTCGTGCACGCCCTGCCCGGGATGGTCGACGCAGGCAACGCCTGCCGGATCGCCTCCACCTACCTCCGCGACGAGCTGCGCCACCTGCGGCTGGTCAGCTTCGAGACCGACGAGCTCGTCGACTACCGCGGCGCCCGCCCGCACGCGACCTTCGACGGGACCTCCTTCACGGAGGTGGAGATCCCGGAGCTGACCCTCTCTCTCATGTACGACGAGAGGGATCGCCCCTTCCTGTTCCTCGACGGCCCCGAGCCCGATCTGCAGTGGCGCCGGCTGGCGGAGGCGCTGATCGACCTCGTGGAGTACTTCGAGGTCGAGCGGATCGTGGGCATCCAGGCGGTGCCGATGGCGGTGCCCCACACCCGTCCGATCGGTCTGTTCGCCCATGCCAACGACCCGTCGCTGCTGGGGTCCCCGCGCACCGGTGCCACGCCGGCCCCGGGCACGGAGCCGTCGCCGGGGGAGGAGGGGACCGCCGAGATGGTGATCCCGGCGGCGTTCAGCACGCTGCTCGAGCACCGGCTGGGCAGGGCGGGCCACCCGGCGATGGGCTACGCCGCGCAGGTCCCGCACTATCTGGCCCGGACGGACTTCCCGGCCGGCGCCCTCGCGCTGCTGCGCCGGGTCAGCGAGGCGGCCGAGCTCGATCTGCCGCTGGTCCACCTGGGCGATCTCACCGACGCGGCCACCGTCGCCCTCCAGGGGACCCTCGCCCAGAACGGGGAGGTGCGCCAGATCGTCGGCGCTCTCGAGGAGCAGTACGACGCGATGGGCGAGGGTGAGGAGTCCTCCCCGCTGGCCACCCACATGGATCTGCCCACGGCGGAGGAGATCGGGGAGCACTTCGAGCGCTTCCTCGCCGATCACGACGGCGGCTCACCGGACGATCCGCCCACGCTCTGAGCCTCATCGGTGCTGCGACGGGCCCCCGCGAACCCTCCGTGCGGCGCCTGCGACCCCAGTTCGTTACGGCTTCGTGATCCGCTCGGGGCGGACGCCGTGTGAACCGGACCACGATCGTGACAGAATGGCGGCGTTGCGGTGATGCAGGTCCAGCAGGACAGTCCGACGACGGTGCCTCGGCACAGCAGTACGGCACGCACCAATGCGCCACCCGCTCCGGCGGGGGACGGCTTCACGCGGCACCGCGATCGCGTCGTGCGATCGATGAAGGACGACACAGAAGGTGACAGGTATGGCACAGGGCTCGGTCAAGTGGTTCAACGCCGAAAAGGGCTACGGATTCATCGAGATCGACGGAGGCGGCGCAGACGTCTTCGTGCATCACAGCAAGATCGACATGGACGGATACCGCGCCCTCGACGAGGGTCAGCGTGTGGAGTTCGAGGTCAGCCAGGGTGACAAGGGCCCGCAGGCCGAGCAGGTCCGTCCTCTCTGACCCACGGCACTCAGCCCACAGCACGGACCGGGCAGGAGCATCGCGCTCCTGCCCGGTCCGTCGTCGTGAGAGGGGTCAGCGCGCCTCGAGGACGCGCCCGGCCCGTGCGAGCGCCTCGACCTGGGCGGGCCGCGCCAGGCGTACGGAGACCGCATCCGAGCGCAGGTCCCGGTCGATGCCCTCGGGCAGCGGCCGGCGCGAGGCGAGCAGCACGCAGTTCCCGCGACGCTTGCCCGAGAGGTGCGCCGGTTCGGCGATGACGCCGACGTGCGGGAACACCGCAGAGAGGGTCGCGACCTCGTCCGCCATCATCCCGGTGCCCGGAGGTGCCGCGCAGTTGGCCAGATAGAGCCCGCCCTCGCGCAGAACGCGATCGGCGTGGGAGGCGGCCTGGACCGTGGTGAGCTCCTCCGGGGTCACCGACCCGCTGAAGACGTCGCGCACCAGGACGTCGAAACGGTCGTCGCGCCAGGACCCGAGCGCGCTGAGCGCGTCGTCGACGCGCAGCCGCAGCTGCGGCGAGCGGGGGAGATCGAACCACTCCCGCACCTTCTCGGCCAGCAGCGCGTCGATCTCGACCACGACCTGCCGTGAGCGGGGGTGCCGGGCCGTGACGGCCCGCGGCAGGGAGCAGCCGCCGCCGCCGAGATGGGCGAGCTGCGGGACGGGAGGGGAACCGTCCCGCCCGACCGCATCGGCCGCGTCGAGGTGGCGATCGATCACCAGCAGCATCCAGCGCATGTACTCGAACACCAGGTGCTCGGGATCCGGGTGGAGGTGCGAGGAGGGGACCCCGTTCACGTCCAGCAGCACCGACCCGTCGTTCTCCAGGGTCAACCGGGCGCTCCCGGTGGAGAGGGGGATCGAGGTGTCGAGCGGGCCGAGGTGCACGAAGGCAGCGCGGCGCGAGCGGTCGCGGCGGGACATCGCCCCACTGTAGGAGATCCCCGCTCCCGTGCCCCCGCCCCGCGCCCCCGCGGACCCTGAGCCGCCGGTGCGCCTCGCGCCGCCGGAGCTGAGCACCGTTCCTCCCCACGGGTGCCTCCTCCACAGGCGGGGGAGCGCGGCGTCATCTGTCACACCCCGCGCCTAGCGTTCGGGGGACAGGGATGGCGCAGACGCCGCTCTCCCACGTACGCGGAGGAGGAGACCGATGAACCGTACGATGCCCCGTCGACACGGAGCCTCGGCGCTCGCCGGCACCGATGCCCGTGCCCTGCGCCGGCGTCTGGCCCTGCTCGACCAGGACCAGGCCGACCTCGAACGCGCTCGAGAACTGCTGCGTCAGGGCCGTCTCCTGGCCGCGGAGGATCCTCGTGAGGCCTTCGAGCTCGTGCACCGGGCCGCTCTGCGCGGCGCGGGGGTGCTGGTCGCCCGCGCCAACCGCGAGCGCCGACGGGCTCTGCCGCTGAACGTGTGGCTCGCTCTGGAGCGGCTCGGCGGGCAGGATGCCGAGCGTGCCGAGAGCCTGGCACCGCTGGTCGCCGAACGGATGCGGCTGGACCGGAACGCGGCGGCCCGCCCCGACCCGGAGCTGCTGAGCACGCATCTCGCCCAGACCTCCGCGCACCTCGATCTCGTCGCCGAGCGCCTGCTCGAGGATCTGCCGACCCACCTCACCGACCTCGCCGAGGCCGGGTGACGTCTCGGGACGGGGCCCTCACCGCGACGGCGACGTGTCCACGTGACCTCCGGCGGCGCCGCGACGAGCCGGCGCAGGCGGCTTCGCACGGCGCCTCCACGGGGCGGCGCGAGTGACGCCGGCCCGCGTCGCCGCGGCTCCGCCCCGGGAGGGCCGGTCGCCCCGGGTACAGTGCCTGCGCGAGGGAGGTGGCGATGACCATGCACGGTGGAGCGGAAGCGGGGGAGGAGATCCCCGGGATCCTGCACCTGGACATGGATGCCTTCTTCGCCTCCATCGAGGTGCGGGACGACCCGGGCCTCGAGGGGCTGCCCGTCGTGGTGGGCGGAGCGGGCGCCCGCGGCGTGGTCGCCGCCGCCAGCTATCCGGCCCGCACCCGGGGCATCCGCTCGGCGATGCCGATGGCGAGCGCCCGACGGCTCGCACCGGATCTCGTCATCGTGCCTCCACGGATCGACCACTACCGCCAGGTCTCCGCCCAGGTGATGCAGCTGCTCGGGGACGTCGTCGCCGAGACCGAGCAGATCAGCGTCGACGAGGCGTTCCTCGACGTGCGCGGCGCCCGGCGCCTCTTCGGCCCTCCGGAGCAGATCGCACAGCTGCTGCGCCGGCGGATCCGTGAGGAGCTCGGCCTGCCCAGCTCGGTGGGGGGCTCCGTCTCCCGCGCCGTCGCGAAGATCGCCTCCGCCCAGGCCAAACCCGACGGCATGCTCATCGTCCCCGCGGAGCGCACCGCCGAGTTCCTCGCCCCGCTGTCGGTCGCGGTGATCTCCGGCGTCGGCCCCAAGGCGCAGGAGGCCCTCGCCCGGATCGGGGTGCGCACCATCGGGCAGCTGCGGGAGATCCCCCGCTCGACCCTCGCGCGCGCTCTCGGGCCGCGCGCTCCCGAGATCGCCGCCCTGGCCGACGGCAGCGACCGCACCGGTCTCGGGCACCGCGCCCGCGACCGCTCGCTGGGAACCGAGCGCACCTGGGATGAGGACCTCACCGACCCGGACGAGGTGCGCCGGCGCATCACCACGATGGCCGACGACGTGGCCCGGCAGCTGCGGCGCAGCGGCTTCGTGGCACGCACCGTCGTGCTCAAGCTCCGCGCCCCGGACGGCACCACCCTGACCCGGTCCTCCACCATGGACCAGCCCACCGCGAGCGGTGAACGCCTGCGCAGCCAGGTCATCCCCCTCTGGGAGCGGGAGCGGCCGGCGATGCCCCGCCTCCGCCTCGCCGGGGTCCGCGTCTCGCACCTCGAGCCCGGGGAGGGAGCATTCATGCAGTCCGAGCTGACCGCACGGTCGGCAGGGTGGCAGGACCTGGAGACGGCGATGGACCGGGCGCTCGAGCGTTTCGGCTCCGCGAGCCTCGGCCGGGGATCGACGCTCTCCTCCGCGACGGATCAAGCGCGACGGCCTGGAACGGAGCCCGGGGAGCAGGACGACGGGCCTGCGCGGCGGCTCGGACGGTGAGTGCAGGGACTCGGTCGGTGAACGCTGCGCGCACCGCGGTGGTGATGCGGGACCTCCGCGGTTCCCATTACCCAGGAAGACGCTCTAAACTGGAGGGACCGCCGACGAGGGCATGAACTCGTCGCACGGTGAAGTGGCGCCGACCGGCGCGAGAGGACGGGGACAAGGAGCGGGATCATGCCGCTGTCTGAACACGAGCAGAAGATGCTCGACGAGATGGAGCGTCAGCTCTTCGCCGACGATCCGCGCCTCGCACGAGCTTTCGCACCGACGAAGCAGCCGCGACGTAGTCGCAGCGGGCGACGCATCCTGATCGGCCTGGGTGCCGTGATCGTGGGTCTCGGCGTCCTGGTTCTCGCCGTGAGCCTTCCTGCCGTCTGGCTCGGAGTGATCGCCTTCATCGGCATGCTCGCCGGGGCGGTCTACGCGATCACCTCCCCCGGGGGCTCGTCCGAGGGCAAGGGATCCGGCGGCGGCCACGGAGGTGGTTCCGGGCCCACCGCACCCCGCAGCGACGACGGCAGCACCTTCATGCGCAAGATGGAGGAGCGCTGGGAGAGGCGCGCAGGGGACGACCCCCGCTTCTGAGCGGTCCGCCGCACAACGGGCCGGCCGGCCGCGCCGCTCTGCGCTGAGAACCGCCCGCGCTTCCCGTCCTCACCCCACGACGACGCCCCGACTCCTCGGAGTCGGGGCGTCGTCGTGTCGCATGCGCCTCGCCGTTCCTGGAGCGAGCGCTGGCTCGGGCAGGGCTCGGGCGGGTCGGGTGCTGCGCTCGGCCCGGCTCAGACGGCGCGAGAGGTGCCGAGGGCCGCACCCGGAGGGATGAGGGCGTGCCCGCGCGATGCCCACGGCTGCCCTTCGACGCCCGGCGTCGCGCGCCTCACGTCGGGAGCTCCTGCTCGATTCCCCACATCCCTCCACCCGCGCCCTCCCCTTCCCTCCACCACCGCCCCCTCTGGCCGTGCCGCATCACCCGTAGTCGCGTGACCTGCGTTTTCTCCCGGCTCGGCGGCGGTGGTGCTCGCTGTGCGCGCGAGCTCGCTGCTCGAGCCTGCGCTCCAGGACATGCCGCACGCCGATTTCCCCCCACCCCGCTCCACAGCGTTGACCTGCGCTGACGGGAGGTCGTGACGTGGAATGGGGGGAATCTGGGTACAGGGGTGGGGGCTAGTGGGGTAAAGTGGAGCGCGTTGGGAGGAGATGGATTTCCGGATCGCGAGTTCACGGCAGTGAAGGAGGGCGCTGATGTTCCTCGGCACCTTCACGCCCAAGCTCGACGAGAAGGGACGACTGATCTTCCCGGCGAAGTTCCGTGACGAGCTCGCCTCGGGACTGGTCATGACTCGTGGACAGGAGCACTGCATCGCCGTGTACCCGCTCATGGAGTTCCGCCAGAAGCTCGAGGAGGCCCGTCGGGCGCCCACCACCGATCGGCGCACCCGCGACTACCTGCGGGTGCTGCTCTCCGGCGCGGAGGACGTCATCCCGGACAAGCAGGGCCGCATCACCATCCCGGGCCACCTGCGCACCTACGCGGGGCTGGACCGGGAATGCGCCGTCATCGGCGCACTCGACCGCCTCGAGATCTGGGCGCTCCCGGCCTGGGAGGCCTACCTCGAGCAGAAGGAGGAGGGCTTCGCCGAGACCTCCGAGGAGGTGATCCCCGGCCTGTTCTGAGCCCGGCTCGAGGACATCCGTCCTGTGAGACCTCTCGTCGTTCCCGCCCCGACGCAACTTCCCCGGTGGCGGGTCGGGAACGACGGGGAATCTGGCAGGACGGCACCGCGAGGAGATCGCGGAGCCGAGCAGGACCTGGACCACCGCACACATCGACAAGGACCCGAGGGGGTGACATGGAGCAGACGCACAGCGACCGGCCGGCCGAGCAGCGCCACGTGCCCGTCCTGCTGGACACCTCCGTGCAGCTCCTGGCCCCGGCCCTGCAGGATGCGGGAGCGGTCCACGTCGATGCGACCCTGGGGATGGGCGGCCATGCCGCCGCAGTCCTCCACGCCGCTCCCCGCGCGCACCTGGTCGGCATCGACCGCGACCCGCAGGCCCTCGCACTCGCCCGGGAGCGGCTCGACCGCGAGGGCGTGGGGGAGCGGGCCACTCTGGTCCACGCCACCTACGACCAGATCCCCGAGGTGCTCGAGGACCTCGGGCTGCCCGGTGCGCACGGCGTGATGATGGACCTGGGCCTGTCCAGCTTCCAGATCGACACCGCCGACCGCGGCTTCTCCTACGCCGTCGACGCCCCGCTGGACATGCGCATGGACACCTCCTCGGACGGGCCCACCGCCGCGGACCTCCTGCGCGACCTGCCCGAGGCGGAGATCGCCCGGATCCTGCGCGACCTCGGCGACGAGCGCTTCGCCAAGCGCATCGCGCGCCGCGTCGTCCAGCAGCGCGAGAGCGCACCGCTGACCCGCAGCGGAGAGCTCGTCGCCCTGCTGGAGCGCGCGATCCCCGCCGCGTCCAAGGCCAGCGGCGGCCATCCGGCCAAGCGCACCTTCCAGGCGCTGCGGATCGCCGTGAACGAGGAGCTCGAGATCCTCGCCTCCGCGCTCGAATCGGCGCTGGACTGCGTCCACGTCGGCGGCCGCATCGTCGTGGAGTCCTACCACTCCGGGGAGGACCGCCTGGTCAAGACGGCCTTCACCCGCCGCATCCGCTCCTCGGCGCCGCCCGGGCTCCCGGTCGAGCTCGAGGAGCACAAACCCACCTTCTCCCCGCTCGTGCGCGGCGCGCTCCAGGCCGATGAGCACGAGCGCGGCAGCAACTCCCGCGCGGCCTCCGTCCGCCTGCGCGCCCTGACCCGCACCCGACCCGCCGAGAGAGCACACTGAGATGGCCAGCACGTCCGCCGTTCATGCGCCCGCGATCCGCCCTGTCCGCGGGACGAGGAACACCACCGCCGCGCGCCCGCGCCTGACCGTCGTCGCCACGCCGAAGGCGGCCGGCAGCTCGATGCCGTTCACCCTGCTGTGCACCCTGATCGTCACCGCGACGCTCGCCGCACTGCTGTTCATGAACATCCAGATGTCCGATGCGAGCTACGAGATCACCCGCCTGCAGGGCCAGGCCCAGCGGCTCACGGAGGAGGGCCAGGCTCTCGCGGAGACCAACGAGCGCCTGGGCACGCCGCAGGAGCTCGAGAGGCAGGCGCGCGAGATCGGGATGGTCCCGGTGTCAGATCCGGCATACATCGACCTCGACACGGGCGAGATCATCGGCGAGACGTCCCCGGCAGAGCAGACTGGGACCAACCCTGAGCTCGCGGAGGTGCCCGCAGACGTCGCCGTCCCGCCGGCTCAGATCTACGACGAGTCCACCGCCTACCACGGCATGGGCAACGAAGGGGCCTGAGGATGACGCCACCGAGCAGCAGCCGTCGGCGAACCGCCACCCGCTCCACGGGCGGCTCCCGAGGCGGGCGGCCCGGCCTCGCGATGCGCCGGCTCATCCCTCAGGCACGCGTCGGTGAACCCTCCACACGGCACCGCCTGCTCATCAGCGTGATCCTCGTGGCCGTGATGGCGCTGTCCGGCCGACTGATCTGGGTGCAGGGCCTGGACGCGAGCGCCCGGGCGGAGGAGGCCATCGCCCAGCGCACCGTCACCCGCACGATCCCCGCGCTGCGAGGGGAGATCACCGACCGCCACGGCACGGTGCTCGCCAGCTCCGTCGAGCGCTACGACCTGTGGGTCAACCAGCTCCAGGTCGATGAGTACCTCGAGAACTCGACGACGGCCGAGGTCACCGGGGTCGAGGCCGCCGCACGCGACCTCGCGCCCGTGCTCGGCTGGAGCGTCTCGAAGACGGAGGAGGCCCTCACCGGTGACGCCGGCTTCTCCTACCTGCGCAAGAACGTCGAGCCGGAGGTGCGCGACGCCGCGATCGCGCTGCGGATCCCCGGGATCGGTGCGGACCGGGTGGCGGATCGCCTCTACCCGGCCGGCTCCGTCGGCGGGAACATCCTCGGCTTCGTCGGCGCCGACGGCACCGCGCTGGCGGGCACCGAGCTCTCCTTCGACGAGGAGCTGCGCGGCACGGACGGGAAGACCACCTACGAGCGCGGTGCTCAGGGCCAGATCATCCCCACCGGCAAGCAGGAGACCACCGCTGCCGTCGACGGCAGCGACGTGGTGCTCACGATCGACCGCGACCTGCAGTGGAAGGCGCAGCAGATCGTCGCCGGCGCCGTCGAGCAGTGGGGCGCCGCCGGTGGCAGCGCCGTGGTCTACAACGCCCGCACGGGCGAGGTGCTCTCGCTGGCCGAATATCCCAGCTACGACCCGAACAGCCCGGGCGAGTCCGATCCCGAGGACCTCGGCAACCGCTCGATCTCCAGCGTGTTCGAGCCGGGCTCGACGGGGAAGGTGTTCACCCTCGCCGCGGCGCTCGAGGAGGGCACCGTCACGCCGGAGTCCGAGTACGAGATCCCGTACGAGGACTGGTTCGACGGCCACCGCATCAAGGATTCGCACCAGCATCCGGATCAGCAGCTCACCCTGGCCGGCGTGCTCAAGCACAGCTCCAACGTGGGCACCGTGCAGATCTCCGAGACGCTCTCCCCCGAGGTCCGCTACGACTACCTCAAGGCCTTCGGCCTGGGGGAGCGCACCGGAGTGGAGCTTCCGGCGGAGTCCGCCGGCGTCGTGCACCCGGCCTCGCAGTGGACGGGGCGCACGCGCTACACCACCGCCTTCGGCCAGGGATACAGCGTCAACGCCCTGCAGATGGTCTCCGCCATCGGCACCTTCGCCAACGACGGGGTGAGGGTCGAGCCCTCGCTGATCGCGGGCACCCGCCAGGACGACGGGTCCGTGCGCCCGTTGGGAGAACCCGAGAGCACCCGGGTGGTCTCGAGCGAGACCGCGCAGACCATGCGCGCCCTGATGGACAACTCGGTGGACGACGAGACCTCCTCGGCCGCCGTGACCGGCTACGCCGTGGGCGGCAAGACGGGCACCGCGCAGGTCGGCGACGGCACCTACACCGCCTCCTTCATCGGCTTCGCCCCCGCGGACGATCCCGAGCTGGTGGTCGGGGTGTTCATCTTCGGACTGAACTCGTTCATCTCCGGCAGCCGGTCCGCGGCCCCCGCCTTCTCCGAGCTGACCACCTTCGCCCTGCAGAACCAGGGCATCGCCCCGACCGGAGAGCCCGGTCGCGAGCTCGAGAACGAGTGGTGAGCGCGCCGTGACGCCGATCGTGGAGAACACCCCCGAACCTGCCCGCCCGCGCCACCCGCACGGCGCGACGGCGGCGGAGCTGGCCCGCGCCCTCGGCGCCGCGGCCCCCGAGGAGGATCTCGCCCTGCGGGGCGTGAGCCTCGATTCCCGCTCCGTCGAGCCCGGCGATCTCTGGTGCGCCCTGCCCGGTGCCACCGCCCACGGCGCGGAGTTCGCCGCCCAGGCCGCCGGCCGCGGCGCCGCCATGGCCCTCACCGACCCGGCCGGCCGGGAGCGCTGCGAGGCGGCGGGACTGCCCGCGCTGGTCGTCGACGATCCGCGCTCCGCCACCGCGCTCGCGGCCGCGCTGGTCCACGGCCGGCCCGCCGAGCGCCTCGCCACCATCGGGGTGACCGGGACCAACGGCAAGACCTCCGTGACCACCGCGATCACCCGCGCGCTGCTCGAGCTCGGCGTGCCCGCCGGGGCGATCGGCACCAGCGGCACCAGCTACCGCGCCGCCGACGGCAGCGACCACGCGATCGCGACCGTGCGCACCACCCCCGAGGCGCCCGAGCTGCACGGCCTCCTGGCCCGCATGGCCGAGGACGGCGTCGAGGTGGTCTCCATGGAGGTCTCCAGCCACGCCCTGGTGCTGCACCGCGCCGACGAGGTCGTCTACGACGTCGTCTGCTTCACCAACCTCACCCAGGACCACCTCGACTTCCACGGCACGATGGAGGCCTACTACGAGGCCAAGCGCACCCTGTTCACCCCCGCGCACGCCCGGCGCGGCGTCGTCTGCGTGGACGACGACTGGGGCCGCCGCCTGGCCCGCGAGGCGCAGATCCCGGTGACGACCTACGCGACCCGCCCCGGGATCGACGCCGACCACCGGGCCCGCGAGCACCGTGCGGACGGCTACGGATCGATCGTCGAGGTCGACGGGCCGGACGGCACCCGCACCCTGCACGCCGCCCTGCCCGGCCGCCACTACGTCGCCAACACCCTGGCCGCGGACCTGCTGCTGGCCGCGATCGGCCGCACCGGCGAGGACGTCGTCCAGGCGCTCGGCGAGGCGGGCACCGTCCCCGGGCGGATGGAGCCGGTGGCGCACACCCCGATCCGCGGGGTCGTCGACTACTCCCACACCCCCGACGCCCTCGAACAGGCGCTGCTGACCCTCCGGGCGGTCCCCGGCACCGGCCGGCTGCTGGTGGTCATGGGCGCCGGCGGCGACCGCGACCGCGCCAAGCGGCCTCTCATGGGCGAGGTCGCCGCACGCTACGCCGACGTGGTGCTCGTCACGGACGACAACCCCCGCACCGAGGACCCCGCGGCGATCCGCGCCGAGGTGCTCAGCGGCATCCCCGAGGGCACGAAGGCGCAGGTCCATGACGTGGACGGGCGCGGCGAGGCGATCGCCCTGGCCGCGTATCTCGCGGACGTGTCCGACACCATCCTCGTGGCGGGCAAGGGTGCCGAGACCGGGCAGCAGATCGGCGGTATCGTCCATCCGTTCGATGACCGCCTCCGACTGCGGGATGCACTGCGGGATGCGCAACCGGCGCGCGGGGGCGCCGACGACTTGGACGAAGGGCGCTGAGCATGCTCCAGACCACGGCACGGGAGATCGCTGCCGTCACCGGCGGCGAACTCGTGGGAGGCGCGACCGGTGACGAGCTCGTCACCGGCACCGCCCGCATCGATTCACGCGAGGTGGGCCCCGGAGACCTGTTCGCCGCCTTCCTCGGCGAGCACGTCGACGGCCACGACTTCCTCGACGCCGCCCGCACCGCGGGCGCCGCCCTCTCCCTGGTGACCGACGCCGCCGCGGCCGCGGAGCACTCGCTGCCCGCGGTGCGCGTCGACGACGTGCGCGACGCGCTCGCGGCACTCGCCCGCGCCCAGCTCGCCCGCGCCCGTCAGGAGAACCCCCAGCTGGTGGTCCTCGCCGTCACCGGCAGCGCCGGCAAGACCGGCACCAAGGACCTCCTCGGCACGATCCTGCGCAGCGCCGGGCCCACTGTGGCCCCCGTCGGCAGCTTCAACAACGAGCTGGGCCTTCCGCTGACCGTCCTGCAGGTGACGGGAGAGACCCGCTTCCTGGTGCTCGAGATGGGCGCCCGCGGCATCGGGCACATCGCCGAGCTCACCGAGATCGCCCGCCCGGACGTCTCCCTGGTGCTCAACGTCGGCTCCGCCCACCTCGGGGAGTTCGGGAGCGTCGACGCGATCGCCCGCGCCAAGGGCGAGCTGGTCGACGCGCTCGCCCCCGGCGGTCGGGCGATCCTCAACGCCGAGGACCGCCTCGTCACCGCGATGGCCGAGCGCTCCGCCGCCCCGGTCGTGACGTGGGGCTTCACCACGGGCGACGTGCGCGGCGCGGACCTCACGCTGGACGAGCAGGCGCGGGTGGCGTTCTCGCTCGAGGTGCCGGCAGGGCTCACCACGCTGCACGGCGACGCCGTCGCACCGGGGTCCTTCCCGGTGCGGCCGGACCTGCTGGGCGAGCACCAGGCCGCGAACGTGCTCGCGGCGCTCACCGCCGCGCTGGTGGCCGGGGTGGACTCCGCCCCGGCGACCGCCGCCCTCGACGGCGCGACCCTGGCCTCCGGCCAGCGGATGCAGGTGCTGCGCGCCGGCGGCGCGCTGATCATCGACGACGCGTACAACGCGAACCCCGACTCGCTGCGACAGGCGCTGAAGACCCTCGCCCACCTCGGCCGCCGGCACCGCACCATCGCCGTGCTCGGCGAGATGCTCGAGCTGGGCCCCGACACGGTGCGGCTGCACGACGAGATCGGCCGCCTCGCCGTGCGCCTGAACATCGGGCAGCTGTACGTGGTGGGGGAGGGCGCCGCCCCGATCCATCACGGCGCGAGCCTCGAGGGCAGCTTCGGGGGAGAGTCCGAGTATCTCGACACCGTCGAGGAGGCGATCGCAGTGCTGGAACGGATCGTGCAGCCCGGGGACGCCGTGCTGCTGAAGTCCTCGCGCGACGCGGGACTGCGACGCATCGCGGCCCCGCTCGTCGAGCACCTCGCGCAGCGCCCCGCGGCCGAGGGCACGACGGGGACGGGAGCAGCGCTGTGATCGCGATCATCGTCTCCGGCGCCGTCGCGCTCCTGCTGTCGATCCTGGGCACCCCCCTGTTCATCAAGGTGCTCGAGCGCCGCGGCTACGGACAGTTCGTCCGCGACGACGGCCCCACCAGCCACGCCACCAAGCGCGGCACCCCGACCATGGGCGGCGTCGCGATCATCCTCGCGGTCCTGGTGGCCTACTTCCTCACCCACCTGGTGCTGTGGACCTCGCCCAGCGTGTCCGTCCTGCTGGTGCTGTTCCTGACCGTCGGGCTCGCCGTGGTCGGCTTCCTCGACGACTACCTGAAGATCTCCCAGCAGGACAGCACCGGCCTGCGCCCGCGGTACAAGCTCATCGGCCAGTTCGTGGTCGCGACGACCTTCGCGGTGCTCGCTCTGCAGTTCCCGGACGAGAACGGGCTGCGGCCCGCCTCCACCCAGATCTCGTTCGTGCGCGACATCCCGTGGCTCGACCTCGCCTTCCTCGGCACCGTCGTCGGCATCATCCTCTTCGCGATCTGGGCGAACTTCCTGGTCGCCGCCTGGTCCAACGGCGTGAACCTCACCGACGGGCTCGACGGCCTCGCCAGCGGCGCGACGATCATCTTCACCGCCGCCTACCTCATCATCAGCTTCTGGCAGTGGCGCCAGGTGTGCAACGTCGACCTCGACGCCGGGGGACTGGTGCACTGCTACGACGCCCGCGACCCCCTGGACACCGCGGTGCTGTGCGCCGCGATCATCGGCGCCTGCGTCGGCTTCCTGTGGTGGAACACCTCGCCGGCGAAGATCTTCATGGGCGACACCGGCTCGCTCGCGCTCGGCGGCGCGATCGCGGGGCTCACGATCATCTCCCGCACCCAGATCGTCGGCGCCGTGATCGGTGGCCTGTTCGTGATCATCTCGCTGTCGGTCATCATCCAGGTCACCAACTTCAAGCTCACCGGCAAGCGGGTGTTCCGCATGGCCCCGCTGCAGCACCACTTCGAGCTCAAGGGCTGGAACGAGGTCACCATCGTGGTGCGCTTCTGGATCGTCGCCGGCATCCTCGCCGGCGTGGGCCTGGGCATGTTCTACCTCGACGCCCTGCCGAGGCTCACCTCATGAGCACCCCCGAGAGCGCCGTGACGCCCGCGGAGGAGCGGGCCTGGCCCGGCCTCGACGTGAGCGGCCTGCGGATCCTGGTCGCCGGCTTCGGGATCTCCGGCTACGCCGTCGCGGACCAGACCATGCAGCGCGGCGCCCACGTGCTCGTGGTGGACGGCGCCGACACCCCCGAGCTGCGCGAGCGCGCCCAGATCCTCGAGGTGCTCGGGGTCGAGGTCCGCCTCGGCGCGGAGCACCTGGACGGCCTCCCGCAGGACCGTCCCCTCGACCTGGTCGTCACCTCGCCGGGCTGGCGGCCCGAGCAGCCGCTGCTGCGCGCCGCGCAGGAGGCGGGGGTCCCCGTGTGGAGCGAGATCGAGCTGGCCCGCCGCATGCAGGCCGCCGACGGCCCCGCCTGGCTCGCCGTGACCGGCACGAACGGCAAGACCACCACGGTCACCATGCTCGAGTCGATCCTCCTCCGCGCCGGGCTGCGGGCCGTCGCCTGCGGCAACGTGGGCCTGCCCGTCATCGAGGCCGCGCTCGATCCCGCGGGCTTCGACGTGCTCGCGCTCGAGCTGTCGAGCTTCCAGCTGCACTGGACCCAGCACCTGGACTGTGAGGCCGCCGCGGTGCTCAACGTCAGCGACGACCACCTCGACTGGCACGGCGGCGCCGAGGCCTACGCCGCCGCGAAGGGCCGCATCTACGAGGGCGTGCGCACCGCCTGCATCTACAACGTCGCCGATCCCACCACGCTCCGACTGGTCGAGGAGGCGGACGTCCGCGAGGGTGCACGCGCCATCGGCATCGGCCTGAGCACCCCGGGGCTCTCCGAGCTCGGCGTGATCGACGGGATCCTGGCCGACCGGGCCTTCCTCGCCGAGCGGCGCACCTCCGCCGCCGAGCTCGCCACCCTCGAGGACCTCGCGCCCCTGGGACCGCAGGGCGCCGGTCCCCACGTCGTCATCGACGCGCTCGCCGCCGCCGCGCTCGCCCGCGCCCACGGAGTCGAGCCGTGGGCGGTCCGCGACGGGCTGCGCGCCTACCGCATGGGCAGCCACCGCGCCCAGCACCTGGCCACCATCGACGGCATCGGCTACGTCGACGACACCAAGGCGACCAACCCCGCCGCCGCGGCCGCCTCCCTGCGCGCCGCCGAGCGCGTGGTGTGGATCGCCGGCGGCGACGCCAAGGGCGCCGACCTCGGACCGCTGATCGCCGCCGCGCATGACCGCCTGGTCGGGGTGGTGCTCCTGGGCAGGGACGACGCCCCGTTCACCGCCGCCCTGTCACGACACGCGCCCGAGGTCCCCGTGCGGCGGATCGATCCGGGTGACACTGACGGCGTCGCCGGGAGGTCCCGGCTGATGGAGGACGCGGTGCAGGCCGCCCGAGCCCTCGCCGAGGCGGGGGACGTGGTGCTGCTGGCTCCCGCGGCCGCCTCCATCGACCAGTTCCGTGACTACGCGGAACGGGGGGATCTGTTCGCGGCGGCCGTGACCCGACTGCCAGGAGAACGTGCATGACCATGGAGGAGACCCGCCGCGACGCTCGCCGGGGCCCCCGCGGGGACGCGCGACGGGATGCCCGCCGGCAGCCGCGGCAGGATGCCCGCCGCTCCGCCCAGGTGGTGCGCCCCGACGAGGAGCAGCCGCTGGGCAACATCAGCGGGCGCGTCCGCGCCGGTGTCGCGGACTGGCTGAAGTCGCCGGCGCTGGACTTCTACGGCCTCATCGTCGTCGGCACCCTGCTGGTCGCGGTGGGTGTCGTGATGGTGCTGTCCTCCAGCTCGGTGACCAACATCTCCCGCGGCGGTTCGGGCTTCGCCGGGCTCGTGCGCCAGAGCACCTTCGCCGGTGTGGGGCTGGTGCTGCTCGTGGCCGCGGCCGCGCTGCCGCCGAGCTTCTACCGCAGAGCGGCCTGGCCGCTGCTCGGATTCGGGATCCTGCTGCAGTGCCTCGTCTTCGTGCCGGGCCTCGGCGTGGCCGCCGACGGGAACCGGAACTGGATCCGCATCGCGGGTCAGACGCTCCAGCCCTCCGAGTTCCTCAAGCTCGCGCTCGCGGTGTGGCTCGGTGCGCTGCTCGCCGTCAAACGCCCGCTGCTGCACCGACCCGGTCATCTCCTGTTCCCTCTGGTCCCCGGCGTGGTCATCGCCCTCGGCATGGTGATGGCCGGTCACGACCTGGGCACCATGCTGATCATGGCGATGCTCGTCGCCGGCGCGGTCTGGGTGGCCGGAACCCCTCGACGCTGGTTCCTGATCGCGGGAATCGGGGGCCTGCTCGGCATCGCGGGGCTCACGATCACCAGCGCCAACCGGATGGCGCGCATCGGGAACTGGTTCCACGGCATCTGCGAGGGCGACTCCTGCTATCAGGCCGATCAGGGCCTGATGGGACTTGCTGAAGGAGGTTGGTGGGGGGTGGGGCTGGGAGAGTCTCGCCAGAAGTGGGGCCGCCTGCCCGCCGCGGAAGACGACTACATCTTCGCGATCATCGGCGAGGAGCTCGGCCTGATCGGCACCCTGGGCGTGGTGATGCTGTTCGCCGTGTTCGCGCTGCTGATGCTCCGCATGATCACCCGGCTGGACGACCACTTCATGCAGATCTCGGTCGCCGGGATCTGCGCCTGGCTGCTCGGCCAGGCCTTCGTGAACATGATGGTCGTCACCGGTCTGCTGCCCGTGATCGGCGTGCCCCTGCCCTTCATCTCCTCGGGCGGCTCCGCCCTGCTCGCCTCCATGACCGCGCTGGGCGTGCTGCTCTCCTTCGCCCGCCGTGAACCCGGCGCCTCCGAAGCGATCGGAGCCCGGCTCAGCGCGGTCCGCAGCTCGATCAGCGTGCTGCCCGCCCCGCGCGGCAGCGGCTCCGCGCCCGCCGGCCCCGCGAAGCGCTCACGGCGTGCGAAGCGCTCGAAGCGCTCTGCGCGTGCCGGCCGCGCGGGCACCGCAGCATCCCCGCGCACCTCGTCCTCCCGCTCGCGGCGCTCGGGCCGCGGCTCCGCCCCCTCGTCCCGAAGGTCCTGATGTCCACCACCACGCCCCGGATCCTCCTGGCCGGCGGCGGCAGCGCCGGGCACGTCTCCCCGCTGCTGGCCACCGCCGCCCAGATCACCCAGCGCTGCCCCGAGGCGGAGGTCATCGTGCTCGGGACCCGCGAGGGCCTCGAAGCGGATCTCGTGCCCGCCGCCGGGTACGAGCTGGTCACCATCGACAAGGTCCCCTTCCCGCGCCGGCCCGACGGTGCGGCGCTGCGCTTCCCGGGCCGCTTCCTCGGCACCCTCGGCCAGGTCCGCTCCCTGCTGCGCGACCGGGAGATCGACGTCGTCGCCGGGTTCGGCGGGTACGTGTGCCCGCCGGCCTATCTCGCCGCGGCATCGCGGCGCCGCCCGCTCGTGGTGCACGAGGCGAACCGTCGCCCGGGCCTGGCCAACCGGCTCGGCGCCCGCCGCGCCGCCGCCGTGCTCACCGCCTTCGAGGGATCGGCGCTGCCCCGGGCGCGGCGGATCGGGATGCCGATGCGGGAAGAGATCGCCCACCTCGACCGCGCCGCCCGGCGCGATGAGGCGGTGCGCAGCTACGGGCTCGACCCGGCGCGCCCCGTGCTGCTGGCCACCGGCGGGTCCCTCGGCGCCCAGCGGCTCAACACCGCCGTGGCCGAGGCCGCAGCGGCGTTCACCGCCGCCGGCGCGCAGATCCTCCACATCACCGGCCGCGGCAAGGGCGCCGACCTCCCGCAGCACGAGGGCTACCGCGCGCTCGAGTACGTCACCGCGATGGAGGACGCCTACGCCGCGGCGGATCTCGCGCTGACCCGCTCCGGGGCCGGGACCGTCTGCGAGCTCACCGCCGTCGGCCTGCCCGCCGTGCTGGTGCCGCTGCCCATCGGCAACGGCGAACAGGCGCTGAACGGCCAGCAGGTCGTCGCCGCCGGCGGCGCGCTGATGGTCCCCGACGCCGAGCTCGACGCCGCTCATCTCACCGGGCAGGTGCTGCCCCTGCTGCGGGACCCGGAGCGGCTGCGCACCATGTCCGCGGCGTCCCGCGGCTTCGGCATCACCGATGCGGCCGAGGTGATGGCCGACGTGGTGACCGGCGTCGCACGCCGAGCCTGACCCGGGTGGGCGCTCGAGCGGATTACCGTGACCTCATGACTCCAGGCCTCGAGAACGGACCCCTGCCGCAGGCGGCACCCCGCACGATCCTGCGTCCCGCCGAGGTGATCACCCGGGAGGACTGGCCCTCCGAGACCGCGATCCGCTCGGTGCACGTGGTGCGCATCGGCGGGGCCGGGATGAGCGCCGTCGCCCGCCTCGCGCTCGAGTCCGGGCTCGCCGTCAGCGGCTCGGACTCCCAGGACGGCCAGTTCATCGCTCCGCTGCGCGCGGCCGGCGCCCGCATCGGCATCGGCTTCGACGCCGCCCTGCTCGCCGACGACGTCGACCTCGTCATCGTCTCCACCGCGGTGCGCGCCGACAATCCCGAGGTGCGCGCGGCCCGCGAGCGCGGCATCCCCGTCATCCACCGCGCCGCGGCACTGGCGGGGCTGCTGGCCGATCGCGAGCTGATCGCCGTCGCCGGCACCCACGGCAAGACCACCACCACCGGCATGGCGGTCGCGGCGCTGCGCGGCGCGCGCCGCGACCCGGCCTGGGCGCTCGGCGCGGCCGTGCCCGATCTGGGCCGCAACGCGGGGCTGCGCGCGGAGTCGCCGGTCCCCGGGGCGACGCCGCCGGCCGGGGGCACCGGTCTCGCGGTCGTCGAGGCCGACGAGTCCGACGGCTCGTTCCTCGCCTTCGCACCGCACTCTCTCGTGGTCACCAACCTCGAGCCCGACCACCTCGACTTCCACGGGGACGCCGAGACCCTCACCGCGGCCTTCGATGCGCTCGTCGGCCGGCTCGCGCCCGGAGGCACGCTCGTGGTGTGCGCCGACGACCCCGGTGCCCGGGCGCTCGGGGAGCGCGCGGCAGACCGGGGTGTGGACGTGGTCCGCTACGGCGCGGTCGAGGACGCCCAGTGGGCGCTGCGGGAGGAGCGCAGCGGTGCCCGCGGCGCCGAGATCGAGGTGGACACGCCGCAGGGCCCGCTCACGGTGCAGCTGGCCGTGACCGGCCACCACAACGTGCTCAACGCCCTCGGCGCCCTCGCCGCGACGGCCGCGGTCACCCCTGAGACGGAGGTGGCCGCGCTCGCCGCGGGGCTCGCGAGCTTCACCGGTGCCTCGCGCCGCTTCGACGTCGCCGGCCTCGCCGGCGGGGTGACCGTCGTCGACGACTACGCCCACCATCCGCGGGAGGTGGCGGCGACCGTCGCCGCGGCCCGGGGCATCGTGGCGACCCAGCCCGACCCCGGCCGGGTCCTCGTCGGCTTCCAGCCGCACCTGTTCTCCCGCACCCGCGCCTTCGCCGTGGACTTCGCCGCCGCGCTCTCGGCGGCCGATCTCGCCTGGGTGCTGCCGGTCTACGCCGCGCGCGAGGATCCCGACCCCACGGTCGACGCCTCGACCATCGCCGATCTGGCGGCGGAGTCCGTGGTGCCCGTCGGCGGCGCCGAGGAGCTCATCGAGCGGGTGCGCGCCGCCGCGCGCCCCGGTGACCTGCTGCTCATGCTCGGCGCGGGGGACGTCGTGGAGATCACCCCGGCGCTGATGACCGCGCTGGACGAGCCCCGGGGGCGCAGCTGATGGCACGTCGTCCCCGCGTGCCCCGCCCCCGCCCGGGGTCGGTGGCGCCATCGCACGGCGCGCCCTCGGCCGCCTCGCCCCGCTCTGCTCCCTCGGCCCCGTCCGCGCCCTCAGCCCGGTCCGCTCGGTCCGCGCCGTCCGCACGCAGCGCTCCGTCCGCCCCGTCGGCTCGCACCGCTCCCTCCGCCCCGTCGGCCCGTTCCGCGGCTTCCCCGTCCCCGCCTCCGCGCCCGCGCTCCCGGGCCGTCGGCCGGCCGCAGCCGGGCGCCGCCCCCGCCGCGCCCTCCTCCCGCCCCGAGGAGAGGGCCGAGGGCGGCCGCGTCGTGCAGGCCGCCGGCCGGTTCCGCGAGCTGGTCGTGGGCCGGCCCTGGCGGCGCCGCCGTCGCGCGATCATCGCCGGCAGCGTGATCACCGTCCTCGTGCTGGTCGCCGCTTTCGTCACGGCGATCTTCCTGCCGGCCCTCCAGGTGCGCGACGTGACCGTCGCCGGCACCGAGTACGTTCCGGAGGAGTCCGTGCTCACCGCCGCCGCCCCGCACACCCGCGGCAGCGTCCTGCTGCTGCGCACCGGCGCGATCTCCCAGGAGGTCGCAGAGGTGCCCGGTGTCGACGCGGTCGAGGTCGAGCGGGACTGGCCCCACGGCGCCCGGATCACGATCACCGAGACGGAGCCGATCGCCGTGCTCGCCCGGACCGACGGCAGCACGGCCGTGGTCGATGCGCACGGCGAGGAGCTGCCCGCCGCCGCGGGGGAGGGGCGCAGCCTGGTCCCGCTCGCCGTCGAGAGCGGCGCGGCGGATCCGGAGGGCGCCGCCCGGGCGATGAGCGAGGTGCTCGCCGAGATGCCCGGCGAGATGCGCGGCGCCGTCCAGGAGGTCACCGCGTCGAGCACGAGCGACGTGACCCTCGAGATCGCCCTCGAGGACGGCGGCGCCAAGACGGTCGTCTGGGGCGACGCGCAGGACGCGGAGCTCAAGGCCGAGGTGGTGCAGGCGCTGCTGGGTCGGCCCGGCGGCGTCATCGACGTCTCCTCGCCGGTCGCCCCCGTCACCCGCTGAGCGCCGCGGGCCCGCCGGAGGGCTCCCCACGGTGATCTGGCCCGCGGTCGCACGCCGACACGCGCACTCGGTGTTTGCGTGCAGGTGCAGTCCTCCTTAGCGTCGAGGGAAAGGAGAGGCGCCCCGAAGTCCGAACCTCAAGTCGAGGTCGAGGGTTTCGGAAGTCCACGACCAGGTGCGACGCAGGCCCCTCTCCCCGGAGGAACGACAAGAGCAAGGACCCAAACGTGGCCGGAACCCAGATCTCACTCGCAGTCATCAAGGTCGTCGGCGTCGGCGGCGGAGGTGTCAACGCTGTCAACCGCATGATCGAGTCCGGTCTCAAGGGCGTCGAGTTCATCGCGATCAACACCGACGCCCAGGCGCTGCTGATGTCCGACGCGGACGTCAAGCTCGACGTCGGCAAGGAGATCACCCGTGGTCTCGGCGCCGGCGCCGATCCCGAGGTGGGCAAGCGGGCCGCCGAGGACCACGCCGAGGAGATCGAGGAGGTCCTGCGCGGGGCCGACATGGTCTTCGTGACCGCCGGCGAGGGCGGCGGCACCGGCACCGGCGGCGCGCCCGTCGTCGCCAAGATCGCCCGCAGCCTCGGCGCCCTGACCATCGGCGTGGTCACCCGCCCCTTCACCTTCGAGGGCCGCCGCCGCTCCACCCAGGCCGAGTCCGGCATCGCCGCGCTGCAGGCCGAGGTCGACACCCTCATCGTGATCCCCAACGACCGCCTGCTCTCCATCGCGGACAAGCAGGTCTCGATGCTCGACGCCTTCAAGAGCGCGGACCAGGTCCTGCTCTCCGGCGTCCAGGGCATCACGGACCTGATCACCACACCGGGGCTGATCAACCTCGACTTCGCGGACGTCAAATCCGTCATGCAGGGCGCGGGCAGCGCCCTGATGGGCATCGGCTCCGCCCGCGGGGACGATCGTGCGCTGCAGGCCGCCGAGCTCGCGGTCTCCAGCCCGCTGCTCGAGGCCTCGATCGACGGCGCCTACGGCGTGCTGCTGTCCATCCAGGGCGGCAGCGACCTGGGCCTGTACGAGGTCTCCGAGGCCGCGCGCCTGGTCCAGGAGGCGGCGCACCCGGATGCGAACATCATCTTCGGCTCCGTCATCGACGACGCCCTGGGCGACGAGGTCCGCGTGACCGTCATCGCCGCCGGCTTCGAGGGCGGCGGTCCCGCCCCGCACCAGGACGTCACCCCGCAGCAGCGCCCCGCCCCGCGCGTCGAGCAGGCCCCGGCGCCGCGCGCCGCACAGCCCCGCCCGGCCGTGCAGGAGCAGCGCCCCGCGCAGAGCGGCGCCGCTGCCGCGCCGGGTGCGTGGGGGCTGCCGCAGCAGTCCTTCTCCCCCTCGCGCCCCAGCTCGACCGAGCCCGAGACCGAGACGCTGGACGCAGCGGACTCCGAGGGCGGCCAGGGTGAGCAGCAGGCGCCGGTCGCCCCGCAGCCCGCACCGCGCGCTCCCGAGCGCGAGCCCGCCCGCCCGCCGCACATCGAGGAGCCCCCGGCGGACGACGACGACCTCGATCTGCCCTCCTTCCTCAAGTGAGCTCCTCCCTCGCTGCACGGGCCCCGCGGCTGCGCGGGGCCCGTGCCCTGTTCACGGGGCGCAGCGGGGGAGTGAGCATCGCCGAGCACGCCGGGCTGAACCTCGCCCGGCACGTCGGCGACGACGAGCACGCCGTCGAGCGCAACCGCGGCCGCCTGGCCGCCGCGCTCGGCACCCCGGTGGTCTTCGTGGACCAGGTCCACTCCAGCGACGTGCACGTGCTGCCGCGGAGGGGCGAGGTGCCGGTGGTCACCGCCGACGCGATGGTCACCGACCGGGACGATGTGGCGCTCGCGATCATGGTCGCCGACTGCCTGCCGGTGCTGCTCTCGGACCCGCGCCGCGGCGTGATCGCGGCGGCGCACGCCGGGCGGCAGGGCCTGCTGGGCGGTGTGCTGCAGCGCACCGTGGAGGAGATGGCGGCCCTCGGTGCCCGGGCGGAGGATCTCGAGGCGAGCATCGGCCCCGCGATCTGCGGCGCCTGCTACGAGGTGCCCTCCGCGATGCGGGAGGAAGCCGCGGCGGTGCTGCCCGAGACCCGGGCGCGAACCTCCTGGGGCACGCCGTCCCTCGACCTGCGGGCGGGCGCCGTCGCCGTGCTCGAGGCGGCCGGGGTGCCGCGCCCCGCGATCGATGCGGACCACCCCTGCACCCTCGAGGACGAGCGCTTCTACTCCTACCGCCGCCACCCCCTCACCGGCCGCTTCGCCGGCGTGCTGCGCCGAGCCTGAGGCGTCTGCGGGGCCGGCGGCCCCCGGGCGGACACGCCCACGACACGCCGTGCACCTCCGCAGGTCGAGGAAACCCCTGCGGTACTTTCGGTGGGCAAGGGCTCCCGCGCACTCCCCGTGCTTCCCCGGAGCCCAGGTCAGCGTGAACAACAGACTGGGAGATCTGCGATGGGAACCTGGCGCAACGCCATGGTCGCACTCGGCCTCGCCAACGAGGTCGACGACGAGTACTACGAGGACGAGCGCATGCGGCACGACGAGGTCGCCGCGCCGTCCCGCCGCACCGAGCGGGGACCCGAGCCCGCACCCGAACGGGAGGCCCAGGTGACCCCGATCCGTCAGCATTCGAACGTGGTCGCCATGGCCCCGGCAGTGGAGGAGTCGATGCACCGCATCACCACGATCCATCCGCGGTCCTACAACGACGCCAAGGCGATCGGCGAGTCGTTCCGCGACGGCGTGCCCGTCATCATGAACCTCTCCGACATGCAGGACGGCGACGCCAAGCGCATGGTCGACTTCTCCGCCGGGCTGGTCTTCGGCCTGCGCGGCACCATCGAGCGCGTCACCTCCAAGGTGTTCCTGCTCTCACCGGAGTTCGTCCAGGTCGACGGGGACACCTCGGCCGACGAGGGCAGCTTCTACAACCAGAGCTGAGCGGCCCATGCAGCTCATCGCGGGAGTGCTGTACCTCGCAGTCCTCATCGGCCTGCTGGTGCTCCTGGCACGCCTGGTGCTCGAGTGGATCCAGTCCTATGCGCGGGAATACCGCCCCTCAGGGCTGGTGCTGGTGCTGTTCGAGGTCGTCTACACGCTGACCGACCCTCCGGTGAAGGGTCTGCGACGCCTCATCCCGCCCCTGCGCATCGGCGCGGTCTCCCTCGACCTGAGCGTGATGCTCCTGCTCGTCCTCGGCTGGATCCTGCTGCGGGTGCTCGGCGGGCTGGCGATGTGACGCGGACCGGTTCGGGAACTCCCGCCGCATCCGCTACGCTTGTCGGCATCGCGCCCACCGCGCTTCTGACGTAATCACTAGGAAAAGGTGACCCATGGCTCTGATGCCCGAAGACCTGCAGAATCAGCGGTTCACCCCCGTTCGGTTCTCCGAGGGCTACGACATGGACGAGGTCGACAACTTCCTCGACAACGACGTCGAACCTCGTCTCAAGGAACTGATCGCCGAGAACGAGCGCCTGAAGAAGGAGCTCGAGGAGGCGCACAACCGCATCGCCGAGCTCGAGTCCGGCGCCTCCGCCGCGACCCCGGCCGTCGACACCTCCGCGACCGGCGAGACCGCCGCGGTCATCGACACCGCTGTGGTCACCGAGGGTGCCGAATCCGCGGAGACGGAGGCTGAGGTCGCCGACGAGGGCCAGGCCGTTCCCGCCGCGGAGGAGTCCGCCGCCCCGCAGTCCCCGGCGGAGCCCGCCGCCCAGGAGACCCCGGACCAGTCCGCCGCCGGCATCATCGCCCTGGCCAACCGTCTGCACGACGAGTACGTCCAGAAGGGCGAGGACGAGCGCGACCGCCTCATCACCGAGGCCAACGACGAGCACAAGCGCATCGTCGGCGAGGCCGAGGAGAAGTCCCGCTCGACCCTCGCCGCTCTCGAGGAGAAGAAGGCCGAGCTCGACAAGACCATCGAGGGCCTGCGCAACTTCGAGCGCGACTACCGCAACCGCCTCCGCAACTACCTGGAGAACCAGCTGCGCGATCTCGACACCAGCGAGACGCAGGACAAGCAGGCGAACTTCGGTCTGTGAACAGCGCTTCCTCCACGTCGGCGAGCGCCGGGCCCGAGGGGTCCGGCGCTCGTCGCCGTCTGAGCCGGGCCCGGGTGCTGGGGCTCATCGCCGGGATCGCCGCGGTGCTCGCCGTCATCGACCAGGTCACCAAGAACTGGGCGGTGGCGAACCTCGAGCTGCTGGAGCCGCAGCCCTTCCTGGGGGAGGTGCTGCAGCTGACGCTGCTGTACAACACCGGCGCGGCCTGGGGGATGGGCTCGGAGATCACCCCCGCGGTGACCGGTCTGCAGCTCGCGATCGTGGTCGGCGTGATCGTCTTCGCCGTCAAGGCCGTCCGCTCACCGTGGTACGCGGTGGCGCTGGGCCTGATCATGGGCGGTGCGCTCGGCAACATCCATGACCGGCTGCTGCGCGCCCCCTCGGCCTTCCACGGGGCGGTCGTCGACTTCCTCGAGCTGCCGCACTGGCCGGTCTTCAACGTCGCCGACATGGGCGTGGTGGGCGGCGCGATCCTCATCGTCGCCCTCGGACTGTTCGGGGTCGCAGCGGACCCGGCCGCGGAGGACGCCCAGCCGGGCACGGACCCCGCGGCCGAGGACGCCGCATCGGACGCGACGGACGAGGCCCCGCAGAGCGCGCCGGCGGACGGAGAGCAGCCCCCGGGCGGGACCTCCGCGGAGCACCGAACCTCCGAGGGGGACCGATGAGCTCCTCCCGCCTGCTGATGGTGCCGGACGGGCTCGCGGGCGAGCGCGTGGACGTCGGCATCTCGCGCATGCTGGGCCTGTCCCGCACCCGCGCCGCCGATCTCGTGACCGCCGGGCACGTGCTCGTGGACGGCCGCGCCCCCGCCCGCTCCACCCGCCTGGAGCCCGGGGTGATGGTGCACGTCGAGCTGCCGGACGAGAAGCCGGCCGTCGAGGTGCGCCCGCAGATCGCCGAGGGCATGAGCCTGATCCACCAGGACGACGACATCGTGGTGATCGACAAGCCCGTCGGCGTGGCCGCGCACCCCAGCGCCGGATGGAGCGGGCCGACGGTGCTGGGGCACCTCGCCGCCGCGGGGGTGGAGATCCGCACCAGCGGCGACCCGGAGCGACAGGGCATCGTCAGCCGCCTCGACGTGGGCACGTCCGGGCTGATGGTCGTCGCCCGCACCGAACGCGCCTACACCACCCTCAAGGACGCCTTCCGCGCCCGGGAGGTGGGCAAGGTCTACCACGCGATCTGCCAGGGCACCCCCGAGCAGCCGCGCGGCACGATCGAGGCGCCCATCGGCCGCTCCCCGCAGCACGACTACAAGTTCGCGGTGCGCAACGACGGCAAGCACTCGGTCACCCACTACGAGACCCTCGAGGCTCTCCAGGGCGCGACCCTGCTGAAGATCGGTCTGGAGACGGGCCGCACGCACCAGATCCGCGTGCACATGGCCGCCCTGCACCATCCGCTGGTCGGGGACCCGCTCTACGGCGCGGACCCCACCCTCGCCGAGCGCGTGGGCCTGATCCGCCAGTGGCTGCACGCCATGGAGCTGACCTTCGTCCATCCCGCGACGGGACACGAGGTCACCTACGCCTCGCAGTACCCCGAGGACCTGCAGCGGGCGCTC
>DHCMJ07802__coassemble_53_pt1 | contig 97245 bp, 92 predicted proteins | sample DHCMJ07802__metabat2_high_PE_028 | metagenome-assembled genome bin DHCMJ07802
CGAGACCGCCGCGCAGGGCAACGGTCAGGAGCCGTCCGGCCAGGACTACAGCCAGGGCTACGGGCAGGGCTACGGAGAGGCTCCTGCGGCGCCGGCGTATGGCCAGGCGTCCGCCGACCAGAGCTACGGCCAGGTGCCCGCCCCGGGCTACGGCCAGGCCCCCGCCGACCAGGGCTACGGCCAGGGCACTCCCGCCCCCGGATATGGCCAGGGCTCCCCTGCCCCGGGCTACGGCCAGGGATCGGCCTCCGACTACCCCGCGCCCGGCTACGGGCAGGGCTCCCCCGCCCCGGGCGACCCCGGCGCGGCGTGGACGGCCTCCACCGGCGCGGGAGAACCGCCGAAGAAGGGCGTCATCCAGCGCTTCTGGTGGGTGGGCTGCCTGCTCCTGCTGCTGCTCGCGCTCATCCTGATCGCCGCCGGCGGCATCTGGCTCTTCACCCGCAGCGGGGACGAGCAGGCCGGCGGCGACGAGACCACCAGCGCGGAGCAGACCACCGAGGGGGAGGCCACCGACGACGCCACCGCCACGGAGGAGGAGCCCCTCGAGGAGGAGCCGACCGACGCGGACTCCACCGACGAGGTCCCGATGCCGACCGATCTGGCCACCATCGATCCCGAGGCGGAGAAGGACGCCATCGACATCGTCGGCACCGACGGCACCGGCACCATCGCCGTGCAGATGGAGTATGCGCCGGCGAGCGACCTCGAGAGCTCCTGGGGCGGCACCGTCCAGGAGCCCGAGAACGGGGATGAGTACCTCGTGGTCACCGCCAAGATGACCGTCGCCGAGGGCGAGCAGTACTTCAGCCCCGGCACCTTCAGCGTCATCACGCCGTACGGCGGCGAGGTGGGTGCGTCCTCGGAGACCTACGGCCTGAAGGGCTCCGGCACCGATGGACCGAGCGACTTCTCCGAGGGTGACGAGTACACCCTCAAGATGCTGTTCGACGTTCGTCGCGCCGAGGATCTGACGCTGAACTTCACCACGTTCTCCGACGACTACTCCTGGGACGTCCCTGCGTGACCTCCAGTCAGCGCTTCAACCCGCCGCCGAACTGGCCCGAGCCGCCGCATGACGGCTGGAGGCCGCCGGCGGATTTCCGGCCCCCGCGCGAGTGGGGGCCGGTCCCGGCCGGGTGGAGGCTCTGGCTGACGGGCGGGGCCGCCTCCCGCGGTCCGGCACCCCTGCAGGACTCCGAGGACGTCCCCGCCAGCGGCGCCCGTCCCCGGCGGCGCGTCGAGCAGTACCCCGTCGCCGTCCTCCACCCCGGGATGTGGACCGACAACCACCTCCAGGACGAGGACTACGGCTTCCCTCCCGCCCCGCCGCGTCGCGATCGCCCGCGCCTCCGGCTGGGCGTGACGATCACCGTCACCGCGCTCGGCATCCTCCTGGCCGCCGCCACCGTGGTGGGCTTCGTGCAGATCGTGGACCTCGCCGCCGACGGCCTCCCGGGCCTCCTGAGCAGCGCCGCGGTGCAGCTGCCGGCCGCTCCCGGGATCGGTGCGACCGCACCCGTTCACGGATGACGGGCCGCTCCGCCCGCCGCCGGATCCTGCTCAGCCGAGACACCCTCCTGGGCCTGATCGCCGTCCTCGTGCTCGCCGCGGTCTGCGTGGTGCTCGGCATGTGGCAGTTCGGCCGCTACGAGGACCGCCGGGACGCCGCCGAAGTGATCCGCACCAACTACGACGCCTCCCCCGTCGCCCTCGACGAGGTGATCGACGACGTGGAGGCGCCGCTGCCCGCCTCCCGGGAGTGGACGCCCGTGACCCTCCGCGGCAGCTACTGCACCGAGCCGAGCTGCGTGCTGTACGTGCGCAACCGGCAGCTCGAGGGCTCCGTCGGCTTCTGGCAGCTGGTGCCCTTCCGCACCGACGAGGGCACGACGCTGCTCGTGGTGCGCGGCTGGGTGCCGTCGGACAGCAGCGCCTCCCAGCCCGCGGATCCCGCGCCCATCCCCGAGGGCGAGCTCACGGCCACCGTGCGGCTGCGCCCCGCCGAGGTGGTGCTGGACCGCGAGCCGCCGCCCGGGCAGACCCACTCGGTCAACCCCGGCCAGTCCGCCGGGCTCATGGGCCTCGAGGATCCCGAGGTCGTCACCGGAGCGTTCGGCGAGCTGGCCGCGGAGGAACCCGCCGTCGACCGTCCCGCCGCACTGCCCTCCCCGGACACCTCGCTCGGCCCGCACCTGTCCTACGCGTTCCAGTGGTGGGTCTTCGCGCTGTTCTTCCCCGGCGCGCTGGTCTACCGCACCCGCCGCCAGCTCCAGGACCTCGCCGCGGAGGAGCAGGAGGCCCGCGCCGACGCCGCCGGACACGAACATGCGCCAGGCGCGCAGGATGCTGTCGACGCCGGCACCGACGACGCAGGCACCGCGGACGGCACCGACAGCCCCGAGGGCACCGGTCAGGAACCGGAGAGCCCGCGGGAGGGCGAGGGCGCGCGGCGCCCCGCACCACGGCGGACCGACCGCAGAACACATCATCGTCCCCGGCGCGCGGTGCACACCCGCCGCCGTGGACAGGACGAGGAGGAAGAGGATGCTCTCATCGATCAGCAGGAGCAGTGACCGGCGCCGCGCGCCCCGCTCCCGGTTCCTGCCCGGGCCGCGGCCCCGCCGCATCGCGCATCGCGGCCTGGCCCTGGACGGGGCGGAGAACACCCTGCGCGCCTTCGAGGACGCGCTGCGGGCCGGCGCCGACATGCTCGAGACGGACATCCACGCCACCCGGGACGGCCTCGCCCTCGCGGTCCACGACGAGGACCTGCTGCGCATCGCCGGCGATCCGCGACGGATCGAGGCCCTCAGCGCCGCGGAGGCCGGAGCGGTGCGCCTGGCCGGGGACGAGCCGCTCGCGATGCTCGAGGACGTGCTGGGCAGCTTCCCGGACGTCCCCGTGAACATCGATGTGAAGACCCCCACGGCGATCGGCCCCGCGGTCGCGGCGATCAGCCGCACCCGGTCCGCCGAGCGGGTGTGCATCGCCGGGTTCGACGGCGACGTGGTCCGCAAGACCCTCGCCACCCTCCACGCCGCCACCGGCATCACCGCGGTGCGCAGCCCGTCCCGCGGGGTGATCGGGCAGTTCGTCGCGGCCCGGGCGGTGGAGGCGCCGAATGCGGTGATCTCCCGGCTCCTGGCCCCGTACGGCGCGCTGCAGGTCCCGCTCTCCCACCGGGGCGTGCAGATCGTCACCGAGGCGAACGTCGCCGCCGCCCACCGGGCCGGCTGCGAGGTGCACGTCTGGACCGTCGACGACCCTGTGACCATGCGGGATCTGCTGGTCACGGGCGTGGATGGTATCATCACCAATCGGGTCGATCTGCTCTCGGAGCTGCTCGACGGCACCCGCCCCGCGACGCCCGGCAGGACGCCTCACGAACGCTGAGCCGTGACGGGTTCCCGCCCGCGGGAACAGAACCGGCCCCGCAGGCGTTGACATCATCGGGCCCCTTCGCCCGCAGACCTCATCCACGAACCTCGACGGACGGCGCGCCGTCCGCACCCATCCCCGGCAGGAAGCGAGAACCGCATGAACAGCCGCAGCCTCCGAGGCACCCGACTGGGCTCCCTCTCCATGGAGACCGACGAGGGCGTCCTCGCCGCACCGCGCCAGGAGGCCGTCTACGACTGCCCCAACGGCCACCACATCGTCCTCCCCTTCTCGGTCGAGGCCGACGTCCCCGCCATCTGGGAATGCCGCTGCGGTGCCACCGCGGTGCTCCGTGACCACGAGAAGCCCGAGGCGAAGCCCGGCAAGCCCGTGCGCACCCACTGGGACATGCTCCTCGAGCGCCGCAGCGAGGAGGATCTCCAGGTGCTGCTCGACCAGCGCCTCGAGCTGCTCCGCGCCGGCAAGCTCCACCAGCGCCGCAACCTCTGACCGGAGTCCCGCTGCGACAGCGCCCCCGCACCGCCGAGAGGCGGGGCGGGGGCGCTGTCGTCTCCGCTCGAGGAGTCGTCGTCGCTCACGGGGCAGCGCCGCCTGGCGTGATGCCGTCCGCAGCGGCGTCTGAGGGGCCGGTCGCCGCCGGCCGAGGGCTCACTCCTGGAGGAGGGTGGGCGGCGTGTCGCTGTCATCCCCCGGGCCGTCGTCACCGCGGTCGCGGCGGCGGTTCTCGAGGATGATCTCGCCGTCGATCACTCCGGTGCCCGAGCGGCGGTAGAGCACCGTCCGGGCGCCCTCCGCACCGCTGCCCAGCCCCATGGCCCGCACCGAGCGGCGCTGCACCGGGGTCAGCAGCAGGACGGCCCCGACGAGGTCGGTGAGGATGCCGGGGAAGAAGAAGAACAGCGCCGCGAGGAGGGTGAACGCGGGGCGGGAGAGATGGTCCTGCACATCGCCGCGGCCGCGCACCGCCCGCAGCAGAGAGCGCAGGCGCACGAAGGACTGCTGGCCGGCGGCGACCAGGAGGGCGATGCCCACCACCCAGCCGATGGCGATGATCAGCACCGACCACCACAGGCTGGTGTTGATGCCGATGAGCACGAGGATCGTCAGCTCGAGAAGACCCAGCACGAGGATCGCGGCAGGGACCGCGCTCCCCCAGCGCGAGCGTCCATGCTCGGGCGAGGTGCTGTCCCGGCCCGAGGAGGTGGGACGGGCGGATGAACCCCGGGTGCTGCCCTGCGGTGCGGTCACGGGGGCCTCCTTCCTGAGGCGTCGAACGCGTTCAGACTAGCGCAGCGCCTTGCGAAGGCCCTGGACGCGGCGTGACAGCCCCCAGGACGTCACCTTCACCAGCGCCTCCCGCACGATCGCCGAGGACATCTTGCTGGTCCCCTCGGTGCGCTCGTCGAAGTCGATCGGCACCTCGGCGATCGCGGCGCCCAGATCCCGTGACCGGCGGGTCATGTCGATCTGGAAGCAGTAGCCCTGGGAGGCGATGTCCTCGGCGATCAGCTGCTCGAGCAGCTCGGCGCGGAACACCCGGAACCCCGCGGTCGCGTCGGAGACGCCGAGGCCGAGCAGGGCGCGCACGTAGAGGTTCGCCCCGCGCGAGAGCAGCAGGCGCCGCAGCGGCCAGTCGTGCACGCTGCCGCGCGGCACCCAGCGCGAGCCGATCGCGAGATCCGCGCCGCGGCGCACCGCCTCGAGCAGTCGCGGTAGCTGCTCCGGGCGGTGGGAGGCGTCGGCGTCCATCTCCGCGAGCTGCCGGTACCCGCGCTCGAGACCCCACGCGAAGCCGGCGAGGTAGGCGGGCCCCAGTCCCTGCTTGCCCTCACGGTGGAGCACGTGGACGGAGGGATCCTCCGCCGCGGCGGCCTCGGCCCACTCACCGGTGCCGTCCGGGGAGGAGTCGTCCACCACGAGCACGTCGGCCGCGGGCACCGCGGCGCGCAGTCGGGCCAGGGTGCCGGGCAGGGCCTCGCGCTCGTCGTAGGTGGGGATCACCACGAGCGTGGGGGGCAGGGGTGCGTTCGACGGGTGCACGCTCAGTCTCCTCGGCGTCGGCGGGCGGGGCGGGCGAGGGCCCGGCGGCCGGTGCCCAGGGCGGCGAGCAGGCCCAGCACTCCGAGGGCGCTGAGGCCCACGGAGATCCACGGGCCGGCGGCCACGGCGGGGGTGATGCCGGTGCGCAGCGGGACGTCGGCCAGCAGCGCCCCCTGCTCCCAGTGGTCGACGAAGTCGATCCGTCGGCCCTCCGGGCTGAAGATCGCGGAATGGCCGACGGTCGAGACATGCACGACGCTGCGCCCGGAGGTGACGGCCATGACCTTGGCCTGCGCGAGCTGCTGCACGGCTTCGTGGGTGTCGCCGAACAGGGCGTTGTTGGACTGCACCACGATCACCTCGGCGCCGTCGTCGACCACGTCGTGGACCAGCGAGTCGTAGGCGATCTCGAAGCAGATGAGGATCCCCACCTGGTCCTGGCCCTGGTCGAGGGCGGCGAGGTCCATCACCCCGACCTCCTCGCCGGGGATCATGTCGAGGGAGACCAGATCGACCTTGTCGGTGAGGGTGCGGAACAGGTCCCGCAGCGGGATGTACTCGCCGAAGGGCACCGGGTGACGCTTGGAATACGCGTAGGGGCTCGTGCCCTCGGGGGTGAGGAGCACCGACTGGTTGAGACGCTCGTGGTCCCCCACCCGCACCTGGGTGCCGACGAGGAGCGGTGCGTCGGCATCCTCGGCGGCGAGGGTCAGCTGCCGGGCGAGGTCCGGGTCCTCCCGTGGGTCCCAGCCGGTGGAGTCCTCCGGCCAGACGATGAGGTCGAGCTGCGTCCCGTTGCTCGCGGTGCGCTCGATGACGTCACGGGTGACGGCGAGATGATTGGCGAACACATCGTCCGGCATCGTGAAGGAGACCGGGTCGATCGCGCCCATGGAGCCCTGGATGCCGGCGACCGTCATGGACGGCCGCTCCACCGGGGCCCGGTTGAGCGGGTGCGGGACCACGACGGTCGCGAGCACGGCGGCGACCGCGATCGCGAAGGGCCACACCCCGGAGAAGCCGGTGAAGCCGCGGCGCCTGCGGCCCAGCACGGCGAGGGCACCGAACAGCAGCAGCTGACCGAGCAGCGCGACCGCGAAGCCGAGCCCGGCGATGCCGATCCACGGGGCGAGGTTCAGCAGCGGCGAGTCGGCCAGGGCGAAGGCGCTCGCGCCCCACGGCAGCCCGCCCCAGGGAGCGGTGCTGCGCAGGGTCTCGACCCCCACCCAGAGCGCGGAGACGATGAGGGCGCTGGACAGGCACAGCCCGCGCCGCACCATGACGGTGCGGGCGAGGAGCCCGAACAGGACGATGTACAGCGCTTCGAACGCGCCGAGCGCGACCCACGGCATGGCGCCCGCATAGGTGCCGGCCCAGTGGGTCAGCGGCACGAACAGCGCCAGGCCCCACAGCAGGGAGACCAGCAGGGCGAGCCCCGCGGAGCGGACCAGCAGGCCGGCGCCGAGCAGGGTGATCGCCACCGGCAGCAGCATCCACAGGTCGTACGGCGGGAAGGCCAGCAGCGCGCAGACGCCGCCCGCTGCGCCGCACAGCAGCGCCAGCGGCCACGGGGTGGGATCGAACTCGTCGCGCGGGCGGGTGCTGCGTCGACGCTGCCCGGTCGCGGCAGCGGTCGCTGTCACGGCTGGCCCTGCCCGAGCCGATCATGGAGGACCTGGCCGTCCACCACGGTGCGCAGGGCGCGAGGGCTGCCCTGGTCGAGGTCCGGCAGCAGCGGTGTGCGCGAGCGCGGATCGGTCGACCAGCTGTCCACCCGCTCCGCGCGGGACTGGACGGTGAGATCCCACGGCTCCCACACCACGAAGGTCGCGGGAAGACCGGTCTGCAGCGTGCCCGGGTGGCGGGTCCCGGCGACCCGCTGCCCGCCGCGGCTCGCGGCGAGGAACGCGGCACGGTCGCTGATGCGCTGCGCGGCGGGGCTCGTGCGCGCCGCTCCGCGCACCCAGTCCCAGGGATCGGCGGCCTCGGCCGCTCCTCCGGAGCCGAAGGCGAGCGGGGTCCCGGCGGCGAGCAGGTCCAGGTAGTCGGCGCTCTCGGTGACGGGGGCGACGATCCGCACCCCGTCCCGCTCCCCGGTGGGTCCGGGCAGGCGCAGCACGATCCCGCGCTCGGCGGCCGCAGCCTGCTGTTCGGGGGCCGGTGCGGCGCCGTCCGCGGTCGCGGCGGCGTCCACGAAGCCGGGCGTGATCAGGCAGCCCGTCGCGTCGACGCGGTGCGCGTCGCCGTGGAGCACGCGGGCGGTGTCCTCCGGCCCGGTCCAGGCGATGAGCCCGTCGGCGACGAGCATCGCGGAGGCCTCGGGGTCCTTGGCGCTGTAGAGCACGATGCCGGTGTAGAGCGTCGGCGGCTCGGGCCGGCCCACGGGGGTCGTCGGATCGGGCGCGGTGGCGGGGCTGTCGTTCTGGCTCACGCGCCCCATGGTCCCGCGTCCTCCTGGGAGGAAGCTCATCGATCGATCTCCTGGGCCACGAGGCCGCGGCGCACCGCACGGATCGCGCGCCGGGCGATCGGGCCCAGCTCCTCATCGGCGGTGAGCTGGTCGAGCAGGTCGATCACCTGGCGGCAGTGGCGCACGAAGTCCCCCGGGGGCAGATCGTTCCCCTCGAGCGCCGCCGCGAGATGCGCCCCGCGCGCCCAGCGGTGCACGATCGCGGCGATCGCCGGGTCGGGGGCGGTGGTGGGGCTGATGCGGTGCCGGGCCTCGGCGGCCTGCAGCGCGGTCGCCACCCGGGTCGAGGCCTCGAGCGCGGCCTCGACCGCGGGATCCGGGATCAGCTCCGGCGCCCGGTCGTCACGGCGCGACTCGTGGACCGCGGCGGAGACGACGGCCGCGAGACCGGCCGGGTCCAGGTCCGCCCAGGCGCCGTGCTCGAGGCACTGCGCGATGAGCAGATCGCGGTCGCTGAACAGCCGCCGCAGCCGCAGCCCGCTCGCGGTGGGCCGCAGCTCCTCGTCCTCCGTCCCGGCGTCGACGCGCTCGAGGTATCCGAGCTCGACGAGCAGATCGGCGAGGTGGTCGAACTGGCGGGCCAGGGAGCTGGTGCGGCCGCGGATGCGTCGCTGCACGCCCTCGAGCTCGCTCCGGGACTTGCGCCAGCGTCCCACCCAGCGCAGATGCGACTCGAGGTCGGGGCACTGGGCGCAGGGGTGGGCGGTGAGCTCGGCGCGCAGCGCGAGCAGCTGCTCGTCGGTCGCGGCCGTCGAGGGGGTGCGCCCGGCGCGGCGTCGCACCTCGCGGCGCGCATCGTCGTCCTGCCCCGCGAGCCGCTGGCGCAGCGCGGCGGCGGTGTCCTTGCGCACCTTGCCGCTGCCGAGGGTGTCCTGGCGGGGCAGGCGCAGCGTGTCGATCACGGCGGGTGGGGAGGGCACGTCCCCGGGGCGCAGGATGCGACGCCGCCCCTCGGTGTCCAGCAGATCGACCTGCGGGCCGCCGAGCACGTTCCGGTCCACGCCCAGCACCACCGCGTAGCCGCGGCGCTTCCCGCCCGGCAGGGCGAGCACCTCGCCGCGGCGGAGGTCGCCGAGCATGCTGCGGGTGCGTGCACGGTCCGCCTCGGACCGCTCCCGGGCCAGGGTCTTCTCCCGCTCGGCGACCGCCTCCTGGAGCCGGGCGTACTCGAGCAGGTCCCCGTGCTCGCAGGTCATCGCCTCGCGGTAGGAGGCGACGGTGTCCTCGAGCTCGCGGGCCCGGCGCGCCAGGCCCACCACGGAGCGGTCGGCCTGGAACTGGGCGAAGCTCGTCTCGAGGGTCTCCCGGGCGCGGGAGAGGTCGAAGCGCTCCAGCAGGTTCACCGCCATGTTCGGGGTGGGGCGGAAGGCGGAGCGCAGCGGATAGGTGCGCCGGGAGGCGAGGGAGCCCACCGCTCGGGCGTCGAACCGCGGCCCGGCGACCACCACCGCGTGCCCCTCGGTGTCGATGCCGCGGCGTCCCGCCCGGCCGGTCAGCTGCGTGAACTCCCCCGGCGTGAGGTCGGCGTGATCGACGCCGTTGAACTTGACGAGCTTCTCGAGGACCACCGAGCGCGCCGGCATGTTGATGCCGAGGGCGAGGGTCTCGGTGGCGAAGACGACCTTGATCAGGCCCCGGGCGAACAGCTGCTCGACGATCGTCTTCAGCAGCGGCAGCATCCCGGCGTGATGGGCGGCGAAGCCGTCGAGGGCGGCGCGGCGGAAGGTCGCCAGCGAGAGCACCTCCTCGTCCTCGACGCCGATGCCCGAGAGCTGCTCGTCCAGGTAGGAACGGATCTCGCGGCGCTCGGCGTCGTCGGTGAGCCGCAGCCGCGCGCGGGCGCACTGCTGCACCGCCGCGTCGCAGCCGGCGCGGGAGAAGATGAACATGATCGCCGGCAGCAGCGCGGCGTCGTCGAGCAGCTCGACGACCTCCGTGCGGCGCGCCGGCCGCTGGAGACCCCCGCCGTGCTCCGGGCCGCCGCGCCCGCGGCCCCCGCCCCGGTGCGGCGGGCGGTGCTGGCCGGCACCGCGCGGACGATGCCGGCCGCGGGTGCCCTTGCGCCCGCGGTAGCCGCGGCCCCGCGCCCCGCCGGTGCGCTCGTCCACGGGGAGGGAGAAGGAGGTGATCCGCTCGATCTCGGGATTGACCCGACGTTCGCCGCGGGCACCCGGGCCGTGGGAGACGACGGCCTGCCCGTCGGCGTCGACGAACAGGTCCAGCAGCTCCTCCCCCGCCACGACGTGCTGCCACAGCGGCACCGGGCGGGTCTCGGAGACGATGATCTCGGTGCTGCCGCGCACCTCCTGCAGCCAGGCCCCGAACTCCTCGGCGTTGGAGACCGTCGCCGAGAGCGAGACCAGCTGCACCGAGTCGTGCAGGTGGATGATGACCTCCTCCCACACCGGCCCGCGCAGACGATCGGCGAGGTAGTGCACCTCGTCCATCACCACGAAGCCGAGGCCGACGAGCAGGTCCGAATCCGCGTACAGCATGTTGCGCAGCACCTCGGTGGTCATCACGACCACCTCGGCGTCCGGGCGGATCGAGGTGTCGCCGGTGAGCAGCCCCACCCGCTCCGCGCCCAGCCAGTCCACGAGCTCGCCGAACTTCTGGTTCGACAGCGCCTTGATCGGCGCGGTGTAGAACACCTTGTGCCCGCGGGCCAGGGCGAGGTGCACGGCGAACTCGCCCACCACGGTCTTTCCGGCGCCGGTGGGGGCGGCGACCAGCACGGAGCTGCCGCTCTCCAGCGCTCGTCCGGCGGCGAGCTGGAAGTCGTCGAGGGCGAAGGGGTAGCGGCCGGTGAAGGCGGTCAGCTCGGAGGCGGCCTGCTTCTTCTCCAGCGCCCACTGGGCGTAGCGCTCGGCGGGTGAGGTCACGGGGCTCCTTCGTCGTCGGCGCCCGTGTCCGTGCCGGGCGCGAGGTCGGCGAGCAGTCGTACGGCTCCGGGCAGGACGCGCGCACGCAGGGGCAGCACCGCGCGGGGCTCCCCGTCGGCGTAGGCCCGCAGCGTCCGGCCGTGGCGGAGGCCGACGACCACCTCGCGCACAGGGCGGATGTCAACGGCCTCGAGGGTGGTGTGGGTGCCGGCGAAGACGCGGGGGAACAGCCGCAGCAGCTGGGCCCGGCCGATCCCGGAGACGGTGGCGAGCTCGAGGACGCCGTCGTCGATGCGGGAGTGCGGCACCATCTGCATGCCGCCGCCGAACATGCCCGAGCTGCACAGCGTCAGCACGGTCGCGTCGATCTCGGTGCGCTCGCCCCCGTCGACCTCGAGCCAGAACGGCAGAGGGGTGAAGGCGGGCAGCTCGCGCAGCACCGCGGTGGTGTAGCGGATGGTGTGGCCGGTGCGGGTGCTGTTGGCGCGGGCGTTGACCAGGGCGTCGAAGCCGAGGTTCACATTGCCCAGGGCGAGGGTGCGCTGGGACGGCGCATGCTCGCCCACGGCGGTGATCTCGATCGCGTCGATCGTCACCACCGGGCGGGACAGCGCGTGCAGCAGCGCACGGGTCGAGGTCTCCGGATCGTTCACCGCGAGCCCGAGGGAGCGGGCGAAGTCGTTGCCGCTGCCGGCGGGCACGATGCCCAGCCGCACCGGGGTGCCGGCGACGATCTCGGCACCGAGCGAGACGGTGCCGTCACCGCCCACCACGACCAGGGCGGTGAGCGAGTCGCGCACCTCCTCGGCGCGAGCCCGGGCCACCGGCGCGGACGGACCCGAGAGGTCCACCACCGAGATGCCGGCCAGCCGCAGCAGATGGCCCACCTGCCGGCCGACGCGGTGTGCGGTCCCCTGGGCCGCCGTCGGGTTGGCGAGCAGGCCCACCCGGAGTCTGCTCACCGGCGGTCCTCGTCCGCATCATCCAGGCGGGAGGGGCCGTCGATGCTGCTGGCCTGGTCGTCGTCGAGCTCTTCGTCCTCTGCGGTGCCCTTGCGGCGGTCGTGGATCATCGCGATCGCGATCGCCCCGAAGAACAGGCCGGCGATCGCGCTGGCCATGACGATGAGGGTGATGGGCTCCGGGGTCGGCACCATCACGGCGGTGAAGACGAAGCTGATGAAGATGATCCAGCGCCAGCCCTTGAGCATCGTGCGTCCGCGCACGAGGCCCATGAAGTTCAGCAGCACCATCACCACCGGGATGACGAAGGCGATGCCGAAGGCGAGCATCGTCTTGACCAGGAGGGAGAGGTAGTCGTCGTACTTGATCAGCTGCTCGACCTGGTCCTGCTGGGGGGTGAAGCTCAGCAGGACGGGCACCAGCTGGTTCACCGCCCAGTAGCCGGCCGCGCAGCCGAGGAAGAACAGCGGGATCGCGGTGCCGAAGAACCCGATCGCGTACTTGCGCTCGTTGCGGTGCAGGCCGGGCATCACGAACAGCCAGGTCTGGAGCATGATGACCGGCGAGGAGAGCAGCAGGCCGACGTACGCCGACATCTGCAGCTTCACGTTCAGCCCCGTGCCGACGCCCTGGAAGTTCAGGTCCGCCTTGAGCCCCTGGGCGGCGGCGAGCCGGAACGGGCGCTGCAGCGCCGCGAAGACCCAGTCGAAGGCGAACCAGCCCACGACGGCGAGCAGCACCACCGCGATCGCGCAGATCATCAGGCGATTGCGCAGCTCGGTGAGGTGTTCGCCGAGGGACATGCGCCCCTCGGGGTCCCTGCGGGATTTCTTCGCGGGTCTGGCCTCCGCCCGGCCCTGATCACTCGCCACGGATGTGTGTCCTCCCAGCGCTCCGAGCCCGGGCGATCACTCGCCCGGACCCGTGGTCGACGACGGCCGCATCACCGAAGGGCGATGCGCCGTCCGAAAGCTCGATCGTGACGGCCGACGCTCAGTCGCGGCGGTAGGGCTCGTCGTCCTCGTGAGCCCGGATCGGCTCGCGGTCGCGCTCGGCGTCGTCGCGGGGGTCGTACTCGCGGGTCTCGGGGGCGCGGCGATCGCGATCCTCGTCGCGGGGGCGCGTGGAGCGGGCGGGGCGGTCGTCCTCCGACTCCCCGTCCTCCTGCTCGTCGCCTCGGAGCTCCTCGACCTCGCTCTTGAAGATGCGCATCGACTTGCCCATATTGCGGGCCAGGCCCGGAAGTTTGTTGGCACCGAACAGCAGGATCGCCGCCACGATGATGATGACGATCGGCCACGGTGAGCGGAAGAAGCCCATGGAAGTTCCTTTCAAAAGCGCCATGACACAGCGCGGGCGCACCTATCATCCCACAGCGGACTGGGCGTCGGACGAGCCGCACCGAGGGCGGAACGGCCCACCGCGCGGCGGGCCGTCCCAGGGTAACGGCTGCTACGGGGTGTGACGTGCAACCGCACCCCGCGCCACGGTCACGATCGTGTCTCTCAGGGCCGGGGGCGAGAGCACCTCGGCCGCGCCGGCGGATTCCAGCACCGCATCCACGAGCGGCGCGAGCAGCGGATCCTCCAGCCGCGCGAAGGTCGAGCCGTCGTCATCGGCCTCGGCCGGGTCCCGCAGCTCGGCGGCCGCGAAGGATTCCGCGATCCAGTGCCCGGCCGGGCCCAGCCGCAGCCAGACCTCACCCTCGACCCGCCCGGCCAGGGACGGGCCGTCACCGGCATCCGGCCTGCTCATCGGCGTCCCGTCCGACAGCAGCTCGACGATCCGGTCCAGTCGGAAGCGGCGCCGGCCCTCGGCGAGCTCGCAGTCGGCGAGCAGGTACGAGCGCGCGCCGTCGGTCTCGATGCGCAGCGGGCGGATGCGGCGCACGCTCGTGCCGGCCCGGTCCGCGGAGGAGTAGCGGATCGTCAGATGCGTCCCGGCGGAACCGGGCTCGGCGCGCAGCGCCGCATGGATCGCCCCGAGCACCTGCTCGGCGCGATCGGCGGTGCGGGCGGCCATCTCGTCCGCGGTCGCGGCCTCGGCGATCTCCGAGCGGGTGGGCACCCGGACGCTGTCCTCCTCGCCCGCGGCCCCGGAGACGGCGCCCAGCAGCTTCGCGCGGGCGGAGTCCAGCGCCTGCTCGGCCTGGCCGGTGCCGGGCTCGAGCGCGGCGAGGCCGGCGAGCAGGGCCGTGATCTCGACGGCGCTGAGGCTCAGGGCGCGACGCAGCGGCTCGGCGTTGCGCACCCGCACCGTCCCGTGCTCCCATTCCGCCTCGATGAGGTCCTCCCAGCCGGCGCCCATGTCGCCGCACACGAAGAGCACCTGCAGGTCGGTGATGAGCTGTTTTTCGGTGATGTCCAGCGCTGCGGCGAGCTCGTCGAGGGCGACCTCCCCGCGGGACATGACGTAGGAGGCCGCGGAGATCAGCCGGGAGAGGTGGTCTCCGCTCTGCGGTGTGACCCGGATCCGCGGCGAGGGGCGGATGGCGGCGCGCTCGAGCACGGCCTTCTCCGCCGGCCCGTCGTGCGCAGCCGCGATCGCGGTGAGCACCTCGACCAGCTCCTCGCGCCACAGCACCGGCTCCCGCAGCTCGATCCATCGGACATCGGCCAGCAGCAGCCGGCGGGCGGCGGGCCGGGGCAGGCTCGGCAGGCGCACGTCCTCCTCCTCGAGGGAGGCCCCGGCGCGGTCGCGCAGGGAGAGCGCCTTGTAGGGCGCCGCACGGAGCACCGCGGCGGCGCGATCGTCGCTGTCGAGCAGCCGCTCGAGGACCTCGCCGAGATCAGTCCGCTCCGGGCGGGGCTGGAGCGCTGCGGGACCCTCCGCGGGGAAGGACTCGATGCGCGAGGCCCGGAACACGCGGGGTGCGGCGCGGTCGAGATCCCAGCCATGGACGTACCAGTGGCCCTCGTGCACGCCCACCACCCACGGCTCGACCCGGCGCTCGGCAGGGGCGCCGTGGGTGCTGCGGTAGGTGAAGCGCACGGACCGGCCGGCGACGACCGCCTCGAGCAGCGGGGTGAGCACCGGCAGCGACTCGACGGCGCCGCGAGGGGTGCGCCGCAGCAGGTCCGGATCCGCGTCATGCCCCAGGCTGAGCAGCTTCGCGCGGACGCGCCGCGCCGCTCCCCCGGCGGCTGTCGCATCCCAGGCCCGGCTCGCCGCGAGCAGCACCGTGTACTCCTCGGTGGTGAGATCGAGCACGGCGCCGGAGCCTGCGGTGTCGATGCGGTACTGCACGGTGTTCTCGTCGAGCACGTCCCGCTCGGTCACGAGCGGCAGGCCGAGCGCGATGATCGAGGCCTTGTCGCGCTCGAACATCCGCTCTGCGGCCTGCTCCGAGACCGCCTCGGCGTAATCGGGGATCACGGCGAACAGCTTCGCGCGGTCGATGCGCCGTCGCGAGCCGATCGTCATGATGACGTTGAGCAGTCTCTCCACACTCTTCGAAGCCACCTGGCCAGACTAGCCGCCGGGCGACGCTGAGTGCGCCGATACCGCTCCGCGGCCCTAGGCTGGGGGCATGCTGCGATGGGAACGGGGAACCGTGAAGAGCGCTCTGGGCTCCTGGCCGGGTGTCGACCGGGTCGAGGTGGAGCTCGAGGACGGGACCGGCACGGTCCCCGCGATCGCCTACCGGGAGCTGACCGGGCAGCCGCTCCCCGGCGAACTGGTGCTGCTGAACACCAATGCGCTGCGCCGGGAGCTGGGCACCGGGGGTGACGCCATGGTGGTGGCGCGCCCCGAGATGCTGCCCGCTGCCGAGGAGGTCGCCGGGCACATGGTCAAGGCCCGCTACACCCCGATGCAGACCATCGTCGACGCGATCGACGATCCGGCCGGCGAGCACTACGAGACCCTCCGCGCCGCCAAGCGGATCGACGGGATGCCCGTGGTCGTCGCCGACCTCCACTCCTCCCTGCCCGCGATCATCGCCGGGATCCGCGCGCACCGGCGCTCGGCCCGCATCGCGTATGTGCACAGCGACGCGGCCGCGCTCCCGGCCGCATACTCGCGCAGCGCGGCACGGCTGCGCGAGGCGGAGCTGCTGACCAGCGTCATCAGCGCCGGCCAGTCCTTCGGCGGCGATCTCGAGGCGGTCACCGTGCACTCCGCCCTGCTGGGCGCCAAGCACGTGGTGGGCGCGGATGTCGCGATCGTCATCCAGGGCCCGGGCAACCTCGGCTCCGGCACCGGCTGGGGCTTCTCCGGCGTGCAGGCCGCCGAGGCCCTCCACGCCGCCGCAGTGCTCGGCGGGCAGGGCGTGGCCACTCTGCGGGTCTCGGGAGCCGACGAGCGCAAGCGGCACCGGGGCCTGTCCCACCACTCCTCGACGACCTACGGCCGGGCGCTGCTCTCCCCCGTCCACCTGCCCGTCCTGCCCCGCAACGACTCGCGATACAACGCTTTTCATGAGTCCGTGCGCAAACAGGTGAAATCCACGATCCTCAAGCCGGCGAAGAAGCGCGGTGTGCTCCATCAGCTCACCGAGGTCGATGCCAAGGGGCTGCGCGACGCGCTCGAGGACATGCCGGTGCGCATGACCACCATGGGCCGGACCCTCGCAGAGGATCCCGCCGCATTCCAGTACGCGGCGCTGGCCGGGCGCTGCGCCGCGGAGCTCGCCCTGCGGGAGTGAAGGCGGGGCTCGCGCGGGGCCGGTGGGTGCCGCGGTTCCGTGCGTGCGTGACCGTCTGTGCGTGCATGACCGGCGGGTCCGTGTGTGCGACTCCCGCTCAGTCGTCGGGCCCGGTCACCGGCAGTCGACGGGCTCAGTCGCCGGGCGCCTCGCCGCGTTCGCGGATGAGCTGCTGCAGCGTGTGGGCCGCCGCGATCGCCCGGTCGCCGTCATAGCGCTGGATCGCGTGGAGCGGGAGCGTGCGTCCGTCGGCGAGATCGAGATGTGCCCACGGATCCCCCATCGGGAAGCTGATGCCGAGCACCTCGGGCCATTCCAGGCTGCGCGTGCGCATCAGGTTGCGCACCTCGATCTCCTGCGGGCGGGCGGTGACCTTCACCGATGCCTCGAGGTGGCAGAACACCGCCACCAGCACTCCGATGGCGAGGAGACCGATCCGCCCGCCCATCTGGAAGCTCGTGATCAGCAGCGCACCGCCGATCATCCCCGCCATCACCACGGCTGCGCTGAAGTAGGCGGCGAGCCGCACCGCGCGGGGGCGCAGCACGATCGTGGCCCGCTCCTCCCCGCGCGCGTGCTCCGGTCCGGGGGTGCTCATGGCCATCTCAGATGCGGCAGGCCTGGATCGCGGTGACGAGGATGGCGCGGGCGCCGGCGTCGTAGAGCTCGTCCATCATGCGGTGGGCGGAGCCGCTGTCCACCATGGCGCGCACCGCGGACCACTCGCCGCCGTGCAGCGGGGAGACCGTCGGGGACTGCAGACCGGGGGTGATCTGCACTGCCCGCTCGAGCAGGGCCGAGGGGATGTCGTAGTCGAGCATGACGTATTCGCGGGCCACGAGCACCCCGCGCACGCGCCGCTCGAGCACCTCGAGGGTGTGGGCGGTCTCCTCCTCGAGCTCGAGCTCGGGGCGGGAGAACAGCACGGCCTGGCTGGTCATGATCGCGTCGCCGAAGGGCTCGAGCCCGGCCTGGCGCAGAGTGGTGCCGGTCTCGACCACATCCGCGATGACGTCCGCGACGCCGAGGCGGATCGAGGACTCCACCGCACCGTCGAGGTGGACCACCTCGGCGGTGATGCCGCGCTGGGCGAGGTGATCCTCGACGAGGTTCTCGTAGCTGGTGGCGATGCGTGCGCCCTGCAGCTCGCTGATGTCGCTGCGGGTGCCCGCGGGCGCCGCGTAGCGGAAGGTCGAGCGGGCGAAGCCCAGCGGCAGGATCTCGTGGGCCGGGGTGCGGGAGTCCAGCAGCATGTCCTGCCCGGTGATGCCGACATCCACGGTGCCGGAGCCGACGTACACCGCGATGTCACGCGGGCGCAGGTGGAACAGCTCGACGCCGTTCTCCTCGTCCACGACGACGAGCTCCTTCGCCATGCCGCGGCGCCGGTAGCCGGCTTCCTGCAGCAGATCGGCGGCGGGCTCGGAGAGAGCGCCCTTGTTGGGGACGGCGATGCGGAGCACTGATCCTCCTCGGCCGCTGCGGCGGCCAGGTGACGAGATGGGACGGGAGTCGGGGTGGCGGAGCGAGGGCGAGCGGCGGCTCAGAGCTGCCGGTAGACGTCCTCGAGGGAGATGTCCTTCGCGATCATCATCACCTGCAGGTGATAGAGCAGCTGGCTGATCTCCATCGCGGCGTTGTCCTTGGACTCGTACTCGCAGGCCATCCACACCTCGGCGGCCTCCTCCACGATCTTCTTGCCGATCTGATGGACGCCGCCGTCGAGTTCGCGGACGGTGCCCGATCCCTCGGGTCGGGTGCGGGCCTTCTCGGTGAGCTCGGCGAACAGTGCCTCGAAATCCTTCACGCCCACAGGGTACGCGCCCTCGCGGGGCGGTCGCGCCGCGGACCGGCGGGCGGACGGCGGCAGCACGTCGATCAGTCCTGCCCGTTCGACTGCTCTCCTACCGCTCGTTCCTCGCAGCACGTCGATCAGTCCCGCCCGTTCGACTGCTCTCCTACCGCTCGTTCCTCGCAGCACGTCGATCAGTCCCGCCCGTTCGACTGCTCTCCTACCGCTCGTTCCTCGCAGTACGTCGATCAGTCCTGACGCACCGTGGGGTCGAGGTGCGCGGTCTCGACGGTGACCCGTGCCTCCTCGGCGTCCTGGCGGCTGCGCACCCGCCACCAGACGAAGAAGCCGGTGAGGGTGAAAGCGCCGTAGAAGACGTACATGAAGGCGCTCGCGTAGTAGCCGGCGCTCAGCAGCAGGGGGACGCCCACGATGTCCACCGCGACCCAGATCAGCCAGAACTCGACCCATCCCTTGGCCATCCCGAAGGTGGCCAGCAGGCTGCCCATGAAGATCCAGGCATCGGCCCAGACCGGTTCGTAGGAGCCGAGCATCCGGAAGAGCGGGGTGAGCGCGGCGGTGCCGCCGACGAGCACCACCACCAGCAGCGCGCGGGTGCCCCAGGAGGCCCAGCGCGGCTCGACCGCGGTGCCGCCCTCGTGCCGGGCCTGGTTCCAGCGCACCCAGCCGTACACGGCGGTGGCGATGAACATCACCTGGCGCCCGGCCTGGCCGAGCAGGTCCACGGAGTTCGGGCTGCCGAAGACGGTGCCGAGGAACACGGTGAGCAGCAGCAGGTTGCCGGCGATGCCGATCGGCCAGGCCCACACCCGGCGCCGCATCCCGCCGAGCGCGCTGAGCAGTCCGAAGACGTTGCCCAGCACCTCGCGCAAGAGCAGGAACTGGCCGCCGGCGAAGTCGATTCGCGCGTCGAAGAGCCACTGCAGCAGATCCATCTCGGTCCTTTCCCCACCGGAGGCAGCGGCTCCGGGGACAAAAGGATCCGGCAGGGACCCGTCATGCGCGCAGCGCGCCCCGAGGACCTGCAGGACGTGCGCCTCTCATCCAGGCTGTACTGTCGGCGCCGGAATTCCACCGGCTCCACCGCATGCGCGGGTCGCGGACTGTCACCGCCGGCTCGGACTTCCACCGACCCCGGAGCACGTCACTGATCGTGACGCGCCCAGGGTACCCCCGCGGGGTTCAGTGCGCGGTGTGACGCTGCGCCAGTTCGCGCAGGGCGGAGATCTCCTCGGCCGCATCCTGGGCTCGGTAGATCGCGGAGCCGGCCACGAAGATGTTCGCGCCGGCCTCTGCGCAGCGCTCGATCGTCTCGCGGCTCACGCCGCCGTCGACCTGGATCGACACCTCGAGGTTCGCCTCGCTGATCGCGGCGCGGGCACGGCGGATCTTGGGCAGCATCGTGTCCAGGAAGCTCTGCCCGCCGAAACCGGGCTCGACCGTCATGAGCAGCAGCATGTCGAACTCGCCGATGATGTCCAGCAGCGGCTCGACGGCCGTCGCGGGGCGCAGGGCGACACCGGCCTGGGTGTTCTTGCGGCGCAGGTCGCGGGCGAGCTTCACCGGGGCGCGGGCGGCCTCGAGGTGGAAGGTCACCGAGGCGGCGCCGGCCTCGGCGTAGGCGGGGGCCTCGTCGTCCGCGTCCTCGATCATCAGGTGGGCGTCGACCGGGATGGCGCTGCGCTCGACGATCTGCTCGACCATCGAGGCGCCGAAGGTCAGGTTCGGCACGAAGTGGTTGTCCATGACGTCCACGTGGACGCTGTCGGCGGTGGCGATCCGGTCCAGCTCGGTGCCGATGGACATGAAGTCGGCGTTGAGGATGCTGGGGTGGATGTAGTGGCCGTCGGTGGAGTACGGGGTGTTCATGCCGTCGGGGTTCCTTCCTCGGTGGGCTCTGCCGTGGCGGGCTCGGCCGGGGTGGTCGGCGCCGCGGAGGGCGCGGGCAGCTTGCGCAGCAGGCTGATGTACATCGCGTCGGTCCCGTGCACATGCGGCCACAGCTGCACGGCCGGGCCCGGGCCCAGGTCGAGATCCTGCTGCGCGGCGGGGAGCACGCCGGCGCGGACCGCGTCCCGCGCGTCGAGCTGCTCGGCGTCGGTGCGGCGCTTCATGACGTCGGCGACGATCAGGCGCGTCTCGGCCAGGTGCGGGGAGCAGGTCACGTAGGCGACCACGCCCCCGGGAGCGGCGGCGTCCAGGGCGGAGGCCAGCAGGTCCCGCTGCAGGCCGCCGAGCTGGCCGATGTCGCCGGGGCTGCGGCGCCACCGGGCCTCGGGGCGGCGTCGCAGGGCGCCCAGGCCCGAGCAGGGGACATCGGCGAGGACGCGGGAGAAGCGACCGGGCAGCTCGGCGCCGAGGACGGTGCCGTCGGCGGTGCGGGTCTCGATCTCGCAGCCGGCCTCGCGCAGTGTGGCCACGGCGCGGTCCACGAGCTCGGTGCGGTGCTCCTGCAGCTCCACCGCCAGCAGATCGGCGTCGTGGTCGATGGTGAGCCCGCCCAGCAGGGCGGTCTTCCCGCCGGGGCCCGCGCAGAGGTCCAGCCAGTGCGCGTCGTCGGCCTGGACGAGATCGTCCGCGCCGAGCGCGAGGGCGAGGGCGGCGAGCTGGCTGCCCTCGTCCTGCACGGCGACCCGGCCCTCCTTGACCGGGTCCATGCCCCCGGGATCGCCCGCGGGCCAGGAGGCGCCGAAGATGCTCAGGTGGCCCTGGCTCGCGCCGTGGTCGATGAGCTCGTCGAGGTCGGTGAGGCCCGGCCGCATCACGAGCGACACCGCCGGGGCGGCGTTCTGCGCGGCGAGCAGCTCGTCGATCTCCTCGCGGGAGCGGCCGTGCCCGGCGAGCGCGTCGGTGAGGGCGCGGACCACCCAGCGCGGGTGCGAGTGGACGACGGCGAGGTGCCCGGTGGGGTCCTGGTCGCGGTCCGGGGCGACCTCGGCGATCCACTGCGGGAGATCCTTCTCCCCCACGCGGCGCAGCACGGCGTTGACGAAGCTGGCGCCGCCGGCACCCACCTCGGCGCGGGCCAGGGCGACCGTCTCGGAGGTGGCGGCGTGCGGGGCCACGCTCATGTCCAGCAGCTGATAGGCGCCCAGCCGCAGTACGTCCCGCAGCGCGGGGTCCACCTCCTCCAGCGGACGGTCCACGCAGGCGGTGAGGATCGCGTCGAGGCGACCTTGCGCACGCAGCGAGCCGTAGAACAGCTCGGTGGTGAACGCCGCGTCGCGCCCGGAGACGCGGTGGCTGCGCAGCAGGCGGGGCAGGACGAGGTTCGCGTAGGAGTCCTCCTCGCGCACCAGGCGCAGGCCCTCGAGCGCGACCTGTCGGGACGGGGTGGAGCGGCGGGAGCGCTCGGCCGGGCGGGAGGCCGAGTGGCCGCGGCGCGGACCGCCGTGGCCGCGGGAGCCGGAGCGGGTGCGGCCCTGCTCGTCACGGGGGCGGCCGTCGCGGCGGTCGTCCCGTCGGCCGCGGTCCGGGGTGTGGCGTCCGCGGTCCCGGCTGCCTCGTCGCTCGTCGCTCATGCGCGTTCTCCGTCCTGCTGGTCACTGCTGAATGAGGCGTTCTCCGCGAGGTTCGCGCCGCGGGCCCAGTCCGCGGCGCGCATGGGCCGCTTCCCGGCGGGGGCGAGCGTGGAGATCGCGATGGCGTCGGTGCCGGTGCCCACGAGCACCTGGCGCCGCCCCGCGGCGATCCGACCGGGCGGCAGCGGCGTGGGCTCGGGGGCGGCCTCGACGCCGAGGATCTTGGTCCGGGCGCCGTCCAGCAGCGTCCAGGCGCCCGGCTGCGGGCTCATGCCGCGGATGTGGGCGCTGACCTGCTCGGCCGGCAGGGACCAGTCGATCCGTGCCTCGGCGGTGGTGAGCTTGGCGGCGTGCGTGGCGCGGTCGTGGTCCTGAGGGGTGAGGCCGGCGGTGCCGTCCTCGAGGGCATCGAGCGCGCCCAGGAGCACCGCGGCCCCCTCGATGGCCATCCGCTCCAGCAGCTCGCCGGAGTTCTCGAACGGACCGATCGTGGTCGGCGCGGTGGTGAGGAGGTCGCCGGTGTCCAGGCCCTTCTCGATCCGGAACACGCTCATCCCGGTCTGTTCCTGCCCGGCGAGCACTGCGCGCTGGACGGGGGCGGCGCCCCGCCAGGCGGGCAGCAGCGAGAAGTGGAGGTTCACCCAGCCGTGGCGCGGGATGCCGAGCGCCGCAGGGGGGATCAGGTTCCCGTAGGCGACCACCGGCGCGGCGTCGGGCGCGAGGTCGCGGATCTGCTGCTGGACGGTCTCGTCACGCAGCGTGGAGGGGGTCAGCACCGGCACCCCGGCCTCGAGGGCGAGAGCCTTGACGGGGCTGGGGCGCAGCTTCCTGCCGCGCCCGGAGGGGGCGTCGGGGCGGGTGAGCACCCCCACCACCTCGTGGTGCGAGTCGAGCAGGGTGCGCAGGGAGGGCAGGGCGGCGTCGGGGGTGCCGGCGAAGAGCAGTCGCATGATGTCTCCGAGTCTACGGTGGCCGCTCGGCGCCCGGCAGGGACGCGGCGGCCGGGTCGGCGGCAGGCGAGGCCGTGGTGCGGGACGTCTCACAACGGGCGGCCCCGGCGCGGGCGCGGTCAGAACACGTCCGGGGGATCCAGCCGCACCCGGAGCGAGCCCTTCGCCTTGCGGGCGCTGCGCGCGGCGACCCCGGCGCGCAGCGCGCCGGCGAGCTCACGGGAGCGGGAGGGTTCCAGGCGCACCACGGCCCGCGCCCGGCCGGCCGCCTCGGGGCCCTCGAGATCGACGGGCCCGAACACGGCGGTGCCGTCCGGCAGCTCGACGGTCTCCAGGAAGGTGCGGCAGGCCTCGCGGTCGCCGACGACCTCCGCGACGCGGGAGAAGGGCGGCAGGTCCAGCTCGCGGCGGTCCTCCAGCACCCGGTCGAGGAAGAAGGTGGAGCGATGGGCCACGAGGTCACGGATCGCGGGGAGCGTCGCGGTGCCGACCACGAGCACCTCCCCGCCGTCGTCGGCGCTGCGCACCAGCGCGATGGCGTTGCGCCAGCGGCGGATCGCCTCGACGTCCGCGTCGAAGGCGGCGCGGCCCAGCATCGCGTCCGCGTCGAGCAGGAGGCACGCGGCGTAGCGGTGCGCCGGGGCGGGCTCCGCCCCCGGGGTGGCGACGATGAGGGCATGGTCGGGCACGTCGGCGTCCTCGAGAGCGCCGTGCGCTCCGCCGGCGACCTTGAGCGGCACGTGGGGGAAGGCGCGGTGCAGCTCCTCGGCGGTGCGGGCGGAGCCGATCACCATGGCGCGCACCTGGGTGCGGTCGCACTCCGGGCATCGGTAGCCGTCCTCGCGGCGCCCGCACACCCGGCAGTGCAGCGGGCCGCCGCGTCCCGCCTGGGAGAGCGGGGCCGCGCACTGCGGGCACTGGGCGCGGGTGCCGCAGAAGGTGCAGGCGATCGCGGGGGCGTAGCCCGTGCGGGGCACCTGGACCAGCACGGGGCCGCGTTCGAGGCCGCGGCGCAGCACCCGCATCGCCTCCTGCGGGACCCGGGAGCGGCCCGAGGGGCCCTCGCGGTCGCGCAGGTACTGGTCCATCGCGACGATGTGAGGGCGCACGGCGGTGACCGGTGCCGGCACGGGGTCGAGGCGGGCGAGGTACCCGGCCTCGACCAGGGCATGCAGGGGGACGGAGTCGCTCGCGGAGAGGAACAGCAGCGCGCACCGCTCCTCGGCGGAGCGGCACTGCAGCACGGTGCGGGTGTGGGGGTACGGGGCGCGGGGCTCCTCGAGGAGGTCGTCGGCCTCGTCCCAGCAGATGGCCAGGGCGAGGTTCCTCACCGGGGCGAAGGCCGCGGAGCGGTTGCCGAGCACCACGCGGGTGGCGCCGCGCAGGATCCGACGGAAGGTGCGATAGCGCTTCTCGGGCCCTTCCGTGCCGGCGAGGACCTCGTGCGCGATGCCGCGGTCCTCGAGCACGCGGGACATGCGGGCGACGTCGCGCTGGTCCGGCGCGATCACGAGGGCGCCGAGCGCCGGGTCGAGATCGCTGATCGCATCGGCGGCGACCGTGGTCCAGGTGTCGGCCGCGTCGAGGGTGAGCGTCGCGCGAGGCACCGGCCCGGTGGCGCTGCCGGCGCGGGAGAGCAGCGCGGCGAGGCCGGGGTAGCGGTCCCCGGGGCGCGGCGCAGGCGGGGAGGCGTCCTGGGCGGGCGGCGAGGGGTCGACGGCGGGGGCGGACGGGGCCTCGGCGGCGCGCTCGGCCTCCTCCGCCTCCGCGGTGCGCTCGGCGTCCTTCGCCTCGGCGGCGCGATCGGACTTCTCCGCGCGGGCGTGGCGCGGGGGCAGCGCGAGGCGCAGCACGTCCCCCACGGTGCCCGCGCAGCGCTCGGCCACGTCCTCGCACGCGCGCATCAGCGCGGGCGGGACCACGACGTCGTCGGAGACGAGCCGGTGCAGGGGCGCCAGCGGGCGATCCGTGGTGGGTTCGGCGTGGCGGGCGAGGACGATGCCCTCGGTGTCCTTGCCGGAGAACCGCACACGCACCCGCATGCCCGGGCCCGCCGCGGCGGTCTCGGGGGTGACGGCGTACTCGAACGGCCGGTCCAGGTGGGGCAGCACGCCCACCAGGCGCACGCTCGCCACCGGCAGCTCGTCGACCACCTCGAAGCCCGCGGTGGTGCGCAGGCCGGAATCCCGGGTCGCGGCGGCGCGCCCCGGGTCGCTCGGCGCGGCGGCCGGAGGGGAGGGTTCGGGAACAGGAACGGCGGGGGCCGCGAAGAGAGGTGCCTGGCCGTCGGCCGGATCTCCCGCGTGCTCCCCCGCCGTCCCCTCGGCGGACCTGCTCAGCGCTTGTGCACCGCCACCAGGTCGCACACGAAGATCAGCGATTCGCCGGGGGCGATGACCGGCGGCGCGCCGTGGTCGCCGTAGGCGAGGGCGGCGGGGATCTCGAGCCGGCGGCGACCGCCGACCTTCATACCCTGCACACCGTCATCCCAGCCGGAGATGACCTGGCCCACGCCGAGCTGGAAGCGCAGCGGCTCGCCGCGGTCCCAGGAGGCGTCGAACTGCTCGCCGGTGGAGTGGGAGACGCCCACGTAGTGCACGTCGACGACGTCGCCGCGGCCGGCCTGCTCTCCGTCGCCGACGATCTCGTCGGTGCTGACCAGCTCGGTGGGCGCGGGGCCCTCGGGGTGCTCGATCTCGGGCTTGCTGCGATCGTTCATGCGGGGTCCTCCAGTGGGGTGGTGCGGTGGAATCGGTGCGGGCGGTCAGTGCCTCGGTGCGAGGAGCCGGGCCGGCGGTCCGGGACGGGGACCGGCCTCACTCCCCCGCAGGCGCGGCGTCGAGGATGTCGACGACGAACACCAGCGTCTCATCTGCGAGCTCGCCCTGGTCGTAGGCCTCGCCGGGCGGGATCACGAGCATCACCTGGGAGCCGACGGCCAGGTCCAGGAGGTTCTCGTCCCAGCCCTGGATCACCTGCCCCTCGCCCTGGACGAAGGAGAACGGGGCGCCGCGCTCCCAGGAGGAGTCGAACGGGGAGCCGTCGGACCACTTCCAGCCCGTGTAGTGCATGGTGAGGTAGTCGCCGCTGCGGGTCGTCTCGCCGGTGCCCACGAGCAGCTCCTCGCGCACGGTGGCGGTGGGGGCCTCGCCCTCGGGCGGCGCGTCCAGCGCCGGGGCGCCGTCCTCGTCGAGGGTCACGGCGGGGAACGTGCCGGAGGGGCTGCCCGGCTCCCCCTCGGCCCGCAGCGGGGAGACGACGCGATCCACATCGGCGACCTGGAGCAGCGCGTAGGCCTGGCCGTCGTTGCCCTGCTGCCAGCCGGCCATCATGAAGCGGGAGCCGACGGCCATCGAGGTGAACACGTCGAAGGCGGCCTGTCCGATGCTGTCCGCGGTGACCTGGACGCCGCCGGCCGGTCCGCCCTGCCACCAGGACTGCAGCGTCTCGCCCGAGGAGGCGTCCACGTACATGTGGCGCCAGATCACGGTGTCGCCCTCGGCGATGGTGTCGCCGTCGCCGGGGACCACCACCTCCGCCGCGGCGGAGGTGATCTCGAGCGGGGCGCTGAACTCGACCGTCGGCTCCGCGCCGAGGTCCTCGCTGACGGTGACGCCGGCCAGGGCGTCGCCGCCGCCGTCCGAGGCGCCGCCCGCGTCGGAGGCTCCGCTGCCGTCGCCGTCGTCGGTGCAGGCGGCGAGGCCGATGGCGGCGGTCGCGGCGAGGGCGGTGGTCAGCAGCGTGCGGCGGCGGATCACAGGGAGGCCTTTCGGATCGGTGGCCCCGGGGCGGAGCACGGCACCAGGGTACGGGGCGGGAGGTGAGCGTTCCCGGGATGTCGCGGAGTGCTCGGCGGGATGTGGCCGAGGACTCAGCGCGCTGCCCGGGCCGGGAGGGTCGCTCCGGCGGAGGCCGCTCAGGCGAAGGGCGGCGGTGACTCCGGCGCACCGGCCGCGGAGGCGCGGATCTCCTCCAGCAGGGCGTCGACGGCGGGCAGCTCGGTCGCGAAGGGGTCCAGCACCTGCACCGGCATCGCCCCGGGGCGGGTCAGCCGCAGCGTGGTCCAGTCCACGACGTGGTCCACGCCGTGCTCCTGGGCCGCGGTGACCACCTGGCCGCGCAGATGCGCGCGGGTCGTGGTGGGGGCGGTGGTGCGGGCCCGCTCGATCCGCTGCTCGTCGAGCACCTGGGGCGCGAGTCCCCGGCGCTGCAGGGCGGCGAAGACGCTCTGGGTGGGGTCGATGTCGTGGTAGGCGAGGTCGAGGCGCTCGATCGCGGGATCGCCGAGGTCCACGCCGCGCCGCTCGGCGACCTGGTGGAAGAGCCGTTCCTTGATCGCCCAGTCGAGGTGGGTCGCGGCCCAGGAGCGATCACCGGTGCGGACCGCGTCGATGCCCCGCTGCCAGGTCTCCAGCACATCCTGCTCGGACTCGTCGGCGAACTCGGTGACGTGGTCGAGCCAGCGCTGCTGCACCTCGATCGCGGTGGTGGTGCCGCCGTCCGCGGTGGGGATCGCCGTGGTGCCGGTGAGATCCCGGGCGACCGCGCGGATCGCGGCGATGTCGTCGTGCAGAGCGAGCTCCGGCAGGGCGCGCCCGGATTCGATCGCGCGCAGCACCAGGTCCGTGGTCGCGAAGCGGAGGTGGGTGGAGACCTCGCTCATCGTGGAATCGCCGACGATGACGTGCAGGCGGCGGAACCGGGTGGGATCGCCGTGCGGCTCGTCCCGGGTGTTGATGATCGGTCGGGTGCGGGTGGTGGCCGAGGAGACCGCCTCCCACATGTGGTCGCTGCGGCGGGAGAAGACGAACTGCGCCGGGCCGGCCTCCTGCTCGGGGGCGCCGTCGGCGGGGGCGGGGCGCACCACTCCCCCGGCCCCCGTGACGATCTGGCGCGTCACCAGGAAGGGCAGCAGATAGCGCGGCAGCCGGGTGAACTCGCCGCGACGGTCCACGAGATAGTTCTCGTGCGAGCCGAAGGCGTTGCCGGCGGAGTCGACGTTGTTCTTCAGCAGGTGGATGCGGGCGTCCTGGCCATCCGCGGCGAGGCGCTCCGTGGCCTCCGCCGCGAGCTCCGCGAACATCCGGTCCCCGGCACGGTCCTGGGCGACCAGCTCCCACCAGTCGTCGCACTCGGCGGTCGCGTACTCGGGGTGGGAGCCGACGTCGAGGTAGAGGCGGGCGGCGTTCCGCAGGAACACGTTCGAGGAGCGTCCCATCGCCACGACCGGGCGGAACAGCTCGCGGGCCGCGGCCTCCGGCTCGAGCGCGCGCGAGCCGTCGGCCCGCACGCACACCAGCCCGTATTCGGTCTCCAGACCTCCCACGCGACGCTTCATCGGGTCACTGGCCGCCCTTCTGCACGAAGGAGCGCACGAAGGTCTCGGCGTTCGACTCGAGGACCGAGTCGATCTCGTCGAGCAGGTCGTCCGCCGCCTGGGCGGAGGCGAAGGTCTGGCCGCCGGTGACGGCCTCGGGGTCGTTCCCGTCCTCGGCACCGGGGCCGGGGGCGTTCAGGGACTGCTGGGACATGGTGTCCTCCTCACTTCTCGGTGACGGCTCGGCGCAGGGCGTCGAGGATCGTCGCGGGGTCGTCGGCCGGGTCGATGCCGTGCTGTGCGCACCACTGCGCGGAGCCCAGGCGCGGGTCGGCCAGGCGCAGCCGGTGCCCGCCCTCGGGCCCGGCCAGGGTGATCGCGTCCCAGCCGGCCGACGGGACGTGGGCGCGGTGCGCGGCGATGAGCCCGCCGCGCAGGTGGGCGCGGGTGCTGCGAGGCGGTGTGCGCACGGCCTCGTCGACCTCGTCCTGCCCCACCAGGGTCGGGACCGCGCCGGCGGTGCGGAGCTTGTCGAACAGGCCGCGGCCGGGTCGCAGATCGGAGTACTGCAGGTCGACCATGAGCAGGCGCGGATCGCCCCAGTCCAGGCCGTGACGGCTGCGGTAGCGCTCGAGCAGCTGCAGCTTGGCGACCCACTCCACCCTGTCGGCGGCGCGCATCGGGTCCTCCTCGAGCAGGTCGAGGATCTCGCCCCAGCGGCGCAGCACCTCGGCGGTCTCCGCGTCCTGCTGGTCGCTGACCGCGGTGAGGGCCTCGAGATGGGCGCGCTGGATCTGGAGCGCGGTGAGCCGGCGGCCGTCCGCCAGCGGCACGGCGGTGCGCAGCGTCGGGTCGTGGCTGATGGCGCGCACGGCCGCGACCGGGTCCGCCAGGCGCAGGTCCGGCAGGAGCGCCTGGCCGGTGCGGTGCTCGGCCTCGAGGGCCGCCAGCAGCAGCGAGGTGGTGCCGAGCTTGAGGAAGGTCGACTCCTCGAGCAGGTTCGCGTCGCCGATGATCACGTGCAGGCGCCGGAAGCGGGTGGGGTCCGAGTGCGGTTCGTCGCGCGTGTTCACGATCGGGCGGTTCAGGGTGGTCTCGAGCCCCACCTCCGCCTCCATGAAGTCGGCGCGGGAGGAGAGCTGGAAGCCGGGCTCCTCTCCGCGGATGCCCAGGCCCACCCGGCCCGCGCCCACCAGCACCTGGCGGGTCGCCAGGAACGGCAGCAGCGCGGTGACCACGCGTTCGAAGGGGACCGCGCGGTCCACCAGGAAGTTCTCGTGGGTGCCGTAGGAGGCGCCCTTGCCGTCGGTGTTGTTCTTGAACAGGGCCACCTCGGGGACCCCCTCGGCCGCGGCGAGGATCGCCATGGCGCGGCGGGCGATCTCCTCCCCCGCACGATCGGTGACGACGCCCTCGCGGGCACGCATCACCTCGGGGGCGGAGTACTCCGGGTGCGCGTGGTCGACGTACCAGCGGGCACCGTTGCGCAGCACGGCGTTGCCGATCGAGCGCTGCGTGGACCAGGCCAGCACCTCGGCGTCGTCGCCCTCGGGCGCGACCTCCGGCCCGGCCAGCGGAGCGTCCAGCTCGACGCTCGGCACGTGGGCGTCGCGCACCTCGTCGGTGAGCTGGGAGGGATGGGCGGCGGCGCGCTGCAGCTCGAAGCCGCGGGCGTCGCGCAGCGGGGTCTCGTCGCCGTAGTCCCAGCGGACCCGGCGGCCCCGCTCCCCCTCCGCGGGGTCCAGCAGCGCGTACGCCCCGACCACGAGATGGGACAGCAGGATCGAGCTGCCCGCGCCGGAACGGGCGCGGTCCTCGAGATCGGCGTGGACCACCCCGAACTCGGTCTCGATGCCCATCACCCGCTCGGTGGTCAGCGCGGGGACGGCGGGCTCGAAGGGCGGGATGCTCATGCGGTCGCTCCGTCCTCGCCGGCGGCGGCGGTCCCGGCGATGTCCGGGGTGGTCAGGGTGCGTCCCTGCAGCGGGACCACGGCGTCGACGCGGCGGCGCCCGCCGCCGGGCAGGCCGGAGACCCGTGCCCAGTCCTCGGGGTGGGCGGCCGAGGGCATGTCCTCGTTCTCGACGAACTCGGTGGTGATCGCGTCGCGCAGGTGCTGGGCGGCCACACCGACCTCGCCGGTGGCCAGCTGGTCCTTGACCGCCAGCTTCTTCGCCCGGTCCACGATGTTGCGCAGCGTGGCGCCGGAGACGAAGTCGCGGAAGTGGAGGGTGTCGGAGCCGCCGTCGGAGTACTCGACCCGCACGAAGGCGGAGGCCGGGCTCTCGTCGTAGATCTCGCGGGCGGCGAGGTCCAGCAGCTCCTCGCGGTCCTCGCGCACCGGCACGGCGTCGTCGAGGTAGAGGCCGAGGATCTCCCGGCCGGCGCGCAGGTTGGGGCGGCGCACCCGGATCTTCACGTCCAGGCGGCCCGGGCGCAGGATGGCCGGGTCGATCATGTCCTCACGGTTCGAGGCGCCGATGACGATCACGTTGTCGAGGCCCTCGACGCCGTCGATCTCGGCGAGCAGCTGGGGCACGATCGTGGTCTCGACGTCGCTGGACAGGCCGGTGCCGCGGGTGCGGAACAGCGCCTCCATCTCGTCGAAGAAGATCACCACGGGATGATCGGCGGCGGCCTTCTCGCGGGCCCGCTCGAAGACGAGGCGGATCGACCGCTCCGTCTCCCCCACGTACTTGTTCAGCAGCTCGGGGCCCTTGACGTTGAGGAAGGCGGAGTTCTCGAGCGCCTCGGCGACGCTCACCCCGCGCACCTCGGCGCTGCGCAGCACCAGCTCGTGGGCGACCGCCTTGGCGATCATCGTCTTTCCGCAGCCGGGCGGGCCGTACAGCAGCACGCCCTGCGGGGGTCGCAGGCCGTAGGTGCGGTACAGGTCCTGCTGCAGGAACGGCAGCTCGACCGCGTCGCGGATCGCCTCGATCTGCTCGCCGAGGCCGCCGATCTGGTCGAAGGCGACGTCCGGGACCTGTTCGAGAACGAGGTCGGTGATCTCGGCCCGGTCGATGCGCTCGAGCACCAGCTGGGACTTGAGGTCCACCAGGACGTGGTCGCCGGGGTGGAGCTGCTCGGTGGTCAGCGAGCCGGCACGGCGCAGCACCCGGGTGTCATCGGGGGCGACGGCCACCAGGAGGCGCGAATCGGCCAGGGCCTCGACCACCGGCACCACGTTGCCGGCGTCGCTCGGCGGCACCGCCTCGACGGCGGCGAGGGACTCGTTCAGGCGCAGCTCGGCGCCCGGGGTGAGCGAGTCCAGGTCGAGGGAGGCGGCGGTGGCCACCCGCAGCCGGCGCCCGTGGTGGAGCACGTCGATGGTGGTGCCCTCGCAGCGTCGCAGGTACGTGGCGTACGAGTTCGGCGGGTCGCCGACCCGCTCGAGATCGCTCTTCAGCTCGACGATCTGGGCGCGGGCGGAGCGCAGCCCCGCGGTGAGGCGGTCGTTGTGAGCCGCGAGCTGCTCGAGCTCCGCGGTCATCTCGGCGTAGGTCTTCATCGTCAGGCGGTCTCCTTCCCGGGCGCGATCAGCGATCGCGGCCCTGCCTGATGTCGCGCAGCGCGCGCTTGAGCTTCCGCGGCGCGACCCCGCGCTCCCCCAGGTCCTGCGGTCCCCACTCGTTCTCGGAGCCGCCGAAGCCGTCGTTGTCGGGGTGGTCGAGCTCCTCCGCGTCGCGCGAGCCGGGGGCGGGCCGGGTGGCGCGGGTGAGCGCCTCCTGCCCGTGGGCGGTGCGGCGGGCGGTGAGCAGGAAGCCGGTGTGGGCGTTCATGCGGTGCTTGGGCCGCACCGCGAGGCCCTCGAGGTGCCAGGGGCGCACGAAGGATTCCCAGGCGTCGGGCTCGGCGAACTCGCCGTGGGCGCGCAGCGCCTCCGCGGTGCGGGAGAGCTGGGTGACGGTCGCGACGTAGGCGAGGAACACCCCGCCGGAGACGAGCACCTCCGCGGCGGCGTCCACGCACTCCCAGGGGGCGAGCATGTCCAGCACCACGCGGTCGACGGCCGGCTCGCCGGGCGCGAGCGTCGGGGCGAGGTCCTGGAAATCCCCCACGGAGAGCTGCCAGGCGGGGTTCGGGCCGCCGAAGAACGTCTCGACGTTCTCGCGGGCCACCTCGGCGAAGTCCTCGCGCCGCTCGATCGAGTGCACGGATCCCTCGGGGCCGACGGCGCGCAGCAGCGCGGTGGTGAGCCCGCCGGAGCCGACGCCGGCCTCGAGCACGCGGGCACCGGGGAAGATGTCCCCCCACATGAGGATCTGCGCCGAGTCCTTGGGATAGATGATCGCGGCGCCGCGCGGCATCGAGAGCATGTAGTCGGCGTACAGCGGGCGCAGCGCCTGGTAGCGCGTGCCGCGGCTGTCCTCGACCACCACCCCGTCCTCGGCGCCGATGAGATCGTCGTGGTGGAGCACGCCGCGGTGGGTGTGGAACTCTCCGCCCGGCTTGAGGGTGATGGTGTGCAGGCGGTTCTTGGTGTCGGCGAGCTGCACCTTGTCGCCGAGCGCGAAGGGGCCGGTGCGATCCAGGCCGCGACGGGGCGCGCGGGGCGCGGGACCCGGCGCACCGTCGGGGGCGGCGGGCTGCGGCTGATCAGTCATGTCCGCCAGCATATGGCGTGCGTGCGGGGGCCGACCAGGATGTTCACCGTCCGCGCAGGAGCGCGTTGACATCCGCGCTCATGATCACACCGCGGGCGGCGCCGTCCTCGCCGAGGACGAGGTAGGCGGGGGCCGGGCGGGAGAGCATCGCGTCGATCAGCGCGTCGCCCCGCAGCGTGGCGGGCAGGGCGCCGAGGTCGCCGATCGTGCGGGCCACCGCGGCCACCGGGGTCGCGGCCCGCTGCGGGGCCGGCACCGCCGCGGCCGCTGCGGGATCGATCCGGGCGGCCCGGCCGACGAGACCGGCGCGGGCCGCGCTGCGGTCGAGGACCAGGAAGGAGTCCAGATCCGGTGACGCGGCCTGAGCGGTCGAGGTGGACGGAGCGGTCGGTGTCGTCGGGGCCGCGGCGGGGTGCGGGCCCGCTGCGTCGAGGGCCGCCAAGGGCAGCTGGGCGTCCACGATCCGCAGCGGGGTGGCGAGGCCGGCGGCGTCGAGGGTGCGGATGCGCGCCCCGAGCGCGGCGCCGTGCAGGGCGCGGGTCGCGCCCTGCCAGAGCATCCCGGCGATCAGCAGCGCCCAGACCAGCGTGAGCAGGGAGATGCTGCCCGCCCCACCGGCCTCGAGGATCCGCCACAGCGGCAGGACGATCACCGCTGCGGCCAGCAGGCGCCCGATCCATGCGGTGATGCGGGTGCCGCGCAGCGGGTCCCCGAGCACCGCGCCGAGGATCGATTCGAGGGCGCGCCCGCCGTCCATCGGCAGCCCGGGCAGCAGGTTGAAGATCGCCAGGACCAGGTTCAGCCAGGCGCTGACGGAGAAGAACACCGCCGCGGCACCGCCGGGGACGAGCACCTGCTCGAGGCCGCGGGCGAGCCCCGCCAACATCAGGTTCGCCGCCGGGCCCGAGAGGGAGACGAGCACCGAGCCGAGCGCGGACATGTCGCGGGAGCGGTACTGGGTGTGCCCTCCCCACAGGGTCAGGGCGATGTGGTCGATGGAGGCGCCGAAGGCCCGGGCGACCAGCGCGTGGGCGGCCTCGTGCACCAGCACCGAGACGATCATGAACAGCCCGATGCCGATCGCCAGCGGCGCCACCGTGGTGGCGGGGGCCCCGTCGCGGGCGAGGGCCGGGTACATCAGCACCGCGAACAGCGCCACCGTGATCAGGGTGGCCGGGCTGATCTGGAGCGGCGGCAGCGGACCGAGTCGCACCGTCGGGCTCGTCATCATCCGTCTCCTCCGCAGCCGGGCGGGAACTGCCCAGGCAGGGCGAGGATAGCGGGTGCGGCTGAGCCTATGATGGGGTGATGAGTCGAATCGCCATCACGGCTTTCAGCGGATGGAATGACGCCGGCGACGCGGCCACCGGGGTGATCGAGCATCTGCACGAGGTCTGGCCCTCCCGACCCGTGGGAGCGGTCGATGCGGAGGAGTACATCGACTTCCAGGTCAACCGCCCCGAGATCCGCACCACCGACGAGGGGCTGCGGGTCCTCGACTGGCCGGACACCCGATTGCACCTGGTGACCCCGCCGCGCGGACCGGAGATCATCACCGTGCTGGGCCCGGAGCCGTCGCTGCACTGGAAACGCTTCTGCGACGAGGTGCTCGAGCAGCTGCAGGCGCTCGGCGTCAGCGCCGTCGCCTCGCTCGGCGCGCTGCTGGCCGATTCCCCGCATTCCCGCCCGCTGCCGGTCACGGCCCGGGTCGAGACCGTCCCCGCCCAGACGGTGGAGGAGTCCGAGCTGTACTCGGGACCGATCGGCGTGCCCACGATCCTCGCGCGCCGCACCGCGAGCGCCGGGCTGCGCACCACCAGCATCTGGGTGCAGGTGCCCCATTACGTCTCGCAGAACACCTCGCCGAAGGCGGTGCTGGCCCTGATGCGCGAGGTGCAGGACATGGTGAGCGCACCGATCCCGCTCGAGGAGCTGATCGAGGACGCAGAGGCGTGGGAGCGCGGGGTCGACGAGCTCGCCCGCACCGACGAGGATGTCGCCGAGTACGTGCGGCGCCTGGAGCGTGCGCAGGACGCGGCGGGCCTGCCCGAGGCCAGCGGCGACGCGATCGCCCGCGAGTTCGAGCAGTTCCTGCGCCGCCGCCGCGACGCGGACTGAGCCGCTGCGGGCGCCCGGCCCCTCACGGGGCTGGGCGCCCCGCTTCTCGTGGGCTGGGCGCCCGAGGAGCCAGGCCTGCGGTCAGGACTGCAGCGTGATGCCGAAGAGGGCGTCCATCGCCGCGGGGACGTCACCGGGCGCTGCAGGATCGGTCTCGGCGCCGGAGGAGGAACCGCCCTCGGCCCAGGCATCCAGCGCCTCGAGGGCGCGGACCGTGTCGAGGTCGTCGCGGAGCGCGGCGCGCAGCGCCTCGACCGTCGCCGGGCTGTGGTCGCCGCGGCGAGCGGCGAGGCGGTAGCTCTCCAGGCGCTCCGCGGCCCGGGCGAGCTCCCCATCGGTCCACTCCCAGTCGCTGCGGTAGTGGTGCGCCATGAGCACCAGGCGGATCACCATCGGATCCGTCCCCTCCCGCACCAGCCGGTGCACGAACACGAGGTTGCCCAGCGACTTGCTCATCTTCTCGCCCTGGTAGCCGACCATGCCGCTGTGCGCGTAGGCGGCGGCGAAGGGACGGCCCAGCGCCACGGAGTGGGCGGCGCTGAGATCGTGGTGGGGGAAGATCAGGTCGCTGCCGCCGGCCTGCACGTCGAAGGGGAGCCCGATGCCCTCCTCCGCGATGCACACGCACTCGACGTGCCAGCCGGGCCGCCCGCGGCCGAGCACCCCCGCGTCCCAGGCCGGCTCCCCCTCGCGCTCGGCGCTCCACAGCAGCGGGTCGAAGCGGCCGCGCTTTCCCTCGCGATCGGGATCGCCGCCCCGCTCGGCGAACACGGCGAGCATCTGCTCCTCGGACCAGCCGGAGACGTCGCCGAGGGCGCCATCGGCCGCGAGGTCGAGGTACCAGTCCGGCCCGGCGGCATCCGCGGCCTCGACCGGGTAGGCCCGGCCCCGTGCATGCAGGGCGAGCACCACGGCGATGATCTCGTCCATCGCCTCGCTCACGGAGCAGTACGTCTCCGGGGCGATGACCCGCAGCGCCTCCATGTCCTCGGCGAAGAGCGCGGACTGGGAGGCGGCGAGCTCGCGCCAGTCCACCCCGTCGCGGTCGGCGCGCTCGAGCAGCGGGTCGTCCACGTCGGTGACGTTCTGCGCCATCTCCACCGCGAGACCGGAGTCCCGCAGCGCCCGTCGCATCAGATCCGCCGCGTGATAGGTCGCCGCGTGGCCGAGATGGGTGGAGTCGTACGGGGTGATCCCGCAGACGTACAGCCGAGCGGTGCCCGGCGTGAGCGGGACGACGGGGGCGGCCCGCCCGGTCCGGGTGTCATGCAGCCTCAGCGGCAGACCGGAGGCGGGAAGAGGGGCAAGGGCGGGAGAGGTCCAGGAACGCACCCGTCGATCATACGATCCGCAGGCCGGCCGCGGATCAGGCCCCTCCCAGGGGGTCGACCGCGCCGAACCACAGCAGGCCCAGCAGCGCCAGGCCCGCCACGATGCGGTAGATCACGAACATGAGGTAGGAGTGGTTCTCGATGATCCGCATGAACCAGACGATCACCGCGTAGCCGACGCCGAAGGCCACCACGGTGGCCACGATCATCGCCATCAGCGAGGGCTCCCCCGCCGCGGCGGCCGCGGCGCGACCGTCGGTGGTCAGCAGGACCGGCACCTCCTTGGCGGCCTTGTACAGGCCGGAGGCGAAGACCGCGGGGACCGCGAGCAGGAAGGCATACCGGGCGGCGGCCTTGCGGGTGTAGCCCATGAGGAGCCCGGCCGTGATCGTGCCGCCCGAGCGGGAGACCCCCGGGATGAGCGCGAGCGCCTGGGCGAGGCCGAAGAGGATGCCGTCGCGCACGGTGAGCTTCTCGAGCTCCTTGCGCTGCGGCGCGATCCTGTCCGCGACGGCGAGCAGGACGCCGAAGAGGATCAGCATCGTCGCGGTGATGTAGAGGTTGCGCAGGCTGTAGTCGATCTGCTCCTCGAACAGCAGCCCGAGCACGCCGATCGGGATCGAGCCGATGATCACCAGCCAGCCCATCCGCACATCGGGGTCCGAGTGCGGGATCTTGCCCGCGAGCGCCCGGAACCACTTGCGGATGATGCGGCTGATGTCGTCCCAGAAGTAGATCAGCACCGCGGCCTCGGTCCCCAGCTGGATGATCGCCGTGAAGGCCGCGCCCGGGTCCTCGCCGGGGGCCATCAGCTCGCCGACCACGCGCACGTGGGCGCTCGAGGAGACGGGGAGGAACTCGGTCAGCGCCTGGACGAGCCCCAGGATGACCGCCTCGATGAACGACATGGACTCTCCTCGATGGGCGACGGGGGTGTGTGGTGCCGCCCCGTGGCGGCGGCGGACCCCGGACAGAGTACGCGGCGCCGGGCGGGTGGCCCGGCGCCGCGCGGCGCAGCAGTGGTGAAGAGTACGTGGAGGTCCCGGGGACGGCGAGGCCCGCGGTGGAGAGGTCTCTCAGCGCTCAGCGCCGGGAGCCGTCCTCCTTCTCGTCGCCCTCGTCGTCGTCGTAGTCGTCATCCTCGTAGTCGTCGTCCTCGTCGTCGAAGTCATCGAGGTCGTCGAAGTCGTCGTCCTCATCATCGTCGTCGTCGCCGTCGAAGACGATCAGGGGCGTGGCGACGTCGTACGCGTCGAAGAGGGCGTCGTCGTAGTCATCGAAGGCGCTGGCGAGCTGCTCGGTGGCGGCATCCAGCGTGGGATCGTCGTCACCGCGGGAGGAGGCCGCGGCCTCGTAGTGACGTTCGAAGGCGGCGATCAGCGCAGCGAGAGCGGAGCGAGGATCCGTGTTCATGGTTGGACCGTACATCGTCGGGCGGCACAATGGACAGTGGAAACCGGCTCTCGCGGCCAGGAACATCTCCGGCACCCGCATCGTGCCCCGGGATCGTGGATCCGGGCCTGTGCCCGGTGCGGTCCCCGGGTGCCGCAGGGCTCCGGACGTCGCAGGTCATCGACCACAGGAGGACACCGTTGATCCGACCCCGCACCACCCTCGTCGCCGGAGTCCAGCATGTCACCGATCCGCGTGCCCACCGGGATCTGCCCGTCGAGCGCGGCCGTCGCGCCGAGGACTACGAGTACCAGATCCTCACCGTGCCCCGGGGCACCTCCATCGGGCAGGTCCGGGCGGAGCTGGCGGAGCAGGCGGAGTACGGGCGCTGGGAGCATGCGCGCACGCGCCTGTACCTCGGGGGCGGGAAGAAGGTGTGGATGCGGCGGCGCATCATCCGGGTCCAGTCGACGCTCTGAGCCGCTCGGCCGGCTCCTGGCCGGCTCCTGTTCGGCCTCCTGGCCGACCGCGTCCTAGCCGTCCACATCGTGCGGCCGCACCTCCCGGCCGGGCAGGGTCTCTGGTGCAATGGGCTGATGTCCGAGATCGCGCCATCGCTGCTCGCCGTGCTGCTGGTGGTGTACCTGCCCCCGGCGGTGGTGCTGTCGTGGGCCGACGGGCGCGAGCACCGGCTGCCCAACCGCTGGGTGGGGATCCTGACGGGCGGCGTCGCCGCGGCGCTCCTGGCCCTCTCCCTGATCCAGCCCGGCCTGCGAGCGGAGGTGCGGGTGGCGGCCGTCCTCGCGCTCGTGCTGGGGTTCGGGGCCGTGCTGGTGGCGCTGTTCGCCCCCGGGGTGCTGGGCATGGGGGATGCGAAGACCCTGCCGGTGGTGGTGCTGATGTCCGCCGCTCTCGGCGGGGAGGTGCTGATCGCCGCCCTGCTGGGCATCGCGCTGCTCAGCGGGGTGCTGGGCATGGTGGTGATCGCGGTGACGCGACGGGCCGGTGTGCGCTTCGCCCTCGGGCCGGTGCTGCTGGCCGGTCCGTTCCTCGGCCTGCTGGGCGCCCCGCTGGTCCGTGCCGCGCTCGGCACGGGCTGACCACGGCGCGGGCTGAACGCGCCAGACCAGAACGGCGCGCGGCTCCGGCTCAGGGCGCGGCGGCGCGGCGCTGGCGGCGGGCCTCGTAGAGCGCGACCGACCCGGCCACCGAGGCGTTGAGGGAGGAGGCCGCACCGGTCATCGGGATCTCCGCGATCACGTCACAGGCCTCGCGCCACCCGGCGCTCATGCCCACGGTCTCGTTGCCCACGACCAGCAGGGTCGGTCCGGTGAGGTCGGCGGCGGCCAGGTCGTGACCGCCCGCCTCGTCGAGGCCGAGCACCGTCCACGGCTCGCCGAGGGCGCGGCGGCGGGTGAGCCAGTCGAGCACCTCGCGGTGGGAGGGCAGGCGCATCACGGGGACCGCGAAGAGGGAGCCGGTGCTCGCACGGATCGCAGCGGGATCCCAGGCATCCGCGCTGTGTCCCGTCAGCAGCAGCGCGTCGGCGCCGAGCGCATCGACCGAGCGGGCCAGGGAGCCGATGTTGCCGGGCCCGGAGGGCCGGTCGAAGACCACCACCAGCGAGGCACCGGTGGGCTCCAGCCGGTCGAGGGAGTCGGAGGGGACGGCGGCCAGCGCCAGGAGCTCCGGTGCGCCGTCCTCCCGCTCCCCCAGCTCGGCCATCAGCTCCGGGGCGAGCACCACCACCGGTGCCGGGGCGTTCGCGAGCAGATCCTGCGCCCAGCGCGAGGGCTGCTCGCGCCCGTCGGAGAGCAGGGCGCGGATCTCGACGCCGTGGGAGATCGCCTGGGTGATCGGTCGCACGCCCTGGATCAGCATCTCGCCGCTGCGGGTGCGCTTGGTGCGGTTGGTCAGCAGCGCCTGCCATTGCTGGAACAGGGCGTTCCGGCGCTCGATCCGTGCCGGCGGCGAGGCCGTGCCCGGGCGGCCGCGGCGCGGGAACTGCCGGGCGCTCATGCCCCGGCCCCGTCGTAGCCGAGCTGCCGCCAGGCCTCGTAGACCGCGACGGAGACGGCGTTGGCGAGATTCAGCGAGCGGCGGGCGGGGAGCATCGGGATCCGCACCCGGGAGGTGATCCGCGGATGGGACATGACCTCCTCGGGCAGGCCGGTCGGCTCGGTCCCGAACAGCAGCACGTCCTCGCGGGTGTAGTCGATGCTGTCGAAGGTCACGTCGGTGTGGGACGAGAAGGCGAAGACCCTCGCCTGCGGCACCGCGGCGAGAGCGGTGTCGATGTCCGCGTGGAGGCGGACGTCGGCCAGGTCGTGATAGTCCAGCCCGGCACGGCGGAGCTTGGCGTCCTCGAAGTCGAAGCCGAGCGGCTCGATGAGGTGGAGGTGGGCACCGGTGACGGCGGACAGCCGTATCGCGTTGCCGGTGTTGCCGGCGATCACGGGCTCGTGGAGGAAGACGTGGACCATGCGGAGGATTCTCCCACGCGGTCACCGCGCGATCCGTCGCCGCAGCGCGAGCGGGCGCAGCGCCGGAGCCGGGGCGCCGGGCACCGCGGCGCGGTCCGGCCCGGAATGCGAAGAACCCCGATCCGTGAACAGATCGGGGTTCCCATCGCGTGTCCGAGGGGGGACTTGAACCCCCACGCCCTATACCGGGCACTAGCACCTCAAGCTAGCGCGTCTACCAATTCCGCCACCCGGACGAGTGGTCGCTTCAGCAACGAGAGCAGATTAGCACGGTCCGGCCGGTGCCTCTGCACCGAAAGCGCCTCTGCCAGCGGGAACGTGAAGACAATCACGCCGGGACGTCGACACGCGATGCGGCCATGACAGAGCGCAGCACCTTCAGCACGGCCTCGGCGCTGGTGGCGAGGCCGGTGGTCGCGGGGTCGCGGAGCTGCTCGACCAGATCCTGCAGAGCGGCTGCGGCCAGCACCGTCATGATCGGGTCCGGATCCTCGAGGGAGCCGGCCTCCCATCCCTCCATCTGCGCGAGCAGGGCGGTGAGCTCCCCCGCCGCGGTCCCCCGGCTCGGAGCGAGCAGCTCCACGCGGGCGCGCGCCGCGAGCGCGGTGCAGCGTCGCAGCAGGGCCGTGGAGGCCTCGGCGTCGATGCGCGCCCCCTGCGGGGCGATCACCGCGCCCCTCGGCTCCCCGTCCCCGGCGGCCTCGGCGATGCCCGCCGGGCTCTCGACATGCGTACCGCGCGCAAGCTCCATGAGTGATCCCTCGTGCTGGTTCCTGGGGCTCCCCGGAGCCCGTGCGACACCGATCACTTTACCCACGCTTTACCCGAGGGGACAAGGGCGTCCGTCCGTTCGGACACCTGCGTCGCTCACGACGATCGCCCGACGGGCACCCGCTGCTCCGGCCGGGGTCAGGCCCCGTCGGCGGAGGCGTCACGGCCCAGCGCCGCGCGGGCGGCGGCGAGCATCTGCGGCACCGGGGCGGCGGGGATGGCGAGCATCGAGCGCAGCTGCATGTCGGCCTGGTGGGCGAGCATCTCGAGCCCGTCGGCCACCTCTCCCCCGGTGCTCGCCACGACGACCGCGAGAGGTGCCGGCCAGGGATCGTAGAGGACGTCCAGCAGCGCGCCCGGGCGCGGGAGCGAGGAGCGTGCGCTCCACTGCGCGGCGACCGCCTGCGCACCCTCGACCGCGAGGGCGCTGATCACGGCGTCCGTCTCCAGCACCTCGTGCTGCTGAGTCCAGGGCACGAGGTGGACGCGCGCCCCGCGCTGCGCCGCGAACTCCTCGAGCGGGGCGAGCTTGTGCGGGCTGCGGGCCGAGAGCAGCACCGTGTCCGCACCGAGCTCGAGCAGGGCCGCGACGGCGCTCAGCGCGGTCGCCCCGGAGCCGAGCACCCCGCCGCTGCGCGGAGCCTGCACGCCGTGGGCGCGCAGGGCGGCGACGATCCCGTGCACGTCATGGTTCTCGGCGCGCCACCGGCCATCCTCCCGGCGCAGCAGCGTGTTCGCGATCCCGAGGGCGCGGGCGGTCGCGTCGGCCTCCACCGCGAGGGTGAAGGCCTCCGGCTTGCCGGGCATCGTCACGGAGAGGCCGGAGAGCTCGCGGCCCGGTCCGTCCTGGAGGAAGCTCTCCAGCTCCCCGGCGGGCACGTCATGGCGGGCGTAGTCCGCATCGGTGATCCCGAGGGTCTCGTAGGCGGTGCGGTGCAGCACCGGGGAGAGGGAATGCCCGATCGGCGAACCGACCACGGCGAAGCGACGCATGCTCATCCCTTCGACGCCTCCCAGGCCTGCCATTCCTTCACGTTCTCCTCATGCTCGGCCCAGGTCGCGGCGAACTTCGTCTCGCCCGTGTCCGTGTTGACGCTGACGAAGTAGAGCCAGTCGCCCTTCGGCGGGTCCGCGACCGCATCGAGCGCCGGCCCGCCCGGTGCGGCGATCGGGCCCGGCGGGAGGCCCTCGTACTTGTAGGTGTTGTACGGGCTGTCGGTGTCGCGCTCGGCATCCGAGGTGGCGACGCTGCCCGACTTCCCGCTGGCGTAGTGGACGGTGGAGTCGAACTGCAGCTTCATCGGGCTGCCCTCCGCCTCTCCCGTGCCCTCGAGCCGGTTGAGGATGGTGCGCACCACCATCCCGTAGTCCTCGGAGCGGCGCACCTCCATCTCCGCGAGGGAGGCGAGGGTCAGAGACCGGTGCCACTCCTCTTCGGGGATCCCCCGCTCGACGAGCTGCTCCTCCATGCGCTGCCACATCATCGTGATGATGTCTTCGGCGGTCGCGTCCTCGTAGATGTCGTAGCGGCCGGGCCAGAGGTAGCCCTCCAGGGTGCCGGCCGTGTTCTCGGGGATGCCGTAGGAGGTGTAGTCCTCCGCCGCGGCCTCGAAGTCCTCGACGGGGATGTCCGTCTCTGCGGAGAGCAGCTCCCAGATCTCGGTGAGCCGCTTCCCCTCGGGGATGATCACGCGGTGGCCGGCGAGGTTGTCCGGATCCAGGAGCGCGTTGAGCGCATCGGCCGAGGTCATCTCGAGCTGGAGCCGGTAGATGCCGGGCTCGATGCGCGCGGCGTCCGGGGTGCTGCTGAAGATCGTCACGAACGGCCCGGTGGTCTTGATGACGCCCTGGTCCACGAGCGTGGTGGCGATGTCCGTGCCGGTATCGCCCTCGGCGACCTGCACCTCCACCTCGCCGTGGCCGGGCCCCTCGAAATCGGGGGCCTCCTGCTCGACGCTGACGTTCGAGGTGACCCAGCGATATCCCTGGACCGCTCCGAGGCCGATGCCGACCAGCACCAGCAGGACCAGCAGGACGGGCAGCACGCCGCGCAGGAAGCCGCCGCGGCGGGGACCGCGCCGCCGTCCGCGCCGGCCGGATCGCCGCGGGGCGGCGTCCTCGTCCTGGGACTCGGCGAGCTCGTCGAAGGAGAGGTCCTCGTCGGTCATCAGGCGTCCTCCTCGGTCGGGTCCGGGGGGTGCTCGGCCGCGGCGGCCTCGACCCTCTCCCCTGCGCGTGCGCCGGTGGCCCGTTCCGTGTCCAGCGCCTGCTGGAGGATCATCACCGCGGCGACCTGGTCGACCACCGAGCGGTGCTTGCGACCCTTGCGGCCGGAGCGGTGCAGCGCCTGATGCGCCGTCACCGTCGTCAGGCGCTCATCGATCATACGGACCTCGATCTCCGTCGGCCCGGAGGCCAGCGAGGTCAGGAGCTCCGCAGCGAAATCGCGCGCTTTCTGCGCGGCGGCGCCCTCGGCGCCGTTGAGCGACCGCGGAAGCCCCACCATGATGACACGCGCCTCGAGCTCGCGAGCCTCCTCGACGACGCGCGCGACGGCGGAGCCGCGCTCGAGGGTCTCGACCGGGGTGGCGATCATCCCGTCGAGGTCGCTGCGGGCGAGGCCGACGCGGACATCGCCCACGTCGACCCCGAGGCGGACCCCTCGAGGCAGCCCGCCGGCCTCGGCGCCCGTCCCCTCCGCCACGCTCATGCGGTCGGGGCGGCCGCGATCGCCTCGCGCACCGCGGTGAGCGCCGCAGGGATGCGTGCGGGCTCGCCGCCGCCGCCCTGGGCCAGGTCCGGCTTGCCGCCGCCGCGCCCGCCCATCGCCTCGGCGGCGCCGCGCAGCATCGTGCCCGCCGCCAGGCCGCGCTCCCGCGCCGTGGCATTGGTCGCGATGACGAGCGCCGCCCGGCCGCCGTCGTGGCCGGCGACGGCGATCGTGACGGGCACGTCCTCGCCCAGCCGGGAGCGCAGGTCCAGGGCGAGGGTGCGCAGGTCGCCGGCGGCGATCCCCTCGCCCGCGTCATGGGCGATGAGGCGGACGCCGGCGACGTCGCTCGCGGACTCCACGAGCTTGCCGGCCTCGGCCTGGAGCTGCTGGCCGCGCAGGGCCGCCAGCTGCTTCTCCATGTCCTTCATCCGCTGGGTCAGGGCGCGCACGCGCTCGGGCAGCTCCTCGGCGGCGCCGACCTTCAGCAGCTCGGAGAGCTGGGAGACCAGCGCGTGCTCCTTGGCCTGGTGGCGGTAGGCGGACAGCCCCACCAGCGCATCGACGCGGCGCACGCCGCTGCCGATCGAGGCCTCCCCCATGAGCTGCACGGTGCCGATCGCGCCGGTGCTGTCGACGTGGGTGCCGCCGCACAGCTCCCGCGACCAGTCCCCGCCGATCGAGACCACGCGCACGATGTCGCCGTACTTCTCGCCGAACAGCGCCTGCGCGCCGAGGGCCTTGGCCTCGTCGAGCGACATCTGCTGATCGGTGACGGTCAGCTCGTCCTGCAGCAGCGTGTTCACGCGCCCCTCGATCTGCTCGAGCACGGACTTCGGCACCGCCTGGCCGTAGCGGAAGTCGAAGCGCATCCGGCCCGGGGAGTTCTCGGAGCCGGCCTGGGTGGCGCTGCCGCCGAGCTCCTCGCGCAGCGACTCGTGGACCATGTGGGTCGCGGTGTGCGCCCGGGCGATCGCCCCGCGGCGCGCCACGTCGATGGTGGCGATCGCGGAGGCGCCCTGGGCGAGCTCGCCCTCGAGGAGCCGGCCGCGGTGGACGATGAGCCCGCGCACGGGCTTCTGCACGTCGTCGACCTCGATCAGCCCGCCGCCGGTGAGGGAGATCTGTCCCTGGTCGGCGAGCTGCCCGCCGGCCTCTGCGTAGAACGGGGTCGTGGCGAGGACCACCTCGACCTGCGCGGGCGCGTGGACGGTGTCCACCAGCTGCCCGTCCACCAGCACCGATTCGACGGTGGTGGCGACGGTGTCCTCGGTGTAGCCGACGAAGGGCACCTCTCCGCCGCGCTGGCTGAGCAGGCGGCTGTAGAGCGCGGTGTCGGTGTGCCCTGCCTTCTTCGCGGCGGCGTCCGCCCGGGCCCGCTCGCGCTGCTCCTGCATCGCGCTGCGGAAGGCCTCGGCATCGACCTGGAGGCCCACCTCGCTCGCCATCTCCATGGTGAGGTCGATCGGGAAGCCGTAGGTGTCGTGGAGGCGGAAGGCGTCCTCGCCGGGAAGCACCCGGCCGCCCTCCTCCTTCACCGCGCCGACCACGCCCTCGAAGATCGTGGTGCCGGTCTCGAGGGTGCGGCGGAACGCCTCCTCCTCGGCGTGGACGATCTCGCTGATCCGCGCGAAATCGGCCTCGAGCTCGGGGTAGGACTCGACCATGAGGGAGTGCGAGATCGGCAGCAGCTGCGGCATGGACGGCTGGGTGTAGCCGAGCAGGCGCATGGAGCGCACCGCCCGACGGATCAGGCGGCGCAGCACGTAGCCGCGGCCCTCGTTGCCCGGGCGCACCCCGTCGGCCACCAGCATCAGCGCGCTGCGCACGTGGTCGCCGATGATCCGCAGGTGGACGTCGTCCTCCTCGACCGCGCCGTAGCGGCGGCCGGTCAGCTCCTGCGCCTTCTCGATGACCGGGAAGATCTGGTCGATCTCGTACATGTTCTGCTTGCCCTGCAGCAGGAAGGCGACGCGCTCCACGCCGAGTCCCGTATCGATGGACTTCTGCTCGAGCTCGCCGAGCAGCGGGTAGTCCTTGCCGGAGCCCTCACCGCGCAGGTACTGGTCGAAGACGAGGTTCCAGATCTCGATGTAGCGATCCTCGGCCTGCTCGTCCCCGGGCCATTCGGGCACGGTGCCGGTCACGGCCTCAGGGCCGTGCTCGGGGCCGCGGTCGAAGTGCCACTCGCCGCAGGGGCCCGCCGGGCCGGGCTGGCCCGTGTCCCAGAAGATCTCCTCGCGCGGCAGGCGCACCACCCGCTGCGGATCCAGACCGATCACCTCGGTGACGTGCCGGTAGGACTCCTCGTCCTGCTCCCACACGGTGAACCACAGCCGCTCCGGGTCGAAGCCGAGGCCGCCCTGGTCCTGGGGCGTGGTGAGGAACTCCCAGGAGTAGTCGATCGCTCCCTGCTTGAAGTAGTCCCCGAAGGAGAAGTTCCCGGCCATCTGGAAGAAGGTGCCGTGGCGCGTGGTGCGGCCGACGTTCTCGATGTCGTTGGTGCGGATGCACTTCTGGACGCTCGCGGCCCGCGGGTAGGGCGCCGTCTCGGTCCCGACGATGTACGGGATGAAGGGGACCATCCCGGCGATCGTGAAGAGGATCGAGGGATCGGAGGACACCAGGGAGGCGCTGGGCACGATCTCGTGGTCCTTCTTCGCGAAGAAGGCGAGCCAGCGGCGATGGATCTCGGAGGTGCGCATGCGGGAGGTGTCCTTCCTGGTGCTGGGCGGTCAGCGCGCAGCGGAGGAGTGCGAGAGGGACGATGGGGAGATGGGCTCCGCGATCGCGAAGGCCCCGGTCAGGGTACCGGAGTACACCCGCCGGGGCCTGTCGCGCCGCGAGAGGAAGAGGTCAGCGCGCGTAGTACTCGACGACCATCTGGACGTCGACGGTCACGGGGACCTCAGCGCGCTTGGGGCGCGAGACGAGCTGGGCCTTCAGCTCGGGCAGCTCGACCGAGAGGTACGAGGGGGTGGAGGCCAGCACATCGGAGTTGCCACCCTCGGCAGCGATCTGGAAGGGCTCCATCGCCTGCGACTTGGGCTTGATCTGGATGGTCTGGCCCGGCGCCACGCGGAACGAGGGGCGGTCCACCAGCTTGCCGTCGACCAGGACGTGGCGGTGCACGACGGCCTGACGGGCCTGCAGGGTGGTGCGGGCGAAGCCGGCGCGCAGCACGAGCGCGTCCAGGCGCATCTCCAGCAGCTCGACCATGCTCTCACCGGTCAGGCCCGGCTCCTTCTTCGCGTCCAGGTAGGCGCGGTGCATCTGCTTCTCGCGCAGGCCGTACTGGGCGCGCAGGCGCTGCTTCTCCTTGAGCCGCACGGCGTAGTCGGACTCGGTGCGGCGGCGGGCACGGCCGTGCTCGCCCGGGGGGTACGGGCGCTTCTCGAAGTACTTGACGGACTTCGGGGTGAGCGGGAGCCCGAGGGCTCGGGACAGACGCGCCTGACGGCGCGCACGGGTGACGTTGGTCACGAGGTATACCTCTTGTTCGCGTGTGGTGAATCCAGTCTTGCAGCCGCGGATTCAGCGACCCACACTACCGCAGGCGCACCGCCCGGTCCACGGCCGACGGCGCTGGTCACGTCGGAGGTCCTGTGGAGTCGCTCACGCCGGGCCGCCAGGAGCCCCGCTCACCGGGCCCGCCCGCCCGCCGGCCCGGAGCGCAGGATCCGGCGCAGCGCCTCGAGGCGCCGTCCCGTGCGCTCCTCGTGGCCGTGGCTCGTGGGCTGGTAGTAGTCCACGCCCACCAGGTCGTCCGGTGCGTACTGCTGGGCCACGACCCCGTGCGGGGCATCATGCGCGTAGCGGTACTCGGTGCCGTGGCCGAGCTTCTTCGCCCCGGAGTAGTGGGCGTCGCGCAGGTGCGCGGGAACGCCTTGCCCCTTCCCGGCGCGCACGTCCGCGATCGCGGCGTCCAGCGCCCGGTAGGAGGCGTTGGACTTCGGCGAGGTGGCGATGTGGACCACGGCCTGGGCCAGCGGGATGCGCCCCTCGGGCATCCCGAGCATCTGCACCGCCTGCATCGCGGCGACCGCGACCTGCAGCGCGGACGGGTCCGCCATCCCCACCTCCTCGCCGGCGGCGATCACCACGCGGCGGGCGATGAACCGCGGATCCTCCCCCGCCTCGATCATCCGCGCCAGGTAGTGGAGGGAGGCGTCGACGTCGCTGCCGCGCATCGACTTGATGAACGCGCTGGTGACGTCGTAGTGCTGGTCCCCGGCGCGGTCGTAGCGCACGGCGGCGCGGTTGACGGCCTGGGAGAGCGTGGCCGCGTCGATCTCCGGCGAGTCCTTCATCAGCGCCGCCGCGGCGGCCGCCTCGAGCGAGGTGAGGATCTTGCGGGCGTCCCCGCCGCCGAGCCGCAGCAGCGCCTCGCGGGCGTCGTCGGCCAGGGTCACCGCGCCGTCCAGGCCCCGCTCGTCCTCCAGCGCCCGGTCCACGAGGGCGTCGAGGTCCTCCTGCTCGAGCGACTCGAGGGTGAGCACGATCGAGCGCGACAGCAGCGGCGAGATCACCGAGAAATAGGGGTTCTCGGTGGTCGCGGCGACCAGCGTCACCCAGCGGTTCTCGACGCTGGGCAGGAGGGCGTCCTGCTGCGACTTCGAGAAGCGGTGCACCTCGTCGACGAACAGCACGGTCTCGCGGCCCACCGTGCGCAGGCGCGAGCGGGCCTGGTCGACGACCTCGCGGATGTCCTTGACGCCGGCGAGCACGGCGGAGATCTCCACGAACTCGCGGTCCCCCGACTGCGCGACGACGTAGGCGAGGGTGGTCTTCCCGGTGCCGGGAGGGCCCCAGAGGATCACCGAGGCGGGGGCGGTGCGGGTGTCGTCGCTCGAGACGAGGCGGCGCAGCGGGCTGCCGGGCTCGAGCGCCGCGTGCTGGCCGACGACCTCGTCGAGGGTGCGCGGGCGCATCCGCACCGCGAGCGGGGCGCGGTGGTCCCGGTTGCGATCCGACAGCGTGCGCGGCGCGGGCGCGTCACCGCTCAGGGAGAAGAGGTCCTCGTCCATGCCCCCAGGGTAGGCCCGGGCCGTGACGTCCCGCGCCCGCCGGGCCCGGGGTCAGCCCGCGGCGAGCTGCCGTGCGAGGCGGCCCGGCCAGGACGGGCCCTCGTAGATCATCGCGGTGTACCCCTGGACGAGATCGGCCCCCGCGTCGAGCCGCTCCTGGACGTCCGCCGCGGTGGTCACTCCCCCGCAGCTGATGATCACCGCGCCCTCCGGCAGCGCGCCGCGCAGGAGGCGCAGCACCTCGCGGGAGCGGTCGGCGAGCACAGGTCCGGAGAGCCCGCCGGCACCGATCTGCTCGATCTGCGCCCGGTCGGTGCGCAGCCGCTCGGGGCGGGAGATGGTCGTGTTCGCCGCGATGACGCCCGCGAGCCCCACCTCGGTGGCGAGCTCGGCGACGGCCAGCACGTCCGCGTCGTGGAGATCCGGGGCGATCTTGACCAGCACCGGCACCTCGCGGCGCAGGCGGGCGCGCGCCTGCGCCGCCTCGTCGGCGACGGCCTCGAGGATCGGACGGAGCATCTCCACGCTCTGCAGGTCGCGCAGCCCCGGGGTGTTCGGGCTGGAGACGTTGATGGCGAGGTAGTCGGCGTAGGGGGCGAGCAGCCGCGCGGAGAAGCGGTAGTCCTCGGCGGCGTCCTCGAGCGCGGTGACCTTCGACTTGCCGATGTTCACCCCGATCACGGCGCGCTGGCCGCGCTCGGTGCGGCGGGCCCGGGCCAGGCGCCGGGCGAGGGCCTGGGCGCCGTGGTTGTTGAACCCCATGCGGTTGATCAGGGACCGGTCCGCCACCAGCCGGAACGAGCGCGGGCGCGGGTTGCCGGGCTGCGCCTTCGCGGTGACGGTCCCGACCTCGACGTGGCCGAAGCCCAGGTCCAGCAGCGCCAGCGGCACCTCGCCGTCCTTGTCGAACCCGGCGGCCAGGCCCAGCGGGCTGCGGTGCTCGCCGCCGAGCACCTCCCGACCGGGCCGGTCATCCCGCATCGGGTCCGGCGTGCCGAAGGCCGTGCGCAGCAGCGCCGGTCCGCCCGGCAGCGCGTGCGCGGCGGCGAGGGCCCGCACCGTCAGCCGATGTGCCTGCTCGGGGTCGAGCCGGCTGAGGACGTGCTGGAACAGGAACGAGTACGGCCCACGGGGCGAGAGGTCGTCGGAGGTCACGGGGATACGGTACGCGGTCTTCGCGCCCGCGCTCAGGCCTCAGGTCCCCGGCGGCCGCCGCGCACCATGTACACCAGCGCCACCACCGGCAGCAGCAACGGGACGAAGCCGTAGCCCTGCCCGTACACGCTCCACACCGTCGCGTCGGGGAACAGCGCAGGATCCAGCACCGTGAGGGTCCCGACGACGAGCACGCCGACGAGCTCGACCACGCACAGGCGGCGCGCGAGCGTCGAGCGGCGGCCCCGGCCGATCAGCGCCACGGTCACCGCGATGTAGGTGGCGGCGGCCAGCAGGGAGAAGCCGTAGGCCACCGGGGCGTAGGAGAAGTCGCGCAGCACCTGCACCAGGCTGCGCGCCGTCGCGGACAGCGCGAACAGGCCGTACACGGCGATCAGCACGATCTCGAAGCCGCGGCTGCGACGGTCGGCCCGCCCGGGGGCGAGGTGCGGAGCGGTCATGCGAAGCCTCCCGGCCAGATCTGGTGCAGTCTCATCAGCAGCACGGCGCTCACCACCGCCGCGATGGCGATGACGAGGCTCCCCCAGCGGCTGCGCTCGACGAGGCCGATCCAGCCTCCGCCGATCGCGAGCACCAGGGCGGTGAGCAGATAGCCGTACAGGGTGACGCGGTCAGGCGGCGTCCCGCCGCCCAGGTCGCGCAGCCCGAGAGCGAGGCCGAGGACGGCCCAGGCCCCCGTGAGCAGGACGCATGCGCCCAGCAGCACGAGATCGGCGTTCAGATCCCGCAGGGCGTAGTAGAGGCCGAGCAGGGCCGTCAGCCCGCCCAGCACGGCCACCACGATGCTCAGCGCCGTCATGCGTCGTCCGTCCTCCTGGCCTCCGGCCCCTCGGCCGCGGGCGCGGACACGATGTCCGGCCCGCCCCTACGATAGGACCATGCCCATCATCACCATCACCGAAGCTTCCGTGAGCGACGTCGCCGCCGACGTCCTCGTCCTCCCCCTGCTCTCCGGAGCGGACGGCGCCGCCCCGACCGTCCCCGGTGCGCCGGAGATCACCGAGGCCATCGCCGGTCTCGACGCCTCCGCCGCACGCGGCGATCTGCACCGCATCCCCTCCTACGGACTGGCCGCCGCGACCTCGCTGCTGCTGGTCGGTGTGGGTGAGGAGGATCTCTCGAAGGCTGCCGCGGAGGACCTCAGACTCGCCTTCGGCGCCGCCGCCCGGTCCCTCGTCGGCGTCGAGAGCGCCGCGATCGCCCTGCCGACGGGCGCCTCCGCCCAGCGCGCCGCCGCCCTCGAGGGCGCGGCCCTGGGCGCCTACGCCTTCATCTCCCACAAGACCGGCACCGGCTCCTCCGCGCCCAAGCCGGCGCTGTCCGCCCTCACGCTCGTCGCCGAGGGCGATGCCGAGGCCGCACAGGCCGCGGTGGAGCGTGCCGGGCGGCTCTCGGAGGTCGTCGACATCGTGCGCGACCTCGTGAACACCCCGCCGAACCTGCTCTACCCCGCCGCCTTCGCGCAGCGCGCCGAGGAGCTCGTCGCGGATCTGCCGGTGACGGTGACGGTGCTCGACGAGGCGCAGCTCGCCGAGGGCGGCTACGGCGGCATCGTCGGCGTCGGCCAGGGCTCCGCGCGCCCGCCGCGACTGGTCCGCCTCGAGTACGCCCCCGCCTCGGCGCAGCGCTCGGTCGCGCTGGTCGGCAAGGGCATCACCTTCGACACCGGCGGCATCTCGCTGAAGCCGGCCGTCGGCATGGACGACATGACCTCCGACATGACCGGCGCCGCGACCGTGCTCGGCGCGACGGTCGGCGCTGCTCGCCTCGGCCTGGACGTGAAGGTCACCACCTACCTGGCGCTCGCGGAGAACATGCCCGGCGGCGGCGCCCAGCGCCCCGGCGACGTGGTCACCATGCGCAACGGCAAGACCGTCGAGGTGCTCAACACCGACGCCGAGGGCCGCATGGTGCTCGCCGACGCGCTGGTCGACGCCGTGGCCGACGAGCCCGACCTGGTGATCGACGTGGCCACCCTGACCGGTGCCGCCGTCGTCGCGCTCGGCAAGCGCACCGCCGCGGTGATGGGCACCGAGCAGGGCCGCGACCTGGTGATGACGGCCTCCGGCGCCTCCGGCGAGCCGTTCTGGCCGCTGCCCTTCCCCTCGGAGCTGCGCGCGGACCTCACCGGCCGTGTCGCGGATCTGCGCAACATCGGCGACCGACCGGGCGGTGCGCTCTCGGCGGGGATCTTCCTCGCCGAGTTCGTGGGCGAGACCGAGTGGGCGCACCTGGACATCGCCGGTCCCGGCTACGCCTCCGCACCGCTGGGTTACATGGGCAAGGGCGCCACCGGCATGAGCACCCGCACCGTCCTGCAGGTCCTCGAGGACGTCGCCGCCGGCCCCACGGCGTGACCCGTACCGCCTTCGGCGCGTACTGATCAGCACAAGCGGTCCGCTCGGCGTCGCCTGGTGCCCTAGCATGGGGCACGCAGGCGGCGCCGTCGGCCATCCGGGTCCGAGCGGGTCGCGGAGTACACGTTTACACCGAGGAGCACACAGGTGGCGGAGACAACCACTGACCAGTTCGACGTCGTGATCCTGGGCGGTGGCAGCGGCGGCTATGCGGCCGCGCTGCGCGGAGCCCAGCTCGGCCAGAAGATCGCGCTCGTGGAGAAGGACAAGCTCGGTGGCACCTGCCTGCACCGCGGCTGCGTCCCGACGAAGGCGCTGCTGCACGTCGGCGAGCTCGCCGACGCCCCGTCCGAGGCCGCCGCGGCGGGTGTGGACCTCTCCCTGAACGGCATCGATGCCGCGAAGGTGCTGGGCTTCAAGGACAAGATCATCGGCCGCCTCCACAAGGGGCTGCAGGGTCTGGTGAAGTCCCGCAAGGTCGAGTACGTCGAGGGCTTCGGCACCCTCACCGGTGCGAACACCGTCTCGGTGGAGACCGAGTCCGGCACCCGCACCCTGACCGGCAAGAACATCATCCTCGCCTCGGGCTCCTTCTCGAAGACCCTGCCCGGGATCGACCTCGGCGGGCGCTTCCTCGACTCCGAGGCCGCGCTGCAGCTGCCGGAGATCCCGAAGAACCCCATCATCCTCGGCGGCGGCGTCATCGGCGTCGAGTTCGCCTCGGTGTGGAAGTCCCTGGGCGCGGAGTCCGTGACGATCATCGAGGGCCTGCCCCACCTGGTCGCCAATGAGGACGAGGCGCTCTCCAAGGCGCTCGAGCGCGCCTACAAGAAGCGCGGCATCGCCTTCTCCCTCGGCGTCTTCACCGAGAAGGCCGAGCAGACCGAGAACGGCGTCAAGGTCACCCTCGCCGACGGCAAGGTCTTCGAGGGCGACTACCTGCTGGTCGCCGTGGGCCGCGGCCCGAACACCTCCGGCCTCGGCTACGAGGAGCAGGGCATCGAGATGGACCGCGGCTTCGTGCTCGCGGACAAGGAGACCCTCGAGACCAACGTCCCCGGCGTCTACGCCGTCGGCGACATCGTCCCCGGCCTGCAGCTCGCCCACCGCGGCTTCGCCCAGGGCATCTTCGTCGCCGAGCGGATCGCGGGCCTGAACCCCGCCCCGATCGTCGAGTCCGGCATCGAGCGCATCACCTACTGCGAGCCCGAGCTCGGCTCCGTGGGGCTGTCCGAGAAGCAGGCCAAGGAGCAGCTGGGCGACGACGCGGTCGAGGTCTACGAGTACAACCTCGGCGGCAACGGCAAGTCCCAGATCCTCGGCACCACCGGCTTCATCAAGCTGGTGCGCGAGAAGGACGGCCCGATCATCGGCGTCCACATGATCGGCTCGCGCACCTCGGAGCTGATGGGCGAGGCGCTGCTCATCGTCAACTGGGAGGCCTACCCCGAGGACGTCGCCTCCCTCATCCACGGCCACCCCTCGCAGCACGAGGCCATGGGCGAGGCGGCTCTCGCCCTCGCCGGCAAGCCGCTGCACGCCCACGCCTGAGTCTTCCCAGGGAGAGAACCCCATGTCTGAAACCGTGAAGATGCCGGCACTCGGCGAATCCGTCACCGAGGGCACCGTCACCCGCTGGCTGAAGTCCGTCGGCGACACCGTCGAGGTGGACGAGCCGCTGCTCGAGGTCTCGACCGACAAGGTCGACACCGAGATCCCCTCCCCCGTCGCGGGGACCATCGAGAAGATCCTGGTCGAGGAGGACGACGACGCCGAGGTCGGCGCCGATCTCGTCGTCATCGGCGACGGCTCCGGCTCCGAGAGCTCCGATTCCGGGGATTCCGGTGCCGAGGAGACCTCCCAGGAGGAGGCTCCCGCCGAGAGCGAGGACCTCGCCTCCGACGACACCGTCGCCCCGTCCACCGACGACGAGGCCCCGGCCGGCGAGTCGGAGAAGCCCGCCGAGGGCGAGAGCTCCGCCTCCTCCGGCGAGCCCGGCGGCGCCGCCTCCGGCGAGGACGTCACCATGCCCGCGCTGGGCGAGTCCGTCACCGAGGGCACCGTCACCCGGTGGCTCAAGGAGGTCGGCGACAGCGTCGAGGTGGACGAGCCGCTGCTCGAGGTCTCGACCGACAAGGTCGACACCGAGATCCCCTCGCCCGTCGCAGGCACCCTGCTCGAGATCCGCGTCCCGGAGGACGAGGACGCCGAGGTCGGCTCCGTCCTGGCCGTGATCGGTTCGGGCGAGGCCGCGTCCGCTCCCGCCGAGGAGCCCTCCGCGCCGGCGCCGAAGGCCGAGGAGGCTCCTGCGAAGGAGGCCCCGAAGGCCGAGGAGAAGCAGGCCGAGGCGCCGAAGGCGGAGGAGAAGCCCGCCGAGGAGACGACCGAGGCGCCGAAGGCCGCCGAGCAGAAGGCCCAGGAGCCCTCCGCCCCGGCCGCCGCGCCGAAGGCCGCCGACGCCGTCTCCGGCGCCGAGTCCTCCGGCTACGTCACCCCGCTGGTGCGGAAGATGGCCAATGAGGCCGGCGTGGACCTCTCCACCGTCAAGGGCTCCGGCCTGGGCGGTCGCATCCGCAAGCAGGACGTCCAGCAGGCGATCGACGCGCAGAAGTCCGCTGCCGCGGCTCCTGCCTCCTCCGCCCCGGCCGCTGCTGCGGCTCCGGCGGCGCCGAAGGTCGAGGTCTCCTCGAAGCGCGGCACCGAGGAGAAGATGCCGCGCATCCGCAAGGTCATCGGCCAGCGGATGATGGAGTCGCTCCACGAGATGGCCCAGCTGACCACGGCCGTCGAGGTGGACCTCACGCGGATCGCCAAGCTGCGTGCCCGCGCCAAGGACGACTTCGCCGCCCGCGAGGGTGCGAAGCTCACCTACCTGCCGTTCCTGATGATGGCCGCGATCGAGGGTCTGAAGACCTACCCGCAGCTGAACTCGACCATCGACGGCGACAAGATCGTCTACCACGGCTCCGAGAACATCGGCATGGCGGCGGACACCGAGCGCGGCCTCGTGGTCCCGGTCATCAAGAACGCCGGCGATCTGAACCTGGCGGGTCTCGCCCGTCAGATCGGCGATCTCGGCTCGCGGGCCAAGGGCAACAAGCTCGTGCCCGACGATCTGGCCGGCGCCACGTTCACGATCACGAACACCGGCTCGGGCGGTGCGCTGTGGGACACCCCGATCGTGCCGGCCCCGCAGGTCGGCATCCTCGGCACCGGCACCATCACGAAGCGTCCGGCCGTCGTGCAGAACGCCGAGGGTGACGACACCATCGCCATCCGCTCGATGATGTACCTGTTCCTCTCCTACGACCACCGCATGGTCGACGGCGGCGACGCCGCCCGCTTCCTCACCTTCATGAAGAAGCGGCTCGAGGAGGGCGCCTTCGAGGGCGAGCTCGGCCTGTGAGCCGCTGAGCTCGCAGCTCGTGCAGCGACGCCAGGGCGGTCCGCGCTGACCGTCGCGGCAGGGCCCCGGCACCTGAGGGTGTCGGGGCCCTTCGCCGTCCACCCGGCCTCGAGCCGCTGAGCTCGCCGTCGCTGTCGAGCGGAGGCTCAGGCCGCGCCGCCTGCCGGGCCCTCCACCTCGGCGCCGAGGATCGTCCATGCGGCGCCGTCCCATTCCAGCGTGAGCCGCACACGCACCGGGTCGCTCGCGGGCACGGTCGTGACCTCGCCATCCGCCGCCTCGATCTCGTGCTCCTTGGTGGAGGTGACCACGTGCAGCACGGCCCGGCCCTCAGGCGTCGGCTGCTCCGCCCTCTCGGCCGAGTGCACCACCGGACCCCCGCCCCGCACGGTGACTCCCTCATAGGCGTCGCGGACGCGGTCGTCCTCGGCGAGGGCATCGCTGCCCGCGGCGGAGACGGGCACGCTGGACGCCCCGGTGACGTAGGCGTGCCGCGCCCCAGCGAGCTCGGCGGCCAGCATCCATGGGTCGTCGATCGTCGGCGCCGGCGCGTCCCCGTCGACGGCCTCGAGCGCCACGGCGGAAGGCGGTGCCTCCTCTGCGTCGGGGCTGCTCCGCTCCCCCGCCCACCAGGCCCCGAGCACCAACGCGCTCCCGCCCGCGAGCACTGCAAGCCCGCTGAGCACGGCGGTGCGCCGCAGGCGGCGCTGCTCCAGCACCTCGCGCACCGCGGACAGCAGCGACGCGATGGCACGGCGCAGCACACCGAGGAGCACCGCCGTACGTGTCTGCTGATCGGCCGCGTGGCCCACGGCCTGCGCCGGCTCCGGCGTGTTCGGCTCCTGTTCGCCCTCCGACGCAGCGGCTCCCCTGCCGCGTCGCCGCACCCGCCGCGGAGCGGGCAACGAAGAGGGGCGCCCCTCCGCGCCCGTGAGCGGGGCGAGCTCCTCGCCGGGCTGAGCGGGCTGAGCCGCGGCGATCCCGCCCGTGAGGTCGAGCTGCGCCTCCTGCGAGTTCGGTGCGAGGTGCACCCGGCGCCGCAGAGTGCGGTCGCCGTCCTGCAGCACCGAGTCGACCCAGCGGCGGTCCGCACTGCGCGGGCCGAGGCCCTCCTCCCGGCGCAGCCCCCGCAGGTCGATCACCATCACCGTGCCGTCGGCGCGCGCACCGAGCCCACCACCCGGTGGGGCGCCGAGCACCCAGCCCCGCTCATGGAGCGCGTCGATCAGCGCATCCAGCGCCTCCCGCGCACGGGCGAGGGCGAGACGCTCGGCCGTCGGCGGCGGGCCGGACACCGCGGCACGGCGCCCCGCGTGACGGTCCAGCGTCGGCCCGGTCTCCCGCACATACCCGTCGTCTTCGATCTCGAGCACCGCGGGCGCCGCGCTCACCCCCGCGACCTCGAGCGCGGCCAGCAGCTGCAGCTCGTCCCGGATCCGCATCGCTTCCTGCGGGCCCAGCGCCCGCAGGAGGACTGCGGCGGGGCGTTCCGGCGACCCCATCAGCTGCACCTCGCGCTCCCCCTCGACGCGCCGCGGCCCCGCCTCCTCACGCACCGGGGAGGAGGGGCGAGCATGCCGCGCCGCACGCGGCGGCAGCAGCCCACCGTGAGAGAACTGATCGTCGTCCATCTCCTCCATGCCCGCAGTGAACCGCACCCGGCGCCCGCTCCCCCGTGGTCATCCACAACGCGCAGGTCGGGGCGGGAGTAGCCTGGGCTGGTGCTCGACGTGATTCGCCTCGGATTCAGCGACCCCCTGCCCGGTGGAGACCGGCACGAGGAGTTCGGCCTGCCTCCGGGCCCCGTCGAGTACCGGGCCGCCTGGGCGCTGCAGCGCGAGCTCCACGCCGAGGTGGTCGCCGGCGACCGTCCGGACACGCTCCTCCTGCTCGAGCACCAGCCGGTGTACACCGCCGGGAAGCTCACCGAGGAGCATGAGCGGCCCCGGGACGGCGCCGACGTGGTCGACATCGACCGCGGCGGGAAGCTCACCTGGCACGGCCCGCAGCAGCTGGTCGGATACCCGCTGGTGAAGCTCCCGATCCCGATCGACGTGGTCGGCTTCGTCCGCGCCGTCGAACGCACCCTGATCCAGGTGTGCGCCGCCGTCGGCGTCGAGACCGTGCCCGTCGAGGGGCGCAGCGGCGTCTGGGTCGCGCCGGAGGGCGAGGAGGCGCGCAAGGTGTGCGCCATCGGCATGCGCGTGTCCAAGCGCGCGACCATGCACGGCTTCGCGCTGAACTGCGCGAACGATCTCTCCTGGGCCCAGAACGTCATCCCCTGCGGGATCGACGACGCCGGGGTGACGAGCCTGAGCAGGGAGGCCGGCCGGCGCATCGCCGTGGCGGACGTCGTCGACATCGCCGCCGAGGCGATGACAGAGCTGGTGGCGCACCGCACCTCGCCCCGGCCGGTGTGACATGCCGCAGGAAGAGCCCGGGTCGATAGACTCCATGGAACGTCGAGATGAGGAGGCATCAGGGTGACACTCGCCCCCGAAGGCCGGCGCCTGCTGCGCGTCGAGGCACGCAATGCCGAGGTCCCGATCGAACGCAAGCCGGAATGGATCAAGACCCGCGCGGTCATGGGCCCGGAATACACCGCGATGAAGAAGCGCGTGCACGGCCAGGGCCTCCACACGGTGTGCGAGGAAGCCGGCTGCCCGAACATCTTCGAATGCTGGGAGGATCGCGAGGCGACCTTCCTCATCGGTGGCGACACCTGCACACGCCGCTGCGACTTCTGCAACATCGCCACCGGCAAGCCGATGGCCGTCGATCCGATGGAGCCGTTCAAGGTCGCGCAGTCCGTCAAGGAGATGGGCCTGCGCTACTCGACGATCACGGGCGTGGCCCGCGACGACCTCGAGGACGGCGCCGCCGGTCTGTTCGCCCGCACCTGCGAGCAGATCCACGCGATGAACCCCGGGACGGGGGTCGAGCTGCTCATCGACGACATCAAGGGCAACGGCCAGCACCTCAAGCAGGTGTTCGAGGCGAAGCCCGAGGTGTTCGCCCACAACCTCGAGACGGTTCCGCGGATCTTCAAGCAGATCCGTCCCGCCTTCCGCTACGAGCGCTCCCTCGACGTGATCTCGATGGGCAAGGACGCCGGGATGATCACCAAGTCGAACCTCATCCTCGGCATGGGTGAGACCGACGACGAGATCCTCGAATCGCTCGAGCGGCTGCACGAGGCCGGCTGCGACATCATCACCATCACCCAGTACATGCGGCCCTCGAAGCTGCATCACCCGATCGATCGCTGGGTCAAGCCGCAGCAGTTCGTCGCACTGTCCCACGCCGCCGAGGAGATCGGCTTCCTCGCGGTGATGGCCGGGCCGATGGTCCGCTCCTCCTACCGCGCCGGCAAGCTCTGGGCGCAGGCGATGCGGAAGCTCGGCCGCGAGATCCCGGAGAACCTCCTCCATCTCGATTCGAACCAGCCCGCCCGTCAGGAAGCTGCGAGCGTCGTCGCCCGCACCCAGCAGGCTGCGGCGAGCTGACGCCCGCCCGGCCCCGAGAGGACCCACTGCCCATGGCTCGCACGTCCGAGACCAAGCCCGAGAAGGGCTCCAAGAAGAAGAACGCCGACGGCACCAAGAAGCCCGGCCGCCTCAAGCAGATCATCGAGGTGTTCAAGTACACCCAGGAGGTGGACCGCAGCACCCTGCCGCTGATGCTGGCGGCGCTGGCCGGCTCCATCGTCGTGGGCGTGCTGCTGACCCTGCTGATCTTCGACAGCCCCTGGTACGGCATCTTCATGGGCCTCGCCATCGGCGTGCTCATCGCGATGCTGATCCTGGCCCGCAAGGCGGAGCGCGCCGCCTTCGGCCGCATCAAGGGCCAGCCCGGCGCGGCGCTGGCGGCGATGCAGTCGATCCGTCGTGGCTGGAACGTCGACGAGGAGCCGGTCCAGATCGATCCGCGCAGCCAGAAGATGCTCTTCCGCGCCTCGGGCCGGGCAGGCATCGCCGTGGTCGCGGAGGATTCCTCCTCCATCTCGATGAAGCTGCTCGAGAAGGAGCGGCGCAGCATCCGGCGCGTGCTCCAGCACGACAACGTCCCGGTGCATCAGATCGTGGTGGGCGACGGCGACGGCGAGGTCCCGCTGCACAAGCTGCCCACCTACATGCAGCGGATGAAGAAGCAGCTGACCAAGGATGAGGCCGCCCAGGTGACGAAGCGTCTGAACGCGCTGCGGCGCTCGCTGCGCCAGTCGATCCCCAAGGGCGTCGACCCGATGCGCGCCCGCCCGAACCGCAAGGCGATGCGCGGCCGCTGACCCCGGCCGCCGCCGCCCCGGAGAACCAGCCCCCTTCTGCTGCAGCAGGAGGGGGCTTTCTGACTCCGACACTCGAACATGCCGCCCCGGCGCACCTTGCGCCGCATCGGCGCGGCCCGGAAGGGAGGAGGTGTGGCGTCGGTCGCAGTCGGCGGGCTCCCGGGAACCGGTGACGTCGGCGCGTGACGGGCGGGACGCCGGCGCGAACCGCTGCGGGGACGCCGAGCGGGAACCGCGGGCCGGAGCGTGTCAGAGGGTGACGACGGCGGTGCCGGCGACGACGTCGTGCAGCGGCTGGGCGTCGCGGTTCCACACCACGGCGGGCAGCAGCAGGAGCATCAGCACCGTGCGCACGGCCGCCCGCAGGATCATCGGGGAGCGTCCCGAGACGGGCAGCACGCGCACACGCAGCACGAACTGGCCCGGGGTGGCCCCGAAGAGGCTCAGGAACAGCAGGTTCACCGCCACGAAGAGCACCAGGTTCGCCAGCGGATCGCCGGAGAACACGAGTGCGGAGACGAGCATGCACAGGCCCCAGTCCAGCAGGAGCGACAGCGGGCGCCGCCAGAAGGGGGCGACGGCACCGGGCCCGTCGGCGGGCAGGCCGAGGGAGGAGCCCTTGACGTAGCCCTCCTCGTTCGGGGCGCCGTCCATCCAGGAGCCGAGGTCCTTGCGATCGATCACGCAGCTGACGATAGTTCGCGCAGCTGGACGACAGGTGGGATGCGCAGGGTGCCGCGCACCACAGCGCTTAAACTGGGTGCACCCGAGTTCGGGCCCTCGCGGGTCGCCGGAGCTCGCCAAGCCCCTCGGGGTCCACAGCACAACACGCGCCGCACGGCGCGGATGGAGGAGATGTGTTCAACAGTCCCAGCGAGGTCGTGAAGTACATCGAGGAGGAGGGCGTCGAGTTCATCGACATCCGGTTCTGCGATCTTCCCGGCGTGATGCAGCACTTCAACATCCCCGCGAGCACGTTCGACGAGGAGGCGATCGCGACCGGCCAGCTGTTCGACGGCTCCTCGATCCGCGGCTTCCAGGCCATCCACGAATCCGACATGAAGCTGAACCCGGATCTCGAGACGGCGTATCTCGATCCGTTCCGCGAGCGCAAGACGCTCATCATGAACTTCTCGATCGTGGATCCGTTCACGGATGAGCCCTACTCCCGGGATCCGCGCACCGTGGCCTCCAAGGCGGAGGAGTACCTGAAGTCGACCGGCATCGCGGATACCGCGATCTTCGCCGCCGAGGCGGAGTTCTACATCTTCGACGACGTGCGCTTCAAGACCACCGTGAACTCCGGCTTCTACAGCATCGACTCGGACGAGGCGGTGTGGAACACCGACCGCGACGAGTCCGAGTTCGGCGGCAACCAGGGCTACAAGACCCGCCTGAAGGGCGGCTACTTCCCCGTCCCGCCGAACGACCAGATGGCCGACCTGCGCGACGAGATCTGCGCCGTGCTCGAGGAGACCGGCCTGCAGGTCGAGCGCGCCCACCACGAGGTCGGCACCGCGGGCCAGCAGGAGATCAACTACCGCTTCAACACGCTGCTGCAGGCGGCCGACGACGTCATGAAGTTCAAGTACGTCGTGAAGAACACCGTGTGGGACGCGGGCAAGACCGCGACCTTCATGCCCAAGCCCCTGTTCGGCGACAACGGCTCGGGCATGCACACCCACCAGTCGCTGTGGAAGGACGGCGAGCCGCTGTTCTTCGACGAGCGCGGCTACGGCGGCCTCTCGGACATCGCCCGCTGGTACATCGGCGGCATCATCGAGCACTCCCCCTCGCTGACCGCGTTCACCAACCCCACGGTGAACTCCTTCAAGCGCCTGGTGCCGGGCTTCGAGGCGCCGGTGAACATGGTCTACTCGGCCCGCAACCGCTCCGCCGCGATCCGCATCCCGGTCACCGGCTCCTCCCCCAAGGCCAAGCGCGTCGAGTTCCGCGCCCCGGACCCCTCGGCGAACCCGTACCTCGCCTTCGCCGCGCAGCTCATGGCCGGCATCGACGGCATCCGCAACCGCATCGAGCCGCCGGAGCCGATCGACAAGGACCTCTATGAGCTGCCGCCGGAGGAGCACGCACAGATCCGCCAGCTGCCGGAGTCGCTCGGTGCGGCGCTGGACGCGCTGGAGGCGGATCACGACTACCTCACCGAGGGCGATGTGTTCCCCGAGGATCTGATCGCGACGTGGATCGAGCTCAAGCGCACCACGGAGATCGATCCGTTCCGCTTCCGCCCGCACCCGCACGAGTTCGAGCTCTACTACGACATCTGAACCCCCGAGCTCAGCATGTCACGGAAGGGCCCCCGACCTGCACCGGCACGGTCGGGGGTCCTTCCCGTCGCCCGAGGCGCACACGGCGGACGGGATTGGCAGGATCGGCTCTCGGGGTGTGGAATGAGGGCATGAGCAGCATCCAGATCACCGTCATCGACCGCGAGGGAGTCCGGACCCCGGGCGTGGAGTGGGAGGACGACGAGTCCCTCATGGAGTGCCTCGTCCGCAACAGCTACCCGATCCTCGCCACCTGCGGCGGCAACGCCTCGTGCTCCACCTGCCATTCGTATCTCGACGAGATCTCCTTCGAGACCGCCGGGGAGATCGATGAGGACGAGGCGGACGTGCTGGACAGCCTCACCGAGGCGGAGCGCGAGCCCACCTCCCGGCTGACCTGCCAGATCCCCTGGGATGCGGATCTCGAGGGCGCGGTGGTGAGGATCGGCCCGTTCTGAGCCCGGACCGCTAGCCCGCCACGAGGTCGCGGCGCCGCAGCGCGGCGAGCCCCGCGCCCGCGAGCACGAGGGCGAGGCCGCCCATCATCAGCAGCGGCGCCGCGTCGACCTCCTCGGAGGGGTACAGCGCCACGTGCTCCAGCGGGGAGAGGTCGACCGCCCAGTCGGGCAGGCCCAGCAGGTCGCCGAGGAAGGTGACCAGCGCCGTGTAGATCACGAGCAGCCAGGCCAGCCCCGCAAGACGTGCGCTCAGCCCGTGCAGCAGCAGCGCGACCGCGCCGTACAGGGCGATCGCCGGCAGGTGCGCGAGCGCCGCGAGGGTCATGTCCCCGATCCAGGCCGTCTCGTCGGTCGCGGTCCACACCCCGAGGCCCACTCCCGCGCCGAGCAGCACCTGCATCAGCGTGATCTCCACGAGCACCACGAGGTACCAGAGCGCGGCGAGGGCGAGGCGGGAGGTGCCTGCCAGCACCACTCCGGCCAGGCGCCCTGCGACCTCCTCGGTGCGCAGGCGGAGCACGCCGGAGACCAGCAGGGCCACCGGCCCGACGGACAGCATCCGCATCACGAAGGCAGAGAACGAGCCGGTGAGATCGTCCATCGAGATCGGTGCCCACTCGCCGATCGTCGGCAGCTCCTCCATGACGTCCGTGAGGGAGGAGGCGAGCGCCCCGAAGGCGAGCGCGAACAGGAACAGCCCGATGCCCCAGGCGGTGAGCGTCGGGGTGAGCAGGCGGCGCGCCAGCCCGCCGGGGGCTTGCAGCACGGCCGACGCCTGCGGCCGCCCGGCCGAGGCCGCCCACAGCCCCGCGCCCACGTCGCGCCGCCGCGACAGCGCACCGGCGAGGAGCAGCAGGAGGAGGGCCGCGACCAGGCTCACCAGCAGCGGCCACCAGCGCAGGTCCACGTAGACGCGGCTCTGCTGCGCCCAGGCCAGCGGGGACAGCCACGACAGCCAGGATCCCTGCCGCTCCATCACGTCGCCGACGCCGCGCACCATGAACGCCAGCGCGAGCAGGCCGAGCGCCGCGCCGGAGGCGGTGCCCGCGTGCTCGGTGAGCTGCGCGGTGACCATCGCGGCCGCGGCGAAGACGAGACCCGTCAGGGCGGTCGCCGCTCCCAGGGCGAGAGAATCGGCCGCCCCTCCCCCCGTCATGAGGGCGCCGGCGCTGACCGCCGCGCCGACGGCGAGGTTCGCGATCGTCACGATCACGAGCGCGGCGGCGGGCGGGGCGAGCCGGCCGGTGGGCAGCGCGCGGGTCATCTCCAGGCGCCCGGCCTCCTCCTCGCCACGGGTGTGCCGGATGGTCACCAGCACGCTCATGATGGCGGCGGCGAGGAGGATGTACAGCAGCAGCTCGTTGGCGACCATCGCCCAGAAGGTGTAGCGGTCCGTGGCGAAGAACGGGCCGGTCATCATCACGGCGGACGGGTTGTCCAGCAGCATCGCCCGGGCGTCGAGCGCCTCCTGATCGGGGTACGCCTCCTCCATGGCGAGGATCGAGGCGGGCACGAGCGCGAGCATCGCCACGGTCCACAGGATGATCTGGCGGCGGGAGAGGCGCCCGTAGAGCCGGATCAGGGAGGTCAGCCCGGTCAGCGCGGAGGCGGGGCCGACGTCACGGCGATGGGTGGGGGCGTCTGAGGGGTGGGCTCGAGTGGTGGGGGCGGTGCTCATGACTGCTCCGCGGTGGCGCCGGTGCTCGAGGCGCCGGCAGTCGAGGCGCCGGCCGTCGAGGTGTCGGCCGTCGAGGTGTCGGCCTCCGAGAGGTCGTCGCCGTAGTGGCGCAGGAAGAGCTCCTCGAGCGAGGGCGGGGTGATCGTCAGCCCGGTGGCGTGCATCCGGGCGAGCTCGGGCAGGATCTCGTGGACCGCGGCGTCGTCGACGTCGAAGCGGAGGCGTTCGCCGTCGGTCTCGAGGTGATGGACGCCGTCGAGGGCGGCCAGGCGCGTCGTGTCCGCGCTGGTGGTGGCGGCGACGGCGGACCGGGTGAGGTGGCGCAGCTGGGCGAGGGTGCCGGATTCGACGTCCTTCCCGGCGCGGATGATCGTCACGGTGTCGCAGAGCTTCTCGACCTCGGCGAGGATGTGGCTCGAGAGCAGCACGGTGCGGCCTGCGGCGCGCAGCCGGCTGACCTCGTCGGTGAAGATCGCCTCCATCAGCGGATCCAGGCCCGAGGTGGGTTCGTCCATGATGTACAGCTCCACGTCGCGCGAGAGCGCGGCGATGAGGGAGACCTTCTGGCGGTTGCCCTTGGAATAGGTGCGGGAGCGCTTGGTGGGGTCGAGCTCGAACCGTTCGATGAGCTCGTCGCGCCGGCGCCGGTGGGCGGCGCCCGTCTCGCCGCGGGTGAGCACGTCGATCGCCTCGCCGCCGGTGAGCTGCGGCCACAGGGTGGTGTCCCCGGGGACGTAGGCGAGGCGGTGGTGGATCTCGACCGCGCGTCGCCACGGGTCCATGCCGAGCACCTCGGCCTGACCAGCGCTGGCCCGCAGCAGGCCCAGCAGGATGCGGATGGTGGTGGACTTTCCCGCGCCGTTGGGGCCCAGGAAGCCGGTGACCTGGCCGCGCGGGACGGTGAGATCGAAGCCGTCCAGGGCACGGGTGGAGCCGAAGTGCTTGGTGAGGTCGCGGACCACGACGGCGGCATCGATCGCGCCGGCGGCGGTGGGGTCGGTGCGGGTCATGAGGGGGTCCCTTCCTTCGGTGCGGTGGCGTCGCCGGGCGGTGCCGCGGCGAGATAGGCGTCGAGCAGGGAGGCGTCGGTGAGCAGCGGGGTGGTGTAGAGCTCGAGCACCGGGGCGACGAGGGAGTCGGTGAAGGAGCGCAGCCAGATGGGCAGGCCGACGAGGTCGAGCTGGTCGCGCTGGGAGGGCATATGGAGCACCAGCGCGCCGAGCGCCATCTCCGTGAGCATCCGGGCCCTGGCCTCGGGGTCCCGGCTGGGGCTGATCAGGCCGGCCTCCTCCCCCTCGGCGAGGTAGACGAGGGCATCGGCGACGAAATCGCCCACGAGCTGCTGCGCCAGCGGCCCGCCCGCCTGCAGCCGGCGCAGCACGTACCCGACGACGGGGGCGAAGCGGGCGATCTCGGCGAGCTGGGCGAGCATCGCGGCGGAGCCGCCGGTGAGCACCTCTCGCTTGTTCTCCCGGGTGATCTGCAGCGCCCGCCGGTCGCAGGCCTCGAGCAGCTTCTCCCGAGAGCCGTAGTGGTGGATGATCAGGCCGGCGCTGACGCCGGCGTCCTGGGCGACGGCGCGCAGCGGGGCCCGCAGACCCTCCACGGCGAAGCGCTGCAGGGCAGCACGGAGGATCCGCTCATCGGCGGGAGGGGTCGGCTCCATGGCGCTCCTGACGTGAACCGTGCGCGCAGCGGGCTGAACGCGTGTTCAACAGGCTATACAGCTGTTCAACGGGAGCGCAAGGGGGCTGCGCCGAACCGCTCGGCGCAAGCTCAGCTCGTCCCAGCTGGGCTGAGCGCGGCTCAGCTCAGGGCGTCGATCCCGCCCTTGCTGCGCAGCAGCGAGAGCAGCAGGTCCTTCGGGTCCTGTGCGGGTTCGAGCGCGCAGTCGTCGGGTTCGAAGGACCATGCCGCGCGGAGCGAGCGGAACACCTCGAACTCCGCATCCCCGGTGCGCAGCGGCACCGCCTGGTACCCGCCGGCCTCCGGCAGGTGGATGACGAAGGCGCCGGTGAGGTCGGGCATCTCGCGGGTGCCGCCGTCCTCGTCCAGCAGCAGCTCGGCGCGGCACACGGCCACGCCCTGCAGCGCGTAGTCCCCGCGCACCTTCTTCGACGTCTTGATGTCGGCGCTGAGCACCGTGTTGCCGATCTTCACGATCGCGTCCGTGGTGCCCGCGTAGCCGACGGTGTGGTTCACGACCGTCTGCTCGACCTCGAGGAACTCCGGCTGGAAGTCGTCGAGGAAGCGGGCGTAGCCGTCCAGGCGCACCTCCGCGCGGGAGATCAGCGCGCGCGGATCGCGCTCTGCGGCGAAGGCGCCCTGCTCGGTGCGCATCTGCTCGGCGATCGCCCCGATCTGCGCGGCGTCGGGCCGGGTGCCGCTGGTCCCCCACTCCTCGCACACGGCGTGCACGAGCGTGCCGAAGTCCGCGGCGGTGCGCGTGTACTCCGGAGCGGCCGCGGCGATCCGCTTCTGCGTGCCCCAGCGGTCGCGGGTCACGCGGGAGATCTCGGCGGCGGCGCGCGCGGGGTTGCGGTCCAGCCAGGCGTACATCTCCAGGGCGCGCTTCGAGGCCATCGTGGCGTACCAGCCCTGGAGGAAGTCCTTCGCCCGCATCCCGGCGACCGTGGTGATCGAGGGATACATCAGCGGCCCGTCGGGCTCGAGACGGTACATGCGGCCGCGCGGCGTATCGGCGCTGAGGGAGGGCGTGGTCATGGGTCCTCTGGGTGGCGGGAGTCGTGGGGACGACGTCGATCGACGAACACCGTACGCCCCGCACCGGCCGGGCGGCACGAGCCGTGGGCGGGACGCGCCGGGGCGCCCTGCCGGATCACACTGCGCAGGGCGGCCGGTGTGCCGATGCGGTCACTCCGCGGGGCCGAAGATGATCTCCTCGGCGATGCTGCGCGCCCGGCGGGTCACGCGCAGGTACCGCTCCTCGAGCTCCGCGGCCGAGCCGTCGTCCCCGTCGATGAGCAGCGCGAGCGCACGCAGGTCATAGCGATCCGTGGGCAGCACGTCCCCCTCGCGCCCCTTCCACAGGAACAGTCCGCGCCGCACCTGCCAGGCGAGCGTCCAGGCCTCATCGAGCTCGTGGACGTCGCGCACCGGGAGCAGCTCGTGCTCCGCCGCCGCCTCGAGCTGCTGCAGGGTGCGGGGCGTGCGCAGGCCCTCGATCTCGTGGCCGTGCTCGAGGGCGAGCAGCTGGGCCGTCCACTCCACATCGGACATCCCGCCGCGCCCCAGCTTCACGTGGCGCGAGGGATCCGCGTTGCGCGGCAGCCGCTCGGACTCCACCCGGGCCTTCATCCGGGTGATCTCGCGCCGGGCGGTGTCCGTGAGCCCGCCGACGGGATAGCGGTGGAGGTCCATCTCGTCGTGCAGCTGCTCGGCGACCGCCTCCGAGGCCACCACCACCCGCGCCCGCAGCAGGGCCTGCTTCTCCCAGGTCTCCGCATCGCGCCGGTAGTAGTCGCTCCAGGACTCGAGGCTGCGGGCGAGCGGGCCCATCCGGCCCTCGGGGCGCAGATCGGCGCTGACCCGCATGTCCGAGCGGGCGGTGGGCGCATTGAGGATGCGCTGGGTCTGGGTGGCGACCGCGATCGCGATCTCGACCGCGTCCTTCCCGGCGCCGCGGTCGACCACCACGAACTGCACGTCCGCGTCGGAGGAGTAGCCCATCTCGCGCGCCCCGAAGCTGCCCAGCGCGATGATCGCCATCTCGATGCCGAGGGCGCGCGCCGGGTCGGAGCGGGTCTCCCGCAGCCGCAGCGCGGTCTCGACATCCACCTCCGGGGCGCTGTCGAGCGTCTCGGCGTCCTCGCCCACCGCGCGTCGTTCGCGGGCCACGACGTGGAGGGCGACGAGCATGCCCGCCTCGAGCACGGCCTCGGCGAGGTCGGTGAGGGCGCGGGCGACCTCCACCGGGTCCGCGAGCCCGGTCAGGTGTGCGAGGGCGATGCGCAGCAGCTCGCGGTTGCGGCTGCGGCGCAGCACGTCGCGGGCGACGTCCGCGTCGTCGACGCGGGAGATGACGGCGAGGAACTCCCGGCCGAGCACGCCGCGGGAGAGCGGGCGCAGCTGTGCATCGCGCGCGAGCCAGCGCACGCCCTCGGGGATCTGCTCGAGCTGCTCGCCGACGTAGCGCCCGGAGGCGAGCACGCGGGTGAGCCGCTTCGCCGCCAGCCCCGAGTCGCGCAGCAGCCCCAGGTACCAGTGCGCGGAGCCGATCGTGTCGGAGAGGCGCCGGAAACCGAGCAGGCCCAGGTCCGGATCGACGCCGTCGGCGAACCACTCGAGCATGGCCGGCAGCAGCTGGCGCTGGATCTTGGCACGGCGCGAGATGCCGTCGGTGAGGGCGGAGATGTGGCTGAGGGCGCGGGCGGGGTCGCGGTAGCCGATCGCGGCCAGGCGGGCGGCGGCGTCCTCCTCGCTGAGGCGGATCTCGCCGTCGCTGAGCCGGGAGGCGGTCAGCAGCAGCGGGCGGTAGAAGATCTCCTCGTGCAGCTGCCGCACCCGGCGGCGGGTGCGCTGGTAGCGCTGGTGGAACCCGTCGGTGGACAGGCCCAGGCTGCGCGCGAGCCGGCGCAGGTCCGAGCCGGCGGTGGGCAGCACCTGGGTGCGTCGCAGCCGGTGCAGCTGCAGGCGGTGCTCGACGCAGCGCAGGAAGCGGTAGGCCTCGTCCATCTCCACGACGTGGCCGCGGGAGATGTACCCGCCCTCGCCGAGGCGCGCGAGGGCGTCGAGGGTGGAGCGGCCCTGCACGACCTCGTCGGCGCGGCCGTGCACCATCTGCAGCAGCTGGACGGTGAACTCGACGTCCCGCAGGCCGCCGGGGCCGAGCTTGAGGTTGCGCTCCACCTCGGCGCGCGGGATGTGCGCGACCACGCGGCGCCGCATCGCCCGGGCGTCCTCGACGAAGCCCTCCCGCGTGGAGGCCTGCCACACCCAGGGCTCGACCATCGTCTCGAAGCCGCGGCCCAGCACGCGATCGCCGGCGGCGGCGCGCGCCTTGAGCAGGGCCTGGAACTCCCAGGACTTCGCCCATTCGGTGTAGTAGCGGCGGTAGGAGCCCAGGGTCCGCACCAGCGGGCCGTCCTTGCCCTCGGGGCGGAGGTTGGCGTCCACCTGCCACAGCGAGCCCTCGCCGGTGCGTTCCGAACAGGCGCGGGCGAGCTCGCGGGCGAGGGCGGCGCCGATCGCGAGGACCTCCTCCTCGCACTCGGCGTCGCAGAGGCCCTCCGCCTCGGCCGTGTGCTCCGCGGCGGTGCCGGGTTCCTCGGCGGCACGGTTCGGTGAGGCCGGGGCGACGACGTGCATGACGTCGACGTCGGAGATGTAGTTGAGCTCGCGTGCACCGGTCTTGCCCAGGGCGATCACCGCCCAGCGCACCTTCTCGTGCCCCTCGACGGTCGCGCGGGCGATGGCGGAGGCCGCCTCGAGCGCCGCGTCGGCCAGATCGCTGATGGCCGCGGAGACGCGCGGCTGGAGGAGCGTCGGGTCCCCGGCGCAGACGTCCGCCGCCGCGATCTGGGTGAGCCGTGCGTGGTAGGCGACGCGCAGCGCATCGCGCACCTCCCGCCCTCCCTCGGCGGCGACGGGCACCTCCGCCTCCGGATCGGCGCCGACGCTCTCGAGCATCATGCGCCGCACCTCCTTCGGGGGCACGGACAGGTCGTCGTCCCCCTCGCGCAGCAGCGTCAGCCTCTCGGGATGGCGCGCGAGGAAGTCGCCCAGGGCGACCGAGGTGCCCAGCAGCGTGATGAGCCTCTGGCCCCCGGTGCCCTCCCGGCCCACGCCCGCGAGGAACTCCTCGCACAGCGCCGTCTGGCCGGCTTCGAGGGCCGCCTCGGACAGGCGCAGCAGCCCCAGCACGGCGTCGTCGCCGTCCGCGGTGGCTCCCAGGGCCTTCGCCGCTCCTGCGCCGAGCCCCTCGAGCGCGGGTTCGGCGAGGAAGCGGCGCACCCGGTCGGTGCTGCTGAAGCCCAGCCGGGCGAGAGCCCCGGTGGTGGTCGAGGGTTCACTGCTCACGGCGGTCCCTCCTCAGACGCGGCTGAAGGTCGAGCGCAGCTCGTAGTCGGTGACCTGTTCGCGATAGCGCTGCCATTCCTGGCGCTTGTCGCGCAGGAAGAACTCGAAGACCTGCTCGCCGAGGGTGCCGGCCATCAGCTCGGAGCCCTCGAAGGACTCCAGGGCCCGGAAGAGGTCGGTGGGCAGCGGGTCGATGCCCATCGCCCGGCGCTCCCGCTCGGTGAGGTCCCACACCGCGTCCTCCGCGCCTTCGGGCAGCTCGTACTCGCCCTCGATCCCGGCCATCCCGGCGGCGAGCAGCACGGAGAAGGCCAGGTACGGGTTGGCGGAGGAGTCCAGGCCGCGGAACTCGACACGAGAGCTGGTGCCCTTGGTGGGCTTGTGGAACGGCACCCGCACCAGGGCGGAGCGGTTGTTGTGGCCCCAGCAGACGTAGCTCGGGGCCTCCTGCGCGCCCCAGAGCCGCTTGTAGGAGTTCACCCACTGGTTGGTCACCGCGCTGTACTCCGGGGCGTGGCGGAGCAGGCCGGCGATGAACTGGCGTCCTGTCTTCGACAGGCCGTACTCGGCGCCCGGCTCGTGGAATGCGTTGCGGCCGCCCTGGAAGAGCGAGAGGTGTGTGTGCATGCCGGAGCCGGGCTGGTCGATCATCGGCTTGGGCATGAACGTCGCCACCTGCCCCATGGACAGGGCGACCTCCTTGACCACGGTGCGGAGGGTGAGGATGTTGTCCGCCGTGGTGAGGGCGTCGGCGTACCGCAGATCGATCTCGTTCTGGCCCGGGCCGTTCTCGTGATGGGAGAACTCGACCTGGATGTTCATGGCCTCCAGGTGCTGGATGGCGGTGCGGCGGAAGTCCTGGCCCTGGCCGCGATGCACGTGGTCGAAGTAGCCGGCGTTGTCGATCGGGCGCAGCGGTTCGCCCTGCGTGTAGGGCTGCTCGAAGAGATAGAACTCGATCTCCGGGTGGGTGTAGAACTCCAGGCCCTTCTCCTCGGCGCGGCCCAGCGCCTCCCGCAGCACGCGGCGCGGGTCCGAGGCGGCGGGCTCGCCGTCCGGGGTGAGGACGTCGCACATCATGCGCCCGGTCGCGTTGGTCTCTCCCCGCCAGGCCAGCAGCTCGAAGGTGCCGGGATCGGGGCGCAGGATCATGTCCGACTCATAGCTGCGGGTCAGGCCCTCGATCGTCGAGCCGTCGATGCCGATGCCCTCGGTGAACGCGGTCTCGAGGTCGGAGGGGGAGATCGCGATCGACTTCAGCGTCCCGGCGATGTCGCAGAACCACAGCCGGATGAACCGCACATCGCGATCGGAGACCGTGCGGATGACGTCGTCGTGGAGATGTCCCATGCGCCCAGTGTGCCTCAGGACCGCGGCGTCCCGGCGGCTGTCCCGCCCTTCGACGACGCAGCGCCCCGGCCCCCGCGGGAGGCGGGGCGCCGGGGCGCTGTCGCTGTGGGCGTGCTGCTCAGAGGAAGTCGTTGCCGTCGATGTACCACTGGCCGTCGTCGGCCTCGACGAAGGTGAAACCGCCGTCCTTGCCGAGCATGGTGATGCCGGCGGTCCCGTCGCCGTTGTCCACGCCCTCGATCATCGAGCGGTCGATCACGTCGAAGATCGCGGGGTCGACGCCCTGCTCCTCGGCCCGCTCCTCGAAGCCCTGGGCGCAGGCGCCGCGCTCCGCATCGCCGAGCGGCGCATCGGTGGCCGGGTTCATCACGAGCGCGCAGGCGGCGTCGCCGTCGGCCTGTGCCGCGGCCTCGAGGAACTCGTAGAACCGGTCGCCGACCGCGGTGAGATCGTCCTCGGACAGCGATCCCGCCTCGGCGTCCTCGCCCTCCTCGGCGGAGGTGTCGCCGTCCGCGTCGCTCGCGTCCTCGGCCTCCTCCTCGGCGGCGCTCTCGGCCTCCTCAGCGGCCTCCGCCCCCTCCTCGGCGGCGCCCTCGCCCTCCTCGGCGGCAGTGCCGTCGGCCTCGGAGGCGTCATCCTCGGAGTCGGGACCGTCCTCGGAGGAGCCCTCCTCGACGGTCGTGCTGTCGTCCTTCTCCTCGTCCCCGCCGGTGAGGCCGCCGCAAGCCGCGGCACCGGCCACGATGGCCAGCGCCCCCAGCGTCGCCGCCGTGCCTCGAACCGTCCTGCGCATGATCGACGTCATCGTCCCGTCTCCTCACTCGGTCGTCCGCGCGCCTCATGGCGCCGTCGAGCAGATCGTGTCACGGCGCGCCGCCGCAGCAGATGGGGAGAACTCCCCACCCCGCGGCACGAGCGCCGGGTGCGGCGCTGGAAGTGCTGTTCAGAAGGGGATCGAGAGGTACCAGAGGTCGTCCTCGCCTCGCACCATCGGCACGTCGATCTCCTCGTCGAGCACGCGGAGCGAGACCGTGCCGTCGCCGTTGTCGCTCGCCGTGACGGACGAGGCATCGATCGCCTCGAACACCCCCGGCGCCAGGAGCTCCTCATGGGGTGCGATGGCGCTCTGCGCCCCCTCGGCGCAGTCGGTGAGCCGCTCCCCCTCGGGGGCGGCGCCGGTGGTGGGGTCGAGCACGTACGTGCAGGCCGCTTCCCAGTCCCTGTCGTCGAGGACCCGCAGCACCTCGACGAAGCGCTGCGAGGCGGCCTCCAGCGCGGCGTGGTCGAGCGGATCATCCTGCCCGCCCCCACCATCGCTCGGGGCGGGCGTGCTCTCCTGCGGGGAAGCGGTGTCATCGTCGCCGTCGGGGGCCTCCTGGGACGCGGTCGCGGAGCCCGAGGGACCGCCCTCGTCTCCCCCGGTGCACCCCGCTCCTCCCAGCAGCAGCGCGATCACGCCCATGCCTGCGGCCATGCCGCTCACGATGCGGTGTCTCATCGAAGTGCTCTCCTCCCGGACGGCCGCGACGGCGGCAGGCACCAGGGTGGCACATCCGCGCGCGCGGCGGAGCCCGCGGACGCGGATGCCGGCCGCACGGCCGACGGGGATAGGCTGAACCCGCTGACCATCCATCCCGTGCACCGCCCAGGAGCGCCTTGTGAGCACTGAGTCCACCGCCGGCCCGGCGAAGATCCGACTGCGTCATCTGCAGCAGGCCAAGGTCGAGGGGCGCCCCTTCACGATGCTCACCGCGTACGACCAGTTCTCGGCGCAGATCTTCGAGTCCGCGGGGATCGAGGTGCTGCTGGTGGGCGACTCGGTGGGGACCACCGTGCTGGGGCATGCCTCCACCACCGCGAGCACGCACCAGGACATGCTCACCTTCACCGGCGCCGTGGCCCGCAGCGTGACGCGCCCGCTGGTGGTCACCGATCTCGCCTTCGGGACCTATGAGAGCGGCCCGGCCGACGCCCTGCGGCACGGCGTGGAGCTGGTGCGCGCCGGCGCGGAGGCGGTCAAGCTCGAGGGCGGCGCCGAGATCGTGCCCCAGGTGCGGGCGCTGGTCGATGCCGGCATCCCCGTCGTCGGGCACCTCGGCTTCACCCCGCAGTCCGTCAACTCCCTCTCCGGCCACCGGGTGCAGGGCCGCGGCGACGCGGCGGCGGAGAAGCTCGTGACCGATGCCCTCGCGCTGCAGGGCGCGGGCGCGGCGGCGGTGGTGCTCGAGCTGGTCCCGGCCGCGGTCGCCGAAGCGGTCACCGAGGCGCTCGAGGTGCCCACGATCGGCATCGGTGCCGGCCCGCGCTGCGACGGGCAGGTGCTCGTGTGGCAGGACATGGCCGGGCTGTCCGGCTTCCACGGCAAGTTCGTCAAGGCCTTCGCCGATCTGCGCGGCCAGCTGCAGGCGGCGGCGGAGCAGTACCGGGCGGAGGTCGGCGAGCGTCGCTACCCCGGCCCGGAGCACTCCTTCGACTGACCGCTCGACTGCGCGGTCGCCCGAGCCGGCGACTCAGCGGTCGGTCGAGCGGTCGACGGAGCGGTCGGTCTCAGCGGGTCCCGCCGTCGGTGGCGGGCGGGGTGCCGTAGTCCTCCCACTTCTCGTCCTCCTCGTCCCAGGACTCGTTGCGCTCGGACGCCGTGCGCAGGGCCCGCGCCGCCTCCTCCCGCGTCGCGTAGGGGCCCATCCGCTGCGTGGCCGGGGACTGCGCCCCCTCCTCGACCTGGCCGGTGCTGAGGTTGTAGTAGAACTGCGTGCCCTCGGTCACGTCGGACTCCTTCCGAGTCGGTGAGAGACTGGTGGCCATGACTGTAGAGCAGGAATGGATCCGCCCTGAAGGGCGCGAGGTGCTGGTGCCCGGCACCATCGGCCCCCGGCGCAGCGTGCCCGCGCACATCGAGCGCCCCGAGTACGTCGGGAAGGACGAGGCCGTCTCGGACAGCGGCCCCTACGTCCAGAGCGCCGATGTGATCGCCCGGGTCCGCGAGGCGTCGCGGATCGCCGCGCTCGCGCTGCAGGCCGCCGGCGAGGCCGCGCAGCCGGGTGTGACCACGGACCACATCGATGCGGTGGTCCACGGCGTGCTCCTCGAGAACGGCGCCTACCCCTCGACGTTGGGCTACCTCGGCTTCGAGAAGTCCTGCTGCACGAGCCTGAACGAGGTGATCTGCCATGGCATCCCCGATTCGACGGTGATGCAGTCCGGCGACATCCTCAACGTCGACGTCACCGCCTACATCCACGGGGTGCACGGCGACTGCAACGCGACCTTCCTGGTGGGCGACGTCCACCCCCGCGCGCAGGATCTCGTCGAGAAGGCGCACGCGGCGATGATGCGCGGCATCAAGGTGGCGCGGCCCGGGCGCGAGGTCAACGTGATCGGACGCGTCATCGAGAAGTTCGTGGCCCGTCACGGCATGGAGTCGGTGCGCGACTACACCGGCCACGGTGTGGCCGAGGGCTTCCACAACGGGCTGATCATCCCGCACTACGACTCCGCCCCGATGTTCGACGACGTCATCGAGGAGGGCATGACCTTCACGATCGAGCCGATGGTGACGATCGGCTCGCAGGAGTGGGAGCAGTGGGACGACGGCTGGACCGTGGTCACCCGCGACCGCTCCTTCAGCGCGCAGTTCGAGCACACGATGCTCATCACGGACGAGGGCCCCGAGCTGCTCACGGTGGTCTGAGACCGCGACGTGAACAGCGCTCCCGGCGGCCCCGGGCCCGGGTATCCTGGGCCGCCGTGAGCACCGTCACCCTCGGTGCCCCCACCCTGCGGGGCGATCTCTCGCCCGCCTACGGCACACAGGAGACACGATGAGCAAGCAGGCCTTCGGGATCGACATCGGCGGGAGCGGGATCAAGGGGGCTCCGGTCGATCTCTCCACCGGAGAGCTCGCCGCCGACAGGCTGCGGATCGACACCCCGCAGCCCTCGACCCCGGATGCCGTGGCGGACACCGTCGCCGAGCTCATCTCCTCCTTCGACGTCGCGCCGGACATGCCGGTGGGTGTCACCTTCCCCGCGGTGATCCAGGCGGGGGTCGCCCAGACCGCGGCCAACGTGGACGATGCGTGGATCGGGACCGATGTGGACGCCCTGCTCACCGAGCGCACCGGTCACGACGTGTTCGTCGTCAACGACGCCGACGCCGCCGGGATCGCGGAGATGAAGTTCGGGGCGGGCCGGAAGTCCACCGGCGTGGTCCTCGTGATCACGCTCGGCACCGGCGTGGGCAGCGCGACCTTCGTGGACGGCACCCTGGTGCCCAACACCGAGCTCGGCCACGTGCTGCTGCACGGCGACTCCGCCGAGCGCTACATGGCCAGCTCCATCCGGGAGAAGGAGGATCTGGACTGGGAGACCTGGGCGGCGCGGCTCCAGGAGTACTTCTCCCACATCGAGTTCCTCTTCAGCCCCACTCGCCTCATCGTGGGCGGAGGGGTCTCGAAGAAGCACAAGCACTTCCTGCCGCTGCTGGATCTGAAGAGCGAGATCGTGCCGGCGAAGCTGCGCAACGAGGCCGGGATCGTCGGTGCCGCCGTGCTCGCGCACCGCGAGGAGAAGGCCCTGCGGAAGGCCGCGAAGAAGGCGGGGAGCTCCGAGAACACGGCGGACGCGGCCGGCGCGAAGAAGGAGAAGGCCAAGACCAAGGCGGCGAAGTAGCCGACCGACGGGGCCTCGGCCCACTGCCCCGCATCGCGATGCGGGGCGGACCAGCCGGCCTGTAAGCCGGGTTCTGTGATCGGCAGCCATCCCTCTCGGATCGCCGTTGCCGACGACCTCCAGCGGTCCACCCGGGGACTCGGGCCGGCGCCCTCGAACGTCCCCTGTCCGACCTTGCTCCCGGTGGGGTTTGCCGTGCCGGTCTCGTCACCGAGACCGCGGTGGTCTCTTACACCACCCTTTCACCCTCACCGCCGCTCCCGAAGGGGCGGCGGCGGTCTGCTCTCTGTGGCACTGTCCCGCGGATCGCTCCGGGTGGGCGTTACCCACCACCGTGCCGGATGGAGCCCGGACTTTCCTCGGCCCCGGAGCCTCGGCTCCGAGGACGCGGCTGCCCGGCCGACTGGTCCACGCGCAGTCTACGACGGCCCTCCCCCGCCCGTCCCGCAGCAGTCCGACCGCCCCCGGCGACGTGCGCAACGTCTCCCTCGCCGCGTCCGAGGCCCGTGCCGGGCCGCACCAGAATGGAGGGATGCTCATCCTGCTGCCGCCGTCGGAGAAGAAGACCCGCCCCTCGGAGGTCGGCGCCGCCGCTCTGGATCTGGAGGCGATGAGCCTCCCCCAGCTCTGCGAGGCCCGGAAGACGATGCTGCGCGCAGCGCAGCGCACCGCCGCCGGGACTGATGCCGCTGAGCGGCTCGGCGTGCCCGCCTCCGCGCCGGAGCTGGTGGGGCGGATGCTCCATCTCGAGCAGGAGCCCGCCGCCGCGCCGCTCGCCGTCTACTCCGGCGTGCTCTACGACCAGCTGGAGGCCGGCCAGGCCCCTGTCGAGGGGCGGGACGTGCTGATCCAGAGCGCGCTGTTCGGACTCGTCGATGCGTTCCGCGACCGGATCCCCGCCTACCGACTCTCCGCCGGCTCGACCCTGTCGCGGCTGGGCAAGGCAGGCTCCTGGTGGGGGCGTCAGCTGCGCCCCCTGGCCCAGGAGCTGCGCGCCGAGCACGCCGAGAGCGGCTCCCCGCTGATGATCGACTGCCGCTCGGGCGGCTACCGCTCGATGATGGCGATGCGCAGCGGGGACGGGGTGCGGGTGCTCGAGGTCGCCCCGGTCCAGGAGCGCGACGGGGTGCGGAAGGTGATCTCGCACGAGGCGAAGCGCTATCGGGGGCTGGTCACCCGGGTGCTGCTCGGCCTGGAGCGCGCCCCCGCCACGGCGGACGAGGTCGTCGACGCGCTCGGCAGCGGTCTGGGAGCGGGCCTGGAGGTCGAGCTGGACGGCGACCGCCTGGTGGTCGTGGACCGGGTGGGCTGAGCGCGCTCAGCCGGCGCGCCCTCCCCAGGGGTCCGTGGTGTGCTCGCTGAGCAGCACGTCGAGTCCCGGGACCGCGCTCTCGAGCAGCTCCTGCGCGAGCGGCAGCCAGAGCGCTTCGGAGGCCGCATGCGGGACGTCGAGCAGGGCGGGCACGGCGGACCGGTCCGCCGCCGACTCCAGGTGCTCGAGCGCGGGATGGTGGCGCAGGTCCGAGGTGATGTAGACGTCCGCCCCGGCGGTGACCGCGGCATCGAGGAACGAATCTCCCGCGCCCGGGCACACGGCCACGGTGCGCACCGGCCGGTCCGCGTCACCGGTGTGGAGGATGCCGCGCGCCGTGGCGGGGACCTGACCGGCGATGGCGGCGGCGAGGTGCCCGACGGTGGTCGGGGCCGGCAGCGTGCCCACCGCTCCCAGACCGAAGCGCTGCGAGCCGTGGGCCGCCTCGGCCGGGACCTCGCCGGGCACGAGCGGTCGCGCGTCCTGCAGGTCCAGCAGCTCCATCCAGGCGCCGACGGTGCCGCGGGTGGAGCGGTCCACGTTGGTGTGGCCGCACCACAGGGCGGTCCCGTGGCGCAGCAGGTGGGTGACCACCGCGCCCTTGCCCTCGTCGGCGGGCAGGAAGCTGGCTCCGCGCAGCAGCAGCGGGTGGTGGGTGACCAGCAGCTGGGCGCCCTGTTCGACGGCCTCGCGGGCCACGGCCACGGTCGGGTCCACGGCGAGCAGCACGCGCCGCACCGGGGCGTCGCGCTCCCCCAGCACCAGGCCCACCCGGTCCCAGGCCTCGGCCCAGTCCAGCGGGTAGGCGGCTTCGAGCGCGCCGATCGCGGCGCCCACGCTGCTCTCGGCGGTGTCGCGAGGGCCGGCGGTGTCACGGGGTGCGGTGGTCATCGGGTCACTCTCCCAGCAGACGGGTCTCGACCAGGGCGGCTTGGTAGGCCTTCCACGGCATCAGCACGCACTTGACGCGGGCGGGGAACTTCGCCGCGCCGAGCAGCGCCATGCCGTCCCCGAGCAGCTCCTCGTCCCCGTCGATGCGCCCGCGCGAGCCGATCACCTGCTCGAAATGGGTCTGGACCGGGCCGATCTCTGCGACCGTGCGGCCGATCAGCAGGTCCGCCATGATCGAGGCGGAGGCACGGCTCATCGCGCAGCCGATGGCGTCGTAGGAGAGATCCTCGATCCGCTCGGCGCCGTCCTCGGACAGGTGCAGGCGCAGCGTGATCTCGTCCCCGCAGGTCGGGTTGACGTGGTGGACCTCGGCATCGAACGGCTCGCGCAGCCCGGCGTGCAGCGGGCGCTTGTCGTGCTCGACGACGAGCTCGGTGTACAGGGCGGAGAGAGGGGAGCTCATGCGAGGGATCCGAAGAAGTCGACGGTGTGGGCGACGCCGGCGACGAAGGCATCGACCTCGTCGGCGGTGGTGTGGACGGAGAAGCTGGCCCGGGTGGTGCCGTGCAGCCCGAAGCGGCGGTGGAGCGGCCAGGCGCAGTGGTGGCCCACCCGCACCTCGAGGCCGAGGGAGTCCAGCACCTGGCCGACGTCGTGCGGGTGGCAGCCCGCGACGTCGAAGGCCACCGCGCCGGTGCGCTCCGGGGAGGCGGCCGGCCCGATGATCCGCACGCCGTCGATCGCTGCGAGGCCGTCGAGGGCGCGCCGGGTGAGCGCCTGCTCGTGAGCGGCGATCCGATCCATGCCCAGGGCGTCGAGGTAGTCGCAGGCGGCGGCGAGGCCGACGGCCTGGGAGATCGGCGGGGTGCCGGCCTCGAACCGGGCGGGGGGCTCCGCGAAGGTGCTGCGCTCCATGTGGACGATCTCGATCATCGAGCCGCCGGTGAGGAAGGGCGGCATCTCCGCCAGCAGCTCGTACCGCCCCCACAGCACCCCGATCCCGGTCGGTCCGAGCATCTTGTGGCCGGAGAGGGCGACCAGGTCGACGCCGAGCGCGGCGACGTCGAACGGCATGTGCGGCGCGGACTGGGCGGCGTCGAGCACGGTGAGCGCCCCGACCGCCCGCGCCGCCTCGACCAGGCGGGCGACGGGGGCGACGGTGCCCAGCACGTTGGACTGGTGGGCGAAGGCCACGACCTTGGTGCGCTCGGTGAGCAGGGAGTCGAGGTCGCTGAGGTCGAGCGTGAAGTCGTCGGCGACCGGGATCCAGCGCAGCGTGGCGCCGGTGCGGCGGGCGAGCTCCTGCCAGGGCACCAGGTTCGCGTGGTGCTCCATCTCGGTGACGAGGATCTCGTCACCCTCGCGCACCCGCAGGCGCTCCGGGGTGGAGGCGTCGCCGTCCCCGAGCGAGCGCGCCGCGAGGTTCAGCGCCTCGGTGGCGTTGCGGGTGAAGACCACCTCGTCCGGAGAGGGGGCGCCGAGGAACTCCGCCACCCGCTCCCGTGCCCCTTCGTAGGCGTCGGTCGCCGCACCGGCCATGCGGTGCGCGCCGCGCTTGACCGCGGCGTTGTCGTGGGTCAGGTAGGAGACCTCCGCGTCGATCACCTGCTGCGGCCGCTGCGAGGTGGCCCCGCCGTCGAGGTAGATCATCGGGGTGTCGTCATCGAGCATGCGGGACAGGATCGGGAAGTCCGCGCGGACCGCCTCGACGTCGAACTCTCGGCTGGGTGCACTCACCGGCGCGGCTCCTCCTTCGCTCGGGCCCGGTCGGGGCCTCGCAGGATGCGGAGCGGACCGGTCGTGACGGCTCCGCCAGTATAGGAACCGTCCAGGCAGGATGGCCGGGACATGAGACGCTGGGCACAGCCCGCTGCCCGCCCGCTCCAGGAGGTCGTCATCGAGACCCTGATCCTGTCCGCGATCTTCGTGTCGATCCTGATCTTCGTGGTGATCACGATCGGTCGCCTCCTCATGCGGCGGCGCGAGCAGCGTGAGCGCTGGGAGCAGGAAGGGCGCCCCGAGCCGGTGCCCCGCACCCCGGAGGAGAAGGAGCGGGATCGCCGCACGGCGATCACCTGGGGCTGCCTCGCACTCGCCCTGCCGGTGGTGCTGGTGCTGCTGTACACCGTGACCCGGTGACCGGCGGAGGCTGAGGGGCCTCATTCCCTGCGGTGCGGCCGCCGCTCCTCGGTGCCGTGCGATCTCGACGGATCGACCGGCGGTCGCCCTGACCGATCGATCGGCGGTCGGAACCGCACCGGAGCTATCCTGCCGCGGTCGCCTCGCAGTGTCCTCGACACCCATGGCGAGGCGTCCCCTGGGAAGGGCCGCCCTCCTCCTTCTACGGCGGGATGAGGGCATCTGCCGCAGGCAGCCCGTCCGGCCATGGGACGCACGACACGACCGGGCACGACGAAGCGTCCCCGCTCGCCCGCGGGTGGGCGGGGCGCTTCTCCGTCCCCGCGCCTCCGCCTCCTCCAGCCCGTCGACGCGTCGTCGCGCCCGCCCTGCGAGACCCCGGTCCCCGAGCGGCGCGCCCCGCGGACGCCCCGGACCGCCCCTCACCCGAGCGGGAGCGGCGCGATGAGGCTCGGATCCGTGCGGTCCAGGGTGCGGACGTTGTTCACGGCCCGGGACACGGGGTGTGTGACCAGGGTGGAGGCGACCTCCTCGGAGACGGCGCCGAGCACGCCGTGCAGCTGCTCCCGCTGCGGGGCATCGAGCGCGCCGGGGGCGAGCCACTCCCCCAGCAGCGCCTCGTCGAGGAAAGCGGGCATGCGATCGTGCACCTCACCGGCGGCGTCACGCGCCTCCCGCGTGATGACCGTGAAGGTGACGTCCCATCCGCCGTCCTCGGTCCGGGTGGCGGTGGTGAGGCCGGCGGCGTGCAGCTGCTGTCCGTCGGCGGCGTGCACGTAGTAGGGCTGCTTCCCGTCGCTGCGCGCGACCCATTCGAAGTTTCCGGACATCGGCACCACGGCGCGTGAGCTCGCGAACGCGGCGCGGAACATCCCGTTGCTCGCGGCGGTCTCGAAACGGGCGTTGAGCGGTCGCGGGCCCTTGTCCTTCGCCCACGCCGGATGGAAGCCCCAGCGGGCGCGCTCGATCGTGCGCCGCAGCTGCCCGTCCTCGTCGCAGTGCTCGCGCACCACGGGTGCCGTGGTGCGCGGTGCGATGCTGAATGCGGGGTCCCAGTCGAAGGCCGCGGCGGGCTGAGCCGCATATGAGCGCAGCAGCCCCTCGGCGTCGACCTCGAGCACATACCGTCCGCACATGGTGCGCCTCCCTCACGGTGGATGGAGCCGATCGTACCCACCGAGGTGCGGGCGCACCGGGGCTGTGCCGCTCCCGGTGCTCCTCATGTGCTCGCCGGACGGAGAACGCCCCTCACGATGCGCGGGATGCGCAGGTGAGGGGCGTTGTGCCCGGTGGGTCGTGAGGGGCTCGAACCCCCGACCTTCTGGGTGTAAACCAGACGCTCTGACCAGCTGAGCTAACGACCCTGACGGGAGCGGGCTCCCGCTGTCCCCGCCGCAGCGGGGCCATAGCCCCCGGGGCGGGGCGCCCGGATGGTCAGTTGGTGCGGCTGGCCAGGCGGGTGCCGGTCCAGTCCCGGGCGACGCTCACCGAGCTCATCACCCGCAGCCCGGCGATGCCGGCGCTCTCCTGGATGTCGCCCGGCATCACGTGCCCGTCGCGACCGGCCTTCGGCGTCATCACCCACACCGGTGCCCCGGCGTCGATGTTGCGCAGGGTGTCGACCATGGCGTCGGTGAGGTCGCCATCGCCCTCGCGCCACCAGAGCACGACGGCGTCCACGATCTCCTGGGTGTCCTCGTCCTCGAGCTCGCCACCGATGAAATCCTCGATCGCATCGCGCAGATCGAGGTCGACGTCGTCGTCGTAGCCGATCTCCTGCACGATCTGTCCCGTGGTGAAGTTCAGCACCTCGGACAGGGAGCTGGACGAAGGGGCGTCGGCGGACGGTGACAAGAAAGGACTCCTCACAAGCGGTGACAATGCAACAGTGCGCTGCAGCGACGAGGAGCGGGAGGCCCGACGGCGTGCGGCGCGCGCCAAAGTCTATGTCACCCGCCACCCCGGCGCACCACGGGACGTCCGTCCCGCCCCGGCGGCCCGGGGAAGGCGATGTCCTGCGTGTCACAGATGCGGAGGGAGTGTGAAGGTCCCGCGGGGTCACCGCGACGGTAGGCTTGCCTGCACCGAGGCCGAAGGAGCCGTGCCCAACGGCGATCCTCAGCTCCCACGGCCGGTCCATCGCCTCCCGTAGAGAGAAGGACAGTGTGACTTCGCACGAGACCCCTCGTCCCATCGGCATCAACCTGCCGAGCCACGCCCAGGACCCGGATCCCGAGGAGACCCGGGAATGGCTGGACTCGTTCGACGGGCTCGTCGAGCACCGGGGTGCCGATCGCGCCTCCGAGATCGTCCAGAGCCTGATCCAGCATGCGCGTGACGAGGACCTCCACCTGCCGGACTCGCTCACCACGGACTACGTGAACACGATCCCCACGGAGGAGCAGCCCGAGTACCCGGGTGACGTCGAGCTCGAGAAGGAGCTGCGCAACATCAACCGCTGGAACGCGGCGATGGTCGTGCACCGGGCACAGCGGCCCGAGGTGTCCGTCGGCGGCCACCTCTCCAGCTACGCCTCGATCGCGACGATGTACGAGGTGGGCTTCAACCACTTCTTCCGCGGCCGCAACCACCCCGGCGGCGGCGACCACGTGTTCTTCCAGGGCCACGCCTCGCCCGGCATCTATTCGCGCGCGTTCATGATGGGCCGCCTGTCGCAGGAGGAGCTCGACGGCTTCCGCCAGGAGGTCTCCAGCGAGCACGGCATGCCCTCCTACCCGCACCCGCGCGCGATGCAGGACTTCTGGGAGTTCCCGACGGTCTCGATGGGCATCGGCCCGGTCGCGGCGATCGAGCAGGCCTCCTTCGACCGCTACCTCCAGAACCGCGGCCTCAAGGACACCAGCGAGCAGCACACCTGGGCGTTCCTCGGGGACGGCGAGATGGACGAGGTCGAGTCCCGCGGCGCGCTGCACATCGCCGCCAAGGAGCACCTGGACAACCTCACCTTCGTGGTCAACTGCAACCTGCAGCGCCTGGACGGCCCGGTCCGCGGCAACGGCAAGATCATCCAGGAGCTGGAGAGCCAGTTCCGCGGCGCCGGCTGGAACGTCATCAAGGTGATCTGGGGCGCCGGCTGGGACCCGCTGCTGGAGGCCTCCTCCGACGGCGCGCTCATCGATCTGATGAACGCCACCCCGGACGGCGACTACCAGACCTACCGCGCCGAGTCCGGCGGGTTCATCCGCGACAACTTCTTCGGCCGCGACCCGCGCACGAAGGCGCTCGTCGAGGACATGTCCGACGAGGACATCTGGTGGAAGCTCAACCGCGGCGGCCATGACGCGAAGAAGATCTACGCCGCGTTCAAGCAGGCCACCGAGCGCAACGGCAAGCCGACCGTGATCCTCGCGCACACCATCAAGGGCTACCGCCTGGGCAAGAACTTCGCGGGCCGCAACGCCACCCACCAGATGAAGAAGTTCACCCTGGAGGATCTCAAGGCGCTGCGCGACACCCTGCGGATCCCGATCAGCGACGAGCAGCTCGAGTCCGGCAGCGTCTACGACGCGCCGTTCTACCTGCCGGACGACGACGCCCCGGTGATGAAGTACCTCAAGGAGCATCGCGAGGCTCTCGGCGGGCCGGTGCCCTCGCGGAGCACCGAGCACAAGGCTCTCGACCTGCCGGGCGACAAGGCCTACGAGGTCGTCAAGCGCGGCTCCGGCAAGCAGGAGATCGCCTCGACGATGGCGCTCGTGCGCCTGCTCAAGGACCTCATGCGCGACAAGGAGACCGGCAAGCGCTGGGTCCCGATCGTGCCCGACGAGGCCCGCACCTTCGGCATGGACTCGCTGTTCCCGACGGCGAAGATCTACAACCCCGACGGGCAGAACTACCTCTCGGTGGACCGTGACCTGCTGCTGGCCTACAAGGAGTCCACCTCCGGCCAGATCAAGCACATGGGCATCAACGAGATCAGCTCGACCGCGGCCTTCACCGCGGCGGGCACCTCGTACGCCACGCACGACTACCCGATGATCCCGTTCTACATCTTCTACTCGATGTTCGGGTTCCAGCGCACCGGCGACTTCTTCTGGGCCGCCGGCGACCAGATGGCCAAGGGCTTCGTGATCGGCGCGACCGCCGGCAAGACGACGCTCGCGGGCGAGGGCCTGCAGCACATGGACGGCCACTCGCCGATCCTGGCCTCCACCAACCCCGGCGCGGTGATCTACGACCCGACCTACGGCTACGAGCTCGGGCACATCATCCGCGACGGCCTGAAGCGCATGTACGGCGAGGACGACCGCCTGCAGGAGGTCTTCTACTACATCACGGTCTACAACGAGCCGATGGTGCAGCCCGCCGAGCCCGAGGACCTCGACGTCGACGGCCTGCTGAAGGGCATGTACCTGCTCGACGAGGAGCCCGAGGGCGACGGTCCCGTCGCCCAGCTGCTCGCCTCCGGCGTCGGCGTGCCGTGGGCGCGTCACGCCCGTGAGCTGCTGGCCGAGGACTGGGGCGTGCGCGCCGGCGTCTGGTCGGTGACCTCGTGGACGGAGCTGCGCAAGGAGGCCCTCGAGGCCGAGAAGCACAACCTCCTCAACCCGGAGGAGCCGCGCACCCCGTGGCTCTCCGAGCGCCTCGAGGACGTCGACGGCCCGTTCGTCGCGACCTCCGACTACGACTTCATGGTCCCGGACATGATCCGTGAGTGGATCCCGGGCCGGTACGGCGTCCTCGGCGCTGACGGCTGGGGCTTCTCGGACACCCGCCCGGCCGCGCGCCGCCACCTGAAGATCGATGCGCACTCGATGGTCGTCAAGGCCCTCCAGCTGCTCGCCAAGGAGGGCAAGGTCGATCCCTCCGTGGTGCGCCAGGCCATCGACAAGTACGACCTGACGAACGTGAACGCCGGCCAGTCCGGCTCGTTCGGCGGCGAGTCCTGATCATCCCGTCGGGCCGCCCGTCCGCGATGACGGGCGGCCCGACGACCGTTCCCACCCCTTCGGTCGGCCCGTCCCGTCCCCGGAACGGGCCGTCCCCGTCGTCCACCCCCTGGAGGTACCCGTGCTCGCGATCGTCTGTCCCGGACAAGGGGCGCAGAAGCCCGGTTTCCTGAGCCCGTGGCGTGAGCTGCCCGGTGTCGAGGAGGCGCTGTCCGCGCTGTCCGAGGCCGCCGGGATCGACCTGCTGCGCCACGGCACCGAGTCCGATGCGGACACGATCCGCGACACCGCGGTGGCCCAGCCGCTGCTGGTCGCCGCGGGCATCATCGCCGCCTCGTCCCTGCACCAGGGGCAGGATCTGCCGGCCGCCGACGCCGTCGCCGGCCACAGCGTCGGCGAGCTCACCGCCGCCGCGCTCGGCGGAGTGCTCAGCGACGAGGACGCGATGCGCCTGGTCGCCGTCCGCTCCCGTGCCATGGCGACCGCCGCCGCGGCCGAGCCCACCTCGATGGCCGCGGTCGTCGGCGGGGTGCGCGAGGACGTCCTGGCGGCGATCGAGCGCCACGGCCTGCACCCGGCGAACCTCAACTCGGCCGCCCAGGTGGTCGCCGCCGGCGCGAGCGAGAAGATCGCCGCCCTCGCCGAGGACGGCCCGGCGAAGGCGCGGGTGATCCCGCTGCAGGTCGCCGGGGCGTTCCACACCCCGTACATGGCCGGGGCGCGCGAGGAGCTCGCCGGGTTCGCCCCCACGCTGCAGCCCTCGGACCCCGCCGTCCCGCTGATCTCGAACGCGGCCGGCGAGGTCGTCACCTCCGGTGCCCGCTACCTGGAGCTCATCGTCGACCAGGTCGCCTCCCCCGTCGACTGGGAGGCGTGCATGGCCGAGCTGCGGGCCCGCGGCGTCACCGCGATGATCGAGGTGGCCCCGGCCGGCACCCTCACCGGTCTGGCGAAGCGCGAGCTCAAGGGCATCGCGCTGGCGAACCTCAACACCCCCGACGATCTCGAGCCGGCCCGCGCCCTGGTGCGCGAGCACGCCGGCACCGCCGCCACGGACCAGGAGGCCTGAGATGGCGATCTCCCTCACCGCGCAGCCCACCGTCCCCGGCTCGCAGGTCCTCGCCTACGGTGCCGCGCGCGGCGACCTCGTCGTGCCCAACGACGATCTCGTCGGACCGATCGACTCCTCCGACGAGTGGATCCGTCAGCGCACCGGGATCGTCACCCGCAAGCGCGCGAGCGCCGAGGTGGGCGTCAAGGATCTCTCCCTCACCGCGGCGAAGGAGGCCGTCGAGCGCTCCGGCATCGATCTCGAGACGCTCGACGCGATTATCGTCTCGACGATCTCCTTCCCCTATGCGACCCCCTCGCTGGCGACCCTGCTGGCCGGGGAGCTGGGCCGGCCGGACGTCATCGCCTACGACATCTCCGCCGCCTGCGCCGGCTTCGCCTACGGGATCGGCCAGGCCGACGCCCTGATCCGCTCGGGCGCGGCACGCCACGTGCTCGTGATCGGCGCGGAGAAGCTCTCGGACTTCGTCTCCCCCACCGATCGTTCGATCTCGTTCCTGCTCGGCGACGGCGCCGGCGCCGCGATCGTCGGCCCCAGCGACACCCCGCGCATCGGCCCGACGGTGTGGGGCAGCGACGGCGACAACTGGCACACGATCAGGATGACCGGCTCCTCGATCGACTTCCGCGACGGCAAGACGGACTGGCCCACCCTCGAGCAGGACGGCCGCACCGTGTTCCGCTGGGCCGTGTGGCACACCGCCCAGAAGATCCGCGAGATGCTCGAGAAGTCCGGTCTGGGCATCGAGGACGTCGACGTGTTCGTGCCGCATCAGGCGAACATGCGCATCATCGACGAGCTGGCCAAGCAGCTGAAGCTGCCCGAGGACGTCGTGATCGGCCGCGACATCGCCGAGACCGGCAACACCTCGGCCGCCTCGATCCCGCTGGCCACCCACCGCCTGCTCGAGGAGGGTGCCGCGACGAGCGGCGACGTGCTCGTGCAGTTCGGCTTCGGCGCGGGCCTCGCGTACGCGGGCCAGGTGCTGATCCTCCCGTGAGCGCCCCCGCCGGCACCCGACAGCGCTGACTGTCACCCGCGTCACGCCGCGCCGTGACATGGTCCCTGCTGCCCGGTAACCGCCCGCGGCCCGGGTAGTCTGTGACCGCCACTCATCCGCACATTCGAAGGAGCACCCATGGCACACACCGAGAACGAGATCCTCGAGGGCCTCGCCGAGATCGTGAACGAGGAGACCGGTGTCGCCACCGAGGACGTCAAGCTCGAGAAGTCCTTCACCGACGACCTCGACATCGACTCCATCTCGATGATGACCATCGTGGTCAACGCCGAGGAGAAGTTCGACGTGCGCATCCCCGACGAAGAGGTCAAGAACCTCGCGACCGTCGGCGACGCCGTCAAGTACATCGAGGGTGCTCAGAACTGAGCCCCGCCTGACGCCCGGGACGCTCCCGTCCCGGGCGTCGCCGTTCCGCCAGCCGCCCCGACCCGGAGGTCCGTATGTCCGCTCCCCGTTCCCGTGTCGCCGTGACCGGCCTCGGCACCGTCAACCCGCTCGGCGGTGACGTCACCTCCACCTGGGAGGCCGCCCTGGCCGGGACCTCCACGGCGCACACGCTGGAGAACGACTGGAAGGAGTCCTACGGGCTCTCCGTCGACTTCGCGTGCCAGCTCGTGCCCGGCGCGCTCGATTCGCTCACCCGCCCCGAGGCCAAGAAGCTCGATCCCTCCGGCCAGTACGCGATGGTCGCCGCGCGCGAGGCCTGGGCCGACGCCGGCGCGCCCGAGGTCGACCCGACCCGGCTCGGCGTCGTGGTCGGCTCCGGCATCGGCGGGATCTGGACGACGCTGGATCAGTGGGACGTGGTGCGCGAGCGCGGCGCCCGGCGCGTGAACCCCTTCACGGTGCCGATGCTCATGGCGAACTCCTCGAGCGCACAGATCTCCATGGAGCTGGGCGCTCGCGCCGGCGCGCACACCCCGGTCTCGGCCTGCGCCTCCGGCGCCGAGGCCGTGGCCCTGGGCATGGGCATGATCCGCGACGGTCGGGCCGATGTGGTCGTCGTCGGCGGCACCGAGGCCTCGATCCATCCGATGACCCTCGCGGCGTTCGCGAACATCCGGGCGCTGTCGAGCCGGGTGGACGATCCCGAGCACGCCTCGCGCCCGTACGATGTGGACCGTGACGGCTTCGTGCTCGGCGAGGGGGCGGGCATCCTCGTGCTCGAGAGCGAGGAGCACGCCGCCGCGCGCGGCGCCCGCGTGTACGCCTACGCCTCCGGGCGCGGCATGGCCTCTGATGCGCACCACATCTCCGCGCCCTCCGCCGAGGGCCAGGCGCGCGCGGTCCGCGAGGCCGTGGGCGATGCCGACATCAGCGCCTCGGACGTGGTCCACGTCAACGCCCACGGCACCTCCACCCCTCTCGGCGACATCGGCGAGCTCAACGCCGTCGCCGACGCCCTGGGCGGGCAGACCGATCAGATCGTCGTGACCTCGACGAAGTCGATGACCGGCCATCTGCTGGGCGGCGCCGGGGCGCTCGAGTCCGTCTTCTCGACCCTTGCCGCGCACCACCGGGTGGTGCCGCCGACGATCAACATCGACACCCTCGACCCGGACACGCCGATGCGCATCGCGCAGAACGCGACGGCGGAGCTGCCGGACGGGGACATCGCCGTGCTGAACAACGCCTTCGGCTTCGGCGGCCATGACATCGCGGTGGTGTTCACGAGCGCCTGAGCGCCCGCACCCACCGACGGCGACCCGCGGCCTCTCCCCCACCGGGAGGGAAGCCGCGGGTCGCAGTCGTCGGTACCGGGGCGCAGGGCGGAGCCTGCGGTCTCGGCGGCGCGGGGTCAGCTCACGCGGTGCAGCCAGCGCATCGGGACGCCCTCGCCCGCATGGCGATAGATCTCGAGGTCCTCGTCCCAGGGGCTGCCGAGGGCGATGCCGAGCTCGCGGCGCAGCGCCGCCGGGTCGTCCCCGGCCCGCTCCATGCAGCCGCGCACGTGGTCCTCGGTGAGCACGATGTTGCCGGCGTGATCGGTCGCCGCGTGGTGGATGCCGAGCTCCGGGGTGCAGCTCCAGCGGGCGCCGTCGACGGCGGCGGTCGATTCCTGGGTGACCTCGAAGCGGACCTCGTGCATGCCGCGCAGGGCGCTGACCAGCCGTGCGCCGGTGTCCTCCCGGCCGCGCCAGGTCATCTCGGCCCGCTGCAGGCCGCGTCCCACCGGCTGGTCCTCCCAGCGGATGCGTGCGGGCACGCCGAGAACTCCGCTGGCGGCCCATTCGATGTGCGGCGTGAGGGCCCGCGGAGCGGAGTGAACGTACAGAACGCCCTGGGTCATCTCATCCCTTTCGGTCTCCGATGCGTCTTCCCCAACGAATCGGTGCCCTGAACGGAACTGATGGCAGCACGTGTCTGTCGGTGCCGAGCTTAGAGGGTCTCCCTGATCTGGCGCAACGCGCGCTTCTTCACGGAGCGCTCGAGGCCGTCGATGTAGAGCTCGCCGTCGAGGTGGCCCACCTCGTGCTGGATGAGGCGGGCCACGAGCCCCTCCCCCGCCAGCTCGATCTCCTCGCCCTCGACGTCCATGCCGACGCAGCGGGCGTAGGCCGAGCGGGTGCGCGGGTAGAAGAGCCCGGGCACGGAGAGGCAGCCCTCATCATCGTGCTGCAGCTCCTCGGAGAGCTCGACGATCACGGGGTTGAGGATGCAGCCGATCTCCCCGGTCTCCACGAAGTGCCAGGAGAAGGCGCGCAGGTTCACGCCGATCTGGTTCGCCGCGACGCCGGCGCGGCCTTCGTCGTCGACGGTGTCCTTGAGGTCGCGCACGAGGGTGCGGGTGCCCTCGGTGATGGTGCGGATCGGGTCGCAGGGGGTGCGCAGCACCGGATCGCCGACGATGCGGATGGGCCGGATGGTCACGCCTGTCCCTCCTCGGCGCCGAGGACGCGGTGGGCGACCTCGAGGCCCGGCACGACGCTGCGCTCGACCGTGCAGCCGGCCGCGACGGCGCGGCCGAAGACCTTCACGACGGTGGCGATCTCCTCGGCGGTGAGCTCCTCGAGCGGGAGCTGCACCTCCTCGGCGATCGTGAGGTAGCGGTTCTCCTCCTCATCGGCCGTGCCGTGCGCCCACAGGCGCATCGGGAACTCGTCGCCGAGGCGGCGGGCGAGGTTCACGTCGCTGCTCATGCCGGCGCAGCCGATGAGCGCGAGCTTGAGCAGCTCGCCGGGGTTGATCTCGCCCTCGCCGTGGCCGATCGGGATCTCGACGCCGCGCTGGTTGCGGCCCAGGAGGGTGCGGGGGCCGGTGCGGTCCGCCCACACGCTGCCGGGACCGACGTTCTCCGGGAGTTCGAAGCGGTCATCGGGGACGGAGGTCATCGTCCTGCTCCTTGGGAAGATCCGGGCGGAAATGCGACAGCCCCGGAGCGATCCGGGGCTGTTCTGTTGCACTGGGCTCCCGCACTTGGATTCGAACCAAGAACCGCTCGATTAACAGTCGAGTGCTCTGCCGTTGAGCTATGCGGGATCGACCTGGACGACTCTAGCAGGACTCCTGCCGGACGCGCACCTCGGAACCCTCCTCCGACCGGCCACTATGACGAAGGTAACCTTCCGCCTCCGAGGCGTCGGGGTCGGTGGAGCCGCGCACCACGAGGACGGGCTCGATGGCCCGGGACTCCGGCGGCGTCTTCGCCGCGGCGGCGCGGCCGTCACGGCTGTCCTCGATGACCTCGAGCAGGCGGGCGGCGGCGACCCGCCCGTACTCGATCGCCGAGCGGCCGATCGAGGTGATCGGCGGGCGGTGGGTGCGGGTGAGGGCCGAATCCTCATAGCTCGCGATCGCGATGTCCTCGGGGATGCGCAGCCCCGCCTCCTCGACGACGTGGATCCCGGCCAGCGCCATCTCGTCGCTGTCGAAGATGATCGCGTGCGGGGCGTCCTCCCGCGCCAGGAGCTCGGCGGTGGCGATCCCGGCGCCGCGGGTGCCGAAGCCGGCGTCCTGCACCACGGGCGTGATGCCGAGCTCGGTGCAGCGCTCCGTGAAGGCGCGGTCGCGCACCAGGATGTGCAGGAAGTCCTCGTTGCCGGCCACGCGGGCGATGCTGCGGTGCCCGCGCTCGCCCAGATGGTCGACCAGCAGCCGGGTGGCATGGGCGTCATCGACGTAGACCGACGGCAGCGCGCCGTGGTGGCCGGGGCCGCCGATGACGAGAGCGGGCAGCCCGAGCTCCTCGAGGGCGGGGATGCGCGGATCGTCCTGACGCAGGTCCACCACGACCACGCCGTCCACGCGGCGCTGGGCGAGCCAGCGGCGGAAGGTGTCGATCTCCGCCTCGGTGGAGTCGACGATCTTCATCTGCAGCGAGTAGTCGCGCCGGCTGAGCACCTCCTGCAGCCCGGCCACGAAGGCGCCGAAGAAGGCTTCCGTGCCGAGCACCTCCGCCGGACGGGCCAGCACCATGCCGATGGTGAGCACCGGAGCGCCGGCCAGAGCCCGGGCCGCCGGGGAGGGCTCCCACTGCATCTCCTCGGCGATCGCGACGATCCGCGCACGGGTGGCGTCCGAGACGCCGGGCCGGCCGTTGACGGCGAGGGAGACGGCTGCGGAGGTGACGCCGGCGCGGCCGGCGATATCGGCGATGGTGACGCGGCGCCCCCGCCCGCTCCCCCGCGGGCGCGACTGCTTGCTGGCGGTCATCGGCTGCACCTCCGGACTGCGCGCTCACGCGCATTCCCTCACCATTGGATAAAGCGTTATAGTAACAGGTCAGAGCACTATTGTCCGAAAATATGCGGACGTTGAACGAGACCGCTCCAGCTGGTCACCGCAGGGACCGTCCTCGCACAGCACCCTCCGACGGAGGCGTCGGAATGGCGACCTCCACTGTAGTTCCGACACCGCACCTCTGGGCTCTGTTCCGCCAGGAATTGCAGCCCCGCTGCACCCGCAGGATCCTTCCGGACCGTCCGCGGATCCCGATGCCGGTTCGCTGTCCCGCATCCCCGGTGTCCCACCTGGTCACGCCCGCTCCCCGTGATAGATTCCTGAGGCCCTGCGCGCAGGGCACGGCCCAGTAGCTCAGCCGGTCAGAGCAGCGGACTCATAATCCGTCGGTCGCGGGTTCAAGCCCCGCCTGGGCTACCGAAGAACCGCGCATACAGCGCATTGACCAGAGAAGATGCTGCGCTAGGCGGTTTCGCTCTCACCTCCCAGAATCGGTGTGGGGCACTTTTGGGGCACCTCCCCCGGGACCGGCACCAGTTGCAGGTGCCTCGTCCGGGCCTGTTCCATGGCGTCGGCGACCTCGTCCAGACGGTCCGGCCACAGGTGCGAGTACGTGTCTGCTTCGCGTCGGCGTGCCCCAGCATCTGCTTGACGACCATCACGTCAGCCCCGGCAGCGATAGCAGCCGACGCCGCTGTGTGCCGCAGCTTGTGCGGGGTGAGACCCCGGTGCGCGAGACCAGCGTCAGCAGCAGCCGGGCCGAACACGCGGATTCTCCAGTTGTGATCGTCGATCGCTCCCCCGCGCTGCGCACGGAACACGAACCCGTCAGCGGCCTGCCCTGCCGTCAGGGCGCGCAGCTCGTCGACGAGGAAACCCGTCAGCGGCACGGCCCGGCGCTCGTGAGTCTTCGGCGCACCCAGCGCCCGCTTCCCGTCCGGGTCACGGGTCCAGGTGGCGCGAATGAACGCACGACGGGCGGGCAGGTCGACGTCGGAGACGCGCAGCGCGGTCGCCTCGCCGATGCGCGCCCCGACGTAGCCGAGGAACAGCACTAGCACCCGGTCAGTGTCGGACCCGGTCACGCCCTCGGCAGCACGCGCCAGCGCGTCCAGCTCCCGGTGATCGAGGTACACGGGATCGGCAGCGGTGATCCGGGGCCGCTTCACTCGGGCGGCAGGGTTCGACGGGATCATGTTGTTGTCGACGGCCCACGTCAGCACCGCAGACGCGACGGTGTGCACGTGCTTGACCATCGTCGGCGCGAGCGGCTGTTTCAGCGTGCCCCGCACCCGCTCCCCCGTGTCGCGGTTGAGGTAGGCGACGGGGGCGGTGCCCTTCGCGAGCGCGGACACCCAGCCCTCAACGTCGGCGCGGCTGATGTGCCCGACGGTCAGGTGGCCGAACTGGGGCAGCACGTAGGTGTCCAGCTCTCGCCGGTACCGGTGCAGGGTCGATCCCTTCACGTCCATGCGGGTGCTGATCCATCGCTCGGCAGCATCACGGAATAGGGTGTTCCCCGCCTCGGGTGGCCGGTAGGTGCCGGACCGGATCGAACTGTTCAGCTCGTCGGCGTAGGTCTGCGCGTCGACCTTGCGGGCAAAGTCCTTCTTGCGCCGACGCTTGACCGGGGTATTGCCGGGGCCGGGCGCGGTCTCGTCCCACTGCACTTGCCAGCGTGACCCGACGCCGTGGCGTGCCGAGGGGGTGCGGTCCTTCTTCACCCATCGGTCAAGGATGAATGCGCGACTCATCGGGGCTGGTCTCCTGTCTTGCGGGGCCGTCCACCCTTGGGGGCGGGACGGGTGACGAGGCCCTGGCGGCGGGCCTCACGGATGCGGTTACGGGCTGTGCTGGGGGTGAGTCCGTATCGGTCCTGCACGGCTCTCATGGGCTGATCCCCGGCGCTGTTGTAGGTGTCGGCGATGCGTTGCAGCTCGAAGCGAGCAGGGCCGCGCCGCTCGGAGTGACCGGGCCGCAACCGCCGAGCAGCCTTGCGGGCGTCGGCGTCGGTGCCGTCCCAGACGTCGGAGTGCTTCACCAGAGCAGGCACGACGCGATCCAGCACGACGGGCAGACTCGGCGTGCTGCGCAGGTGCTCTTGCGTAACGCTCATCGCCCCGTCCGGCTGTGACCAGAGGCTGACCTGAGAGCTGATGCCGAGGTCGCCGCCGAGGATCACCTGATGCGTGACGAACATGCTGCGCTGGTATGTGACGTCATGCTCCAGCACGTGGTGGGCGCAGAAGGACACCGGCAGCGGAGGCAGCCCGTCGACGCCGGGACCCCAGTCGCCGGTCATGTGCTGGTGATGCTCAACGGTGACCCACCAGTGCGAGCCGTCCCGCTGTGGTGCTGGGATCACCGTCAGCAGGAACCACGGACGCGGCCCCGGCAGCGGCGGCCTGAACGAGGTGTGGTGCTCGTTGAACAGCTTCGCAAGTGCAGCGGTCTCGTCGGAATAGCCCCGGCTCGTCGTCGCCGCTGATGCGTATGCGCCCCATGCGTCGGTGAGCGCGGCGCGCTGGTCCTCGTCGATTTGCACCCAGAGCGGGCCGAGCATCGCGTCGACGGGCGGGTCGACCTGTTCCGCCTGTTCCATAGAAACCCCTCAACTGGCTGCCTGCCGTGACCCCTGTAAGGGTACTGGATAGATCGCAATCATACCTAGTAGCACGCACAGAACACTAGGAATGGAGCGCCATGGAAACCTTGCCTCGCACCCCCAGCCCCAGCACCGACACCACACCGCAAACGCTCACCCCCGCCCGACTCTCCGAGCGCTGGGATATCCCCGTCGCGACCCTCGCCGGGTGGCGCTACCGGGGCAAGGGGCCCGCGTTCCTTCGCCTCAACGGCGCGGTCCGGTACCGCGTCGCCGACGTCGAGGACTACGAGGCGGCGCAGCTGCACGGGGGGATCGCGTGACCGTGGCCCCACACAGAGAAAGCCGCCCCGGTCAAGCAACCGGGACGGCCTCAGACTTCCGACGAACACGCACCCCCGATACTACCGTCCCCGCGCCCGTTGACGGCGGTCTGGCGATGCTGCACGGGCCGTTGATGCACCCGGACAGTGCCCCCGCGATCTGGCGCGAGTACGGGCGGCCCCCGGCCCCGCCGTGGGGCAGCTACCTGGACACCACACCCCTGCCGAGGCACCGGGACCGGCGCGGCCCGTACGAGGTCGCCATGGACGCAGCACAGCAGCACGGTGCACAGCAGCGAGGGGGGATGATCCCGTGAGCGTCGATCTGTTCGAGCTCGAAGCCGACATGAACGCCGACTCCCCCAACGGCCCCGAACAGCTCTGGTCGGCGCGCCCCCACCTCGGCACGATCCACGACTTCGCCCGTGCCCGTCTCGCCTCACCATGGGCCGTGCTCGGCACCGTCATGCTGCGCGCCCTCGCCACGGTCCCGCCGAACGTCACCCTTCCCCCGCTCGTCGGTGGCAGGGCATCGCTGAACCTCTTTACGGCGCTCGTCGGTGCGTCCGGCAGTGGGAAGGGCGCAGCGATGCGAGCGGCAGCCGATGCTGTCACCATCGTGCAGCCCGTCCCCGTGATGCCCCTCGGCTCCGGTGAAGGTCTCGTCAGGGCCTACGCGATCCGGGAGACCGAGGAAGTCGACGGGGAGCGGGTGCCGGTCACCCGCATGGTCAACACGACGATTCTGTTTGAGGTGTCCGAGGTCGATCACCTCGGCGCGCAGGGACAGCGGACCGGGTCGACGCTCATGCCGCAGCTGCGCAGCGCGTACAGCGGGGAGCAGCTGGGATCGACGTACGCCGCGACCGAGAAGTCGGTGGTGCTGCAACCGCACACGTACCGGCTCGGGATGATCGCCGGAGTACAGCCCGCCCGCTCGGGAATCCTGCTGCACGACGCCGACGGCGGCACCCCGCAGCGGTTCGTGTGGCTCCCGACGACGGACCCGGCCCCGTCCCTCGGCGTCGACGAACCGGCCCCGTACCGGCTCCCGACGGCACCGTGGCCCACTGGCCCGTGGAGCATGGGCGTGCCCGCCGAGGCGGCCCAGGCGATCCGTCAGAAGCGCGTGGCGACGCTGCGCGGCGATGCTGACCCGCTGGACGGCCACGCGATGCAAACGCGGCTCAAGGTGGCCGCTGCACTCGCCGTCCTGGACGGGCGGCAGTCGGTGAGCCGGGATGACTGGCGACTCGCAGGGTTCGTGATGGTGAAGTCCGACGAGTCCCGCGCCGTGTGCGTCGCCGCTCTATCCCACCTTGAGCGGCAGCGAGCACGCACCCAGGGGCAAGCGGACGCCGAGCGGGCCGACGCCCGGGCACTGCACCAGCGGGCGAAGGGCGTAGACCGGATCGCAGCTCTGATCGTTCAGCACGTGACCGCGAATCCGGACGGCATCACCGAGGGGGAGCTGAACCGGCGGCTTGCGAGCCGAGACCGCCCGTTCCTCGCCGAGGCCATTGGGCGGGCCATGGATGCCGGGCAGATCGAGCGATCCGGGGCCGAGGTGTTCCCGTGCTTCTGACCACCGACGGCAGCCCCAGGGACACGTGGACACGTGGACGGGTGGACACCCTATCCCCGCACGTCCACGGCTCTTCCGAATCCATAACCGCAGGTCAACAGGTCGCACCTCTGTCTAGAAGACCAGATTCTGCGCTCTCACCGTGGAGACCCGTCCACCTGTCCACTGTCCACACCACCCAGGAGACACCCCGATGAACTACCCCACCGTGCAACCCATCCGCGTCACCGCGAACCGCGACCACCCCGGCGCGCATGTCGTCACGATCCGGTGCCCCTACTGCCACCGCGAACACTCGCACGGCCTACCCGCCGGGGACACGGCAGCCGGACACCGTCACTCCCACTGCGGGCGTGGCAACGGCTACATGATCGCCGCAGCCGAGGCTGACCGGTGAGGCCCCTCGCAGGCCCTCCCCGCCTCACCCCGTACCTATGGAACCGCCGACAGACCGACGCCGAGCCCGGCGCGATGGTCCACAGCAGGGGCAGCCGCCTGTTCATTCCCGGAGCCGAGCTGCGCAACGTAGCCGACGCGCTGCACGACATCGCCGACGAAC
>DHCMJ07802__coassemble_50_pt1 | contig 94838 bp, 74 predicted proteins | sample DHCMJ07802__metabat2_high_PE_028 | metagenome-assembled genome bin DHCMJ07802
GAGCTGGGTTTAGAACGTCGTGAGACAGTTCGGTCCCTATCCGCTGCGCGCGTAGGAAATTTGAGAAGGGCTGTCCTTAGTACGAGAGGACCGGGATGGACTGACCTCTGGTGTGCCAGTTGTTCTGCCAAGAGCATGGCTGGTTGGCTACGTCGGGAAGGGATAACCGCTGAAAGCATCTAAGCGGGAAGCCTGCTTCGAGATGAGATATCCTTGCACCTTTGGGGTGTGTGAGGCCCCCAGTAGATGACTGGGTTGATAGGCCAGATGTGGAAGCACAGCAATGTGTGGAGCTGACTGGTACTAATGGCCGATGACTTACTTCAACATTCTTTGTGTGTGTTGGTTGTTTGCTGTGTTTGCGTCCACTGTGCGGTTCTCTTGGAGCAACCCCGCCGCGTTGTCCGTCCCGTTCCGGGGTGGGTGGCGTGTTGGGGGCTGGTTGAGAGTCTCGTTGTGTTACGGCGGTCATAGCGTCGAGGAAACGCCCGGTTCCATTCCGAACCCGGAAGCTAAGCTCGATTGCGCCGATGGTACTGCACTCGGGAGGGTGTGGGAGAGTAGGTCGCCGCCGGACATCTTCATTGGGAGTGGAGGAGTGCTGAGCCCCTGCGGGGTGTTCGCCTCCTCCACTCCCTTTTTCATGCCCGAAAGATGCCCGGTCACCGAGTGCGTACGGACTGATGAATGCGCGCAGGATGACGGCCCCGGCGGTTCCCCGCCGGGGGCGCCGTTCCGGTTCCGCTCACAGCACGGGGACGCTCACCTCGGCGCTGCGCTCCACATCGTCAGAAGAGCGCGCGACGTGGAGGGTGACTGTGCCGGTCGGGGCGACGAAGTCTGCCGCCTCCTCGGACCACACACGCAGCCGCGTCCATGGGATCTCGAGCCGTGCACGCACCCCACCGGAGGCCGGCACCTCGACGACCCGGGACCCGATGAGGCGGAGCGCCGGCAGAGGGCCGAGGTCGTGGGGATACGCCGCCGCGTCGACGGTGGCATACACCTGCACCACCTCGTGCGCCGACCGTGCCCCGTCGCGCTCGAGCGTCACCGCCACCGAGACGCTCTGTCCGGAGGCTTCGAGGGCGACATCTGACCAGCGCGTCGGCTCGAGGGCCAGCCCGTGGCCGAAGGGATACAGCGCCTCCTGCCCGTACAGGTAGGTGGCCGCCGAGCTGATCACGTCGTAGTCCAGGATGTCCGTGAGCGCCCGCTCGCGGATCCACGCCTGCGCCAGGCGGCCGCTGAACTCCCGCTCTCCCCGCAGCAGGGACGCCAGAGCCGGTCCCTGACGCGCCCCGGCATGGCTGCTCCACACCACGGCCTGCGCAGCCTCCTCATGGTGACCCAGGTCGTAGGGGTAGGAGGAGAACAGCACCAGTGCCGTCTTCGTCGTCGGGGCAGCCTCCGCCAACAGGTCGACGAGCGACTGGTCAGGGCCTGCCAGGGACAGGGAGGCGCGATCCTCGGTCTCCCGGCCGTGCACATGGGGTTCGTTCCCGGCGACGAGGATCGCCAGGTCCGCACCATCCATCGCCTCCCGTGCCTGCTGCAGGCCGGAGACCCGCACCTGCCAGGACAGCTCGAGCGCCTGCGCAGCCTCCGTGCCCCCGAGCACGAGGCGGCCGGTCTGCCGCTCGGCGCGGAGCCAGCGCCCGCTGCCCACGTGCTGCAGCCGCACCCGCCCGTCCGCACTGCGGAGAGGGCGGAACGTCTCCTGGACGACCCATCCTCCGATCCGCGGGGCCCGGGCGCGGAGATGACCGTGCGCGTCCGGCGCGAGCCAGAGGCCCGTCGACGTCTCCCGCAGGCTGAGCACCCCGTGGCCGTGATCCCGCACCTCGAAGCGGGCACCTCCGGCGTCGGAGCCCTCCGCGGCGTGCGAGGGCTCCCCGAGGCCGGGATGCTCGTCATCGACGGCGCCCACGTCATCCTTGAACGAGGCGGCGGCGAGCTCCAGGCGCTCCTGCGCGCCGCACAGCACGGGCACGCCGTCGGCCGAGAGCTGCACGATGTCGAGCCCTGCAGCGAAGCGCACCGGTCCGTCGTGACTGTCCTCGAGGGCCTCGCGCAGGGACACGGGGTCCATGAGCTCGCCGCTGTACCAGTCCTGCAGCACCGTCCCGCCGAGGTGGCCGATCACCGCGAGCGTCGAGCCCGGCCGGGCGGGCAGGGCCTCATCCTGGTGGCGCAGGAGCACTGCGGCGCGTGCAGCGACCTCCTGGGAGAGCTCCACCGCCCGCGCGCGGTCGAATCCTGCTCCGGTGGGGGAGCCGGAGGTCCCCGTCGCGGTATGTCCCGAGGCGTCGGCCGCTGCACCGAACTCGCCGGTGCGGGCCCGGGCGACGAGCTGACGCACGACGGCGTGATCGATGTGCTGCTCCTGGACCAGGCCGCGCGCGAGCGCCTCGCGCGCGGCGCGGAGCGTCGGCCCGGAGTCCCGATCGTGGTCGGTGAAGGAGTCCACGCCGGCCCGCAGCATCGCCGCGACCGCCTCGGTGAGATCCGCGGCCGCATCCTGGATCTGGACCAGGTTCGTCGGCGCCCCGGCATCGCTGACCACGAACAGCAGATCCGGATCCGCGACCACGCGGCGCAGGTGGTCGTTCACCAGCGGCGAGAGGTGCGCAGGGACGCCGTCGACCAGGTTGTAGGACAGCATCACCGCACCGGCCGCCCCGCTGGCCAGTGCTTCCTCGTAGCCGGGCAGCTCGTACTCGTGCAGCACGCGGGGCGGGAGCGACGAGGAGGTCGCGGCGCGATCGACCTCGTGGGAGTAGCCGAGGAAGTGCTTGAGCGTCGGGACCGTGGTCCAGCAGGGGCCCTCGCCGCGCAGCCCGCGGGCGATGGCGGTGCCCAGGCGCGCGTTCAGCAGGGGATCCTCGGACAGCCCCTCCTCGGTGCGTCCCCACAGCGGATGGCGCAGAGGGTTGACCACGGGCGACCACACGGTCAGGCTCGCCGGGTCCTCCTGCGCGTGATGCTCCCTCACCTCCCGTGCGATCTGGTCGCCCACTGCGGCGAGGAGGCCCTCGTCCCACGTCGCGGCGAGACCGACAGGTTGCGGATAGGTCACGGCCGGGCCCCGCCACGCCACCCCGTGCAGCGCCTCGGTGCCGGTGGAGAACGGCCCGATGCCCAGGCGCTCCAGGCCCGGGCTGTGCTGGTGCAGGAAGGGAAGCTTCTCCTCGAGCGTCATGGCCCGGACCAGGGACCGTGCGTGCTCGAGATGCGCGGAATCGGTGGCGCCGAGCTCGGGGCGAGCTTCCAGCCACATCGGGGGGACGGGGTGTGCCATGGAGTCCTCTTCGACGAACTGCGGATGGGCGGCAGGCTCCGACGGTCCGGGGCGGATGCTCTTGCCAGGAGCCGGGGCGGAGACTACTCTCACACTCTATCGAAGCGCTTCGATGCGGGCTAGTCGCCGTTCGACATCCGCTTCTCGCCAGTCCGGCCCCTGAGGGTCGGCGGACGCCATGTCGGCGTTCCTCGTCGCCACAAGGAAGTGAGTGCCTCATGAACATCCCCCTCCACACCAACGCCGTCTCCCGTCGGCGCCTTCTGGGATATCTCGGACTCGGTGCCGGCACGCTCGGCCTCGCCGCGTGCGGCGGCTCGGGAGGTGCGGGCGGCCCCGCGGCCGGCAGCGGGGGAGTGCTGACCGGTGCCGAGCTGGCCGCCGAGGTCGAGGCCTCCGTGCCGAACAGCTCTCTCGAGTTCCTCGTCGAGCCGGACTTCCCGAGCGTGAACGGCTCCACGCCGGGCTACGTCACCATGCCTGATCCGCTGGTCGACGGCGTCTCCGAGGTGCCGGGATCCGGCGGCAGCTACACCGTGATGAGCCCGGCATGGTGGACGTCCCCGCCCGGGCTCGGCGACAACGCGTACTACGAGGCGGTCAACGAGGAGCTCGGGGCGACCCTCGAGTTCCAGGTCGCCGACGGCAACTCCTACGCCGACAAGGTCCAGACGGTCCTCGCCTCCCCGAAGAACGTCCCGGACTGGATGGTGATCCCCTCGTGGAACATCCCGCCGCGCTTCGTCGAGGGGGTCGGCAACGTCTTCCAGGACCTCACCGACCATCTCGCGGGCGAGGGGATCCTCGACTACCCGAACCTCGCCCGGCTGGATCCTGCCGCCTGGGAGTACTCGATGTTCAACGGGCGGATCTACGGGCTGCCCTATCCCTCGGAGCTGGTCACCGACGCGGTCTTCTACCGCCGCGACCTCTTCGAGGAGCTCGGGGTGGAGCCGCCCACCGATGCCGAATCGTTCCTCGAGGTGCTCAGCGAGATCACCGATCCGGGAGCGAACCGGTGGGGCTGCGAGAACCTGTGGAACACCGCTCAGCTGATGTATGCGCTCCCGCCCACCTTCGCCGAGCGGGACGGCGAGCTCGTCCACCGCTTCGAGATGGAGGAGTTCAAGGAGGCGATCATCTGGCTCACCAAGGTCATCGAGTCCGGGGCGATGCATCCCGATGCGGTGGCGGGCAACGACGGCGCCGCGAAGGACCGCTTCGAGTCCGGCCAGACCCTGGTGATGAACGACGGCGTCGGCGGGTGGCACGAGGCCCTCGCGCGGGTGCGTCCCTCCAACCCTGACTTCGACCAGATGGCGATGGACCTCTTCGCGCCCGACGGCGGTGCCCCCACCCTCTACCGCGGGGCGCCGGTGAACATCTTCTCCTTCCTCAAGAAGACCGATGACGAGGACCAGGTGCGCGAGATGCTCCGCATCGCCGACTGGTGCGCCTCGCAGTTCGGGACCAAGGAGTTCGACCTGCTCACCTACGGCGTCGAGGGCACCCACTTCGAACGGGACGAGCACGGCATCCCCCAGCTGAACGACCAGGGGCGCAGCGAGGTCACCTCCACCTACCAGTTCCTCGCACAGCCCGCGATCGTCAACGCCAAGGTGCAGTTCCCGGACTATGTCGAGGCCTCCAGCGAGTGGATGGCCCGCCAGTCGGAGCATGTGGTGGACCCGCTGTTCTACGGCATCCAGATCCAGGAGCCCGCGGAGTTCGGCTCGCTCGGCCAGCCGCTCGACGACCTCGTCGTGGACATCAGCCGCGGCCGCAAGGACATCAGCGAGCTCGACGCGGCGGTGGAGAACTGGCGCACCTCGGGCGGCGACAAGCTGCGCGAGTTCTACGGCGAGTTCATGGCCTGAGCCCCGTGCCTGTCGACCTCCCCTCGCACTCCCCGGAGAGAATCATGTCCACCGACACCGCACCGCCCGTGCGCGCGGCCCGTCCCGCCCGCGCACGGGGGAAGCGCGGGGCCTCCCGTCCCGCTCCGCGTCGCGTCAGCCTCGCCAGCCGGCTGCGCCGCGACCGCACGCTGATCCTCATGGCGCTGCCGATGGTGGTGCTGCTGCTGATCTTCGCGTACATCCCGATCCTGGGGAACGTGATCGCCTTCCAGGACTACTCGCCCTTCATCGGGATCCGCGACAGCCCGTGGCTGGGGATGCAGCAGTTCGAACGGGTCATCGCGGATCCGCTGTTCTGGAACGCCGTGAAGAACACGTTGGTCATCACTGCGTTCCAGCTGGTGTTCTACTTCCCGATCCCGATCGCGCTGGCGATCCTGCTGAACTCGGTGCTCAGCGAGAAGGTCCGCACCGTGATCCAGTCGATCGTGTACCTGCCGCACTTCTTCTCCTGGGTGGTGGTGGTGTCCGTCTTCCACCAGATCCTGGGCGGTGCGGGCCTGCTGAGCCAGTTCACCCGCGAGTTCGGGCTGGGGTCGATGAACGTGATGACGAACCCGGACACGTTCCTGTTCCTCATCACCTCGCAGGTGGTGTGGAAGGACGCCGGCTGGGGGATCATCGTGTTCCTCGCCGCGCTGAACGCCATCGATCCGGCGCTGTACGAATCCGCGGCGATGGACGGCGCGGGCAAGTGGCGTCGCATCTGGCACATCACGCTGCCCGGGATGCGTGCGGTGATCGTGCTGCTGCTCATCCTCAACCTCGGCAACGCGCTGACGGTCGGGTTCGAACAGCTGATCCTGCAGCGGGACGCCGTCGGCGCCGGGCGCGCAGAAGTCCTCGACACCTTCGTCTATTACACCGGTGTGCAGAACGGCGACTGGAGCTACGCCGCCGCTGCCGGTCTGCTCAAGGGAGTGGTCAGCATGATCCTGGTGCTCGGCGCGAACAAGGTCGCGCATCTCTTCGGCGAGGCGGGGGTGTATCAGAAGGCATGAGCGTCTCGACCGGAACCGAACCCGATCCGCGCGGTGCACCCGTCCGCCAGGGCGTCGCCACCGCTGCCGTCTCCGACATCCGGCGCACCCCGCGCCGGCGCAGGTCCTCGCGTCCCGTATGGGACGAGGCGCCTTCGATCCCGGCCCAGGGGGCCAAGGGCGTCGTGCTGGTGATGATCTGCCTGGCGGTGCTGGTGCCGCTGTACACGATCATCCTCACCAGCCTGTCCCCGCAGGCGGCGATCACCCGGGCCGGCGGTCTCGTGCTGGTGCCGGACGGCCTCACGCTGGACGCCTACCGGCAGGTCCTCTCCGGCGGCATCGTCACCCGCGCCGTGCTGGTCAGCCTCGGGGTGACGGGGGTGGGCACCGCCATCTCGCTCGTCGTCTCGGTGCTCGCGGCGTATGGGCTGTCCCGTCCCGGGAGCCTGCTGCACACGCCGATCCTCTTCCTGATGCTGGGCACGATGTTCTTCGGCGCCGGCATGATCCCGATGTACCTGCTGGTCTCCGGGCTCGGCCTGATCGACAGCTATTGGGCGCTGATCCTGCCCACGGCGGTCTCCGCCTTCAACATCGTGATCATGCGCGGCTTCTTCCAGGGCATCGACCAGGGGATCCTCGAATCGGCGCGGATCGACGGCGCCTCGGACTGGCGGATCCTGTTCCAGATGGTGCTGCCGATGTCGAAGGCCGTGGTGGCCGTGGTGGCGCTGTTCTACGCGGTCGGCTACTGGAACGCCTTCTTCAACGCGATCCTGTACATCAACGATTCCGCCAAGCAGCCGCTGCAGGTGGTGCTGCGCAGCTTCGTGCTGCAGGGGGTCTCGGTGCCGGGCCAGGTGGACGTGGGCTCCGGTCAGGTGGCCACGCTCGCCGTGCAGATGGCGGTGATGGTGATCGCCCTGGTGCCCGTGGTGCTCGTGTATCCGTTCATCCAGCGGCACTTCAAGTCCGGCGTCATGATCGGCGCGGTCAAGGGCTGAGCGGCAGGAGATCAGCGCATCCGGCAGCGCTGATCGACGTGTGGTTCAGCCGTGCACGGGATGGGTCGTGTCGCGGGCGATCAGAGCGGGGGCGATCAGCTGGTCGCGCGGTCCGTCCCGGCCCTCGATGAGGTCGGTCGCGACGGCGACGGCGGTCTGACCGATCTCCTCGACGGGGATCTGCACGGCGGTGTACTCCACGGCCCCCAGCAGGGTCGTCTCCCGCGGGGCGATCGCCACCACCTGCAGATCCCCGGGCATCTCGACGCCCTCCGCGGTGAGAGCCCGGTGGATCGCCGGCAGCGCGCTCTCATTGTGGATGATCAGCGCGTCGGGACGATCCTGGGCGAGCACGGAGTGGATCAGCTCGCGGGTGGGATCGACCTCGTGGTCGTGGACCACGTGGCGGGCCGACAGGCCAAGGCGGCTGCACGCGGTGCGGAAGCCGCGGGTCGCGCGGTCTGCGTAGGTGGCGTGCCGGGACTGCGTGGCCGCCGGCGAGCCGATCATCACCAGGCGGCGCGCGCCGCGGCGGTGCAGCTCGGTCACCGCCAGGATGGACGCCTCCTCGAAGTCGAAGTCGACCCGCGGGATGCCTCGGGCGTCGCTGGGGTAGCCGAGCAGCACCACCGGCCGGGTCGCCTCCGCGAGGACGGGGATGCGCGGGTCGTCCTCGACCACGTCCATCACCACGAGCGCGTCGACCCTGCCCTCGGCGAGCACCCGCTCGGTCGCCTCGTGGTCCTCGCCCGCGATGAGCAGGATCTCGCTGGAGGCGTCGTGGGCTGCGCGCATGAGGGAGCGCACGAACATCATCACCACGTGCGCGTCGACATCCTCGGCCAGCGGCACGGCCAGGCCGATCGCGCCGGCGCGCTGGGAGGCGAGCGCGCGGGCTCCCGCGTGCGGGTGGTAGCTCAGGCGGGTGATCGCCGCGTTGATCCGTTCGCGGGTGCTCTCCGAGATGGTTCGCTTCCCGCTGAGCGCGTAGGAGACGGTGCTCAGGGAGACCCCTGCCTCCCGCGCGATGTCCGACATGGTGGCCATGGCGCCGCCTCTCCGAGTCCTGACGTGAACGATGGTGGGCAGGAGCGCCCGCCCCCGTCCCCGGTGACCGATTGTCCCAGGTGCGTGGGCTGCACGCGTCAGCTGCCCCGCCCTCGGCGCAGAGTACAACTCCGTGCCGCGCACGGGGCCGGCTCCGCGCCGGGCACGGGGGCCGACGCCGGGTGACCGGGCTGCGGACGGTGTGCCGAGGGCTCTGTTCCGCCTGGTGAAAGCTGTCACGGATCGAGCTGTTACCAGCGGGTCAATCACCCGTGGTCACTTAGGCTTCTGGATGACAAAGTCATAGCGCGAGACGAAGAGACGGACGGTCCAGGGTGGCTGAGCACAGCAACAGCAGGGGCGACCGCGGTCACGGCGACGAGCGCCGGGACGACCGGCGGCGCGACGAGCGCTCCACGACGTCGCCATCGCGCCCGCCGGCCGGTGGTGGGCGAGGACGTGCCGAGGGCGCATGGGACCACGGCGGTCCGCGGCGCGGACGGCAGGATCGCCCCCGCTCGGTGGCAGACGTCCCGGGGACTGCGCGGAAGCGTCCCTACCGGCCCACCGAGGGCGGCTCCCGTGCGAGCGACGACTCCCGCGAGGATCGCGGTGCCTCGTGGTCCCGCCGTCCCCAGCGTTCCGACGATCGCGGATACCGCGGCGAGCGGGGCCAGTGGCGGAACGACTCTCGCGGGCGCGGCGATGACCGTCGGCGTGATGACGACCGTGGTCGCGGCGAGAGCAGAGGGCCCCGCGAGGATCGCGGGCGCCGCGAGGACCGTCCATGGGAGAAGCGCGATCGGAAGGACGTCCGGCCGCGCGAGGACCGTCCGGGCCGCGAGGACCGTCCGCGGCGCGATGACCGGCCCCGCCGCGACGATCGCCCGTACTCCTCCGACCGGCCTCGCCGTGACGACCGCCCCCGTCGGGATGATCGCCCGCGCCGGGATGACCGGCCGTGGACCCCGGACCGCCCTCGCCGTGACGACCGGCCGCGCCGGGAGGACCGCCCGCGCCGGGAAGACCGGCAGCGGCGCGATGATCGCCCGTACGCGTCTGACCGGCCTCGCCGGGATGCCCGTCCCCGTCGGGATGACCGTCCGTACTCCTCCGACCGTCCTCGACGCGACGACCGCCGCGAGGGCCGTCCCGGACAGGAGGCGCGCGCCGATCGCCCGATCGAGCCCCGCATCCCGGACAGCATCACCGGTCGCGAGCTCGACAAGGACGTGCGCGCAGAGCTGCAGAGCCTGAGCCGGGAGACCGCGGAGCGCGTGGCCCGCCACATGGTCGCCGCGCACCTCCTCGAGGACTCGGACAACGAGACCGCCCGCGCCCACGCACGCTTCGCGGCCCGGCTCGGCGGTCGCGTCGGCGCCGTCCGCGAGACCTACGGCGTGATCGCGTACCGGGCCGGCGACTTCCGCACCGCCTCGCGCGAGCTGCGCACCGCCCTGCGCATCACCGGCCGCACCGACATGCTCCCGCTGATCGCCGATTCCGAGCGCGGGCTCGGACGGCCCGAACGTGCGCTGGACATCGCCGCCTCCGAGGACGCCTCCTCGCTCGGCGTGGACGCGGCCATCGAGCTGATGATCGTGGTGGCCGGCGCCTATGCCGACACCGGCGACATCGGCACCGCGCTGCGCACCCTCGAGATCCCGGCCCTGCGGCACAAGGTCGACGGGCGCTGGCAGGTCCGGCTCTGGGTCGCCTACGCGGACCTGCTCGAGCGGGCGGGCCGACAGGAGGAGGCGCGGCGCTGGATCACCCTCGCCGCGGACGCCGACACCGAGGGCCTCACCGACGCCGCCGAACGGCTCGGCCGCCCGGCACCGGTCCCCGCGGAGGAGCCCGCCTGGGAGGACGACGAGCAGATCGCCGTCCTGGACGCCTACGACCCCGACGCGGAGGAGCCCGAGGACTCGACCGACGAGGATCCCATGGTCGGAGACGCGACCGGCGCGGACTCGACCGGCGGGGACTCGACCGGCGGGGACTCGACCGGCGACGAGCCGGCCGCCGAGGGCTCTCCCGAGACCGCCGGTGAGGAGGCACGCGCCGCCTCGCCCGAGGCGGACCCCGCCGAGGACCCGGCGCACCAGGACCGCACCGATGACGACACCGCCGCCGGCACCGCGGAGCCGATCACCGCCCCGGACCCGGAGGACGCACAGACGACGGAGGAGCCCGCATGATCCGCCGCCCCGATCCCTCCCTGCTCGACCTCTACGACGCGCTGCTGTTCGACCTCGACGGCACCCTCATGCACGGCGCCCAGCCGATCCCGCATGCCGCCGAGTCCGTCGAGATGGCCCGCGCGGCCGGACGCAGCGTCGTCTTCGCCACCAACAACGCCTCCCGCACGCCGCAGCAGGCGGCAGAGCACCTCGCCGTGGTCGGCATCCCGGCCCGCCCCGAGGAGTTCGTGACCTCCCCGCAGGTCGCCTCCCGGCTGCTCGCCGACCGGCTCGACCCCGGCGCGAAGGTCCTCGTCGTGGGCGGGCCGAGCCTCGCCGCTCAGGTGCGCGAGGCCGGTCTCACACCGGTGGAGACCGACGAGCCGGACGTCGTCGCCGTCGTCCAGGGCTGGTCACCGGACCTGGACTGGTCGCGCCTGGCCGAGGGCGCGTACGCGATCCGGCACGGCGCCTACTGGATGGCCACCAACGTCGACGCCACCCTGCCCACCGAACGCGGCCTGGCACCCGGCAACGGCTCGCTCGTCGCCGCCGTGCGGCACGCCACGGGCGCGGAGCCGGCCGTCGCCGGCAAACCCGAGCCGGGCATGTTCGAGGTGGCCGCCCGCGAGCACCGGGCCCGCCGACCGCTGATCATCGGCGACCGGCTGGACACCGACATCGAGGGCGCGGTGCGAGCCGGGATGGACTCGCTGCTCGTCCTCACCGGCGTCGACGGGATCGAGGCCGCGCTCCGCGCCGAGCCCGTCCGTCGGCCCACGTTCATCCTGCCCGACCTCGCCGAGATCGCCGCGCCGTTCCCGCTCCCGGTCGTCACCGGCGACCGGGCCCGCTGCGGCGCGGTCAGCGCCGCGTGGAGCGACGGCGACATCACCGTGCACGGCGAGGCGGACGATCCCCGCGTGCTGCGTGCCGTGCTCGCCCTGCTGACCAGCCACAGCGCGGACACCGCCTGGACCGGCCGGCTGCGCGACGCGGACGGCGCCGAGCTGCAGGTCGAGTCGCCGCCCTCCGCGACCCGGTGAGCGGGGACCGTCTCGACGTCGCGCTGCTCGCCGCCGGCCTCGCCCGGTCCCGCAGCCACGCCCGGCGCATCATCGAGGAGGGGCGCGCCCGCGCGGACGGCCGCGCGGTCACCAAGCCCTCCACCCCGATCCCGCCCGGCACCGGCCTCGCGGTCGTCGACGTGCCCGACGGGGTCGAGTTCGCCTCCCGCGCCGCACACAAGCTCGCCGGCGCCCTCGACGCGCTGGGGCTCGACCCCGCCGGACTGCTCTGCCTCGACGCCGGCGCCTCCACCGGCGGGTTCAGCGACGTGCTGCTGCGCCGGGGCGCGGCCGCGGTGATCGCGGTCGACATCGGCCACGACCAGCTCGCCGAGCACGTCCGCAGCGACCCGCGCGTGACGGTCCGGGACGGCACGAGCGTGCGTGATCTCACCCCGGAGCTGCTGGGCACCGCGGTGGATCTGCTCGTCGCGGATCTGTCCTTCATCTCCCTGCGCACCGTGATCGCGGCGCTCGGCGGCGTCGTCCGCCCCGGCGGGGAGCTGCTCCTCATGGTGAAACCCCAGTTCGAGGTGGGCAGAGCCGCGCTGCCGAAGTCCGGCGTGGTCACCGATCCCGCGGCCCGTCAGGAGGCGGTGCGCGCCGTGGCGGAGGCCGCCGCGCACGCCGGTCTGCGCCTGGCGGCCGTGGGCCCCAGCACCCTGCCCGGTCAGGACGGCAACCGCGAGTACTTCCTGCAACTGCGGCCGCACGGCGCGACCTCCGCGCTCGACGCCGAGGCCTGTGACATGATCGTGTCGGCCGTGCGCGGGGACGGTCCGCGGCAGCGCCGCGACCGGCACATCAGCGAGGAGGAATGACCACCATGCGACGGTTCCTCCTGTATGTGCACACGGGCCGCCGCGCCGCGCTGCGCGCGATGCTCAGCGTGCTCGAGGAGCTCCGGCTGCGGAACGTGCGGGCGGTCGTGGTCGACGAGCAGGTCGAGGAGATCCTCGCCCTGCCCGAGGACATGGCCCCGCCGAAGCTGATCACCTTCCTCACCAACGGCGCCGTGGACGTGCGCGCCGCGGTCTCCGCGGCGGACGTCGTCGAGCTCGGCATCGTGCTCGGCGGCGACGGGACCATCCTGCGAGCGCTCGAGGCGGTGCGCGAGGCGGACATCCCCGTCCACGGCGTGAACCTCGGGCACGTGGGCTTTCTCGCCGAGAGCGAGGTGGAGGACCTCTCGATCACCGTCGCGCGACTGCTGGACGGCGACTACGACATCGAGAAGCGCTCCACGCTGGACATCACCGTCCTGGACTCCGAGGACGAGCTGGTCGACCACCACTGGGCGCTGAACGAGGCCTCCCTCGAGAAGGCCGACCGGCAGAAGATGATCAACGTCGCGATCGAGATCGACGGCCGGCCCGTCTCCTCCTTCGGCGCCGACGGCGTGCTGCTGTCCACCTCCACCGGATCGACCGCCTACGCCTTCAGCGCCGGGGGACCGGTGATCTGGCCCGAGGTGGACGCGATGATGCTGATCCCCCTGGCGGCCCACGCGCTGTTCGCGCGTCCGCTCGTGCTGGGACGCTCCTCCGAGGCGGCGGTCGAGATGACGCTCGACAACCGCGAGGACGGCATCCTCACGCTCGACGGCCGCCGCGGTGCGGACATCACCGCCGGCATGCGCATCGAGGCCCGGCTCTCCCCGCGGTCGGTGCGCCTGGCCCGGCTGGCACCGACACCCTTCGCGGACCGGCTGGTCGAGAAGTTCCAGCTGCCCGTCGTGGGATGGCGGGGGCGCGGCCCCCGCACCCGCTGAGAGAGGAGGCACCTGTGCTGTCCACTCTGCGCATCCGCCATATCGGCGTGATCGACGACGCCATGCTCGACTTCGGTCCCGGCTTCACCGCCCTGACCGGCGAGACCGGCGCCGGCAAGACCATGATCGTCACCGGGCTGAGCATGCTGCTCGGCGGCCGGCTGGACCGCGGGCGCACCCGCGGCTCGAGCACCGTCGACGGCACGCTGTCGCTGACCGGCCACACCGAGCTCGCCGCCGCGCTCGACGAGCTCGGCGCCGACGAGGACGACGGCGAGGTGCTCGTGGTCCGGCGCGTCACCCGCGACGGCCGCTCGCGAGCCCAGATCGGCGGGGTCCCCGTCCCCATCGGCACGCTCTCCCGCCTGGTGGGCACCGCCGTCACCGTGCACGGCCAGTCCGATCAGCAGCGGCTGCGGGACCCGGAGGCGCAGCGGGAGGCGCTGGACCGCTTCGCCGAGGCCGAGGTCGGCACGCTGCTCAGACGGCACCGCGAGATCTGGCGCGAGCGCTCCGCCCTCGCCGCACGGGTCACCGAGCTCGAGGAGCTGCTCGCCGAGCGGGACCGCCGCGGCACCATGCTCCGCGACGCCCTCGAACGGCTCGAGCAGGCCGACCCGCAGGAGGACGAGGACGTCTCGCTGCGCGCCGAGATCGAACGGCTCGGCAACGCGGAGGAGCTGCGCGGTGCCGCCGGACAGGCCGCCCTGGCCCTGGTGGGCGACGACGACGGCCCGGCCGCGGCACCGCTGCTCGCCGTCGCGGCGGAGGCGCTCGGACGTGCGGCCCGCACCGACCCGACGCTCGAACCGCTCGTCGAACGGCTGGATTCCGTGCGCATCGAGCTCTCGGACGTCGCCGCGGAGATCTCCCGCTACGCCGAGGACATCGACGCCTCGCCCGGCCGGATGGAGGAGGCCAACGAGCGCCTCCACGAGCTGACGGTGCTGGTGCGGGACCTCGGCGCGATGCTCCCCGGCCCCGAGGGGCCGGCCGAGGAGATCAGCACGCTGCTGGCCACCTCCCGCACCGCCGCCATCGACCTGGACCGCTACGACGGCGCCGAGAGCGAACGCGCCGAGGCCGCCTCCCGCCTCGCCCAGCTCGAGACCGAGCTCGACGACGCCGCCGAGGCCCTCACCGCGGCCCGCACGGCCGCCGCCTCCGCCCTCTCCGCCGCCGTGCAGGAGGAGCTGCACCACCTCGAGATGCCGGATGCGGAGATCCGCGTGGACGTCACCGCGCAGAGCCACCGCTCCCACGGCCGCGACGCGGTCGCGATCCTGCTGGCCCCGCATCCGGGGGCGCAGCACCTGCCGGTCGCCCAGGCGGCCTCCGGCGGCGAGCTCTCCCGGGTGATGCTCGCCCTCGAGGTCGCGCTGTCCTCCTCACGCAACGACCGCACCGCTGCACCGGTGTTCGTCTTCGACGAGATCGACGCCGGGATCGGGGGCCGGGCCGCGCTCGCGGTGGGGCAGCGCCTCGCCCGGCTCGCCCGCCACGCCCAGGTGATCGTGGTGACCCACCTGCCGCAGGTCGCCGCCCACGCGAGCACCCACCTGCAGATCGTGAAGTCCTCCCACGACGGCACCACCAGCTCCACGGTGGAGACCCTCGACCGCCCCGACCGGATCCGCGAGCTGGCCCGGATGCTCGCCGGCGACGACGCCTCCGACGTCGCCCTCGCCCATGCGGAGGAGCTGCTGGACGAGGCCCGCGCCGTCACCGCGGAGCACGGCACCGGCCGTGCCGCCGCGCACAGCGCCGGCCGGGGAGCGGAGCGATGAGCCCCTCCCTCGCGGGCACCGCGCGCCTCGGCAAGCGCACCAAGGACCTCACCAAGCGCCTCCAGCCCGGCGACATCGCCGTGATCGACCACGAGGACATCGACCGGGTCGCCGCCGAGGCCCTCGTGGAGCGGCAGCCGGCCGCGGTGCTCAACGTCGCCGCCTCCACCTCCGGCAGGTACCCCAACGCCGGTCCGCGGATCCTCGTGGACGCCGGCATCGTGCTGGTCGACGGCCTGGGCCCCGCCGTCTTCGAGGAGGTCCGCGACGGCGAGCAGCTCACGATCGCCGGGCACGAGGTGCTCCTCGAGGACAGGCCCATCGCCGCCGGCACCCGGCAGGACGACGCGACGGTGACCGCCTCCCTCGAGATCGCGCGCGAGGGCCTGTCCGAACAGCTCGAGCTGTTCGCGCAGAACACCATGGAGTACATGCTGCGCGAACGGGACCTGCTGCTGGACGGCATCGGCGCCCCGGACGTGGCCACCCGCATGGACGGCCGCCCGGTGCTCATCGTCGTGCGCGGCTACCACTACAAGGAGGACCTCGCCACCCTCAAGCCGTTCCTGCGCGAGAACCGCCCCATCATCATCGGCGTCGACGGCGGTGCCGATGCCGTGCTCGAGGCGGGCTTCCACCCCGACATGATCATCGGCGACATGGACTCCGTCTCCGACCGCGCGCTGCGCGGCGGCTCCGAGCTGGTGGTGCACGCCTATCGCGATGGCCGCGCCCCGGGGATGGAGCGGCTCGCCGCGCTGGGGATCGAGGACGGCGCGATCGCCTTCCCCGCCTCCGGCACCAGCGAGGACATCGCGATGCTGCTGGCCGACGAGAAGGGCGCCTCCGTGATCGTCGCCGTCGGCACCCACGGCACCCTCGAGGAGTTCCTCGACAAGGGCCGTGCCGGCATGAGCTCGACCTTCCTCACACGTCTGCGCATCGGCTCCAAGCTCGTCGACGCGAAGGGCGTCTCCCGCCTGTACCGTCAGAGGATCTCCACCTTCCAACTGGTGCTGCTGGCCCTGGCCGGGCTGGCGGCGCTCGCCGTCGCACTCTGGGCGACCCCCGGCGGGCAGGCGCTGGTCCAGATCCTCGGCGCCCGCCTGGACGGGGTCCTGTCCTGGTTCACCATGCTGTTCTCACCCCGGGTCACCGGGGCGTAGGAGGGTCACCGCCCCGTGATCGATTTCCGATACCACCTCGTCTCGCTGATCTCCGTGTTCCTCGCGCTCGCCGTGGGCATCGTCCTCGGCGCCGGGCCGCTGCGCGAGAACCTCGGCGACCAGCTGGCCGGCCAGGTCGAGCAGCTGCGCACCGAGCAGGAGCAGCTGCGCTCCGACGCCGAGTCCCTCTCCACCAAGCACGACCAGCTCGCCACCTTCGTCGCGGACCTCGGCCCGGAGCTCGTCGAGGGCACCCTCGAGGGCAAGCAGATCGCGGTGCTCACCGACGACCGCTCCACCCGTCCCGGCATCGAGCGCATGATGTCGCTGCTCACCGCGTCGGGCGTCGAGTCGCCGACGCGGATCGGGATGGAGACCTCGCTGTGGTCCCCGGAGGGCGCCTCCGAGCGGGCGGCGGCGCTCGAGGAGATCCGCGCCATCGCCCCGGAGACGCTCACCGCCGATCCCGATGACGAGCTCACCGATGCCGCCCAGCTCGCCGGTCTCCTCCCCACGCTCCTGCACGGCGGCGGCGACCTCTCGCCCGAGCTGCGCCAGCAGCTGTGGGACGTGCTGGTGGACCATCAGCTCGTGGTCGTCGACGGCACGGTCCCCGCGCAGGTCGATGCCGTGATCTACACCGGTGCGGCGCCGGAGGAGCTCGCCGTCGACACCGAGGACGAGGAGGTCGCGACGGAGCGTGCACAGAGCCTGCTCGCCCTGCAGACGCATCTGCTGCGCGTGCTCGCCGACACCGGCCTGCCCGCCGTGGTCTCCGCCGACACGCCCGGCAACGACGCCTCCAACGGCATCCTGCGCACGGTGCGGGGCGATGCCGACTTCGACGACCTCTCGACCACCGACCGCCTGCAGGAGGCCGACGGGCCGCTGCTGTCCGTGCTCGCCCTGATCGAGCAGGTCCGCGGCGGGGCGGGGGCCTACGGCACCACCGCCGACGCCGAGGACCGCCTCCCGTCCCTGCCCGAGACGCAGGGGGTCGAGGAGCAGGCCGCCGCGCAGGACCAGCCCCAGGACGAAGCGCAGGGCGAGGCACAGGACGCAGCCGAGGGCGAGAGCCAGGACACGGGCCAGGGCGAGGCCCAGGGACAGCCCGCAGGGCAGGACGCCGGGGACGGCTCCGTGACGCCCTCGGACGACGGGGGAGAGGGATGAGCGCCTCGCTGCGCGCCGAGCTGCGCCGCACCAACTTCGCCGGCCGCCGGGTGAGCCTGCTCGAGGGCGCCCTCGTCGTCGGCGGTGTCACCGTGCTCGCCACCCGCACCGGGCGGACTGCGGATGCTGCCGTCCTCGCAGGGATCGGCGCGCTGGGCCTGATCGACGACGTGTGGGAGCCCCGTCAGCGCCGTGCCGGCCGCCCCGTCAGCAAGGGGCTGCGCGGACACCTCGGCGCCCTGCGCTCCGGACGCCTGACCACCGGCGCCGCCAAGGCGCTGGGGATCCCGCTGCTCGCCCTCGGCGGCGCCGCCGCCGCACCCGGCCCGCGCCGCGGGGCGATGGTGCTCGCGGACGCCGCGCTCGTCGCCGGCAGCGCGAACCTCGCCAACCTGCTCGATCTGCGGCCCGGCCGTGCGCTCAAGGCGGTGCTGCCCGGCGCGGTCGTGCTCGCCGCCGCTCCCGGCGGCGACCCGCGCGACGAGAGCGGCCGCCGGCTCGGCCTGGCCGCCGCCCTGCCCGCGCTCCTCGCCCTGCCCGCCGATCTGCGCGAGCACGGCATGCTGGGCGATGCCGGCGCCAACATCCTGGGCGCGGCCGTGGGCGGCGCCGCGAGCCGCCGCCAGCCCGTCCCGGCCCGGCTGTGCCTGCTCGGCGGGATCGTCGCCCTCACCTTGACGAGCGAACGCGTGAGCTTCAGCGCGGTCATCGACCGCAGCCCCGCCCTGCGCGCCCTGGACCAGCTCGGCCGCCGGCCCGCGCCCCGTCCAGAGGACACCGGCCCGGCAATGGGGGAGCAGCGATGAGCCCCGCGGATTCCCGGCCCTCCCGCGCCGCGACCCGTCGCGGCGGGATCGCGCGCTCCGTGCTGCGGGGCGCGGGCGTGATCCTCGTGGTGACCGTCTTCGCCCGTATCGCCGGGTTCGTGCGCTACCTCGTCTTCGGCGCGAGCGTGGGCGCCGGTGACGTGGGCACCGCCTACACCACCGCGAACATGCTCCCGAACGTGCTGTTCGAGGTGGTCGCCGGCGGGATGCTCGCCGCCGTGGTGGTCCCGCTCATCGCGGGACTGGTCCCCGAGGGCGACCCGGGCGGACCGCTCGAGGCCGACGCGACGGCAGACCCCCGCACCGTCGAGCAGCTGCGCTCGGAGGAGACGTCCCGCACCGCCGAGGAGGGTGCGGCGCTCGCCGACCGGATCACCTCCACGCTGCTGACCTGGACCCTGCTGGGCACCGGCGTGCTCGCGGTCGTGGTGATCGCGCTGTCGGGCCCGCTGGCCCAGCTGCTGCTGGCCGCGGAGTCGCCCGGCGCCGCCGGGGTGCCGCTGGGGGCGACGCTGCTGCGCATCTTCGCGCTCCAGCTGCCGCTGTACGGGATCGCGGTGGTGCTGGCCGCCTACCTGCAGGCCCGCAAGCGCTTCCTGTGGCCCGCGATGATGCCGCTGCTGTCCTCGGTGACGGTGATGATCGCCTACCGGGCCTACGCCCACCTGGTGCCCCCGGTCGCCACCGCCACCACGATCGACCGGGCCCCGGTGTGGTGGCTCGGCTGGGGCACCACCGCCGGGGTCGCGATCATGGCGGTCCCCGTGGTCGTGACCGCGGTGCGCTCCGGGCTGCGGCTGCGCCCCTCGCTGTCCATGCCGCCCGGCTACGGCCGGCGCGCCCTCGCCCTGGGCGGGGCCGGCCTCGGAGCCGTCGGCGCGCAGCAGGCTGTGCTCGCACTGGTGATGCTGCTCGCCATGCGCGCCGGGGGAGTGGGCACCCTGCCTGTCTTCCAGTACGCGCAGGCGCTGCACCTCCTGCCCTACGCGGTGCTCGTCGTCCCCCTGGTCACCTCGGTGTTCCCGCATCTGTCGGAGCTGCGCCTGGTGGGGGACCGCTCGGGCTTCGCGAAGATCGCCGCCGCCTCCGTCCGCACCGTCATGGTCGTCTCCGTGATCGGTGCCGCGATGCTCGTGGCCGCCGGGCCGGCGCTCGAGCACTTCTTCCACCTCATCGACCGTGCCGGCGCGACCGGCGTCGGCTCCACCACGGCCGGGCTCGCGCTGGGCCTGGTCGGCTTCGCGGTCTCGTTCCAGTGCACCCGGATCCTCTCGGCCGCGCTGCGCGCCCGGGACGCTCTGCTCGTCGGCTCCGTCGGCTGGGTGATCGCCGGCGTGGTGATCCTCCTGGTGGTGCTGCCCAGCCCCGAACGCACCGCGGCGGAGGCCTCGACGGCCTTCGGGCTGGCGATGGCGCTCGGCATGGCCGTGGCCGGGCTGGTGGGCCTGGCCCGGATCGCGGACGTGCTCGAGCACGGCGGCCATCTCCCTCTGGTGCGGCGCACCGCGATCATGGTCCCGCTCGCCGTGCTCGGCGGCGGGGTCCCCGGCCTCCTGCTCGCCCGCCGCCTGGTGACCAGCGACGCCGGCGAGCTGCGCACGGTGCTGCTGGGGGCGCTGTGCGGCCTGGCCGCCGGGCTGCTCGCCGCGGCGCTGATGGCCGCCGCCGATCCGGAGACCACCCGGAGGATGCTGCGGCGCCTGCGCGCAGGTCGCCACGGCGTGGCGAGGGCCGAGGGATGAGCATCCTCCTGGTGCGCCCCGCCGCGAGCGGCGGCCTCGCCGCGCACGTCGACCACGAGCTCGCCCTGCTGCGCGCCGCGGGCCGGGACGTGGCCGAGGCGCCGGTGCGGATCCAGGAGCGCCCCCACTCGCTGGCGGATCTGCGCACGCTGCGCACCCTCCGCGCGGCGGCACGCGCCGCGACCCCGCCCGTGACGCTGCACGCCCACGGGCTGCGCGCAGGAGCGCTGGCCGCCCTCGCCCTCATCGGCCGCAGGCGGGAGCGCCTCGTGGTCACGCTGCACAACCGCACCGTCGGCTCCCGCGCGACGCGCACCGTCGGCGCCCTGCTGCTGCGGATCCTCGCGGGCCGCGCCGATGCCGTGCTCGCCGTGTCCCCCGACCTCGCCGAGATGGCGCGCCGGGCCGGCGCCCGCGACGTGCGGCACGCCGTCATCCCCGCGCCCGGGACGGCGCCAGAGAGCTCGGCCGAGCCCGCGCCGGAGCCCGCCCCCGATCCCGCACCGCCGACCGCGCACGCCGCCGAGCGTCTCGAGATCCTCGTGATCGCCCGCCTCGCCCCGCAGAAGGGGCTGCACGACCTGCTCGACGTCGCCGGCGCGCTGCGGAGGCAGGCTCCGGTGAGGATCCGCGTGGCCGGGGACGGTCCGCTGCACGAGGAGCTCGCCGCGAGGATCCGCGCCGAGGATCTCCCCGTGGAGCTGCTCGGGCGCCGCAGCGACGTGCCCGCGCTGCTGGCCGCGGCCGATCTGCTGGTCTCCACCGCGCACTGGGAGGGCCAGCCCGTCTCCCTGCAGGAGGCGCTGCGGTCCGGGATCGCGATCGTGGCCACTGACGCGGGCGGGACCCGCTGGGTCACCGGGGACGCCGCCCACCTGGTGCCCGTCGGCGACGTGCGCGCGCTCGCGGCGGCGATCACGGCGCTGCGCGAGACCGGGACCCGTCACGCGGCCGCGGCCGCCTCCCGCCGCCGTGCCCGAGAGCTGCCCACCGCGCAGGACCTCCTCGCCCAGCTCGATGAGGTGCTCGCCGCCGACCCCCGCGGCTGGTAGGTTGACAGTCCGTGGCAGACACCAGCGCGAACACCTCCCAGCCAGGCACCGGACCCATTCCGCGGAGCGGCGCGGCCGCCGCGGCCAAGCCCTTCCGGAACCCGGGCATCACCAAGCACATCTTCGTCACCGGCGGCGTGGTCTCGAGCCTCGGCAAGGGGCTGACCGCCTCCTCGCTCGGCATGCTGCTGCGCAGCCGCGGCCTGCGGGTGACGATGCAGAAGCTCGATCCGTACCTCAACGTGGATCCGGGCACCATGAACCCCTTCCAGCACGGCGAGGTGTTCGTCACCGAGGACGGCGCCGAGACCGACCTGGACATCGGCCACTACGAGCGGTTCCTCGACGAGGACCTCACCGCCCACGCGAACGTCACCACCGGGCAGGTGTACTCCACCGTGATCGCGCGGGAGCGGCGCGGCGAGTACCTCGGCGACACGGTGCAGGTGATCCCCCACATCACCGACGCGATCAAGGAGTCGATGCGCTCCCAGGCCGGGGACGACGTGGACGTCGTCATCACCGAGATCGGCGGCACCGTGGGCGACATCGAGTCGCAGCCCTTCCTCGAGGCTGCCCGGCAGGTGCGCCAGGACCTCGGCCGCGACAGCGTGTTCTTCGTGCACGTCTCCCTCGTGCCCTTCATCGGCCCCTCCCAGGAGCTGAAGACCAAGCCCACCCAGCACTCCGTGGCCGCGCTGCGCTCGATCGGCATCCAGCCCGACGCGATCGTGCTGCGCAGCGACCGCGAGCTGCCCACCTCGGTGAAGGCGAAGATCTCCTCGATGTGCGACGTGGACCTCGATGCGGTGGTCACCTGCGCGGATGCGCCGTCGATCTACGAGATCCCGCTCGTGCTGCACGCCGAGGGCCTGGACGCCTATGCGATCCGGCGCCTCGACCTGCTCAGCCGCGACGTGGACTGGACGCAGTGGGAGGAGCTGCTGCGCCGGGTGCACGAGCCCGCGTACGAGGTGACCGTCGCGCTGGTGGGCAAGTACGTCGACCTGCCCGATGCCTACCTCTCCGTGACCGAGGCCCTGCGCGCCGGCGGCTTCCACCACCGCACGCGGGTGAGCATCCGCTGGGTCGAATCCGATCGGTGCGCGAGCGGGGAGGGTGCGGCCGAACAGCTGCGCGACGTCGAGGCGATCGTCGTGCCCGGCGGGTTCGGCATCCGCGGGGTCGACGGCATGGTGGGGGCCCTGCACCATGCGCGCAGGCACGGCATCCCCACCCTCGGGCTGTGCCTGGGCATGCAGGCGATGGTGATCGAGCACGCCCGGCACGAGCTCGCCCTCGCCACCGCCCACTCCACCGAGTTCGATCCCGCCACCGAGCATCCCGTGGTCGCGACCATGGCCGAGCAGGAGGGGATCCTCGCCGGGCAGGGCGATCTGGGCGGCAGCATGCGCCTGGGGTCCTACCCGCACACCCTCGTCGAGGGCTCGCTCGCCGCCCGCACCTACGGCACCACGGAGGTCGCCGAGCGGCACCGCCACCGCTACGAGGTCAACAACGCCTACCGCGAACGGCTCGAGGAGGCGGGGCTGCGCCTCTCCGGCACCTCCACCCTCGAGGACGGCCGCTCCCTGGTGGAGTTCGTCGAGCTGGATCCCGCGGTGCATCCGTTCTTCCTCGGCACGCAGGCCCATCCCGAGTTCACGTCCCGCCCCACCCGGGCGCATCCGCTGTTCGCGGGGCTGATCGGCGCGGCGGTCGAGCGGCAGAAGTCGACCCGGCTGCTCGAGGTGCTCCCGGAGGCGGCCGGCACCGCGCCGCCGGCCGCGGCGCCGTCGCCTGCAGCGTCGTCGCCTGCAGCGTCGTCGCCCGCGGCGCCGGAGGGCATCGAGGACATCATGGACACCGGAGGGAAGGGGCACGCATGAGCATCGAGGAGAGCACGCCGCTGCGCGACGAGCCCGGGCAGCGGTCCGTCGCCGCCCGGCGCCGACTGCACGAGGGGATGGTCTTCGACCTCGTGCGCGACACCGTCGACTTCGCCGAGGGGGTGCGCTTCGACCGCGAGTACGTCTGGCACACCGGCGCCGTGGCGGTCCTCGCCGTCGACGACCGTGACAGGGTGCTGATGATCCGCCAGTACCGCCACCCGGTGGGCCACGAGCTCTGGGAGATCCCGGCGGGCCTGCTCGACCTCGACGGCGAGCCGCCCCACGTGGCCGCCGCCCGCGAGCTCGCCGAGGAGACCGGCTACGATCCCGCGACCCCGCTGCGCACCCTGGTGGATCTGCGCCCCAGCCCCGGCGGGAACGACGAGGTGATCCGCGTGTATCTCGCCGAGGGCGTCCACGAGAGCACCGAGGAGTTCGAGCGCAGCGACGAGGAGGCCGAGCTGCTCCACCGCTGGGTCCCGCGGGGCGAGGCCGTCACCGCGGTGCTCGAGGGGCGGATCACCAACGCCACGACGGTCTCCGCCCTGCTCGCGCTCCAGACGCTGCGCGCCCAGGGGAAGGGCGCCGGGGCGCTGCGTGCGGCCGACGCCCCGTTCATGGCGCGGCCCGGGCGGGACTGAGGACCTCCCGCGGTCAGCCCTGCTCGGTGAGGGCCCGGTGGATCACCGGGGCGGACTGTTCCACCTGCCAGGGGCGGGCGCCCAGCTCCGCGAGCTGGGCGGCGATCTCGCTCTCCGCCGGGGCCTGCTCGTGCTCCCACACCCACTGCCGCAGCAGCGCGGGCTGGAGCAGGTTCTCCGGCGGCATCTCGAGATCCTCGGCGCGCTCGGCGGTCGCGGCGCGCACGAGCTGATAGCGCTCGGCCACCTCGGGATACTTCTTCGACCAGAGCTTGTGGGGCGGCGGGTAGGAGCGTTCGGTGCGCTCGGGCAGATGCGCCGGGGGCAGCTCGATCCCGGTCCGCGCCGCCTGCCACCACATGTCCTTGCGACGCAGCTTCGCCGGCAGCGCCCGATCGAACGCTTCGCGCCCGCGCGGCGCCTCCTTGGCCCCGGCCACGAGGTCGCGGTCCTTGATCACGCGATGCGGGGAGAGGTCTTCCCCGGCGGCGATCTCGTCGCGGCGCTGCCACATCTCGCGTGCCGCGGCCAGCTGCCGCGGTGTGCGGAGCCCGCCGAGGCCGTGCAGGCCGCGCCAGCTCGAGGAGCGGGTGGGGCCGTGCTCCCGCACCCGTTCGTGCTCGAACTCCTGCTGGGCCCAGTCCTCCTTGCACGCCTCCCGCAGCCGCTCGCGGAGCACGTCGCGCACCTCGACGAGCACCTCGACGTCGAGGGCCGCGTAGGTGAGCCAGCCTTCCGGCAGCGGCCGCCGCGACCAGTCGGCGGCGGAGTGCTCCTTCGCCAGGCGCAGCCCCAGGGTGTCCTCGACGACGGCGCCGAGCCCCACTCGCTCCATGCCCAGCAGGCGGGCGGCGAGCTCGGTGTCGAACAGCCCGCCCGGCTCGAGGCCGATCTCGGCGAGGCTCGGCAGGTCCTGCCCGGCGGCGTGGAGCACCCATTCGCGCTCGGCGAGCAGGGTGCGCAGCGTGGCCGGCATGGTGAAGGCGAGCGGGTCGATGAGCGCGGTGCCCGCCGCCTCGGTGCGCAGCTGCACCAGGTAGGCGCGGGAGCTGTAGCGGTAGCTCGAGGCACGCTCGGCGTCCACGGCGACCGGCTCCTCGGGCGCGGACGCCGCGGCCTCGCACCACGCCAGCAGGGGCTGTATGCGGTCGATGACGGGCACCAGGCCGCCGCGCGGTGCCTTCAGGTCAGTGGCGGCGGGGGTCTCTGTCACCGGGCGTCACCGGCTTCCTCGGGGCGCGGGGCCCTCGCATAGTGGGTGGGGGCGATCGGGGCGATGCGGGGCGGTGCCGGAGGCAGGCCCCCGGCGGCGGCGAGCATCGCCGTCCAGGCCGCGAAGTGCGGCGCCAGATCGATCTGCTCCGCCTCGGCGTCCCCGGACTCCTCCGGGACGGGCGGGGTCGCCTCCTCCGCTGCGGCGGCCTCCGGCGGCTCGGGCGTCCACGACACCCGCATCTCGACGTCCACCGTCGAGGGCCGCGAGGCGAGCGCCCCGTAGGACTGGGAGACCACGCGGGTGGCGGTGCAGCCCAGCTCCCGCGCCTCGGCATCATGCAGCTCGAGCGACTCGGTCACCCAGGACCAGGCCACGTCCCCGAGCATCGACTCGACGGCGAACTCGGGCTCGAGCTGCGCCTGGACCAGGGCGACCATCCGATAGGTGCCGTCCCAGGACTCCTGCCCGGCCGGGTCGTGCAGGATCACCAGCCGGCCCGAGGCCAGCTCCTCGTCTCGCACCAGGATCTCGCCCGTGCAGGCCCACGTCGACGGCGCCATCCGCGCGGGCGCGGGAATCGTGCGCCAAGTGAACTCCGCACGCTGCGGCGCGGAGGTCATGGCGTCGACGGCGGCACGGAAGGTGTCGTCGCCGGAGTGAAGTCGATGGACAGGCACGCAGGGAGGTTATCCCCGCCGCGCTCCCGAGCCGGGCAGGCGCGCCGCGCAGCGGGCGGCATCCGCCGCGCAGCGGCTCGGGCCGGCCCGGACCAGCTCAGGCGCTGGTGCCGCTCGCCGAGTCGTCGCTGTGCACCAGGCTGATCGAGTTGATGCAGTAGCGCTGATCGGTGGGGGTCGCGAAGCCCTCGCCCTCGAAGACGTGGCCGAGGTGCGAGCCGCAGGACGCGCAGCGCACCTCGATGCGTCGCATCCCCAGGGAGGTGTCCTCGAGCAGCTCGACGGCGTCGGAGTCCGTCGGGGCGTAGAAGGCGGGCCAGCCGCAGTGCGCGTCGAACTGCGTCTGGGCGGTGAACAGCTCCGCGCCGCAGCCCTTGCACGCATAGGTGCCGGCCGGGCGCACCTCCTCGTACTCGCCGGTGCCGGGGCGCTCGGTGCCGCCCTGGCGGAGCACCTGGTACTCGGCGGGGGAGAGGCGCTCGCGCCATTCCAGGTCGCTCACGGTGAGGGGGTAGGGACGGGTGCCGATGGGTTCGGTGGACATCTGTGGAGCCTCCGATCTGCGGCGCCGCGGAGCGCCGCTCGCGCGAGCGGACGCGCCGCTCGCAGGGACGGTGAACGAGGTGTTCACAGCCTCGATCCTAGCTCGCCGTTAGGATGCCGGGTATGACGCGCGACCCTTCCCCGACCGGTTCCCGCCGCGGCGTGCTGCGTCGCCCCCTGCCTCGCCCGCACCGCCCTGACCTGGCTCGATGGCCGGAGGTCGCGGTGCACGGGGCCGTCGGCGCGGTCTCGATGTTCGCGCTCAGCGCAGGCCTGCTCACCGTCGGCGCCCGGGTGATGGCCCGGCTGCCGCTGGTGCCCCGGGAGAGCCTGCGCGGGCGCCCCGACGTCTCGGTGCGCGCGGTCCACCCCGACCGCGTCCACCTCGACGACTCGCGCACCACCGGCCGCGACGGGCTGCTCGCGCTGCGTCAGCGCGGCGGCACCGTGCACGTGCGCCTGGGCCCCGTGGACGGCCGGCCCACCCCGACCACGGTCTCCCGCCCCGTGCTCGCCGTCGACACCGAGGAGCCGCTGCAGGTCGCGCGGGCCGCGAGCAACGGCTTCTACTGGGCCGGCACCCCGGAGACCGCGCACGGCCTGCCCACCGAGGAGGTCACGGTCGAATCCCCCGTGGGCCACATGCCGGCCTGGCTCGTGCGCCCCGAGCCCGCGCTCGGCGCCGCCGCGGGCAACGAGCACACCTGGGCGATCCTCATCCACGGCCACGGCTCCGCCCGCGGCGAGGCGCTGCGGATCATCCCGCTGCTGCACCGGCTGGGGCTGACGAGCCTGGCCATCACCTACCGCAACGACGTGGGCGCCCCGGCCTCCGCGGACCGGATGCATCATCTGGGATCCGCCGAGTGGGAGGACACCGAGGCCGCGATCGACTACGCCGTCGCACACGGCGCGCGCCGGATCGTGCTGGTGGGCTGGTCGATGGGCGGCGGCATCGCGCTGCGCACCTCGGTCCGCTCCGCGCACCGCGAGCGCATCGCGGCCCTGGTGCTGGACTCCCCGGCCGTGGACTGGCAGGACATCCTCATCTACCACGCGACGGCGCTCAAGGCGCCCGCGAAGATGCGCGAGCTCGCGCTGTGGATGATGACCTCCTCGATCGGGGCGCGCCTGGTGCGGCTGCGGGAGCCGCTGGCCCTGCACGAGATGACTCCGGCGTACTACACGCGGCACCTGATCCATCCCACCCTGCTGTTCCACGCGCTGGACGACGAGACCGTCCCGCCCGAGCCGAGCCGCCAGCTGGCGGCGATGCGTCCCGACCTCATCGAGTTCGTCCCCGTCGAGGGCGCCTCCCATACCCGCGAGTGGAATCGGGACCCGGTCCGCTACGAGCGCCGCCTCGTGGACTACCTGGTGCGCGTGCTCGACCTGCGGGCTTCGGTGGGAGAGGTCGAGGTGCCGGTGCGCGACCCCGCCGTCCCCGCGCTCGAAGGCTCGATCGGGCTGCGGCTCTGAGCAGCGGTTCCGTGCGGCGGCACCGCCGGCCCCGACTCCGTGCGCCGCTCCGACGGCTCCACTGGCCCGGAGCGCGACTCAGCGCCGTCGATAGCGGGAGATCGTCGCGTGGTGGCCGACGAGCAGCGAGCTGAGCTGCCAGGCCTGGTCGTGCCCGGCTCCGCGCAGCACGCGGGAGGCGGGTCCGCCGACGGTGCGGTGGGAGGTGGAGAAGCACAGCTCGTCCAGGAGACCGGCCGCCGCCAGGCGCCCCAGCGCCGCGGGCCCGCCCTCGGCCTGGACCGCGCGCAGCCCGCGCGCCGCCAGCTCCTGCAGCGCCTGCGACGCCGTGTCCGCGACGATCACCTGCTCCGCCGGGATCCCGGCCCGGCGCGCGGCCTGCTCGGCGACGTCGGAGCCGGTGAGCAGGTAGGTGGGCTGATCCACCTCGATCGACGTCGGCAGCACCCCGCTGCGCGACCAGATCGCCAGGGCCGGCCGCGCGGCCCCGCCCGGCCGACGGGACGGCCGGAGCAGGTCCCCCCGGCCGAGCGGTCGGCGGTAGTCCTCGACCCGCACCGTCTCCGCCCCGACCAGCACCACGTCGGTCAGCGCCCGCAGCACGTCGAAGACGAAGGAGTCCTCGGGATTGCGCAGCGAACCGCTGGTCCCGTCCGCTCCCGCGACCGCCCCGTCGATCGTGGTGTTCATCATCGCCCGCACGTGCACCGACCCCGGGGGCGGCGAGACCGCGTAGAGCTCGGCGAGCAGCCGTGCTCCGGCGGCGTCGGCCGTGACCGGGGTGGGGGTCGGCAGCAGGGCGCTGTCGCGCATCAGCAGGTGCACGGGGACCTCCGTGGTGGGGTGAGGATGTGCTCTCGATCATCGCTCACCGGGGCTGGAGCGGTCGAACCCGCAGGGGCGTGCGGAGCGCCCCTAGACTGACGCCCGTGACCGAAGCACTCAGCGACCGCCGACCGGCCCCCTCCCTCGAGCGACTGCTCGCGGACCTGGTGCCGCCGCCGCGGTTCTCCGAGGCCCGGCTCGAGAACTACGTGCCGGATCCGGCCCATCCCTCCCAGGAGGAGGCCAAGCAGCGGGTGACGGCCTTCGCCGCCGAGCTCGCCGCCCCCCGCGGCGGCTTCCTCGCGAAGCTGCGGCGCCGCAAGTCCGGCCCCGCGCGCGGGATCTACATGGACGGCGGCTTCGGCGTCGGCAAGACCCACCTGCTCACCTCGCTGTTCCACGCGGTCCCGGGGCACCGCGTCTACGGCACCTTCGTGGAGTACACGGACCTGGTGGGGGCGCTGGGCTTCCAGAAGGCGGTCGACCTGCTCGGAGAGTCGGTGCTGGTGTGCATCGACGAGTTCGAGCTCGACGACCCCGGGGACACCCTGCTGATGACCCGGCTGATCCGTGAGCTCTCGGACCGGGGCGTGGCGATCGTCGCGACCTCGAACACGCTGCCCGACGCGCTCGGCGAGGGGCGCTTCGCGGCCCAGGACTTCCTGCGGGAGATCCAGGCGATGGCCGAGCGGTTCGAGGTGCTGCGGATCGACGGCGAGGACTACCGCCGGCGCGACGGCGTCACCGAGATCAGCGCCCTGCCCGAGGCGGAGGTGAGCGAGAGCGCGGCGTCGATGGGCGGCGCCACGCTGGACGGCTTCGACACGCTGCTGGGCCACCTCATCCGGGTCCACCCCTCCCGCTACGGCGCCCTGATCGACGACGTCTCCGCGGCGCACGTCACCGGGATGCACGGCCTCACCCACCATCACGACGCGCTGCGCTTCGTGGTGCTCGTGGACCGGCTCTACGACCGGGAGGTGCCGATGCTCGTCTCGCTCGCCGATGCCGCGGCGGCTCCCGGCGTCCTCGCAGAGCTGTTCTCCGAGGAGCTGCTGCGCAGCGGCTACCGCAAGAAGTACCTGCGCGCCCTGTCACGCCTGGCCTCGCTGACCACCGACGGCGGCGCGCTGCTGCACTCCGGGACGGCCGGCGCCGCGTCCTGACCGCGCGGCGGACTCAGCCGGCGGGCCGCAGCACGACGGCACCCGGCCCGGCCAGCTGCACCGCCCCGTCCTCGCCGCGGCCCACCGCGCCGAAGGAGGCGAGCACCTCCGCGGCGCGGGGCCCCGTCCCGGTCGCGCCCGGCCCGCGGTGGGCGAGGACGGCGAGCGCGCCGCGGCGCAGCAGCACCGTCCCCTCCGCGAGCACCTCGACGGAGGTGGTGCGCAGATCCGGGTCGTGCAGATCCGGGTGCTCGCGTCGCAGGGCGATGAGGGTGCGGTACCAGGCGAGCATCGCCGCGTGAGGGGCCTCCTCCCGCTCCTGCCAGCGCAGGATCGAGGACTCGAAGGTCTCGCGCCGCTGCGGGTCGGGGACCTGCTCGGCCCAGCCCATCGCGGCGAACTCCTCGACGCGCCCGGCGCTCACCAGCGCCCCCAGCTCCGCCTCGTGGTCGGTGAAGTAGGTGAACGGGGTCGAGGCCGCCCACTCCTCGCCCTGGAACAGCATCGGCGTGCCCGGGCCCAGCAGGATCAGCGCGATCGCCGCGGCATGCTGCCCCGCGGAGAGGCCGTGGTGGATCCGGTCCCCGGCGGCGCGGTTGCCCACCTGGTCGTGGTCCTGGAGGAAGGTGACGAAGGAGTGGGCGTCGTAGTCGTCGCTGCCGGGCTCCACCGGCGCACCCCACACCCGTGCACGGAAGCTGGACCAGGTGCCGGCGTGGAGGAACACGCGCGAGAGCACGGCGGCGAGCGCCTCCGCGCTGCCGAAGTCGCCGTAGTAGCCCTCGCGCTCGCCGGTGATCCAGGCGTGCACGCCGTGGTGGACGTCATCGGCCCACTGCATGTCCATGCCGAGGCCGCCCCTCGAGGTCGGCGTGACGGTGGCCGGCTGGTTGCGGTCCGATTCCGCGATCAGCGTGAGCGGCCGCGCAGTCTCCACCTCCCAGTCCGCGACGGCATCCGCCAGCTCGGCGAGCAGGTGGCGGGGGGAGTCGTCGCACAGCTCGTGCACGGCGTCCAGGCGCAGCCCGTCCACGCCCACGTCCACCAGCCACAGCCGGGCGCTGCCCAGCAGGAAGTCGCGCACCTCCCGCGAGCCGGGCTGGTCGAGGTTGATCGCGGAGCCCCACGGGGTGTGGTGCCGGTCGGTGAAATAGGGGCCGAACATGCTCAGATAGTTGCCCGAGGGGCCGAGGTGGTTGTGCACCACGTCGAGCAGGACGGCGAGATCGCGCTCGTGTGCGGCGGCGACGAAGCGGGCCAGGCCGGCGGGACCGCCGTAGGCGGCGTGGGTCCCGTACAGGCCGACGCCGTCGTAGCCCCAGCCGCGGTCCCCGGGGAAGGGAGCGATCGGCAGCAGCTCGACCGCGTCGACGCCGAGCGCGACGAGCTCGTCGAGCCGCTCGATCGCCGAGTCGAAGGTGCCGCCCCGCCCGTCGGGCCCCGGCGTGAACGTGCCCACGTGCAGCTCGTACAGGACGCGGCCGCGCAGGCTGCGTCCCCTCCAGGAGGTCCGGCGGCGCAGCGCCAGCGGGTCCACGACCTCGCTGTCGGCGTGGACGCCGTCCGGCTGGGAGAGGGACCGTGGATCGGGCAGCCACAGCTCCCCGTCGTCGAGGCGGAAGGCGTAGCGGGCGCCGGGCACCGCGGGCACCCCCGGCAGCGCGAACCAGCCGTCGCCGTCGGGCCGCATGGCGTGCTCGCCGCCGTCGATCCGGAGGGTGACCTCCCGGGCCGACGGGGCCCAGACCCGGTAGCGGTCGTAGGCGCGGGCGGTGGGGGAGATGCTCATCGCGCCTCCCCTCGGCCTCCGGCGCGCACCAGCAGCGCGACCGGCCAGTCGTCCAGCAGCGCGGACAGCGCGAGCTGGCCTCCCTCGACCTCCGCCCCGCCGAGCAGGTCCCGCCAGCGGCCGGGCGGCAGGGAGATCCAGGACTCGCCCCAGCCGCCGCGCTGGGCGAGGCCGTGGGCGAGGCGGGTCACGACGGTGACCGCCTCGATCGGTCCGTCGCCGCTCGCGCGGCCGAAGGCGACGGCATGCCCGGTGGTGCTCGCCAGCGGATGGTAGGCGGCCTCGCGGCCCTGGAACAGCTCGGGGCGCTCGCGGCGCAGCACCAGCGCGCGATGGGTCAGCCACAGCTTCTCGTCGCCGAGGCCGTCCGGGCCGGCACCGTCGATCATCCGGGCGAGCCTCGTCGCGTGCGCGGCGTGATCCACCGGGCGGCGGTTGTCCGGGTCCACGAGGGAGAGATCCACGGACTCGTTGCCCTGGTAGACGTCCGGCACGCCCGGCATCGTCAGCTGCACCAGCTTCTGGCCGAGGATCACGCTGCGCTGCGCGGCCGCGGTGCGGCGCGTCCAGTCGGTGAGGATCTCCGCGACCTCCGGCGAGTGCAGCGCAGTGCGCCCGAGCGTGAGCACCTGCTGTTCGTACTCCGGATCCTGCTCCGTCCACGTGGTGCGGCTCTTCGCCTCCCGCATCGCCTTGAGCAGGTAGCCCTCGAGCCGTTCGGCGCTCAGCGGTGCGGCGGCGGACCCGGGCAGCTCCCAGCAGGCGGCGAGGGTCTGCCACAGCAGCAGCTCGATCGCCCCGTCGACCCGGTCGCCGCGGTGCGCGGCGGTCGCCCGGTCGAGATCCTGCACCACCAGCGCCCACTCCATCGGCTGCTCGGTGAGCACCGCGAGCCGGGCGCGCACGTCCTCGCTGCGCTTGGTGTCATGGGTGGACAGGGTGGTCATCGCGTCCGGTCGGGTGCGGGTCATCGACAGGGCGTGATCGTGCAGCTCGTCGGCCTCGACCCCGATCCGGTCCGGGTCGGCCCCCACCTCGTTCACCGCCAGGAAGCGGGTGTAGCGGTAGAAGGCCGTGTCCTCGAGACCCTTGGCGTGCACGGGGCCGCAGGTCTGCGCGAAGCGGACCACCACCTCGTCCCGTTCGAGGCTGCGGGTGCGGCCCGCGCTGCCCACCTCGTCGCCGCACACCAGCGCCACCACCGTCTCCAGGGTCGTCACCAGGTCCTCGTCCTCGCCGAGCCGGGCCCGTGCCCGCGCGGCGGCCTGCTCGATCACCGCCCGCTCGGCGCCGGAGGCCGGCTCGCCCGGCACGATGTAGGCGCGGTAGCGGTCCATCGCCCCCAGGAGCGCGAGGACCACCTTCTGGATGTTCCGCCGCGTGGTGTCCCGCAGCCGGATGTCCTCCTGGCAGATGCGATGGATCAGGGTGGTGAGCCGTTCGATCTCCGCCCACAGGCTGGTGGAGATGATCAGGTCCGTGGACTCCTCGGCCACCTCCTCGAAGGGGCGCAGGTCCCCGGTGCGGCGCTGCCACAGATGGGTCAGCCCGATCACGCCGTGCGGGTCGTGGAACAGCCCGCCCACCCGCCACAGCGCGTCGTAGCCGGTGGTGCCGGCGCAGGGGAAGTCCCCGGGCAGCTGCTCCTCGCCCTCGAGGATCTTCTCCACCACGGTCCACGCCCCGCCCGTGGCGCGCTCGAGGTCGCGCAGGTAGCCGCGCGGATCGGAGAGGCCGTCGGGATGGTCGATCCGGTAGCCGTCGATCACGCCCTCGCCCTGCAGGCGCAGGAGCGTCTGATGGGTTGCGTCGAACACGCCGGGCAGCTCCACCCGCACCGCGGCGAGGGTGTCCACGTCGAAGAACCGCCGGTAGTCCAGCTCGTCGTCGGCGACCTTCCAGTACGCGAGGCGGTACCACTGCCGGTCCAGGAGATCGGCGAGACCCAGATGCTCGGTCCCGGCGGCGAGCGGCAGCACGTGATCGTAGTAGCGCACCACCGGTTCGGTCCGCATCGTGCCATCGGCCTGGGGGACCTGCTCCTCGCCCACGGTGATCTCCCCGTCGGCGAGCACCGCGCCGATGGGACGGCCCAGCACCGGCACGAGCAGGGAGAGCTCGCCGTCGAGGTCGACGTCGAACCACTCGGCGTACGGCGAGCGGGGCCCCTCGCGCAGCACCGACCACAGGGCGCGGTTGTGCCAGATGGGGGTGGGGATCGCCATGTGGTTGGGCACCACGTCGACGATCAGGCCGATGCCGTGCGCGTGGGCGGCGTCGGCGAGGCGGCGCAGCGCCTCCTCCCCGCCGATCTCCGCGCTGATGCGGTCGTGGTCGACCACGTCGTAGCCGTGGGTCGATCCGGGGGCCGCCTGCAGCACGGGGGAGCAGAACACATGGCCCACCCCGAGCCGTGCGAGGTAGGGCATGATCGCCGCGGCGTCGTCGGCCGTGAAGCCGGCGTGCAGCTGCAGGCGGTAGGTGGAGGTGGGGACGGGACGCACGGCGCGCAGGGCACCGGTGGTGGTGGCCGTCTCGCGTCCGCGGGCCGCAGGGCGGGGGCCGGTCTCGGTGCTCACGGGTCGATGCTCTCCTTCGTCACGGCCGCGGTCCGTGGGCACGGTCCGGGGCAGGGCGGATCGTTCTCAGGCGCGGGTGGGGCGGCTCTCCTCGGGGTCGGCGGCCTCCTCGCCCTCCGAGAAGGGCGGTCGCAGCAGGACCAGCAGCGAATGCCCGGGCCGGGTGATGGTCTGCTCGGCGCGGACCTTCTCACCGACGTCGATCGTGCCGCCGGTGCCCAGCTCGACGCGCCATTCCCGGCCGTGGCCGGCCGGCGGCAGAGTGAAGTCCACGGGGTTTCCCGAGGCGTTGAACATGACCAGGGCGGAGTCGTCGACGATCCGCTCCCCGCGCAGGTTCGGCTCCGGGATGGCCGAGCCGTTGAGGAACATCGTCAGGCACTTGTTCTGCGCGTCGTTCCAGTCCTCGTCCGTCATCAGCGCCCCGTCGGTGCCGAGCCATTCGACGTCCGGCAGGTCCGAGTCCGCACCGTCGCGGGCGACGCCCTGCAGGAAGCGCCGGCGGCGGAAGATCGGATGCTCACGGCGCAGCGCGATCATGGCCTGGGTGAACCAGAGCATCTCCATCTGGTCCTGGTCCAGCTCCCAGTGCATCCACGCCAGCTCGTCGTCCTGGCAGTAGGTGTTGTTGTTGCCCTCCTGGGTGCGGCCCATCTCGTCGCCGTGCAGGATCATCGGCACGCCCTGGCTGAGCAGCAGCGTGGCCATGAGGTTCTTCGCCCGCCGCAGCCGCAGCTCCCGCACCTGCGGATCGTCGCTCGGGCCCTCGACGCCGGAGTTCCAGGAGCGGTTGTGGCTCTCGCCGTCGTTGCCGCCCTCGCCGTTCGCCTCGTTGTGGCGGTCGTTGTAGGAGACGAGATCGCGCATCGTGAAGCCGTCGTGCGCGGTGACGAAGTTGATCGAGGCGATGGGGGTGCGACCGGTGTGCTGGTACAGGTCGGAGCTGCCGGCCAGGCGCGAGGTGAAGTCCCCGATCTTGCCCGGCTCGGAGCGGTGGAAGTCCCGCACCGTGTCGCGGTACTTCCCGTTCCACTCCGACCACAGCGGCGGGAATCCGCCCACCTGGTACCCGCCCTCGCCCAGGTCCCACGGCTCGGCGATGAGCTTGACCTGGGAGATGACCGGGTCCTGCTGGATGATGTCGAAGAAGGCGGAGAGGCGGTCCACCTCGTGCAGCTCGCGGGCGAGGGTGGAGGCCAGGTCGAAGCGGAACCCGTCCACGTGCATCTCGGTGACCCAGTAGCGCAGCGAGTCCATGATCAGCTGCAGCACGTGCGGGGTGCGCATCAGCAGCGAGTTCCCGGTGCCGGTGGTGTCGTAGTAGTGGGCCCTGTCCTCCTCCACCAGGCGGTAGTACGCGGCGTTGTCGATGCCCCGGAAGCACAGGGTGGGGCCCAGGTGGTTGCCCTCGGCGGTGTGGTTGTAGACCACGTCGAGGATCACCTCGATGCCGGCTTCGTGGAGGTTCTTCACCATCTGCTTGAACTCCTGGACCTGCTGGCCCAGCTGCCCGCCGTAGGCGTACTCGTTGTGCGGGGCGAAGAAGCCGATCGTGTTGTAGCCCCAGTAGTTGCGCAGCCCCTTCTCCACCAGGTGCCCGTCCTGCACGAACTGGTGCACCGGCATCAGCTCGACGGCGGTGACCCCGAGCTCCGTGAGGTGCTCGATGATCGCCGGGTGGCCCATCGCGACGTAGGTGCCGCGGATGTTCTCGTCGATGTCCGGATGGAGCATCGTCAGGCCCTTGACGTGCGCCTCGTAGATCACCGTGTCGTGGTACTCATGGGCCGGCGGGTGGTCGTTGCCCCAGTCGAAGAACGGGGAGACCACCACCGAGTGCATGGTGTGCTCGGCGGAGTCCTCCGTGTTGCGGGACTCGGGGTCCTCGAAGTCGTAGCTGTACAGCGACGGGTGATTGCTCGCCATCCCGGCGATCGCCTTCGCGTAGGGGTCCAGCAGCAGCTTCGAGGGGTCGCAGCGGTGCCCGGCTCCCGGATCGTACGGGCCGTGCACCCGGTAGCCGTACCGCTGGCCGGGCTGCACCGCCGGCAGGTAGACGTGCCACACGTAGGCGTCGACCTCGGTGATCTCGACCCGGCGCTCCGTGCCGTCCTCGTCGATCAGGCACAGCTCGACACGCTCCGCCACTTCCGAGAAGAGGGCGAAGTTGGTGCCCGAGCCGTCGAAGGTGGCGCCCAGGGGGTAGGACTGTCCGGTCCAGATCTGCATGGGGCCAGAGTAGACGCACCCTCAGCCCACGGCGCCGTGACCGGAAGAACAGTGGGGCCCGGTCCCGGGAGGGCAGTCGCGCCGGGCCCCGGGAGGAGGGCGGGGCCGGGACCGGGAGGATGACGCCGGACGCGGGCGAACGGCGGTGCCGGGAGGCCGTCTCCGGAGGGCGCCGGGAACGACGAAGGCCCCCTCGCTGCTGCGAGAGGGCCTGTGTGGGTGGGCGATACTGGGTTCGAACCAGTGACCTCTTCCGTGTCAGGGAAGCGCGCTACCGCTGCGCCAATCGCCCGGTGCGTCCGAGGACGCGGGGGAGGGGATGGAGCGGACGACCGGATTCGAACCGGCGACCCTCACCTTGGCAAGGTGATGCTCTACCAACTGAGCTACGTCCGCACATCGGCTGGGCCGACGGAGGAACACGATATGCGCCCCCGACCGGCGGCGCAAATGCAGAAGCCCCACAGTGTCCGAGGTCACCGCAGGGGTCGGGGTGTTCGCGCACGCAGCGCCTGGGGTCGGGTGCGCGTCCCGTCGCCGGAGCCCGGCCGATGTGGCCTGCGGGCCGGCGGCTCAGGGGGTCGACGGTGGCGCGGGACGACGAAGATCTTGGCGTGGGGCGACGAAGATCTTGTCGCCTGCGTGACCTCAACCCCGTATACGGGCCGAGGACACGTAGGCGACAAGAAGTTCGCTCCTGGGTGCCGTGATCGAAGTTCGCTCCTGGGCGCCGGGGTTCCGGTTGCGCGGCAGGGGTGTCGCGGTGGGAGGAGAGGAGGGTGTGTGACGCAGGGGAGCCTGCGTGGTGGGGCAGGCGGTGGGGAGGGGCGGCCACTGCGCTCCGTCGCCAGCAGGACGTACGTCACACCGGATCTGGTGCAAGCGCCCCGCGAGACCGTGTAAGCTTCTTCAAGTCCACTCGAGAGGGTGGCCAGCACCTTCGGGCGATTGGCGCAGGGGTAGCGCGCTTCCTTCACACGGAAGAGGTCACTGGTTCGATCCCAGTATCGCCCACGCAGGATCCACCGGATCCCTGTCATGCGGACGTAGCTCAGTTGGTAGAGCATCACCTTGCCAAGGTGAGGGTCGCCGGTTCGAATCCGGTCGTCCGCTCCGAGGGGCGGCGCGCTCGACGACTCGTCGGGAGCGCCGTTTCACATGGATGCGGAAGCATTCGTGGTGGGTTGGCCGAGAGGCGAGGCAACGGCCTGCAAAGCCGTGTACACGGGTTCGAATCCCGTACCCACCTCCGTCGGCGCCGCACAGCGCCGCACGGGCGATTGGCGCAGCGGTAGCGCGCTTCCCTGACACGGAAGAGGTCACTGGTTCGAACCCAGTATCGCCCACCCCGAGAAGAGCCCCGGTCCCCGCGGACCGGGGCTCTTCGGCCTCCGCGGCCCGGTTCGGCGCACGGCGCGTGCCCGGATACCATCGCCCGTGGAGCCGGCATCGTCGGCCGGCTCGACCCGACCCCACAAGGAGCACCCCGTGGCCCAGATCGCCATCACCCTCGACGGATCGTCCCAGCAGCTCGCGGAGGGGACCACGGGCACCGAGGTCTTCGCCGGCACCGCGACGATCGTCGCCCTGCGCATCGACGGCGAGCTGCGCGACCTGGACACCGTGCTCGCCGAGGGCCAGAGCGTCGAGGGCGTCGACATCTCCAGCCCGGACGGCCTGTCGATCCTGCGCCACAGCGCCGCCCATGTGCTCGCCCAGGCCGTGCAGAAGACCAATCCCGAGGCGAAGCTCGGCATCGGCCCGCCCATCACCGACGGCTTCTACTACGACTTCGACGTCGCCGAGCCGTTCACCCCCGAGTCCCTCAAGGCGCTCGAGAAGGAGATGCACCGGATCATCAAGTCCGGGCAGCGCTTCGTCCGCCGCGAGATCAGCGACGACGCGGCCCGCGCCGAGGAGGCCTCCGAGCCGTACAAGCTCGAGCTGATCGGGCTGAAGTCCACCGCCGAGGACGCCGCCGAGGGCGCGAGCGTCGAGGTGGGCGAGGGCGGTCTGACCATGTACGACAACGTCGACAAGAAGGGCCAGACCGTCTGGACGGACCTGTGCCGCGGCCCGCACCTGCCCACCACCAAGCTCATCGGCAACGGGTTCGCGCTCACCCGCTCCGCGGCCGCCTACTGGCGCGGCAGCGAGAAGAACCCGATGCTGCAGCGGATCTACGGCACCGCCTGGCCCACCAAGGAGGAGCTGCGCGCCCATCAGGAGCGGATCGCCGAGGCCGAGCGCCGCGATCACCGCCGCCTGGGCAGCGAGCTGGACCTGTTCTCCTTCCCGGACGAGATCGGCTCAGGGCTGCCGGTGTTCCACCCCAAGGGGGCGATGGTCAAGATGGAGATGGAGGACTACTCCCGCCGTCGCCACGTCGAGGCCGGCTACTCCTTCGTCTCCAGCCCCCACATCACGAAGAAGAACCTCTTCGAGACCTCGCGGCACCTCGAGTGGTACGCCGAGGGGATGTACCCCCCGATGCACGTGGACGAGGAGCGCGACGACGAGGGCAACATCACCCGGCAGGGCCAGGACTACTACCTCAAGCCCATGAACTGCCCGATGCACAACCTCGTCTACCGCTCCCGCGGCCGCTCCTACCGCGAGCTGCCGCTGCGGCTGTTCGAGTTCGGCACCGTGTACCGCTACGAGAAGTCCGGCGTGGTGCACGGCCTGACCCGCGCCCGCGGCTTCACCCAGGACGACGCGCACATCTACACCACCCGCGAGCAGATGAAGGAGGAGCTGACGAGCCTGCTCGGCTTCGTGCTGGATCTGCTGCGCGACTACGGCCTGGACGACTTCTACCTCGAGCTGTCCACCCGCGACCCGGAGAAGTCCGTCGGCGACGAGACCACCTGGGACGAGGCGACCCGCACCCTGGAGGAGGTCGCCACCGAGTCCGGGCTCGAGCTGGTCCCCGATCCCGGCGGCGCCGCCTTCTACGGACCGAAGATCTCCGTGCAGGCGAAGGACGCGATCGGGCGCACCTGGCAGCTGTCCACCATCCAGCTCGACTTCTTCGAGCCGGAGCTGTTCGAGCTGGAGTACACCGCGCCCGATGGCTCCCGGCAGCGCCCGGTGATGATCCACCGCGCCCTGTTCGGCTCGATCGAGCGCTTCTTCGGCGTGCTGCTCGAGCACTACGCCGGCGCCTTCCCGGTCTGGCTCGCCCCGGTACAGGTGGTGGGCGTCCCGGTCGCCGCCGAGTACGTGCCCTACCTCGAGGAGGTCGCCGCGAAGCTGCGTGCCCACGGGGTGCGCGTCGAGGTCGACTCCTCCGACGACCGGATGCAGAAGAAGATCCGCACCCACACCAAGGAGAAGGTGCCCTACCTGCTCATCGCCGGCGGCGAGGACCAGGCCCACGGCGCGGTCTCCTTCCGCATGCGCGACGGCAGCCAGGACAACGGCATCGACGTCGACGCGGCGGTCGATCGCATCGTCACCGCGATCCGCGACAAGGCGCAGGTGTGACCCGGCGGCCCGAGCTCCCCGATGGCGTCGAGGACGCCCGCGACTTCGCGGGCGTCCCCGACGACGCCGAACGGCTCTGGACCCCGCACCGGATGGCGTACATCGGCGGGGAGAACAAGCCGGAGGATCCGCACGACGACGAGCAGTGCCCGTTCTGCGCCGCACCGCGGCGCACCGACGAGGAATCGCTGATCGTCCACCGCGGCGAGAGCGCCTACGTGATCCTGAACCTGTACCCGTACAACTCCGGTCACCTGCTGGTGTGCCCCTACCGGCACGTCTCGGACTACACGGATCTGGACGAGGCCGAGGTGCTCGAGGTCGCCGAGCTCACCCGCACCGCGATGCGCGTGATCCGTGAGGTCTCGCAGCCGCGCGGCTTCAACCTGGGCATGAACCAGGGGGAGGTGGCCGGGGCGGGCATCGCCGCCCACCTGCACCAGCACGTCGTGCCGCGCTGGCCGGGGGACGCGAACTTCCTGCCGATCGTGGCGCGCACCAAGGCCGTGCCGATCCTGCTGGCGGACACCCGCCGGCTGTATGCGGACGCCTGGCCCTGAGCTAGCATGACCGGGCCCCGACCGGGCGGCGCCCGCAGGTGAGACGGACGTCCCGGGAGGGAGCGCACCGACCGGGGAGAGGCAGGACTGGGAGCGATGAGCACGACCGGGATCCCGCCGCGCCCCGCCCCCGCGCACCCCGCCTCGGCGGACCCCGTCCCCGCGCGCCCCGACGCCGGCTCCTACGGCTACGACATCGAGCGCGTGGACCCGCGCGCCCCCGGCCGCCTCGGCGACGCGGGGCCTGCGCGCCGGGGCCGTCGCCGCCCCTGGCTGCGCTGGGCCTCCTTCGGGGTGTCCTTCCTGCTGCTCGCGCTCGCTGCGGTGGTGGTGGGTCTCTACGTCATCCTCCCGCTCGGGATCGGCACGTCGCTGGTGGCCTTCACCGCCGCACTGGTGCCGGTGGCGATGGTCCTCGCCGCGGTGTGGTGGCTGGACCGCTACACCCCGCAGCCGCGGATATCGCTGCTCTACGCCTTCGGCTGGGGAGCGATCGGCTCCGTGCTGCTCACCCTCTTCTTCGGCACGTTCTTCGATGCGTGGATCTCCCCGCCCGAGGAGACGGCGGCGATCGACGAGTTCCTCGGCGCGGTCGTGCAGGCGCCCGTGATCGAGGAGGGGATGAAGTCCCTGGGGCTCATCGGGCTGCTCATCTGGGGGCGCCGGTACATCTCCGGTCCGCTGGACGGGGTGGTCTATGCGGCGCTGATCGCCGGGGGCTTCGCCTTCACCGAGAACATCCTCTACTTCGGCAGCTCCTTCCACCAGGCGCAGGCCGCGGGCGAGGTCGACGTCTTCTGGCAGACCTTCTTCCTGCGGGGCGTGCTCTCCCCCTTCGCGCACGTCTCCTTCACCTCGCTGTGCGGGCTGGGGCTGGGGATCGCCGCCGAGCGGCGCTCGCTGATGCTGTACTTCGGTCTCGGCCTGGGCGGGCTCTCGCTGGGCATGGTGCTGCACGCGGTGTGGAACGGCTCGGCCTTCCTCCTGCCCGTGGACCCGGAGGCGCCGCTGGCCGGGTTCCTGCGCTACTACGTCAGCGTCCAGGTGCCGATCTTCGTGCTGCTCGTCGCGATCGTGCTGTTCCTGCGGCTGCGGGAGAAGCGGATCCTGCGCCGCCAGCTGTCCGAGTACGGGCGCGCGGGCTGGTTCTCCCCGGACGAGGTGGAGATGCTGGTCTCGATGCGCGGGCGCCGGCGCGCCGAGGCCTGGGCGGTGCGGCACGGCGCGGTGGCGCGCATGGGCATGCGCCATCTGATCCGCTCCGCGGTCGCGCTCGGGATGGAGCGTCACGGCGTGCTGTTCGGGAAGCCGACGGCGAAGACCCGCGCCCGGGAGCGCGAGCTGCTCGAGATGATCACCGCCGATCGTCGGCTGATCGGCGCGCTCACCACACCCGTCGTGCGCGGCTGAACCCCGCCCGTCGTGCGCCCTCGTCCAGGGTGCGGCCCGACCAGCCCTTAGACTGGGGCGGCAATCGGCCGCCGGACGGCGGCAGAGTCGGGAGGAGAGAGATGGCCGGGCATTCCAAGTGGGCGACCACGAAGCACAAGAAGGCTGCCCTCGATGCCAAGCGGGGCAAGCTGTTCGCCAAGCTGGTCAAGAACATCGAGGTCGCGGCGCGCATGGGCGGCCCCGACCCGGCCGGCAACCCCACTCTCTTCGACGCGATCCAGAAGGCGAAGAAGACCTCGGTCCCCAACGACAACATCGACCGCGCCGTCAAGCGCGGCGGCGGGCTCGACGGCGGGGGCGTCGACTACGAGACGCTGATGTACGAGGGCTACGCCCCCGGCGGCGTCGCCGTGCTGGTCGAGTGCCTCACCGACAACAAGAACCGCGCCGTCTCCGAGGTGCGCCTGGCCTTCAACCGCAACGGCGGCAACATGGCGGACTCCGGCTCGGTGGCCTACCTCTTCGAGCGCAAGGGCGTCGTGACCGTCACGAAGGGCGAGCACAGCGAGGACGACCTGCTCGAGGTGGTGCTCGACGCGGGCGCCGAGGAGATCAACGACGAGGGCGAGGCCTTCGAGATCCTGTCCGAGGCGACCGACGTGGTCGCCGTGCGCACGGCCCTGCAGGAGGCCGGCGTCGACTACGACAGCGCCGAGGCGCAGTTCGTGCCCACGATGCGCACCCCCGTCGACCTCGACGGCGCGCACAAGGCGCTGCGCCTCATCGAGGCGCTCGAGGACAGCGACGACGTGCAGAACGTGTACTCCAACCTGGACATCCCCGACGACGTCGCGGCGCAGCTCGCGGACGCGGACGAGGAATGATCCCTGCGGACGGCGCGGCCGCCCCGGTCGGGACCGCGCCGTCCTCCCGGAGGAGCCGACGATGACCACCATGCGCGTGCTCGGCGTCGACCCGGGCCTGACCCGCTGCGGGATCGGCGTGGTCGACGCCCTCGGCGGGCGGCGCGCCCGGCTCGTGCACGCCGGGGTGCTCCGCTCGGAATCCGACGCCCCGCTGGACCAGCGGCTGCTGACCATCGCGCGCGGTCTGCGCGCAGCGCTCGAGGAGTTCGGACCGGACGCGGTCGCCGTCGAGCGGGTCTTCAGCCAGAACAACATCTCCACGGTCATGGGCACCGCCCAGGTCTCCGGCATCGCGCTGCTCGAGGCCGCGGAGCGCGGCATCCCGGCGGCGATGCACACGCCGTCCGAGGTGAAGGCCGCCGTGACCGGCAGCGGCCGGGCCGACAAGAAGCAGATCCAGACGATGCTGGTCAAACTCCTGGGGCTCGATGCCGCCCCGCAGCCGGCCGACGCCGCGGACGCGGTGGCGATCGCGCTGACCCAGCTGTGGCGCGGGCCGGGCCCGGTGGCGCTGGACTCCAGCGGCGGCGCCCGCACCAGCGCGCAGGCGATCTGGGCCCGCGCCGAGCAGCAGGCACGACGCGCCCGGGAACGTTCCACCTCCCGGCACTGATCGAACAGGTGTTCTAGGCTGGTCGCGTGATCGCATCCCTGACCGGGCGTGTCGCCCGCATCGACCTCGACTCCCTCGTGCTCGAGGTGGGCGGCATCGGCTACCTCGTCCGCACCACCCCGCAGGCGCTGAGCGCCACCCGCCACGGGGCCGAGCTGACCCTGCACACCGAGCTGGTGGTGCGCGAGGACTCGATGACCCTCTTCGGCTTCCCCCAGCTCGAGGAGGCCGAGACCTTCCGCATCGTGCAGTCCGTCTCCGGCATCGGGCCGCGCACGGCGCTCGCGGTGCTCGCGGTGCTCGAGCCCGAGGAGCTGCGCCGCGCGGTCGCCGAGCAGGACGCGAAGACCATCACCCGCACCCCCGGCATCGGGCCGAAGGTCGCCGGCCGCATGCTGCTCGAGCTGGGCGGCAAGCTGCCCGCCCCGGCGTCCCTCTCGGCCGTCCCCGGCACCCCCGCGGCGGAGGCGCCGGCCACGCCGAGCGGCGCCGACGCCGATGTGGTCGAGGCCCTCGTCGGTCTCGGCTGGGCGGAGAAGGCGGCGCTCAAGGCGGTCGAGTCGGCCCGCGCCGATGACGGTGCGGAGCTGGATTCCGCCGAGCTGCTGCGCCGGGCGCTGCGCGGGCTGGGAGGGAACCGATGACGGGCGAGCCGACCGCCGATGCCGAGAGCCCCTCGGTGACGAGTCCGGAGGCGGTGCCGCCGGAGCGCACCGCGGAGGCGGCCCTGCGGCCGCGCCGGCTCGACGAGTTCGTCGGCCAGCAGGTGGTGCGCGATCAGCTCTCGCTGGTCCTGGACGCCGCCTCGGCGCGGGGCCGCGCCCCCGAGCACATGCTGCTCTCCGGCCCGCCCGGGCTCGGGAAGACGACCCTCGCGATGATCATCGCCGCGGAGCTGTCGGTGCCGCTGCGGATCACCTCGGGGCCGGCGATCCAGCACGCCGGGGATCTCGCCGCCATCCTCTCCTCGCTCGACGAGGGCGAGGTGCTGTTCATCGACGAGATCCATCGCCTGGCCCGCCCCGCCGAGGAGATGCTCTACATCGCGATGGAGGACTTCCGGGTCGACGTCGTGGTGGGCAAGGGAGTCGGAGCCACCTCGATCCCGCTGGACCTGCCGCCGTTCACCGCCGTCGGTGCCACCACCCGCGCCGGCCTGCTGCCGGCACCGCTCCGCGACCGCTTCGGCTTCATCGGCCACCTCGACTTCTACGGCGCCCAGGAGCTGCGGGAAGTCGTCCACCGCTCCGCCGCGCGGCTCGAGGTCGAGCTCGACGAACCGGCGGCCGTGGAGATCTCCACCCGGTCGCGGGGCACGCCGCGCATCGCCAACCGGCTGCTGCGGCGGGTGCGGGACTGGGCCCAGGTGCGAGGCAGCGGCCGACTGGATCTCGCCGCCGCGAAGGAGGCGCTGCGCGTCTACGAGGTCGACGAGCGCGGCCTGGACCGACTCGACCGGGCCGTTCTCTCCGCCCTGTGCGGGCGCTTCTCCGGCGGGCCGGTGGGCCTGTCCACCCTCGCCGTGGCGGTGGGGGAGGAGACCGAGACCGTGGAGACCATGGTCGAGCCGTACCTGGTGCGCGAGGGCTTCCTGCTGCGCACCCCGCGGGGGCGGGCCGCGGCGCCGGCGGCGTGGACCCATCTGGGCCTCGAACCGCCCGAGGGGCCGGAGGGCACCGCCCCGATGCTCGGCAGGTTCTGAGCGGGTTCCGATCCTCACGCCCTCGCTGGGAGGACCGCGGGATCTCGGCGGGTACAGTGGTGCGGTCAGTCGTCCGCGGCGGCGCCGGATCCGTGCAAGCAGCACGGAGGAGGGGCCGTCCGCCGAAAGGAACCCCGTGGAACTCCTTCCCCTCCTGCTCATCTTCGCCGTGATGATGCTGCCCCTGCTGTTCTTGTCCAGCCGCCAGAAGAAGATGCAACAGAAGCAGCTGGAGCTCGTGCGTCAGCTGGGCGTCGGCGACGAGGTGCGCACGCACTCGGGCTTCTTCGGCCTGATCGTCGAGGCGTACGACGACGTCGTCGTCCTCGAGTCCGAGGATGGCACCCAGACCAAGTGGTCCCGCCAGGCCATCGCGCAGCAGGTCGACCCGGTCGATCCCGAGGGCGAGGCGTCCGACGATCTCGCCGAGGGCGAGGCGGACGATGCCGGCATCCCCGGCGTCACCGTGTCCGAGGACACGCCCGCCGAGGACGATCCGCGCCGCGACCGGCTCTGACCCCGGCGAGCACACCACCTGCTGCGGGCCCCTCCCGGCCCGCGCTCCCGAGGTGCGGCCGCACGCCGCCTGCCCCGGGCCGCCCCGACCGTCCGCCATCCTGAGGAACTTCGCATCATGCCCGCACGTCGCATCGCCCTGGCGGCCCTCGCGGTGCTGATCCTGCTGCTGGGCGGCGGGATCGGTGCCGGAGTCTCGAAGGGCGGCTGGGAGCCGGCTCCCAAGCTCGCCCTCGACCTCGAGGGCGGCACCCAGATCATCCTGCAGGCGCAGTCGCGCGACGGCTCCGCGATCGACTCCGCCGCGATGGAGCAGGCCCGGCAGATCATGAGCCAGCGCATCAACGCGATGGGCGTGGCGGAGACAGAGATCACCGTGCAGGGCGGCACGAACATCGTCATCGACGTGCCCGGCCAGCTCGACCAGGCGACCTCCCAGGCGATCCGGCAGACGGCGGCGATGTCGTTCCGCCCCGTGCTGGCGATGATCGCTCCCGAGGGCGCGGAGGAGGCGCAGCCCTCCGACGGCGGCGGCGAGGCCTCGGACGGCGGGGGAGAGGCCGCGGAGCCCTCCGATGCGGGAGGGGGCGCCGATGAGGAGACCTCCGAGGAGCCCGCCGACCCCTCGCAGCACGTCTTCGACGGGCTCGTCGGCGAGGATCCGGACTCGGCGCCGTCGGCCGCCCCGGCCGAGGGCGAGCTGCCCTATCCGGCCTGGGCCATGGACTGGCTCACGCCCGAGATCGAGTCCGAGCTGATGAGCGCCGACTGCGTCGACCCCGCGGCGCAGCAGGAGAAGGTCGCCGACGCGGCGGCCGATGAGCCCGTGGTCGCCTGCGACCCGGACGGCTCGGTGAAGTACCTGCTGGGGCCCGAGGTCGTCGCCGGTGCTGCGATCGCGAGCTCCTCGGTCTCCGCCGACGTCACCCCCACCGGTCAGGCCACCGGCTACTACGTGGTGAACATGGGCTTCACCGGGGAGGGCGGTCAGGCCTTCGGCGAGATGACCACCGCGCTCTACAACGGCGAGGGCGCCACCGGCGCCTTCGGGATCGTCCTGGACGGCCTGGTGATCTCCGCTCCCGAGGTGCAGGGCGCGACCACCAACGGCGAGGCCCAGATCTCCGGCAACTTCTCCCAGGAGGAGGCGAGCCAGCTCTCCGACCAGCTGCGCTTCGGCGCCCTGCCCCTCGAGTTCGAGGTCGCCTCCGAGCAGCAGATCTCGGCGACGCTCGGCGCGGACCAGCTCGAGATGGGCATGATCGCCGGCCTCATCGGGCTCGCGCTCGTGGTCCTCTACGCGGTGGGCCAGTACCGGCTGCTCGCGATGGTGACCACGGCGAGCCTGGCCATCATGGGGCTGCTCACCTACGGCACGCTCACCGTCCTGTCGAACATCCCCGAGATCGGGTACCGGCTCTCGCTCGCGGGGGTGGTCGGGCTGATCGTGGCGATCGCGTTCACTGCGGACTCCTTCATCGTGTACTTCGAGAGGGTGCGGGACGAGATCCGCGAGGGCAGGGGGATCGTCGCCGCGGTCGACCACGGCTGGGATCGCGCCAAGCGCACCATCCTCGCCTCCGATGCTGTCAACCTCATCGCCGCAGTGGTGCTGTATCTGCTGTCCACCGGCGGCGTGCGCGGCTTCGCCTTCGTGCTCGGCCTGACCACCGTCCTCGATCTGGTCGTCGTGTTCCTGTTCACGCACCCGGTGCTGCAGGCGCTGGTGCGCACCCGCTTCTTCGGCAAGGGGCACCCGCTCAGCGGCCTGGACCCGGCGCGGCTCGACCGCGACGTGCCGGCCTACGCCGGCCGGGGCCGGGTGCGCCCCGTCGGCCAGCGTGGCGGGCTCGCCGCGGAGGACCCCGCCCTCGGGGGGCGCGAGCCGATCGCGGTGCGCCGCGCCCGGCTCGAACGGGAGGCCGCCGCCCGCGCCGCAGCCGACGGCCCGGGCTCTGCCGACGGTCCTGAGCCCGAGGACGGTCCTGAGCCCGAGGACGGTCCTGAACCCACGGATGGCCCCGATCCTGCGGGCGGTCCTGGATCCGCCGAGGGCGCCGACGGACCCGACGGCGCCGACGACACCGAGGAGCAGAGCCGATGACCGCGTCCTTCGCCCGCTTCGGCAACGACCTCCACGCGGGGCGGCGCATCGTCCCGATCGTCACCCGGCGGCGGGTCTGGTATCTCTTCAGCCTCGCCCTGGTGGTGCTGCTGGCCGTCGGATCCGTGCTGCGCGGGCCGAATCTCGGCATCGAGTTCACCGGCGGCTCGGAGTTCCAGATCGCCGGCGTGAGCGACACCGAGCAGACCTCCGCCCGTGACGTGGTGCGCGACCACCTGCCGGGGAACGAGCCGAAGATCACCGTGCTGGGCGGCAGCACGCTGCGCGTGCAGACCGAGGAGCTGGACTCGGACGAGACCGCCGCCCTCGCGAGCGATCTGGCCGGCGCCTACGACGTCTCCTCCGACGCGGTCTCGACCTCGTACATCGGCCCGGTGTGGAGCGGCGACGTCACCCAGAAGATGCTCCGCGGCGTGATCGTGTTCCTGGCGCTCGTGGCCGGGATGATGGCGCTGTACTTCCGCAACCTCAAGGCCTCGCTCGCGGCGATGAGCGCCCTGATCCACGACATGCTCGTCACCGTCGGCGTCTACCTGGTGGTGGGCTTCGAGATCACCCCCGGCACGGTGATCGGCTTCCTCACCGTCATGGGCTACTCGCTGTACGACACGATCGTGGTCTTCGACAAGGTGCGCGAGAACACCGCCGGCCTGAGGCGGCAGACCCGCACCACCTTCGCCGACGAGGTGGAGCGCGCCGCCAACCAGACGCTCGTGCGCTCGATCAACACCTCCGTCGTCGCGCTGCTCCCGGTGGGCTCGATCCTCGCGATCGGGGCCTTCCTGCTGGGCGCCGGGACGCTCAAGGACATCTCCCTGGCCCTGTTCATCGGCATCATCGCGGGCACCTACTCCTCGATCTTCCTCGCCCCGGGCTTCCTCGTGGACCTGCGCCGGCGCGAGAGCGAGATCGCCGCGCACACCGACCGGGTGCTCCGCGCGCGCCGCGGGGAGGAGAGCCCCGAGAGCGCGGAGGATGCCGAGCAGCCCGCCGACGAGGGCGCGGCCGGCACCGATGCGCACACCGCCGGCGGCCGCCGGCGGCGCACCATCCACCGAGGAAGCCGATGACCGACACCGTCCCCACCCGCGCTCGGATCGACGCGCTGCGCCGCACGCACATCGCCGAGTACCCCGACTTCCCCACCCCCGGGGTGCTGTTCCGCGACATCACCCCGCTGCTGCGGGACGCGGCCGCGCTGCGCGAGATCATCCAGCACTGGAAGACGCTGCTGCCCGAGGGTGTCGAGTACATCGTCGGCACGGAGGCACGGGGCTTCGTGCTCGGTGCGCCGCTGGCCTATGAGATCGGGGCAGGGTTCATCCCCGTGCGCAAGGCAGGGAAGCTGCCCGGGCGCCCCGCCGCGCTGCGCTACGACCTCGAGTACGGGAGCGCCGAGATCGAGATCCCGGAGAACTCCCTGCCGGCCGGTGCCCGCACGCTGCTGGTCGACGACCTCCTGGCCACCGGCGGCACCGCGGCGGCCACCCTCGAGCTGACCCGCCGCTTCGGGGTCGAGGTGCTCGGGGCGACCTTCCTCCTCGAGCTCGCCGGCCTGGGCGGGCGCGAGCAGCTGCCGGATGTGCCGCTCTCGGCCGTGTGGACGATCGAGAACTGACGGCGGCAGGGGAGGGCACGCCGTCCGGGAACGGGTCCGGGCCGATGGTGACCGGCGCGTAGACTGGCCCGACGAGCCAGGAGGTGTGCATGTCGCAGGAGTCCTCTTCCCCGCCCTCGGGGGCGTCCGTCCCGTCGGGTGGCGAGCACCGTGCGCCCGCACCGGCTCCCGCCCCCGCGGCGAAGAGCCCCGCCACGCCGAAGAGCCCCTCGACGGCGCCGCGGAGGAACCGTTCGCGGCTGTCCTTCTTCACCTCCCGCAGCGGCCCCACGGTCGATCCGCTGCTCGCTCCGCTGCTGGAGACGATGACGGCGATCAGCCCCAAGGAGAGCCCGGAGCTCGTGCGCCGGGCGTACACCGTCGCGGAGAAGGCGCATCGCGGGCAGACCCGAAAGAGCGGGGACCCGTACATCACCCATCCGGTCTCGGTCGCCACGATCCTCGCCGAGCTCGGCTCTCCGGCCGAGGTGATCGCCGCCGCGCTCCTGCACGACACGGTCGAGGACACCGACTACTCGCTCGAGCGGCTGCGCGCCGAGTTCGGCGAGGTGATCGCCGTGATGGTCGACGGCGTCACGAAGCTCGACAAGGTCACCTACGGCGAGGCCGCGCAGGCGGAGACCGTCCGCAAGATGATCGTCGCGATGAGCCGCGACGTGCGGGTGCTGCTGATCAAGCTGGCCGACCGGCTGCACAACGCGCGCACCTGGAAGTACGTCCCGGCCGCCTCCGCCGAGCGGAAGGCGAAGGAGACCCTCGAGATCTACGCGCCGCTGGCGCATCGGCTCGGGCTGAACACCATGAAGTGGGAGCTCGAGGACCGCTCCTTCCAGGTGCTCTATCCGAAGGTGTACGAGGAGATCGTCTCCCTCGTCGCGCAGCACGCGCCCGCCCGGGAGCAGTACCTCTCCACCGTCTCGTCCCAGATCAACGAGGACCTCCGCAAGGCGCGCATCAAGGCCGAGGTCACCGGGCGGCCCAAGCACTACTACTCGATCTACCAGAAGATGATCGTGCGCGGCCGCGACTTCTCCGACATCTACGACCTGGTGGGCGTGCGGGTCCTGGTGGACACGGTGCGCGACTGCTACGCCGTGCTGGGCACCCTGCACGCCCGCTGGTCCCCGGTCCAGGGCCGGTTCAAGGACTACATCGCCCTGCCGAAGTTCAACCTGTACCAGTCTCTGCACACCACGGTGATCGGCCCCACCGGCAAACCGGTCGAGGTGCAGATCCGCACCCGGGAGATGCACCGCCGGGCGGAGTACGGCGTCGCGGCGCACTGGAAGTACAAGGCGATGTCCGCCAACCCGGGCGGCGCCGACGCCGCCCCGGTCACCAACGACGCGGCCTGGCTGCGTCAGCTCATGGACTGGCAGAAGGAGACCACGGACTCGGGGGAGTTCCTCGACTCGCTGCGCTTCGAGATCAACACGCAGGAGGTCTACGTCTTCACCCCGAAGGGGGACGTGCTGGCCCTGCCGCAGGGAGCCACGCCCGTGGACTTCGCCTACTCGGTGCACACCGAGGTGGGCCATCGCACCATCGGGGCGCGCGTGAACGGGCGGCTCGTCTCCCTCGAGTCGACCCTCTCCACCGGGGACGTGGTCGAGGTGTTCACCTCGAAGTCCGACGACGCCGGCCCCAGCCGCGACTGGCTCGGCTTCGTGAGGTCCCCGCGCGCACGCAGCAAGATCCGGCACTGGTTCTCCAAGGAGCGCCGCGAAGAGGCGCTCGAGAAGGGCAAGGAGGAGCTCGCCAAGGCGCTGCGCCGGCAGGACCTCCCGATGCGTCGCCTGCTGACCCATGACACCCTCGCCACGGTCGCGGACGATCTGAACCTCAATTCGGTCGATGCCCTGTACACCTCGATCGGGGAGGGGCACACGGGGGCGCAGCACGTGGTCGAGAAGCTGCGCGCCTCCTTCGGCGGCTCCGACGGCGCGGAGGAGGATCTCGCCGAGATCACCCTCCCCTCCCGCGTGCGATCGCATGCCGGACGCGTCGAGCGGCATGCCTCCGAGACGGATCAGGGCGTGATCGTCGACGGGCACTCCGATCTGTGGGTCAAGCTCGCCAAGTGCTGCGCTCCCGTGCCGGGAGATCCGATCATCGGCTTCATCACCCGCGGCTCGGGGATCTCCGTGCACCACGAGACGTGCACGAATGCGATACAGCTGAGCGAACAGCAGCCGGACCGGATCGTCGACGTCTCCTGGTCGGGTCGTCACAGCACCGCGTACCTCGTGCACATCAAGGTCGAGGCCCTGGACCGGCCGCGGCTGCTCACCGATCTCGCGATGGTCATCGCCGAGCAGCAGGTGAACCTGCAGTCCGCCTCCGCCCAGTCCAACACCGACCGTCTGGCCACGAGCTTCTTCTCCTTCGAGCTGGCCGATCCCTCGCATCTGCAGTCCGTCCTGGGGCAGGTGCGCAGGATCGAGGGCGTGTACGACGTCTACCGGGTCACGGCCGACGGCAAGCCCGTGGGGGCCGCCGCCCCGCTCACCGCCCGCTGACACCCCGCACCGCTCACCGCGCCCCGGGCGACCGGCATCCGCTCGCGGCGCCCGGCGCTCACGGCTCCCTGCCGGCCGGCGCCACTCACGGCGCGGCGTCGCCCAGCACGGCCGCGAATCGGTCCCGCGCCGCCCTCACCCCGGGGTGGCGGTGCATCCGCTGCAGGCGCCGCTGCACCTCCTCGGGTCGCAGGTGCCCGCTGTCCACGAGCCGATGCAGCAGCGGGGCGGCGACCGAGAGGGGCGCGAAGCGCAGCAGGTCCACGGCGGTGCGTGCGGGGACCGTGACCGGGGCGCCGCCCACCGTCTCGATGTCCGCGCTCCGGAGTCGGGAGTGCCGCAGCGTGACGCCGGCCAGCTCTCCTCGGTGCGCGGTCGAGAGCATCTCCGCACTGGCCGGCGGCGGCCCGCCGAGCACCACCCACGCGGCCGACGGCCCGGCGATCACATGGTGCGACTGCAGCGCCGCGCCCATCGCGCAGCCCAGCGCGAGCGCCCGCTGCACGGCGCTGCACAGCAGATCGGGAGGCAGGTACCGGCCGGGCAGGATCCGCGCGAGCTGCCCCTCGGCGATGAGCACGCGCGTGGGCGGGGTCTCCTCCCAACGCTGCAGGGCGGCGCCGATCGGCACGGCGAGCTCCGCCGCATGCCGCGACCACGCCGCGCACAGTCCGATCGACGTGACGGGCCGAACCTCCGGGTCCGGGACGGGGCGCGGTGTGATGATGCGCGGCGGCGGACCGGTGGCGGGTGGGCCCTCGGCCCCTCGGCCCGCGGTGCGCGGAGAGGACAGCACGGAGGAGGCGCCCAGCGAGAGCACCGGGGGCCGGTCGCGGGCCAGGAGGCGTTCCATGCACCGACTCTGGTCCGTCGGCGCGGGCACGGCAACGCCCCCGCCTGTTCCTGTGGACAGACGGGTGCGGTGGAGGAGAGGCCGCGGGCCCTCAGCCGAGGTCGCGCGCCGAGCGCTCGATGACGGCGAGCCACTCCTTGCGCGCCTCGAGCGCCGCTTCGGCCTCGGCGATCTTCTTCGGGTCGCCGCCGGCGACCGCCTTGTCGAGAGCCTCCTGGTAGGAGGCGATCGCGGAATGCAGCTGGGAGGACGCACCCTCCACCCGTGCCTTCGTGCGCGGGTCGGTGCGCCGCCACTCCTCCTGCTCGGCGTTCTTCACAGCCCGCTCGACGGCACGGAGGCGCTCGTCGATCCGCCGCATGTCACCGCGGGGGACCTTCCCGGCCTCCTCCCAGCGGTCCTGCACCGAGCGCAGCGTCTTCTTCGCCTGGTCCACCCCTGCCGAGGGATCGATGGCCTCGGCCTCGGTGAGCAGAGCCTCCTTCACCTCGAGGTTCTGGCGCTGCTCGGCCTCGGTCTCGTGGAGATCGGCGTTGCGCGCCTGGAAGAAGGTGTCCTGCGCGGCCTTGAACCGCTTCCACTGGGCATCGTCCTTCTTGCGGCTGCCGCGGGGCGCGCGGCGCCACTCGTCCATGAGGCCCTTGTAGGCCCGCACGGTGGGGCCCCAGTCCGTGGACTCCTGCATCGCCTCGGCGCGCGCGATCAGGTCCTCCTTGATCTGCGCCGCTTCGGCGTGCTTCGCATCCAGCTGGGAGAAGAACTGCTTGCGCATGCGGTCGAAGGTCGCCCGGGCCGCGGAGAGACGCTTCCACAGGGCGTCCTCGGTGGGACGGTCCAGGGAGACGTCGTCGGTCTGCATCTGCTTCCACGTCGGCACCATCTGGCGCATCGTCTCGCCGGCGTTGCGCCAGGAGATCTGCTCCGGATCGGTGGCGACCAGAGCCTCGATCGACTCGACGAACTCGGTGCGGCGCCGGGTGGCCTCCTCACGCTGGGAGGCGCGCTCGGCCTCGAGGGCGTGGATCTTCGCCTTGGCCTGCTCCCGCAGCTCCGCCGCCCGCGCCCGCAGCGCCGGGATGTCGCCGACGACCTTCGGCTCCTTCATGTTCTTGCGAAGGTTCTCGAGCAGCCGGTTGAGCTCGTTCTGCGTGTGCTCCGGCGCGTTGAGCGTGGTCTGGGTGAGGTCGAGGAAGGCGACCAGATCGAGATAGGCGCGGGCGAACGGCTCGAGGGCCGCGTCGTGGTCGGCTTCGCCGGCCGTGCCGACGGTCCGCACCTGCGTGCCGTCCTGGACCGTGACGGCGCCGTCCTCCGCGACCGTCCCGAAGGCCTTGGCGGCGGCGATCTGCTCCGCGTCGTACTCCGTGACCGGGGGGACCACGGGCAGCAGCGCGGCGCTCGGCTTCTTCGCCGCCAGCGCCGCCGGTGACGGGGCGCCGGGGCGCGGGCCGGGAGCGGCGGGCTTCGGCCCGGGCCTGCCGGGCTTCGGGCTGGGGGCTGCGGCGCCCGTGCTGGAGGCGGCGTCTTCCTCAGCCGGCTCCTCGGAAGCGGTCGGCTCTGCCGCAGAGGCCTGTGCGGAGGGCTGCTCGGCAGCCTGATCGGCGTCGGGCTCCGCGGCGTGCTCGCCAGTCCTCTCGCCAGTCTGCCCGGCACCGGGCTCGGCGTCAGCGGCCGGTGCGGACGTGGACGGCTGCTCGGCCGGCTGCTCCGTCACCGCGGGCTCTGCGCCGTCGGTCTGCGCGATCGGCTCCGCGCCCTCCGGTGCCGGGCCGTTCTCCTCCGCAGCAGCGGCGGGGGAGGGCGAGGGCTGATCAGCACCCTGATCGGCGGCCGGCTCGATGGGCTGAGCGGCGGGGGACGATGCGGGGACGGGGGTCTCGGACTCGCTCACGGTTGAGCTCCTTCGAAGGGATCCGCTGCAGGGCGGGACACTGCCGCCGGGATCGGCGGTCGGGCTGGCGCGGCACCGCCCCGGCGCGGGGCGGACCGTCTCACGGAACTCTACAGCGAGGCGCGTGTGCGGGCGCACCCGTTCCGTGCGGCATGCCCGAGCGCGGTCCAGCCCGGTCCGGGGGATAATGGGGCCTGGCATTCCGCCCAGATCGAGAAGGATGTGCACCGCATGGCGAAGATCGCCGCCCTGTCAGGATTCCCGGAGTGGCTCCCCGCGGAGCGTCTCGTCGAGCAGCACGTCATCGACGTGTTCCGCGAGGTCGCCGAGCTGCACGGGTTCTCGGGCATCGAGACGCGCGCCGTCGAACCGCTCGAGCAGCTGCTGCGCAAGGGCGAGATCGACAAGGAGGTGTACGTGCTGCGACGCCTCCACGCCGAGGAGGAGGACGGCGCGGAGGCCGGCCGCGAAGATCGTTCGCGCACCCTGGGCCTGCATTTCGATCTCACCGTGCCGCTCGCCCGCTACGTGCTCGAGCACCAGAACGATCTCGTCTTCCCGCTGCGCCGCTTCCAGATCCAGAAGGTCTGGCGCGGAGAGCGTCCCCAGGACGGACGGTTCCGGGAGTTCTACCAGGCCGATCTCGACGTCATCGGACAGGACACCCTCCCCGGGCACATCGAGGCGGAGGTCGCCACGGTGATGGCGGAGATCCTCGACCGCCTGCCGCTGCCCGCGTTCACGATCCACGCCAACACGCGCCGGCTCTCCGAGGGCTTCTTCCGCTCCATCGGGCTCGAGGACCAGGCCGCCGTGCTGCGCAGCCTCGACAAGCTGCCCAAGATCGGCCCGGACGCGGTGCGCGAGCTGCTCCTTGCAGAGGTCGGTGCGAGCGTCGAGCAGGCGCAGGCCTGCCTCGACTTCGCCTCGATCCGCACCCGTGACGCCTCCTTCGCGGATCGGGTGCGGGAGCTCGGCGGCAGCGGGGAGATGGTCGAGCAGGGCATCGCCGAGCTCACCTCCGTGCTCGAGCGCGTCGAGGCCGCGGTGCCCGGCGTGATCATGGCCGACCTCTCGATCGCGCGCGGGCTCGACTACTACACGGGCACCGTGTTCGAGACCTTCGTGACCGGTCACGAGTCCCTCGGCTCCGTCTGCTCGGGCGGCCGCTACGACGCCCTGGCCTCGGACAACCGGCACACCTATCCCGGAGTCGGTCTCTCGATCGGCCTCTCGCGCCTGGTCTCGCGGCTGCTCTCCGCGGGCCTGGCCACCGCCTCCCGCTCCGTGCCCACCTGTGTGCTGGTCTCGGTGGCGGATGAGCAGCACCGCCACCTCAGCGAAGCGGCCGCACGCTCCCTGCGCAGCCGCGGCATCTCCTGCGAGGTGGCGCCCACCGCCGCGAAGTTCGGCAAGCAGATCCGCTACGCGGACCGCCGCGGCATCCCCTTCATCTGGTTCCCGTCCGCAGACGGCGGCGCCGACCAGGTCAAGGACATCCGCAGCGGTGACCAGGTCGAGGCGGACGCCGCCGCATGGCAGCCGCCCGCGGAGGACCTCACCGCGCGGATCCTCGGCGCGGGCGAGGCCCAGGACGCACCGCCGACCCGATGATCTGGATCACACCGTGGTGCTGCGGGAATGATCCGCGGCGCCACGGCGTTCCCTCGGGCATGGCTACGCTCACCCTGACCACCGAGAACCACGACAAGACCGTCGAGGACGGCATCGTCCTGATCGACTTCTGGGCGGGCTGGTGCGTGCCGTGCCAGCGCTTCGCCCCGATCTTCGAGGAGTCCTCCGAGACCCACGAGGACGTCACCTTCGCGAAGGTCGACACCGAGGACCAGCAGGAGCTGGCGATGCGCTACGGCGTCACCTCGATCCCCACCCTGGTCGCCTACCGCGAGGGCATCCCGGTCTTCTCCCAGGCCGGCGCGCTTCCGCAGTCCGCGCTCGAGGACCTCATCGGCCAGGTGAAGAACCTGGACATGGACGAGGTGCGCAAGGCGTACGCCGAGGCGCAGGAGAAGCAGGACTGACCCTCCTCCTCAGCAGCGAAGAGCCCCGCCACCGGTGAACGGTGACGGGGCTCTTCCACGTCTCGGCCTCTCGCGCTCGGCTACTCGATCTCGGCCTCTCGACCGCGGTGCCTGGGCCGCTGCCCGGCGCCGGTGCCGGAGCACGCGGCGCCGGGGACGCTCAGCCCTCGGAGCGGCGGGGGCCTCGGCGCGCGGAGTCGAAGCGGCCACCGCGATCGTCGCGGCGCGAGCGGTCGTCGCGCCGGAAGGGGCGGTCGTTGTCACGACGCGGCCCCTTGCCGCCGCGCGGCCCGTGGTCCGGGCCGATGCGCAGCTCGCGCCCGCCGACCTTCGCGCGGCTGATGCGCTCCATCTGCTCCGGGCTGAGGGAGCCGCGGATCTGCACCAGGGCGAAGTGGGGGAAGATCTGGATCTTCCCGATGTCCTTGCCGTGCAGGCCGCCCTCGCCGGTGATGGCGCCGACGATGCCCGGCGGCCGCGCACCGTGCGTGTGGCCCACACCCACCTTGTACGAGGTGTAGCCGCGCTCCGTCGCGGCAGCCTCGCGCGGGCCGCGATCGCGATCGCCGCGCGGGGAGCGGTCCTCGCCCAGCTTCGCGCCGGTGAACTCCTCCTCCTCGGTCGCGGTGCCGGGGCCCTCATCACCCACGGACATCGCGCCCAGGGCGGCCGCGAGCTCGAGCGGATCGATGTCGTGCTCGGCCACGAACTGTCCGATCAGCTCGCGGTACAGCTCGAGACGACCGCGCTCGACACGGGCGGGGACCTGGGTAAGCTGAGCGGCCAGGCGATGCTTGGAGACGTCGCGCGGGGAGGGGATGACCGCCTCGGCGAGGGTCTGCTTGGTGGCGCGCTCGATGTTCTTCAGGGCGCGGCGCTCGTGCGGGCCGATGAAGGTCAGCGCCTCCCCGGAGCGTCCGGCGCGGCCGGTGCGGCCGATGCGGTGGACGTAGGACTCCGCCTCCTTCGGCACATCGAAGTTGACGACCAGGCCGATGCGCTCCACGTCGAGGCCGCGGGCGGCGACGTCGGTGGCGACGAGCACCTGCAGCGAGCCGTCGCGGAGACGCTCGACGATCTTCTCGCGCTCCTTCTGGGGCACGTCGCCGCTGATCGACGCGGCGATCAGGCCTCGGCCCACCAGTGCGGTGCCGACCTCCTCGGCGGCCGCGCGGGTGCGCACGAACACGATCGCCGCCTCCGCATCGGAGGTGGCGAGCACGCGGGCCAGGGCCCCGGTGCGGTGCCGGAAGGGCACCACGGCGTAGGTCTGGTGGACGCTCTTGACCGTGGAGGACTGAGGGCTCACGCTCACGCGCACGGGATCCTGCATGTGGGTCTGGGCGACCCGCTGGATGGCGGCGGGCATCGTCGCCGAGAACAGGGCGACCTGGCGGGTGTCGGGGGAGTGGGAGAGGATCTCCTCGACGTCCTCCGCGAAGCCCATCCGCAGCATCTCGTCGGCCTCGTCGAGGACCGCGACGCGGATGGTGTCCAGGCGCAGGTTCGTGCGGCGCATGTGGTCCATCACTCGGCCCGGGGTGCCGACGACGACCTGGGCGCCGCGAGCGAGCGCGCGCTCCTGCGGGCCGTAGGGGGAGCCGCCGTACAGCGCGACCACGTCGAGACCGCCGATCGAGGTGGCGAAGGAGGCGATCGCGTCGGCCACCTGCATCGCCAGCTCGCGCGTGGGGGCGAGGACCAGAGCCTGCACCTCGCGGAGGGAGGGGTCGATCGCGGCCAGCAGCGGCAGGCCGAAGGCGGCGGTCTTGCCGGTGCCGGTCTGCGCGACGCCGATCACGTCGCGGCCCTCGAGCAGCGGCGGGATCGCCTGGGCCTGGATCGCCGAGGGGGTGGTGAACCCGAGCTCGTCGACCGCGCGGCGCAGCGGTGCCGGCAGCGCGATGTCATCGAAGCTGGGGCCGGCCGGAGCCGCGGGCTCCGCAGCGGGCGCGGGCTCTGCCGCAGCGGGCTCGGGGATCGCAGCGGCATCCGTCGCGGTGTCCGCCCCGGCCGCAGCGGCTGTGGCGGTCGCGGGAGCGGTGTCGGTCGCGGTGCCTGTGTCGGACGAGGCGCCCTCGTCGGACGGTGCCGTCTCGGGATGGACCGCAGGCGCGGAGGAGGGGGTGGACCCGGTGGAGGGGTCGGTGGCAGGGGAGGCGTCAGTCATGGTGTCCTTCGACAGTCAGGGGTGAACAAGCCCTAACGTGTCGCAGGGCGTGGGCGCCCATACGTCTCGCGCGACGAGGATCCTGCGGAGGCAGGACACGGCTCGGGCGAGTTCGGGCGGAAACGGACCTGCGATCTTGCAGGTCGGACCGTCGTCAAGTCTACGGGCGCCATGGCGCGAGCAACAGTGCCGCGGTGGCGAGATCGCTCACCCTGCGCGGTAAGGTGGGCTGTCCACGCCACCGTGCGTGATGGCCCTCCGGACGCCCCGTCGCCCGGAGGGGCCCGACCTGTTGACACCACCAGAAGGACACCTCGTGCTGCGCACCCACACCGCCGGTGAGCTCCGCCCGGAGCACATCGGACAGACCGTCACCCTCACCGGCTGGATCGGCCGTCGCCGTGACCACGGCGGCGTGACGTTCCTCGATCTGCGCGACGCGAGCGGCGTCACCCAGGTGGTGGTGCGCGAGGACGAGGCGATGCACCTGCGCAACGAATACGTGCTCAAGGTCATCGGCTCCGTCGGCCGCCGGCCCGAGGGCAATGAGAACCCGCTGCTGCCCACCGGCGACATCGAGGTCACCGCGAGCGAGGTCGAGGTGCTCAGCGCCTCCGCGCCCCTGCCCTTCCAGCTCGACGAGCACACCGACGTGGGCGAGGAGGCGCGCCTGCGCTACCGCTACCTGGACCTGCGCCGCCAGGGACCGGCCGCCGCGATGCGGCTGCGCTCCGAGGTCAACCGCGCCGCGCGCGACACCCTGCTGGACCAGGACTTCGTCGAGGTCGAGACGCCCACCCTGACCCGCTCCACCCCGGAGGGCGCCCGCGACTTCCTGGTCCCGGCCCGCCTCGCTCCCGGCTCCTGGTACGCACTGCCGCAGTCGCCGCAGCTGTTCAAGCAGCTGCTGATGGTCGGCGGCATCGAGAAGTACTTCCAGCTCGCCCGCTGCTACCGCGACGAGGACTTCCGCGCGGACCGTCAGCCCGAGTTCACGCAGCTCGACGTCGAGATGAGCTTCGTGGACCAGGAGGACGTCATCGCCCTCGCGGAGGAGATCCTCACCGCCGTGTGGGCGAAGGGCGGCCACCAGATCACCACGCCGTTCCCCCGCATCACCTATGCGGAGTCCATGCGCCGCTTCGGCTCCGACAAGCCGGACCTCCGCTTCGACCTCGAGCTGGTCGAGATGACGGACTACTTCCGCGAGACGCCGTTCCGGGTCTTCCAGGCCCCGTACGTGGGAGCGGTCGTCATGGCCGGCGGTGCCGCCCAGCCCCGCCGTCAGCTGGACGCCTGGCAGGAGTGGGCCAAGCAGCGCGGCGCCAAGGGCCTCGCCTACGTGCTCGTCCAGGAGGACGGCACGCTCACCGGCCCGGTCTCCAAGAACATCTCCGAGGCGGAGAAGTCCGGCCTGCTCGAGGCCACCGGCGCCTCGCGCGGCGACTGCATCTTCTTCGCCGCGGGCGAGGCGAAGTCCTCCCGCGCGCTGCTCGGCGCCGCCCGTGCCGAGATCGCCGAGCGGCTGGGGCTGATCGACCACGACGCCTTCGCCTTCGTGTGGGTCGTGGACGCCCCGATGTTCGAGCCCGCCGCGGACGCGGTGGCCTCGGGCGACGTCGCCGTGGGCGGAGGGGCGTGGACCGCGGTGCACCACGCGTTCACCTCGCCCAAGCCCGAGTTCATGGACAGCTTCGACACCGATCCCGGGGCGGCGCTGGCCTACGCCTACGACATCGTGTGCAACGGCAACGAGATCGGCGGCGGCTCCATCCGCATCCACGACCAGTCCGTGCAGCAGCGCGTCTTCCAGGTCATGGGGATCGGCGCGGAGGAGGCGCAGGAGAAGTTCGGCTTCCTGCTCGACGCCTTCCAGTACGGTGCGCCGCCGCACGGCGGCATCGCCTTCGGCTGGGACCGCATCGTGGCTCTGCTGGCCCGGGAGGACTCGATCCGCGAGGTCATCGCCTTCCCCAAGACCGGCAACGGCTACGATCCGCTGACCGCCGCCCCCGCGCCGATCACGCCGCAGCAGCGCAAGGAGGCGGGCGTCGACACCAAGCCCGCCCCGCGCACGGCCCCGGAGAAGCAGCCGTCCCGGGAGGACGCCGAGGGCGCGGCGCCCGCGCAGGGGAAGGGCGCCTGAGCTTCACCGCACGATGACGAACGGCCGACGCGGAGCACCGCGTCGGCCGTTCATGTCGCAGGAAGTCGCAGGAGGAGATCAGCGCGGCGACTCGCCGTGCTTGATCTGAGCGCGGGGGAGGCGGAAGCGCCGGATCTGGATCGCGCGCATGATCCCGTAGGTCACGACGCCGCGGCCGACATCCCCGAACCGCTCGGTGACCTCGCGGCGCAGCCGCTTGCGCAGGATGAAGCCGTCCACCACGCACAGCGCGATGCCGCCCCAGAGCACGAGGATCATCCCGCCGCTGAACACCGCCGTCAGCTCCGGCTTGATCAGCGGGAGCACCAGCGCGAGCAGCATGAACAGGAACGCGATGGGGAAGAAGTACTCCGCGATGTTCCGCCGCGAATCGACCACGTCCCGCACGAAGCTGCGTTCAGGGCCCCGATGCTGGAGCGGCATCTTGCGCTCGTCGCCGGTCATGAGGGCCTGCTGGGCCTCCGCCCGCTCGCGGTTGGCGCGCTCGCGGTCACGGCGACGGGCCTCCTTGCGGTCGTCGACCACCAGCGGCCGCCGACGGGCCGCCTCGGCCTCCTTGCGCGTACGGGTGGGACGGCCCTTCGAACCGGGCCGTTGGGGCTGCGGCGAGGGCTCGGGGCTCTGCGGGGGCTCGGACTTGCGGAAGATCACCGCAGCAGTCTAGGCGACAGGGCCTGGGACCCCGCGCTGTGCGCCCGGTGACATCCTCACACGTACAGCATCGCCCCAGCTCCGGCGACGGTACGGTGACCGTCATGAGCACTCCTGATCCCTCCGTCCACCCCGCTGCCACCGGTGAGTCCGAGGAGGTCGAGGCGCTGCGGGCCCGGCTCGAGCCGCTGCTGCCCCGCGCCGTCGAGGACCTCAAGGACCTCGTGCGCATCCCGTCGATCGCCTTCGCCGGCTACGACACCGAGCCCGTGCGCCGGAGCGCCGAGGCGGTCGCCGAGCTGCTGCGCGGCGCGGGCATGGCCGAGGTGACGATCGAGTCCGTCGACGGGGGCAGCCCGGCCGTCATCGGCCGCACGCCCGCCGCGGAGGGGCGGCCGACGGTGCTGCTCTACGCGCACCACGACGTCCAGCCCACCGGCGCCGTCGAGGACTGGAGCAGCGCACCCTTCGATCCCGTCGAGCGGGATGGCCGCCTGTACGGCCGCGGCGCCGCGGATGACAAGGCCGGGGTGATGGCGCATGTGACCGCCCTGCGCCTGGTGGGCGAGGAGCTCGCCGCCGACGGGATCGGCGTGACCGTCTTCGTCGAGGGGGAGGAGGAGGCCGGATCGCCCACGTTCCGCCCCTTCATCGAGACGTTCCGGGAGCGGCTCGCCGCCGATCTCATCATCGTCGCGGACTCCGCGAACTGGGCGGTGGGCACTCCCGCCCTGACCACCAGCCTGCGCGGCGTGGTCGACCTCGTGGTCGAGGTGAGGGCGCTGGAGCACGCCGTCCACTCCGGGCTCTTTGGCGGACCGGTGCTCGACGCGCTCACACAGCTCTCCCGCCTGCTGGCCACCCTGCACGACGAGGACGGCGAGGTCGCGGTCGAGGGGCTGCGCCGCGCCGAGGACCCGACGGTCGAGATGCAGGAGGCCGACTTCCGCCGCGACGCCGGGGTGGTCGAGGGCGCAGAGCTCTCCGGCAGCGGCTCGCTCACCGCGCGGCTGTGGACCCGCCCCGCGCTGTCCGTCATCGGGATCGACGCCCCGAGCGTGCGGGACGCCTCGAACACCCTGGTGCCCGTCGCACGGGCCAAGGTCTCGCTGCGCATCCCGCCGGGCGAGGACCCCGATGCGACGATGCGCGCGCTGCGCACCCACCTCGAGCAGCATGCTCCGGCCACCGCGCAGGTCACGATCCATGAGGGAGAGCGGGGCAAGCCGTTCAGCGCCTCCCAGGCGTCGCCCGCCATGGATCTCGCCCGCTCGGCCTTCGCCGCGGCATGGGGCGCGCCGGCCGTCGACACCGGTCTGGGCGGCTCGATCCCCTTCATCGCGGATCTGCTCGAGGTGTTCCCGCAGGCCGAGGTGCTCGTCACCGGGGTGGAGGATCCGGAATCCCGGGCGCACGGCATCGACGAGTCCCTCCACCTGGGGGAGTTCGCGAAGGTCTGCCTCGCCGAGGCGCTGCTGCTGCGCGGCGCGAGCACGCTCGGGGCGCGGTCATGAACCACCCGGCCCAGCGCCCCGATCCGTCACAGCGCTCCGGCGGCAGCCCCACGGTCTCGCCGTTCATGATCCCGCTGCTCTTCGTCGGGATCGTGATCGGCTTCCTCGCCGGGTACTTCTTCCCGGGGTGGGGGCTCATCGCCGTCGCCGCGGTGCTGCTCCTCGCCGTCTCGGCGGTGCTGCGCGGGTGGAGTCGCGACGGCGCCACCGGAGCGGTGGTCGGCGTGGTGCTCGGCTACGGAGGCATCCTCCTGGTCGCGCTCTTCCGCGGCGTCCTGTGACGGGGACCTTCGCCACCCCCCCCCGTTCCCGTCCCGCGGGGCGTATCCTGGCCTGACACGAGCTTCGAGGAGGACCTCATGACCACGACCACCGAGCGCCCCACCGCGGCGCATGGCGTCACCCTCACGTCCGGCGCCGCCCAGAAGGTGACCACGCTGCTGGAGCAGGAGGGGCGCGATGACCTCCGCCTGCGCATCGCGGTGCAGCCCGGCGGCTGCTCCGGCCTGATCTACCAGCTCTACTTCGACGAGCGCACGATGGATGACGACCTGGTCGTCGATTTCGAGGGCGTCGAGGTCGTCGTCGACAAGATGAGCAACCCGTACCTCACCGGCGCGGTGATCGACTTCTCCGACACCATCGAGAAGCAGGGCTTCACCATCGACAACCCGAATGCGGGCGGCTCCTGTGCCTGTGGTGACTCCTTCGCCTGAGTCGCTCTCCACCGCGCAGCCGCCGCACGGCGACCCGCCCGCCGCGGGACCAGGGGCCCGGCCGGGTGACGATCACGTCACCAGGCCGGGTCCTTCTGCATGTGATCACCGCGACCACGAGGTCACGGACCGGTCACGGACCCGTGGGCGGCACCGATGGCGGCGAGTCGAGATGCCCGCACCACCTCCGGAAAGCCGTATGATGACGACGTGCCGTCAAAGGGCGGGCCTCCGGCCTGTCTCGGTCCTCTCCCCATGGGGGAGGGCGCGGCACCGCGGGCGCGTCCCGCACACATCAGTACCAGCTCCATATCGCGGAGTCGGTCCGAGGCCCAGCGCCCGGCCCGGAGACGCGGTCGGGAGACGACGAGCGGAAGGTCATCCCCTGTGATCCCCCAGGTCCCCCAGCGCGCGCGGCGTGGACGCCGCGCAGCGGCAGCAGGCCTCGCCCTGGCCACCCTGGTCCTCGCCGGCTGCACCCAAGCGCAGCAGCGTGGATTCATGCCCGGCCCGGTCGACGGTCGGGAGGTCACCGATCGGACCGAGCGGATCACGAACCTGTGGGTCGGTTCGTGGACGGTTCTCGTGCTGGTCGGTCTCATCATCTGGGGCCTGACGATCTGGTGCGCGATCGCCTACCGCCGTCGCAAGCACGACAAGGGCTTCCCGATCCAGCTGCGCTATCACGTCCCCCTCGAGCTGATGTTCACGCTCGTGCCGGTGGTCATGGTGCTGACCTTCTTCTACTTCACCCAGCGCGACGCCCGTGAGATCGAGATGCACGTGGCGGAGCCGGACACCACGGTCAACGTCGTCGCCAAGCAGTGGAGCTGGGACATCAACTACGTCGACCAGGACGTCCACGAGCCCGCCGGCGTGCAGTCCTTCGCCACGGGAGAGCCGGGCGCGGCGGATTCGCTGCCCGAGCTGTGGCTCCCCGTCGACCAGACCGTCGAGTTCCGCCTCGACTCCCGCGATGTCATCCATTCCTTCTGGGTCGTCGACTTCCTCTACAAGAAGGACATGTTCCCGGGGCACACGACGAGCTTCCAGATCACCCCGACCCGTGAGGGCGTCTACGAGGGCAAGTGCGCCGAGCTGTGCGGCGAGTACCACTCGGACATGCTGTTCAACGTGGTCGTCGTCTCGCAGGAGGAGTTCGACGCCCACATGGAGGAGCTGCGTGCTCAGGGGAACGATGGCCAGCTCGGCGTCGACCTGAACCGCAACCAGGAGGAGTGGAGCATGCGCGAGAAGCATGACGATGCCGGTCCTCGCGTCACCGAGGAGACCAGCTCCACCGGTACTGAGGGAGAGAACGAGTGAGCACCGAGACCACCGCAGCGCCGAGCACCTCGGCGCCGACGCGGTTCCAGGATGAGCGGCCGACGAGCCTCGGCCGTCAGTTCTTCAATCTTCTGACCACGACCGATCACAAGCTGATCGGCATGATGTACATGGGCATGGCCTTCGCGTTCTTCGCGTTCGGCGGCCTGCTCGCGCTGGGCATCCGCACCGAGCTCTGGGAGCCCGGCCTGCAGGTGGTGGTCTCCAAGGACCAGTACAACCAGCTGTTCACCATGCACGGCACGATCATGCTGCTGATGTTCGGCACGCCGCTGTTCAACGGCTTCGCGAACTACCTGGTGCCGCTGCAGATCGGCGCCGTGGACATGGCGTTCCCGCGCCTGAACATGTTCGCGTTCTGGATCACCGGCTTCGGCTCGATGATCGTCGTCTCCGGTCTGCTCACGCCGCAGGGCGCGGCCTCCTTCGGCTGGACCGCGTACGCGCCGCTGTCGGACACCACGTTCTCCCCCGGCCTGGGCGGTGATCTGTGGGTGTTCGGCCTTGCCCTCCAGGGCTTCGGCACGATCCTCGGCTCGGTCAACTTCATCACCACGATCCTGTGCATGCGCATGCCCGGCATGACCATGTTCCGGATGCCGATCTTCACCTGGAACACCCTCATCACGGCCGTGCTCGTGCTGATGGCGTTCCCGCCTCTGGCCTCCGCGCTGCTCGCGCTCGGCGCAGATCGACGGTTCGACGCGAACATCTTCGACCCCGCCAACGGCGGACCGATGCTGTGGCAGCACCTGTTCTGGTTCTTCGGGCACCCCGAGGTGTACGTGCTCGCGCTGCCGTTCTTCGGCATCGCCACGGAGATCATCCCGGTGTTCTCCCGCAAGCCGGTGTTCGGCTACAAGACCCTCGTCGGCGCGACGATCTCGATCGCCGCCCTGTCGGTGACCGTGTGGGCGCACCACATGTACACCACCGGTGCCGTGATGCTGGACTTCTTCGCCTTCATGACGATGCTCATCGCCGTGCCGACGGGCGTGAAGTTCTTCAACTGGGTCGGCACGATGTGGCGGGGGTCGCTGACCTTCGAGACGCCGATGCTGTTCACGCTCGGCTTCCTCACCACCTTCATCTTCGGCGGCCTGACGGGTGTCATCCTGTCCTCGCCGGTGCTCGACTTCCACATCTCCGACACCTACTTCGTGGTCGCGCACTTCCACTACGTCATGGCCGGCACCGTGGTCTTCGAGATGTTCGCGGGCTTCTACTTCTGGTGGCCCAAGATGTTCGGCTACAAGCTCAGCGAGGGCATCGGCAAGCTCCACTTCTGGCTGCTGACCATCGGCTTCCACATGACCTTCCTGATCCAGCACTGGCTGGGCGTCGACGGCGCACCGCGCCGCTACGTGAACTACCTCGCCGAGGACGGCTTCGACTGGATGAACCAGATCTCGACCGTCGGCGCGTTCATCATGGGCGCCTCCACCCTGCCGTTCCTGCTCAACGTGGTGCTCACCCACCTGAAGGGCAAGAAGGTCGAGGTCGACGACCCGTGGGGCTACGGCTCGTCCCTCGAGTGGGCGACCAGCTGCCCGCCGCCGCGCCACAACTTCCACTCCCTGCCCCGAGTCCGGTCCGAGCGCCCCGCGTTCGACCTCCATCACCCGGAGGTCGCGCTGCAGGACCACATGCTCGCCGAAGAACCTGCCGCGAACCCGAGGACGAACTGACATGAGAGCTAGCGCAAAGATCTTCTGGATCCTGGGAGTCTTCTTCCTGATCGTCGCGATTGCGTATGGCTTCGTGACCGGGACCTACGAGCCGCATGGCATCGAGACCGTGGGCTTCCCCGCGATCCTGGCCCTGTCCGGCCTGGGCTTCATGATCGCCATGGCGCTGACCCTGGCGTACCGGAAGAACAGCATCAATCCCTCGGACGATCTGGATGCCGAGGTCTCGCGCGAGGCCGGCGTGCAGGGGAGCTTCTCCCCGTACAGCTGGGCCCCGCTCTGGGCCTCCCTCGGCGCGGCGCTGTGCTTCCTGGGCGTGGCGGCCGGCTGGTGGATCTTCGCGTTCGGCATCATGTTCGCCATCTACGGCGTGCTGAGCTGGGTGCTGGAGTTCTCCATCGGCCAGCACGCCCACTGATCACCCGCTGATCCCCGGCAGGCGGGCCCGTACCGGCCGCTGCTGATCGAAGGCCCCGCATCCTGCGATGCGGGGCCTTCGGCGTTCCCGCACCCCCGGGCGTCGTGCGGATGCTGGCCGCCTCCCTCGTCGAGGCGGCGGCCTCCCGTGTCGCGACCGCTGGACCCCGGCGACGTGGAAGCGGCCTCGCGCCTCGTGGCAGCCGCCTCCCGGCGCCCGGGGAGAGGCCTCCCTCGTCGAGGCAGCCGGCTCCCGGGCCGTGGCAACTGTGCGTTCTGGACCGGTGCGGGACGCTATGACCGGTCCACAGCGCACATCTGGCGATTGGGAGCACCTCGGACCGCATTCTCGACGGGGGTGGGACGCAGTGGCCACGGCCCCGAGAGTGCGGTGAGCGGGGGCGGGGGTGCGCTAGGCGTCCGTTGACGGCCGAGTTCTTCCCTCGGTTCTGGCCGGCGCCCCGCCACCGCGGTCTGGTGGTGGACGGGACGCCACGACGCTGCGAGAACGGGCGAGAGGGAGAGTCGCGCACCGACGTCAGGTCGCGTCCTGTCGCAACAGCAGACCCGGACCGGATGCGGCGCCACACGCCTGTGACGATTGGTAACCACCAATACAGACGGATACATCTGTAGGCGAGGGTGAGCTCGTCGTTCCCGCTGCCGTTCGCCGGGCGGTGTGCCGAACATGCGGCGAGGCCGGTGTGCGTGGTCGCGGTGCTAGCGTGTGCGGCACAGCGCACCTGAGCTGTCAGGGCGCTCCGCTCTGCGATATGTCGATGCGAAGGCGGGAGGAGCGGCGTCATGATCGGTGGGACCGTGAGCCCCGTGGAGCGTGCGAAGAAGCAACTGACGCTCCTGTTCCCCGACGACCCCGGCCACCGCGAAGCCGTCGCCTGGGCCTCTGCGGTGCTGCAGAATGCGCAGCTCGATCCGTCGGCCGCCCCGCTGCGGTCCCTGCGAGCCCTGCGCAGGGCTGACCGCCGCCTGGGCGGCGTGACGGCTCGGTACCTCGTCGACGCGGCGGCTGGCACTGCTGCCGGCGGCAGCCCGCGAGCGGTGAACCCGCACCTGGAGTGACCGCGCCCAGGGTCCGGGTGCGACGGAGCTCCGCGAGTTCATGACCGGACGAGCCGGCCGCTGCGACGTGCGCGCACCACGGCGCTGCGTCGAGTGAAGCACCGCCCGCGAGGCGCGGGGACAGCCACTCACGCCACTCACCCCGGGGCTCGGGGCCTCTGCCCGCCCGGGGCTCGGCGAATGCCCCGCACTCGGGTGCCGCCCAGGGCGCTCGCCCTCGAGGTGGGCCGGGGAGGGTCAGGACGTTCTGCCATCGCGCATGGCAGGGAAGGCCGCCATCGCCCATGGGCGGCGCAAGGGCAGGGAATGGCGTCATCGCGCATGGGCGGCGCATGGGCAGGGAGTGTCGTCATCGCCCAGGGGCAACGCAGGCGTGGATGCTGCTCGGGGCCGCCGCGGGGCGCCCGCGGGAGCTGCCGGACCTCCACGCCCGCCGCCGGAGCCCACGCGGTGGCCTTGGGCAGCGGGCGGAGAATGAGGACGGGCCCCGAGGGAGAAACTCCCTCGAGGCCCGTCCTCGGCGCCGTGAACCGGCGCACTCATCGGCTCAGTGCACGACCTTCTCGGCCGGGGTGCGGTAATCCCCGCCGGTCGCCTGGTCGATGACGTGCTTCTCGTGGCCGGCGTGCTCGAGTGCGGCGCGCAGCTCGGCCGGGGTGACCGGCTCGATGCGGTCCTTGAAGAAGAAGCTCGTGGCCTTCGCACGCAGCGCGGAGACTCCCTTGCCCGCCTTGAGCGGACGGTAGTCGTCGTGCTGCACCAGCACCCAGCGGTCGTAGTCGCTGAGCGGCGCGTGGATCTCCAGCATCTCGCCGGTCTCCGTGCGGACCACGCGAGAGGTCTCCTCGCCGTGGAGAGCGCGCTCACGCTTGTGGCGCTGGATCGACAGACACAGCCGTTTCGTGATGTAGAAGGCCAGGATCGGCACCACGAAGAACCCGATGCGGAACGCCCATGTCAGGTCGTTGATCGACAGGTCGAGCGCGATGGCGATCAAGTCGTTCGTCGCTGCGAGCGCGAGGATCAGGTAGACCATGATCCAGGCGACGCCGAGGCCGGTGCGCACCGGGGCGTTGTACGGCAGATCGTTGAGGTGGTGCTCGCGATCATCGCCGGTCACCCATGCCTCGAGGAACGGGTAGAGGGCCAGGACGGCCAGCAGCAGTCCGTAGATCGCGAAGGGGATCAGCATGTTCAGCGAGATCACGTACCCGAAGATCGTGAACTCCCAGCCCGGGATCAGTCGCAGGCCGCCGTCCGTCCAGAGCATGTACCAGTCAGGCTGCGAGCCGGCCGAGACAGGGGAGGGGTCGTACGGGCCGTAGACCCACACGGAGTTGATGGACGTCGTGGCCGAGATCAGCGTGATGATGCCGAAGACCAGGAAGAAGAAGCCGCCGGCCTTCGCCGCGTAGACCGGGAACACCGGGAAGCCGACCACGTTGCGCTCGGTGCGGCCGGGGCCGGGGTACTGCGTGTGCTTGTGCAGCACCAGCAGCACCAGGTGGATCCCGATGAGGCCGAGGATCATCGCGGGCACGAGCAGGATGTGGATCGTGAACAGGCGCGGGATGATGTCGGTGCCGGGGAACTCCCCGCCGAACAGCAGCATCGACAGGTAGGTGCCGATGATCGGGATCGCCTTCATCAGGCCGTCGATGATCCGCACGCCGTTGCCCGAGAGGACGTCGTCCGGGAGGGAGTAGCCGGAGAAGCCGGCCACCATGCCCAGGACCATCAGCGTGAAGCCCACGAGCCAGTTCAGCTCACGCGGCTTGCGGAACGCGCCGGTGAAGAACACGCGGAACATGTGCACGAAGATCGCGACCATGAACACGAGCGCGGACCAGTGGTGCATCTGGCGGAAGAGCAGCCCGCCGCGGAGCTCGAAGGAGATCTCCAGCGTGGACTCGAAGGCGCGGGACATGGTCGCGCCCTGCAGCGCCTCGTAGGGGCCGTTGTAGACGACCTCCGCCATCGAGGGATCGAAGAACATCGTGAGGAACGTTCCCGAGATCAGCAGGATGACGAAGCTGTAGAGCGCCACCTCGCCGAACATGAACGACCAGTGGTCGGGGAAGATCTTGCGAGCGATGAACCGGACGAAGCCGCCGCCGGCGAGACGCTGGTCGAGCCAGTCGCCGCCCACCGCGCCGAGCTTGTACACGCGCGAGGAGTTCTCGGCGTCGGAAGTCTGCTTCCGGGTGCTGGGAGTCGTGGTCGTCACGAGATCACTTGTCCTTGTGGATGTTCCAGAAGCTGGGACCGATCGGTTCGGTGAAGTCACCGGGGGCGACGAGGTACCCCTCGTCGTCCACCTCGATCGGGAGCTGGGGGAGCGGGCGGTGCGCCGGGCCGAAGATCACCTTGGCGCCGTCGGTGACGTCGAAGGTGGACTGGTGGCACGGGCAGAGCATGTGATGAGTCTGCTGCTCGTACAGCGCAACGGGGCAGCCCACATGCGTGCAGATCTTCGAGAAGGCGAGCACGCCGTCCACACCCATCGCCATGCTCTCCTCGTTCTTGGCGAGCTTGGGATCGATGCGGACGATCACGGCCGCGGCCTTCGCGCGCTCCTCGAGGTGGTACGGCGTCTCCGAGGTCAGGTCCTCCGGCATGACGTGGAAGATCGAGTTCATCGCGACGTCGGAGAGCTTGATCGGGGTGCCGTCGTGATCGCGGGCGAGGCGCTGGCGCGGGTTCTGGCCCCAGAACGTGTGGTGGAGCTTGTTGCCCGGCAGCGGTCCGAGAGTGGACAGCGGCGCGAGCACGGCGATCGGCAGCGCGGTGAGCGAGGCCACCATCGCGGTGACGATCAGCGGACGGCGCGCGATGCCGGACTCCTCGAGCCCGTCCGTGATGATGCCGGCGGCGACCTCACGGGTCTCGTCGGAGCTGCGGATGTCGTGGCGCTCCTCGACCATCTCCTCATCGGGCATGAGGGTCTTCGCCCAGTGCACCGCGGCGGCGCCGATGAAGAACACGGCGACCGCGAAGCCGAGACCGGTGATGAGGTTCGACCACCACAGGGCGCTCGAGCTCCCCTCCTCGGCGAAGATGTTCGTGCCCAGCGGGGTGACCAGGAAGTACGCCGCGATGAAGACGATGGTGCCGATGACGCTCAGCAGGAACATCGCGGCGACCACGCGCTCGGCGCGCTTCTCCGCGGGCTTGGAGAGGTCCGCCTGGCGGGGGCTGTGAGGGGGCAGGCCCGGGTTCGGGAAGCCGCCGCCCTCCTTGGGGGCGATGGCGCTGACACCGCGGGCGGGGGAGCTGCCGTCGAGGTTGTTGTTCATGCTCGCATTCACTTGGCCTTCGCCCCCAGCCAGACTGCGCAGCCCAGGAGGAGGGACAGGATGATGGTCCACGCGTACAGGCCCTCGGTGACCGGGCCGAGGTCGCCCAGGGAGATGCCGCCCGGGGAGCCGGTCTCCTCGAGGGTCTCGAGATACGCGATGACATCGCGCTTGTCGGACGGGGACAGGTTGTTGTCGTTGAAGACAGGCATGTTCTGCGGCCCGGTCTCCATCGCCTCGTAGACGTGCTTGGGCTCGATCCCGATGACCGGCGGGGCGTACTTGCCGCGCGTCAGCGCGCCGCCGGCGCCTGCCGCGTTGTGGCACATCGCGCAGTTGACGCGGAAGATCTCGCCACCCTTGGTGGCGTCGCCCGCGGAGGCGTCCAGCCACTGCTCCTCGGGCACCGAGGGGCCGGGGCCGAGCGAGGCGACGTAGGCGGCGAGCTGGCTGGTCTGCTCCTCCGTCATCTGCGGGGGCTTGCGGGCGGCCTGCGCACCGGAGTGCTGCATCGGCATGCGCCCGGTGCCCACCTGGAAGTCGACCGCGGCGGCGCCCACGCCGATCAGCGAGGGGCCGAGGGTGCTGCCGTCGGCGTCGGTGAGGCCTTCGGCGTTGCGGCCGTGGCAGGTCGCGCAGTTGGCGAGGAAGAGCGCCTCGCCCTCCTCGACGTCGTCCTGGGTGTAGGCCTCGGCCTGGGCCGTCTGCGGCTGGAGGGCCGCGTACAGCCCACCGGTCGCGACGAGCGCGAGCAGCAGGATCACGAGTAGCGCCATCGGGTGATGGCGACGTGCGGCGAGAGCCTTCACGGTTCGGACCTCGATTCGTGCGGGGGGCGGGCGGAGGAGGAAGGGGAGCCAGGGGTGGGGCCGGACGGTGCGGCCCGGTCGCCGGCGGGCATCAGAAGATGCTCCAGTTGAACGTCACCGGGATCACGTGGTCCGAGCCGCCGAGGGACATGATCGGATCCAGCATGTACACGATGAAGAACAGCACGATCCACACCACGTCGACGAAGTGCCAGTAGTAGGACACGCAGATCGCGGAGACCTGCTCGTGCGAGGTGAAGGAGTCCGCGACGTAGGCGCGCAGCAGCACCATGAGGAACGCGATCAGACCGCCGATGACGTGCAGGCCGTGGAAGCCGGTCGACAGGTAGAACACGGAGCTGAAGGGCGAGGACGACATCGTCACGCCGTGGTGGAACAGCTCGGTGTACTCGAAGGCCTGGCCCGAGACGAAGATCGCGCCGAGGATGAAGGTGAGCGTGTACCACTCGATCATCCCCCAGCCGGCGATGTTGAAGATCGAGCCCTCGCGGCGCTTGCGGGGCGGGAAGGGGTCGCCCCACGGGAACCTGCCCTCGGCCATGAACACACCGATCTGGCAGGTGACCGAGCTGAACACCAGGATCGAGGTGTTCAGCAGGGCGAAACCATGCGTGAAGTTGGCCTGACCGGCGCTGAAGGTGTCAGGAGCCATCGAACGCAGAGTGAAGTACATCGCGAACAGGCCGCCGAAGAACATCAGCTCGCTGGAGAGCCAGACGAGGGTGCCGATCTGCGTCGGGTTCGGGCGGCCGACCGCTGGGGCGGCAGCGGGCGAGGGGCGCTCAGTCAGGGTCGCAGTAGTCACGTCACCATTATGTCGTGTCGTCAGATTCGGTGTGCCGGTACACGACGACCGGGCACATCGCGGGGCCTGCGCCCCGGGCGGACCGGGCCAGCATATCCCTCCTGACGTCGTGTCACGAACCCGGACACGCTCCGGGTCCGCCCGGCCCTGCGCCCCCGTGCGCGTCCGTGATCGTTCCGTGATCCGCACCGTGATCAGGTCGACTGTCGGCGGGGCGGGAATGCGATGATCGGGGCATGAGCGAGAACACCCCGACCTGGTCCCGGATCACCGCCCGCCTGGTGCGCGGGGAGGACCTGGAGCCGTCCGCGGCGGCGTGGGCGATGGACGAGGTCATGACCGGGGCGGCGAGCGCCGTGCAGCTGGCAGGGTTCCTCGTCGCGCTGCAGGCGAAGAAGGTCACCAGCGGTGAGCTCGAGGCGCTGGCCGATTCGATGATCGCGCACGCCCGCCCGGTCGACGCGCCGCGGCATGCGGTGGACATCGTCGGCACCGGCGGCGACCTCGCGCAGACGGTGAACATCTCGACCATGGCCTCGGTGGTGATCGCCTCGACCGGCCGCACCGTCGTCAAGCACGGCAACCGCTCCTCGACCTCGAAGTCGGGTTCCGCGGACGTCCTCGAGGCGCTCGGCGTGCGGCTGGACCTGCCGGTGGAGGCCTCGGAGGAGCTGGTCGCGCAGATCGGCATGACCTTCCTGTTCGCCCAGGTGTTCCACCCCTCGATGAAGTACGCGGCTGAGGCGCGCAGGGGTCTGGGCATCCCCACGGTGATGAACGTGCTGGGGCCGATCACGAACCCGGCCCGTCCGCGGGCGAGCGCCGTCGGGGTCGCGGACCCGGTGATCGCGCCGACGGTCGCGGGGGTCTTCGCCTCCCGCGATGCGAGCGCTCTGGTGTTCCGCGGGCAGGACGGGCTGGACGAGCTCACGGTGAGCGCCCCGTCTGACGTCTGGGAGGTGCGCGGCGGGCAGGTGCGCGAGCACGTGCTGGATCCCGCGGCGCTGCTCGGCATCCCGCGCAGCGGGCACGATGCGCTGCGCGGCGGGACGGTCGAGGAGAACGCGCACGTGGCGCGGGAGCTCTACGCGGGGGAGCGGGTGGGGCGGATGGGCCCGATCCGGGATGCGGTGCTGCTGAACGCCGCGGCCGGCGTCGTCGCCTTCGACGGGATCGGCGCTCCGGCGGCCGACGGGCTCGAGGAGCGCTTCACCGCGGCCTTCGAGGAGGTGGGCACCGCTCTGGACTCCGGCCGCCCGGCGGCGCTCATCGAACGCTGGGCCGCCGCCTCGCAGGAGGCGTATTTCCGCGGGAGCTGAGGCGCTGAACGCCGGGGCCGCGAGTCCTCAGCCGTCGATGCCGAGATCGAAGGCGGCGTCGAGATCGCGCTTCGAGTACGTCTTGAACGCGATGTTCGTGGTGGTGTCCAGCACGCCCTCCACGCGGCTCAGCCCGCCGGCGATCACTCCGGCGAGATCCTCGTGCGCCCGCACGTTGACCACGGCGATGAGATCCACGTTCCCGGTGACCGAGTAGACCTGCTCGATGCCTGCGATGTCGACGATCTCCTGGGCGACCTCGGGGATGCGGTGGGGCTCGACGACGATCGAGACGATGGCGGTGATCATGGGTTCTCCTTCGACAGGGATCGGACGCGGCGGGGCGCCGGACCCGGCGGGGCTTCACCTCCGAGCCTATGCCTCTGCGGCGTCCGCGGTCGCCGCGAAGCGCTGCGCGAGATGCTCTGCGTCGAACCGGGCACGGGCCGGCACCTGCCAGGTCCCCTCGACCAGCACCGTGCGCACCCCCTCGGCCTCGAGCCATCCCAGCAGGATCTCCGCCTCCTGGTGGTACCCCTGGCACAGCGGTGCGGCCAGCTCCGCCTCGCCGAGACCGGTCATCGCGAGGGAGCGGGCGAAGGGCAGCGGGTCCTTGCCCGCGGCGACGAGGGTGGTGCCCGAGAAGCGGCCGTGCCGCACCGCCAGCAGCTCCCAGCCCCGCCCGCCGATCACGGCCTCCGTGCTGGGCCGCGCGGCGATGAGCAGCGGCACCTCGGCGAGGGCGCGCAGGCGGGAGGCTCGTCGGGCCGCGGTGAGGAAGGCGAGCGCGAGCCGACGCAGCTTCTCCGCCTCCTCGTAGCGGCCCGCGCCGACGTGGCTGCGCAGCCGCCCCGCGACATGATCGAGCACCTCGGTGGGATCCTCCGTCATCGCCCGGCGGATCCGCTCGCGGTGCCCGCCGCCGGGGAGGGCGCGGCCGGGGGAGTCGAGCGCCGCCCCGCGCCCCATCACCGCATCCGTGAGCAGGCCGCGCAGCGGCTCGGCATCGTGCCGGGAGGAGAGCGGCCCGATCTGCGCGGAGCCGTCCTGCTCCGGCTTGGCCAGGCGAGCGGTGCGCAGCCCCTGCGTGCCGGGCCCCAGGCGCAGCCAGTGCGCCTTCTCGGGATGGAGTCCGTGCCGGTTCGACGGCGGTTTCTCCCGGCCGATGATCCGCAGCTCCCGGATGCTGGCCTCTGTGGCGGTGGCGCACTCGATGACGCGGACCGACTCGGCCCGCGGCAGCATGTCGAGCACCTTGCGCCGCGTCTCCGCCGCGGTGAAATAGGTGCGCACGCGGGAGCGCACGTTGCGTGAGGTGCCCACATAGAGCACCGCCCCCTGCGCGTCGAGGAACTGGTACACCCCGGGCACTGGGGGGACGTCCTCGGCCAGGTGCTTCTTGCGCAGCTGGACGGGCGAGGCCCGACGGTGCGCGGTGCCGAGGTCCTCGAGCGTGGAGGCGCCGCTCGGCCCGAGCCGCTCGATGATCGCGTGGAGCACGTCGACCGTCGCCCTCGCGTCGGAGAGGGCGCGGTGATCGGGCGTGATGCCGGCGCCGACGTGGCGGGCCAGGGTGGAGAGCCTGTGGTCGCGGACCTCGTCGCGGCGGAAGACGGTGCGGGCCAGGGCGAGGGTGTCGAGCACCCGGGGGCGCGGCCAGGTGATCTCGCAGGCCGCCGCCTGCGCGCTGAGGAAGCCGATGTCGAACCGGGCGTTGTGGGCGACCAGCGCCGCGTCCCCGGCGAAGTCCAGGAACATCGGCAGCACCGTGCGGATCGACGGGGCCTCCGCGACGGCGGCGTCGGTGATCCCCGTGAGCGAGGCGATGTAGGCGGGGATCGGCCGTTCCGGATCCACGAAGGTGCGGAACTCGCCGAGCACCTCGCCGCCGCGCACCTTCACCGCACCGATCTCGGTGATCGCGTCGGCCGCCGGGTCGGTGCCGGTGGTCTCCAGATCCACCACCACGAGCGTCGCCTCCGCCAGCGGGGTGCCCAGATCATCGAAGCTCAGCTGGCGGCGTGCGGACATGCTCGAAGGGTACGACGCGACCCCGACGGTCGAGCGGGCGCGGGACGGGCCCGGCCGCTCGGCCGACGGGGTCGCGGGGAGACGGTGCGCTGTGCGCGGGGGCTCAGCCGGTCGGCTTCGATCCCGAGTAGATCTTCTCGATGACCGGAGCGAGGTCCTTGACGACGACATTGCGCTTGAGCTTCAGCGAGGGCGTGAGATAGCCGTTCTCCTCGGTGAAGTCCGAGTCGATCACCTCGAAGGCCCGGATGGACTCGGCGCGCGAGACGCTCTGGTTCGCGCTCTCCACGACCGTCTGCAGCTCCGTGCGGACCGCCTCGTTCTGCGCGGCCTCCGCGACGGTCATCTCGGGCAGGCCGTTGTTCTTCAGCCAGGTGCCGAGCATCTCGGCGTCCAGGGTGAGGATCGCGGCGACGAAGGGCTTCTGGTCGCCGATCACCACGCACTGGCTGACCAGCGGGTGGGAGCGCAGCTGGTCCTCGAGCTGGGCGGGGGAGACGTTCTTGCCGCCGGCGGTGACGATGACCTCCTTGCGGCGCCCGGTGATGGTGAGGTTCCCGTTCTCGTCCAGGGCGCCGAGGTCGCCGGTGCGGAACCAGCCGTCGCGCAGCGACTCGGCGGTCGCCTCCTCGTTGTTGTGATAGCCGGCGAAGACCATCACGCCCTTGACGAGGATCTCGCCGTCCTCGTCGATCGCGACCGTCGAGCCCGGCAGCGGCGGCCCCACGGTGCCCGGCCGCACGTCCCAGGGCAGGTTCACGCTGATCGGGGCGGTGGTCTCCGTGAGCCCGTATCCCTCGAGGATCGTCACGCCGATGCCGCGGAAGAAGTGGGACAGCCGAGCGCCCAGCGGGGCCCCGCCGGAGACGGCCCACTGCACCTGGCCGCCCATCGCCCCGCGGAGCGTGCCGTAGACGAGCTTGTCGAACAGGGCGTGCTTCGCCTTGAGGGTGAAGGGGACCTTCCCGGCGGAGAGGGCGGTGGAGTAGTCGATCGCGGTCTTCGCCGCGGCGGTGAAGATCTTGCCCTTGCCGCCGGCGATCGCCTTGGCCTCGGCCCCGTTGTAGACCTTCTCGAAGACGCGCGGCACGGCCAGCAGGAAGGTAGGGCGGAACGCCGCGAGGTCGTCGAGCAGGTTCTTCGTGTCGGGGGTGAAGGCGGTGGTGACCGGCCAGGAGGCGGCCAGCACCGTGATCAGGCGGGCGAAGACGTGCGCCATCGGCAGGAACATCAGCAGGCGGGACCCGGGGGGCAGCACCTGGTCGCCCAGCAGGTTCAGGGCGCTGCGCGTGGTGTCCACGAAGTTCGCGTGGGTCAGCGCCGCCCCCTTCGGGCGCCCGGTGGTGCCGGAGGTGTAGATGATCGTGGCGACGTCGTCCATCCGGCGGGAGGTGCGGCGCGCCTCGAGATCCTCGTCGCCCACCTCCGCACCGAGCGCGGTGAGCTGCTCGAGGATGCCGTCCTCGAGCACGCCGATGTGGGCGAGCTGCGGGAGGTCGCCGCGGACGGATTCCACGTCCTCCCGGTGCCGGGTCGACTCGACCAGCACGTACTTCGCCCCGGCATCGGAGGCGATCCACTGGATCTGGCTGGGGGAGGAGGTCTCGTAGATCGGGACGCTGACGCCGCCGGCCCACCAGACGGCCCAGTCGGCGAGCGCCCACTCGTACCGGGTGCGGGACAGGATCGCGACCACGTCCCCGGAGTCGATCCCGGCGGCGATCAGGCCCTTCGCGACCCGCTTGACCTCCTCGATGAAGTCGGCGGTGCTGACGGGGGAGAAGCTGCCGTCGTCCTGGGCGATCTCGAAGATCGGGACCGACGGATTCGAACGGAGCCTGCCCAGCAGGAGATCCGTCGTGTTCTCATCGGGGCGGCTCTCATGCTGCGGCGGCGAGGTGAACTGCTTCATCGAATCTCCTTCGATCCGGGAAGGTGCGCGGCCCGGCGTACCGGGCTCCCGCCCGGAAGCGCTGGTGGGGTCCGTCCGATCCTACGGCAGAGGACGCCTACGATGGACCACGACAAGCAGGTGGGCGAAAGCTCCCGCGTGCGCCGGGACCGGCCGCGCGACGACAGGAACGGACAGGAGCGGCATGCTCTCCATCGGAGTGGACATCGGCGGGACGAAGATCGCGGCGGGCGTGGTCGACGGGGATGGCGAGATCATTGCCGCCACCACGCGCAGCACCCCCGCCACCGATGCCGCGCTGATCGAGGCCGCGGTCGCCGACGCGGTGGCGGAGCTGCGCTCGGAGCACGCCGTCGTGGGCGTGGGCGTGGGCGCGGCCGGGTTCGTCGGGGCGGACAGGCGCACCGTGAACTTCGCCGCCAACCTCGCCTGGCGGCAGCATCCGCTGGCCGAGGAGATCGAGCGCCTCACCGGCCTGCCGGTCGTGATCGAGAACGACGCGAACGCGGCGGGCTGGGCCGAGTACCGCTTCGGCGCCGCGACCGGTGCGGCGCACATGCTCATGGTCACCGTGGGCACGGGGCTGGGCGGTGCCCTCGTGATGGACGGCCGGCTGGTGCGCGGCAGCGCCGGCTTCGCCGGGGAGATCGCCCACATGACCGCCGTCCCGGACGGCCAGTGGTGCGGCTGCGGCCGCCGCGGCTGCCTCGAGCAGTACACGGCCGGCACCGCCCTGGTGCGCGCCGCCAAGCGGCGGGCGGCCACCGGCGATCCGCTGCTGGGCCCGCTCATGCAGGCCGCCGGCGGTGCGAAGAAGGAGATCGACGGCCCGCTGATCACACGCCTGGCCCAGCAGGGCGATCCCGGTGCCCGCGAGCTGATCGCCGAGATCGGCAGCTGGTTGGGGATGGGCATGGCCTCGATCGCGACGCTGCTGGACCCGGAGGTCATCGTCGTCGGCGGCGGCGTCGCCGAGGCCGGTGACCTGCTGCTGGACCCCGCTCGCGAGGCCTACGCCAAGAACCTCACGGCCCGGGCGCACCGCCCTCTGGCCCCCTTCGTGCCGGCCCGCATGGGCAACCGCGCCGGCATCGTCGGCGCTGCGGACCTCGCCCGCTGAGCGACCGGGCGCCGGGGCTCACACCTCGGCGCCGTCGTCCCCGTCGTCCCGCCGGCGGCGCGGGGCCCGCAGCAGCAGCGCCACCATGCCGCCGAGCGCGGCGAGACCGCCCAGCCATCCGAGCACGCCCGGCAGCGTCGGGGTCAGCGCGACCACGAGCATCAGCACGAAGCCGCCGAGCAGCGCGGTCCACGCCCACATCGCCGCATCCGACGGCGTGGGCAGATCGGGATCGGGCTGCTCGAAGTCGCCGTAGAGCACCTCGTCGTCGTCCAGCTCCCGCGGCCCGGCCTGCCCGCGCGGGGACGCCGGAGGGACGGGCCCTCCGGCGGAGGGATGCGCGGCGCGGGAGCGGGCGATGGACTCCGGGCTCGGCGGCTCCGGCGGCGAGTCGGCGCTGAAGGACCACAGAGAGTCCCCCTCCGCCGCGGGCGAGGAGCCGTCCGAGGGCCGGGGGCGCTCCGGGGCCGCGGGCTCCCGCGGCGCCTCCCCGGGCCGCAGCTCGAGGCCCTCGCCCTCGAGCATGCGGGCGAACTCGGCGTCCACGTCGCGCGGATCGGGCGACGGCTCGCGGTCCGTGCTCATCCGGACCTCCCCGGAGCCGGGACGTGCTCGTCGAGGAAGCGTGCGGAGGTCTCGAAGAGCAGCTCCGCGTCGTGGTCGAGGGTCGCCATATGGTGGCTGCGGTCCAGCGCCAGGCGCTCGACGGGGCCGCGCACCCCCGCGGCGACGATGTCGCTGTCGGTGGGCGGGACGGTGTGGTCGGTGCGCGAGGTGGCCAGCAGGAGCGGCACCTCCACCGCCCCCAGATCGCGCCGGGCGCGACGGAACAGGCGGCGCAGCTGATCGACGGCCCGCACCGGCAGCCGCTCGTAGGCCTCCTCCCGCACGCCCTCCTTCGCGATGTCCGAGCCGATCCCGGGCAGGGTGCGCAGCACCGGCGCGATCAGCCCCGCCACGTTCGCCGCGGCGGGCAGGGTCATCCCCGGGTTCACGGCGACGACGGCGGCGACCCGGCCCCGCAGCTGTGGATCCTCAGCCAGGGCGAGGGCGAGCGCACCGCCCATCGACAGGCCTCCCACGGCGATCTGCCCGTGCTCCGCGGCGAGTTCGAGCGCGGCCTCGCGCACGCATCCATACCAGTCCTGCCAGGAGCTCCCGGCGAGCTCCCGCTCGGTGGTGGCGTGGCCTGGCAGGAGCGGCAGCTCGACCGCCCAGCCGCGGGCGGCGTGATCCTCCGCCCAGGGACGCATCGACTGCGGCGACCCGGTGAAGCCGTGGCACAGGAGCAGTCCCCCGCGCGGGTTAGAGTGACCCCGCGCGCGCCAGGGGTGGGACAGTTCACTGAAGGCCATGGGTCCATCGTCGCATCCGCGCCCGCCAGGTTCATCCCCGACCGTGCTCGACCGAGCCCCGACCCAGGAGTCCTCCGTGCTGTACGAGATCGCCAAGCCGTTCGTGATGGCGGTGGTGCGTGTGCTGTGGAACCCCACGATCAGCGGGAGCGAGCACATCCCCGAGCAGGGGCCGGTCATCCTCGCCTCGAACCATCAGGCGTACTCCGACACCGTCTTCCTGCCCGGGCAGGTGCGCCGCAGCGTGCACTTCCTGGGCAAGTCGGACATCTTCACGGGTCGCTCGCCGCTGCGGCGCGCGGCCGGGGCGGTCATGCGCGGACTGCACGTGATGCCGGTGGATCGCAGCGGCGGCAATGCCTCGCGCTCCGCGATCGAAGCAGGGCTGGCGATCCTCGAGCGCGGCGAGGTCCTGGGGATCTACCCCGAGGGGACACGCAGCCCCGACGGCAGGCTCCACCGCGGCAAGACCGGCGTGGCCCGCTTCGCGCTCGCCACCGGCGCCCCGGTCGTGCCGGTGGCGATGCGCGGCGCCTTCGAGGCGCAGCGCGGCCGGAAGTACTTCCCGCGGCGACGCCCCCGCATCCACGCCGTCGTCGGCCCGCCGGTGGACGTCCGGGCGGTGGTCGCGGAACGGCAGGGAGCCGAGGAGGCCGTGGTGCTCCGAGCGGTGACCGCGGCGGTGATGGACAGCATCCACGCGCTCTCCGGGCAGGAACGGGTGGACGAGTACGCGATCACCGTGAAGCAGCGGATGCGCGCCGAGGCCGGCCGCCCGCCGGCACCGCCGGAGCCGCGTTCGGCGGTGTGAGGACCGCCCCGTGGGATCGACGCTCCGCGGCGGCGGGGGACTGGCTACCCTGTGCGGGTGACTCAATTCAGCCCCGACGCCCCCGCCCGCGCCCACGCCTTCACCCTGTCCTCGGCCGACGACGGCCTGGCAGCGCTCGGCGCGTGGCGCGAGTATCCCCGGGTGCAGCAGCCGGTGTGGCCCGACGAGGCGGAGCGCGCGAAGGTGTTCGACGACCTGCGCGCCGCCCCGCCGCTCGTGTTCGCCGGCGAGGTCGATGTGCTGCGCGACCGGATCGCCGCCGCCGCCCGCGGCGAGGCGTTCCTGCTCGCCGGCGGTGACTGCGCGGAGACCTTCGCGGACTCCACCGCTGACAGGATCCGCAACAAGATCCGCACGATCCTGCAGATGGCGGCCGTCCTCACCTACGGTGCGTCCCTGCCGGTGGTGAAGATGGGGCGGATGGCGGGCCAGTTCGCCAAGCCGCGCTCGGCCGACGAGGAGACCCGCGACGGCCTGACCCTGCCGACGTACCGCGGCGATGCGGTCAACGAGTTCGACTTCACCCCCGAGGCGCGGCGCCCGGATCCCTCCCGCCTGTGGAGGACGTACACCACGAGCGCCTCGACGCTGAACCTGCTGCGCGCGTTCACCGGCGGCGGCTTCGCCGATCTGCGCGAGGTCCACTCCTGGAACCGCGGCTTCACCTCCGGCGCCGGCTACGACCGGTACGAGGAGCTGGCCGGCCAGATCGACAAGGCCGTGCGGTTCATGGACGCGATCGGCGCGGATTTCGATGCCCTGAAGGTGGTCGAGTTCTACGCCTCGCACGAGGCGCTGCTGCTGGACTACGAGGAGGCGCTCGCGCGGATCGACTCCCGCACCGGGGAGATCTACGGCTGCTCCGGCCATCTGCTGTGGATCGGCGAGCGCACCCGCCAGCTCGACGGCGCGCACGTGGACTTCATGGCGCGGCTGCGCAATCCCATCGGGGTCAAGCTCGGGCCGACGGCGACCGTCGATGACGCGCTGCGCCTCATCGACCGCCTCGACCCCGAGCGGGAGCCGGGCCGGCTGACCTTCATCACGCGCATGGGCGCCGGCACGATCCGCGACCGGCTGCCCGCCCTGGTCGAGGGCGTGCGTGACTCCGGCGCCCAGGTCGCCTGGGTGACGGACCCGATGCACGGCAACACGATCACCTCCTCGAACGGCTACAAGACCCGACGCTTCGAGGACATCCTCGACGAGGTCGTCGGCTTCTTCGAGGTCCACCAGGCGCTGGGCACGGTGCCGGCCGGTCTGCACATGGAGCTCACCGGCGATGACGTCACCGAGGTGCTCGGCGGCGCGGGGGAGATCGACGAGGAGGGCCTGACCCGCCGCTACGAGACGCTCGTGGACCCGCGGCTGAACCATCAGCAGTCCCTCGAACTCGCGTTCCTCGTCGCGGAGATGCTCTCCCGACGCTGACGCACCACCTCGCGGCCCGCACGACGACGCCGGCGCCCTCCGTGTCCAGGAGGCGCCGGCGTCGTCCGTCATGCGTGCGGGGAGATCAGAACACCTTGAGGGTGATGGTGGAGCCCTTCTCGAGCTCCTCGCCGGCGGTCGCCGACTGCTCGTAGACCAGGTCGAACATCGGTTCCCCCTTGTCGTGGACGACCTCCACCGAGAAGCCGGCCGATTCGAGCGTCGCCTTCGCCTCGTCCTCCGGTGCGCGGAAGACGTCCGGGACCTTCACCATCTCGGGGCCGAGCGAGGTGACCAGGGTGACCGTGTCTCCCCGGAACAGCGTCCCGGAGGCAGGGTCCTGGGAGATCACGGCACCGCGGGGGACGCTGCCGGAGTGGGCCTGCGAGGAGGCGACCTGGAAGCCCGCGCTCTCGAGGGCGGAGCGGGCGGCATCGCCGCTGTTGCCCCGCTGGTCGGTGACCGTGATCGGCTGGCGCCCCTGGGAGACCACCACGTGCACCTCGCCGCCCTCGGGCAGGGCGTCCGCGGCGGCGGACTGGGAGATGATCTCTCCCTCGGCCACGGTCTCGGAGTGCTCGGGGTCGTCCTCGACGAGCTCGAGACCGAGCTCCTCCACCTCCTCGCGGGCGTCCTCGAGCTCCGTCCCGACCAGGTCGGGGACGGGGAAGGTCTGCTCGCCCTTGGAGACGACGAGATGGACGTCGGCCGATTTCTTCACCGTGGTCCCGGTCGAGGGGGAGACGGCGATGACGTGCCCGGCCGGCACGGTGTCGTCGAAGCGCTCCTCCGTGCTCACCGCGAGGTCCGAGGAGGTCAGCGCCGCCTCGGCGTCCGCGAGCGGGGTCCCGGTGACCAGCGGGATGGTGCGGTCCGCGCCCGGGCCGGTGTTCAGGTACCAGTCGGCACCGGTCCATCCCCCGACCACCAGGGCGGCGAGCAGGCTCAGCAGCGCCAGCAGCGCCATCGGGCGGGAGCGCCGACGGGCGCCCTGCACGAGGTGACGGCCATGCGGCGTGCGCGGGCTGCGCATCACCACCTCGCGCGGGGTCTCCTCGTCCTCGCCCGCCGAGGGCTGCGCCGGCGCGTCCTGAGCGGTCGCGGAGGCGGTGCGCGCGTCCGGGTCGTCGCCGCCAGGATCGGCGTCACGACCACCGTCGGGACCGGCGTCACGCTCATGGTCAGCGTCGGCGTCGGCGTCGGAGCGGGGGCCCTGTGCCGGGTCCTCCGGTGGGAGCTCACCGGAGGCCGCGGAGCCAGCGGCGCTTCCGGCCAGGAGCCCGGCGGGGAAGCTGCGGGGCCCGTGGCCGAGCTCGGAGGCGACCTCGTCCAGCGAGGTGGTCAGGCGCGGCACGTCCGAGGTGTCGGCGTCCTCGCGCGGCCGGGGCCGGGAGTCGAGGACCGCGGCCGGCAGCGTCTCCGTCAGCTCTCGCACGGCGCGCAGCAGGTCCTCCGCGGTGGCGGGCCGCTGTTCGACGGGGCGGGCGGCGGCCCAGGTCACGAGCGAGTCGAGCTGGCGGGGCACGCCGGAGACGAGGGTGGAGGGGGCGGGGATGTCCTCGTGCACGTGCTGGAAGGCGATGTGCACCGGCTGCTCGCCGACGAACGGCTGGCGTCCGGTGAGCATCTCGAACAGCACGACGCCGAGGGAGTAGAGATCGCTGCGCTCATCGGAATGGCCGCGGGTGACGACCTCCGGGCTGATGTACGCGACGGTCCCCAGCAGCGAGGCGCTCGCGGAGGAGTTCTGGGAGCCGACGGCGCGCGCGAGCCCGAAGTCGGCGACCTTCACCACGTCGCTGCGGTCGATGAGGATGTTCTCCGGCTTGATGTCGCGGTGGACGATGCCCGCCTCGTGGGCTGCGACCAGCGCCTCCAGCACCTGCGCCGTGACCTCGAGGGTCTCGCGCACGGTGAGGCGCTCCTGGGCGACCAGCCGGGCCCGCAGCGTCTCGCCCTCGACCAGCTCCATGGCGAGATAGATGCGGTCCTCGTCCTCGCCCTGGTCGAAGACGCCCACGACGTTGCGGTGGGCGAGGCGCGCGGCCGAGCGGGCCTCGCGGCCGAAGCGGCGGCGGAAGTCCTCGTCCATCGCCAGGTGGGGGTGCATGATCTTCAGCGCCACCACGCGGTCCAGGCGCTGATCATGCCCGCGGTGGACGGTCGCCATTCCCCCGCGAGCGATCGGCTCCTCGACCCGGTAGCGGTCGTCGAGGAGCAGGCTGATGCCGGGGGAAGTCGACGTCGCCGCGCTCACGGGACCAATCTAGGTGGGCAGGTGCTCAGGAACCGGCACCGACACACGCACCGGCGCGATGTGAGGTGGGGCGCGGCCCGGCGGGAGGCGCGCGACAGCGGGTGCGCGGGGAGGTGCCGGCATGGCACCCTGGTGCCGTGAACGACCTCGACACCCTCATCACCGACTGGCTCACCCTCCCCGACGTCGCCCAGCGGCTCGACGTGGAGGTCTCGCGCGTGCGGCGCCTCATCGAGGAGGGGCAGCTGGTCGCGGTCCGCCGAGGGGACCCGGTGGTGCGCATGGTGCCCGCGCTGCTGCTCGTCGAGGACGGCATCATTCCGCATCTGCCCGGCACCGTCACGATCCTGCGCGACGGCGGGTTCACGGACGACGAGCTGCTGAGCTGGCTGTTCACCCCCGACGAGACCCTGCCGGGGCGGCCGATCGACCAGCTCCGCAGCGGCCAGCGCGGAGAGGTGCGCCGGCGCGCCCTCACCCTCGCGCTCTGAGCGCCGCGGCCTGACCGCGGTCCCCATCGCCGGAGGGCCGCCGACCGTCGGCCCGCCCCCGGCCGGTGCGCGTGGCGGCGGGTGTCAGGCCGGCAGCGAGTCGACGTCGGTGGCCTGCGCTGCGAGAGCGCCGAGACCGTCCCGTCCCCGCGGCGAGAGCATGGACGCCTCGGCGAGCAGGTCGCGCCCCCGGCCCGCCCGACGGCGCACCTCCCGAGCCACCGAGCCCACGGCGCCGCTGGAGCGCATCAGCTGGTGCACGGCGGAGATCTCCTGCTCGGAGGCATCCGCACGCCCGATCACGCGCTCCAGCAGCGCGCGTCCCTCGGCATCGGCCGCCGCCCAGGTGCGGGCCAGCAGCACCGTGCGCTTGCCCTCGACGATGTCCCCGCCGATGGGCTTGCCGGTCTCGTCCTGGTCGCCGACCACGCTGAGCAGGTCGTCGCGCAGCTGGAACGCGGTCCCGACCTCGATCGCCCAGGCGGAGAGGGTCTCCAGCGCCGTGTGGTCCGCGCCCAGCAGCGCCGCCCCGATCCGCACCGGGCGCAGCACGGTGTAGGGGACCGTCTTCCAGCGGATCACGGAGAGCGCGGCCTGCTCCGCGTCCGGTGCCGAGGAGAAGCCGCCCGCCTGATGCAGGATGTCCAGGAACTGGCCGGACATCACCTCGGTGCGCAGAGCATCGAACTCGCGATGCGCCGCGGCGACCGCGCCGGGGGAGCCCTCGACCCCGGAGGCGATCTGCTCCGCCCAGCTCAGCGCCAGGTCCCCCAGGACGATCGCGACCGCCACCCCGTAGTCCTCCGCGGAGCCGGCGAGCTCCTCCGCGCGATGGCGTCGCTCGGCCTGCACATGCAGCGCCGGGCGACCGCGCCGCACGGGGGAGTGGTCGATGACGTCGTCATGCATCAGCGCCGCCGCCTGCACGAGCTCGATCGCCGTGCCGTACCGGGCCAGGGCGTCGATCTCCGCCTCCGTCGGCTCCCTGCCGAGCGCCGAGACGCCGCCCCAGAAGCAGAAGCGGGGCCGCAGCAGCTTCCCGCCGTCGAGGTACTCGAGCAGCGCATCGGCCAGCTGGGCGGTCTCCGGCGAGATCTCCGCCAGATGGTCGCGGCGGGAGGAGAGCTCGCTGCGGGTGATCTCCGAGATCCGGTCGACGAGCCGAGCGTCGAGGTCGTGGAGGTGCTCACCGGCAGTCGGTGCATCAGCGGAGGCCATCGGGCGGGATCCTTTCTCGCGGACCCCACGATCCTCCCATGTCCTGCTGAGTCCCCTGCGAGAGCGGCTCCGGGAGGGGTGCGACTCGTCCTCCACACCCGCCGCCCGTCCCCACCCCGGGCCGCGCCGCCCCGGTGCGCCGCACGACCGGTCAGGGTCAGGGGCATGACGACGAACACGACTCCCGCCGACCACGGCCGCCACCTGCTCAGCGGCGACGACGCCGCCGAACTGCTCGCCGAGTCCCGACTCTGCCTGCGCGAGATCCCCACCGACTGCCTGATCCTCGCCGGCAGCGGCAGCGCCGGCACCCCGGCGATGATCACCCGCTCCTCGCTCCGCGACCTCCTGGGCCCGCGCGGCGGGGAGAACCTCGAACACCATCTGGCGCTCATGGGCGACCGCGGCAGCGGAGATCTCAGGGCTCTGATCGTGGTGGGCGATGGCTACCAGGATCTCCTCGCCCCCGTCGTCGAGGGGATCCTCCGGCGTGCGGGCGCGGTGGTGCACCGCGCGGCCCGCGCGCTCGAGGGCGGCCCTCCGGCAGTGCTGGCCGTCCACGGCGCGGCCTCATCGACCTGCTGGACGGTGCCTCCTCCCGCAGCAGGCGGGGCGGCCGGCATCCGCCCCGTCGATGCCGGACCGCTGCGGGATTTCGCCGACACCAGCGCCGCGGCCTCCGCCGTGCTGCTCGGGCGCCCGATCCCGCGGGCCGAGTTGTTCTCCGCCCGCCTGGAGGAGATCGGGCGGCTGCTGGAGCTGCCGGCGCCGGACCTCGCCTCCACGGAGGATCCCGGCAGGCTGTTCGCGACGGCTCGCGCGGCCCTCGAGCCGCTGCTGGTGCATGGTGAGGTGCTCACCGGCCAGGACACGATGACGAAGTGTGAACAGGTCGCGGCGCTGCTGTCCGCCCTCGCGGTCGACCGGCTCCACTGGGAGCTGCTGGCGCAATGCGTCGAGCGGGGCGGCCGGGGAAGGATCGACCGCGAGACTCTCCTCCAGATCCTCGTCAGGGACGGGGAATGGGCGCCACATCCCGACATCTGTGCAGGTGGCGAGTGGTACGACGCGCTGCTGAGGTTCCGCGCGATCGCCGACTCGGCGCAACGGCGGGGCGCTCCCGCCGCACGCAGCATCGCCCGGTCCTCCTGGCGTGCGCTCACCGCGCTGCTGGTGCTGCTGGCGTGGTGGAACCATCGCTTCGCGACCGCTGGGGAGCTGGTCGACGAGCTCTGGGACCGAGAGCCGGAGTCGACTCTGGCACCCTTGCTGTCACGGATGACCGACACCCCGATCTTCCCTGCCTGGTGGCCCAGCACCTGACCCGAGGCTTCACGGCCCGAGCACCGGGAGGGTCCCGAAGGAGCAGTACCGATGACCATTCTCGGAGAGCAGCACGGCGTCGGTGCGGAGCCTGCTCGACCGGACGCCGCTCCGAGCGGACGCGCCCGCGTGCTCCCGGCCGAGGAGCCCGCCGCGGACACCGGAGGGGCCTGGCATCCGGATCGAGGAGCAGGAGATCGCCGCTTCGCGCAGCTGGGGCCGCTCGCGCTCGAGAGCGGTGCCGTGCTCGAGGACGTCACCATGGCCTACGAGAGCTGGGGGCGGCTGGATGCGGACGCGGGCAACGCGGTGCTCGTCCTGCACGCCCTGACCGGCGACTCCCATGTGTGTGGCCCGGCCGGGCCCTCCCACCCGAGCCCCGGGTGGTGGGAGGAGATGGTGGGCCCCGGCCGACCGATCGACACGAACCGCTTCCACGTCATCGCCCCGAACGTCCTCGGCGGCTGCCAGGGCACGACGGGGCCGAGCTCGCCGGCGGCGGACGGGCGCGCCTACGGCTCCCGCTTCCCGGCCATCACCACCCGCGACCAGGTCGCCGCGGAGCGACGGCTGCGCGAGACCCTCGGGATCGACCGCTGGGCCCTGGTCATCGGAGGCTCGATGGGCGGCATGCGCGCCCTCGAATGGGGTGTCTCCCACCCGGAGGAGGTCCAGCGCCTGGCCGTGATCGCCTCCTCCGCCCGGGCGACCGCGGACCAGATCGCCTGGAACAGCGCCCAGATCGCCTCCATCCGCCTCGACCCGGAGTTCGGGACCGGGGACTACTACGAGAACGGCCACGGGCAGGGGCCGCAGACGGGTCTCGGCATCGCGCGACGGATCGCCCACACCACCTATCGCACGGCCGACGAGCTCGAGCACCGCTTCGGCAACCGCCCCCAGGGGCGCGAGGACCCCTTCGACGGGCAGGGCAGGCACCAGGTGACGAGCTATCTCGACCATCACGCGGTGAAGCTGTCCCGCCGATTCGACGCGAACTCGTACATCGCGCTCGCAGAGACGATGAGCACGCACGACGTCGGCCGCGGGCGCGGCGGGGTCGCGGCAGCGCTGTCCCGGGTCACGGCCCGCACCCTCGTCGTCGCGATCGACTCGGATCGGCTGTTCCCACCGTCTCTCGTGGAGGAGATCGCGCTGCACGTCCCGGAGGCGCAGTGGCACGTGGCCTCCTCGCCCATCGGGCACGACGCCTTCCTCATCGCCCATCCGGGACTGGAGAAGTGGATCGGCGCTCTGCTGGACGACTAAGCTGACCTCCCCGGCTCCCGGGCGCCGCCCCCGCGGTGCCGACGGCCGGTCGATCGCACAGTGAGGAGACGTCGCATGACCATCGTCGTGGGGTACTCCCCCTCAGGACAGGGGAGGGCCGCGCTCCGCGCCGCCCTGCGCTACGCGGCCCACAGCGCCGAGGGCCTCGCCATCGTCTCCCACCAGTACAACGATCCGGAGCGCGGGATGACCGCTGCGACGGAGCCCGAGGTGCGGGCCGAGCTCGAGCGCGCCGGCGTCGAGTGCGGTGAGGTCACCGTCCACAGCAGCTCGGAGCGCGACATCGGGGAGTTCCTCCTGTCCGTGGTCGAGGAGGTCGCGGCGAGCCTGGTCGTCATCGGGCTGCGCCGCAAGCCGCCCATCGGCAAGCTCAACCTCGGCGCCTCCGCGCGCCGTGTCGTGCTCGGCGCGCCGTGCCCGGTGCTCGCCGTCAAGGACGATCCCTCCCTCACCGAGGACGAGCACAGCACCTCCTCTTGAACCGCGGGAATAAACCTCTCGCGAGGGCGTTATACTCGACAGGCTTGACGGCACCGTGCGTTCGTGCGCCGTGATACCGGAAGAGACCGGATCCGGCCCGCGCACCGGAGACCGCGAGCCGCGCCGAGAAGACCGATCGCCCGAGTGTGGCGGACCGCCCCCACCCGGGCCGCCGCCGGAAGAAGGAACTCTGTGACCTCCTCCAGTACTGCTGAGACCTCGCCCACGGCGAAGAGCTCGACCCGCGCCGCGGCCACGAAGGCGGCGAACGGCACCGAGGCCGAGGCCGTCGAGACCGAGACCGCCGACTCCACCTCCAAGACCACCGCGAAGAAGACCACCGCCAAGAAGTCGTCGACGCGCTCGTCCGCGCCGCGCAAGACGGCGGCGAAGAAGGCCGCCGCTCCCAAGGAGCCCGAGGTCGACGCCGAGCCGGAGGAAGAGGCCGAGGAGGCCGAGGCCGGCAAGCGCGAATCGGCCACGGACAAGAAGGTCGAAGCCTCCGGTGGGTTCGTCTACAACGCCGCGGAGGACGACGCCCCCGCGCAGCAGGTCGTCACGGCCGGTGCCACCGCGGACCCGGTCAAGGACTACCTCAAGCAGATCGGCAAGGTTGCGCTGCTCAACGCCGCCCAGGAGGTCGAGCTCGCCGAGCGGATCGAGGCGGGTCTGTACGCCGAGCAGAAGCTCAAGGGCGATGACTCGTTCCGGGACAAGAACGGCCGCCTCACCAAGGCCGGCCGCGAGCTGACCATGATCGCGGACGACGGCCGTGCCGCCAAGGATCACCTGCTCGAGGCGAACCTCCGTCTCGTGGTCTCCCTGGCCAAGCGCTACACGGGCCGCGGCATGCTCTTCCTGGATCTGATCCAGGAGGGCAACCTCGGTCTGATCCGTGCGGTGGAGAAGTTCGACTACGCCAAGGGCTACAAGTTCTCCACCTACGCCACCTGGTGGATCCGTCAGGCGATCACCCGCGCCATGGCGGACCAGGCCCGCACGATCCGCATCCCCGTGCACATGGTCGAGGTCATCAACAAGCTCGCCCGCGTGCAGCGGCAGATGCTGCAGGACCTCGGCCGCGAGCCCACCCCCGAGGAGCTCGCCAAGGAGCTGGACATGACGCCCGAGAAGGTCGTCGAGGTCCAGAAGTACGGCCGCGAGCCGATCTCCCTGCACACCCCGCTGGGCGAGGACGGCGACAGCGAGTTCGGCGACCTGATCGAGGACTCCGAGGCCGTGGTCCCGGCCGACGCGGTGAGCTTCACGCTGCTGCAGGAGCAGCTCCACTCGGTGCTGGACACCCTGTCCGAGCGGGAGGCGGGCGTGGTCTCGATGCGCTTCGGCCTCGAGGACGGCCAGCCCAAGACCCTCGACGAGATCGGCAAGGTCTACGGCGTGACCCGCGAGCGGATCCGCCAGATCGAGTCCAAGACCATGTCGAAGCTGCGTCACCCCTCGCGGTCCCAGGTGCTGCGCGACTACCTCGACTGACGCCACCGCGGCGCGCTGGCCCTCGGGCCCGGATCCGAACGGATCCGGGCCCGAGGGCCGTCTGCCGTCACGGGCAGCCGATGATCAGTGCGCAGGCGTCGGCAGGAGCGCGCGAAAGGACAGGAGCGCGCACACGGCGAGGAGAGCATGAGGGAGGAACACAGGAGGATGAGGGGCGCAGTGGACACGAAGACCGGCACGGACCTGCGGATCCACCGCGTCGCGGGCGAGGACTGGGCCTCCCATCGTGCGCTGCGCCTGGACATGCTCGAGGCGGATCCAGAGGCGTTCTGGGCTGATCCGGCCGAGGTGCGGGCGCGCACCGAGCGGCAGTGGCGCGAGGAGATCGCCGGGCCCCGGCGCCATCTGCAGGCACGGCGCGGTGACGCGGTGCTCGGCGGGATCGCACTGCTGCCCGAGGGGTACGTCCCGCAGCACGTGATCCCGGCCGACCGGGCGCTGATCGTCTCCCTCTGGGTGCGTCCCGAGGCGAGGGGGACCGGGGTCTCCCACGCCCTGTTCCGTGCCCTCGCCCAGCTCGCCCTCGACCTCGGCCGGCCGGACCTGCGGCTGGACGTCGACGAATCCAACCTCGCGGCGCAGCGGCTGTACGAGCGTCTCGGCTTCGAGGCGACCGGGGCGCGGGACCCGCGCGAGGGGCATGACACCGCCTGGGTCGAGTACGCGATCCGCGCCGAGCACCTGCTGGAGGGCCAGCACCTCCTGGAGAGCTGAGAGCCGCTGCACCCGCTTCTCCGGCACTGCCCTTTCCCGCCGACATCTGTGCCGCGGGGTCCATGGGACGACGAAGGGCGCCCACCCTCAGGTGGGCGCCCCTCGTGCAGAAGGTCGTCGGGCCGGAGCTCAGTCCTCGACCGGCTCGGGCTTGAGGTGCAGACGCTCGGTCTCGTCGATGACCTCGGAGGCGACGCTCGTGAAGGCCTCCTGGTGGGCGCGGGCGTGGTGGGCGCAGAACATCAGCTCACCACCGGCCTCGAGGAGCACCTGGACGTACGCCTGAGCGCCGCAGCGGTCGCAGCGGTCGTGTGCCGTCAGTCGGGGGGCTTCCAGAGTCAGGTTCATGGGGTCATTTGTAGCATCGCGAGCGCCGCTCGGGGGAGCGTCCACAGCCGTGGTTCGCTGGGGGCGCAACACCGTGTGAGCCCCGCCCCTGCACGGCGTCCGCGCCGGGGCTGTGAGCGGCACGGCACCTCGCCAATGCGGGGTTCGAGGCGCCCCGCCCCGTAGGATCTGAGAGGTGTCCACCACCAGCACTGCGAAGAAGTCCGCCTACGATGCGCGCAACCTCCAGGTCCTCGAGGGCCTGGAGGCCGTGCGCAAGCGCCCCGGCATGTACGTCGGCTCCACCGACTCCCGGGGGCTCATGCACTGCCTCTGGGAGATCCTGGACAACGCCGTGGACGAGGCCCTCGGAGGGTACGGCGACTCGATCGAGGTGATCCTGCATCCCGATCATTCGGTGGAGGTGCGGGACACCGGCCGCGGGGTGCCCGTGGACGTCGAGCCGCGCACGGGACTGACCGGCGTCGAGGTGGTCTACACGAAGCTCCACGCGGGCGGGAAGTTCGGCGGCGGCTCCTACGCCGCCTCCGGCGGTCTGCACGGCGTGGGCGCGAGCGTGGTCAACGCCCTCTCCGGGCGGCTGGACGTCGAGGTCGACCGGGGAGGCAAGATCTATGCCATGAGCTTCCGGCGCGGCCAGCCCGGCGAGTTCGCGGACGCCGACGGGCCGTCCCCCGACTCCGAGTTCACCCCGCTGACCGGGCCGGACGCGCTGCGCGTGGTCGGCAAGGCCAAGCGCGGGGTGACCGGCACCAGGGTGCGCTACTGGGCGGATCCGCAGATCTTCGTCAAGGGCTCCCACTTCTCGCTCGACGACCTCACCCGGCGCTCCCGCCAGACGGCCTTCCTGGTGCCGGGGCTGAAGCTCTCGGTCACCGATCATCGCCCGGAGGCGTCGCCGGACCAGCCCGCGACCCGCACCTTCAAGTACGACGGCGGCATCAGCGAGTTCGTCGAGTACCTCGCCCAGGATCAGAAGATCACCGACGTGATCCGGCTGCGGGGCACCGGCGAGTACACCGAGACGATCCCCGTGCTGGACAAGAACGGGCACATGGTCTCCACCGATGTGGAGCGCTCGTGCGAGGTCGACATCGCTCTGCGCTGGGGGGCGGACTTCGACGCCACGGTGCGCTCCTTCGTGAACATCGTCGCCACCCCCAAGGGCGGCACCCACGTGACGGGGTTCGAGCAGGCGCTGGTCAAGACGGTGCGCAAGCAGGTCGAGAACCATGCGCGCCGGGTGAAGTTCAACGCGAAGAACGAGAAGATCGAGAAGGACGACACCCTCGCCGGTCTCACCGCCGTGGTCAGCGTGCGCATCGACGAGCCCCAGTTCGAGGGGCAGACCAAGGAGGTGCTCGGCACGCCCGCGATCCGGGCGATCGTCGCGAAGGTCGTCGAGGATCGGCTCACCGAGTTCCTCACCTCGACGACGAAGGGCGAGAAGGAACAGGCCGCCCTGGTCATCGACAAGGTCGTCTCGGAGATGCGGGCCCGCATCGCGGCCCGCATGCACAAGGAGGTCTCCCGCCGCAAGAACGCGCTGGAGTCCTCCACGATGCCCACCAAGCTCGCCGATTGCCGCACCCATGACGTGGACCGCTCCGAGCTGTTCATCGTCGAGGGAGACAGCGCGCTGGGCACGGCGAAGAACGCCCGCTCCTCCGAGCATCAGGCGCTGCTGCCGATCCGCGGGAAGATCCTCAACACGCAGAAGGCGTCCGTCACGGACATGCTGAAGAACACCGAGTGCGCGGCGATCATCCAGGTGATCGGTGCCGGCTCCGGGCGCACCTTCGATCTCGAGGCCGCCCGCTACGGCAAGATCATCATGATGACCGACGCCGACGTGGACGGCGCCCACATCCGCACTCTGCTGCTGACCCTCTTCCACCGCTACATGCGCCCGCTGGTCGAGGCGGGCCGCGTCTACGCGGCGGTCCCGCCCCTGCACCGGGTCGAGATCATCCACGGCGGCAAGAAGAAGAACGAGCTGGTCTACACCTACTCCGAGGCGGAGCTGCACAAGCTGCTGAAGAACCTCGAGCGCCGCGGCAAGCGGTACAAGGAGCCGATCCAGCGCTACAAGGGCCTGGGCGAGATGGATGCCGACCAGCTGGCCGACACCACCATGGACCCGGGCCACCGCACCCTGCGTCGGGTGCGGATCGAGGACGCCGAGGCCGCCAGCGCCGTCTTCGAGCTGCTGATGGG